>UEXM01000001.1_pt1 | contig 548876 bp, 493 predicted proteins | sample 1796661 | NCBI WGS metagenome assembly UEXM01 (sample SAMEA4772469, study PRJEB27181) | metagenome | reverse complement strand
CTGACCATCTCGAGTTCGTGTTGTTGCGGGGACGGCTCTTTGAGCATGGGGCAGCCTCTGAAAAGTCGATACCCCAATTACAACAAACCCCCGCCAAAATGGCGAGGGTTTGTCAGCAATCTGAAACCCCGGATAAACCGGGGTTTTCTGCTTCTGAGCGACTCGCAGGGAGTGGCTTAGATCTTGCCAACCAGGTCCAGAGACGGCGCCAGAGTCGCTTCGCCTTCTTTCCACTTGGCGGGGCACACTTCGCCCGGATTGTTGCGAACGTACTGAGCCGCTTTCACCTTGCGCAGCAGGTCGTCTGCGTCACGGCCGATGCCTTCCGCGGTGATTTCCATCGCCTGGATCACGCCATCCGGATCGATCAGGAAGGTGGCGCGGTCTGCCAGGCCCTGGCCTTCACGCATCACACCGAAGTTGTTGGTGATGGTGCCGGTCTGGTCGCCAACCATGTAGTAGTTGATCTTGCCGATGGTCTCGGAGCTGTCGTGCCATGCTTTGTGGGTGAAGTGGGTGTCGGTGGACACAGAGAACACTTCAACGCCCAGCCTCTGCAGCTCTTCGTACTTGTCAGCCACGTCGCCCAGCTCGGTCGGGCACACAAACGTGAAGTCGGCCGGGTAGAAGAAAAATACAGCCCACTTACCTTTTACATTTGCTTCGCTGATCTCAACGAACTCACCGTTCTTGAAAGCGGTGGCGTTGAACGGCTTGATCTCGCTATTGATGATACCCATGTAAGATAACTCCTGTTTAATGGATTCAAGGGTTGTTGAAAAGTCGGGGGCAAAGATACGGATTTTCTGTTCGTGGTTTAAATTGATTATTTCCAAACTCGATATAGGGAATCCCTATCATTGGAAACATCGGTAAAAACAGACCAGAACATTACTCAGTGCCCCCGATATGCGGTCTGTTTGCGGTAAATCAACCGCTGCTCCGGCCTTTCCCGGCAATCTTCGCCCACAGACACCTCACTCACACCATAGCGGCGGTTTATAACGATTTGACTACCGGATCATTGCCACAACGTCACCAGGTGCTGCTGCCGGTCTTTGTTAGCGTGGAGTTGAATGAAGGCACCGGACCTGCGCTGTTTCCGGGTATGGGACATGAAAGAGCGCACCACCGAGCAACCCTGGCGCCACGCCATGGATGGGCTATTCTTTAAGCTCTGCAGGGAGGACAGAGCGCATGGCACGGTGTCTTCTGCTACTCATCTGCCTGTCCGTCACCGCGTGCGGTGGCGGTTCAGGCAGCGGCTCCGGGGGCACGCTCGGACTCTCCGAGCGCCCGGGCAATACGCAATGTCTCGCCTTTGAAGGCTCGGGGGAGGTCCAGCTGAGCGCCGTGGCGCCCTCCCTCAGTTTCAGCCAACCTTTGCTGATGCTCCCCCATCCCGGTCTGGCCGGTATTGTCTATGTGGTGGAACAGGGCGGCATCATCCACCGCGTCGACCCCGCCGGCCCCAGCCGCACCGAACTGGTGGACCTGTCCGGCGCCTACCCTCTCAGTGATTGCGGCGAATGCGGGCTGCTGGGCATGGCATTTGATCCCGAATTCGCCAGCAACGGGTTGATCTACCTGTCGTTCACCGAAGACACCGGCAGCGGCATGACCTCGTTTGTCGCCCGTTTCGAGTCCGCCGACAACGGCGAGAGCCTGCGAGTCGACGGCGCCGGCGCCCTGCTGCGCAGCAACTTGCTGCAGCAATCCCAGCCTTTTCCCAACCACAACGGCGGCCACATTGTCTTCGGCCCCGACGACCTGCTGTATGTGGCCCTGGGCGACGGCGGCAGCGCCAACTACCCCACCAATCAGGCCCAGGATCTGTCCACGCGGCTGGGGACCATCCTCCGGCTCAATGCCGACGGCAGCCCGGCGGGCAGCGGCATATCGGGTGCCTTGCCGGAGATCTACGCCTACGGCCTGCGCAACCCCTGGCGCTTCAGTTTCGATCGGGCAGGCGGTGATCTGTGGGCCGGCGATGTGGGCCAGAACCGGTTCGAGGAAATCAACCGCATCAGCGCCGGCGGCAACTACGGCTGGCGCTGTTTCGAAGGCTTCGAGCGCACCGACAACAACTGCGGCGCATCACCGTCCGGCCCGTTTATCGATCCGGTGGCGGCCTACGGTCGCTCCGAGGGCACCTCGGTCACCGGCGGCTACGTCTACCGCGGCAACAACATTCCCGCGCTCCAGGGCCATTACCTGTTTGCCGACTTTGGCTCCGGCACACTGTGGGCGCTGGCACCGCAGGGCGACGGCAGTTTCCAGCGCCGCACCCTGCTGGAAACCGGCCGCAACGTGGCCTCCTTTGCCGAGGACACCGCCGGCGAGCTCTATCTGGTGACCTTCTCCGGCCTGTTCCGGATCGATCCGGTGAGCGAGGAAGTCGAACTGCCCCAGCGGTTATCCGACACCGGCTGCGTTCAGGCCAGCGCCCCCTGGCAGCCCGCCGACGGGCTGATCCCCTACACCGTGATCGAACCCTTCTGGTCCGACGGCGCCGACAAAACCCGCTACATGGCGCTGCCGGACAACACTCGCATTACCGTGGACAGCAGCGGCGATTTCGCGTTGCCCCGGGGCTCGGTGCTGGTGAAAAATTTCCTGCTGGGCCAGAGCCTGATTGAAACCCGGTTGTTCCTGCACAACGCCGATGGCAGCTGGTCCGGGTACAGTTACCAATGGGACGACGCCGGCACCGACGCCGAACTGGTAGAGGGCAGCCGGAATGTGGACGTGGGCGGCCAGACCTGGCACTACCCGTCGGCCGGTGAGTGCAGCCTGTGCCACACCGCGGCGGCGGGCTTCAGTCTCGGGCTGGAAACCTCACAGCTGAACAGCAACTTCACCTATCCGCAGACCGGCAATACCGCCAATCAGCTGGCAACCCTGGCGGGCATCGGCGTGCTGAGCGAGCCTGTCACCTCGGCCCAGCGCAGCCAGACCCTGAGCCGAAGCACCGACGACAGCGCCACCCTCAGCCAACGGGCGCGCAGCTACCTGCACAGCAACTGCAGCCACTGCCACCGCCCGGGCGGCACCACCCAGAGCACGATGGATCTGCGCTTCGGCACCGCGTTGGGGGATACCGAGGCCTGCGGCACCTCGCCCACCAACACCGATCCGGACCGACCCGACGCACAACTGCTGGCGCCGGGAGACGCCAGCAATTCGCTGCTGTACCTGAGAATGCTAGCCGAGGGGTCGTTCCGCATGCCGCCAATCAGCATCCTGCAACCGGACACCGAGGGTGCCCAACTGATTGCAGACTGGATCAATCAGCTGGCCAGCTGCAATTGAGCTTTGCCCGCGGCTTGCGGAACAGCACGTAGTTACCAAGGATCGCCAGGCAGGCGCCCGCCAGCGCGGTACTACTCCAGACAAACCCTTCAAGCCAGGTGGACACACTCAGCGCGACCACCGGGAACAAAACTGTGGCGTAGCCGGCCTTGTCAGCCCCCAGCTCGCGGATCACGGTCAGGTAGCTGAAAAACGCCACAATCGACCCGGGAATCGCCAGGAACAGGGTGGCGCCCCAGAACGTCGCGCCCTGTGGCAGCACCCATTCAACACCGTTCACCAGGCACCAGATGCCCAGGGCGATGGCACCGTAGAACATGGCCCAGGCGTTGCCCGCCAGCAGCGGAATCTCCGCTTCCCGCACTTTCAGGCTGAGCAGGTTTCCAAGGGAGAACCAGAAGGTCCCCGCTGCGGCAAACGCCAGTGCCGGGAGCGTGGCGTTGCCGATCTGCAGATCGTGCCAGAACAGCAACGCCACTCCGGAAATGCCCAGCGTGACCGCCGGGTAAATGCGGGGATTGGGCCGAATACCCATGAACAGCCGGCCGTTAAAGGCGTTGAACAGCGCCGCCAGGGAGAACACCACCGCCAGCAGCCCGCTGGTCATGTTCTCCGCTGCACGGTAGATGAACAGAAAGTTGATGCTGTACAGCGTCAGGCCCTGCAATACCAGCCAGCCATGCTGCCGCAAGCTGAACCGTGGCAACCGGCGCAACAGCGCCAGGCCGCCGAGAGCGACCGCCGCGGCGAGCACGAAACGGTAGAACACCGAGATATCCACAGCGGCGGATTCCACCTGAAACCGGATGGCCGTCCAGGTGAGGCCCCAGATCAGCACGGTCAAGGCATAATGGGCACTGACAGGCATGGCAAATGACTCTTGCAGCTTACGGGAACCCCAAAGCCTATCCGCCCGCGCGCAGGACGACTTGTCAGATCCCGGCAAAGGGTGGAAGATTCTTGCGGTGGGAACAGCAGATCAGGAGCCGAACGGAATGGCCACAGGCCGGGAAGAAACCAGAGACATCGTACACGCGCTCACCGCCGCCGGCGCGGCACCCCGCCGTGTACAGGAGCTGAACGACGGCCGCGCCATTGCCCACTGGCACAATCACCATGGCGAAGCACGTTACGAGCGCCCCCGCCATCACGCCCTGAGCATTTACACCCGCGGCGGCGAGCACACCACACGGCAGGTGAACGGCCAGGCAGTCAGCCACGGCTTTCCCGGGGCTGTTTGCCTGTTCCCGGCGGGCAGCCAGTCGCTCTGGCGCATCAACGGCCCGTTCGAATTCCTGCACTTCTACTTTACCGACCAGGACCTGCACCGCTGCATCGAGAGCACCTGGGACCGGGAACCGGCGACCTTGCAGCTCGGCGAACGCTACCAGATTGAAGACGACCTGATGGCCCAGGCCGGGCGTTTGCTGGATCTGAGCGAATGGGACTCGACCGCCCAGACCCAGGCCATGGACCACCTCGGCCACTGGCTGATCCTGCAGGTGGCCGGCCGTTATGGCGCCCGCACGCTTGCGGAGCCGGTGGTCAGCGGGCGGCTGTCCGGAGCGCAGCAGCGCCAGTTGATCAACCGCATTGATGAAGCTCTGGATGATCCGCTGGATCTGGCCACCATGGCCGCCTGGCTCAACCTCAGCCCCTACCATTTTGCCCGCCTGTTCCGAGCGAGCTTCGGGCTGGCACCGTATCAATACGTGCAGGAGCAACGCCTGCTGCGGGCACGGCGAATGTTGCAACGGCCCGCCGCCAAGATCACCGCGGTGGCGCTGGCGTGCGGCTTCGGTGACCACAGCCAGTTCTCCCGCGCCTTTCGGCGGCGCTTTGGCCAGTCGCCCTCCGCGTACCGCAGTGGCCAGGCCTAGACCGGGTTGTCGTCGATGAACGCGCCGCGGTGATACTCAACGGCGGCCTCGACTTCCTCGATTCCACACACCCGGGGTTCAGGCACCGAGCCGCCGGCCAGCACCTCTAGCACCGAATGCACGCCACGGGCCAGGGATTCGGTGTTGTAGCCACCTTCAAGCACACACACCAGCCGGCCGTGGCAGTGCTTCCTGGCCACCGCCTGCAGCACGCTGGTCATGGCGGCGAAACCTTCGTAACTGACGTTCATGGCCAGATCGAACCAGTGCGCGTCAAACCCTGCTGACACCAGAATCAGATCCGGTTTGAAGAAGTCTGCCGCAGGCACCACAATCTCCTGCATCGCCTTGAAGTAGGCCACATCGCCGGCGCCGCCCGGCAGCGGCACGTTCACGGTGGTGCCTTCACCGCGCCCGGCACCCACCTCCGGCAACGAACCGGTACCGGGGTAGAAAGGCGCCGCGCGGTGAAGATCGATGAACATGACATCGGGATCCGCCCAGAAGATGTCCTGGGTGCCGTTGCCGTGGTGCACGTCCCAGTCGAGAATCATCACCCGCTCACACCCCAGTGCCGCCTGCGCGTGGGCGGCCGCCACCGCCACGTTATTGAACAGGCAGAAGCCCCGGGCGCGGGCCGGCTCGGCGTGATGACCCGGCGGGCGAACCACCGCGAAGGCGCTCTCCGTCTGGCCGGCCATCACCGCTTCCACCGCGGCAATGGCGGTACCTGCGGCGACCTCCGCCGCCTCGACACTGCCGGGGGACACCGCCGTGGTGTCCACATCCAGCCAGGCGCTTTCATCCCGCAGGGAAAAGATATCGTCGAGGAACGACATGGTGTGCACACGGGCCAGTTGCTCCCGCGTTGCCGCCTGCCCGGGCGCGAAGGCCAGCCCGGCAATGGGTTCCTGCTCAAGCAGGTTCAGGATGGCCTCGATGCGCCCCGGGTGCTCCGGGTACTTCCACTGCACGTTGAGGCCCGACAGGATGGTGCGTATGCGCTTGTCGAGGCGCCCCGGTAAAAACGCCGAGTTCACATCGGGGAAATGCTTCAGAACCCGTTCATCGTAAAACACGGTGATCCCTTTCCGTTCCGTCACAAGGTCCTCCGTATTTCAGGTTGGTTTTCCGGTGGTCTTTCCGGTTCGTGTTGCCGATTCCTCACCGCCCTGCATTCATCGCAGGGCCCTGTGCAAAGCATAGTCACAAATGCCGAAAACACCTCCTTCTGGCGGATGACAATCCCCAACCGGGCCGGGAAGCGGACAAATAATCCGAACAAGCATTCGATTTATGGTGCCATCCGGTCGATGCAAAGCGGTGACCGGCCGCCAACGCCGCCCCTTGCGGGTGTACGGGTTCCGAATTGAACCCGAACAATCCGTCGCCTTACTCTTAACCTCACACATTTTTAAGCCGGGCTTGCACCTGTGACCCCGGCACCCGAGGAAATCACCATGAGCACCGCCACCGCAGAGACACTTGAATTCGCGGCCACTCCGGCACCAACCCGCAAGACCGACGTCCCGATCCGGCACATGAAATTCGATTTTGACGCCAAAGATGCCGACCCCAATTTTTACGTGAACACGGAGCTGGCTTCCGCCTACTTTGAGGCCTTGTCGATCTTTCTCACCTACGGCGAAGACCTGGTGATCGAGACCGCCCGCTACCACCGGGATTTCCTCACCGATCCGGTGCTCAAGCAACGGGTTACTTCGCTGATCGGGCAGGAAGCGCTGCACTCCAAAGTGCACGAGGAATGGAATGAGGTATTGAAGGAGCACCGCTTCCCGGTCACCTTCTACCGTTTTCTGGCCCGCAACGTGTTCAACTATGGCTTCCGACGCTTTCCGCAGCCGTTGCAGCTTTCGCTGATGGCCGGCATCGAGCACTTCACCGCCGTGCTGGCGGAATTCATGATGAAGCACGAGGAAAACTTCTTTCACAGCGAAGATGAAAAGCAGCGCGGGCTGTGGATGTGGCACATGCTGGAAGAGGCCGAGCACAAAGACATTGCCTACGATGTGTTCCAGCAGCTGTCCGGCAACTACCCGTTGCGTGTCAGCGGGTTTGTGCTGGCGCTGATCACCATCTGGTTCCTGGTTCCGCTCGGCGGCGTACTGATCCCGTTCATCCGCCGCCCCCGCAACCTCATCAGCCGGCGCTTCTGGAAAGATGCCCGGCGCAGCCTGGGCCTGATTGTCGGCCGCGGCGACGGCGTGTACGGCAGCACCCTCGGCCACGTGTTCGATTACCTGCGTCCGGATTTCCACCCCAACGACCACGACACCTCGGAACACCTGGCCTACTACAAGGAGCGCCTGCTCAACCCCGAGACCGGTCTGCTGGCGCCTTACCTGCTCAAGGAAATCGTTCCGCCGGTGCGTGCGTAACCCGCTCCGGCCACGCTTTCAAAACACGGCACTCAACAACGGTCACCATCCATGACAACGTCGAACACCCGCGCCACCGGCGCGGACACCATCTACGATACGTTTATAGTCGGCGCAGGCATTTCCGGCCTGGCCACCGCCATCAAGCTGAAGAAAACCGGCTACCACAACTTCAAAATCATCGAGAAGGCCAGCCGGGTGGGCGGCACCTGGCGGGAGAACACCTACCCCGGCTGCGGTTGTGACGTGCCCTCCTCGCTGTACTCCTACTCCTTTGCCCCCAGCAGCCGCTGGAGCAACCTGTTTGCCAAGCAGCCGGAGATTCTGGATTACCTGGAGAACGTCAGCGACCAGTTCGGCATCACCCCGCTGATCGAGTTCAACAACGAGCTCAACCGCGCCGCCTGGGATAACGAAGCCCACCTGTGGCGGCTGGACACCAGCAGCGGTCAATACCTCTCACGCACCGTGGTATTCGCCACCGGCCCGATCACCGAATCGAAGATCCCGCCGATTCCGGGCCTGGACTCGTTCACCGGCGAGATGTTCCATTCCGCACGCTGGAACCACGACTACGATCTGACCGGCAAGCGCATTGCCGTCATCGGCACCGGCGCCTCGGCGATCCAGTTCGTGCCGCGTATCCAGCCCCTGGCCGGCGAGCTCCACGTGTTTCAGCGCACGGCCCCGTGGGTTTTGCCCAAGCCTGACCTGGCACTGGGTGACAGCGGGAAACAAACCATCGAACGCTTCCCGGTGATCCAGAGCACCTGGCGCAAGGCCGTTGCAAGCTCGCTGAACGTGATCAATTTCGGCCTGCGCAACCCGACGTTTCTCAAGCCTGTCAACGTGGCCGCCCGACAGCTGCTGAAACTGCAGATTCGTGATCCGCAGTTGCGCAAGGCAGTGACCCCGAACTACGACATCGGCTGTAAACGCCTGCTGTTCGCCAACGACTATTACGAGGCGCTGCAGGCAGACAACACCACCCTGATTCCCAGCGGGCTGGTGAAGGTGGAAGGCAACACGGTGATCGCCGCCAATGGCGAACGGCGGGAAGTGGATGTGATTATCTGGGGCACCGGCTTTGACGTGTCGCATCCGCCCATTGGCAACAAGGTGTTCAACGCCAACGGTGAACGCTGGGCAGACCTGTGGAAAGACAGCTCGCCGGAGGCCTATCTGGGCACCACGCTGGCAAACTCGCCGAACGCGTTCCTGATTCTGGGGCCCAACGTGCTGGTGTACGACTCGTTTATCCGCCTGGCGGAGGCGCAGCTCGACTACATCATCGACGGCCTGTGGAAAATCCGCGACAAGGGCATCAGCCGGCTGACGGTCAAGCCATCGGTACTGAAGCAGCACAACGAGCGGGTGCAGAAAAACCTGCAGACCACCGTGTTCAACGCCGGCGGCTGCAGCAGTTACTACCTGGACCAGAACGGCCGTAACTTCGCCGCCTGGCCCTGGTCACTGAACGCCCTCAAGCGCCGCCTGAACGCGTTCCGGCTGAAGGATTACGAGGTGGAATTCTCCGGGTCCAGCTTGTCCTGAGTACGCAGCTCGAAATCGCTGGCGTCGTGCCGTTCATGCAGCTGGCTTGACGGCTCGCCCCACGCCCGGTTGACCATGCGGCCCCGCTGCACGGCCGGGCGCTTGGCCAGCTCGTCGGTCCAGCGGATCACGTTGGTGTAGGTGTGGGCTTCCAGGAACTCGGCCGCTTCGTAGACCTTGTTCTTGACCAGCGCACCGTACCAGGGCCAGATCGCCATATCGGCAATGGTGTATTCATCACCGGCAATGTACGGGCGGTCCGCCAGCTGACGATCCAGCACATCCAGCTGACGCTTCACTTCCATGGTGTAGCGATTGATGGGGTATTCGTACTTTTCCGGCGCGTAGGCGTAAAAGTGGCCAAACCCGCCCCCCAGCATCGGCGCGCTGCCCATCTGCCAGAACAGCCAGTTCAGGCACTCGGCACGGCCAGCCGGATCCTTGGGCAGGAAGGCGCCGAATTTCTCGGCCAGATACAGCAGAATCGAACCGGACTCGAACAACCGGATCGGCGGGTTGGTGCTGTGGTCCATCATCGCCGGAATCTTGGAGTTCGGGTTCACCCCCACAAAGCCACTGCCGAACTGGTCGCCTTCAGTGATACGTACCAGGTAGGCATCGTATTCGGCGCCTTCAAAACCCAGCTCCAGCAGCTCCTCCAGCATCACCGTGACCTTCACCCCGTTGGGCGTGGCCAGGGAATACAGCTGCAACGGGTGCTTGCCAACCGGCAGCGCCTGATCGTGGGTGGGCCCGGCGATGGGGCGATTGATATTGGCAAAGGCCCCGCCACTGGCGGCGTCCCATTTCCAGACTTTCGGTGGGGTGTAGGTGTTATCGGCCATAATGAGTCCTGTCTGGTCAGCTTGGATGGATGATCGCGTTGGGCGAATTACGAAGGGTCCTCACGACCCTTGTCCAGATCGTCTTTGGTGATCAGGACCACAACATACAACAGACCAAAGACAGGAACGATGGAAAACACGAAACCGATCACTCCTGCCAGTAGCGGGTTTTCGACTTTGCGACGCCCGAGGAAATAGCTCACCAGCCCGACAACAACCGCAAAAACAAACATCAACTGACCGACAACCACCAGATCCAGATTCATATCAGCGTTTCTCTTGAAGTATGTAACGAATGACGCATCGTCTCATTTTGCCGGCACCAGGCACATGCCTGGCTGCGCCAGCACAGATACCTTCGTCTCTTTTCCACGGTACTTTAGCAGTGTTTCGCGCTGTGTTGCTTGTGCCGCCATGGCAGCGCGCGTAGAAATTAAACGGTTACCTGCACTGCGACTGAAGGAGCCGCTTATCCGCACCCTGACCCGTATATCCATCAGCCTGCTCATCGCGTGGGCGGCTCCGGCCAACGCCAGTGAGCTGGGCTACGAGGCTTACCTGGACTCCGACAAGCGGATCAAGTGCCTGTACGGTTACGTCGCCGGAAAAACCGGCAACCACGAAGCCGCTATCCGCATTTTCGAAGACTGCATCCGGCGCTGGAATGACGTTTACTCGATGATCTGGCTGGCGCAGATGTACGAATCCGGCAGCGGCGTGCAAAAGGATCAGGCCTACGCCACCGCGCTTATGAAGCGCGGCGCGGAGCTGGACGACGCGGCGGATTACTCGTCCATGGCCCGCTACCACTACGGCAAAGCCCTGTACTTCGGACTCGGCACCGAGATGAACCGGGCCGAAGGCGTGAAGTGGCTCAAGCGCGCCGCCGCTCAGGGCAATTCCGCGGCGCAGAGTTTCCTGGATGACATCAACGCCGATTGAGCTACGGAAATCCTCCTCACGCCCGCCAGCTGGGCGCAACGCTCAGCCTGTTCTGCGCGGTCCCACAGCCGACATGCCTGGATTTGTTCTACCAGATTCCGGAATGGCATTGAAGATCAACAGGCTGTATCTTGAATGCCAATCAGCGATGAGATTCATCGGGCCATCAGCCGGCCCCACAGGAGATTGCCTTGGCCCGTAACAAACGCCACCTGGAACCGAAGGTTAAAAAAGAAGAGATCGAGCTGGTGGCCATGGCGCTGCTGCAGGAAAAGGGCTACGACAACACCTCCATGGCGGAAATCGCCAGAAGCGCGGGTGTGGCTGCCAATACCATTTACTGGTACTTCGAAAACAAGGACCACGTGCTGATTGCGGTGCTGAACCGGGTGGTGTCTCACGCCATGGAGGAGGTGATCACGCAGCGGGAGCAACCGCTCAGAACACGGGTGCTGAAGTTGATTGCCCAGGTGGAGAGCTCGGGTTCGTTGATGACTGATGTCCACGCCCGCGTACGCCACTCCCCCAAAGTGCAAGCCTGGCACGACCAGTTCCATGGGATGGTGGAGCAACTCTCGGTATCCGAACTGATCAGCGCCGGGGTGGGCCCGGAAGAAGCGCAACTGGATGCCAAACTGCTGATCTACGTGATCGAGGGCCTGCTTGCACACCCGCACAAGTTGCAGGAACGGGAACAGATTATTGATCAGGCGCTCAAGCGTATTTTTGCCTGATCAGCCGGTATGCTGCAGCGCCTGCACTGATCAGGCGGCGGGCCTCAGGCCCCGCCTTCCTTGAACGGATTCATCCGCTTGCCGAGCTGATATTGCCACTTTACCGGCAGCGGACGCACGCTGCTGGCTACCAGCTTGTTCACGGCGCCCGGAACGCACACAGGCTTGCCCCTCATCACCGCGTCCCAGCCTTCTTGCACCACTTCCTCTGCGTCCTGCCAGAGCATGCCGGGCAGCTTGTCAGCAATATCGCGGGTGCCCATGGTGTCGTGAAATTCACTGCGCGTAAAACCGGGGCACAGCGCGGTAACGTGCACACCCTGCGGTTTCAGTTCCATATCCAGTGATTGCGAAATGTCGAGCACATAGCGCTTGATACCGGTGTACAGCAAACTCTCGCCCGGCGGGGAAAACGCCGCGAGGGAAGAGAGGTTGACGATGCGACCCCAGCCACCGGCCAGCATCCCCGGCAGCACGCGATGACAGAGCTCTGTAACGGCCGTGACCATCAGCTGAATCTCGGCGGCGAGCTTGGGCCAGGGTGTATCGGCGAATGCCGTTTTTCCGGAAAGGCCCGCATTGTTGATCAGCACATCGATGGCGATGCCCCGGCTTTCTGCGAACGCCATGATGGACGCCGGCGCGGCGGGATCGTTGAGGTCGGCGGCAAATACATCGCAGCGCACACCATGCTGTGCACTGAGTTCAGCGGCCAGCTCCTTCAGGCGCTCCTCACGACGCGCGACCAGCAGCAGCGAGTAACCGTTAGCGGCGAGGTGGCGGGCAAAGGCGGCACCGATGCCGGCGGAAGCGCCGGTGACCAGCGCGGTATGATTGGTTGTCGTCATAGAGTCCTCAATTCGTAAAAAGCGCGGGAAGGTCGCGCGGTCCCATTTCAAAGTTGTCACGCTCGCGACCGATGTCACCACGGTACTGCGCGACCGGGCCCTCCAACACGAAGGGACAGGGGGTATGGCGCTGGGCTTCAGTGAAGCCATAAGTGCCCATACCGAGATAGAGCTCCGGAGCAACACGCCGCACCTCATCCACCATGTGAAGGGTGCCGCACAACGAGTGAAAGTAGCGATAGACGAGCTGGTACGCCGGCCGGCCATCGAAGCGTGAAGGGGCGACCAGGGTCAGCATCGGATACCGCTGCACAACACGACGACCTTGCTGAAACGTGTTGTAGCCGCGCCCGGTTTCACTATCGACCGGGCGAAAGGCCTTGCACAGCCAGGATTGCAGCGGGTTATCCAACGCGGCCCGACCGACCACCGTCATAAGCCAAAATTTCTGGGCCAGCAGGCTCGCCGAATATTCCCCATGCATTTCCGCAATATCAGGCGCGTCCAATGTGGCAAACAGTTGAAGCAGCTCGCCTGTCGAAAGCTGACGCAAGGCTTCCGCCGATGTGACCGCGCTCATAACGCCTCCCACTATTGTGTTGAATATCATTCAATACAATAGTAAAACGAATGTTGAACGGTATTCAACAAAAGTTTTCATTCAATTGGTGAGTTTCAGCCGACGCCGTGGCAGATGATCGAATCTTCTTGTAACTGATAGACTGCCACCAACCAACGCCAGACACAGAGGCTATCCATGACGCCAGACCGCCTGCGCACCCTGGTCGTAACCGGCAGCGACTTTTCACCCTGGCTCCCGGCCGTAGCCGAGCTGCGCATTCGGGTGTTTCGCGACTTCCCCTACCTCTACGACGGCTCGCTGGCGTACGAGCGCCGTTATCTGCAGACCTACGTGGACTCCGACACCTCGGTGTGCGTGTTGGCGTTGGATGGCGACCGGGTGATCGGCGCCTCCACCGGCCTGGCCATGACCGACGAAACCGAGGAATTCCGCCAGCCGCTGGTGGCGGCCGGGCTGGATACCGAGTCGGTGTTTTACTGCGCCGAGTCCGTGCTGCTTCCGGACTTCCGCGGCCATGGCCTGTATCGCACCTTCTTCGAGGCGCGGGAAGCTCGCGCCCGCCAGCTGGGCAAAACCCTCAGCGTGTTCTGCGCGGTCCAGCGGCCAGACGACCACCCACGGAAGCCGGAGCACTACCAGCCCCTCGATCCGGTCTGGCAGCGCTTCGGTTATCAGCCCATGCCGGAGGTTCACGCGGCCTTTCCCTGGAAAGACCTCGACCAGTCAGTGGAGACGGAGAAATCGCTGATGTTTTATCGGAAGGATCTGGGCGGTTAAAGGCACTGGCGTTCCTGGGCAGGGAAAGTGCCGCGAGGGAGGAGAGGTTGACGGTTGGGGGCAACCCCACCCTCGTCACTCCACGATGATGAGCAGCGACACCGGCAATTGCGTATCCGGGTGGACCGGTTCCACCAGATCGATCACCGAATACCCACACCCACGCAATAAGGTCAGCCACGAACCCAGAGTGCGGAAGTACCAGGGCATGGGTTGCCATACACCCTGAAAGCTCCGGAAATCCTCCTCACGCCAGCCATCACAATAGCGGCCGCCTGCGGACCAGGGGTGTAGGGTCTGAATGACCAGTTTTCCCCGCGGCGCGAGAAGCTGCCGAAGCGTTTGCAACAAGACCGACACTTCTTCGTGGAGTATCGCGAAGTTGGCCGATATCACACCGAAGCGGCAGCCTATCTCGTCAGCCTTGTCCGCCAACTCCTCATAAGTGCAAACGTGAAAGGTACCACCGCCGGAGGACCGGGCTGCCTCGATCAGCCTGGGCGAGCCATCGATACCGACGCCTTCCACACCATGCTTCGCCAGTGCCCGCACCAGCCAGCCTTCCCCGCACCCCAGGTCGAGCACTCGCCCGGGTTGTTGTGCAAGCACCGCCTCGACGATGGCCCGATCCGTCACCCGCCGGCGGCTTTCGATACCGCCGCCACGCACCGCGGCGGTCCAGGCATCGGCATTCGAGACCCAGCTTTGCGCCAGATCGGCAGGATGATCAGTATTCTGGCTCATACAAGTGCCCCAAGTGCCCTGCACTGTCAGCTTATAAATTCAGACATCGCCAATTCACCGGCAGAACCACCCGCAAGGCCAGCCTTTACCCCCGTCCTGTTCCGCTCCGGGTGATTCTGGCTTGCCTTGACCTGACCGGTGAGCGTTTCAATGTTGATCTCGATACCGACAATGGCTTTCACCAGGCGACTGGTGAACTCGGCGGGCGCATCATCGACAGACCATGGATGGTCTCGACCGGACTCGTGAAGGTCGGTTAACTGATGAAGATGCTCTTGCAGCCAAACGTGATCCTGAAAGACAGAACCCTTGCCTTGTGCATGGACAGCCAGATAATTCCTCGTTGGAACAACCCGCCCCGTTTCCGCTTTGGTTTCATACCAGGACGGTGACACATAGGCATTCGGCCCCTGAAAAATCGCAAGAACCGAAGCGCCGTTCTCAATTCGTTGCCAAACCGGATTCACGCGCGCCACATGGCATCTCAGCGTTCCCAGTGGCTGGTCTTCGCTGCAACTGAAATGAAAGGGCAGGTGATTCGCATCGATGCCGTCACTGTCAGCAACCACCAGAACACCAAAACTGTATTCCCTGATGTACTGCTGAAGTTTGACCCGGTTTTCTTCTTTAAAGTGGCTGGGAACTAGCATTTCTCTATCTCTCTCGGGGGATATTGGCGCAGATAGCGCCCGGCTCACACGCCGGTTTAAGGCCACGAAGCGGCGACAAGGCTGTCCGGTTCCGGGCCAGGCCGGCCCGGTATGTACCGGAACGATTGGTTAAGCTGCTTCGAAATCCAGGGGATGAATACCATCCAAATTAACCGTGCTGCGGGCCACCCAGAGATCATATATACCTTGCATCGCCAACCAGCTCTCAGGGGTGCGCCCGAGAACCTTGGATAGCCGCAGAGACATTTCCGGGCTGATACCACTCTCCCCTTTGAGCAGTCGGGACAAAGTGGAAGGTGAAACGCCCAGACTGGAAGCAAGCTGGCGGGAACTGATTCCGAAAGGCGTCAGGTACACCTCCCGAATGAATTCTCCGGGATGCGGCGGATTATGCATAGCCATTAGTGATAATCCTCATAATCAAGTATGAAGGCGTTGCTGTCCCGAAACTCGAACGTCACGCGCCAGTTTCCGTTTACCCAAAGACTGTATGCCAGCCGTGCTGCCGGTCGAGTAAAACCGTTTCAGTCCTTTGTGACGGAATGATTTAATCATGAGGCAATTGTAGCGTATTGCGTATTGCGCATCGCGCATCGCGCAACAAAAGAACTTAACTCCCCGCCTACGCGCCGCTTTAGACCCACCAAGCGGCGTAAACTCGACCGCCGTGCAGCCGATTATTAGGCATTTTCAGAATTCAGAAAACGGCCAACAACCGTGGGCTAACCGCTTGCATGCGCAGCACCATGCGCATAAAGTCGAGCTGTGCATTAAAAATCGACCCGGAGGCCCTCATGGCCGAACTCTACGATTCAGCCGCCCCCAAAAAAGCAGCGAACCTCTCAATCAACAGCGATCTGCTGCGTAAAACCCGGGAGCTCAACATTAACTTGTCTGCCACCCTGGAGCGGGCTCTGAAAGAAGAGCTTTCGAAACGCGAAGCCGCACAATGGGTTGAAGACAACCGCGCGGCGATAAAGAGTTACAACGATTTCGTCGAACAACATGGATGCTTCGGCGACGAGTTCAGGGAGTTCTGATGGCGCAGTTCGATGTGTATCCCAACCCGAGCAAAAGCAGCAAGGCTCACTACCCCTACCTTGTGGATATTCAGAACAGCCTCCTGAGCGATTTGGCCACTCGCATTGTTATCCCTTTGGGTAAACGTTCGGCCTTCGGTGGCGACGCCATGCAAGGACTTACTCCGGAAATCAGCTTTGCCGATCAGGAGCTGTTGCTGTTAACCCCGCAAATTTCCGCCGTGCCTGACAAACATCTCAAGAGCCCCATTGGTTCCCTCTCACATTTCAGAGATCAGATTGTTGGAGCTCTGGACCTGGCTATCACCGGTGTTTAACGCGGCCCTTTGCGGCAATTCAGGAGCCGCGAAGCGGTGGAAAAATAGTCCGGCTACAGCGGCTGGTTACGCACTATTCGTAATGGCTCCAGAGCCTGAGAACTTTCACCACTTTCTCGTCCTCGAGCACCTGGTAGACCAGGCGATGCTGGATATTGATGCGGCGTGAACAGGCCCCCGCAAGATCACCAATGAGCTTCTCAAACGGAGGCGGCTTGCGGTGTGGGTCTTCCGCTATCAGCGCTAACAATTCCTGGGCTTTTGGTTTGAGGCCGCTGGAGGCCAACTTCTTTGCATCTTTCTGGGCTTGCTTGGTGTAAACCAACTTCCATGTCACCAGTCCAGCTCCTCATCGCATTCATCCGCGGGGGTATCCATCCCCTCACGAACAGACTCCCGCATACCGGGTACAGAGAGCAGGTAAAGTGTTTCCTGAATGGCAGACCAGTCTTCCTCGGAAACCAGGACGGCCTTGTTCCGCTTACCCAGAATAACGATTGGTTGGTGGGATTCAGCGGTCTCGTCAATCAACCGATAAAGGTTGCTGCGCGCCTCAGTTGCTGTGATTCCGGTCATGACGCACCTCTTGCGTGTTCAAACTTTCATCAAGTGTACGCTTATTCGTACGTACGTCAATACGAACGCTTTGCATGACGCGTGGCTTTGCAGCGTGCCGTAGCGCAGATTCAACCGATGGGCGTCCCGGGGATGTTTTTCAGAAGCTCGGCGTTGGTGGGGTACTTCTCAAGCAGTTCAACCAGCTTTTTTGTGCCCTCCAGCGGTTTGAGACCGCTAAGCGCCCGGCGCAACGCTCTTATTTTGTCCAGATCTTTCGGATCCAACAGCAGCTCTTCACGGCGTGTACTGCTTTTCGAAATGTCCAGCGCGGGGAAGATTCGCTGATTCGCAACGTCTCTTGATAAAACCAGCTCCATGTTCCCCGTGCCCTTGAATTCCTCAAAGATAACCTGGTCCATACGGCTGCCGGTATCAACCAGAACGGTTGCCAGAATGGTCAGCGAGCCGCCATTCTCCAGGTTTCGTGCAGAGCCAAACAACCGCCGCGGGATCTCCATCGCTCGCGCATCAACCCCGCCAGACATGGTACGACCGCTGCTCTTTCGCTCCGCGTTGTGCACACGCGCAAGCCTCGTGAGGGAATCAATCACAATCATCACGTTGTGACCCTCGCCCGCTTGTTGGCGCGCGGTATCAAGAAGCTCATCGGCAACGCGAGCGTGATGGGCATAGCTTTCATCCGAAGAAGACGCGTGAACCTCAGCCGGAACGCTACGCTTGAAATCCGTCACCTCTTCGGGTCGCTCATCGATCAATAACGCGTACAGTTTTATGTCGGGGTACGCCTTTCCCACCGCCTGGCAAATATCTTTTAACATCGTCGACTTGCCAGACCCCGGCGGTGCAACGATCAAACCCCGCTGCCCCATTCCGATCGGCGTGATCAAATCCATCGCGCGCACCGTGAGTTTTTCTGAACCTGACTCCAGGCGGATCCCCGGCGCTGGATTGATAGCCACACCGTTTAAAAAACGTTTTTGTGGATCAGCCTCATCTTCCACCTCAACCATCGCTTCGGCTTCCTTAGCCACTGGTTTGGCGTCTTTAATTGGTTTCCGGGCTAAGCCTAATGTCTTTCTCGTCATAGCGGTTTGTCACTCTTCATCGCCCGATGGAAACCGATCATAAGGCTTTAGTGTACTGAGGTGAGGAACCCATGTTTGGCGCTCGGCAGTTTGAATCTGGACCGTGGGAGGTAGCAGGTTCGGGTTATCGAGAGTGGCTGTCTGAACCCTGAATCCGTGAGTTCAACCGGCTGAAACTGTATCCAAAGCCTGCAATAACAAAGCCTTGGGCGATATAATAGCACCTGACATCCATTCACCCAGTCAGTGCATTTAGCTCATGCGTACTTTCACTCTCCAGCAATCCCGAACCGAAGTCTATACACCCCACGGCGGACTGGCCCTGGTGGGCCACTGCCTGAACCGGCACACGTCGCTGATCAAAACCGCTCGCACAGTCGTCAAGCGGCACGGTATTCCAAACATTGAGCTGATCCGCACCTACCTGGGCCTGATCACGCTGGGCAAGAGCGATTTCGAGGCGGCCGAGCCGGTACGAACAGATCCGTTCTTCAAATCGGCGATGGGCATCAAGCAGTCGCCATCTTCAGCCCGTTTGCGCCAGCGATTTGATGAAGATGCCCAAGCCCTGACGCCATTGCTGGAGGATGCCAGCGTTGAATTTCTTCAGTCCGTCGAAGCGCCGGTGTCACCACTGGCGATGGGCCATGTTGCCCTGGATATGGATGTCTTTCCCATGGACAACAGCCAGACCCATAAAGAGGGTGTCAGCTACACCTACAAGGGTTACGACGGCTATGCACCCATTGCCGCGTATCTGGGCCAGGAAGGCTGGTGCCTGGGTTGCGAGCTACGCCCTGGCAGCCAGCACGCCAATAACGGTTTTCTGGATACCCTCAAACGGGTTTTGCCCCGGGCCCGGTCACTGACGGACAAGCCCATCCTGCTGCGTCTGGACAGTGCACACGATGCCCGTGACAATCGCGACTTCCTGCGCGAGCAGGACCAGATCGACTTCCTGATCAAGTGGAACCCTCGCAAGCAGGATCCCTTGGCTTGGGCAAACAAGGCCCAGGCCAAGGAAGTCTGGTCGCTGGACCGCGACGGCAAGATGGAAGCGGTTCTGTCAGAAGACCTTCCCGATGAACCCGGCCTGCGTCGCATCGTCAAGGTCACCGTTCGCACCAGCGATGCCTCCGGTCAGCTGTACCTGGAGCCAGAAGTTAGCATCGAAGGCTGGATTACCTCCTTGCCCGCTGACGTGGCCAGTGAGCAACACATCATGGCGCTGTACAGCGACCATGCCACCAGTGAACAATTTCACAGCGAGTTCAAGACCGACCTGGACCTGGAGCGCCTGCCCTCCGGCAAGTTCGACACCAACAACCTGGTCATGGCCTTCGCCACCATGGGTTACAACGTGCTGCGCTGGATGGGCCTGAGACTGACCGCCCCAGATGCGCCAGTGCGCCATCCGGCCAAGCGCCGCCGCCTGAGAACGGTGATGCAGGAACTGATGACCATGGCCTGCCGCCTGGTGCACAGCGGCCGGCAGTGGATTCTGCGCTTTGGTCGGCACTGTCCGGGCTTTGCCGTTTACCGCGACCTCTATGGAAGCCTTGCCGCCTCCGGTTAAGCAAGTCCGACAACAGCCGCTACCTTAAAGCCACCCGGAAAACCAGCCCGGGGCAACCCGCTATTGCCTGACGACCAGAAGTTGATCAAAACGCGCCCAAATTTGGCCGCTGATCGACGTCAGACTGCACGTTCCGGCATTATCAACCTGCTTTTGACCAAGTGATGGCTCCCGTTAGCGCCGATGGCGCTTTGCGGAGTATACTGGCCTGCAAAGTCACTGATTCAGGTGAACGTCAATAAGACCCGGCAAATTTTCGGCATTTCGGTAGAACAGCCCTGTGCCACACTCTGGACAGAACGAACGCATAGCAGCACCAGATGAATTGATTGTCTTCGGCAAACCAGCTATGACCTTGACCGATGATTCCGGAAACATGGCCCATGCAACCAGGGGTGCGCCAGCGCTGCGTTGGCAATCCCTGCAATGACAGACTGCCACCAAATTTGGGCTGCCTGTAATGTCGTATTTAATCGATCCACACATGCATTGACCAGTTTGGCTCATTGCCATTCCCTCGCAAAATGAATAGTGATGTTCTTCTTGTTCAGTGACGCATAACGCCAATATTAAGCGGTGCAAGATCAGCCGGTTTGGAGCCGCAAAGCGGCGGAAAATCGGTCGCTGTGCAGCCGATTGTTAACTGTTCATGCTCAACGTCAACGGTACGTGGTCACTTATTGAAATCCACTCGTCGTGCTGACCGACCTGCAAATCACATTCTTCTGAAAAGTCTGACGAGGTGAAAACGTAGTCAATGTGATAGGCCTTCTCGCGGTTCCGCTGCAAGAAAAATGTTGGACTGGTCTCATTGCCCTGTTCTTCCTCGAAGACTCGATGATACTGGCTCTTAAAACCCATCTCGCGGAGCTCAGCAACTACGTCTGAGTGATTCCACCAGCGGTCCGGCTTATCCCAGCGCACATTGCTATTAAAATCGCCGAGAATAACTGTCTTTGGCCCGCTAAGATCGTCACGGTGAATCTGAAGATACTTCCAGAATTGCCCCATGTAGCCAAATGCTTCTTCATTGCGCCCCTTCGTCCAGACGGCCAGCACGGTGAAATCTCTATTGATGGTAAAAGGAAGAAAAAGCCTGAGATCTTCCGTGCTCCAATTCAGTGTTTCACTTTTGCTGAACAGCCCAGGGACCGAAAATCTGCCACTCCAATCTAACTTTTCAACTCGATGACCGTTTCGGGGAAAAATGCCGATGCCACGATTTTTTGACTCCCCCACCCAAAGGTAAGAGCCGGCCCACTCTCTATATGCAGGGGTCGATAGCGCAGGGTCTTCACACTCCTGAACCACCAAGACATCAGCTCGCAAGCTGTCTGCTTCTGCAAGCTTTCGTCTAAGTGCTCCATTACAGTTCCAGGTTACAACTTTCATAGATAGAGACAGTTAACGCTAGCAGCATGCGCGCCGACGGAATGAAGTCAAAGGCGCAATGTGGTGGACGTCGCAGTGCCTGCGCTAGTTAGTGATCCTTGGGAGTGGATAGCAGTGGGTAAAGGCCGTAGAGAAATAAAGAAAAAGGTATAATAATTAGATACTTGAAGTAAAGTCCAATGATTGAGCAGGCCTCTTTGTCAATAATATATCCGTTATACCTTTCGCAGCCAATCTCCAAATAGTAAACAGCACCCTCAGAAAGAACATACATTAGCCCATGGGAATTATAGAGTCGCCAATCGAGCATCAGAAGGAGCAGGACTAACAACATCACTGATCCGACAATAATCAACTTACCTTGCGGTCGAGACAATTGATTCAAAACATTACCTAACCCAAATTATAAGTTTAAAAATATCGACGGATTTAACCATCGGTCGTCACTACCTCAAGCCGTGAACACCATTACTAACGCCGCTCAGCACGCGCGGCTACGAAATGGAGGCGAAGCCGGAATGTAGTAGCCGTCGCCGTGACTGGCCTTGTTATCCGCTTAACCGTTTGGTTCATATACTTCTTCAAAACCATGCTCAGGTATCCAGGTCTCGTATTGGTTCGATTTTCCAAGATTACGGACGACGAGATAGCCTGGAAAAATACGGCCACTGCTAGGTGGTGGCTTCATTGTTCTAGATGAGCTCAGCTTGTCGAAGCGATGCTGGTATTCTCGGTTGGAGATGGGCATTGCTTTCACCCTTGAGCCATATCTCTCAGTAGTTTCCGGATCGATAGAGACATAGTCGTCCATGGCGTTCGAGTCCATGAATTTTTTACTAAATTCGTATCCCATGCTGCTTCCTAAAATGCGCATAACGCCGAGCTGAGCGGCGGGCTTGGAGCGGAGCGGAAAGCCCGTCCGGCGGAGGCCCGACCAGGGCCGGAGCGAACTCGAGCGACTTGTTACGCATAACCACGCGACTCTTGGACTTGCGCATCGCAATCTTGATGTATAAGGCGGGTATTTTCCCGCGTATAACCATCCACCGCACGATATCGATCTAGCACGACATACTTCTCAGGCAACGACTTCCCACAAATTGCGCAACGATTGTCCTGCTCGGCTCGCTTTTGCTCCTTGAGCTTCCTGCGTCGCATGGGTTTGCCGCGCTCATCGTATGTGAGCTCTTTGTATATTTTTCGCCTATATGCGAACAACAGCTCCTGATCTCCGTCCGCCAGGTCCTCTAGGCGCTCGCGGATCTCCTCCAAGACACGATTAGCCGACTCAAGCTCCTGATCCGTTAGCTGCCTATTCGCCACTACCCCTCCATATCTGCGTAACAGTTGTATATGAGTCTGAATGATCACTTTTCCCCTGACTCATATCTCAATCCAACAATCCTCCTAAACTAGGCAGAAAACCCAACTATGTCAATTAGTTCCATTATTACCTCAGGAAACAGGACCGAAGAGAAACGATCACCGCAACTCATATCACGTCTCGGAGTGACCCCGCTAACCCAATGAAACCAGTACTAATTTCAGAGATTAGCAGAAACAGCCCCAGTTCATGGTCGCAATGATCGTTTTTCCAGCCTTTTGTCGGCTGACTCTAACGTTCAGGCAGAAGATTGAGAGGTAGCAGCCGCCGAGGCCGGCGTCGTGGCTTTCGGCACATAAGGGCGCACATCCCAGCAGAAGTAGCGTTTCAGTACGCTGTTGGCTTCGGGCTCTTTCTGGCGCCAGCCGTACACGTTGGGTTTGCTGGTTTCGATGGCCAGGGTGCCGAACACCAGCCAGTCGTAGATCGCCAGGGTGGAGGTGACGTTGCGGGCGGAGTTGGGGCCGCGGGCGTGGTGGTGATGGTGCTGGGTCGGGAACACCAGGATATGGGCCAGTGCCCACATGGTTTTGCGTACCCAGGCCCAGCGGTGGTTGTGGAAATACAGGTCGTAGTTCCAGTTCACGTGGGTGTGGGCGGCCCACAGGCCTTTGAAGGCGGTGCCAATCACGAACACTTCCACCAGCCCCAGGTACAGGCACAACAGCTGCAAGGTGTAATTGGGCATGATCAGCCACCAGGCCCAGCCGTTGACGAAGGTCTGGGTGACGGTGAGCTGGCCTTTGTTGTCCAGGCCGCCGGACATGTGGTGCGGGCGGTGGTTCATCTTGTAGAACGCCTGCACCCATTGCAGCACCCGGTTGTTGGGGCGGCGGCGGTGGGCAAACAGGTGGAAGCTGCCGTGAATGAATTCTTCCACACAGAAAAACACGATCAGCGTGGGCCAGAAATAGGCCTGCTCCAGCCACGCCAGCGATCCGGCGCTGCCGGGAATCAGCGTGGACAGGCCCAGGGTGAGCAACAGCAGCACCAGCGGTCGCTGCACCGCCACCATCATGAAGGTGGCGAGGAAGGCCATGCGCCAGTCCTGTTGGTTTTTGCGGCCATCCCGGGTACGGCCACTGATCACCTCCCACAGGGCGGTGATCACGATGAATGCCGTCACCAGCATCGTCAGTTTTTGATCGTCCATTGTTGTTTTCCCCACGAGGGTTGTTTGGATGTTATGACGGTACGGCGCGCTGGTATATTTTTCTAATCAAACTTTGGTATAAGTATTATCCATGAAACTGAATTTACGAAGCGTGGACCTCAATCTGCTGCCGGTGTTCGACGCCATCATGGAGGCCGGCCAACTGTCGCGGGCCGCTGAGGCGCTGGGCATGAGCCAGCCTGCCATCAGCGCGGCCCTGCAGCGCCTGCGCCATACCCTGGGGGATCCGCTGTTTGTGCGCACCCGCCAGGGCATGGTGCCCACCCCCCGCGCACGCGAGTTGCACGCCAGCCTCAGCCAACAGTTGGGCGCCCTGCGGGACACCCTGGACCCGGCCAACCGCTTTGTGCCGGCCACCAGCCAGCGCTGTTTTCGCGTGCTCAGCAACGATTATTTCGAGATGGTGGTGCTGCCGTCATTGCTGACGCGGATACGGCAGGAAGCGCCTAACGTGGTGGTGGAGGTGGCGCTGGCCGATGACAACATGCCCCGCAAGCTGGCAACCGCACGAGCAGACATCGCGGTGGATGCCTTCGCCACGGAGAACGATCAGTTACGGCGGCAGGTACTGCTGGAGGAGCGGCTGGTGGTGGTGGCGCGCCAGGGCCACCCGGTTATTCAGGGCAATTGCAGCAAGCAACAGTTCCTTGAGGCCGAGCACGTGGTGCTGCCGGACCGCAACCGCCGTCTGCCGCTGGATCAGATCCTCAATGAACCGGGCTGGCAGCGGCGCACCGGCGCCCGGGTCACCCAGTTTGCCAGCATGCTGGCCACCTGCGGCCGCTCCGATATGATCGCCACGGTGCCCGAACGCATGGCCCGCCAGTATGCCGGCGCCCTGGGTCTGCAGACGCTGGCGTTTCCGGCGACCATTCCGCCGCTGCCGGTCTACCTGCTGTGGGCGCCGGTGATGGACACCGACCCCGCCCATCAATGGTTCCGTCAGCGGCTGCTGGACAGCCTCACCGGCTGAGCGGCTACCACTCCAGCTGCGCGCCGGTCTGGTACTCGATCACCCGGGTTTCGAAGAAGTTCTTCTCCTTGCGCAGGGTGGCCTGCTCATCCAGCCAGGGTGAGACGTTCTTCGCCCCCGGGAAGGGTTCGTCCATGCCCACGGTGCGGGCGCGGCGGTTGGCCACGAAGCGGAACTGCTCGCTGTGGTACTCGGCGGAATAGCCCAGGATGGGGTCCCGCAGGATGTAGTGGGCGTAGGCGCTTTCCGCCGCTTCCGATTCTTCCCACATCTGGCTGACGGCCTTGGGGTCGAGGCTGATGTTCTCCTCTTCCAAAATCTGGTTCACCACCTTCAGGCCGAAGGAGAAGTGCATGGCTTCGTCCCGCAGGATGTACTGCAGCTGTTCGCCGGTGCCCCGCATCAGGCCGCGGCGCTGCAGCGCGAAAATGGGGCTGAAGCCGTTGTAGAACCAGGTGCCTTCGAACACCGCCGCGAAGAACAGGTAGGACATGACGAATTCCTCCAGGTCGTCGCGGTTGCGCAGGTTCATGTCGGAACGCATGGCGGCGTCCAGGCGGCGGTTGGCCATCTGGATCTTGCCGTTGATGGCGGGCACCACGCGGTAGCGGTTGTAGATCTCGCTCTGGTCCAGGTTGAGGGTTTCGATGCAGTGCTGGTAGGCCCAGGTGTGCATGGCTTCCTCGTACACCTGGCGGGCCTGGTAGATCTGCAGTTCCGGTGCGCTCATTTTCTCCATCACCGCCAGGCCGATGTTGCGCATGGCCAGGATGTCGGAGGTGGTGAGGTAGGCCAGCACGTTCTCGTACACGTGCTTCTCCGGCGCGGTCAGGCGGTGGTGGTAGTCGTGGACGTCCTGGGCCATGTTGACGTCCAGCGGGGTCCAGTGGTTCTTGTTGGCGTTCATGAAGTACTCCCAGGCCCAGGGGTACTTGAACGGCGCCAGTTGGTTGATGTCGGTGTTGCCGTTGATCACCCGCTTGTCGTCGACGTTGACGGGGGCCGGGCCGCTTGTGGCGGCCGACTTGTTGGCGGTTTTCGGTTCGTCTTCCCAGTCCAGCATGGTTATGCCTCCCAAAGAAAAGTAAGTGGTTACTGACAGGCTTCGCAGTCCGGTTCGTCGATGCTGCACACCTGCGGCTGCGGCGCGGCGACCGGGGCGGATTTCTCGGCGCCGGTGGCGCCCAGGGAGCGCAGGTAGTAAGTGGTTTTCAGTCCCCGTTCCCAGGCCAGCTGATACAGCGCGTCCAGCTTCTTGCCGCTGGGTTCGGCCATGTACAGGTTCAGGCTCTGGGCCTGATCGAGCCATTTCTGACGCCGTGCGGCGGCTTCCACCAGCCAACGGGCGTCGATCTCGAACGCGGTGGCGTAGCGGGCTTTGAGTTCGTCGGGGATGCGGTCGATCTGCTGCACGCTGCCGTCGAAGTACTTGAGGTCGTTGACCATCACGTTGTCCCACAGGCCTTCGGCCTTGAGGTCGCGCACCAGCGAGGGATTGACCACGGTGAACTCGCCGGACAGGTTCGATTTCACGAACAGGTTCTGGTACGCCGGCTCAATGGACTGGGACACGCCGACAATGTTGGAGATGGTGGCCGTGGGCGCAATCGCCATGACGTTGCTGTTGCGCATGCCGTTCTTCGCGATCAGTTCCCGCACCGGGGTCCAGTCCAGGCGGGTGATGGTGTTCACCACCAGGTCGCCGTCGCGGCGGGCGTCCTTCAGCAAATTGATGGAATCGATGGGCAGAATGCCCTGGTGCCACAGGGAGCCTTCGTAGCTCTCGTAAACACCGCGTTCACCGGCCAGGGTGGCGGAAGCACGCAGGGCAAAATAGCTGAGCTGCTCCATGGCGACATCGGCAAACTCAACCGCTTCCGGGCTGGTGTAGGGCAGGCCCAGCTGGTAAAGCGCGTCCTGAAAGCCCATCAGGCCGAGGCCCACCGGGCGGTGTTTGAGGTTGGAATTGCGGGCCTGGGGCACGGCGTAGTAGTTGATGTCGATGACGTTATCGAGCATGCGCACGGCGGTGGTCACGGTGCGTTCCAGGCGCTGCACGTCCAGTTCGCCGTCGTGGATATGGGCGGCCAGGTTCACCGAGCCCAGGTTGCACACGGCGATTTCATCGGCGCTGGTGTTGAGGGTGATCTCGGTACAGAGGTTGGAGCTGTGCACCACGCCTTTATGCTGCTGGGGCGAACGCAGGTTGCAGGGGTCCTTGAAGGTAATCCAGGGGTGGCCGGTCTCGAACAGCACGGTGAGCATCTTGCGCCACAGCTGTTTGGCGGGGATGGTCTTGAACAGGGTGATCTCGCCCTGCGCCGCCAGCGCCTCGTAATGCTTGTAGCGTTCGCGGAAGGCGTTGCCGACCAGGTCGTGCAGGTCCGGCACGTCGCTGGGGGAGAACAGGGTCCAGTCGCGGTCTTCGCGCATGCGCTCGATCAGCAGGTCCGGCAACCAGTTGGCGGTGTTCATGTCGTGGGTGCGGCGGCGCTCGTCGCCGGTGTTCTTGCGCAGCTCGAGGAATTCCTCGATGTCCAGGTGCCAGCTTTCCAGGTAGGCACACACCGCGCCCTTGCGCTTGCCACCCTGGTTCACCGCCACGGCGGTGTCATTGACCACTTTCAGGAACGGCACTACGCCCTGGCTTTTGCCGTTGGTGCCCTTGATGTGGGAGCCCAGCGCACGTACTGGCGTCCAGTCGTTGCCCAGGCCGCCGGCCCATTTGGACAGCATGGCGTTGTCGCGGATGGCGCCGTAGATGTCTTCCAGATCATCGCCGACCGTCGTCAGGTAGCAGGACGACAGCTGGGAATGGCGGGTGCCGCTGTTAAACAGCGTGGGTGTGGATGCCATGTAGTCGAAGGATGACAACAGGTTGTAGAACTCGATGGCGCGCTCGTTGGGGTTGTCCTCTTTCAGCGCCAGGCCCATGGCGACGCGCATGAAGAATACCTGGGGCAGTTCCAGGCGGGCGCCGTGCCAGTGCAGGAAGTAGCGGTCGTACAGGGTCTGCAGGCCGAGGAAGCCGAACTGCAGGTCCTGTTCCGGCTTGATGGCCGCGCCCAGGCGTTCCAGGTCAAACCCTGCCATGGCCTCGTCCAGCAGTTCGTAGCCGATGCCGGCTTTGATAAAGGCGCTCAGGGCCTGGGGGTAGATCTCCGCCAGTGGCAGGCTGCGGGGCAGCTCCAGCGCCGTGGCATTTTCCAGTCGCAGCTGTTCCAGCAGCAGGCGGGCGGTGACCGCGCTGTAGTCGGGCTCCTGCTCGATGCGGCCGCGGGCGGTCATCACCAGTGCCGACAGCACGTCTTCCTCGGCGATGCCGTCATAGAGATTGCGCAGCGCGTCTTCCACCAGGGATTCGCCGTCAATGCCTTCCAGCCCCGCCGCGGCCTGCTCCACCTGGAGTTTCATCAGGCCCAGGTCCAGCGGCACGGTGTCGCCGTTGGCCTGTTTCACGGTCAGGTGTGGGTGCGCTTCCATCGGCGCCTGGCGGGCGCGCTCGCGGGCGTGCTCTTCCCGGTACAGCACGTAGGCGCGGGCCACTTTCTGTTCTTCCGCCCGCATCAGCGCCAGTTCCACCTGGTCCTGAATGTCTTCGATGTGGACCTTGCCGCCGGCTTTCAGACGCCGGCTGATGGCCTGGATCACCTGCTCGGTGACGCGCTGCACGCCGTCGTGAATGTGGGCGGAGCCGGCGGCCTTGTCGCCCTCCACGGCGAGGAAGGCCTTGGTGACGGCCACGCTGATCTTGGCGGGATTGAATCCAACCAGGATGCCGTTACGTTTAATGACCTGAAGGGTTTCGGTTTGGCTCGGGGAAGCAGGCTGGGCTTCGGCCAGGGCAGAGCTGGACATGTCGGTTCTCCTGAATACGCGTGGTTTCCATGTCCTTCGCGCAGGCAGAGAATCGAATAGGGGGCATCGTCGGATTACGCTTGCGCTAATCCGACCTACGATTCTGCTCACCTTATACGCGAAGGTGCAGTTGTCTTCCCTGGCAGGTCTTCGGACTCAGGGGCGTGAATCGTTCGATTCGGCCTTGCGTGGCGACTTCCCGGCGCTTGCCAGTGTCTGTATGCCACGCTTGTTCCCCAATACCGCTGCGCGTCAGTTCCGGAGTTTCACCGGATTCCCGATACCGTCCATGTGTTTACAAAATAAACACTACATCTGGTATTTGACCAAGGATGCAAACACTATATACATGAATATCAGAGGCAACAAGGCACTTTTTATCGACACACAGGTCACTGTGGGTACCGCTTTCATCACCAACAGGGGGACATTATGAGCCGACCGCTTTCACTGACAGCCCTGGCGCTGGGGATCCTCATCGCGCTGCCCGCCGGGGTCTGGGCGGATAGCCGCATCACGCCGTTTTCCACCATGGCGGATCTGGACGATGGCTGGGAACCGCTGGAATTCCCCAAGATTGATCGCTACACCACCTATCGCCTGGTGGAGGAAGACGGCACCCAGGTGATCGAAGCCAGCACCGACAACAGCGCCTCCGGCCTGATTGCCCGCCTGGATCTGGAGCCCGGCGAATCGCTGATGCTGAAGTGGCGCTGGAAGGTGTCCAACGTCTTTGACCAGGGCGATGCCCGCAAGAAATCCGGCGACGACTACCCTGCCCGCATCTATGTGGCGTTCGAGTTCGAGCCGGAAAAAGCCAGCTGGTTCGAGCGCGCCAAACGCAAAACCGTGGCCACCGTGTTCGGGGAAGAGCTGCCGGGCAATGCCATCAATTACATCTGGGCCAACCGGCTGCCACAGGGGGACACCGTGGCCAACCCCTACGCGGAGGAAACCATGATGATCGCCGTGACCTCGGGCAATGAGCAGGCAGGGGAATGGGTGACGGTGGAGCGGGATCTGGTGGCGGATTACCGCGCGGCGTTCGGGGAGGAGCCGCCACCCATACGGGGTGTGGCCATCATGTCAGACTCGGACAACACCGGGGAGTCAGCCACCGCCTGGTATGGCGATCTGGAACTGGGCCGCTGAGTTAAGGCGGCAGGTCTTCAGGGAATCCGGGCAACACAAAGCCGGTGCTGAGCTCCCGCACCGGAGGAATCTCGCCCCGTTCCGCCAGGCGCAGGTATGCATCGTCGAAGGCCTCACGCAGGTCACTGGCGTCGTGGTTGACCAGTGAGAACAGCCAGGCGGTGTTGCGGGTTCGCACTTCCGATTGCCGCAGCATCCGATCGGACGGCTGCCGCAGTATTTCCATCACTGGCTGCCGGTAGTCCAGCAGGTAATCGCCGCGGTTGCGCTTCAGCATGTCGATACCGGCGCGGTGATTGGGGGCTTCGGTAATCTCGACATTTTTTGCTGCCTGCAGCTTGTTCAGCAGGCCGCCGTAGGTGTAGCCACCGATCACGATCAGCCGGCGCCCGTCCAGATCCCTGAAATGAGCCAGCGGCGGTGTGCCCTCCACATACCAGGCGCTGAGCTGCACCGGTATCGGGCTGGCCCAGCTCTCCAGTACGTCGTCATGCAGGCTGGGAATGCCGGTTAACCCGGGCCAGAGATCGACAGTGCCATTCTGCAGATACAGGTAGATCCGGCCAACCGGCAGGTAGATAAACTCGAGGGTAAAGCCCGCCTCATCGGCCACCTTACGGGTCAAATCGATGAACAGGCCGGCGGCTTCGCCCTTGTCATTGCGGTACTCAATCGGCGGGAATTCAGCGTAGGCCACTTTCAGCACTGGCCGGGTATCGGCGGCGGCGTGGGCGGCGCCCGCCAGCAGTACGGCCCCGCTCAACCAAGCCAGCAGCAGGGTCACGCCAAGACAGAACCGGTACAACCGTGGGCCCATAATCGTCATCTATTTATGGTGGGTGTCACCTTAGTCTAGCGCAGAATCACCAGAGGTTTTTCCGCGGTCTTGAGCATATTGGTTGTGGTGCTGCCCACCAGGAACTGTCGAATGCGGGAATGGCCATAGGCACCCATCACCAGCAGGTCGATGCCGTGCTCTTCCTGGTAGCCGTGCAGGGTTTTTTCCACATCGCCGGCACGAATCGCCAGGTGCACTTCGCAGCCCTGGGCCGCCAGCAGGCGCTCGGCCTCTTTCAGCTGCTCCCAGCGGTCGTTGGTGTCCGGACCAATCATCACCAGGTGCAGCGGGAAACCCTGGAACACCGGGCTGCTGGCCAGCAGTTCCACACCCTTGAACGCGGTGGCAGAACCGTCGAACGCCAGCATCGCGCTGCGCGGCTCGGTGTAGTCGTCCGGTACCAGCATGATCGGCCGGTGTACGCTGCGGATCACGGTTTCCAGCTGGCTGCCGATGTGAACATCGCGCTCGGTGCTGGTTTCGCCGTGCAGCCCCATCACCAGCAGGCGGGTTTCGTGCTCGATGGCCAGCAGGGAATCGGTCAGGTCACCGTGGCGCTGACGCTTGATCACGTCCGCAACGCCGTGGGAGCTTACCCGCTCCTCGGCGGCATTCAGCATATGATGGCCCTGTTCCAGCGCCAGCTTGCTGCGCTTCTGGTCCAGCTCTGCCAGCTCTTCCATCAGGTGTTCGCGGCTGCCCAGGCCAATGCTGCCGGCCAGGTCGGTTTCCGCCGGATAGCGCTCCTGATCCAGCACATGGAACAGCGTCACCGGCGCCTGCAGGCGGTGGCTGGCCCAGGCCGCGTAATCACACACGGCGGAGGCCGCTCGGGAACCATCAATGCATGCTACGACCCGGGTCATCGTTACCTCGTTGCTGTCTTGTACGGATTCCACAGTCATATCAGTGCCCCATCAGCTGGTCAACTGCATCCGGCTTGTCGTGCACGCCAAAGCGGTCAACGATGGTGGCGCTGGCTTCGTTGAGGCCGAGGATCTCGACATCGGCACCTTCACGCCGGAACTTGATCACCACCTTGTCCAACGCACCGACGGCAGTGATGTCCCAGAAGTGGGCGCGGCTGAGGTCGATCACCACTTTGTCCAACGCTTCCTTGAAATCGAATGACGCGGTGAATTTCTCGGAGGAACTGAAGAACACCTGGCCGACCACCCGGTAGGTGCGGGTTCCGCTGGCGTCATCCAGGTCGGAACTGACGATCATGAAGTGGCCGATCTTGTTGGCAAAGAACAGCGCCGCCAGCAGCACGCCGGCCAGCACCCCGAACGCCAGGTTGTGGGTGGCCACCACCACAATCACGGTGACCACCATCACGATGTTGGTGGAGAGCGGGTGCTTTTTCAGGTTGAGTACCGAATCCCAGGAGAAGGTACCGATGGACACCATGATCATTACCGCCACCAGCGCGGCCATGGGAATCTGCACCAGCCAGGCATCGAGCACCAGCACCATCACCAGCAGGAACACCCCGGCGGTCAGGGTCGACAGCCGTGTGCGGCCACCAGACTTGATGTTGATGATGGACTGACCAATCATCGCGCAGCCGGCCATGCCGCCCAGCAGGCCGGAGCCGATGTTGGCGATGCCCTGGCCCTTGCACTCGCGGTTACGGTCGCTGGTGGTGTCGGTGAGGTCGTCCACAATGGTGGCGGTCATCATCGATTCCAGCAGGCCCACCACGGCCAGTGCCACGGAATACGGCAGGATGATCATCAGCGTCTCGAGGTTCAGCGGCACATCCGGCCAAAGGAAGATCGGCAGGGTATCCGGCAGCTCACCCATGTCACCCACGGTGCGGATGTCCAGATTGAGGAACATGGCCACTGCGGTCAGCGCAACGATACAGATCAGCGGTGACGGCAGAATCTTGCCCACGACCGGGAGCAGCGGGAACAGGTAAATGATGCCCAGGCCAGCGGCGGTCATGGCGTAGACGTGCCAGGTGACGTTGGTCAGCTCCGGCAACTGGGCCATGAAGATCAGAATCGCCAGGGCATTGACGAAGCCGGTCACCACCGAGCGCGACACAAAACGCATCAGCCCGCCCAGCTTCAGATAGCCGGCACCAATCTGCAACACACCGGTCAGCAGCGTGGCCGCCAGCAGGTATTCCAGGCCGTGTTCTTTCACCAGGGTGACCATCAGCAGCGCCATGGCACCGGTGGCGGCTGAGATCATGCCCGGGCGCCCGCCAACGAACGCGATGATGACCGCAATACAGAAGGACGCGTACAGACCCACCTTGGGGTCGACGCCGGCAATGATGGAAAAGGCGATGGCTTCGGGAATCAGCGCCAGCGCCACCACGATGCCCGCCAGCAGATCACCGCGTATGTTGGTGAACCAGTTGTCTTTAATCGATTTGATCATAAACAATTCCGCTTATTTCAGTAGGTCAGAATGGCATTCTCCCCGCCAGACCCGCAGGCCGACGGGGAGTACAATACCAATCGATTCAGATGTGATTGATGACCATGTACAGGCCGACGGAGCCCATCACAATCATGTAGGGAAACGCCATCACCACCATGCGGCCGTAGGAAAGCCGCACCAGCGGTGCGATGGCGGAAGTCAGCAGGAACAGGAACGCGGCCTGTCCGTTGGGGGTGGCCACACTGGGCAGGTTGGTGCCGGTGTTGATGGCAATGGCCAGGGTCTGGAAGTGGTCGTAGCTGATGCTGCCGGCGTCCAGCGCCTGCTTGATCTCGCTGATGTAGACGGTGGCCACGAACACGTTGTCACTGATCATCGACAGCAGACCGTTGGCGATGAAGAACATGCCCGGCTGCTGCGCCTCGGGCAGCGACAGTACGTATTCGATGATCGGCTTGAACAGATGCTGTTCGTGAATCACCGCCACGATGGCAAAGAACACCACCAGCAGCGAGGTGAACGGCAGGGATTCCTGGAAGGCCTTGCCGATCTGGTGCTCATCGGTGATGCCGGTGAACGAGGTGATCAGGATGATCACCAGCAGTCCGATCAGCCCCACTTCCGCCAGGTGGAACGCCAGCCCCACCACCAGAATCAGCGCGGCGACGGCCTGGATCCACAGCGCCGCCTGATCGGCTTTGGTGCGCTTGTTGCGCTCGTTATCGGCAAACTCCTCCAGCACCCGGCGCACCGGCTTGGGCAGCCGCCCGCCGTAACCGAACCAGCGCAGTTTCTCCAGCAGCCAGCAGGTAACCAGACCGGCAAACAGCACCGGCACACTGACCGGCGCCATGTGCAGGAAGAATTCGGCAAAATCCCAGCCCACCACCTTGGCAATCAGCAGGTTCTGGGGTTCGCCCACCATGGTGGCCACGCCGCCCAGCGCGGTACCGATGGCGCCGTGCATCAGCAGGCTGCGCAGGAAGGCGCGGAAGTTCTCCAGATCCTCCCGGTGCAGCTCGATCACGTGGTCGTCGCTGCCGGCGTTGTGGTCCTTGTGCTGGTAGCCCTTGCCCGACGCCACCTTGTGGTACACCGAGAAAAAGCCCACCGCCACGCTGATGATCACCGCAGTCACGGTCAAGGCATCGAGAAACGCCGACAACAGCGCCGCCGCCGCACAGAACAGCAACGACAGCGCCGACTTGGAGCGCACGCCGACGAGGATCTGGGTGAAGGTGACCAGCAGCAACTCCTTCATGAAGTAGATGCCCGCCACCATAAACATCAGCAGCAAAATCACCGGGAAGTTGGTGAGCACTTCCAGATACACCGCATCCGGGGTGGTGAGGCCGATCAGTAACGCCTCAATGGCCAGCAGGCCACCGGGCAGCAACGGATAGCACTTCAGCGCCATGGCCAGGGTGAAGATGAACTCGCCGATCAGCAACCAGCCGGTAACCACCGGGCCGAACACCGCCAGCATGATGGGGTTGATGACCAGGAACAGCAGGATAATCTGCTTGTACCAGACCGGCGCCTTGCCAAGAAAGTTGTGGGTAAAACCTGAGATGACCGTATTAGGCATTGCAAAATCTTCTGAGTGATCGGGCGGTAACCAGAATGCGACGCATGAGCCGCATCTTCCTTGATCTGTGTGTACCGGTCAGTCACCCACAGGTGGCAAACATCGCCATCCTTGGTAGTAGTCAACCGGCAGCACGAGCAGGCCGAACGCTAGGGTGGAGTGATCATCAGACAGCGTTTGCAGGGGGCGGGCATGGAACGGGCTTCCGGGTGCGCGTGTTTTAGGGGCGCGAATAATAGCAGAAAAATGTATGGGGGGTAAGCGAAGTGGGTCCCGCCGGGATGGCGAAGTGGCGGGACCCGTTTTTTCTACTCGACGGTAACGCTTTTCGCCAGGTTCCGCGGCTGATCCACATCCGTGCCCTTCAGCACCGCCACATGATAGGACAACAGTTGCAGCGGAATGGTGTAGACGATGGGTGCGGTGATCGGATGCACCGAGGGAATCTGCATCACGTGGATGCCGTCCTGGGGTTTCACATCCGCCGCCTTGTCGGCAAACACAAACAGCTCGCCGCCGCGGGCGCGGACTTCTTCCAGGTTGGATTTGAGCTTTTCCAACAGGTCGTTGTTGGGCGCCACCGTGACCACCGGCATTTCACTGTCCACCAGCGCCAGCGGGCCGTGCTTCAGCTCACCGGCCGGGTAGGCTTCGGCGTGAATGTAGGAAATCTCTTTCAGCTTCAGTGCACCTTCCAGGGCCACCGGGAACTGGGAGCCACGGCCGAGGAACAGGCTGTGATGCTTGTCCATGAAAGCTTTGGACATCTCGGCTATTTCGCCATCCAGCGCCAGTACCTGATCCACCTGACCGGGCAGCTGATGCAGGGCTGCTACGATTTCAGCTTCGGTGTCCGCGCTCAGGCCGTTGTGACGGGCCAGCGCCAGGGTGAAGATCAGCAGCGCGGTCAATTGCGTGGTGAAGGCCTTGGTGGACGCCACGCCGATTTCCGGACCCGCCTGGGTCATGATCACCAGGTCCGATTCCCGCACCAGGGAGCTGCCCGGCACGTTACAGATCGCCATCGCGGCACGGAAACCGGCCTTCTTCGCCTGACGCAGGGCGGCCAGGGTATCGGCGGTTTCACCGGACTGGGAGATGCACAGGAACAGGGTGTCGGGCTGGATCACGTGTTTGCGGTAACGAAATTCCGACGCCACTTCCACCGAACAGGGCACGCCGGCCAGCTCCTCGATCCAGTAACGGGCCACCATACCGGCGTGGTAGCTGGTGCCGCAGGCGATGATCTGGACGTGGCGCACGTTCTCCAGCAACTTTTCCGCGGAGGTGCCCAACGCCTGTTCCAGCACCCGGGTTTTGGTCAACCTGCCTTCCATGGTGGCTTTGATCACCCGTGGCTGCTCGTAGATTTCCTTCAGCATGAAATGGCGGTATTCGCCCTTGTCGGCGGAGTCAGCACCGTGTTCGAAACGGGCGACCGCGCGTTCCACCGCCTGGCCGTCGCGATCGTGGATAGACACCCGATCGCGACGAATGTCGGCGATGTCGCCTTCTTCCAGGAACATGAAGCGGTCGGTGACCGGCAACAGCGCCAGTTGGTCCGAGGCAATGAAGTTCTCGCCGATACCGACGCCGATCACCAGCGGGCTGCCCTCACGGCATACAATCAGGTGGTCGGGCTCGTCGGCGTGGATTACCGCCAGGGCGTAAGCACCGCGCAGGCGGGTGATGGCGGCACGCACCGCATCAATCAGACTGCTTTCGCCGCGGTAGTGTTTCTCGATCAGGTGGGCGACCACTTCGGTGTCGGTCTGGGAGGTGAACTCGAAGCCGTCGGCTTTCAGTTCGTCCCGCAACTCCTGGTAATTCTCGATGATGCCGTTGTGCACAATAGCCAGGCGGTCACCGGACATGTGGGGGTGGGCATTGAGCTGAGACGGCTCGCCGTGGGTGGCCCAACGGGTATGGGCAATCCCCAGGGTACCCTGCAGTGCCTTGGCGCTTATAGCATCGGCCAGGGCCGCCACCTTGCCCACTTCCCGGGCCCGGTGCACGGCGTTGTCGCCGTCGATGATCGCCATACCGGCGGAGTCATAACCCCGGTATTCCAGGCGGCGCAGACCCTCCAGAAGAATGCCCTGCACTTCACGTTCCGATACCGCACCTACAATGCCACACATGTGTTCATCACCTGTCAGAAAATTTGCTGTGTTGCCGGAGAGCTCAGGACTTTTTAACCGGCCTGTTCCAGTCTGCGATATTGCGCTGGCGACCCCGGGCCACGGCCAGTTCGCCGTCCGCCACGTCACGGGTGATGGTGGACCCGGCACCCACGGTCGCACCCTCGGCCACGTTCACCGGTGCCACCAGCGAGGTGTTCGAGCCGACGAAGACACCGTCGCCGATCACCGTCTGATGCTTGTTCACACCATCATAGTTGCAGGTGATAGTGCCTGCACCCACATTCACATTACGGCCCAGTGAGGCATCGCCCACGTAGCTCAGGTGGTTAATCTTGCTGCCTTCACCGACCACGGCTTTCTTGGTTTCCACGAAATTGCCCACCTTGGTGTTGTCGGCCAGGCGAGTGCCGGGGCGCAGACGGGCATAGGGCCCGATCTGGGCGAAGCGACCTACCTCGGCGCCTTCAATCACCGAGTAGGCCTTGATATCGGCGCCCGCCGCTATGCTGGCGTCGCGGATGACACAGCCGGGGCCGATGGATACACCGTCGCCCAGCTCCACGTCGCCCTCAAACACCACGTTGACGTCGATCAGGATATCGTTGCCGATGGTCAGGTTGCCACGGACATCCACCCGCGCCGGATCCGCCAGGGTCGCGCCTTCCGTCATCAGCCGGTCCGCTTCCCGGCGCTGATACCAGCGCTCCAGTTCCGCCAGCTGGAGGCGGTTGTTGACCCCCTGCACCTCGAACGCATTTCCGGGCTGCGACACCGCCACCGCCATACCGTAATCCACCGCCATGGCAATGATATCGGTGAGGTAATACTCGCCCTGGGCGTTGCGGTTCGATAACTGCGGCAGCCAGTCTTTCAGACGGCGGGCGGAGACCGCCAGGATGCCGGTGTTGACTTCACGGATCTGCAACTGGGTCTCGCTGGCGTCTTTCTGCTCAACAATGGCGGTCACCCGGTTCTGTTCATCGCGCAGAATCCGGCCGTAACCCTGGGGATTGTCCAGCGTGACGGTGAGCAGGCCGAGGGTGTCGTTATCAATGCTGGAGACCAGGCCTTCCAGGGTTTCCGCACCGGTCAGCGGCACGTCGCCATAGAGCACCAGCACCCGCGCGTCGTCCGGCAGGTCCGGCAGCGCCTGGGCCACGGCGTGTCCGGTGCCCAGCTGCTGCTCCTGCAGCACCCAGTTGACCGGTTGGCCGGCGGTGGCTGCCTTGACCTGGTCTGCGCCGTGTCCGATCACCGCGTGAATCTGCTCGGCGCCGAGCTGACGGGCCGTGGCGATAACGTGATGCAGCATCGGCCGCCCGGCCACGCCATGAAGGACCTTTGGCAGTGCGGATTTCATTCTCGAACCCTGGCCGGCGGCCAGAATAACGACGTGTAACGGACTCATAACAACAAACCCCCGGGTCAATGGTCGGGTTGGATAGGCATAAACGAAAAAACCGCGTCCCTGGCAGACCGCCGGTTACCCCCAGAATCCAGCGATTCGGAAGGGAACCTGCAATCCGCGTCAGGATGCGGCTTCAGATCAGGCGAACCCGAAACTGGCAATCGCGTTCAGCGAATGTTCTTGCGCAGTTTCTGGATGGTGCGCAGCTGAGCGGCGGCTTCTGCCAGCTCGGCTGCGGCACGGGAATACTCGAATTCGCCCGTTTTGTTTGCCAGTGCCTTCTCGGCTTCACGCTGGGCTTCCAGTGCCGCTGCTTCGTCCACATCCTTCGCGCGAACAGCGGTGTCTGCCATCAGGGTAATGATGTTGGGCTGTACTTCCAGGTAACCCCCGGAAACGTACAGCACTTCTTCAGCACCACCCTGTTTGACGATCCGCACGGAACCGGGCTTGAGCGCGGTCAGTAGCGGAGCGTGGCCATACTGGATGCCCATCTCCCCTTCGGTACCGGTAGCGGTCAGCATCTCTACCAGTCCGGAGAAGATTTTTTCCTCGGCACTTACGACGTCACAATGTACGGTCATAGCCATTTCTTACGCCTCTTGGGTCAGAAAGTGAAGAAAGGTTACTTACCTTCCTTCGCCTTCATTGCCTTAGCTTTCTCAATCGCTTCCTCGATGCCGCCGCACATGTAGAACGCCTGCTCGGGCATGTCGTCGTATTCGCCGTTGAGAATACCTTCGAAGCTGGCGATGGTCTCTTTCAGAGACACGTACTTACCGGGAGAACCGGTGAATACTTCAGCAACGTGGAACGGCTGGGACAGGAAACGCTCAATCTTACGGGCGCGGGATACTGTCAGCTTGTCTTCTTCTGACAGCTCGTCCATACCCAGAATGGCGATGATGTCCTTCAGTTCCTTGTAACGCTGCAGAACGTTCTGAACACCACGGGCCACGTTGTAGTGCTGCTCGCCGATCACCAGCGGATCCAGCTGACGGGAGGTGGAGTCGAGCGGATCGATCGCCGGGTAGATACCCTTGGAAGCGATGTCACGGCTCAGTACCACGGTGGCGTCAAGGTGCGAGAAGGTGGTGGCCGGAGACGGGTCAGTCAAGTCATCCGCCGGTACGTAGACCGCCTGGATAGACGTGATAGAACCGTTCTTGGTGGAGGTAATACGCTCCTGCAGCTCACCCATTTCCTGGGCCAGTGTGGGCTGGTAGCCTACCGCGGAAGGCATACGGCCCAGCAGTGCAGAGACCTCGGTACCGGCCAGGGTGTAACGGTAGATGTTGTCTACGAACAACAGTACGTCACGACCTTCGTCACGGAACTTCTCGGCCATGGTCAGGCCGGTCAGGGCGACCCGCAGACGGTTTCCTGGGGGCTCGTTCATCTGCCCGTAAACCATCGCAACCTTGTCCAGTACGTTGGAGTCCTTCATCTCGTAGTAGAAGTCGTTACCCTCACGGGTACGCTCACCTACACCGGCGAAGACCGACAGACCGGAGTGCTCTTTGGCGATGTTGTTGATCAGTTCCATCATGTTGACGGTCTTACCAACACCGGCACCACCGAACAGGCCAACCTTACCACCCTTGGCGAACGGGCAGATCAGGTCGATAACCTTGATGCCGGTTTCCAGCAGGTCGGCAGATGCTGCCTGGTCCGCGTAACCCGGAGCCTTGCGGTGAATACCCCAACGCTCTTCTTCGCCGATCTCGCCCTGTTCGTCGATGGGACGACCCAGAACGTCCATGATCCGGCCCAGCGTCTTGGTACCAACCGGTACGGAAATCGGCTTGCCGGTATTTTCTGCTTTCAGGCCACGCTTGAGGCCTTCGGTGCTGCCCATGGCGATGGTACGTACAATGCCGTCACCCAGCTGCTGCTGGACTTCCAGAGTTGTCTCACCACCTTCAAGCAGCAGTGCGTCGTAAACGCCCGGAACGGAGTCACGTGGAAATTCCACGTCGATAACCGCGCCTATGATCTGAACGATGTGTCCGCTACTCATGCTCGGTTCCTCGTTATCTTGATAGTCAATAAAACCAGTAGGATTGTGGGCAGGGTCAGACCGAAGCCGCGCCGCTCACAATCTCCGAAATTTCTTGCGTAATGGCTGCCTGACGCGCCTTGTTATAAGCCAGCTGGAGCTCGCTGATAATGTCGCCGGCGTTATCTGTCGCGCTCTTCATGGCAATCATCCGGGCAGCCTGCTCGCAAGCCAGGTTCTCCACCACGCCCTGATACACCTGGGACTCGATATAACGTGGCAGCAGCCCATCAAGGATGGGGCGCGAGTCTGGCTCGTAGATGTAATCCCACTGGTGACCGACTTCTTCGTCTTCGCCTTCCGGCAACGGCAAAAGCTGTTCTGATTGCGGCTGCTGCGTCATGGTGTTCACGAACCGGTTGCCCACCAGGTACAGGCGGTCGATCTTGCCTGACTCGAAGGCATCCAGCATCACCTTGACGTTACCGATCAGCTGTTCCGCGCTGGGGTTATCACCCAGATGGGTCAGCGCGGCGACCACGTTTCCGCCGTAGTTGCGGAAGAAGGAGGCGCCTTTCTGCCCGATGGCACAGAGGTCGGTCTCAACACCCTTACTTTTCCATTCACGCATTTCGCGCACGAGGAGCTTGAACACATTGCCGTTCAGGCCACCGCACAGCCCTCGATCCGAGGACACCACGATGTAACCCACACGCTTGACGTCACGCTCCAGCATGAACGGGTGCCGGTAATCCTGGTTTGCCTTGGCAATGTGCCCGATTACCTGGCGCATCTTGTCCGCATACGGGCGGGTCGCCTGCATGCGTTCCTGAGCCTTACGCATTTTACTCGCCGCCACCATTTCCATGGCGGAGGTGATCTTCTGCGTGCTCTTGATGCTTCCGATCTGGTTACGTATTTCTTTTCCGATGGCCATAAGTCACTGCCTTTTCAAGTTAGACACTCATGTGAACCAACGGGCCCGCCGCAGCGGGCCTCGGGTTTACCAGCTTTGAGTGGTCTTGAATTTCTCCAGAGCAGCTTTCAGGCCGGCAGTAATTTCGTCGTTGAAATTGCCGTCTGCACCGATCTTGTCGAGCAGGTCTTTCTGTTCGGCACGCATCCAGTCGATCAGCTGCGCTTCGAACTTGACCACACTGCTTACCTCGACATCGTCCAGGAAGCCTTCGTTAGCTGCGAACAGTACGGTGCCCATCTCAGCAACGGACATCGGGCTGTACTGGTTCTGCTTCATCAGCTCGGTGACGCGCTGACCATGCTCCAGCTGCTTCCGCGTGGCTTCGTCCAGATCCGAGGCAAACTGGGCGAATGCCGCCAGTTCACGGTACTGGGCGAGGGCCAGACGGATGTTACCGCCGAGCTTTTTCATGATCTTGGTCTGGGCTGAACCACCGACCCGGGATACCGAAACACCGGCGTTCATCGCCGGACGGATACCGGAGTTGAACAGGTTGGTTTCCAGGAAGATCTGACCGTCGGTGATGGAAATCACGTTGGTCGGTACGAACGCAGACACGTCGCCGGCCTGGGTTTCGATGATCGGCAGTGCCGTCAGCGAGCCGGTCTTGCCCTTCACTTCGCCATTGGTGAACTGCTCTACGTAGTCCGCGTTTACACGGGACGCGCGCTCCAGCAAGCGGGAGTGCAGGTAGAATACGTCACCCGGATAGGCTTCGCGGCCCGGCGGACGGCGCAGCAGCAGTGAGATCTGGCGATACGCAACGGCCTGCTTGGACAGGTCGTCGTAGATGATCAGCGCGTCTTCACCACGGTCGCGGAAGTATTCACCCATGGAGGTACCGGAGTACGGGGCGAGGAACTGCATCGCGGCCGGATCGGCAGCACCGGCAGCAACCACGATGGTGTGGTCCATGGCGCCGTGCTCTTCCAGCTTGCGCACAACGGCGGCAATGGAAGACTGCTTCTGACCAACGGCAACGTAGATACACTTGATGCCGGTGGACTTCTGGTTGATGATCGCGTCGATGGCGACCGCGGTCTTACCGATCTGGCGGTCACCGATGATCAGCTCACGCTGGCCACGACCGATGGGAACCATGGTGTCGATCGCTTTCAGACCGGTCTGAACCGGCTCGTCAACGGATTGACGTGCGATAACACCCGGGGCCACTTTCTCGACCGGGGCGGTCAGGGAGGTGCCCAGATCGCCTTTGCCGTCGATCGGGTTACCCAGACCGTCAACCACACGACCCATCAGTTCCGGACCGACCGGAACTTCCAGGATACGACCGGTACAACGAACCTTCTGGCCTTCTGCCAGGTCTTCGTAGTCGCCCAGTACAACCGCACCGACGGAATCACGCTCTAGGTTCAGCGCCATACCGAATGTGCCGTTGGCAAATTCGATCATCTCGCCGTACATGACGTCGGCCAGGCCGTGAATCAGTACGATACCGTCAGAAACGGAGAGAATCGTACCTTCGTTCTTTGCTTCGGAAGAGATGTCGAGCTTCTCGATTCTCTTCTTGATGATGTCACTGATCTCGGATGGATTCAGTTGCTGCATGCCTTTGTCCTCAAACCTTGTGCTGAAATCAGGAGCCCAGAGCCTTGGCCATTCTGGCCAGCTTGCCTCGGACTGAAGCGTCGATAACCAGATCACCCGTGTGAACAACTACCCCGCCGATCAGAGACTGATCGACAGCGGCTTCCAGGGAAACCTTGCGCTCCAGCTTTTTGGACAGTGCGTCGATCAACTGTTGCTGTTGCTCGGCGGTCATCTCGTACGCCGTGTTCACCTTCAGATTCACCGTGCGATCAAGATCCGCGCGATACTGGGTGAACAGGGCTGAAACTTCCGGCAACAGGGCCAGACGCTTTCTTTCAGCAAGAATCAACAGGAAGTTTCTGAGTGCTTCAGGCAGCGGCTCTTCAAAACAGTCTGCGAAGAGTTCCGCCTTGCGTTGCTCAGACAGGCCAGGATTGGCCAGGATGTTCTTTACCTCTTGGTCAGCCGCTACCTGTGCAGCGAAAGCCAGCGCCTGATCCCACTGATCAACGGCTTTCTGGTCTTGCGCGGCGCCAAAAACGGCTTTCGCGTAGGGTCGGGCTAACGTCGTCAGTTCTGCCATGATGACCCTCTTTTAGAGTTCTGCGGCCAGCTTTTCCAGCATCTCGCTGTGAGCTTTGGCGTCTACAGAGGTTTCCAGAATCTTCTCGGCACCGGCAACGGCAAGTGCTGCCACTTCTGCTCTCAGTGCGTCGCGAGCCTGAATACGCTCCTGTTGAATTTCCGCCCTGGCCTGCTCAATAAGCCGCTCGCCTTCCTTGCGGGCATCGTCTTTGGACGCCTCGACAATCTGGGCGGCACGCTTGTTGGCCTGGTCAATCAGGGCTGCAGCTTCTTCTTTCGCCTTGTGCAGTTCCTTGGAGGCTTTTTCCTGCGCAAGCTCGAGATCGCGTGACGCGCGATCTGCGGCAGAAAGGCCGTCGGCAATTTTCTTCTGGCGCGCTTCCATGGCAGCCGTGATCGGCGGCCATACATACTTGACGCAGAACCAGACGAAAATAGCGAAGGCAATCGATTGCCCTATCAACGTAAGGTTTATATTCACGGCAATGTACCTCTTGCTATTCGTTGCGTCCTGGTGTCCGGAGAACCGGGCGCGACCTCAGTTCAGTGAAGTCGCGCCCGCATCTTTCGGCTGATTAACCAGCAACAACGAAGATCAGGTACATCGCGATACCAACGCCGATCATGGGAACCGCGTCGAGCAGACCTGCCATGATGAATGTCTTGGTTTGCAGCTGGTTAGCCATTTCCGGCTGACGAGCAGTGGACTCGAGCAGCTTGCCGCCCAGCAGGCCGAAGCCGATGCCAGTAGCCAGAGCGCCCAGACCGATGATGATCGCTGCTGCAATAAATACCATTTCCATTGAAGACTCCTCAGTTTTCTCAGATAGTTAAGGGTTTGTGTATTAAAGCGTTTAATCAGTGATCTTCGTGCGCCGCGCTGAGGTATACCACAGTCAGCGTTGTAAAGATAAAGGCCTGCAGTACCACCACCAGGATGTGGAAGATGGCCCAGGGCACGTTCAGCGTCCACTGGATCCACAGCGGCAGCAGTGCAATCAGAATGAAGACAACCTCACCGGCGTACATGTTGCCAAACAGACGCAGCGCGAGGCTGATCGGCTTGACGATCAATACGAGAATTTCCAGGAACAGGTTGAACGGAATCAGCGACCAGTGGTTAAAGGGCTGCATGGACAGCTCTTTGGTGAAACCGCCGATACCCTTGACCTTCAGGCTGTAGAAAATGATCAGCAGGAACACACCGATGGAGATACCGAAGGTACCGTTGGGGTCGGTGGTGGGTACAATCTTGAAGTACTCCAGCCCCAGCGCGTGGGCAATGGAGGGAATGTAGTCGACCGGGATCAGCTTCAGACAGTTCATCAGCAGAATCCACACGAAGATGGTCAGCGCCAGCGGGGCAATCAGCGGATTGCGTCCGTGGAAACCGTCTCTGACCACACCCTGGATAAACTCAACGGTTATCTCGACCGCGTTCTGCAGACCGCCCGGCACGCCGGTGGTCGCCCGCGCCGCGGCGAAGCGGAAAATACCGAGGAAAAGCATACCCATGAACAGGGACCAGCCCAGGGTATCAACGTGAAAAGCCATAAAGCCCATGTCGGATGCTTCCTGGGCGGTACGTGCGAACGTCCAGGTGGCCTCGTCAACAAGGGAACCGTCAGCGCGCTCGTAGCCTTCCGGGAGTTTTCCGTAGGTGAGGTTCTGTAGGTGGTGCTTTATATACTCTACTGGGGTATCAGCTGCCATACTGCTCTCGTCCAGTCATCGCTGTGGTTGCGGCCGGATGAGGAAGCGCAACACTGCACTCATCACAACCATCACAGCAAAAGTGAATAACAGAGCCGGTACATGTACTGGCTCCATTAAGATGAAAACGGCCGCAAAGAACACTGCGGTAAGGGCGATCTTGATGCTTTCCGCCCTGAACATGTTACCCACCATCCGGTGCGCGTTTCGGGCACCTTCAAACCGATACATCCGGTGAGCAAAATACGCGTTTGGTATGACAAATATAAGACCGCCGACAAAGGCGGAATAACCGGCCAAACGACTTTCAATGGTCCACAAAAGACTCAGAACGACGATCAGCGAAAACTCTATGGCCAGCCATCGGGCCAGAGGCAGATGGGTGATTCGTGATCGGTTTTTACTCATACCACCTGCTGTCATTCCAAGCGCGCAAAATTATATGTGTTAACCGATAGCTGTTCAACACAACCCGTACGAATTTTTGGTGGAAAAATAACCAGAAATCCCGGCAGATCACAGCACTTTCACACAAGTTGTGGTTTCGAACCAAGCCTGTCACGACATGTGGTGGTTTCAGGGTTAAACGGTACTTTGGGATGAATTGTCACAAACCCTAACGGATATGGCCCAAAATCCCGTCAAGTTCGTCAAGGGAACTGTACTCGATGACCAGTTTGCCCTTGCCCCGCTGACCGTGATCAATGGAAACCCGGGCCCCCAGACGCTCGGCCAGATCGTCCTGCAGTGCGCGGATGTTGGGGTCCACCTCACCGGGGCGTTTTTTGCGGTCCGGGGTTTCCTGCTGGATGCGACGGACCAGGGCTTCGGTCTGGCGCACAGACAGGGATTTCGCCACCACCTGTTTGGCCACCTGCATCTGCTGTTCCGGAGGCAGGGTCAGCATGGCGCGGCCATGGCCCATTTCCAGATCACCGTGTTCCAGCATCAGCCGCACGTCTTCGCTCAGGCTGATCAGGCGCAGCAGATTGGTGATGGTGGTGCGGCTCTTGCCCACCGCTTCCGCCACCTGGGCCTGGGTCAGACCAAACTCATCCTGCAGTCGCTGCAGGGCAAAGGCTTCTTCGATGGGATTGAGGTTCTCACGCTGGATGTTTTCAATCAGCGCCATGGCGATGGCGGCTTCATCCGGCACGTCGCGGATGATGGCGGGAATGCTGTCCAGCTCTGCCATCTGGGTAGCGCGCCAGCGCCGTTCACCGGCGATCAGCTCGTAGCGGCCTTCGGCAATGGGGCGTATCACCACCGGCTGCATGACACCCTGCTGACGAATGGAGTCGGCCAGTTCCTGCAACGCGGCCGGATCCATGTCGCGACGGGGCTGGAAACGCCCGCGCTGGATCAGATCCACCGGCACTTCACGGAGTTCGCCGTCGTGGTCTTTCAGTTCCTGATCGAGATTGACTCTGGAACCCTGCAACAGCGCGCCCAGCCCGCGTTCACCCAGTCCTCGTTTCTTCGCCGCCATGGTGTTTGTCATTCTTCCCGGTGAAAATCAGTGTGCAAAGGTGAGCTAGTTTACACGGCAACGGCCGTGGATGTCTTTTGCGAGCCGTGGCGCCGCACCATTTCCCCGGCCAGCGCCAGATACGCCACTGCGCCCTTGGACACCCGGTCGTATTTCAGCGCCGGCATACCGTAGCTGGGCGCTTCCGCCAGCCGCACGTTGCGTGGGATCACCGCCTTGTAGACCTTGTCGCCGAAGTACTCGCTGAGCTGGCCCGACACGTCGAGGGTCAGGCTGTTGCGGGGGTCGTACATGGTGCGCAGAATGCCTTCCACCTGCAGATTGGGATTCACCGTTTCCTGAATCTGTTCCACGGTGTTCATCAATGCCGCCAGGCCCTCCAGCGCGTAGTATTCGCACTGCATCGGGATCAGCACCGTGTCGGCGGCCGACAGTGCGTTCACCGTCAGCAGGCTCAGGGACGGCGGGCAATCGATGAGAATGTAGTCGTAGTTATCGCGCACGGTGTTGAGCGCGAGGCGCAGCCGGTGTTCGCGGCCGATCTCGTTCATCAGTTCCACTTCCGCGGCGGTGAGGTCACCGTTGGAGGGCATGATGTCGAATCCCGAGGCCTCGGCGGCGATGATCACTTTCGACGCCGGCGCGCGCTTGGTCAGCATGTCGTAACCGGAGAGTTCCAGCGCATTCTTGTCGACACCGCTGCCCATGGTGGCGTTACCCTGGGGATCCATATCCACCAGCAGTACCCGCCGCTTGGTAGCAGCCAGCGAGGCAGCAAGGTTGACGCAGGTGGTGGTTTTGCCCACACCGCCTTTCTGATTGGTCACTGCAATCACGCGCGCCATGTCTTGCCTCCTTTGATCACTGGGGTTGAGCGGTCCGGCCGAGGGTCAGCAGATGCCGCTCGCCCTCTGAGCCCGGCACCTGCAACGAATGACGGGATGTTAGCTGCCACCCGGCTGACAGAGCGGCCACTTCATCATCCGGAAACTGGCCTTTCATGGCAAGGAACTCGCCGTCATTTGCCAGCAAATGGCCGCACCAGCTCACCAGGTTGTCGAGCGCGGTAAACGCCCGGCTGCTGATCTGGCTGAACAAGCGTTGCGGGTCGCAGCTTTCGGCGCGGCCATGGATGACCTCGACATTCTCCAGGCCCAGTTCCAGCACACACTGGGTAAGGAACCGGGTTTTCTTGCTGTTGCTGTCCAGCAGGGTAAACCGTTTCTGTGGCAGCACAATGGCCAGCGGAATGCCGGGCAGGCCGCCGCCGGCGCCCACATCCAGCAGATGGTCGGTGGTGACAAACGGCAGCACGCTGAGGCTGTCCAGCAACTGCCGCGACACCATCTGCCCGGGGTCGCGCACGGCGGTCAGGTTGTAGGCGCCGTTCCACTTGTTGAGCAGGGCCAGAAAGTCCAGCAACTGCTGTTGCCGGGAGGTCTCGAGCTCAAGGCCCATAGCCGCCAGACCGGTTTCGAGCTGGCGTTGCCAGAGTGCGTTGGTCATGGTCGCGGATCAGGCTGTCTGTTTGCGCAGCAGGTCGCGCTTTTTCAAATGCACCAGCAGCTGGGACACCGCGGCCGGGGTCACACCCTGGATGCGGGAAGCCTGGGCCACGGTTTCCGGGCGCACGGTCTTGAGCTTCTGCTTGATCTCGTTGGACAGGCCACCGATGGCGTCGTAATCCAGATCCACCGGCAGGGCGGTGTGCTCGTTGCGGCGCAGGCGTTCGATCTCGTCGGTCTGGCGCGAGATGTAGCCCTCGTACTTGATCTCGATTTCCACCTGATCGGCCACCACCGGGTCCTCCGCGTGCGCCGCGCCGATGTCGGCAATGTGGCGATAGCCGATCTCCGGCCGGCGCAACAGCTCTGCCAGCGACTGGTCGCGCGTCAGCGGCTGCTTGAGATAGCCGTTGGCCCGCTCGCCGGCGTCGGTGTCGGGGTGAATGCGGGTGGATTCCAGACGGCTGCGCTCACCGGTGATGGCTTCGCGCTTGGTGTTGAACTTCTGCCAGCGGTCATCATTCACCAGACCCAGTTTGCGGCCGGTGTCGGTGAGGCGCAGGTCGGCGTTGTCTTCCCGCAGGATCAGCCGGTATTCGGCGCGGCTGGTGAACATGCGGTAGGGCTCGGAGGTGCCCATGGTGATCAGGTCATCCACCAGCACACCCAGATAGGCCTCGTCACGGCGCGGGTACCATTCGTCTTTTTCCTGGGCCTTGAGGGCGGCATTGATGCCGGCCAGCAGCCCCTGGGCACCGGCTTCTTCATAACCGGTGGTGCCGTTGATCTGGCCGGCAAAGTACAGGCCCTGGATAAACTTGGTTTCCAGGGTATGGCGCAGATCCTGGGGATTCAGGAAGTCGTACTCGATGGCATAGCCCGGCCGGGTGATGTGGGCATTCTCGAACCCGGGAATCGACCGCACCGCTGCCAGCTGAATATCAAACGGCAGGCTGGTGGAGATGCCGTTGGGGTAGAGCTCATGGGTGGTGAGGCCTTCCGGCTCGACAAAGATCTGATGGGAGTCCTTGTCGGCGAAGCGGTTGACCTTGTCCTCGATCGACGGGCAGTAACGCGGGCCGATGCCCTCGATGTTGCCGGCGAACATCGGCGAACGGTCGAAGCCGCTGCGGATGATGTCGTGGGTCTGCTCGGTGGTGCGGGTGACGTAACAGCACACCTGCTGCGGATGCTGGGCGCGGCTGCCGACAAACGACATCACCGGGGTGGGGTCGTCGCCCCACTGTTCCTGCATCACCGAGAAATCCACCGAACGGGCATCGATCCGCGGTGGTGTGCCGGTTTTCAGCCGGCCCACATTGAACGGCAGTTCCCGTAATCGTTTGGCCAGGGCGTTGGCCGGGGCATCGCCGGCGCGACCGCCGGAATGATGCTCCATACCGATGTGGATAACACCCCCGAGAAAGGTGCCGGTGGTCAACACCACGGTACGGGCGTTGAAACGGATGCCGGTTTGGGTTACCACGCCGGTAACCCGCTCGTTTTCCACAATCAGATCGTCTGCCGCCTGCTGGAACAGGGTCAGGTTGGGCTGGTTTTCCAGGGTGTGGCGAATCGCCGCCTTGTACAGCACCCGGTCGGCCTGGGCACGGGTGGCACGCACCGCCGGGCCTTTGCGGCTGTTCAGCATGCGGAACTGGATACCGGCACGGTCGGTGGCTTCGGCCATGGCGCCGCCCAGGGCATCAATCTCCTTGACCAGATGACTCTTGCCAATGCCGCCGATGGCGGGATTGCAGGACATCTGGCCCAGGGTTTCAATGTTATGGGTCAGCAGCAGGGTTTGCGAACCCATACGCGCAGCCGCCAGCGCGGCCTCGGTACCGGCATGGCCACCACCAATGACAATGACATCGAAACGGGTCGGAAAATCCACAGCTCACCTCAGGAATTCGGGCAGAAAAATAGGGATAAAAACAGGGCGGCGAGTATAACGCCTTGCCCGCCAAAATGCAGTCGGAATGTGCAAATTTTAACCAGAATCGCCGGCAAGAAAAACCCGACGCGCCCGCACCATGCCGATCGGGCCATACCCCATGCGGGCCAGGACATAAGTGTAATCCGAAACCTTTACGTTTTCAGGGGCTTGGATTGAGGTTCTCAGAAAAGTTTTCAAGAAAGTTATCCACATGCCCGGACACTTATTATACAGCCTGAAATCAAGGTTATCTTACTGTTTTATATATACTATTTTTTATTCATCCAACGCTTGTTCGAAGTTTATTCAAACCTTTATCCACAAGAACGGATGATCACCCGGCGCGACAGACGCCACACCAGTGCCACCACCACCAGGTTGGCCAGCGACAACAACAGCAGGAATCCGGGAATTCCGACGCCGAGAATACCCAGTACCACGATGCCAGTGAGTGCACTGACCACCATAAACAGGGAATTCATGACGTTCAGGGCGGCGATGATCCGGGCGCGTTTGAAGCGGGGCGTTTGGTGCTGGATAAAGGCGTACAGCGGCACAATGAACAGGCCGCCGCACACGCCGATGCCGAGCAGGTCGAGCAGCACCCGCAGGTAGACCGGATCCGACAGCAGTGTCCACCAGGTGCTGGCCACCGGTTCCGCGGGCACCGCAAAAAACAGATCCACGCCGAACAACGACAACCCGGCAGCGCCCCAGGGCACCAGCTTCAGGGTGATGTGATGACCGGTGAGCTTTTCACAGAGCATGGAACCGATGGAGATGCCGATGGTGAAAATGGCCAGCAACAGGGTGACCACGGTTTCATCGCCGAGCAGATTGGTCTTGGCAAAGTTGGGAAACTGGGTGAGATAGGCTGCACCGAGAAACCAGAACCAGGATATCGCCAGGATCGCCAGCAGCACCTGGCGCTGCTCCGCGGCCAGGGTCATCAGGCGCCAGGTTTCTTTCACCGGGCGCAGACGCTCCCGCGGCGCGGCACCGCGGTTATCGGTAGCCGGCACCTGCCGCGCGGCCAGATAGCCGAGGATCGCCATGGTCAGAACGCCAATGGCGGTCAACCGGGCCGCGGCTTCGAACCCCATCAGCACGCCCGCGGCAATGGTGCCCAGAAGTATCGCGACAAAGGTGCCCATGCCCACCAGAGCGTTGCCGCCAACCAGCTCGTCGTCCGCCAGTACCTGCGGCAGGATGGCGTATTTGACCGGCCCGAAGAAGGTGGATTGGGTGCCCATCAGGAACAGCAACACCAGCAGCAACTCGTACCAGCCAAACCACAACCCGACGGCCGCTGTCGCCATAATGCCGATTTCCAGCAGTTTCACCGCACGGATGATGCGGGACTTCTCCAGGCTGTCCGCCAGCTGACCCGCCATACCGGAGAACAGGAAAAACGGCAGGATGAACAAAAATGCGGCGAAATTGACCACCACGTCGACCGACAGGCCCATCAGCCCGCCGGCACTGTAGGTGACCAGCAGCAACAGGGCGTTTTTGTAGAGGTTGTCGTTGAAGGCGCCGGAAAACTGGATCAGGTAAAACGGCAGAAAACGCCGTTGGCCCAGCAATCGGAACTGGCTGTGTTGGGTCATAAACGGTCCTTTTCTGGTGCACCGCGGCGACACTGTGCCCCGCTGGAGTGCGATCTTGGGTGATCCGGCGCGCCCTGGCCAATTACTGCCGCCTTTAACCCCATGATCGTGCCGAAATCTCGACGGTTGGCACGAATCTCGCGTTGGCAAATGGCAATCCTAACGGCGGTCCGGTTCTTTATAGACCCGATTTGCCCTCATCACCAACGGCCAGGATGGCTTTACGTTAACGAAGGTTCCTGACCATGAGTCGTGTTGTGACTCTTGCCCGGTCTGGTCTTGACCAGAACCGGGCATCAGACGTTCCGGCGATCATCACTGAACACCGATTTGACTCAGTGTATCAGCCCATCCTCAGCCCCACCCACCAGAAACTGGTGGGTTACGAAGCGCTGATGCGCGCCTCCCGCCACGGCCAGGCGCTGCTGGCCTTTGTCGAACTGGCTAAAACCTTCGGCTTTCAGATCGCCATCGATGATTTCGGCATGGGCGACTCCAACTTCGAACGCCTGTGGCGGATGAATCCGCTGATTGTGAAGCTCGATCGCAGCCTGCTGGTGAATGCAGAATGTCACACCCGGGCCCGCTTACTGTTGGAGAGCCTGGTGCGGATGATCCGTGAGAGCGGCAGCCTAGTCTTGCTGGAGGGTGTGGAAACCGAAACCCAGGCCCGCATTGCCCTGGATACCGAAGCAGACCTGCTGCAGGGATTTCTGTTCGCGCGACCGGGCATCATTGATACCGGCACGGTGACCCGCGCCGAACAGGCCCTGTGCCGCACAATCGAATGTTCCAGTGCATGCGGACTGCGGGATGTGCAACATCATGAGGGCTTTCTGCGGTTGCTGCGGTTGGAAATCATGGACGCCTGCCATCAACTGGCGCGGGGCCTGTCGTTTGACCAGGCCTGCACCAGCCTGCTGCAGGTGGACGGGGTGAAACGCTGTTTCGTGCTCAATCAGGCAGGTGTGCAGCAGGGGAGCCTTGCCCGGGCCACGCCAGACATCCGCCGCGGCAGTTTCGATCCGCTGTATCATTCCGCCGGCGCTCAGAACTCGTCGGCGCGTTTCTGCGGCGCCGCCGCCAGACCCTGGCCGCCGGCCGATCCCCGGGCCTGCCTCTCCAGTTCCAGCTCCACCGCATTGGTGGACTTGGCGAAGCGCGCCAGCAGGTTATACAGCACCGGTATGATGAACAGGGTGAGGGTGGTGGCAAAGATCAGCCCCCCGAGAATGACCACCCCGATGGACGCACGGCTTTCCGCCCCGGCGCCGGTGGCAACCACCAGGGGTATGGCCCCGAAGACGGTGGAAATGGTGGTCATCAACACCGGGCGGAAGCGCAGGATGGCGCCTTCGAGGATCGCGTCTTTGACCTCGTAGCCCTTATCCCGCAGCTGGTTGGCAAACTCCACGATCAGGATGCCGTTCTTTGCCATCAAGCCCAGCAACATCACGATCCCGATCTGGCTGTAGATGTTCAGGCTGATACCGGCCCAGAACAAGGCAAACAGTGCCCCGGTGATCGCCAGCGGCACCGACAACATGATGATCAGCGGGTGGATCCAGCTTTCGAACTGCGCCGCCAGCACCAGGAAAACTATCAGGAACGCCAACCCGAACGTCAGATAGATCGCGGCCGAGGATTCCTCGAACTCCCGGCTCAGACCCTTGTAGCTGATCCGCGCCTCCGGCGGCAGGTTATCCACCGCCAGATTGTTGAGGTAAGTCAGCGCCGAACCCAGGTCGTAACCGTCGGCCAGTGACCCGCTGATCACCACCGCCGGCAGCCGGTCAATACGCCGCAGATCCGGGTTGGCACCAATCTCGTTCACCGACACCAGCGCCTGTAACGGGATCAGATCGCCCCCCGCCCGTGGGCGCAGGAATACCTGGCCCAGGTCTTCCGGGGTTGCGCGATCGGCGTCAGCCGCCTGCACGATGACATCGTATTCGCGGCCGCGGTCCACATAGGTGGTCACCTGCCGCGACGCCAGCATGGTCTGCAGGGTCAGGCCCACATCCTCGATGGTGATGTCCAGGTCGGCGGCGCGCTCGCGATCGATATTAACCCGCAGTTCCGGCCGGGTGAGTTCGAAATCGGTCTCCAGATTCAGCAGGTTGGGGTTTTCCTTGGCCCATTCCAGCAACTCCTCGCTCCAGGCCTGCACCGATTCATAATCCGGGCCGCCAACCACGATCTCCACCGGCTGGTTGAAACCACGCTGACCCAGACCCGGCGGGTTGACCGCCACAGCGCGAATTCCAGGGATCTGCGACAACTTACCCCGCAGCTCGCTGGTCACCTGCTGCTGTTTGATGTCACGTTCATCCCAGGGCCCCAGGCCCATGATCATAAATGCGTTATCGGCCTCGTTGCGGAACCCGACGATGGACAGCAAACGGTTGGCCGTGCCGTCTTCCAGATAAGGGATCAGCTGCTCTTCGGCTTTGCGCACGTGGTGATCGGTGTATTCAACCGTGGAGCCGCGGGGCGCACTGACCGGCATGATGATCACACCCCGGTCTTCCGTGGGGGCCAGTTCCTGGGGCAGTTTCGGAAACACCACGGCAATCAGCACCATGCCCACCAGACCGAGGCCGATCAGCAGGCCGGGCTGGCGCAACGAAAACCGCAACATGCGCTCGTAACCCCGGGTCAGCCCGTTCAAGCCGTTCTCGATAAAGGTCCAGGCGCGGTGGCCCTCGGCGGTTTCGGGGCTGTGTTTCAGCCATTTGGAGCACAGCATCGGCGCCAGTGTCAGGGCCACCAGGCTGGACACCACCACGGCCGCCGCCAGGGTAAAGCCGAACTCGGCGAACAGCCGGCCGATGTTGCCGCCCATGAACGAGATGGGCACAAACACCGCCACCAGGGTAAGCGTGGTAGCAATGACGGCAAAGGCGACCTGTTTGGCGCCCCGATAGGATGCCAGCAGCGGCGGCTCGCCATCGTCGATGCGGCGCTGGATGTTCTCCAGCATCACGATGGCGTCGTCCACCACCAGACCGATGGTAAGAATCACCGCCAGCAGGGTCAGTACGTTGATGGAAAAGCCCAGCGCGCCAAGTCCGATGAATGCCCCGATCACCGCCACCGGAATGGTGACCGCCGGGATCAGCGTGGCCCGCCACGAACGCAGGAACACGAAGATCACCAGAATCACCAGCGACACGGCGATGGCGAGGGTGATCATCACCTCCTTGATCGAGGCGCGGATGAAAATGGATTCGTCGTAGCTTTCGGCAATGGAGATTTCCGGGGGCAGGGTGTCGCGAATTTTTTCCAGCTCCGCGGTCACCAGATCAGACACCGCCACGGTGTTGGCCTTGGACTGGCGGATGATGCCCATACCGATGGCGGTCTGGCCATTGGCCCGCAGCCGGCTGGTGTCGGATTCCACCCCCATCTGCACGTTGGCCACCTCGCCCAGACGCAACAGGTCGTTGCCGTCGCGGCGAATCACCAGCTCGCGGAATTCCTCCACGGTGGACAGGCGGCCCTCGGCGCGCACGGTGAAATCGCGGGTCGAGGATTCCACCGATCCCGCCGGCAATTCGATGTTGTTAGCGCGCAAAGCGCGTTCCACTTCGGCCACGGTGATGTCGCGGGCGGCCAGCCGCTCCCGGTCCAGCCACACGCGGATAGCATAGCGACGTTCGCCACCGATGCGGACATCGGCCACGCCATCGAGCACTGACAATCGGTCGGCCAGCACCCGGTCGGCAAAATCGCTGAGCTCGGCGCTGTCCCACACATCGCTGCGCAGGGTCACCCACATCATCGGGCGAGCGTCGGAATCCGCCTTGCTGACCACCGGCGGGTCGGCCTCTTCCGGCAACTCGTTACTGACCCGGGACACCGCGTCGCGGACATCGTTGGCGGCAATGTCGACATTGCGCGAGGTGTTGAATTCGATGCTGGTGCGGGATTCCCCCTGTTCGGTGGAGGATTCAATGGAGCGGATGCCTTCGATGCCGCTGATGGCCCCCTCAATCACCTGAGTGATCTGGGTATCCACCACTTCCGCGGCGGCGCCAATGTAATCGGTGGAAATGGACACCACCGGCGGATCAATATCCGGGTACTCGCGCACCGGCAGGCCGAACAGGGCGGCCAGGCCGAACACCAGGATCAACAGACTCAGAACCGTGGCGAAGACCGGCCGTTTGATGGAAATATCGGAAAGAATCATCCGTTACGACTCCAGCGAGGTGACAAAGCGGTTTTCAGGAATCGCCTTGTCGTCTTCCACCACCTCGATGCGGTCGCCGCTGCTGAGCCGGTCCTGGCCGGTGATGATCACCGGGTCCTCGAGCGTCAGGCCGTCCGCCACTTCCACCAGACCGGGTTTGCGGGAGCCGAGGGTCACCGAGACCCGGCGCGCCTTGCCGTCTTCAGCAATGAACACATACTTGTCGGCACCGCGGAGCAACACCGCCTGCTCGGGAATCACCAATGCCTCTCGCTCTCGCAGGGTCAGGTTCGCCGCCATGAACTGGCCGGGGCGCAGCTTGCCGTCGGGATTGTCGATCAACGCCCGCACCGGCAGGGTACGGCTGAGTTCATTGATGCGGGTACCCAGCTCCACCAGTTCACCGTTGAAGCCTTCTTCCGGATAGGCCGGAGAACTGCCGCGGACCTGCTGGCCCAGGGTGATCTGGCCAAGAAACCGCTCTGGCACGGAAAAACCGAGCTCCATGCGATCGGTGGAATCCAGCGTGGCGACGGCGGTGCCGGCGCTCAGATACGCCCCCATACTGATGTCGCTGAGCCCCACCACACCGCCGAAAGGCGCGGTGATGCGGTGATTGTCCAGACGGGTTCGGGCGGCCTCGAGCTGGGCCTGCGCCACTTCCAGGGTGGTGCGCAATTCGTCCACCTGGGACTGGGAAATGCTGTTGTTGGTGCGCAGGCTGCGGGCCCGGTCATACTGGCGACGGGCATCGGCCGCTTCCGCCTCGGACATGCGCACGTCCGCCCGTGCCTGGCGGTCATCCAGACGCAACAACAGATCGCCCTGATCCACTCGCTCGCCACTGCGAAGATTCAGCTCTACCACGCGGCCGCTGACCTCGGTGGTCAGTTCCACCGCATCCAGTGCCTTGAGACTGCCCACCGCATTGACCTGGTCGCGCACGGTGTCCCGGGTCGGATTGGCGGTGTTCACCACGCTCGCCGGTCGCGCCCGCTGGTCTCCGCCGTCTGATCCGCCATCCACATACTGGTACGTCAGCACGCCGCCGACGGCGAACACCACCAGCACCAGCGCGATCAAACTTTGTTTCAGCATACAGCTCTCGATTCAGTCTTCAGGTTTTTTGGAAATGACCAACACCACTTCGCCAACATCAATGCCCCATTTGCTCATGGTGGTCTGATTGATGAGGGTGTCCGGTGTGATCAGATACATCCAGTCGTCCATGCGCACATCGATGGTGCCATCGCCGTATGACACCCGTAATACGTAGTTCATATGGATGGCGTTGCCCTGCCACCGCATGGTGCCGGGTTCCACCACATCGCCGGCGTCGGCGTGATAACCCTCGTCGCTGGGTGTCAGCGTCCATACCCGGGTCTGCACTTCGCCGTCGTCGAAACGGAATTCTTCATCCAAGGTGCCCACGCCGTTGTCGTCCCAGCTGGCATCTATGTCGGCGTCAAACGTGCGGATCACCGCGCCGGAATAGTCCTTGACCACGCCGCGGGCGGAAAGTTCGCCCTCGAAAAAGCGCTCCGGCACCAGTTCCGGCCCGCGATCCCGGTAGTCCTCCAGGGACGGCCCGGCACAGCCGGTCAGAAACAGTACCGACAACCATAACCAGACCGGTGATTTCGGGCCAGCGGGTTTCTTCCAGAATCCGGGTATTTGCATGACTTTTACACTCTCCGAGGCCGGTGGATGTCCGGTTGTTATTTGTTCAGCAGGCTAGTTAATACGGGCCAAAGGCCCGTTTCGATCAGCCTGTGAAGCTGCACAAACCGGCTACCGTCATTTCAGCCAATTGTCTTTTCTGACATCCGCCCGGGCGGTTTTCGTCAATGGAACGGGTGTTTGAATGCCGTAAAACACTAGCCATCGGAGGGGATGCTCCCCTCCCAGCCGATTTTTCATCAGGACAGAGGTACAGTTATGCCGGTTTACAAGGCGCCCCTGCGCGACATGAAGTTCCTGCTCAACGAAGTGTTTGACTATCCGAGCCATTACGCGTCCCTGAACAGCGGCGAGAACGCCACCCCGGACGTGGTGGAAGCCATCCTCAGCGAATGCGGCAAGTTGTGCGAGGAAGTCCTCAGCCCACTGTACCAGCCCGGCGATGAAGAAGGCTGCAAGCTGGAAGACGGCGTGGTAACAACCCCGAAAGGCTACAAGGAAGCTTACGAGCAGTACGCCATGGGCGGCTGGCAGGGACTGTCGGCACCCGAAGCCTACGGTGGCCAGGGACTGCCGGCCTCCATGGGCCTGCTGAAACAGGAAATGATGGGTACTGCCAACTGGCCATTCTCGATGTACCCGGGGCTGTCTCTCGGCGCCATGAACACCATCTTCCTGCACGGCAGCGAAGACCAGAAGCAGACCTACCTGGTACCGCTGACAGAGGGCCGCTGGGGCGGCACCATGTGTCTGACCGAGCCCCAGTGCGGCACCGACCTGGGCCAGATGAAGACCAAAGCCGAGCCCCAGGCGGACGGCAGCTACAAGCTGACCGGCACCAAGATCTTCATTTCCTCCGGTGACCACGACCTGACCGAGAACATTGTCCACATTGTGCTGGCGCGGCTGCCGGATGCCCCCAAGGGCACCCGCGGCATCAGCCTGTTCATTGTGCCCAAGTTCCTGCCCGGCGCCGATGGCGGCGTGGGTGAGCGCAACGGCGTGACCTGCGGCAGCCTGGAAAAGAAGATGGGAATCAAGGCGTCGGCCACCTGCGTGATGAACTTCGACGGTGCCACCGGTTTCCTGATCGGGCCGGAAAATGAAGGCCTGAACTGCATGTTCACCTTCATGAATACTGCCCGCATCGGCACCGCCATTCAGGGTGTGGGCCCGGCGGAACTGTCGTACCAGTGGGCGCTGGACTACGCCAAGGAGCGCCGCTCCATGCGCGCGCTGTCGGGCAAGAAAGACCCGGAGCACTCGGCGGATGCACTGATTCACCACGCCGACGTTCGCCGCATGCTGCTGACCCAGAAAGCCATCGCCGAGGGCGGCCGGGGCATGCTGTATTACGCTGCCCGCGTGGCGGATCATATGGTGGAGGCCCACACCGAGGGTGACGAAAAGAAAGCCGAGAAGTTTGACGACAAACTGGGCTTCCTGACGCCGATTCTCAAGGGTTTCCTGACCGAGCTGGGTAACGAGGCAGCGAATCTGGGCATTCAGGTGTTCGGCGGCCACGGCTACATCCGCGAACACGGTATGGAACAGATTGCCCGCGATACCCGCATAGGCACCTTGTACGAAGGCACAACCGGTATTCAGGCTCTGGACCTGCTGGGCCGTAAGGTTTTGCTCATGACCCAGGGCGGCGCGGTGCGCGAATTCACTCTGATTCTCGCCAACTTCGCCCGCAAGAACCTGACCGACAAACGCCTGCGTCCGTTCGCGGTGGAACTGCTCAAGCTCACCGCACAATGGAACCTGCTGACCGTGCGGCTGATGCTGGCCGCGCGCAAGGACCGGGACATGGTCAGCGCCGCAGCCAACGACTTCCTGATGTACAGCGGCTATGTGTTCATGGCCTACATCTGGGCGCGTCAGGCCGCGGTCGCGGCAGACAAGCTGGACAACGGCGGTGACGATGCCGAGGCGTTCTACAAGGCCAAGCTGGCCACGGCAGAGTTCTACTATGAGCGCCTGCTGCCACGAGCCCAGGCCCATGCCACCAGCATGCTCAGCCCCAGCAAGAACCTGATGCAGCTGGACGCGGAGGACATGAGCTTTACCGCCTGACCGACCCGCAACGACCCCCGATAGAGGCGCCGACGGCGGCCCTATCGGGGGTCGATTCCCTACAGCACGCCAAAAACCCCGACCGTGCACCGCCATGATCATTGACTTTGGTCAATACATTAATGAGAATTCTTCGCATTATTTTTAGCATTCGGAGAAGAAGTCATGATCACACAATCCCGTTGCGGTTGGTCTTTCACACCCTCGGTACTGGCACTGGCGATTGCCGCCGCGGTTCTGGCGCCGGCCGCCGCCCACGCCCAGGACGGAGTTGCCGGGGATGACAAGGTAGAGGAACTGGGCGCCATCGAAGTGTCCGCGGACTCGCTACCGAACAGCGGCACCACCCCGATTGACGGCTACGCCGCCAACACCACGGTAACCGGCACCAAAACCGCCACCGCCATCACTGAAACTCCGCAGTCCATCAGCACCGTAACCGCCGACGAGATCCGCGATCAGAACGCTGCCAACCTGGCGGAAGTGTTGCGCTACACCGCCGGTGCCCGCGGCGAGACGTTCGGTTTTGAACCCCGCACCACCTTCCTGCGCATTCGCGGGTTCGATGTGGCCACCAGCGGCATCTTCCGTGACAGCCTCAAACTGAGCAACCCCGACTTTGCCGGCGGCTACAGCCTTGAGCCTTACGGCGCCGAGCGCATTGACGTGCTGAAAGGCCCGTCATCGGTGCTGTATGGCCAGGCCGGACCCGGCGGCCTGGTGAATTACGTGTCCAAGCGACCGACCTTCGACAGCCGTCGTGAAGTCCGCCTCGAGGCCGGCTCCAACGAGCTGCGCCAGGGCCAGTTCGACATCAGCGGTGCGGTCAATGACAGTGACACGCTGGCGCTGCGGTTGGTGGGTCTGGTGCGGGACAGCGAAACCCAGGTGGATTTCGTCGACGATAACCGTAAATACCTGGCACCCAGCCTCACCTGGCAACCCACCGACGCCACCCGCCTCACCGTGCTCGCTCACCTGCAGTATGACCACACCCAGCCATCCCAGCGCTACCCGCTGCAGGGCACATTGGAACCCAATCCAAACGGCAGCATTCCCGACAACCGGTTCACCGGTGAGCCCGGGTACGACGAATACGAGCGCCGGGAAACCGCGGTGGGTTATGAATTCGAGCATCGCGTCAGTGATCGCGTGACTCTGCGCCAGAACGTGCGCAACTACCGCAACGACGTGGACGACCGCACCATTTACACCACCGGTCTGCAGGCGGATCAGCGCACCATTACCCGGTCACGGTTCGACAGTTTCGGCCGCATTGACGGCCTGAATCTGGACAACCAGGTGGAGTTCGGCTTCGGTACCGGGGCGGCGGACCACACCGTACTGGTGGGGCTGGATCACCAGGATGTGGACGTCCGATCCACCCAGTTTTTCGGTGCCGCCAGTGACCTGGATATCTACGATCCGCAGTACGGCGCCCCCATTGCCGACGCCCCGATCTTCAAGGATCAGGATGGTGAGCTCAAACAGACCGGGGTGTACCTGCAGGATCAGATCCGCGTGGATCGCTGGACCGTCTCCCTCGGTGGCCGCTTCGATACCGCGCGCACGGAGACGGTGGACAACCTGACCGCCACCACCGCGAGCCGCGATGACGAAGAGTTCAGTGGCCGCGCCGGCGTCACCTACCGCTTCGATAATGGTCTGGCACCGTACCTCAGCTACATGGAGTCGTTCCTGCCCACCACCGGCACCGACAGTAACGGCGAGCCGTTTGCCCCGGAAACCGCCCATCAGGTCGAGGTGGGGATCAAGTATCAGCCATCAGCCAGCACTCTGGTAACACTGGCCTGGTTCGACCTGACCCGCAAAAATTACCTGACCACCAATCCGGTGTCCTTCCTCAGTGAGCAGCAGGGCGAGGCCCGCTCCCGGGGCGTGGAACTGGAGGCCCGCACACGGGTGCTGCAGGGTCTGGACCTGATCGCCAGCTACACCTATACCGACGCCGAAATCACCAAAACGAGCAATCCGGCGGAAGAGGGTGAACCACTGGAGTACACCCCGGAACACGAGGCCGCACTGTGGAGCAAGTACAGCTTTCACGGCGGCCCGCTGCATGGCCTCGGCCTTGGCGCGGGGGTTCGCTACATCGGCGACAGCTACGGTGCCCTGTTCAACGGTCCCAACGACTCGCTGGAAGTACCGGACGTTACCCTGGTGGACGCAGCCATTACCTACGACATCGGCCAGGTGTCACTGGGTCTGCACGCCCAGAATCTGCTGGACAAGGAATACGTGGCCACCGCCTTCGACAGCAGCGCCACCTATGGCCTGCGCCGCGAAGTCAGCGGGTCGGTCACCTACCGGTTCTGATCCGATTACGGGCCTCGTCGCACGGACGCGACAGGGCACCCAGAGTTATTTGCCAATGCAGAAACTGCTGAAGATCTTGCCGAGCAGGTCGTCGGGCGTCATCACCCCGCTGATTTCTCCGAGCGCGTCCTGAGCCGCGCGCAGATCCTCCGCCAGCAACTCGCCGGCACCGAAACCATCGAGCTGACCCTGGCCCTGCAGCATGGCAGAGCGGGCACGCTCGAGCGCGTCCAGATGCCGGCGGCGGGCCAGGAAACCGCCCTCGGTGGTGGCGGCAAAGCCCATGCACTGTTTCAGATGATCCCGCAGGATCTCCAGGCCCGCGGCCGATTTGGCGGCCAGACGAATTACCGGCGCCCCGGTTCCGTCCGGTTGCTCCAGTCCCACCGCTTCCTCGCTCAGGTCGACCTTGTTGCGAATCACCGTCACTGGTGCGGAGGGCGGTAGCTGATCAATGAAATCCGGCCAGATCCGGTGCGGGGTGGTTTCTGCGGTGGTGGTGGCGTCCACCATCAGCAGGATTCGGTCGGCCTGACGGATCTCGTCCCAGGCCCGGGCAATACCGATCCGCTCCACTTCATCGGGGCTGTCCCGCAAGCCGGCGGTGTCGATGATGTGTAACGGCATACCATCAATGTGGATGTGTTCCCGCAGCACGTCCCGGGTGGTGCCCTCGATGGCGGTCACGATGGCGGCCTCACGGCCGGCGAGGGCATTCAGCAGACTCGATTTGCCGGCGTTGGGTCGGCCGGCGATCACCACCTTCATGCCGTCCCGCAGAATGGTGCCCTGTTGCGCCTCTGCCAGGATGCCGTCGAGATCGGCAATCAGCTGTTGCAGGTCAGCGGCAACCTTGCCGTCGGCAAGAAAATCGATTTCCTCCTCCGGAAAATCGATGGCCGCTTCCACGTAGATGCGCAGGTGGGTGACCGCTTCCACCAGGGTTTCAATGCGGCGGGAGAACACCCCCTGCATGGAACGCACGGCACAGCGGGCGGCCTGCTCCGAGCTGCTTTGAATCAGGTCGGCAATGGCTTCGGCCTGAGCCAGGTCGAGCTTGTCGTTAAGGAAGGCCCGTTCGGAAAACTCGCCGGGGCGGGCGAGGCGGGCCCCCAGTTCACAGACCTGACGTAACAACAGGTCCAGGATGACCGTGCCGCCGTGGCCCTGAAGCTCGAACACGTCCTCTCCGGTAAAGGAGTGGGGGTTGGGGAAGAACAGACCAATGCCCTCGTCAATCAGCTGGTTGTGCTGATCGTGAAACGGGCCGTAATGGGCATACCGGGGTTTGGGCGGGTATCCCAGCATGGCATGGGCAATGGCGCCGGCGCGGGGACCGGACACCCGCACAATACCGACACCAGCCTGGCCGGGCGCCGTGGCAATGGCGGCAATGGTATCGGTGACGTGTTCCATGGTGCGCTCTGTGCTCCTGTTCCGGGAGTTTGTGGGTTTATCGGGGTCCTGAACCAGCAGAGGCTCCGTGAAGGAGCCTCTGTCAGGGTACGGGTTCAGACTCCGGATCCGCAGATCAGTGCTTTCTGCCCGCCACTTCCGCTTCAATCTTCCGCGTAATGTACCACTGCTGGGCAATGGACAGAATGTTGTTCACCAGCCAGTACAGTACCAGACCGGCCGGGAACCAGAGGAAGAACACTGTGAAGATCAGCGGCATCGCCTTCATGATCTTGGCCTGCATGGGATCCGGCGGCGTCGGGTTCAGGCTCATCTGCAGGAACATGCTGACGCCCATCAGGATCGGCAGAATGAAATACGGATCCATGACCGACAGATCGTTGATCCACAGCATGAACGGGGCATGGCGTAACTGCACGCTTTCAAACAGCACCCAATACAGGGAAATGAACACCGGCATCTGCACCAGTATTGGCAGGCAGCCTCCGAGCGGATTGATTTTCTCCCGCTTGTACAGCGCCATCATCTCCTGGGACATGCGCTGACGGTCATCGCCATAGAGCTCTTTCAGGCGTGTCAGTTGCGGGGCAACGGCGCGCATTCTGGCCATGGAGCGATAGCTGGTGGCCGACAGGTGGAAAAACACCCCCTTGACCACCACCGTCAGCAGGATGATGGCGACGCCCCAGTTACCCACCAGACCGTAGAACCAGTCCAGCACGATAAACAGCGGCAGGGCAATGAAGAACAGGAACCCGAAATCAACGGTGCGGTCCAGGTTCGGCGCCACCGTCTCCAGACGTTCAATGATCTTCGGGCCCACATAGGCGCGGGCACCCACTTCCGCAGAATCCCCCGGTGCCACCGACGTGGCGGGATAGACAAAGCCCATTACATGCAGCGGGCCCCGTTGCGTCGACTGGAACTGTGCCGGCTGATCCCGTTCCGGAACCCAGGCGGCAATGAAGTAGTGCTGCAGGAAGGCCAGCCAGCCGTTGGTGACGGACTGGTTGATGGGCTCGTCCGCGAGATCACTGAAGTCGTATTTTTCGTAGGGGTCCTCAGGAGTGCTGACCACCATGCCAAGGAACGCCTGAATGCCCAGGCTGTTCTGGGCCGTCGGGTCCGGGGCCTGGTCACGGACAATCTTGCCGGTGAGGTTGCCCTGCCAGTTTTCCGAAGAGCGGTTGTTGATCAGGTAGCGCACATCGATCTCGTAGCTGTCACGAGCAAACTGGTACTGTTTGGTAATTTCCACGCCGCTTTCGGTGGTGTAGGTCAGGTCGACGATCAACTCGTTGGCGTCGTCAGACAGCTCGTAGCTGGTGGATGAGGCCTCGTAGACCGGAGCCGAGCCGTTGCGACGGCTGTCGATGCCGTTGCGGCCAATCAGCCCGCTTTCCATGACGTAAGTGCGGTTGCCGGAATTGGTCAGGATTCTGAGGGAATCCTCACTATCCAGCGAACGGTCGTAGTCCAGCAGTGAGCTTTCCACCAGATTGCCGCCGACCCGGTCGATGGTCAGTTCCAGAACATCGGTGCGCACGGTGATCAGCTTGTCGCTGTTTTCTGACACCTCCGGATCGGAACTGACGTCGGGATTGCTACCCTCGGGGGTGGAGAATTCCTCGTCAGCGGCGGAGCCGGTATCGCTTTCCTCTGGCAGTCGCAGATCTTCTCCGCTGCCATTCTGGGACACGCTGGCTTGTTCGGTGACCTGGGGTTGCTGTTGAGGCTGGTTATAGTCTTCGTTCCAGGCAAGCACCATCAGATAACTGACAATCGCGAGGCCGGCAAATAATACAATGCGTTGAATATCCATAAACTTACTGTTCAGTCTGGTTCGAGTTATGGGAATGGGTGCCCGGTACCGGATCATAACCGCCTTCGGCCCAGGGATGACACCTCAACAATCGTCGTGTGGCAAGAAAAAGCCCTTTCAGCGCACCGTGGTGGTTGATGGCCTCAATTGCGTACTGGGAACAGGTTGGATAATGCCGGCAATGACTGGCCATCATCGGGCTGATGGCGTACTGGTAAAAGCGGATCGGGAGAAGCAGCAGTTTGCGCATTAATCCGTTCCTTTACCGGCAGGGGAGGTGGCGGTTGATGACAGACTTTGACGGCTCTTTCTGATCAGGCGCGACCAGAGATCATTCAAGGTTGCGGTCAGGGTCTGATTGTCGAGCTGAACCAGACCCTGCCGGCCAAGAACAATAATATCCAGCCCCGGTAGGTCGGGCTGGAGCCTGAAGGTTTCCCGTACACGTCGTTTGACACGATTTCGCTGAACGGCAAGTTTCAGGTTTTTCTTGGAAAACACCAGACCGACCCTGGCATGCCCCAGTGAATTGGGGGTAGCCAGGATCAGAAAATTCCGGTGTGGAACTCTGACTTGGACGTCGTCGAAGACCTTGCCGTAATCCCTGGGTGTGAGTAACCGATGGGATTTCGGAAATGCCAAAGTCTTCATGAGGTGAACGATGTCTTAAGCAGACAGACGCGCACGACCTTTGGCACGACGACGGGAAATCACTTTGCGACCGTTGGCAGTAGCCATGCGGGCACGGAAACCGTGAACGCGCTTACGCTTCAGTACGCTTGGTTGAAACGTTCTTTTCATGGTGATGATCTCACATTACAGGTATTGGGAAATTCATGGTTGGCTGGAAAATGAACAGCCAAAACAGGAGCGGCATTCTATGCAAACCCTGCGACGAATTCAATGGTTAATGCGTGATCCGCTGAGGATCTTGTTGGTCGGGGTGGGAAGCAGCGGACAGTAATCATAGTAGTAAGTCTTTTTTTAAATGTCTTAAGGATTAATTATTACTGTTATTACTGAGGCACTTTTCTGTGGATAGGGCCTGATTCTTTCAGAAAACCAGAAAGTTAGTCGATTCATAAGGCGGTTGAAAAGGGGGCCTGAGGGCTGTGCACAAGCGATGGGGGAATTGTGGGTAACCTGGTCGGGGTCGAAAAACCAGAGTTATCCCTGCATCCGTCAAGTGGCTACACACAGGGTTGAGGGCAGGCTATACACACAGGGCTGTGGGTAACCTTGGTCACCACTAATTTTCTGTACACAACCCTGTAGGTAAGTCTGTAAAAAATTGAAAAAAAAGAAAATAAATTTCCACAGGCTGTTCATGAGTCGCTTTTCGCTCTTTTACTTGGGAGGCGCGCAGGTTAGAATTCCGGGTCATCTCTGGTAGCGGATTGCACCTGATTCGTTTTGAGAAATTCCTGAGGCATCGGAGGCAGGCTGTCGTGCCGAACACCATCTGGCATCAATGTCTAGAAGTACTCCGGGACGAGTTTCCCGCCCAACAGTTCAACACCTGGCTGAGGCCCCTGCAGTCTGACCATCGTGAAGGTCAGCTGATGCTGTTCGCGCCAAACCGGTTTGTCATGGACTGGGTGAACGAGAAGTATCTCAGGCGGATCGAAGAGGTGTTGAAGGACCTTAACGGCGGCCAGGCTCCCCGGGTCAATATGAAGGTCGGCTCGGCACCCCGGGCCGGCGATCTGGTGCTGCGTTCTGATCCGGGTAATGACGCCGGCAGTGCAACCCAGGAAGAAACCGGCAGCCGGGTGACGGAAGAAGAGCGCGGGGTGGCCGCAACGGCTGTGTCCTCGTCGGTGCGGCCGAAATCCTCCAGCGAGCGGCGCACGGTCCAGGTGGAAGGCGACATCAAGCACCAGAGTTTCCTCAACGAAGGGTTCACATTCGAGACCTTCGTTGAAGGCAAGTCGAACCAGCTGGCCCGTGCCGCGTCGATGCAGGTGGCCGAGAATCCGGGCGGTGCCTATAATCCGCTGTTCCTCTATGGTGGTGTCGGGTTGGGTAAGACCCACCTGATGCACGCCATTGGTAACGACATCGTGCGGCGTAACCCCAGGGCCAAGGTGGCGTATCTGCGCTCCGAACGCTTTGTGGCGGATATGGTAAAGGCGCTTCAGCTCAACGCCATCAACGAGTTCAAGCGGTATTACCGGTCCGTGGATGCGTTGTTGATTGACGACATCCAGTTTTTTGCCCGCAAGGAACGGTCACAGGAAGAGTTTTTCCACACCTTCAATGCCTTGCTCGAGGGTGGTCAGCAGGTGATCGTGACCTGTGACCGCTTTCCGAAAGAAATCGTGGATATGGAAGAGCGGCTGAAGTCCCGTTTTGGCTGGGGCCTGACGGTGATGGTGGAACCACCGGAACTGGAAACCCGGGTGGCGATCCTGATGAAGAAAGCGGAGCAGGCGAACGTCAAACTCAGCAGTGAAGCGGCCTTTTTTATCGCCCAGAAGATTCGTTCCAACGTGCGAGAGTTAGAAGGCGCGCTGCGTCTGGTGATAGCGAATGCTCACTTCACAGGTTCAGAAATCACCCCGCCGTTTATTCGCGAGAGTCTGAAAGACCTGCTGGCGCTGCATGAAAAACAGGTCAGTATTGATAATATCCAGCGCACGGTGGCGGAGTATTACAAGATCAAGGTGGCGGATTTGTTGTCCAAACGCCGCACCCGGACAGTGACCCGTCCGCGTCAGGTGGCCATGTCCCTGTCCAAGGAACTGACCAATCACAGCCTGCCGGAAATCGGCGATGCCTTCGGCGGCCGAGATCACACCACCGTGTTGCACGCCTGCAAGAAGATTGTCGAACTGCAGGAGACGGATCCCAGTATCCGCGAGGATTATCAGAATTTTATGAGGCTGCTGACTACCTGATCCCGGGTTGGCTGCGGACACACATTCACCTTCCAGAAAAAGAATGCTGAGTGCCATGAAACTGACGATCAGCCGAGAATCATTGCTTACCCCGTTGCAGTCGATCGCCGGGGTTGTTGAAAAGAAACAGACCATGCCGGTGCTTTCCAACGTGTTGCTGGTGGCTGAGGACAATACCCTCACCATGACCGGCACCAACATGGAAGTCGAACTGGTGGGCCGGATCACGCCGGTGCATGTGGATCAGCCCGGCAAGATCACGGTGCCGGCCCGCAAGCTGGCGGATATCTGCCGTGCCCTGGGTGATGAAGCGCCGATTGAACTGGCGCTGGAAGGCGACCGGTTGCACCTGCGCTGCGGAGCCAGTCACTTCACGCTGTCGACGCTGCCGGCGGAACACTTTCCCAATGTGGAAGACGAGGCGGAAAGTTTCCGTATCGAGCTGCCGCAAAAGGAACTGAGCCGGATGCTGGACGCCACCGCGTTCGCCATGGCGCAGCAGGACGTGCGTTATTACCTGAACGGCTTGCTGCTGGAAGTGGATCAGGGCCACGTGCGGACTGTGGCCACCGATGGCCACCGCCTGGCAATGGCGCATTTCGACCTGCCGACCGGCTGTGACCTCAAACAGGTGATCGTACCCCGCAAGGGCGTGCTGGAGCTGGCGCGGTTGCTGGATGACGTGGAAACACCGGTGACCCTGGTGATTGGCGACAACCATCTGCGTGCTACGGTGGGCAGTTACACCTTTACGTCCAAGCTCATCGAGGGCAAGTTCCCGGATTACAACCGGGTGATTCCCCGCGGTGGCGACAAGGTGGTGCTGGCGGACCGGGCCACGCTCAAGAACACGCTACAGCGTGCCGGCATTCTGTCGCACGAAAACATTCGTGGTGTGCGGTTGAATCTGGCGCCGAACGAGTTGCAGGTGTTTGCCAACAACCCGGATCAGGAACAGGCCGAAGACGCGCTGCCTGTGGAGTATCAGGGCGAATCACTGCAGATCGGCTTTAATGTAGGCTATCTGGTGGATGTGATGAACGCTCTGGATGAGGAGCAGGTGAAGATCACCCTGTCGAATCCGAACAGCAGTGCGTTGATCGAAGCCCAGAACGACAACCGTTGTCTGTATGTGGTCATGCCGATGCGCCTGTAGGACACAATGAACCGGGCCACGGATGGCGTGACCATTGCAGATGCGGTCGTTGATGGTACACATCGGGTTCAGCAAAAAGGTGAGTGACGAAATGGTTTTCGGAACGGTAACTAACGGTATCAAAGGCGCATTCCGCATCGGCCAGACAGCGTCGGTGCTGGGGCGGACCGGAATAAACTGGCTGCGGGGCGATCGCCCGCCTACGCCGCGGCTGCTCAGGAAGACCTTTGAGTCCCTGGGGGCCACCTACATCAAACTGGGGCAGTTCATTGCCAGTTCCCCGACGTTTTTCCCCAAGGAATACGTGGAGGAGTTCCAGTACTGTCTCGATAAAACCCCGAACCTGCCGTTCAGTGTGATTCGCAAGATCATTCGCGACGAACTGGGCCGGCCCATCGATCAGGTGTTCGCGGAAATCGATCCGGTGGCGCTGGCGTCGGCGTCGATTGCCCAGGTGCATGCGGCGAAACTGCTGACCGGCGAAGATGTGGTGATCAAGGTGCAGAAGCCGGGTGTGGAAAACATCCTGCTGACCGATCTCAACTTTCTGTATCTGTCGGCAAAAATTCTGGAGACGCTGGCGCCCAAGCTGTCCTGGACATCGCTGTCCGGTATTGTGGAAGAGATCCAGCGCACCATGATGGAAGAGTGTGATTTCATCAAGGAAGCCAACAACCTGAAGGTGTTCCGCGAGTTCCTTCACACCACCCACAATGAAGATGCCGCGGTGCCGCTGGTGTACGAACATTGCAGCACCCGGCGGATTCTCACCATGGAACGGTTCCACGGTGTACCGCTGACCGATCTCGAGAGCATTCGCGGCTACGCCCGCGATCCGGAACGCACACTGATTACCGCGATGAATACCTGGTTCTCCAGCCTGACCCAGTGCGAGTTTTTCCACGCCGACGTGCATGCGGGAAATCTCATGGTGCTGAAAGACGGCCGGGTCGGGTTCATCGATTTCGGCATCGTGGGGCGGATCCGTCCGGATACCTGGCAGGCGGTCAGCGATTTTATTTCGGCCATTATGGTGGGTAACTTCGACGGCATGGCGGATGCCATGATCCGTATCGGCATCACCCACGAGCGTGTGGAAACGTCCGCGTTGGCGGCGGATCTGCGCAAACTGTATCAGCAGATGGACAAGATGGTCCCGGACCAGGTGCCCTATGAAGCGGATCAGGCGGACGACGACGTCAACAATATCCTGATGGATATGGTGAAGATCGGTGAGAGCCACGGTCTGCATTTTCCCCGCGAGTTTGCGCTGTTGTTAAAGCAGTTCCTGTATTTCGACCGCTACGTGCACATTCTGGCGCCAGAAATGGACGTGTTCATGGACGAGCGCCTGAACATGCTTCATTGATCCGACCAGCCATTGGGTGACTCTCACAGATGCAGGCATCACGGGCGTCGCCAACGGGCTGAGGGTTTTGTACACTAAGGCAGCATTCGCTACGCGGGTGCTGCCTTTTTGTTTTCCTACACACTCTGCGGAATCCCCCTGAGACTCTATGGCGCTGGTCAAACTGCAAACGGAACATTTCCGCAATCTCGCCGCCGCGCCCGTGACTTTCTCCCCTTCATTCAACCTGCTGTTCGGTGAGAACGGCAGTGGCAAGTCCAGCGTTCTGGAGGCCATCGGTTACCTGGGTCTCGGCCGGTCGTTCCGGGTTAGTCGTCATCAGGCCGTGGTCAGTCATGGCCAGCAACGCCTGACCGTTTTCGGTGGGCTGGACCAGGGCCTGGAACCCGAAAAAGAGCGTGAGCTGAGCCCGGGTCAATTGCGGCACCGGCTGGGTTTCGCACGGGATGTCTCGTCGAAAGAGACCACCCTGAGGGTTGACGGAGAGGCAGTGAAAAATCTTTCGGCCCTGGCCAGGCACCTGCCGGTGTCGGTGATTGATCCCGGCGTGTTCGAGATTGTGGCCGGTGGCCCAGGCAAGCGTCGCCAGTTTCTAGACTGGTCAGTGTTCCACGTGGAACCTTCGTTTGCCGGCGTATGGCAGCAGTGTCAAAGAGTGACATCGCAGCGGAATCAAACGCTGAGAAATGGTAGACTAGATGAGGCGTTAATCCGGGTCTGGGACAACCAGTACACGGTTCTGGCCAACCAGCTGACTGACGCGAGGCGAGGTGCCTTTGACCTGTTTCAGACGGCGTTCCAGAGCCTTGTAAAAGAGGTGGACGCACCCTGGGTCGAAGGTATGAAAATGGACTTCTATGCAGGATGGGACACGAGCCTGCCGTTATCGGAAGTTCTCGCCGCGCATCGGGAACAGGAATTGCGGATGGGCCACACCTTGTATGGCCCGAACCGGGCCGACCTCAAGTTGCGATTTCAGGGGCGGCCGGTGGCCGAGACGTTTTCCCGTGGACAGCAGAAAACCCTGGTGATCCTGATGAAAATTGCTCAAGGCATGGTGCTGAGCCAGCTGGGCAAGCAGGTGACGTTTTTGCTCGACGATATCAACGCAGAGTTGGATGTTGGCCACCGATCCATGTTGGCCAGGAAGTTACACGAATTGCGATGTCAGGTGTTTATTACCTCCATCGAGTCGCCTCGGCCGGACGAACTCTGGCAGAACGCGAAACCGGACTATCGAATGTTCCACGTGGAACATGGACAATTGACGGAAGAATAAGACCCGGGTGGCAGAGGGTTGGCGTGGTCAACACCCGCCATCAGAGCCGGACCCGGTAATCACCCTTCAGGAGTACCCTAATGAGCGAATCGAACTACAATTCCTCCAGTATCAAAGTCTTGAAAGGACTGGATGCGGTTCGGAAACGGCCCGGCATGTACATCGGCGATACCGATGATGGCACGGGCCTGCATCACATGGTTTTCGAGCTGGTGGATAACTCCATCGATGAAGCTCTGGCCGGGTACTGCTCGGAGATTGGCGTCATCATCCACCCCGATGAGTCGGTCTCGGTCAAGGACAACGGTCGCGGGATTCCCACCGACCTTCACGAAGAAGAAGGCGTGTCGGCCGCGGAGGTCATCATGACCGTTCTTCACGCCGGCGGAAAGTTCGATGACAACTCCTACAAGGTCTCCGGGGGTCTGCACGGGGTAGGCGTCTCGGTGGTGAACGCGCTCTCATCTACCCTGACCCTGACCATTCGCCGTGAAGGCAAGGTCTATGAGCAGGGCTACACCCACGGTGTGCCCAATTCACCGCTCGCCGTGGTCGGTGACACCGATGCCAGTGGCACCAAGGTTCATTTCATTCCGTCGCCGGAAACCTTTACCCACATCGAATTCCATTACGACATTCTTGCCAAGCGCCTGCGGGAGCTGGCTTTCCTGAACAGCGGCGTGCGTATCCGCCTGACCGACGAGCGCAGTGGCAAGGAAGAAGTCTTCGAGTATGAGGGTGGTCTGCGCGCCTTCGTCGAACACCTCAACAGCAACAAGACACCCATCAACCGGGTCTTCCATTTCAACAAGGATCGGGAAGACGGCACCTCGGTGGAAGTGGCCATGCAGTGGAACGACGCCTTCCAGGAGAACATTTACTGCTTCACCAACAACATTCCCCAGCGTGACGGCGGTACCCACCTGGCGGGCTTCCGCGCCGCACTGACCCGGTCGCTGAACAATTACATTGAGCACGAAGGTCTGGGCAAGAAGGCCAAGGTCAGCACGTCCGGTGATGACGCCCGTGAGGGCCTGACCGCGATCATCAGCGTCAAGGTACCGGACCCCAAGTTCTCGTCCCAGACCAAGGACAAGCTGGTGTCCTCGGAAGTCAAAACCGCGGTAGAGCAGGAGTTGTACCAGGCCTTTGCCGACTTCCTTCAGGAGCAACCGGGTGAGGCCAAACTGATCGTCAACAAGATGATCGAAGCGGCCCGCGCCCGTGAGGCTGCCCGCAAGGCGCGGGATATGACCCGCCGTAAAGGCGCGCTGGATATTGCAGGCCTGCCAGGCAAACTGGCGGACTGCCAGGAGAAAGACCCGGCCCTGTCCGAACTGTTCATTGTGGAGGGTGACTCGGCCGGCGGCAGCGCCAAACAGGGTCGGGACCGCAAGACGCAGGCTATCCTTCCCCTCAAGGGCAAGATCCTCAACGTGGAGAAAGCCCGCTTTGACAAGATGCTGTCTTCGGTGGAAGTCGGCACACTGATTACCGCGCTTGGCTGTGGTATCGGCCGTGAGGAATTCAATCCGGAAAAACTGCGGTACCACTCCATCATCATCATGACCGACGCCGATGTGGATGGCTCCCACATCCGTACATTGTTGCTGACGTTCCTGTTCCGCCAGATGCGCGAGATCATCGAGCGTGGTCATGTCTTTATCGCCATGCCGCCGCTGTACAAGGTCAAGCGTGGCAAGCAGGAGCAGTACCTGAAGGACGAGAAGGCCAAGGTGGCCTACCTCACCCAGACCGCTCTGGAAGGCGCTCAGCTGTATGTCAATCCGGAAGCCCCGGCAATCAAGGATTCCGCGCTGGAAATCATGGTGAAGGATTACCAGGCGGTGATGGCCATGATCGAGCGCCTGTCCCGTGCCTATCCCCCCAAGGTGCTGGAGCAGATGCTGCAGAACGTGACTCTCAAGCCTGACGACCTCCGGGACGAGGCGGCGGTGGCTCGCTGGGTGGCGCGCCTTGGCGATGGCCTGGATCTGGATACCCGTACCGGCACCAAGTACACCTTCTCGGTGGAGAAAGATTCCGAGCGCAATCTGTACCTGCCGAAGGTGGTGATTTCAGTACACGGCATTCCGTACACCCACGTGTTCAACCACGAATTCTTTGAGTCGTCGTCGTACATTTCCATTGCACGGATGGGCGAAGCTCTGGACGGACTGGTGGAAGACGGCGCCTACATCCAGCGTGGCGAGCGCAAGCAGGCAGTGTTGTCCTTCGAGGGCGCTCTGGACTGGCTGATGAAGGAAGCTCAGCGGGGACTGAACATCCAGCGCTACAAGGGACTGGGCGAGATGAACCCGGAACAGCTGTGGGAGACCACCATGGATCCGGAGACCCGTCGCATGATGAAGGTCACCATTGAAGACGCCTTTGCTGCGGACCAGATCTTCACCACCCTGATGGGCGATGACGTGGAGCCGCGCCGGGCCTTTATCCAGACCAACGCACTGGAAGTCACTAACCTGGACGTGTAACGTTTCCGGCAGGCGAAAAAAGGCGACCTTAGGGTCGCCTTTTTTGTTTTTAAATCAGTAAATTACTGACCATTCACTGCTTGCCGTTGGAGGAATCCGAGGAGTTGCCGGCTTCCTGCTGGGCGGCGAGGTGGGGCGCCATCACTTCTTCCAGGGTGTAACCGGTGAGCCGGCGGATGGACCGCCAAAGGTAATAAAAAATGGCGATCATCATGATCATCGACGGAATGGCGATCATCGGATAGCTGACCAGGGTCATCCTGCCCAGCTCCTCGTTGAACGCCTGGGTACCGGAGGGACTGACCACAATCCATTTGGCCAGTACGTAGTTCATGATTGAGGAGAACAGGAAGGTCAGGCTGAAAAAATAGGTGGCCTTTAGCAAGCGGTCTTCAAACTCGACCTCGCTGCCCTGCTCTTTCAGCGCAGACTGAATCTTGTCCACGTTCAGCACTGAAGGGTTGTACAACAGGGTGCGTACCAGCGGGTATCGGGTGCGGGTGGAGATCAGCACTGCCAGGCCGATGATTGCCGGTATCCCGGCCTCCTTGATGGCCAGCCACCCCGCGTCCAGCTCCAGTAGTCCGATACCGCCGGTCAGTCCGACGCTGATCAGGCCCAGCACCGCGATGAAATTTTTCTTGCGGTATTTGATCAGCTCAAACAGCCCCCAGCCGAGGGGGAACGCCAGTCCGATCAGCAACGCGTTGACGCTGCCCAGGTGCTCATCACCGCTGAATTTCATCAGGATCACAGACGGAATGATAATGCTGACCAGCAGGTCGACCCACGGCCTTGGCTTGTGATCCGGGATGCTGGAAGAATTCTGAGAAGTCATGGCGTTGCCTGGTTGGTGGAACAGCAGCAGGCCACAGGCACTGCCGGAGAACTCCCGGCAGTATACGATGAATCCACCGGCCGGGGTAAGCCGGCTCCGAAGCCTCTGGAAAAAGGTTGCAGCCATAAAAAAACCGGACCCCCAGGGCCCGGTTCTCGATCAGCAGGTACGGTCAGAGCGTTACGCCCCGACCTCCTTCAGACTTTCTTCCACAATCGCCAACCCTTCTTCCAGTACATCATCCTCGATGGTAACCGGCATCAGGAAGCGCAGGGTATTGCCGTACATACCGCAGCTCAGCAGAATCAGCCCTTTCTCCTTGGCTTTCTTGGTCACTGCCGCCGCCATTTCCGGCATCGGTTTGCGGTTGGATTTGCTCTCCACCAGCTCGAATGCGGCCATCGGCCCCATGTTACGGGCGTTGTCTACGTGCTCGAACTGCTCCTGCCACTGGCCGAACCGTTGCTTCAGCTTGTCACCCAGCGCCTGGGCCTTGCCGAGAATGTCTTCTTCCTTGAACACATCGAAGACCGCCAGCGCCGCTGCACAGGCCGTCGGGCTGCCGGTGTAGGTGCCGCCCAGCGAGTTCGGGCCGGAAGCATCCATGTGCTTGTCGGTACCCACGATGGCCGAGATTGGCATGCCGTCCGCCATGCTCTTGGCCATGGTCATCAGATCCGGCTCAATGCCGCTGTGCTCAATGGCAAACATCTTGCCGGTCCGGCCGAAGCCGCTCTGCACTTCGTCCACCACCATCAGGATGTTGTTGTCATCGCAGATCTTGCGGATTTCTTTCAGGAAGCTGGTGGGCGCGGCATAAAAACCGCCCTCGCCCAACACTGGCTCGATCACGATGGCGGCGGTGTTGTGGGCCGGCGAATCCGCTTTCATGGTCATCTTCAGGCCGCGCAGCGCTTCGTCTTCCGACACGCCGTGGTACGGCACCGGATAAGGCGCGCGGAAAACGTTCCCGGGCATGGGCCCGAAATCGGTCTGGTAAGGCGCAGCCTTGCCGTTCATCGCCATGGTATAGAAAGTCCGGCCGTGGTAACCGCCGTCAAAACAGATCACGTTGGTTTTTCCGGTGGCGGCGCGCGCGATCTTCATGGCGTTTTCCAGCGCTTCGGCACCGGAATTGGCCAGCATCACCTTGGCGTGACCCTTGACCGGTACCACTTCACTGAGTTTCTGTGCCAGCTTGACGTAGCCCTCGTAGGGCATCACCGTCTGACAGGTGTGCATGAGTTTGTCGAGCTGGGCCTTGACCGCTTCCACCACTTTCGGGTGGCGATGGCCGATGTTAAGGACACCGATGCCGCCGGCAAAATCGATCATGCGTTTGCCGTCTGCATCCCACAGTTCCGCATTCGTTGCGTGGTCGGCAAACTGTTCGTTGGGACTTGCCGCGCCCGCTGCAACGTAGCGTTCTTTGAGTGCCTGCAATTCTTTATTGCTCACTTTGCCATTCTCCCTGGTTTCAGGTTCGAAAGTTTCATCTACCAGTGTAAGTAGTACGGTGACAGGAAACAAACCGACTATGGTCGCCGTCAGGCGGCATGATCGCGAAACTGTAGCTTGGCCAGTCGCTGATAGAGGTCGTTGTTGCGCATCAGTTCGTCATGGGTGCCGACGGCTAGCAGGCGGCCCTGGTCCAGTACCGCAATGCGATCCGCGTCTCTGACGGTCGCCAGGCGATGAGCGATCACCAGCGTGGTGCGTCCCGCGGTCAGCGCCGGCATGGCTTGCTGGATCAGGTTCTCGCTCTCTGCGTCGAGGGCGCTGGTGGCCTCGTCCAGCAACAGCACCGGGGCATCCGCCAGTAGCGCCCGGGCAATGGCCAAGCGCTGCTTCTGGCCGCCGGACAGACCCAGCCCGGCATCGCCAAGGCGGGTGTCGTAGCCCTCGGGCAGGCTCTGGATAAATTCATCGGCGTGGGCAATCCGTGCCGCCTGCTCCACATCCTCCTGGCTGGCTTCCGGGCGGGCGTAGCGAATGTTGTCCGCTACTGTGCCATGGAACAGGGCAGGATTCTGCGGCACCAGCGCGAAACACCGGCGCAGGAATTCCAGTGACAGTCCGGCGCTGTCCAGACCATCAATCAGGATGCGCCCCTCACCGGGCTGGTAGAAGTGCAGCAACAGATCGAACAGGGTGGATTTACCCGCCCCGGATGGGCCGACAAGGGCAAGGGTTTCCCCGGCTTGCACCGTGAGTGACAGGTCGCTGAGGGCGGGCTGCTGTGTGCGCCCGGGATAACTGAACCCCAGGTGTTCCAGCCGGATCTCGCCCCGCACCGGTTGTGGCAGTTGGGTGTTGCCACCGTCGCGGGCAAACGCCGGTTCGGTCTGCAACAGCTCGAACAGCCGGGCCGCCGAGCCGGCCGCCCGCTGCAGTTCGCCAATCACCTCACTGATGGCACCGGCCGCTACCCCGACCAGCAGGCTGTAGAACACGAACGCTGCCAGTTCCCCGGGGCTGATACGGCCATGGATGACATCCAGCCCGCCGATCCAGATCACGATACCGACGGCGCCCATCACCAGCGAAATCGCCAGCGTGGTCAGCCAGGCCCGCTGACGGATGCGCGCCCGGGCAATGTCGAAGGCCTTTTCCGAGACCTCGGCGAAAAAGCGCCGGTCGTGGGGCTGGTGGTTAAAGGCCTGCACGGTTTTAATCTGGGTCAGGTTCTCACCGACGTAGCTGCCGACATCCGCCACCCGGTCCTGACTCAGACGCGACAGTTGCCGCACCCGCCGGCCGAAAAACAGGATCGGTGCGATCACCAGCGGGAAGCCGAGAAGGATAATACTGGCCAGCTTGGCGTTGGTGACGAACAGCAGCAGCAGACCACCGACCAGCATCAGCGTGTTGCGCAGGGCAATGGACACGGTAGAGCCGATCACCGATTGCAGCACGGTGGTGTCTGCGGTGAACCGTGACTGGATCTCCAGCGCCCGGTTCTGTTCGAAAAAGCCGGGGTGCAAATCAATCAGATGGTTGAACACCTTCTTGCGAATGTCCGCCACCACCCGTTCACCGATCCAGGACACCAGATAGAAGCGGGCAAAGGAGCCAAAAGCCAGCCCCAGCACCAGCACGAAAAACAGCCCGATGGCCTTCGCCAGATTCTCCGGTGACTCGGTGGCTAATCCCTGATCCACCAGGATGCGTAAACCCTGCCCGAGCCCCAGGGTAATGCCAGCGGTGAACACCAGCGCGACCAGAGCGCCGGCAACGGCTCTGCGATAGGGGCTGATAAACTCGACGACCAGTTTCAGGGCCTTGCGATGGCGGGTTTTAATGATGTGCCTCCTGGGTGTGGGCTGCTGTAAACTTCAGCAACAATACGATTTGGACTCCGAACAAGACTTATCATACAGCTCTGTAAGAGCGAGCGGGGTGGGTTTGGCCTGCCAGGACCGTCAAAAGCCAGGGATGGCTTTTGCCGAGCGTACAGGGATGTATTTACAGCGTGTCCTGGCAGGCCAAACCCACCCCGCTCGCTCGACTACTCCGTAACCGAAGGACACGACGTGCAATCTTACGCCGACAACGACTACCCCGCCGACCACAAACCGGACTGGAAAGTGATCTCCGGCCTGTGGCCCTATCTGGCGGAATTCCGCGGCCGGGTGGTACTGGCGCTGGCCTTGCTGGTGCTGGCCAAGCTGGCCACGGTGGCTACGCCCGTTGCCTTGAAATACATCGTCGACTACCTCGACCAGAACCGCGGCGCCGACATGCTGCTGTGGATTCCGTTGGTGCTGGTGGTCGGTTACGGTTCGCTGCGCTTCGGCGCCACCTTGTTCAGTGAGCTGCGGGATGCGGTGTTTGCGCGGGTGGCGGAGCGGGCCATGCGGCGGGTATCGTTGCGGATCTTCGAACATTTGCATCAGCGCGAGCTGGGCTTCCACCTCGACCGCAAAACCGGGGGGCTGGCGCGGGACATCGAACGCGGTACCAACGGCATCAGTTTTCTGCTGCGCTTTACCCTGTTCAACATCGTGCCCACCATTCTGGAAATCCTGCTGGTGGCCGGCATTCTGCTGGTGGTGTTCAACGTCGGCTACGTGCTGGCCATCGACAGCCTGCTGAACTACGAGACGGTGAAGTACTTCAACAACGAACGCTACGAAGCGCAGCTGTACGACCAGAATCTGGACGACTGGGAACAGGCGCGGCTGAAGAACCGCCTGTCACTGGCCACCCTGAACGCCGGCCAGGCGCTGATTATCGGTGTGGCGATGATCGTGATCATGGCCATGGCGGTGGGCGAAGTGGCCAGTGGCGAGATCACCCTGGGCGACTTCACCATGATCAACGCCTACCTGCTGCAGCTGTTCATTCCCCTCAATGCCCTGGGATTTGTCTACCGGGAGATCCGCCAGGCGCTGGTGAACGTGGAGCGGCTGTTCAAACTGCTGGGGGACGAGCCGGCGATTCAGGACTCGGCGGGGGCGACGGAACTGGTTGTGGAGAGCGCCGAGGTGCAGTTTGACCACATCCACTTTGCCTACCGCCCGGACCGCCCGATCCTGCAGGATGTGAATTTCTCCATACCCGCCGGCCACACGGTGGCGGTGGTGGGCGCCAGTGGTGCCGGCAAATCCACCCTCGCCCGCCTGCTGTTCCGCTTTTACGATGTGGATCAGGGTTCGATCCGCATAGACGGTCAGGACATTCGCCAGGTGACCCAGGCCAGCCTGCGCTCGGTGATCGGGGTGGTGCCCCAGGACACGGTGCTGTTCAACGACACCCTGTACCGCAATCTGGCCTATGGCAACCCGGCGGCCAGCGAGCAACAGGTGTATCGGGCAGCGCGCATGGCGCACCTGGAAGACTTTATCCACAGCCTGCCGGACGGTTACGACACCAAAGTGGGTGAGCGCGGGCTGAAATTATCCGGTGGCGAGAAACAGCGGGTGGCTATCGCCCGGGTAATTCTCAAGAACCCGCCACTGCTGATCTTGGATGAGGCCACCTCATCACTGGATTCGCTGTCGGAACAGGCGATCCTGAGCGCGCTCAAGGAAGTCAGCCAGCAGCGCACCACCTTGGTCATTGCCCATCGGCTGTCCACCATCCGTGATGCCAACACAATACTGGTGATGGACGGCGGCCGCATTGTCGAGAGCGGCAGTCACAATGAGTTGTTGGCCGCTGGTGGCCACTACGCTCATCTGTGGGAGCAGCAGCACCGGAGTGAGGATAACTCCCAGTTGAGCCAGTGAGGGGAGGGCCTTGCCAAAACCGTGCGGAGCCATGGATGGCGGAGCCCGAGCGTCACAGGGATGTGCCGAAGGAGCGCGTTTTGGCAAGGCCCTCCCCTTACTGGCGTCCCGGAGCCTCCGTATCAACCAGTCGCAGCGCCAGCCCTGAGGCCCTTACCACTTGCTGCCCCACACTGTCTTTCAGCACCTGGGCGTCGCCGGTGATCAGGCTGAACCAGTTTCTGGCGCGGGTAATGCCGGTGTAGATCAGTTCCTTGGTCAGCACCGGGCTGAGGCGATCCGGCAAGACCAGGCAGGTGTGGTTGAACTCGGAACCCTGGGACTTGTGCACGGTCATCGCGTACACGGTTTCCAGCTGCTGCAACCGGCTGGGAGAAATCCAGCGGATGCCGCCGGCGCTGTCAATGCTGGGGAAAGCCACCCGCAAAGTGTCTTTGGGCGTACCGGACTCGTCGCGGTCCCAGGGCACGTTGAAGGTAATGCCGATATCCCCGTTCATCAGCCCCAGGTTGTAGTCGTTGCCGGTGACCAGCACCGGTCGCCCGGGGTACCAGCCTTCCGCCCGTGGAATCAGTTTCTCCGCCAGTAGTTGCCGCGCGATCCGCTCGTTCAGCCCCTCGACGCCCCAGGGTCCCTTGCGCAGGGCGCAAAGAATCTGGAAGTCGTTGAACGCCTCGAGCACCTCAAGTGCCAGGGTATCCCAGTCATCCCGGGGGCTGTCCGCAGTCAGCGGATGGTTCTGCAGGCGCTCAAGGTAGTGCCGGTAGCCGACCGGTGGCGGCAATTCATCGTGGTTCACCACCCGGCCCTGCCCGGCGTTGCGGAAGCCGTCCGGCGTGCCGCTGATGGCGTGCTGGCAGATCTGCTCCAGGGTGGCTTCGGCATCGGGCCTGGCGGTGTGGCCGTTGAGCCAGATCACATCGTCGAAGGCGCCGTCGCGGATCTGTCGCAGCATGGCGGTGTCCAGCTCACGGGTGTTGACCGCTTCCGCCAGGGCGCGAATGCCACTGTCGGATTGGAAGCGGTAACTCTTGCGCAGCATGGCGACGGCCTGGTCCATGGCCTTGCCGTGGGGGGCGGTCAGGGTGTCGGGCACCCGGTCACCGGTGATGGCGGTCAGCCAGTGCGCGGTGTCGGGAACATAGTGGCCGGCAAGCGCGCGCTGGCACAGTTCGCCCAGCACCGCACCGGCATCCACCGACGCCAGCTGGTCCTTATCGCCCAGCAGAATGAGCTGGGCGTTGGCGGGCAGGGCGTCGAACACCGAGGCCATCAGGTCGACATCCACCATGGAGGCTTCGTCGATCACCAGGATATCCACCGGCAGCGGGTTGTCCCGGTTGTGGCGGAATTTGCGGGTATCTGGCCGGCTGCCGAGCAGGCGGTGCAGGGTGGTGACCCGGGTGGGAATGTCCGCCAGCTGCACCTGGCCCGGCAGGTCTGCCAGTGGCAAGCGGCTGACGGCACCGCCAATGGATTCGTTCAGGCGCGCCGCGGCCTTGCCGGTAGGCGCCGCCAGCCGAATCCGCATTTTACGCCCGGCCCGCTCCGGCATTTCTCCGGCCACCGCCTGCAGCGCGGCCAGCAGATTCACCACGGTGGTGGTTTTACCGGTCCCGGGTCCACCGGTGATGACGGCGAAACGATTGCGGGCGGCCAGGGCACAGGCCAGTTTCTGGTAATCCACCCCGTCGGCGGTGCGGAACAGCGGACCGAGGGCGGCGGCCAGGGTACGCGCCGCCGCAGACTGGGGGTCGGCCAGGGCCGAAGGCAGTGCCAGCCGCTGGCGGATACCGTCGGCAATGCGCTGCTCGTAGCGCCAGAAGCGGCGCAGATAGAGACGGCTGTCGTTGAGCACCAGCGGTGTGGTCAGTGAGCCATTACTTACCGCTATGGAGCTGCCGAGAGCCAGCTGACAGTCCGAGAGTGTAACGCGGGCCAGGACGTCAGCGGGTTTAAGCCGGCTCAGCTCCGCCGCCTCAGTGTCGCTGAGCAGGTCGCGCACCGGTTCTTCCGGTGGTAGTGACAGGGTGTTGCCGGCATCGGCCAGCAGACTGCTCAGATCCACGCAGACGTGGCCCCGCCCTACCTGATGGGAGGTCAGCGCCGCCAGCAGCAACACCAGCGGGCCGGGGCGATCGCCCTGCTCCTCCGACAGCTCGCGGATCAGCCGCGCGAAACCCACGTCCAGCGGGCGTATCCATTCCGCCTGTTGCCATTGCTGGAGCAGGGCTTCGGTGGTGGCCAGGCTGGTGAGCGGGCGGCTATCGGCCATGGCTTCGGTGCTTTCGCCCAGATCCAGGGCGATCTGCTGATCGTTGTGTCCGGGGCGGGAACGGTTGCGGCTCATGGCGTCACCTCCCCGCTGTCGCCATCGAACAATGCATCCAGTCGGTCCATCAGTGCCCGCGGTGGTTTGTCGGTAAACGCGCCGCCGCTGGTGGAGTCGACCCCACGCAGGAACAGGTACACCGCTCCGCCGATGTGACGGTCGTAGTCGTAATCCGGCAACCGTGCTTTCAGCAAGCGGTGCAGCGCCAGCAGGTACAGCACGTACTGCAGATCGTAGCGTTTCTCCAGAATGGCATCCCCCATGGCCTGATCGGTGTAGGCGCTGTCGTCCTCGCCGAGGGTATTGGATTTGTAGTCGAGCACGTAGTACTGGCCCTGGTGTTCGAACACCAGATCGATAAAGCCCTTGATCATGCCATTGAAACGGTTCTCCTCTACCTGTGGCCGGTCGGCACCGTTCAGGGTGTGGCGGGTGACCAGCCGGTCGAGGGTGCGGATACTGACGTTGCGGCTCTCAAACCAGAACTCCAGTTCCGGGCGCAGGGTGATCAGGGCCGACAGGCTGACGGCGGCGTCGCCGGCCCGGTCCAGCCGCAGCGGGCGGGCGATCAGCGCCAACAGCCACTGCTCCAGCGGTGCCACCCAGTCGCTCCAGCCGCGAGTGCTGCAGCGCCGGATAAGCTGTTCCCGCAACGTGGCGGGGTTCTCCAGCACGCGCTGGAAGCCTTGCTGGGTGCACCATTCCAGCACGTCATGCAGGAAGGTGCCGGGGCCGGCGCCTTTCGGAAAGTGATGGTGGTTGCGGGTGGCCGACGCCGGGGCGGTGTCGTCGTTGGCCTCGCCCTGGCTGCTTTCTTCCAGCAGGTTCTGGGTCTGGGCATCTTCCACCTCCCCGCTGAAGGCGATGCCGGTGCCGGCGCGGCCGCTGTATTCGATGGAGGAGTAACTGGCAATCCACCAGTCTTCCCTGGCCTCACGGGTGGATTGCAGCGCCGGCCCCAGGGCGTCCGGGGCCGGTGGCGTGTACCGGGTCGCCTCCGCTTGCGGCAGCGGGGTGACGGCGATGTTCGCCGGGCCTTCGGACAGCTGGTTCAGGCAGTCGGTGATGCGGCTACCGCCGTCACCCCCGATCAGATAGCCCAGGCCACTGTGCTGCCAGTCTTCGAGCGCCGCCGCGCCGACCCAGGTGGCGAAGCGGGCGCGGGTCAGGGCCACGTAGAGTTTGCGGATGTCCTCGCCCAGGCGTTCCCGGTCCGCCCGGGCGACGTCTTCCGGGCTCGGGTCGAACACGGTGACGGGTTGGCCCTGGCCATCGTGGTAGCGCACGAAGGCCTGTTTTTCACTCTGGGCGCGAAAGGCGGTGCCGAAGGGCAGGAACACCAGCGGGTATTCCAGACCCTTGGATTTGTGCACGGTAATCACCTTGACCAGTCCGGCGTCGCTTTCCAGGCGCAGGGTGCGGTGTTCATCCTCTTCGTCGGCCGCGCGCAGAATCTGGGTGTAGTGGTGCACCAGCGCGTGTTCGCCGTCCAGTTGCAGGCTGTCCTGCTGCAGGAGTTCGGCAATGTGCAGTATGTCGGTCAGCCGGCGTTCGCCGTCGGCCCGTTGCAGCAAGCGCCCGGGCACCTCGAAATCCATCAGGAAGCTGCGCAGCATCGGCAGTACACCCTGTTTCTGCCACTGCTGCTGGTAGCCCATGAAGCGCTCGATTTCCCGCTCCAGGGCGAGTTCATCGGTGAGCAGTGCATTCAGCGCCTGCCAGCTCTGCCCCAGTGTCGGCGTCGCCAGCGCGGCCCGGGTATAGGCCAGCTGGCGCGGCTCGGCAAAGGCCCGCAGCCAGCACAGCATTTCCCGGGCTTCCCGTGAGGTCAGCACCGAATCCCGGTCAGACAGATACACACTCTTGATGCGCCAGCGTGCCAGGGCGTCGCGCACGGCGGCGGCCTCGTTGCGGTTGTTGACCAGAACGGCGATGTCCTGCGGGGCAACCGCTTGCAGATCCTCGAGCTGCTCGGCCAGGGCAAAACCGGCCTGCTGTTTTTGCCCCAGGGTCAGCAGGCGGGCGATCTCACTGGCGCAGCTGTCGGCCACCTCGGCGGTGGCGTGGCCTTTGGCAAGGGCTTTGGGTTTGCCGCTGCCGGCGGATTCATGATCAGACTCGAGGTCTGATTCGAGAGCCCAGAACGTCAGGCTGGGTTGCACCCGGCCGGCCACCGTCCACAGCCGTCGGGTGCCGTTGGCCGCCACGCCCTGGAAGGGTAAGGGTGAGGTGTCGCCCTTGCCGAACAGGAAGGCGCCGTCGCTGCTGTGCTGATCGCTGTGTTCGAACACCCGGTTGACGGCCGCGACCATGGGCTCGGCAGAGCGGAAGTTGGTGCCCAGGGTCCAGGTGCGCTCCTGCACGCCCAGGCGGGCCTGCAGGTAGGTGTGGATGTCCGCGCCGCGGAAGCCGTAGATGGCCTGTTTCGGGTCACCGATCATCAGCAGGCAGGTGGCCGGATCGCTGCCCGCCACGTTGTAGATGCGATCGAAGATGCGGTACTGCACCGGGTCGGTGTCCTGGAATTCATCAATCAGTGCCACCGGGAACTGGCGGCGGATGGTGGCGGCCAGCTGGTCGCCGCGGGGACCGTGCAAGGCGTCGTCGAGCCGGGTGAGCAGGTCGTCGAAGCCCATTTCCGAGCGCCGCTGTTTCTCCGCTTCCAGCCGGGCCGCCATCCAGTGGCTGGCGTGGCGCAGGATGTCGGATTTGGCACTGGGCGGGTTCAGGCTGAACTCCAGCAGCGCGCCGATGGCGTCAAACGCCGGGTGATGGGGCGCCGGGTCCTCGCCTTTGAGGATGTTGTCGAGACCGTGGGGGGTCTGGTTCTTGAATCCGGCCTTATCGAGGCCTTGCGGCAGCAGCTCATCGGAGTCGGCCCAGGCGATCAGGCTGTCCCAGCTGGTGACCATGGCTTTCTTGCTGCCGCCATGCAGCCGTTTGGCTTTCTGCAGCTCATCCAGCAGCGCCAGCACGTCGTGCTGCCAGTCAGCCCAGGGTTGTGCTTTCAGCGCGCGGGAGCGTTCCAGACGCTGGTTCACCACCCGGTCGATGGCCTGCTGCACGTTGTCCGGCGGGGTGCCGAGGCTGTCCGGGTCGTCCATCAGGTTGCGCACCGCCTTGCGCAGATCCGCCGGGGTTTTCCAGTGGCTCAGGGCTTCGTCCATCAGCGCCGCCGGCAGCGGGTACACAAAGGTGCGCCAGTAATCCCGGGCGACGTCGTCCAGCAGTTCGCTCTGGTCGGTCTCCAGGGTGAGCTTGAACAGGCTGCCGCTGTCGAAGGCGTGTTCACTGAGCATGCGATTGCAGAAGCCGTGAATGGTGGACACCGCCGCCTCGTCCATCCACTCGGCCGCCAGCAGCAACTGCTTGCGACAGGCCGGCCAGCTGGCCGGGTCGGGGTAGCTGTGATCCCGTAGCCGGTGGATCAGGGCGGTTTCTGCCGACGGCTCCAGGCTGTCAGCGGCGTCCGAGAACACCTCGGCGGCCTGGGTCAGCCGGGTACGGATGCGGTCCCGCAGTTCCTTGGTGGCGGCGTCGGTAAAGGTCACCACCAGCAGATTGGGCGGCAGCAGATTGTGCAGCGGGCTGTCATCCGCCTGGCCATGACCCAGCACCAGGCGCACATACAGAATGGCGATGGTGAAGGTCTTGCCGGTGCCGGCACTGGCTTCGATCAGGGCACTGCCGGTCAGGGGCAGCGTTAGCGGGTCCAGGTTGGGATTGCGGTTGGTCATGCCTCACCCCCGAACTGTTCGGCCGCGGACTTGCCCTGCTCTGCTTCCCACAGCGGCACATAGAGTTCGTGCAGCAAGGCCTCGAACTCGCCGCTGGCCAGCAGCAACTCCGGGGTTTCGAAGGCACCGAGCAGGTAGCCGGTATCCCGCTCCAGGGCGCTGCTGTAGGCCTGCTCCGCATTGCGGATGGCACGCTCGTGATCGCCGACGAACTTCTTGCTCTGGTAAAAACTGTAGATCCAGGCGAAGCCGGCCTCACAGTGAATCGGCAAGGCCCGGGTGGTGGCGTCCATCCAACGGCTCAGGATCGCCTCGAAGCGGGGTCGCGCCTGCTCCGCTGGCATTGCGGCAAAATGGAAGCGGCGCCCCTCTTCCTTGCCCAGGATCAGGGTTTCAAACGGCTGCCCGCTGAGCTGGCCGGCCAGGTGAATCAGCCAGTCCCGCATCAGGTTGGGGTAGCGTACTTTCCTGCTGTAACCGGCGCCGGTGAGCAGGCTCGAACTGGCCACCACCAGCCGGCACAGCTGGCCCTCGCGATTGCTGCGCAGACCGTCGATGAGATCCGCCACCTCCAGGGAGCCCATGGCGTTGTCATAGCGGTAGTCAAAGGGCAAAGGCTCGGCGACGGCTTCCGGCCAGTCTTCGAGTGCGCTCTGATAGCGTTCGAACAGATCCGGCAGGCGCCCGGAGAGCTCGGTGCGCAGCCGGTGCTCGGTCACACCCATACCGAGATCACCGCGCCGCGCCATGCGATCGAGGGTACTTTCCAGGCGCTGAACCAGCTCCTCCCCGGAGCCGGCCTTGAGCAGGGCTTGCTGGATCAGTTCGTTGTCCAGCCGCCAGCGGTCGAGGCCGTTCAGGTCGAAATTCTCGTTGTCGGTGTCGTCGTCTGCCACCTCGTCAAAGCGAACCTGCAGGCGACGCTGGTAGAAGGTGTCGATGGGCTTCTTCAGGAAACCGGCCAGATCGTTCAGGCCGATGGGTTCTTCCGGGGTCTGGAACGGCAGTGCCTGCCGGTCTTGCGCCAGGGTGTCCACCCCGTGGGCACTGCGCCACTCCCGCTCGTAGGTGAACAGGCTGCGGGCCTGCAATACCTCGGCCAGTGGCCGGGGTGCGCTGTGCTCGCCCGGCGCCAGTCCGTTTGCCTGCGGGAAGTAGTCGCGGCTGAACGGTTGCAGCGGGTGCCGGGTGGTCAGCGCCCGGGTCGCGGATGCCACGGCAGCGCCGGCCACGGTCCACAGGCTGTCGAGATGGTCCTGCAGCTGGCCCACCAGCACCGACGGCGGGCGCTCGGAGTCGTCGCGGATGCTGCGGCCGACCCAGCTGATGTACAGCTGCTCCCGCGCCGACAGCAGCGCTTCCAGGAACAGGTAGCGGTCGTCTTCCCGGCGCGAGCGATCCCCCGGGCGGACATCCTGGGCCATCAGGTCAAAGTCCACCGGCGGCCGCGAGCGGGGGTAGTCGCCGTCGTTCATGCCCAGCAGGCACACCCGGCGAAACGGAATGGCGCGCATCGGCATCAGCGTGGCGAAGTTGACCTTGCCGGCGAGGAAACGCTGGTTCAGGCCGCCTTCGTCGAGGCCATCCAGCAGCACATCCTTGACGATGTTGAGCGGCAGCGGCTGGGCGTCCAGCCCGGCGGCGTGGGCGTCTTCCAGCCACTGCTCCAGCTGGCGGCGGAAGCGGTTGAGCAGCAACAGGTCACTGCCCTCTACGTTGTGGAAAAACTGGCCGAGCATGGCGGAGAACAGGGCTTCCCAGTCAGCGGGCGTGCGGGTGCTCTGCAGGGCCTGCCACAGGGCTTCCAGCTGGTGAACGAATTCACTCAGGCGCCCGGCCAGGCCGGCCTGCAGACCGCCGATCTCACCGTAAGGTTCCACCTCCGCCCAGGGGTCGTCCGTGCCCATGCCGTAACCGAGCAGCATGGCTCGCAGCCCGGACTGCCAGGTGTTGCGGTCCAGCTCCGCCGGCAAATCAAGGCTGGCCCGGTGCTGACCGTGCAGGCCCCAGCGGATATTCGCCCCCTCCACCCAGCGCCGGGCCTGGGGAATCTCGTCCTCGCGGATGCCGAAGCGGTCGCGGATGCCGGGTACCTCCAGCAGGCGGAGGATCTCGCTCACGGCGAATCGGCTGCGGGGCAGCGACATCAGGGTTTCCAGGGCGATCAGTACCGGCTCGTGGTGGCGCTGGCCCTGGTCGGAAATGGTGAACGGAATGTGGCGTTTGTCGCCGGCGGCATGAAGGCCGAACACTGCCTGGATATGGGGCGCGTAGATATTGATGTCCGGCACCATGACGATGACGTCCCGCGGCCGCAGCTCGGGGTCGGCGTTGAACGCGGCCAGCAGCTGGTCGTGCAGGATTTCCACTTCCCGCTGCGGGCCGTGGGCATCGTGGAACACCAGTGAGTGGTCGTGGCGCGGATCCAGCTGGCGCTGCTGCGCGCGGATCTCCTGCAGCGGCGTCAGGTTGTGAATGTCGTTCTGCAGCTGGTGTAGCAAGCAGGGGGAATGCGGATCGCCGTGATCCGTGAAGATGTCGATCTTCCGGCCCGGGGTCTGGAAACTGGCGCGATAGTCGTCCGGGTTGTCGAACTCATCCAGCAGGCGGATGTAGTCGCGGCCCTGTTTGCCCCAGGCCGCCAGCAGCGGGTTGGCGTGCTGGTGCAGCTGGTCCGGATCGTCAATCCGCGACAACACCGGATGGACCGCGCCCCGCTTGCGCTCGGCCTTGAGCAGTTCGCGGTCGCTGATGATGTCGGCCCAGTAGTATTGGCAGGGATTGTGAACACAGAGCACCACCTGGCTGAAGCGGCTGAGCACATACAGGGCTTCCAGCGCCTGCCGCGGCAACGACGACACCCCGAACACCACGATGCGTTGCGGCAGTCGCGCCGGATTAGCCGGGGTGCTGAGGCGCTGGCCCTGCGCCATGAAACGGGTGTGAATCTGCGACCGGCTGGTATCGGCGGCCTCGCCCACGTCGGCCACCAGTTTACGCCAGAGCAGGGGCTGCCAGCGGGTTTCCGGATCCAGCGCCTTGGCTTCGCCGCGGGCGGTGATGGTCACATCCCTGCCCTGTTCCCAGGCCGCGAGCCAGTCGGCGCGGAACACCTGATACTGGTCGAACAGATCGGCGACTTTCTCGGCCAGCTGGAAGTTGCGCAGATCGGTATCGCTGCCATCGAGAAACCGCGCCAGGGGCGTGAACGCCTCATCCTGCCCGACCAGCGCTGGCAACAGGCGGTACAGTCGCCACACCAGCCGGCGCTTGTCGAAGGGGGACTGCTCCGGTACTTCGCCGTCGGGCAGTACCGCGCGGTAGGCCTGCCAGATAAACCGTGCCGGAAACAGGAAGTCCATGCCGGCGGCAATGCCCAGACCGCCTTCCATGCCATCCTCGGTGCGCGTCTCCGCCAGCGCCAGCTTCAGCCACTGGGCGATGCCGTTGCTCTGCACCAGAAAGGTCTCGCTCTGCAGCGGTGGCATCGGGTTCTGACGGCAGATGTACACAACCGCCCGGCGCAGATCCTCCAGGTGGTTGGCGTGAATGGCGTGGAAGCCGGGTTCGATGGCGGCGGGTGCAGGGGTGGACGGAGCGGCCATGGGGTTCCTTGTCGGGTGTTCGGTTCGTGCCTGAGGTCACAGGTTACCGCATGTGACCGCAGATGCAGACACTCAGCAACGTCTGATTACAGGAAAGTCATGGCCAGAATGATGTTTCGCGGCGACAAAGGGTGTCGCCGCGGCGGATCCGTTGGAAACCCGGGGTCGGAAGTCTTCCGCGCGTTTGTTGTCGTACATTAGTGCACTGAACCGCAGTGAAAACAGGTCAATAAACGAGCAATTATGAGCAGGATCGAATTGGTCCGGCAGACGGTGGATGAGCAATTGACTGATCCCTACGACCTGCTGGCGCTACGACTGATGTTCCCCCCGGACCGGGTGGCCGTGAAAATCGATCAGGAAATCAGGGACCTCTATATCTATCCGGAACGCCTGGAGAGCGGTTACCGGGACGAATGGCGGGCGCTGGCCACGCGAGCTCTGTTCCGGCACGCCTTTGACGATCACTGGCGCTCGGATCGTGACAACTTGGACCGCTACCTGGCCTACCTCCGGGATCAGGCCATTCCCCGCTGCATCCATGAGCACATCGGCCTGTTCCGAACCCTGGGAGAAGTGCTCGCCATTGCCCGCGCGGACAATGCCGTTGCCTTTCCTGACCCCACCCGACAGGCGCTGATGGCGCTGATCTGGCCCGAGGGGCGACGGTCCTGACTCGACCGGGGGAAGAACGTGGAAAGAATCCGTGGTACGTCGGCACCCGTATCGATTAAAATATAATCAATGAAGGGGTAACACTATGGACCGCAACGCCAGCCGTCTCCGTACCAGGGCGATACCGATATTACTCGGTGGCCTTATGGTCGCGCTGATCTGGTCAACTCAGCCCCTCGCCGGCGATAAAGACGCCGACATCCGCGAAGCCATCCTCAGCCAGATCGAAGCGTTCGCCAATGAAGACAGCGAGCAGGCCTGGGCCCATGCCTCGGAAGGGATCAAGCGCCGTTTTGGTTCCTCACAGGTGTTTCTGGATATGGTACGTGAGGCCTACCCCGCCGTGCACAGTGCCACCGCCATCGAGTTCGCCGAGCGGGTGCCCCACGGCTCGTTCGAGATTCAGACGGTGAAACTGGAGGGGCCGGAGGGCAGGCGCTGGGACGCCTACTACAATATGGTTCTGACCGACGGCGTGTGGAAAATTGCCGGGGTCCGGTTGCAGCCTGCCGAGTTGGGTATTTGACTATGTGAGCCTGCCCGGTCGCGTGCTAACGTAAGACATCGCGACGCCCAACTACGTTTCCCGGAGTGGTATGACCTCCCCATCGAAGGTGCAGCGTCCCCGGACGGCGGACCTTGACGACCCCCTGTATTACCTGAAAAACATGGATACCCTGGTGTCGTGGGTGGCCGAGCATCACGGCGACCTGCTGACCACCGGGGAGCGGGCGGTGCTCGGCCAATTTTTCCAGCTGTCCACCGGCGCCCGGGCGCTGCTGGCCCGCATGGTGATGCGCAACGGGGAGTGGTTTCGGGCCGACAAGCTCCGTTATCCGGAACTCGGCGTGCCGGAATCCGCTGCGCTGGGTGAGCTGATTGCGGGAGGCTGGCTGGATGCCGAGCCGCTGCTGACGCTGGATCAGCTGTTTCGCCTGTATACCCTTGGCGAATTGCGCCCGGTATTTGCCGACACCCTGCGGGCAGCCGGGTGGCCCAGAGCCGTGCCCAAGGGCCAGATGCTGGAGATCCTGCAGCCCGGCTTTGTGAATCCGCGCTCGTTGGCGGACTGGCTGGGGGTCTCGGCCGCGCCGGTGGTCAGGTTGCGGCATATGGCGTTGTTCGATCGGGTGCGCCTGATGTTCTTCGGCAACCTTCGCCAGAGCTGGTCGGATTTTGTGCTGGTGGAGCTGGGGCACCAGCGCTACGAGCCGGTGACCTTTACCCCCGACTCGCGGGCTTTCCAGCACCGTCACGAAGTGGATCTGTACCTTGCCATGCACCAGTGCCGGGAATGGCTGGACCAGGGGGTGCCCGCCGCCGAGGTGTGGCCACAACTGCCCGGGCCGTCCGACAACCCCTGGCTGGCCAGCCGCCGCAACCGGTTATTGCTGGAGCTGGGGCGGCAGGCGGAACGGCAGGGTGAGCAGGAGCTGGCGTTGCAGGCGTTTGCCGCCAGCAGCCACCGGGAAGCGCGGCTGAAGCAACTGCGGTTGCTGGAGCGGATGAAGCGCCACCGCGAGGCCTGGGCAATTGCCGCCGCGTGGCAGGCCCGGCCCGAGCCGCTGAGCGACGCCGAAGCCCAGGGCCTGGCGCGGATTCTCAAGCGGCTGGCCGCCAGACTTCAGCAGCCCCCGCCGCCGGCTCCGCCGGCCGTGGATATCCGCGCTGACACACTGACCTTGCCGAAACCTGCGTCCGGCTCTGTGGAGTACGCGGTCACACAGCACCTGTGGCGTGACGACGCCCCGGTGCATTACGTGGAGAATACCCTGGTCAACGGCCTGTTCGGGCTACTGTGCTGGCCCACCATTTTCGCACCGGTACCGGGCGCGTTTTTTCATCCCTTCCATGTGGGGCCCGCAGACCTGACCCGGGAAGACTTTGTCCGCCGCCGCGAGGACGCTTTTGAAGAGTGTTTCGCAACCTTGCGCGATGGCCGCTACCGGCAGCGGATCCGGGAAACCCATCGGGCCAGGCAGGGCATCGTCAATCCATTCGTGATCTGGCCGGTGGTGACCGAAGCGCTGGTGGAACTGACGCTGGATTGCATTCCGGCGGCGGACCTCGAGAGTCTGTTCCGCCGTCTTTTGCGGAACATTCGCGAGCACCGCAGCGGCTTTCCCGATCTGATCCGGTTTTTCCCCGGCAGCACCGGGCCCGGAAAACGCTACGAGATGATCGAAGTGAAGGGGCCGGGGGACCGCCTCCAGGACCATCAGATTCGCTGGCTCGAATTCTTTGCCAATGAGGGTATCCCGGCCCGGGTCTGCTATGTGCGCTGGCAAGACGGTGAGGCCCCGGCATGACGCTGACGGTCGCCGTACGCACCCTCTGCGAGTTCGCCGCCCGCAAGGGTGATCTGGATTTCCGCTATACCCCGGCGCCCAGCGCCGAGGAGGGCATTGCCGGCCATCAGGCGATTCAGTCACGGCGTGGTTATGGCTACAAAAGTGAGTATTTACTGACCGGTAAGTGTCTGGGACTGAAGCTGTCAGGCCGCGCCGATGTCTACAACCCCCATCGCGGCCGGCTGGAGGAAATCAAGACGCACCGCGGTGATCTGTCGCGCATTCGCCAACATCAGCGGGCACTCCATCGCGCCCAGTTGCGGGCGTACGGGGCCCTGCTGTGCCGGCAGGAAGATCGCCACACCGTGGAACTGGCGCTGATCTACTACGACACCGGCAAGGACAAGGAAACCCCGGTGGTGGAAAGCGCCAGCGCCGACGAACTGTGGCAGGAACTGGAGGGCCTGTGCCTCGAGTATCGCGACTGGGCCGAGCAGGAAGCGCTCCATCGGCAACAGCGGAATGCCCTGCTCTCGCAGCTGAGGTTTCCGTTCCCGGCTTTTCGCCCGCGCCAACGCCAGCTGGCGGAGACGGTGTACAAGAATTCGGTGAAGTCCGCCACGCTGTTGCTGGAGGCGCCCACGGGTCTGGGCAAAACCCTGGGTACGCTGTTCCCGGCGTTGAAGGCGATGCCGGCGGCCGGGCAGGACCGGCTGTTTTACCTCACCTGCCGCAATACCGCACGCAGCCTGGCGATGGACGGCGTGGCCCGCTTGCAGGCGGCGCAGGCGCTGCCCCGGTGGCCGTTGCGCACCCTGGAACTGGTGTCGAAAGACGACGCCTGCGAACACCCGGACAAAGCCTGCCATGGCGAATCCTGCCCGCTGGCAAAAGGCTTTTTTGACCGGCTGCCCGACGCCCGGGCCGAGGCGGCACAGACCGAAGGCACGCTCGATCAGGCCGCTCTGGCGAAGATTGCCAACGGTCACGACATCTGCCCCTATTTTCTGGCCCAGGAAATGGCGCGCTGGAGCGATGTGGTGGTGGGCGATGTCAACCGGCTACTCGATCAGTCCGCCCTGCTCCACGGGCTGATCCGCCAGAACAGCTGGAAGGTCAGCGTGCTGGTGGATGAGGCCCATAATCTGGTCGACCGTGGCCGCGGCATGTACTCGGTGCGGCTCGACCAGCAACGGCTGTTGCGCGTAAAAAAGACCGCCCCGAAGGCGCTGAAGCCGGCCATCGACCGCACCGCCCGGGCCTGGCAGAACCTGATCCGTGACCATCAGCGCGACGACAACACTCCGGCGTTTCTGGACAGCTTGCCGGCCCCGCTGCTGGGTGCGCTGCAGGCAATGGTTTCCGGCCTGTCCGATTACCTGGCGGAACATCCACCGGATCTGGCGTTGCAGGACATACTGTTCGAGAGTGTCGGCTTCATGAAGCTGGCGGAGGCGTTTGGTGATCATTCCTTGTGTGAATTTGCCCGCGGCGGTCGGGGGCGGGCCAGCCTGACCATCCAGAACCTGATCCCGGCGGACTTTCTGCGGCAGCGGTTTGCGGCGGCGCACTCGGTGCTACTGTTTTCGGCGACCCTGAGCCCCGGTGTCTATTACCGGGATTTGCTCGGCCTGCCGGCGGATGCGCGCTTCACCTCCCTGCCCAGTCCGTTCAGCGCCGACCAGTTGCAGGTGCATTTCACTCCGGGTATCAGCACCCGCCAGGCCCATCGCCAGGCCTCACTGGCGCCCATTGCTGCGCTCATCGCCCGTCAGTTCCGCGCGCGGCCGGGGCATTACCTGGCGTTTTTCAGCAGCTTCCAGTACGCCCGTCAGGTCAGTGAGACACTGGCCACCGCCGCTCCGGACGTGCCTCAGCGGGCGCAGCAACCGGGCATGTCGGCCCAACAACGTGGTGACTTTCTGGCGGGCTTCCGGCGGCCAGAGGGCAGTGTGGCGTTTGCGGTGCTGGGCGGGGTGTTCAGTGAGGGTATTGATTTGCCCGGTGAGCAACTGATCGGCGCCTTTGTGGCGACCCTTGGCCTGCCGCCTTTTGATGCCTGGCATGAAATTCTGAAGGCACGGCTGGAACAGCGTTTCGGTGCCGGCTACGACTACACCTATCAGATTCCCGGCCTGCAGAAAGTGGCCCAGGCCGCCGGCCGGGTGATTCGCACACCAAAGGACCAGGGGGTAATCTGGCTGATTGATGACCGCTTTTTGCAGCCGGTCATCAATCAACGCTTACCTCGCTGGTGGCTAGGCGCCAGTTGATCAACCGAAGTGGAAGAACGCCAGCTTGTTGCCGTCCGGATCCTTCACATAGGCCCCGTAAAACTGGTTGGGAATGCGCTGCCCCGGTTCGCCGTCGCAGGTTGCGCCCAGCTCGATGGCCTTGTGGTAGTGGGCATCCACCGCTTCCTTGGAGCCCGGCTGTATGGCCAGCATGTTGCCATTGCCAGGATGGTTCGGCTCGCCATTGAACGGTTTGCACACCGCCAGCATGGGCGACCCCATGTTTTTGCCGATAAACGCGATGCGCTCCATGTCCAGCAGCACTTTTGCGCCCAGATCGCTGAGCAGGTCAGTGTAGAACTGCTTCGCTTTCGCCATATCACTGACGCCGAGGGTGACGTATCCGATCATTGGTGTTCTCCGTGGTTGGTTGTTGCAGGGCTAGGGAATACGTTGAAGCTTAGTCTATCGGATCGCCCTGTCATCCCAGGTGAAGTTGGCGGCCCACTCCATGGCCTGTTGCAGCGGCAGCGGCCGGCTGTAGAGAAAGCCCTGGCCCAGTTCGCAGCCCAGCTCAATCAACCGCGCCTCCACTTCCGGCGACTCAATGCCTTCGGCCACCAGGCGACGTTTGAAGCTTTTTGACAGACTGATGATGGCGCTGACAATCATCCCGCTGTCGGCATTCTCCAGCATGTCCAGAACGAACGAGCGATCGATCTTGATCTCCTCCGCAGGCAGACGGCGGAACAGGTCCAGCGACGAATAGCCGGTGCCGAAATCGTCCAGCGACAGTTCCACCCCCAGCTCGCGACAGGCGCTCAGGTTTTCCATCGCCCGGTCGGTGTCATCCAGCGCGGTGGTCTCCAGGATTTCCAGAATCAGGCGGCCCCGGATGTCTGGCGGGCAGTCTGCCAGCGCGCTGGCCAGATCATCCCCGAAGCCGGGCGTGAGGAAGTGAGACGGGCTGAGGTTGACGCTCAGGGTGTAGGACAGCCCCTGTCGGTCAAACGCCTGCAGCCGGGCGACCGCTTCTCGCAGCACCAAGTTGCCGACGCTGCGGGCGTACTCGGTGTATTCGATATGCTCGAGGAATTGCCCCGGGCTCATCAGCCCTTCCTCGGGATGATTCCAGCGGATCAACGCCTCAAAGCCAGCAATGCGCTGTTCCCGGAAATCCATCTTGGGCTGGTAGTAGAGTTCGAGCTGGCCGAGGTTCAGGGCGTCGTCGATCTGCTCCAGCACCTTGACCCGCTCCTTGCGGGAGAAATGGGTATCCAGGTCAAACAGGGTGTAGTTGTTTTTGCCCGCTTCTTTGGCCGCGTACATGGCCTGATCGGCGTGGCGGATCAGCAGGTCGGCATCGGCGTTGTCATGGGGGTACACCGTGACCCCCATGCTGCCGGACAGCTGAAGTACATGGTGTTTGTAGTTGATGGGTTTGCGGATGGCCTCCAGCAGGCGGGCGTAGACCTTTTCGTTGTCCACATCCCGCAGGATGGCAACAAACTCGTCGCCACCCAGGCGCGCCACCACGTCGTGGGCGCGCACACGACCCAGCAGTCGCCCTGCTACGGACTTGAGTACAGCATCGCCGACAGCGTGGCCATGAGTGTCGTTGATTTCCTTGAAACCGTCCAGATCGATAAAGCACACCGACACCAGGCCGTCGCGCTGGCTGGCCTCATACAGCTCCTGCTCGAACAGTTCCGTCAGCCGGCGCCGGTTGGGCAGTCCGGTGAGGGCGTCGTAATTGGCCGCCTGTTCCAGGCTCTTCTGGTGCTCCCGCTTCTCCTGGTACAGACGCTTGCGCTCGATCAGGTTGCCCACGGTCTGCATCAGCGGCTCAAGTTCTTCCGCCAGTCGGGCCTCATAGCCGTCAAAGCGGTTGGCAAGACCGATCAGACCGATCTGCTGATCACCGGAGAACACCGGGATACCGATGTAGGCACTGATCGGCGGATGCCCCGGGGGCAGCCCGCCCCGCCGCGGATCGGCGGCGAGGTCATTGGCGACGATGACTTCGCCGGTCACCATCGGTAAGCCGAGGATGTTGTCGAGGCGGTCAAAAATCATGCCCCGCCGCTCCACTTCTTGGTACAGCGCCTGGGTTTCCGGACTCCAGGCGATGTTGGTGATAGCACCGATTTTCAGGTAGGGCTGTTTGTTGGCGCGGTGGAGCACCTCGCCGATAAAGCCGAACTGACTGCCGGTGAGGCCCAGCAGATCGCTGAGCATCAGCTCGAAGGCGGCCCGTTCGTTTTCACTGGTGAGAAACACATTCTGGGCCCGGTGAATGGCCCGGCTCAGATGGGCAACCGGGACATACTCGTTCTTGTTCGAGGCGAGGAAAGCGCGTTCCAGCTCATCCTCCACCAGGCTGGCGAGGTTTCGCAACACGTCGAGATCGATCTCGCTGAAATTACGGGGCTTGTTATCAATGATGCACAAGGTGCCGATCTTGTAACCACTGGGCTCGCGCACCGGCATGCCGGCGTAGAAGCGTATGTGGGGTTTGCCGGTGACCAGGGGATTCTTGCAGAAGCGCGGGTCTTTGGTGGCGTCTTCCACCAGAAACAGCTTGTCCTGCTGAATGGCGTAATCGCAAAAAGCCACGGAGCGGGGGGTCTGTGACACTTCCAGGCCCTGGCGGGATTTAAACCACTGGCGTTTGGCGTCTATGATCGAAAATAGAGCGGTTTTCACCCCGTAATACTGGCGTGCGATGCGCGTAAGGCGCTCGAAGCGTTCCTCCGGCGGAGTATCGAGAATGCCCAAACGCTCAAGCGCAGCGAGTCTCCGCTTTTCGAGGCTTGAGATTGTCATGGAGTGTGCTCCGTTTGTGAGTCCGTTTCCCCGATATGATGGGCGGAATCTTTCGTTTTAGCTATGGGATTTGTAGTCAGGCAGCCAATTATTATTCCGGGGCTTTTCGCGTTTTAGAGGGGCGGATTTCCAGTCAGTGCTGAAGAGCACTGATTGTCAGTTTGATTTGTCAGGAGGAATTCGGCGAGCGGGCTCGAATCCTCGTCAGCCTCAGGACATCGGCGCAACCTCGATAGGATGAGAGCCAAGCTTTTTTTCAAACAATCGTCATTCTTGTGTCTGCTTTTGTAGTTTGACGGGCGTATCTGAATGTGTTGCCAAGTATCACTGGGGCTACTATAGTTTCACTCAAATGGACTGGGGGCTCCCGGTCGGCGTTAAAGCCTCGGTGAGTTGCATCGGGGCGTTTCGCTTATCTAGAGCAGGCTGCGGAAGTGAAGATTTCAGGATCACATGTTCTCGTAAGCATTAATCTAATTTGGTGGAAATTTGATCATCTTGGTTAAGCTGCGTAGAATCCTGCAGCCATAATAAGCCAACAGGACATGATTATGCTGACGTTATCAGTTGCGCTAGGGATTGTCGCACTCGGGGTTTTTGCTTACTTGGCACTGAAATTTGCGGGTGAGTGGCAACTCCGTAACAAGATGATGAAGAAAGCCCGCCGTCTTGAGTGTCAGGGTGTTAAGCCTGCTGGTTCCTCCCTGTCCCACGGAATGTGTTTGCACAAAACAACTTCCAAAATTATCCCCGATCAGATGGAATCGCTTGTCTGGTACAAACGGTTAATGGATTGACCACTACTCGATGGAATATCAGTATCTTGGCTGGATACCGTGTATCAGCGGCCATCTTGATTTTGGATTGATGAAGCCCGGAATTTCCGGCGGCTTTACGAATAAAAGTATCAAGGACAACAAAACCAACCACATCAATTTTGGCTATCTGGCACAGAAAGATCATCACGCCCGCCGGGTCATGCTTCAGTCGAAGGTTAACTGGCAAGATCGACTCAATGACAATGAGTACGACGGTTCCTTTCGGGTATTTGTACTCGCTGAGGCATCAGAAAGTGCCTGTATGGATAGTCGGGAACTGCATGGCAGTGTCTACGTTTACCCAACCAGCCAACAGGAAGGCAGTAAAGCCGAAAATCGCGAAAAGCCATGGTTTCAGACGATTCACGAAGCCCAAGAAGTCTCTGATCATTCCAACGGCAACGTTGATAGTTGGGATGAATCACGAAGCCAGCTCAACCAGTGTTATGACCGCCTGAAGGACGAGCTGGAGGCAATGGGCCTCTGGCGAGTGGACTTCAAGGCGACATCCGGCGGTCTGGTTTATCTCTCCACTCCCACGGAACAGCACCAATTACTGTCCAGCAACGAAGAATATCTGATCACCCGCCAAGCCTACTATTACATCAAGTATTCCCTTCATTCCCACAAACACCATCAAGCTGAGCAGGATTCGCTCACCACGATCGTATCCTTCGACCCATCCAGAGATGGCAAGCGCGATGCCGCATTGAAGATGCTGTGCCAGTTGAAGCGGGAACTTACCCACATCAAGCGAACGCTGACTCAAGAGCAAGGATTATATTCAGACGATGCTCTGGGAATCCTAAGCTATATGGGCTCGCTGTTAACGACCTTACACACTCGAAAATTGATCGATAGTGATGTTCACCAGCGAGAGGGGCGATACATCGATTCGCTCCGTAGCTCTTTCCAGGTCCAGGAATCTAGAACCAGGAATTTCCGTTCAATCGAGGATTCGATCCGCTCCACAAATCGCGTCTATTTCGGCTGGGGCTTAGCGCTACTTTCGTTGTTTTTTGGGATTATTGCTCGGCCGTTTTATGCTCCGGTTCCGGATAACGATTTGTTGCCACTTCCTTCATTTTGGGATGTGGCCCTTTTCGTTACATTAGGCCTCCTAGTGATAAAGCTTGTTTATACCAGGCTGACGATACACATGATCAATACCAAGCTTGATGAAGCCTCGGTGCGGCATTTCGTGCAGGCTCGATATCATCTGAGCGGTTGGCGGCTTGTCGGATCCTTTTTAAAAGATAACAAGGTAGCCATCGTTGTACTGTCGCTGTTGGTAGTCGGGGCTGTTGTTGCTGCTTTGGCCTGATACGTTCCGTGATATTTGGAAACGAATTTTCTAATCGTGACCCTCACCCCTGAGTGACTTTGACAGATCCTTCGAAAGATTCATCAAAATTGACTCAACATCCGGATCAAGGTGTTTGGTAGCGACATACTGCGGTACAACAAGCCCGGCCTTTTCGACATCAGGTAATTGGCGCAGAACGTCAAGGTAATGCTCCAGCAGCTCAGGTTTCGTTGTGGCGCGAGTTAACTCCTTCTTGAGACGCTCCTCGAAACGTTTTATTTCTTCCGGGTTATCAGTGTCATTCAGCTCCCAATAAAGCTGTCGGGCAAGCACCTTGCGTGACCATCCTACCCTGGCGATAACCGACTCAATTGCTTTCTGAAGCTCCAGTGTTCGTTCAGTCCCCATCTGTCCCCGACCCCCTATGTATCTTTGAACTGTCCCAGCGGGGACACAAACCAAACATCAATGGAGAAATACCATGAAAAAGGCAAAAACACCGATGTCACCGGCCGCTGCTGCACGTATTCAGAGTGCTACCGCAAAACAGCATGGCGGAATCACGCCCAAAGGTTCCTTCGCAGCGAAAGCGCAATCTGTGGCTGCCAAGAATATGGCTTCCGGTGGTCAACGGCCACCTAACGGACCGAGCACTACTGGCAATCCTTCCGGTAAAGGGCGTGGTAACAATCGGCCCTCACGTTAATTAAAGGTATGAAAGCGGGGGCAGACTTGCCCCCGCTTTACCGGCATTCTCGCACACTGGAATCCAGAATTGCTTTGAGTTCGGGCTTTCGCTCGGCAAGCTCATTGTATGGTACCGCCTCCACGAATTTCCCCACAGCACAGAGACAGATTTCCTGCTTCGACTCATAGCGCTCACGTGACAGGGCGCCCAAATCCCCGTTGGCGCAGGCATTCACCATCGAGTATTCCTGTTTCATGGGATAGCGATTGGTGTCCAGAAAGTTGCGATCCACAAGACCGTACCCAGTGAAGCCAACAGTGAATGCCAAAACCGCCGGTAAAGCGCCTCGTGCACCATACTTATGACCCGTGATGAGTTTCTGGCATTTCTCGCACTCGATCTTGCGGTGCTGATTCAACTCGTTGACGGCAGAACAGGCAGGACAATTGACCGAGACAGTGGTCGAGTGTTCGATTTCCTTGGTCATTTTGCAGCCTGTTCTGTTTTCCTGAATTTTGTTCGCCGTCCTGCGGGTTTTTGCGCAGCTCGCTCCGCCATGATCCGCTCCAGCAACGCCCCTGCACTGTTCTCCCCGCTGATCAGTTCCGGGTTGTCCTTGCGCCACTGCTCGGTGAGTTCGCCCCGGAAGGCTTTGGCCAGGATGGACTGGGTGAGGTTGTTGACGCGGGCCAGGGCGTTCTTGACCTGCTGTTCGATGCGGTCGGCGTGGGCGAAGAGTTGGTCTACTCGGCGGACGATTTCGGTTTGTTCCTCCACAGGGGGTAGATAAATAGGCATCTTCTTCATTGAGCCAACATTGAAGTGTTGTTGAGCCACACCGACTTGATTATCTGATACGTTCTTCTGAGCAACCTCGGAATTCATAAAGATGCAGCCGAATTCCGGGATCAGATCGCGGGATGGTCTCGCAATAACAAGATCTGAACAATTAGCGACGCCGAGGGACTCAGGGATTACACAAGTTGTCCCCGGAGCGCCAGAACGCACTATCGCCAAATCTCCTGCCTCAAGCCTGGATTTGTAGATTTCCTGATGAAATTCCGAGGATATGTAGAGCAGATTGTTGTCGGAGTATTTGAAGGCTCTTACATTCTGGGATCGTAAGAAAGGTATACCAGATTCTTCATATCGGTTAGCCATGCGCCCAACAAAGCCTACGGTAATCTCGCGGCAGATTTGTTGAAAAGTAGTATGCTGCCAGGAATCTAGGCTATTTCCGTGAGTGGTCCGCCACTCCTCCGACAACCGCCCACTCACCGCCGCAGCCAGCACGGACTGGCGGAGGCGTTTGAGGATTTGCGGGATGCGTTCGAGGCGGGCTTTGGTGTTTTCCACCTGGGCCAGCAGGGTGTCGAGTTTGTCGGCGATGACTTTTTGTTCGGCGAAGGGCGGAAGAACCGCATTCAGCTCCTTCAAAAAGCCCCCCGAAACTGCCTTAAATGTTGTTCCCGTTCCCTGCTGACTCATCCAGGGCTCAATACAGCGAAAATAATGGAGCAGGAATCTCGGATCGACTGCTTTATTTTCCGCTCTGATCGCTGCGAGCCCGCGTCCAATAGCTGTTGTCTGGTTTGCAACATTGGTAGGCCCAACTGGAGCTCGAACTGATAACAAGATATCGCCGGATTCGGCAATTTTTTTTGGCGCAGTGCAGAACTTTCGTGCAGTGGGATTAAGTTTTCCGAACTCAGCTTTCCCTTGGAAAAAAGCAATTCCTTCCCCAGAGTCGTTTACGTCCGAACTCGAAGGAGATTGACCCATATTCAGTGCCGCAATATCGATCACCTTTACCGGTAACCAAGCGGAAGGCCTGTCTGAAAACTCCATTACTTAACGCCCTCCAAAACTTCATTCAAAAGCACCCTAGCCCCATCAGCCTCCTCCTCAGCCCCCAACTCCCGCATCAACGCATCCAGCTCACCCAGCGCCTGCACCAGCTCTCCCATCGCCTCCCCCGCCAACACACTCGGCTCAGGCAAGTTGGCGACATCCACGCTATCACTATCCTTCAGCCAGGAAATATCCAGCGAGTCGCCCTTGTATTCGGCAATCCACTGGCGGCTGAAGCGGCGCCAGCGGCTGTGGGCCAAGCGCGGATCAACGCCTTCGTTCTCGTCGTTGTGTTCGGGCAGTTCGATGGTTTCGGAATGAAAGCTGTATTCGCCCTCCTTGCGCTCGCTGTCGCCGTTGGGGCTGTCACCGTACACACCCTCAAACGGCTTTAAGTGCTGGTCGCCAAAGGGTGTGCGCTTGCCGAAGCTGGGCATGTTGGTACGCAGGTCGTAGACCCAGACGTTTTCGGTGCAGTTCTCTTCCTGGTGTTTGTCCGACGCGCTGCCTTTGGTGAAAAACAGTACGTTGGTCTTCACGCCCTGCGCATAGAAGATGCCGGTGGGCAGGCGCAGGATGGTGTGCAGGTTGCACTTGTTCATCAGGTCCCGGCGCACGTCGGTGCCGACGCCGGCTTCGAATAGCACGTTGTCTGGCAACACCACGGCGGCGCGGCCACCGGGTTTGAGGTTGCGGTAGATGTGCTGCAGGAAGGCCAGCTGTTTGTTGCTGGTTTTGTAGGTCAGGTCGTCCCGGGTGATGCTGGCATCGCCCCCTTTGCTGGTGCCGAAGGGCGGGTTGGCCAGGATCACGTCGGCCTTTTCCAGCCCGGCGCCGGTCTGGCCCAGGGCGTTGCCCAGCTCCACCACGCCTTCGGCACCGCCTTCCATGCCGTGCAGCAGGCAGTTCATCAGCGCCAGGCGGCGGGTGCCGGGCACCAGTTCGATGCCCACGTAGGCCCGGGTGGTCTGGAAGGTTTTGTCTTTGTCGCTCAGTTCGTACAGGTCGTCGGTCTGGCTTTTGATGTATTCGTGGGCGGCAATCAGAAAGCCTGCGGTGCCCGCTGATGGGTCCTGGATGCGTTCGCCGGGTTGCGGCTTCAGGCAGCGCACCATGGTGTTGATCAGGGCGCGGGGGGTGAAGTACTGGCCGGCACCGGATTTGGTTTCGTTGGCGTTCTTCTCCAGCAGGCCTTCGTACAGATCGCCCAGCCCGTCTTTCTGGGCGCTGAACCAGTCGATCTGGTCCAGGGTTTTGATCATCTGTTCCAGATGGCGCGGCTCCCGCAGGCGGGTCTGGGCATCGGCGTAGATGGCGCTGATCAGCGGGTCGTCGTGTACCAGCGTGCCGTCGCCGTCTTTGCCGGTGGACAGGCTGAGCAGGATGCGTTTGTAGTCGTTCAGCAGGTTGATGCCGGATTTGCCGTTCAGGTCGGTCCAGCGACAGCCTTCCGGCAACGGATGCTTCTTCAGGGTGCCCGCTTCGGTGTTCTCGTGCACCATCTTGATGAACAGCAGCAGCACCAGTTCGGTGACGTAGTCCGAGTAGTTGATGCCGTCGTCCCGCAGAACGTCGCAGAGGTTCCAGAGTTTCTGGACGATGTCGTTATTGGTCATAGGTGATTCCGGTTTGTGTTATGCGCGCTCCAGGAAAAGCGCCATCAGCGGTGAATTGATGTAGAAGTTACTGCGGCCAACCTTGGTCTTGTCCAACAGGCCGATATTAACCAGTTCATCTAGATACTTGGTTGCGGTGATACGGCTGACCGCCAGATCCTCCATCACGAATTCGATTTTGGTGTAGGGATGGTTGAACAGGTTGTTCAGCAGTTCCTGCCGGTAAATTTTAGGGCACTCGTCGCGCATCCGGTGCTTGGTATGCTGCATCAGATCCCGGATCTGGCCGATCAGATCGATGGTTTGACGGGCGGTCTGGCTGACACCTTCCAGCATATAGAGCAGCCAGGGCTCCCAGTTTCCGGTGTCCCGCACGGCCTGTAGTTCCCGGTAATAACCGTCCTTCGTCTGAATCAGGTAGCGGCTGAGATAGAGCACGGGCAGGTCGAGCAGATCTTTGGCGACCAGATAGAGCATGTTGATGATACGCCCTGTTCTTCCATTGCCGTCATAGAACGGATGAATGCTCTCAAACTGGTGGTGGATAATCGCCATTTTCACCAGTGGATCTGCATCGCACAGCTCGTCATTGTTAATGTAAGTCGCCAGATTGGCCATCAGGTCTTCGATTTCACGGGCTGATTGGGGCGGCTCATACACCACTTCGCCAGTGGCCTGATTTTTCAGGGCGGTGCCCGGGAGCTTGCGCAGACCAGCCCGGTTTCGTTCGAGGGTTTCCTGAATAAGAAGAATGTCGCTCAGTCGAATCAACCGGGATTCCCGAACACTTCGGAAGCCTGCTCGCAGTGCAGCCGCATAGTCCTGAACTTCCTTGGTTTCGGGCGAAACACTGGCTTCGTCTGCCACCACTGCGCGATAAAGGTCATCCTGGGTGGTGATGATGTTCTCGATTTCGGAACTGTGGCGGGCTTCCTGCAGTGTCAGCGTATTGATCAGTATTTCTTCATTGGGGATGGTTGCGGCCACACCCTTGAGCCCTGCCAGGTAGCGGTGGGCTTGTGCCGCTTTTTTCAGCACTGCACGGGATTCCCACTGCTCCAAGTGTTCCAAAGGTAATGTTGGCAGCACAGAACGTCCTTTTCTCAATTTATGTATAGAAAAACAAGAAATCTATACATGTCGAGGTGGATATGCAAAGGAAACCGCGTTTTTCTATGCATGTGACGTGTCACGGTTATAGAAAACTCGAAAATTTATGCACTTTGCTCCGGCCACATCGCCTCGTTCAACTCCTCCAGCACTGTATCCAGCTGCTCCCCCAGCACCTTGTTCATCTGCTTCGCCCCGCCATCATCGGCGAAGCGGTGGTTCACAAACTCGCGGTCGATGATGACTTCATGAACCAGTTGCTTGGCCAGGCGTTCCAGCCATTTGCGCTGGTTCGGGGTCCAGTTGTGTTGGATGTAGATGCGGTCCATGGCTTCAGCTACGCGCTGTTCGAACGAGATTAATGGTTCGCCCAGGGCGGCGCGGCGGATGTAGCCGATGATGCTGGCGGCGATGTCTTTGTTGGTCTGGTTGCGCACGGCGCTTTGCAGGCGGGCTTCGGAGTAGCCGTGGTTGTCCAGCAGCAGTTTCACTTCCCGGAGCTGTTCCCGGGTGAGGTCCCGGGGTTTGTTGACCACGACGGCGAGCGCCGCGGACTGGTTGAGCTGCTGTTTGATGAACTCGTTGAAGCTGTCCAGGTAGTCTTCGGGTTTGCTGTGCACGCCGTAGGTTTGGGTGCGCTCCTGGATTTCGTCGTCGTGATCGGAGATCAGCGGCAGGTAATCGCTGCCCACCAGGGCTTTCACTTCCGCCAGCTGGTTCAGCAGGCCGCTGTGCTGTTTGATGAATGCGGAGGCCTGCCGTGGGCCGAGTTTATGCAGGTGAGTGTGCAGGGATTTGGGCTCCACGCCCCAGCTCTGGTGCAGCTCGTCCAGTTTCTGTTTGAGCGCCGGGCGGCTTTCGGCTTTGTTGTCGGCCTTGCGCAGTACCCGCATGAGTTTCTGGCTGAGCTGGCTGAGTACCACATCGGCGTGGCTTTCACCGACTTGTTCACCGGGGCTGTTCAGGGCTTTTTCCAGGTGTTCGTCGTCAGTGAGTTCGCCCACCAGTTGCTCCAGGGTGATGTTGGGGTCTTTCACCAGGGGCTTCATGGTGTTCACATCCTGCAGGGCGGCGTAGATATCTACCGGGTCGTAGATGCGGAACACGGTCTTGCCGATCTCATCGCAGCGGCGGGTAGCGCGGCCGATCATCTGTTCGTAGAGGATTCGTGAGCGTACCCGGCGCATGAACACCAGGTTGCAGATGGGCGGTACGTCGATGCCGGTGGTGAGCAGGTCCACGGTGATGGCGATGTTGGGGTAGCGTTCGTTCTTGTAGCGGCGGATGAGCTGGTCCACTTTATCGCTCTGGCCGGTGATCTTGGCCACGGCGGCTTCGTTGTACTGGCCGTTATAGAGATCCTTGAAGGCATCGTCCAGCAGGCGTTTCACCATATCCGCGTGCAGGTCGGTGGCGCAGAAGATCATGGTTTTCTCGTCGCCGAATGGGTCCAGCTCCTGCACCAGCTGTTCGCAGATCACCCGGTTGAAGTTCTCGTTGATCACCCGGCGGTTGAAAGTATCCACTTCGAAGTTGAGTTCGTCTTCCAGTTCGGTCGTGTCCACTTCCCCGGTCTGGGTGTTGATGACTTCTACCGGTTTACCTTTTTCAAACGTAATACCGTTCTGAGTGAGCAGAGTTTCGTAGCGGATGGGCGGTTCGTGGTCGATCAGCCAGTCATCCGCCACCGCTTCCCGATAGGAGTAGGTGTACACGGGTTTGCCGAAAATCTCGCTGGTGTGCTTGGCCGGGGTGGCGGTGAGGCCAATCTTCACCGCATCGAAATAGTCCAGTACCCGACGGTAGCTGGACAGATACTGGCTGGTGTCGCGGGTGGCCAGTTCGCCTTCGGTCATTTCCTGGTCCAGTGTATAGCCCCGGTGGGCTTCGTCGATGATGATGCAGTCGAACTGGTCAATGGGCGGCGGGTTGTCGCTCATAAAGATACGTTTGACCATGGCCTGCACGGTGGCGACCTGTATGCGGGTTTCCGCTTCGGCGGCCATGTCGCCCAGCTCGGCCACGTTGTAGATCTTGCTGAGGGTGTGGTTCTGCTCCAGCGGCGCTTCGTTGAAGGCATCAATGGCCTGCTGGCCCAGTGCGGTGCGGTCCACCAGAAACAGGATGCGGTGGAAGCGCTCGGCTTTCAGGAAGCGATACATCAACCCGATGATGGTGCGGGTTTTGCCGGTGCCGGTGGCCATAGCCAGCAGCGCGGTGCGCACGCCACGGGCCAAGGCGTGTTCGGTGGCGACAATGGCGTTCTGCTGGTAATCCCTTAGCTTCAGGTAGCCGAAGGGCTCGTGTTTTAACAGCTTCTCGGCATTTTCCGTGTCCCGTTCCAGCAAATCCAGCAGGCCGCCGGGGGTGTGGAACTGCGGCAGTGCCCGGCGCAGGTTGCTGTGGTCGCGTACATCCCGGAACCAGGTGCCGGATTGTTCCGCCAGTTGCGGTATATAGGGGCGGCCGTTGCAGGAATACACGAAGGGCACGTGGTAATGGCCGCTGTCATCGGCAGGCCAGGCGATGGTGTGGCCCATCAGTTCCCAGACGCCGACTAACGGCGTTTCCATTTTCAGGCCTTTACTGTAACGCTCGGCCTGGCGGATTTTGCCGGCGACGTTGGTGTTCTCTTTCTTGGCTTCCACCACCGCAACGGGTGTAAGGCCCACAAACAGCACGTAGTCCGCACGGCCTTTCTCGCCGTTTTGGTCGGTGGGCCATTCGGCGATGGCGCGGTAGAGGCCTTTTTCCGGGCGCGCACCCTTATGCCAGGTGATGTCCTGGCTGTCCGCTTCCCAGCCCGCTTCCTGTAATTGCTGGTCAATAAGGATGCGGGTGAGTTCTTCGTTCAGTGCCAGAGTATCGGTGGCTGCTTTGGTCTGTTGGGCCACCTTCTGGCGCTGATGGTTAACAGTTTGTTCGCCCTGCTCCGCGAGCTGCTGTTGCAGCGCTTTGATTTTTTGCTCGTAGGCTTGTTGCTGCTGTTGCAGCGCCAGTTCGTGCTGTCTGGCCTGCTCGGTCAGGGCCCGGGATTCCTCATCCATGGCAACGGCCAGTGCTTCGTACTCGGCCTTTTCTTTCTCAATCAGCTGGCTGAGCTGCTGGCTGCTGTCCAGCGCCATGTTGGCGTGTTGCAGGTCGTGCCGTAGCTTTTCGATATCGCTCTGAAGCTGTCGCAATTGTGCGCTGGGGTCTGCTGGCGGTACAAAGGGGCCGGGCTTGAAGCTGGCACCGGCTTTACCAAAGGAGCGATGAAACCATAGGGCCAGGGCTCGTGCCACTTTCAGGCCATCCATCGCCTCCTTGTGTTGGGTGCGGAATTGGTGAGTGGCTTTGTTGCCTTCGATTCGCAGGATGTGGAACAGCTCTTTTATCTGCGGTTCCAGCCGCAATTCTCGGTTCAGGCGGTATAGCAGTTCGGACTGGCTGGTTTGTTCGTCAAACTCGATGCCGGAGAGTGCGGCCAGGTGCTGGGCAAGGGCTTCGCCAAGCTGGCGGAGTTTGATCAGGGTGGTGTTGGGGTCGCTGGAGAAGGCACGTTCGGCGGATTCGGCCAGCTCCACGAATAAGGAATCGTGCTCGGACAAAAACGAGAAATTGCCTGACTTGAATTCCGTTGCCTTGTTCAATGCATCCCTCCGCGACAGTCATACGCCAGAACATTAGCAGACTTATCAAGGATACAGAAACGGGGTGCCTGAGTTGGCGGCGTCTTGAGGATACAGACGAACGAAGGAGAGAAGCGGGAAAGTGGTCGGCGTGGCAGGATTCGAACCTGCGACCCCTTCGTCCCGAACGAAGTGCGCTACCAAGCTGCGCCACACGCCGATCAACGGGCGGTATTATACGGATTCGCTTTGCTTTTACCAGCCCTCCGCCGATAAAAGCGCGTCGGTAAATGCGCTGAGATTGTCGTACACGCTGACCTCGGCACCCGGGATTGGTCGGGCCTCCAGATGGCGTTCAGTGTCCCGACCGTTGCCGGTTCTGACCAGCACCGGGCGACAGCCGGCGGCGTGGCCGGCTTCCAGATCCTTGCGGCTGTCGCCAGTCATGATGGCACCGTGCAGGCTGTCCAGATGGAAGTGCCCGCGGATCTGCTCCAGCAGTCCGGTCAACGGCTTGCGGCATTGGCAATGATCGTCCGGATGGTGGGGGCAATAGGCGATGAAGTCGATGCAGCCACCGGCGGCTTCCACCAGTTGCTCGAGTTTGTCGTGCATGGCGTCGAGGCCGTCGGTGTCGTAGAAACCGCGGGCGATGCCGGACTGGTTGGTGGCAATGGCGATGCGGTGCCCGGCGTTGCAGAGCCGGGCAATCGCGTCAATGCTGCCGGGAATGGGCACCCACTCATCCGCTGAGCAGATGTAGTTGCCATCGTATTTGTTGATGACGCCATCCCGGTCCAGAATGATCAGCATGGTGCTTTTTCGGTTGCCTCTGTCTCAGCTCGCTGTCGGCAGCAGGGAAATATCGGCTACCCGCAGGAACAGGTTTCGGAGCTGGTTGAGCATCGCCAGGCGGTTGTTACGGATGGCTTCATCCTCCGCCATCACCATGACGTCGTCAAAGAATTTGTCCACCGGCTCCCGCAGGCTGGCGAGCGAGGTCAGCGCAGCCGCGTAGTCGCCCTGCTCGAACAGCGGCAGCACCTTCTCCGCCTGCTGGCTGATGTGCTCTGCGAGGGCCTGTTCGGCCTGATCCTGCAGCAGGTTCTTGTCAACGGTCTCGCCCACGGTGTCGCCACCCTGTTTGGTGAGAATGTTGGACACCCGCTTGTTGGCGCCAGCCAGTGCCAGGGCTTCGGGCAGCTGGCGGAAGGCCTCCACCGCTTTCACCCGACGGTCGAAGTCCAGCGGTTTGGTGGGCCGGCGGGCGTGGACCGCCAGGAACACTTCGGCGCCGATGCCCTGCTCGTCGTAGTGGGCGCGGAAGCGCTCGAGCATGTAGTCCACCACGGTGGCGGCGGTGTTCTGCTCGGTCAGCACGGTGAAGTTGTCTTCCGCCCACTGACAGCAGGTTTGCAGGTCCAGCGGCAGCTCCCGTTCGATAATGATGCGCAGCACACCCAGGGACGCGCGGCGCAGCGCGAACGGATCGCGGGTGCCGGACGGCGGCTGATTGATGCCGAACAGGCCGACCAGGGAGTCGAGGCGATCGGCAATGGCGACGGCGCAGCCGGTCAGTGTGGTGGGCAGGTCGTCACCGGCAAAGCGCGGCATGTACTGCTCATTCAGCGCCTTGGCGACATCGCCGGCTTCACCGTCGTGCTCGGCGTAGTATTGCCCCATGATGCCCTGCAGATCGGTGAATTCCAGCACCATCTCGGTCACCAGGTCGGTCTTGGCCAGCATCGCAGCGCGCTCGGCCAGCGCCGGGTCAGAGCCGATGGCGGCGGCAATTTTCTTCGCCAGCGCGGCCACGCGCACGGATTTGTCGTAAATACTGCCCAGCTTGTCCTGGAACACGATCGGCTTGAGCTGATCGATGCGGTCCTCCAGCCGGGTCTTGCGGTCGGTTTCGTAGAAGAACGCGGCGTCGGACAGACGCGGGCGAATCACTTTCTCGTTGCCGGAGATGACCTGAGCCGGGTCCTTGCTCTGCAGGTTGGCCACGGTGATGAACAGCGGCAGCATGTCGCCGGCGGCGGTGACCACGTGGAAGTATTTCTGGTGTTCTTTCATGGAGGAAATCAGCGCTTCCGCCGGTACCTCCAGGAAGCGCTCCTCAAACCGCCCCATCAGCGGCACCGGCCATTCGTTCAGCGCGGTGACCTCGTCCAGCAGGTCCTCGTCAATCACCGCCTTGCCGCCGGCCTCTTTCTCCGCCAACGCGGTGACGCCGGCACGAATCTGTTCGCGGCGTTCGGCGAAATCGGCAATCACATAGCCTTCCTGCTTGAGCACCACTTCGTAATCGCCCGGTGTCGGCACGATCAACGATTTCGGGCAGTGGAAGCGGTGGCCACGGGTCTTGTTGCCCGGGTTCAGCCCCATGATCGGGGTGTCGATGATCTTGTTGCCGAACAGCATGATGGCCCAGTGCACCGGGCGCACGAATTCGGTGCGGTAGGCGCCCCAGCGCATGCGCTTGGGAATCGGCAGGCCGGCGAGCGCCTGTTCCACCAGTTCCGGCATCAGTTCCACGGTCGGGCGACCATTTTCCACGGTACGGAACACCACCCAGGCACCTTTGTCGGTTTCCAGGGTGTCCAGCTGGTCCGGGGTGACCCCCAGTGAGGTGGCAAAGCCGGTCAGCGCGCGGGTCGGATTGCCGGCATCGTCAAAGGCCGCTTTCACGGCGGGGCCACGCTTTTCCACCGACTTGTCGGGCTGGGCGTCGGCCAGGTTGCGCACACGCACCGCCAGGCGCCGCGGTGCGGCAAAGCTTTCCACCTCGCCAAAGCCGATGCCGGCGTCGGTCAGGCCCTGGGTAATACCCGCGGTCAATGCGTCAGAAAGCGGTTTGAGGGCCTTGGGGGGCAGTTCTTCGGTGCCCAGTTCGACCAGAAAATCCTGTGTTGCCATGATTATGCGTTCCCCTGTTCCTGCTTGGCTTTCTTCGCTTTCTTGCCCTTTTTGCCGTTGGTGTTGTCATCGGCGGCGTCAGCCGCGGCCAGGACCTCCTTGCGCAGTGCCTCGGGGGCCAGCGGGAAGCCGAGTTTGCGGCGGCTGTCGAAGTAGGCCTGGGCAACGGCGCGGGCAAGGGTGCGAACGCGCAGGATGAACCGCTGGCGCTCGGTCACGGAAATGGCGTGACGGGCATCCAGCAGGTTGAAGGTGTGGGAGGCTTTCAGTACCTGTTCGTAGGCCGGCAGGGCCAGGCCGGCGTCAATCAGCCGGGCGCTCTCGCGCTCGTGGACATCGAAGCTGTGGAACAGGAAGTCGGTGTCGGCGTGCTCGAAGTTGTAGGTGGACATCTCCACCTCCTGCTGATGGAACACGTCGCCGTAGGTGACCACGCCATCCGGCCCCTGTGTCCACACCAGGTCGTACACGCTGTCGACGCCCTGCAGGTACATGGCGATGCGCTCAAGACCGTAGGTCAGCTCACCGGTGACCGGGTAGCATTCCAGGCCGCCCACCTGCTGGAAGTAAGTGAACTGGGTGACTTCCATGCCGTTGAGCCAGATTTCCCAGCCCAGACCCCAGGCCCCCAGGGTGGGGGATTCCCAGTTGTCTTCCACGAAGCGGATGTCGTGCACCAGCGGGTCCAGCCCCAGCGCCTTCAGAGAATCCAGGTACAGCTCCTGAATGTTGTCCGGTGACGGCTTCAGCACCACCTGGAACTGGTAATAATGCTGCAGGCGGTTGGGGTTTTCGCCGTAGCGGCCGTCGGTGGGGCGGCGGCTGGGCTGAACGTAGGCCGCGTTCCAGGTTTCCGGGCCGATGGAGCGCAGGAAAGTGGCCGGGTGAAAGGTGCCGGCGCCCACTTCCATGTCCAGGGGCTGGAGCACCACGCAGCCGTGCTGCGCCCAGAAATTCTGCAGGGCCAGAATCAGACCCTGGAAAGTTTTGACGTCCGGGGTATTGTTGATAGTTACCTTGTCTGTCACGACGATTGCCTGCTGATCAGTCTGTGTGTGGCGCCCCGTTGCCTGGTCATGGCCGGGCCGGGGCACGCTGAAAAAAGGCGCATTATACGCTGGCCAGACGTGTATTTCTAAACGGCGTTCACCGTCTTGTTTTTGCTAGAAGAACGTAAGCCCCACCTGGAACAGTTTCTCCACGTCGCGGATGCGGGTCTTGTCCACCAGGAACAGGATCACGTGGTCATCCGGCTGCACCCGCAAGTGATCATGGGCGATCAGTACTTCGTTGCGACGAACGATGGCGCCGATGGTGGTACCTTCCGGCAGGTTGATTTCGTCCAGTCGCTTACCGACGACCTTGGACGAGCGGTGGTCACCGTGGGCAATGGCCTCGATGGCTTCCGCCGCGCCCCGGCGCAGGGAGTGTACGTTGACCACATCGCCACGGCGGACGTGAGTCAGCAGGCTGCCAATGGTGGTTTGCTGGGGTGAGATGGCTACGTCGATGTCGCCGCCCTGGATCAGGTCCACATAGTCCGGGTTGTTAATCAGGGTCAGCACCTTGCGGGCGCCGAGGCGCTTGGCCAGTAGCGAGGCCATGATGTTGGCTTCGTCATCGTTGGTGACGGCGCAGAACACATCGGTGCTCTCGATGTTCTCTTCCAGCAGGATGTCCTTGTTGGCGGCGTTGCCTTCCAGTACAACGGTTTTGCGCAGATTCTCCGACAGCATCACGCAGCGCTCGCGGTCGCGTTCCAGCAGCTTGACCTGATAGCGGTTCTCCAGGGTATGGGCGAGGCGCTGGCCGATGTTGCCGCCGCCGCAGATGAAAATGCGCTTGTAGGGCTTTTCCAGCGGCTGCAGCTCGCTCATCACCGAGCGGATGTGGTCCGAGGCGGCGATAAAGAACACCTCGTCGCCGTCCTCGATCACCGTGTCGCCCTGGGGCATGATGGCGCGACCCTTGCGGAAAATGGCGGCCACACGGGTATCAATCTTGGGCATATGGGCCCGCAGGTAAGACAGCTCGTGGCCCACCAGCGGCCCGCCCCTGGTGGCCCGGATGGCCACCAGCCGCACCAGGCCCTTGGAGAACTCCAGCACCTGCAGCGCGCCCGGGTACTCGATCAGCCGGGTAATGTGTTTGGTCACCAGGTGTTCCGGGCTGATCAGCACGTCAATGGGGAAGCCACGCAGGCTATCCAGGTCCTTCTGCTGATCACGCTGGTAAAACAGTTCGGCTTTGGCCAGATAGGCGTTGGCCCGCACCCGACAGATGGTGGTCGGTGTCTTGTACAGCAGTTTGCCCACCTGACAGGCCACCATGTTGGTCTCGTCGCTGTTGGTGACGGCGATCATCATGTCGGCGTCTTCCGCGCCGGCCTGCCTCAGTACCGTCGGAAACGAGGCCTTGCCCTGCACGGTGCGAATGTCCAGACGATCCTGCAGTTCCCGCAGGCGGGTGCTGTCACTGTCAATCACGGTGATGTCGTTGGCTTCGTTGGCGAGGTTTTCCGCCAGTGTGCCACCCACCTGGCCGGCACCGAGAATCAGGATTTTCATAGCTCTGGTTTCTCCAACACGGCGTAGAAAAAGCCGTCGTGGCTTGCGGAATCGGGTAACAGTTGTCTTCCTGCGGTCATGTCGCGACCCCAGGCGAGCTCGGGTGCCAGCAGCGTTGCGGCGGGCTGCTGTTTCAGATAGCGCTGGATTATACGGTGATTTTCCTGGGGGAACACCGAGCAGGTGGCGTACACCAGACGGCCCCCTGGCTTGAGGACAGACCACATGGCGTCCAGCAGGCCCAGCTGGATCGATGCCAGCGGCACAATGTCCGATTCCCGCCGCAGCAGCTTGATGTCCGGGTGGCGCCGGATCACGCCACTGGCGCTGCAGGGCACGTCCAGCAAGATGCGATCGAAGGTCTCGCCGTCCCACCAGTCTGCCACAGCGGCGGCATCCGCCTGTTTCAGGGTGGCCTGCAGATCGAGCCGGTCGAGGTTTTCCTGCACCCGGGGCAAACGCTCGGCGGATTCGTCGATGGCCACCACCTCGCCGAGCTCACCGCAGGCTTCCAGAATGGCGCAGGTCTTGCCGCCGGGCGCCGCACAGGCATCGAGCACCCGCTGGCCCGGTGCCAGATCCAGCAGCGTGGTGCACAGCTGGGCGGCTTCATCCTGCACGCTGACGGCGCCATCGGCAAACCACGGCAGGCGGTCCACCGGTACCGGTGTCTCGAGCTGGATGCCGTAGGGGGCGAACGCCGTGGCTTGCGCAGCTATGCCGGCCTCGGCCAGCTGTGCCAGGTAGTCGTGACGGCTGAAGCGCAAGGCGTTGACCCGCAGGGTCATGGGGGCCTGGGCGTTATTGGCGTCGAGGATGGCCGGCCAGTCTTCGGGCCAGTTGTGGCGCAGCTTTTCCACCATCCACAGCGGGTGGCTGAAGCGGGCGGCGTCGGTCGAGGCTTCCGGCGCCCCTTCCCGCTCGGCACCGCGTAACACACCGTTGACCAGGCCGGTCAGGTTAGGCTTGCCCAGGGCGCGGCAGGCTTCCACGGTTTCATTCAGAACCGCATAGGTGGCCTGCTGGCTGTGGCGGAGCTGGAACAGCGCCACCAGCATCAGATGATGAATGACCCGGTCGGGTTTGCGCAGCGGCTTGTTGAGACGCTGGTTCAGTTCGTCATCAAGGCGGTGGAACCAGCGGCAGGTGCCGTAACAGAGCGCCTGCAGTTCGGGGCGCTCGTTTGGGGCCAGCCGGTTCAGCGCCGGTGGCAGGCACTGGGTCAGCGACTGGCCGTTCTCCACCGATAGCAGGACCTGAGCGGCCAGGGCGCGCATGGGCTGGCTGCGGTCGTTCATTCAGTTCAGCTCCTGGCCCGGCAGCAACAACTCTTTACCGCCGTTGATCAGGTCGTTGGGAGTCTGGGCCCGGGCGCCGGGCAGCTGCAGGCTGGTGATCCTGAGTACGCCGGTGCCGCAGGCCACATCGATGCCGTCCCGCTGCCGACGCAGCACCGTGCCGGGTACCTGGCCGGGGGATTCGTCGAGGGCACTGGCCCGGTGGACGCGAATCCGCTGCCCGTCAAAGTCGGTGTAGGTGCCGGGCCAGGGGTTGAAAGCGCGCACCAGACGCTCGATGGCGTTGGCTTCCAGGTTCCAGTCGATGTGGCCCTCATCCTTCGACAGTTTGTGGGCGTAACAGGCCAGATCGTTGTTCTGCGCTTCCCCTTGCAGCTCACCTTTTTTCAGCAGCTCCAGCGCCTTGACGATGGCATTGCCACCCAGTTCCGCCAGGCGGTCGTGCAACCTGCCGCCGGTGTCCCCGTCTTCAATGGCGGTGATCACCTTCAACAGCATGGCGCCGGTGTCGAGGCCTTCGTCCATCTGCATGATGGTGATGCCGGTCTCCCGGTCGCCGGCTTCGATGGCGCGGTGAATGGGGGCGGCGCCGCGCCAGCGGGGCAGCAGCGAGGCGTGGATATTGAGGCAGCCGTGGCTGGGAATCGCCAGCACTGCCGGCGGCAGGATCAGGCCATAGGCGGCCACAATCATCACGTCGGGGCGCAGGTCTTGCAACTGCTGCTGGGCTTCCGGGGTTTTCAGGGAGGGCGGCTGGAACACCGGAATGTTGGCGTTAAGGGCCACCTGCTTGACCGGCGTGGGGGTCAGCTTGCGGCCGCGGCCAGCCGGGCGATCGGGCTGTGAGTAGACGCCCACCACGTCATGGTGGTGATCCACCAGCGCTTTCAGGGCGGTGGCTGCAAAATCCGGGGTGCCGGCAAACACGATGCGCACGGTGATGTCGTCTCTGTTCCGTTGAATACGAAAAAACCGGGCTTTCACCCGGTCTGTGCTGTCTGGCCATGCTCTGAACAGCGATCAGGTGATCGGCCAGACTGAGCGCCCGCGATCAGGCGCTCTTCTTGTGCTGCTTTTCCAGCTTCTTGCGAATCCGGTTGCGCTTCAGCGAACTCAGGTAGTCCACGAACAGCTTGCCGTTAAGATGATCCATTTCGTGCTGAATGCACACCGCCAGCAGGCCCCGGGCCTCGAGTTCGAAGGGCTGGCCGTCGCGATCCAGGGCGCGGATCATGCAATGCTCGATGCGCGACACGTCTTCGTAAAAGCCCGGCACCGAGAGACACCCTTCCTGCATGTCTTCAAGCTCGCCATCGAGCACTTCCACGCTGGGGTTGATGAACACCCGCGGTTCGCTCTTGTCCTCGGACAGATCCATCACGATGATCTGCTTGTGCACGTTTACCTGGGTCGCCGCCAGACCAATGCCGGGCGCATCGTACATGGTCTCGAACATGTCGTCGATGAGCTTGCGGTCGGCGTCTGTCACCTCTGCCACCGGTTTGGCGATGGTACGCAAACGGGGATCCGGGTATTCGAGTATCTCTAGAATCATGCTGCTCGTACTTTTGGCCTGTGAACCTGAATGACACCGTTATGTTTTGTAACAGTGTGACTGCGCTCTCCGAAATGCGACAGCGTACTGCGCAAATTAAACCTCCGGGACTATGATGTCCGGATGGTTTGTATTATCCCCCATCTTGATGATTGAGTACAAACTGATCAGTCAATAGTCAAAAACTCTTGACGATGCGGTAGAATTTACTGGAAGAACAAAAGATAACATCACAATTTGCGTGACTTCTTCTATAGTATCGGAAACAGCAACACAATAAGCTGCACCCGACAGGCTGCATATCAAGAACAGAATCAATTGATTCAAGGCACGCGATCAAGGACTTAGACAATGAGGAAACTGCTGTACGCTCTGGCAGCAAGCATGCTGCTGCTAACCTCCTGGGCTCATGCGCAACCGGAGCTCAGGTCCGATCATCCCGAGCGTTACACTGTCGTGAAGGGTGACACCCTGTGGGACATCTCCGCCCGTTTTCTGAACAACCCCTGGTATTGGCCGGAAATCTGGCACGTTAACCCGCAGGTGCAGAATCCTCATCTGATCTACCCGGGCGACCGTCTGGCGCTGGTGTACATTGATGGCAAGCCACGGGTTACCAAGGTCAGCAGCAGTGACGTGGTCAAGCTGTCCCCGCAGATCCGCTCCGAAGCCATCGATACGCCGATCCCGGCGATTCCGCTGGACGCGATCAGCAGCTTCCTGTCCGAGACCCGCATCGTGTCGCCTGATGAACTCAACGGCGCGCCCTATGTGCTTGAGGGCGAAGACGGCCGCATCATCACCGGCGCCGGCGATCGGGTCTACGCCCGTGGCGAGAAGCCTGCCGACCGTGTGGGCATTTTCCGTCGCAGCAAGGAGTTCCGGGATCCCGACAGCGGTGAGTTCCTGGGACTGGAAGCGCGCAGCATTGCCAAGGGTGAGGTGAACGCTGAAAACGGTGACGTGCTGACACTGAACCTGACCAGCTCCAGTGAGGAAGTTCGCATCGGCGACCGTCTGCTGGTCAGTGAGGACCGCCGTCTGACCACCAACTTTGTGCCCAGCTCTCCGGAAGACGAGATTGAGGGCGTCATGATATCCGTGGAGGGTGGTGTCAACCAGATTGGCCAATACGATGTCGTGGCCATCAACCGAGGCGAGCGTGAGGGCCTGGAGCCGGGCAACGTGATGGCGGTGCTGAAGAGCGGTAACCTGGTGCGCGATCCGGTCACCAACGAAACCATTGAGCTGCCGTCCGAGCGTGCCGGCCTGCTGATGGTCTTCCAGACTTATGAGAAAATGAGCTACGGTCTGATCCTGCGAGCCTCCCGGGTTCTTTCAGTGGGTGACAAGGTGACCAACCCCTGAGGTAGGTCATCCACCGCGAGCAGACCCAACAACGGGAGCCACCACCGGCTCCCGTTTTTTATGACATAATCCCCGTCGCCGGCGCCAGGATGGCAGCTACCGGCATGCAGCCTGAAGCTGCCAAATCAACCAGCCAGGGAAGGATGGTCCATGTCTGATGTTTCCCCCGTTCTGACGATTGAAGAGCCTGCCGCGGCGTTTTTCCAGTGTACTGACAGCCCCTGGCTGATGCTGACCTGTCTGCCCAGATTCGGTTTGCGCCGCCGCCACGCGGTCGCATCGGTGATGCCGGATCTGAGCGGGCTGCTGGCCGCCAACGCCGCGACCCTGAAAGCCATGGGACTGCCCCGCGAGATCGTTGAGCCGATACAGGCGTGGCAGCAACAGGACTGCGGCCATCCGGTGGTGGCCCGGGCCCGGGCGATCCGCAACGCCTGTCAGGCTCAGGGCATCTGGTTGTTGACCCAGGGTGACGCCGATTACCCCGAACCGCTGCGCCACATCCACGACGCCCCCCTGGTGCTTTATTGCCAGGGCCGCCGAGAGCTGTTGCAGCGTAACCAGATCGGCATTGTCGGCAGCCGCAACGCCACCCGCGCGGGCCTCGATCATGCCCGTCGGTTTGCGTCGGCTCTGAGTGATCAGGGCTTCCTGGTGACCAGCGGACTGGCCCTGGGCATTGACGGTGCCGCCCACGCCGGCGCTCTGGATGCCGGGCACGAGACCCTGGCGGTAATCGGCAGCGGGTTTGACCGGCTCTACCCGAGCCAGCACCGCAAGCTGGCCCAGCGGATCGTCGGGCAGGGCCTGATGATGTCGGAGTACCCGCCCGGTGAGCGTGCCCGCGCTGCCCACTTCCCTCAACGCAATCGCATTATCAGTGGCATGAGCCGCGGCGTGCTGGTGGTGGAAGCCAGCCTGCGCAGCGGATCGCTGATCACCGCCCGGCTGGCGCTGGAACAGGGGCGGGAAGTGTTCGCCATCCCCGGATCGGTGCACAGCCAGGTGGCGCGGGGCTGCCATCATCTGATCAAGCAGGGTGCGCGGCTGGTGGAGACGGTGGACGATGTGCTGGAGGAACTGGGAGCGTGGTGGAGCGCCGCCGACGTCCCCGCCGGCGTGCCGCAACAGGCGGCCCCGGCCGCTGATCTGGAGCCCAGGGAAATCGCGGTGCTGGAGGCTTTAGGGTATGATCCGCAGTCAACCGATCAACTGTGTTCAGAAACCGGATTACCCGCCGATCAGTTGATGCAGTCGCTGCTGTTACTGGAACTGCAGGGGCTGGTCAGCTCGGTTCCGGGAGGTTTCCAGAGGATAGCCTGAGCCATGCCGAACTCATCCAGACCCCTCACCGACTGGCAACTGCACTGTGCCCGCCGCACCCTGCTTGGTGGCGGCGTCATCGCCTACCCGACTGAAGCGGTGTGGGGCCTGGGTTGTGATCCCTGGGATGCCGAGGCGGTGGACCGCATTCTCGATCTGAAACACCGTCCGATGGAAAAAGGCGTGATTCTGGTGGCGTCATCGGTGGACCAGGTGCGGTTCCTGCTGGACCCGTTACCGGTGGATCTGCAGCGGGAAGCCGAGAGCCACTGGCCCGGGCCGGTGACCTGCCTGTTACCGGATGTGCACGAGCAAATCCCGGAGTGGGTGCGCGGCCGCCACAGCGCCATTGCAGTGCGGGTCAGCAGCCACCCGGTGGTTCGCGCCCTGTGTGACGCCGCCGGCATGCCGCTGGTGTCCACCTCCTGCAATCCGGCGGGGCGTCAGCCGGCCCGCTCCATCTGGCAGGTGCGCCGCTATTTTGGCGACACCCTGGACTGGATCGTGCCCGGGGATCTGGGCGGCAACCGTCAGCCCAGCCGGATTCTGGATATCGTCAACGGCCGCCAATTGCGGTAGGAGAAGTCAGATGTCGCAGCAACCCGACAGCAACGCCGTCAAACAGTACCTGCTGACACTGCAGGAAACCATCGCCCAGCGCCTGGCTGCGGTGGACGGCGAGGCTGCCTTCATCACCGATGCCTGGGACCGGCCCGAGGGCGGTGGTGGCATCAGCCGTGTGATCACCGATGGCGCGGTGTTCGAGAAAGGTGGTGTGAACTTTTCCCACGTGATGGGTGACACCATGCCTCCGTCGGCCACCGCCCATCGCCCTCATCTGGCCGGTGCACCCTGGCAGGCCATGGGGGTGTCGCTGGTGATCCATCCCCACAACCCGATGGTGCCGACCTCTCACGCCAACGTGCGGTTTTTCATCGCCACCCCGAAGGACGCGGAGCCGGTGTACTGGTTTGGTGGCGGGTACGACCTGACCCCGTATTACGGCTTTGACGAGGATTGTGTGCATTGGCACCAGACCGCCCGTAACGCCTGCCAGCCGTTTGGTGACGAGGTATACCCGCGCTTCAAGCACTGGTGTGACGAGTACTTCTATCTCAAACACCGGAACGAGCCACGGGGTATTGGCGGCCTGTTCTTCGACGACCACAACACCGGCGATTTTGGCCGCGATTTTGGCCTGATGCAGGCGGTAGGCAGCAGTTATATCGAGGCTTACGAGCCCATCGTGCAGCGTCGCAAGCATCTGCCCTACACCGACCAGCAGCGGGATTTCCAGCTCTACCGTCGCGGTCGCTATGTGGAGTTCAATCTGGTTTACGATCGCGGCACGCTCTTTGGCCTGCAGTCCGGTGGCCGCACCGAATCGATCCTGATGTCACTGCCGCCGCTGGTGCGCTGGGATTACAACCGCAGCGCCGAGCCCGGTTCCGAAGAGGCGCGGCTGACGGATTATTTCCTCACCGATCGTGACTGGCTGGAGCTGAACCATGACCAATGACCTGTACGCGGTGGTGGGCAATCCCATCAGCCACAGCAAGTCGCCACGCATCCACAACCTGTTCGCCCGGCAAACCGGTGAGCCGGTGGAGTACACTGCCATTCAGGCGCCACTGGACGATTTTGCCGGTACCGTCCGCAACTTCTTTGCCGGTGGTGGTCAGGGTCTGAACGTGACGGTGCCGTTCAAGGAGCAGGCCTGGTCGCTGGCGGACCGGCGCACGCCGGAGGCGGAAAAAGCCGGCGCCGCCAACACCCTGTACCAGGATGGCGAAGGCTTGCTCACCGCCGACAACACCGACGGCACAGGCCTGGTCACCGACCTGACCCGCAATCACAACGTCAGTCTTCAGGGCAAGCGGCTGCTGGTGCTGGGTGCCGGCGGCGCGGTGCGTGGTGTGCTGGGGCCGCTGATGGCCACCGGCCCGGCCGCCATCACGGTGGCCAACCGTACGGTGTCCAGGGCGCAGGCACTTGTGGAGCTGTTTCGTGATGAGGCCGCTGGTGTGGATCTGTCGGCCTGCGGTTTCGCGGCCCCCGCCGCGCCCTTCGATGTCATCATCAATGGCACCAGTGCCAGTCTGCAGGGAGATCTGCCCCCGTTGTCGCCGAATGTGATCGGTGCCGACACCGTGGTTTACGACATGATGTATTCTCTGACCACCACCACCTTCAACCAGTGGGCGCTGGATCAGGGCGCACACCGGGTGTACGACGGCCTCGGCATGTTGGTGGAACAGGCGGCGGAAGCCTTCCGCATCTGGCGGGGTATTCGCCCGCAGACCACGTCGGTCATGGACGAGTTGCGTAACGACTGAGCCGGGCCGCCCGGGATGGGCTATGCTCAGGGTCTAAACACTCGATAGGTTCCCGATGGATATTCTTACCCTTGTGGGTCTGGTAGCGGGCGTGGTGATCGTGGTGCTGGCGATGCTGGCCAACGCCTCGTTGCTGACATTTCTCAATCTGCCGGGCCTGGCCATTGTGCTGGGCGGAACCTTCGCCGTTACCCTGATCAAGTTCCGTCTGTCGTCTGTGGTGGGGGCGTTCCGGCTGGCGTTTGCCGCGGCGTTTACCGACCGGGTACCAAGCCCGGCCGCACTGGTTCGTGAGGTGGGTGCTCTGGCCATGGTGGTGCGCAAGGAAGGCATCCTCGGTCTGGAGAATCACCAGACCGACAACGTGTTCCTGCGCAAGGCCATCAATTTGTGTGTCGACGGCCACCCGCCGGAGCTGGTGGAAGAAGCCCTGGCCCAGGAAACGCGGCAGACCGCCGAGCGTTACGAGGTGGCCGAGCGGGTGTTCCGCGGCATCGGCGAATCCGCCCCCGCCATCGGCATGCTCGGCACCCTGGTCGGCCTGGTGCAGATGCTCAACACCCTGGACGATCCCTCCTCCATCGGTCCCGCCATGGCCATTGCCCTGCTGACCACGCTGTACGGTGCCTTTCTGGCCCAGCTTATTGCCCTGCCGCTGGCGGACAAGCTGCAACTCAAAGCCGAAGATGAAGGGCGCAACCACCTGCTGATCATTACCTCCATCCGCAACATCATGCGCGGTGAGAATCCGCGGGTCATGACCGAACTGCTGTCGTCGTTTGTCACTCCGGATCAGCGTACCGGCCTGGCCCCGGAGCGGGAGGCCTGACGCCTTGGAACACGTGTGGAAAAAGGACAAGCTGCGGCTGCGGAATCAGACCCCGGCATGGATCGTGACCTTTGCCGATCTGGCCACCCTGCTGCTGACGTTTTTTATCCTGTTGTTGTCGTTTGCCGAGATGGACGTGGAAAAATACCGCGCCATGGCGAACTCCATGGCGGTGGCCTTCGGCAGTGACAATGTGGTGGCCGAGGGGGTCGGTGGCTCGCCGTTGACGTTGATTGAAGCTGACACGGTGTCGTTGCCGGAACCCAGTGACTCGATGGCCAGCGAGCCGGAGTTCATTGATGAACGGACCGAGAGCGCCGAGACCACCGGCGTGCCCGCCGGCATTGTGGATCTGGCCTCGCGCATGATCCGTGAGCTGGAGCGCGAGGTGGCGTCGGAAGCGCTGAGTGTGAACTACGATGAAAACCAGGTGGTGATCCGCTTCTCGGAGGAGGCCACTTTCCGTTCGGGGGATGCCGCCATCAAGCCTGAAATGCTGCCGATCATCGATCGGGTTGTCGGGGTGCTGGCGGATTGCCGTGGTGATGTGCTGGTGTCCGGCTTTACCGATGACCGCCCGATTGCCAGCAGTCGTTACCGTTCCAACTGGGACCTGTCGGCCGCGCGGGCGGTGTCGGTGGTCCACGAGCTGGTAATGAATCGCCAGGTGCCGGCAGAACGGGTGGTCGCTGCGGGCCGTGCCGAAACCAACCCGCTGGCGCCCAACGACAGTGACGAGAACCGCGCCAAAAACCGGCGGGTGGAGATTGCCATCCGTAACCCCGAATGTGTGAACGACCTGCCGGCCGCCGATCCGGAAGCGCCGGTGGACATCATGCCCTGAGGCGCTTATGCCCGGGTGAAAGCTTCTCATAGTCAATTCAACTAACTTCTTTGCATTCAGATCCTTATACTGTGCCCCCAATTTGAACCAACAACCGGACAATTACCGGGAGAGACCATGAGCGGACCAGACAAACCAAAAGTCATCGGCGAAGAATGGAGCGACGAGCGAGTCCGGAGTTTTCTTGCCATCGAGCCGGCAGCGCCGGGCATCGATGCCGATTTCCTGGTGTTACAGAAAGCCTACCAGGCCATGCGTGCGGGAGATTTCGAGCGGTTCATCGGATTTTTTGTCGCCGCCGGCCGCAACCTCAATGCGGTGGGCGAATCCGGAGAAACCATTCTGGACCATATCCAGGCCCATCGTCGTAGCACCGAATACGCCGCCGCGCTGCAGGCCGCAGGCGCCAAAACCCGGGCCGAAGCCGGGAGCTGAACGCTCTCCCGGCCAGGTACAATGCATCAGTTCCCGGAAAAAATGTCCTGAAACACCCGGCGGAAGCGATCCATTGGCATGCCGGTGGTGCCCAGATCCGGCAGAGCACCGACCTGAAATCCCGGTAGCCCCGCGTGCAGAAAAGGCTCCACCAGCGCGGGGTCGGCACTGATGATATGAATGACCGAATCGCGGCTGGCGTTGTCGCCGGTAATCAGCGGCGCCGGCTGATGGTCACCGACGATGATCAGCAGGGTGTTGTCGTCCACGAACTGATCGGCGTAGCCAGTAATGACCTCCAGCGCATAGTCGAGGGCCTGGCTGTAATGGGCCCGGACCCGGTCCGGGTCGCGCCACAGGCTGGCCGGGGCCTCGCCGCTGTCGCGCCAGGTGTCGTAGACCTTGCCGTTGCCAATCGCACTCCAGTCATCCAGTACCGGCAGAATCGGTACCCAGGGGGCATGGCTGCTGATCAGCGCCATTTCGGCGAACAGCGGCTGCGATGATGGCCGGCGCAGCTCCTGCTCGAACCAGGACCAGGTGTACTGGTCCGGCATGGTTACCCAGTTGAACGGCGGTCCCTGGTAGCCCATGGCGTCGGCGTCGTAAATGCGATCGTAGCCGAAGCGCCGACCTTCCGGCCACGGGCGGGTAATGGCCGGCATCACCGCCACGGTGTTGTGCCCGGTCTGCTTCATGTCGTCGATCAGAGTGGTGTGGCGGCTGCTGAGCAGGATGTCGTAATCCAGCTGGCTGTCGACCCATTGCCCACTGAGCAGGGTCATGTGGGCAAGCCAGGACTGGCCGCCCTGCACCGGCGAGGTCAGGCGCCCGCTCACCAGGTGCAGGCCACGTGCCCGCAGTGCGGTCTCCATCTGCTCGAGGCGCGGCAGTATTCTGGGTCCATAGCGCGGATCTGTGAGAGCCGAGATGCCATAGGATTCCACAAAACCGAGGATCACATCTTTTCCGGCCAGACGATCCAGCGCCCGGGTGTCGACACGTTGACCACGCTCGATACTTTGCTGGAACGAGCGCGTGGCATCGTGGGTGTCGGCCGCCAGAGTTACCTGTTTACCCAGCACGGCGGCCCCGGTGGCCGCAATGGGCGCCGGCAGCGCCAGCGTCAGGCCAGTGAGCCCGACCGCCGCTGCGATCAGCAGCCTCGGCGCCTGGCGCGGGGTGTGGTGAGCCAGTCGTTGAAGCAGCGAGGCAAATAGTGTGCCCAGCGCGATCAGCATCGCCAGCACCAACAACAACACCACGACCGCCAGTACGGCGCCCAGATTGGTATGCAGCAGGTGATAGGCTGCGCCGGCGACGCCGAGTTCCAGATACAGGTTGAGGGGGCGGCCAAGACTCTGTTGTACCAGCAGATCCACCACCACCAGAGTGGCCACGAAGGCGTAGGTAAGACCGGCCGCCATGGCCAACTGGCGTTGCAGGGTGCCGGGGCGCAAGGCCGCGAACAGCCCCCACAGAAACAGCGTTTCCAGCGCCAGCCAGGGGGTGTAGGAGACGCCGGACACGGTGAGCGCCACCAGCATCAGGTTCAGGATCAGCGCCAGCAACAGCGAGGTTTTCGTCATCAGCGTGGTCCTGTCAGAACGTCCGTTCCGCGGGGGGTGGCGGAGAATACTGATACAGCCAGGTCTCGGTCAGCGCCTGCGCGCCCAGACGCAGAAACAACCGCAGCTCGACTGGCTCGCTGGTGTCATCCGGCACCAGGTCGAACATGGCGCGATACCCGTCGAGGGCATGTAGCGGGCGTGCGGAGACCAGCTCAACCCGGCCGCGACTGGCGCTCACTACGGCTTCCACATCGGCGTTGCTGGCCAGCATTGCCAGCTGGCCACCGGCAAAATCCACCGCAAAGCGGCGCGAGAAATAGCGCCGTGGTTGGCCGACAACGCCCCCGATACCGGTGCGGGTGGCGCGGGTGGTGGCCAGCTCTGGTGCCGGGTGTGGATGCTGCTCGCCCCAGGTCAGGCGGTAATCCAGGCGGTGCTCGTTGCCGGGTTTCAGGGGCTGGTGCGGGTGCCAGAAGGCGACGATGTTGTCGAAGGTTTCGTCTTCGGTGGGAATCTCCACCAGCACCACCTCACCGCTACCCCACCCTTGCCGCGGCTCCACCCACAGGCTCGGACGGCGCTCATAAAACACACCGTCGTCCTGGTAGTGGCTGAACTCCCGGTCTCGCTGCATCAGCCCGAAGCCCCGGGGGTTCTCATCGCGGAAATGGCTGACTCGCAGGGTGCGAGGGTTGACCAGGGGTCGCCACAGCCGTTCGCCAGCACCGGTCCACAGCGCGAGGCCGTCGGAGTCATGGATTTCCGGGCGCCAGTCGTTGGCTTTACGGCGGTCGTTTTCGCCGGTCTGGTACATGCTGGTCAACGGGGCAATGCCGATGCGCTCGATGGCCTGACGTGGGTACAGGGTGGCACTGATGTCCATCACCATGTTCTTTCCGGGCTGCAGCCGGAAACGGTAGGCTCCGGTGATGCTGGGGGAATCCAGCAGGGCGTGGACCACCACGTCGGTGGCGTCCGCCGCCGGGGTTTCCAGCCAGAAGGCGGTGAAATCGGGGAACTCTTCCTCACGGGGCAGGCCGGTATCGATGGCCAGACCGCGGGCAGACAGGCCGTACTGTCGCGATTCGCCCACGGCGCGGAAATAGCTGGCCCCCAGGAAGGCGGCCAGGTCGCGGCGGAAATCCTGATGGCCATGGATGCGGAAGCCTGCGTAGCCCAGGTCCTCCGGCAGGTCGTCGGTGCGGATGGCATCGCCGTGATGGAAATGATCCGCGCGGTAGGGGATCGGGTGGGCGAGTCCGTCGCGGACCTCGTAAAACTGCACCGGTTTGCGAAAATACAGGCCAAGGTGAAAAAACTGCGCCCGGAACGGGCTGCCGTTCCCCCGCCACAACGCGTGCTCGGGTTTGAAGCGTATGCTCTGGTAGTCGTCCCAGCTGAGGTTGTCCAACGCCGCAGGCAGACCGGCCTGCCCGGTCTGATACGGCTTTGCTGCCAGCGCGCGGGCGTGGTGGCGAAGCCAGTCGTGACTGAACGGCTGGCCGGTGTTGTCCGGCGCCGTGCCTGTGGCCGCCTGAGTCAGCGGCATGCGGGCCAGAGGCAGGGCGCAGCCCAGCAGCAGGCCGAGTTTCAGTAGCGCGCGTCTATGCACGGCAACTCCCTGTGAAATACAACGGTTGGCGGGGCGTCTGCTGCGTCCCGGGCGGGTTCGGAATCGGCCCGGCCGGGCGCTGCGGCAGAGTGCGCGTGCTGAGTGCCCTGTTCAAGCTGGCCCAGCCGTTGACCCCAGTAGCTGTCTGTCGGCGCCTGCCAGACCCGATGGTGCAACTGGCGCAGGGCATCGTCGTGATCGCAGATCAGGCTTTGTTCGCGCCAGGTCAGCGTGTCGGGGCCCTCCTGCAGGCAGCGGTCCACCAGCGCGTCCAGGATCCGCCGTTTGCGTCCGGAGGCGTCGGGTCTCTGCCGCGCCGCTGTACGAAGGTTGGCGGCCGGGAATAGTACAGCTTGCTGGAAACGGCTCAGGCCGGCGGCCGGATCTGGGGTTGCCGTGGCGGTATCGGCCAGGCGCACCACTGCCGGTGTGCGGGTGTTCACTGCCGTGGGCAGTGACCGCGGGGGGGCGTATCGACTCAGCAGCACGGCCATGACCGGCGCCAGTACCAGCGGCAGGGTGATGGGCAGGGTCCACAGCCAGAGCGTGTTCCCTGAGGCCGCGCCGACCGCCAGCAGTGCGCTACCTGCCAGCAGACCCGGGCCGTGGGCGGACAGTGCCCTGCGCCAGGAAGTCCGGTCGGTGCGATTCTGCCCGGCCCACAACACAGGAAGATTGGCCAGCGCGGTCAGCACAAAGCGGCTGTGGGCCACCATGCGGACGGGGGCCAGCAGCAGCGACACCAGGGTCTCCCCGACCGCGCTGGCCAGCAAACGGCGGTACCCGCCAAAGGCTTGGCCCTGCCCGGCCAGTAACACGTCGCCGATCGCCAGCACGCGCGGTCCGAACAGCATCGACATCGTACCGGTGATCAGTACCCATGCGGCGGCACCGGCACCGCCGTGGTGAGCATCGCCGAGGGTGGAGACCATCGCCGGCTGCAGGGCCACCGCCGCAGAGAGCGTCAGGAACGTCAGCCACAACGGGGAGGCCACATAAGACATGATGCCGGTAAACAGCGCCATGCGGTGGGCAAAGGTCAGCCCGGGTTCGAACAACAGGATCCAGAGATGCTGCAGGTTGCCACGGCACCAGCGGCGGTCGCGCACCAGATCGTCTTCAAGACTCGGTGGGGATTCCTCGAAACTGCCGGCCAGTTCCGGCACCAGCCAGGTGTCGTAGCCGGCCCGCCCGAGGTAGGCGGCCTCGACGAAATCGTGGCTGATCACCGGGCCATGAAACAGTCCCGGGCCCCTCAGCTTGCGCAACCCGCAATGGCTCATGAAGGCCTCGACCCGGAGAATGGCGTTGTGGCCCCAATAGGCCGCCTCGCCCATCTGAATCGCCGCCAGCCCGCGGGTATACAGCGGGCCATAGGCGTGGGTGGCAAACTGCTGCAGGCGGGCAAACCAGGTGCTTGCCCGCGCCAGCCGGGGAGCGGTCTGCAGTATGCCGGTGCGGGGTGAGTGTTCCATCATCCGCACCAGCCGGGTCAGGCACTTGCCGCTCAGCAGGCTGTCGGCGTCCAGCACCACCAGATAGCGATAGGCCTTGCCCCAGCGACGCAGGAAGTCCGCCACATTACCGCTCTTGTAATTGAGGTTGACAGTGCGCCGGCGGTAGAAAATACGGTCGCTGCCCAGCTCCCGGCACAGCGCCTGCCAATGGGCCCGTTCCGCCAGCCAGACTTCCGGATCCCGGCTGTCCGAGAGAATGTAGAATTCGAAGTGCTGCAGCTGGCCGCTGCGTTCCAGATCCCGGTAGATCGCCTTGAGGCCGTCCAGGGTGCGCTGTACCGGTTCATGATAGATGGGCATGACCACGGCAGTGGCGGCAAGTGGGGTGTCGTCAAGCCGGCTGGCGGACAGTCGATGGCAGGGATTGAGCGGGTCGCCACCGCGCAGGCCAATCAGCACCCCGGTCACGGCCGTCCAGAAGCCCACCGCGATCCACAGTTGCAACAGTGCGAACAGCCCGATGATGGTCAGGCCCGTCAGCGTGGTGGCGTCCGGCAGAATCTGCGCCAGTAACCCCACGGCCAGCGCGGTCTGAGCGAACACCACCAGCGCGAGCACCGCGCGGCGGCGTATCGCTACCGCTTTCCAGTTGCCGGCATCATCCGCCATGGCGGTAGTAGCCCATGCTGGCCCGACGTAGCGGCGGTTGTTGCAGCCGCGTCGCAGCCCGTTGATGGTCGCTCCAGTCAAGCGCCAGCGATCGCACCTGGTCGTCGGTCGACACCCGGCCGGCGGTGAGCGCTTGCGCGATTACCCGGGCAAGATCCTGACGCTGAGGCTGAGACAACGGCGCAGCGATGGCGTCCAGATACAGCCGTGTTCGATCCAGCAGGGGAAAATCCAGTTCCTTCACCATTGCCTCCGTAGAAAACAGCCCGTGATCGCGGATCGGAAAGCGGTGCCACAGCAGCACCTGCGAACTGTCATCGCAGGGAAACATACGGCGGAGGCGGGGAAGTCAGACCACCCGGTTACTGATCATTAAGGTATTGGTCTTTCAGCTTGACGTAATTGGCAGCGGTGTAGCGGAAGAAAGTCAGCTCTTTCTCGGTCAGCGGCCGCGCCTGTTTGCAGGGCGAACCCACATACAGGTAGCCGGACTCCAGGGTTTTCCCCGGCGGTACCAGGCAGCCTGCGGCCACGATCACGTCGTCTTCCACCACGGCGCCGTCCATGATGATGCAGCCCATGCCCACCAGCACGCGGCTACCGATGGTGCAGCCGTGCAGCAGAGCCTTGTGGCCCACGGTGACGTCATCGCCCAGTGTCAGCGGGTAGCCACCGGGATTGAAATCACTGGCGTGGGTGATGTGCAGCACCGAACCGTCCTGCACGCTGCAGCGGTGGCCGATGCGGATGTTGTGCATGTCACCACGCACCACCGTCATCGGCCAGATGGAACAGTCATCCCCGGTTCTGACGTCGCCGATGACCACCGCACTGGGATCAATCCAGGCGCGCTCGCCAAATTGTGGCGTGATACCCTTGTGAGAACGTACATTTGTCATTACATAGTACCTGTGTGGTGTTCTTTTGCTCTGGAGCATGGAGCACCCGGGGGAGGCCTTTCCGAAATACGCTCCTTGCGGCACATCCCTGTGACGCTTGGGCTCCGCCATCCATGGCTCCGCACAGTTTCGGAAAGGCCTCCCCCGGATGCTCCCCCGTCATTGGAGTCACCTGAAACTACCGTAGATTCTGACAGCTGAGAAGGGGACCTATGAATAACCCGTTACTGACCGACGACCTGCTGCCGAAGTTCGACCATGTCCGCACCGAGCACATGGAAACGGCGATTGACCAGATTCTCAGTGAAAACCGCATGAAAATCGCCAGTCTTGCGCAAAATGACGACCCGGACTGGACGACGCTGGCGCAGCCGATGCAGGAGCTGGAAGACAAGCTCAGCAATGCCTGGTCAGTGATTTCGCACCTGAACGGCGTGATGAACAACGACGAGCTGCGCAAGGTCTACAAGCGCTGCCTGGAGAAACTCACCGAGTACAGCACCGAGCTGAGCCAGAACGAGGCCCTGTGTAACGCCTACAAGAAACTGGCCGCGCGCGAGGATTTCAGTCAGCTGAGCGAGGCCCAGCGCAAGTCGGTGGAGAACACCCTGCGGGACTTCCACCTGGGCGGGGTGGATCTGCCCGCGGAGCAGAAAAAACAGTATGCGGAACTGTCCCGGGAGCTGGCGGAATTGTCCAACCGGTTCAGCGACAACGTGCTGGATGCCACCCAGCACTGGTACAAACACATTACCGACGTTGATCAACTGGCCGGCTTGCCGGAGAGCGCGATTGACGGCGCCAAACAGGCCGCCAAACAGAAAGACCTGGATGGCCACGTGATCACCCTGGATTTCCCCAGTTTCTTCCCGGTGATGACCTACGGTGACAACCGCGACCTGCGCCGCGAAGTCTATGAAGCCTTCGTGACCCGTGCTTCTGATATGGGCCCGGACGCCGGTACCTGGGACAACACGCCGGTGATGGCGGAAATTCTCAAGCGTCGCCACGCCCTCGCCCAGCTGCTGGGCTTTGACAACTACGCCGAGCGCTCGCTGGCCACCAAAATGGCCCGTAGCACCGACGAAGTGCTGGGCTTCCTTAACCAGTTGGCGACGAAAGCCAAGCCGCAGGCGGAGAAAGAATTTGCCGAGCTGCAGGCGTTCGCCAAAGACGAGTACGGGGTCAACGATCTGCAAGCGTGGGACGTGGGCTATTACAGCGAAAAACTGCGCCAGCAGCGCTACGACATCTCCCCGGAAACCCTGCGCCCCTGGTTCCCGGTGGACAAGGTGGTGCCCGGTCTGTTCCGTGTGGCGGAAAAACTGTTTGATGTCCAGATCGAGGCAAAGCCCGAGGTGGAAACCTGGCATGAGGACGCCACCGCCTACTGCATCAGCCGTAATGGCGAGCCGCTGGCCTGGTTCTACCTCGACCTGTTTGCCCGCCAGGGCAAGCGCGGCGGCGCCTGGATGGCGGATTGCCGGGTACGCTGGCAGAACCTGCGCGGCCAGCTGCAACTTCCCGTGGCGTTCCTGACCTGTAACTTCACCCCGCCGGTCAACGGCAAGCCGTCGCTGCTGACCCACGACGAAGTGACCACCCTGTTCCACGAGTTCGGTCATGGCCTGCACCACATGCTGACCCAGGTGGATGTAATTGACGTGTCCGGTATCAACGGCGTGGCGTGGGATGCAGTGGAACTGCCCAGCCAGTTCCTGGAGAACTGGTGCTGGAACCCGGAGTCCCTGGCGCTGATCGCCTCACACCACGAAACCGGGGAACCGCTGCCGGAAGATCTGCTGCAGAAACTGCTGGCGGCGAAGAACTTCCAGTCCGGCATGGCCATGGTGCGCCAGCTGGAATTCTCCCTGTTCGACTTCCGCCTGCACGCGGAATTCACCAGTGACGCCCCCACCAACCCGCTGGATATGCACCGCACCGTGCGGGAAGACATCGCCGTGGTCCAGGCCCCGGCGTTCAACCGCTTCCCCAACAGCTTCTCTCACATCTTCGCGGGCGGTTACGCGGCGGGGTACTACAGCTACAAGTGGGCAGAAGTGCTGGCAGCGGATGCCTTCTCACTGTTCGAGGAGCGCGGTATCTTCGACCCGGAAACCGGCAAGGCCTTCCTGCACAACATCCTCGAGAAAGGCGGATCCCAGGAACCGATGGAACTGTTCAAGGCTTTCCGAGGCCGCGAACCGCAGGTGGATGCGTTGTTGCGGCAGAACGGCATCACCGGGGAGGCTGCTTGATATGGCAAGCCCGAAACGCTTTATCGCCGGCGCCGTGTGCCCCCGCTGCGCGGAAATGGACAAGATCATGATGTTCACCACCGACGATGACGACCAGGTGCGTGAATGCGTGGCCTGCGGTTTCACCGACGCGGTATCGGACGTGGAGCAGCCGGCGGCGCCCGAGCTCGAGACGAGGGTGAACAAGCGCAAGAATGAGGATGACCATACGGTGAAGCAGGTGGTGTTTTTTAAGGCTGGATCTGAGGACTGAGGTCTGAGGTCTGAGATTGGCCTTGTAGCCTGCTTGTTGGGAGTTTGAGAGGGTCTGGGGGAACATTCCAAAACGGAGAAACACGGTTTCTTTTAATGTTTTGGAATGTTCCCCCAGACCCTCTCTTTTTTGACCAATCAGATATCGCTTTGCTGCACTGACCCAAGAAACCTTTCTTTGGTTCTTTTTGGTTCTTTTTGGTTCTTTTTGGTTCTTCTGTTTTTCTTTGCGATCCCATGGGTGTTGAACGTGAGGGTTGGGGGACGAGGGGGCAAAACATTAAAAGAAACCCTGTTTCTCCGTTTTGCCCCCTCGTCCCCCAACCCTCACACCCCACCAACCAGCAGGCTACAAAGGCAGGCACGCACTAAAGTCAAAGCACCACAGCCGCCAACCACCCGAACCCGAGCAACGGCAGGTTGTAGTGCAGGAACGTAGGCACCACAGTGTCCCAAATGTGGTTATGCTGACCATCCACGTTCAGGCCAGCGGTGGGCCCGAGGGTGGAATCGGACGCCGGGGAACCGGCATCGCCGAGGGCGCCGGCGGTGCCGACCAGGGTGACGATGGCCAGCGGGCTGAAGCCCATCTGCAGGGCCAGCGGCACGTAGAGGGCGGCGATGATGGGGATGGTGGAGAACGACGAGCCGATGCCCATGGTGATCAGCAGGCCCACCACCAGCATCAGCAATGCGGCCATGGCCTTGTTGTCGCCGATGGTGGCCACCGAGCTTTCCACCAGCGTCTTGATCTCGCCGGTTTCCCGCATCACCTCGGCAAAACCGGAGGCGGCGATCATGATGAAGCCGATCATTGCCAGCATCTTCATGCCCTCGGTGAACAGGTCGTCGGCCTCTTTCCATTTGACCACGCCGGACACATTGAACAGCACGAAGCCGGCCAGGGCGCCGAGAATCATCGAGCCCAGCCAGAGCTGGACCACGAAGGCGGTGACGATGGCGACCAGGGCCATGAACAGGGTGCGGCTGTTGTACTGCACATCGACCCGTTCGGTTTTTGCCAGCGTTTCCAGGTTGTAGTGGCGCTCACCGCGGTAGCTGAAAAAGACCGCCACCAACAGGCCACAGAGCATGCCGAGGGCAGGCAGGGCCATGGCGGACATGACGTTCAGGTCGCTGGCGTCGACGCCGTTGTCGCCCACGTTGGCCAGCAGGATCTCGTTCAGGTAGATGCCGCCGAACCCCACTGGCAGGAACATGTATGGGGTGATCAGGCCGAAGGTCAGTACACAGGCGATCAGACGGCGGTCCATGTTCAGTTTCGCCATCACGTACAGCAGCGGCGGAACAACAAGAGGAATAAACGCGATGTGGATCGGCAGGATGTTCTGGGACGAGATGGCAATGGTCAGCAGCACGCCGACGATGAGGAAACGCAGCCCGCCAACGGCTTTGCCCGGGTCCCGGCGGCCGACCAGGGCCAGCGCCTTGTCGGCCAGGGCGTGGGCAAGACCGGACTTGCCGATGGCCACGGCAAACGCGCCCAGAGTGGCATAGGACAGTGCCACGGTGGCGCCGCCGCCAAGGCCGTTATTGAAGGCCTCGATGGTGGCTTCCAGGGACAGCCCGGCGATCAGGCCGCCGGATACGGCACCGATGATCAGGGCGACAACAACGTGAATGCGGCACAAACTCAGCACGAGCATGATGACAACCGCAGCAACAACGGCATTCATGGCAAAACTCCGGATAGGAATTACAGGTTTATCCGGCCCCTTGTGGGGGCCGGTATCATGAAAAGCGCGCTAATGTGCAGGAAATCGTTGCGGCAGTCAAAACCGGGTGAAGTCAGTCTTCACTGACCCAGGCAAAGCGGGGGATCTGCTCACCGGCCACATCCACGGTTTCCTGGAACATGGCAAGCGGGCGAACCCAGAGGCTGTGGTCGCCATACAGGCAGCGGTACACCACCAGTTTTTCCTCGGTTTCACTGTGGCGGGCCACCTCAAGCACCTGATAGTCCTTTCCCTTGTAATGGCGATACCTGCCCGGGCGCAATTCTGGTTTTTTGTCCGTCATCGGCGGTCTCCGGAGCGGTTTGACGTTATTGGCGCCGGCGGAAGACGTTCCGCCGGTAAGCGTCTAAACTTAACACCAATCTGGCAGGGATGCATAAGGGCTGCAGGCGCGATTGAACAGCGCAATTTCAATAACTCTCTGGTTGAAGGACATCGGGTGCCGGATTCCTGCTTATGAACCAGCTTTCGTTGCGGTGTTGCCAGTGGCTGCTGCTGGTGCTGGCGTTTTTCGGTGGAGGCAGTGTTCACGCTGCAACTGCTGAATTCGCGTGGCTGGAAGATGGTGACTCCACCTTGTCGGCGGATCAGGTGCGGGCGCTGCCCGAGGGGCGTTGGCAAACGTTTGATCCGATCGACACACTGAATCTCGGCCTGAATGACAGTACCTTCTGGCTGAAAGTGGAGGTTCCACCGGAACCGGAGAACCGGGTGCTGGAAATCAGCTACCCCATGCTGGATCAGGTCTCGGTGCTGTGGGAGCGCGGTGGCAGGGTGATCCAGACCTATCACACAGGGGATCAGCTGCCCTTCGATTCCCGCCCGATTCATCATCGGAACTTTGTGTTCCTGGTGCCTTCGAACACCGAGTCGGTCACGGCGTTCGTGCGCATACAGACGTTGGGATCCGTGCAGATTCCGGTGCGGGTGGTCCGCTCCGGAGAGTTTCTGGCGCAGGAGCAGATTGCCTTTGGCTGGCAGGCGGTGTTCCTCGGCATCATGCTGGCGATGGCGCTGTACAACCTCTTCGTGTACCTGATTGTGCGCCACATCACCTACCTCTGGTACGTGCTGACGGTGGTGGCATCGGCGCTGGTGCAGCTGAACCTGAACGGCCTGTTGTTCCAGTGGCTGTGGCCGGACTTTCCGCTGCTCAACCGCTACTTCACTGCGCCCGTCATCTCCCTCAACATCGGCTTTGCCGTGTTGTTCGCCATGAGTTTTCTGGCGTTGCGCAGGTACGGTCCGATGCTGTATAGGCTGGCTCAGGTGCTGGTGGGGTTGGCGGTGCTGTCGTTTTTCTACGGCCTGTTCGGCTCTTACCAGACCGGTATCGTGATCGTGGGCGCTTTCGGTGCCGTGGTCACGCCCCTCGCCTTTGTTACCGGTCTGCTGGTGTGGTGGCGGGGGCAGGTGCTGGCGGGGTTCTATGTGCTGGCCTGGACACCGTTGCTGTTGGGTCATCTGGTGCTGGCCGTCAGTAAGCTGGGGTACCTTCCGCGCAGTTTCGTGACCGAGCTGGCGCCCCAGCTGGGGGTGGCCCTGGAGGTCATTCTGCTGTCCTTTGCCCTGGCCTACCGCATCAATCTGGAACGCCGGGGCCGGTTGCAGGCTCAGGAGTACGCTCTGGCCGTGCAGCGTCAGGCCAACCTGACCCTGGAGGCGCGGGTACAGGAGCGCACCGAAGAGCTGGAGCGGGCCAACGAGCAGCTGAAAGCCATCTCACTGACCGATGGCCTGACTCAGGTGGCCAATCGCCGCCGCTTTGACGAAAAGCTGCAGGCCGAGTGGCTGCGGGCGCGGCGGCACCAGTCCCCGCTGTCGCTGCTGTTGCTGGACATCGATCACTTCAAGCGGGTGAACGATGAACTGGGTCACCTGGTGGGGGACGACTGCCTGGTCAGCCTGGCGCAACTGTGCGCCGGTGAGCTGCAGCGGGCAGGGGATCTGCTGGCCCGCTACGGCGGTGAGGAGTTCAGCGTGCTGTTTCTGAGGAGGGCGCCGGCCGGGTGGCGGAACGTTTGCGCATGGCCATCGCCAGAACACCGGTGTACCCCACCGATGACGGTGCGCCGGTTAACCTCACAGTCAGTATTGGCGTGGCCACGCTCATTCCCACCGATGGCGGCGAGCCCGCCGAGCTCATCCAGCGTGCGGACGAGGCGCTCTACGCCGCCAAGAACGCCGGTCGGAACCGGGTCAACCGGTGGGTCAATTCTTCAGTTTATAGCGACCCGGCCCGAGGAACATCAGGGCAATCGCAGTGAACAGGAAGAAGCCCTGCAGCTCCAGCGCCCAGCCTCCGTTGCTGCCTAGCGCCATCAACTCGTGGCCGTGCACCAGAGCGATGGCCACCAGCATGTTGAAGGCGATGAGCAGCGCGCCGATGCGGGTCTGGTAACCCAGTACCACCATCAGCGGCGCCAGCAGCTCGCCGATGAAAACGCCGTAGGCAAAAAACGCCGGGATCCCGAGGCTGGCCAGCTGACCTTCAATAAAGCCGACGCCGTGGAACAGTTTGGCCACGCCGTGAAACAGCATGAGTCCGCCGAGCGTCAGGCGAATGATCAGTTTTCCAAGGTCTGCGTTATCCAGCAAGGGAGCCTCCTTTCGGGTCATCGTCGGTAGGAATTCAGAAAGGCGCTAGATTACCTGCAATCAGAGGCTGTTGCCCAGCGAGAAACGAATGTGATTGCGCACCAGCAGGTTTTCCCAGTAGTGCCGCATCCAGTCCCAGGCGGCGTTGCTGGCATGCTCCACAAACGGGTCGAGGTTGAGCTCGTAATAGTCCGGTGTGCCGGCGATCTGGAGGACGGTCAGAGTGATGGCGTCGTCCAGTTCGTTGGCGAAGGGTTCACCGATCAGCTGGTGCACCAGCAGATTGGCCTGGGTGGCCTCGATGTCCACCAGATCACTGGCGCGGATGGAGCGGTTGTTCTCGTACATCTCCTCCATCAGACGATGGCACAGGTAGGCACGGATCAGCAGGCCGTCGAGGCCGTCGTAACGCACCAGAAGCACCGAAGGCTGGGTGAAATAGCGGGTTGCGGCATCGATGAACGGGGCGAACAGATCGGCCTTGTCCGCTTCCCTGGCGCAGGCTTCCACGCACTCGATCAGCCGCGGTGCCATTTCGATGTACTCCACGGCAAACTGGAACAGGCAGGTGGCCGGTTGGTAGCCCTCTATGGTGATGGTGCCCGGCAAGGACGCAGCTTTTGCCCCCAGCTGGCGAAGAAAAGTGCCGGAGCGGGCTTCCTGCCGTCGTGCCTGGTCAATAATGTCGAGGACTGCCTGTGGTGTCATTTCAGGGATTGCCGGTGTCTGAACGAGATGAGGTCGCAAGGCGCCTCCCATGGTTCACAAAAGGGTCGCTGGGGGCAGGTGAGCAGGGGCTGGCTACCGCGACAAGCCTGCCGTTTAGAATTATTGTAGTCGAGATTTTCCAGCCTGCTCTTCGATAATCGTCACTGCGGCGTAAACCAGCGATCACGGCGGCTATGGGCCAGAAACAGGCCGCCCATGGTGAGGGCACGGGCCACCATCAGGCAGATCAGTGAGAACCACAGGCCGTGATTGCCCCAGTCTGTGGTCAGCCACCAGACTGGCAGGAACACCACCAGGGCCGAGAACAGCATGGTGTTCTGCATGTCGCGGGTTCGGGTGGCGCCAATGAACACGCCGTCCAGCAGGAAACCCCAGACCGCGGCTAGCGGGAGTGCCCACAGCCACGGCAGGTACTGCCAGGCGGTGGTACGAACCTCGTCAAGGCCGGTGAGCAGGCTGATGAGATGGCGCCCGCCGAGGACAAAGGCCACGGTGAAGATGAGTGAGCCATACAGCGACCAGCGCAACGCGGTGCGGAACACCAGCCGGAAGCGCCGGCGGCTGCCCTTGCCGACGGCTTCCCCGATCAGCGCTTCGGCGGCATTGGCGAAACCGTCCAGGCCGTTGGAAATCACCAGCAGAAACGTGATCAGCACGGCGTTGGCGGCGAGGATGGTATCCCCCTGCCGCGCACCCTGGGCGGTGAAGAACGCCAGCACCAGCAGCAACGCGATGGTGCGCACCATGATGTAGCGATTGACCTGAAGAATTCGCACATAGTCGGACAACTGGCCCATCAGTGCGCGGCTGAAACCCCGGCCCGCCGGCAGGCGCAGCAGGACCAGGCGAAACCCGATCGCCGCCGCTGAATATTCCGCAATGACGGTGGCAATCGCCACCCCCTGGCTGTTCCAGCCGAGTACCGTGACGAACAGCACATCGAGCACGATGTTCAGGCTGTTGGCGACAATCAGCATGATCATGGGCGCACGGGCAAACTGGGTGCCGATCAGCCAGCCCACCAGGGTGTATTGGCACAACACCGCGGGGGCGCTCCAGATCCGGATGGCGGCGTAGCCGGCGGCCAGTTCGGTCACTCGTTCACTGGGGTTCATCAGGGTCAGGCCCAGGTGAATCAGCGGTTGGTGGAACAGGATCAGCAGCAGCCCGATGCCGACAGCCAGAACCAGCGAGCGCACCAACAGCGCCACCTGGCCGAATTCGTCACGCTTGCCCCAGGCCTGAGCCGCGAGCCCGGTGGTGCCCATGCGCATGAAGCCGAAGGTCCAGTACAGAATGCTGAACAGGTTGGCACCCACCGCCACGGCCCCGAGATATTCCGGACTGTCCAGGTGCCCGAGCACGGCGGTGTCGACCAGGCCCAGAAGCGGCACGGTCAGATTGGTCAGCATCAGTGGCCAGGCAAGGCCCCACAGCCGGCGGTCTGTGACGGAGAGCGAGAAGCGCTTATTCAATTTGATTCTTAAATTTATCTGCTTAGTACTTTTGGGTTTAGTCGTTTTTTAGCTTTTCTTTGATCTGTGTCTATACTCAACTCTGAGTTATCCATAAGCAGACTTCCACTCTGAACCGATTGCGTGTGCGAGCGCGGCCGGAACGGAGGGATCGAACGCCAAAATCCGACAAGAATAACACTCTGTGGAGACACAGTATGCGCGTGCACGCTAAGCGGGCAGGTGTCCTTTTGGGCGGCCTACTGTTCCCCGCCTGGTCCATGGCGGACTGGACGTTGAACATGGCACCCGGGGTCACCGGTACCAGTAATGAAATTTTCAGCCTTCACATGACCATTCTCTGGATCTGTGTCGCCATCGGCGTCGTGGTATTCGGGGTGATGTTCTGGTCAATCTTCGCTCACCGAAAGTCCAAGGGCGCCAAACCGGCGAATTTCCACGAGAACACCTTGGTGGAAATACTCTGGACCATCATTCCGTTTGTCATCCTGGTGGTCATGGCGATTCCGGCCACCGCCACGCTGGTTGATATGTACGACACCACCGAATCGGACGTCGACATCAAGGTCACCGGTTACCAGTGGCGATGGAAGTACGACTACATCGAGGAGGATTTCGGTTTCTTCTCGAACATGTCGACGAGCAAGGACGAAATCTACAACCGCGTCGCCAAGACCGAGAATTACCTGCTGGATGTCGACAACCCGCTGGTGATTCCGGTGGGCAAGAAGGTACGGCTGCTGCTGACCGCCAACGATGTCATCCACTCCTGGTGGGTGCCTGCCTTCGGTGTCAAGAAAGACGCCATTCCCGGCTTTATCAATGAAACCTGGACCCGCGTGGACGAGCCCGGCATCTACCGTGGCCAGTGCACCGAGTTGTGCGGTAAAGACCACGGTTTCATGCCGGTGGTGGTCAAAGCGGTGCCACAGGAAGAGTACGACCAGTGGGTAGCCGACCAGCGTGAGGCGGCCGAGCGTGAGCGTGAGCTGACCGAGAAAGACTGGACCATGGAAGAGTTGATGGAGCGTGGCGAGAAAGCCTACGCCAGCGCCTGTGCGGCCTGTCACCAGGCTGACGGTAGCGGTGCTCCCCCGGCATTCCCGGCTCTCAAGGGCAGTCAGGTTGCACTCGAAGACATGGACGCCCATCTGGACATCGTGGTGAATGGTGTTTCCGGAACCTCCATGCAGGCTTTCGGCGACCAGCTGAACGAAGTGGATCTGGCCGCGGTGATCACCTACGAGCGTAACGCCTGGGGTAACAACACCGGCGAGATGATCACGCCGAAAGAAGTATTCGAGTACAAGAATCAGGAATGATTCCTCAAACGACATCACCAGCCAGAATAACAGGCGGTAACGGGGGTTTTTCATGAGTGCGGTTGCAGATACCCACGCCCAGGATCATCATCACCACGGCCCGGCCAAAGGCTTCAGCCGGTGGTTGCTGACGACCAACCATAAAGACATCGGGTCCATGTACCTGATCTTCAGCTTTGCCATGTTCCTGCTCGGGGGTTCCATGGCCATGGTCATCCGGGCAGAGCTGTTCCAGCCCGGATTGCAGATTGTCGAGCCGGAATTCTTCAACCAGATGACCACCATGCACGGTCTGATCATGGTGTTTGGCGCCGTGATGCCAGCCTTCGTGGGGCTGGCTAACTGGATGCTGCCGCTGATGATCGGTGCGCCCGACATGGCGCTGCCACGGATGAACAACTGGAGTTTCTGGTTGCTGCCGTGTGCGTTCCTGATCCTGGTGTCCACGCTGTTCATGTCGGGCGGTGCACCCAACTTCGGCTGGACCTTCTACGCGCCCCTGTCGACGACCTACGGGCCGCCAAGTACCACCTTCTTCATCTTCGCGGTGCACATCATGGGTGTGTCGTCGATCATGGGTGCGATCAACGTGATTGCCACCATCCTCAACATGCGGGCACCGGGCATGACCCTGATGAAGATGCCGCTGTTCGTATGGACCTGGCTGATCACCGCGTTCCTGCTGATTGCCGTGATGCCGGTACTGGCGGGCGTGGTCACCATGATGCTGATGGACATCAACTTCGGCACCAGCTTCTTCGATGCCTCCGGCGGCGGTGATCCGGTGCTGTTCCAGCATGTGTTCTGGTTCTTCGGCCACCCGGAGGTCTACATCATGATCCTGCCGGCGTTCGGCGCGGTGTCCCATATCATCCCGGCGTTCTCCCGCAAACCGCTGTTCGGTTATGCCTCCATGGTGTACGCCGTGGGTGCGATTGCCCTGCTGTCGTTCGTGGTCTGGGCGCACCATATGTTCACCGTGGGTATTCCCATCGCCGGCCAGCTGTTCTTCATGTACGCCACCATGCTGATCGCAGTACCCACCGGGGTGAAGGTGTTCAACTGGGTGGCCACCATGTTCCGCGGTTCACTGACCTTCGAAGCGCCCATGCTGTTCTCCGTGGCCTTCGTGATCCTGTTCACCATCGGTGGCTTCTCCGGCCTGATGCTGGCGATTGCACCAGCGGACTTCCAGTACCACGACACCTACTTTGTGGTGGCTCACTTCCACTATGTGCTGGTACCGGGTGCGATCTTCGGCATCTTCGCCTCGGCCTACTACTGGCTGCCGAAGTGGACCGGGCACATGTACGACGAAACCCTGGCCCAGACCCACTTCTGGCTGTCGTTCGTGGGCATGAACCTGGCGTTCTTCCCCATGCACTTCCTCGGCTTGGCGGGCATGCCACGCCGGATTCCGGACTACGCGCTGCAATTCGCTGACTTCAACATGGTGTCCAGCGTGGGCGCGTTCATGTTCGGCGCGTCGCAGCTGTTGTTCCTGCTGATTGTGGTGAAGTGTGTGAAAGGTGGCGAGAAAGCCTCGGCCAAGCCCTGGGACGGAGCCGAAGGACTGGAGTGGACGGTGCCCTCACCGGCGCCCTACCACACCTTTTCGACGCCGCCCGTGGTCAAATAACCGGAGCACCAGGCGATGACCGACGCAAATCAGACCCCGCAACCGCCACGCCGTACCAATGTGCGGGTGGTGGGTTGGTGTATGGCCGGCGTGCTCGGCATGTTTGCCTTCGGTTTTGCCATGGTGCCGCTGTACGACGTGTTTTGTGAAATTACCGGGATCAACGGCAAAACCAGCGGGCGTTACGAATCCACCGTTGCGGCCGAGCGGGATGAGAACCGCACGGTCAGGGTGCAGTTCCTGGCCCAGAACGGTCCCGACATGCCCTGGACGTTCCGGCCGGTAACCCGCAGCATTGAAGTGCACCCGGGCGAGCCGGTCACGATCAATTATTTTGCCCAGAATCCGACGGACCGGGCCATGGTCGGTCAGGCGGTACCCAGCCTGTCGCCGTCCGAAGGCACCCTGTATTTTCACAAAACCGAATGCTTCTGCTTCAACCAGCAGCCACTGGAGGCTGGTGAGAGCGTCGAGATGCCACTGATCTTTATCGTGGATAAGGACCTGCCGGAGCACATCACCAAGCTGACCCTGTCATACACGCTGTATGACCAGGAGGTCGCGCCGGCCGTATCCGACAATTCCCGGGTCAGGAAAACAACAAACGATAACGGATAAGCCATCGGAGACTGACATGGCGGATAACCAGACCTATTACGTTCCCGAACAAAGCAAGTGGCCGATCATTGCAACGGTTGGCCTGGGTGTGACCCTGTACGGGGTTGCCGCCATCATGGTGAATGGCAAACAGGGCGAGTCGACCACCGGATCCTGGATCATGTTCCTGGTCGGTTCGGTGATCATGGCCTACATGCTGTTCGGCTGGTTCGGCCACGTGATCAAGGAAAGTCGCGCTGGCCTCTACAGCCCCCAGATGGATCGCTCTTTCCGTTGGGGCATGAGCTGGTTCATTTTCTCGGAAGTGATGTTCTTTGCCGCCTTCTTCGGCGCCCTCTTCTATGCCCGGGTGTTTGCGGTGCCCTGGCTCGGTGGCGAGGGCGACAGGGGCAGCAGTAACATGCTGTGGGAAGGTTTCCAGGCCACCTGGCCGCTGATCAGCAACCCGGATCCGGGTGCCTACCCGGGCCCGAAAGAAGTGATCGGGCCCTGGGGCCTGCCGCTGATCAACACCGTCCTGCTGGTGACCTCGTCCTTCACCGTGACCGTGGCTCACCACGCTATCAAGGAGGAGAACCGCCAGAAACTGAAGCTCTGGCTGGCGATGACCATCGGCCTGGCGGTGGTGTTCATGTTCGTGCAAGGCTACGAGTACCTGCACGCCTACCGCGATCTGGACCTGACCCTGCAATCGGGCATCTATGGCAGCACCTTCTTCATGCTGACCGGTTTCCACGGTGCCCACGTCATGCTGGGTACACTGATGCTGGTGATCATGCTGATCCGCATCAACAAGGGCCATTTCACGGCCGAGAAGCATTTCGGATTCGAAGCCGCGGCCTGGTACTGGCATTTCGTAGACGTGGTCTGGCTGGGTCTGTTCGTGTTCGTTTACGTCATCTGACCGGGCGTCAGGGGGTCGGGTTCAGCACCAGGCCCCCTTGCCAGAGGGAGATCAGGATCACCAGCAACAGCAACACACTCAAAGCTACCCGCACCGTCAGTGAGTTCACCACCCGGTTGGTTTTGCCGCCGTCCTTGATCAAGAAGAACAGCCCGCTGAACAGGCTGAAGACGACAGCCAGCATGAGTAGGATTACAACGGCTTTCAGCATGGGAGTTTCCGTGTCTGATTGTGTTTATTGTCAGGTCACTATAGCAGAGCATGCAGGATCAGGGCTTGTCTGAGCGCAGGCTCTGGCACTTCGACTGGCGCCTGCTGCTGTTTGCCGGGTTGTTTCTGCCGTTGCTGATCAGTCTCGGTGTCTGGCAGCTGGGGCGGGCGGAAGAAAAACAACAGCAATTGCAGCAGTGGCAGCAACAGGCCAACAACCTGAGCTGGCTTCAGCAGGAATCCCGCGGCCTCAGCGAGGGGCGCCCGGTGACTCTACAGGGTCGCTACAGCGACATGACCTGGCTGCTGGACAACCGCACCCGCGATGGCATCCCGGGCTATGAGGTACTGACCGTGTTTCACCCGACGGAAGGTCGCCCGGTGGTGGTGAACCGAGGCTGGATTCAGGCGCCGCGTACCCGCAGCGAACTGCCAGCCGTCAGCTCGCCGCCGGGCACGGTGAGCATTGCCGGTCGTGTGGCGGCCTTTCCGGAGCCGCCGGTGCTGGCCAGCGACGAGGCCCGGACTGAGGGCTGGCCGCGCCGGGTTCAGGCGCTGCCGCCGGCACTGGCAGCGCAACAGGAGCCGGAACTTGCCACTGCGGTGGTCCGGCTGTCGGACCCCGACCAGCCCGGAGCCTACCGGGCAGACTGGGCGCCGGACCTGATGGGCCCGCAGACCCACTACGGATATGCATTTCAGTGGTTTTCACTGGCCGCCGCACTGGTTATATTGACGGTGGTAGCGAGTTACCGAAAAACAGGAGCCAATAATGACAACGACAATGGCTAAAGGGACGTCCGGGCACGACCGTGAAGGCCCCACACCCGAACAGATCCGCCGTGGCCGCAGAACCGCCTTGCTGCTGTTCCTGATCGGTTTCGGCCCGATGGTGTTTGCCACCATCATGTATTACACCGGTTGGCTCAATCCGGCCGGCCACACCAACAATGGCGAGCTGGTTCAGCCGCCGGCCCCGGTAACCGAATTTCACCTGCAAACCTCCGGGGGTGAGCCCCTGGCCGACCGTTTTGGCCCGGAGCGGACCGATGCGGAATGGATGATGCTGGTGGTTGCCGGAGACTGCACCGAGCCATGTGAAAACCTGCTGTACCTCGCCCGCCAGGTCAACATTGCCCTCGGCAAGAATGCCGACCGCATGACCCGCGCGGCCTGGCTCGGTTCGGTGCCGTCGTCACTTGAAACCCGGTGGGACGATGAGTACAGCGCCATGGAGCGTCTGCAACTGCGCGGCGGTGAGGCTCCGGCCTGGCCTGCGGGCATTCAGCCGCAGCAGGAGCCGCGGATCCTGCTGATCGATCCTTTCGGCAACGTGATGATGCATTACGGCAATGAGCACTCCGGCAAGGCGCTGCTCAAGGATCTGAAGCATCTGATGAAACTGTCCCAGATTGGTTAATCTGATGTGTGGAGGATGTGGACTTTGAACCAGCCCCAGGCTTCTTTTTCCCATCGTGCCCGTGTGCTCGGGCGCTGGTCGTTGATTGCCACCCTGTTAGCGTCGGTGGTGATCATGCTCGGTGCATGGACCCGATTGGTGGATGCCGGTCTCGGTTGTCCGGACTGGCCCGGCTGCTACGGCTTCCTCTCCGTGCCCCAGAGTCCTGAAAGCATCGCCATTGCCAATGCCCGCTTCCCGGACACGCCGGTGGAAGTGGAAAAGGGCTGGCCGGAAATGATCCACCGTTATGCCGCCGGCATTCTTGGCCTGGTGGTGTTCGGGCTGGCGGCTTACGCCGTTCGTCATCGCCGCGAAGATCTGCCGGTCAAACTGCCGCTGTTCATTGCCGGGTTCATCGTGCTTCAGGGCGCGTTCGGCATGTGGACGGTCACCCTGAAACTCTGGCCACAAGTGGTCGCACTCCATCTGCTGGGGGGCTTCACCACCATCAGCCTGCTCACGTTATTGACCCTGCGCCTGCGAGGCCGGCAGAGGGGCACGTCCGAACCGGACCCGGGCCGCCAACCCACCAGCCGTTTCCGGCCCTGGCTATACGGCGGCCTGGCGCTGGTGGTGATGCAAATTGCCCTCGGTGCCTGGACAGCCGCCAATTACGCCGCGGTGGCTTGCCCGGATCTGCCCACCTGTCAGGGGGAGTGGTGGCCGGCGGAGATGGATTTCCAACACGGGTTCGATATTGCCCAGCATGTGGGCCCCAACTATCTGGGTGGTCAGCTGACGGCGGATGGCCGGGTGGCCATTCACGTGACTCACCGGGTCGGTGCGGTGCTGGTCCTTGGCTATTTCACCGTGCTGCTGGCGCTGATGTGGCGTCGCTTCCGCGGCGGTCCTCTGGGCGGGCACGTGCAGTTGGTGGCCATCGTTCTGGCCGCACAGATTGCATTGGGGCTTGCTAACGTGGCCTTCCATATACCACTCTCTATTGCGGTGGCTCACAACGCCATGGGCGCCGGTTTGCTGCTGACAGTGATCAACCTGCTGTGGCGACTGAGAGAACAACCGCAAACCCACGCGGTAAACCGCCAGAACACAACAACAATCAACCGAGAGGTGACGGCATGAGCGAGCATGCGGAAACACTGCCGGCCCAGAGCGCTGCCAGTAATACAGACACCACCATTTCATGGCGGGACTTCCTGGAACTGACCAAGCCGCGGGTCGTGGCGCTGATGATCCTGACCTCAGTGATTGGCATGCTGTTGGCGGCGCCCGGAGTGCCCGGCTGGCAGGTGCTGTTGTACGGCAATCTGGGTATCGCCTTGCTTGCCGGTGCAGCGGCGGTGGTGAACCACGTGGTTGACCAGAAAATTGATACGGTGATGGCCCGTACCCGCAAGCGTCCGGTGGCCACCGGCAAGATCAGCCCGCTGGATGCCATGGTGTTCGCCACCTTGCTGGCGGCGTCCGGTATGGCGGTGTTGGTCTGGCAGGTCAATGCGCTCACCGCCTGGCTTACGCTGGCATCGCTGGTCGGGTACGCCGGGGTCTATACGCTCTTTCTCAAGCGCGCGACACCGCAGAACATCGTGATTGGTGGTCTCGCTGGCGCTATGCCGCCCCTGTTGGGCTGGACCGCGGTAACCGGTCAGGTGGATGGCCACGCCCTGTTGCTGGTGCTCATCATCTTCGCCTGGACGCCGCCCCATTTCTGGGCCCTGGCGATCCACCGCAAAGAGGAATACGCCAAGGCCGGCATTCCCATGCTGCCGGTTACCCACGGCAACAAGTACACCGAGCTGCACATTGTTCTGTACACCTTTATGCTGCTGGCGGTCAGCGTGCTGCCGTTCGTGACCGGCATGTCCGGGGGCATCTACCTGGTGGGCGCGCTGGCTCTGGGGCTGCGCTTCCTGCAGTACTCCATCCGCCTGCTGAGAGGCGATGACCGCCGGGTAGCGCTCACTACCTTCAAGTACTCCATCACCTACCTGATGGCGCTGTTTGTGGTGCTGCTGGTAGATCACTTCGTGTTCTTCTGAACCACCGACCAAGAGAGATTGCATGAACGGCTCGATCCGCCTGACCCTGATTATTCTGCTGCTGGTCGTGATGTTGGTGTTCGGGCTGGTGGTCGGGCGGCAGGTGTTCACTGTTGACGAGCAGGAGCCTTTACCGGCGCCGGAACTGACCGAACTGAACACCTACGTGTACGACATCGGACGCCCGCTGCCGGAATTCGAACTGCTCAACGAGCAGGGCGATACCGTTACCCGCGAAAACCTGAAAGGGCGCTGGACCTTCGCCTTTATCGGCTACACCAACTGCCCGGACATCTGCCCGGCGGCCATGGCCAACCTGCGGCAAACGGATAACCTGCTGTCGGAGGAACTGCCCCAGCCGGATTACCTGCTGATCACCGCCGATCCGGACTACGACACGCCCGAACAGCTGCGCAATTACACGGACTTTTTTGGCGAGAACTTCCACGGCCTGACCGGTGATATCGACACCCTGCGCGAGGTGGCCAAAAGCCTGAATGCGGTGTTCGTTCACCGCCAGGTGGACGGCGAGCTGCTGGTGGACCACAGCGGCCATTTCGCGTTGCTGAACCCGGACGGTGACATGATCGCGGTACTCCAGCCACCTCATGATCCGGAGACCCTGGCGGAGGCGTTCGAGCGCATCTACGAGTGGGCGAAAGCCAGTCAGCCGCGGGCGGGCTGACTCGCCCCCGCCGAATGTTGCGCTGACATCATCCTGCCAGTGGCTTAAACTGCGCCCCTGTTTTTCTCAGGGTTGCCCGTTATGACCACGTTGCCGCAGACTGCCCCGTCTCCCCGCGAACTGTTCTCCGTGCTTGCTGCCGGGGCAGTGGTGTTGCTGGTGGTGCACGGCCTCGGCCGATTCGTCTACACCCCGCTGTTGCCCCATCTGGTGGACGATGGCCAGTTTGGCGCCGGAGAGGGCGCCGCGGTCGCCACCTGGAATTACCTGGGTTACCTGATGGGGGCACTGCTGGCCATCCGCTGGCACCGTGTTGACCAGATACGCACCCTGTTACCGGTGTCGCTGGCGGTGCACGTGGCCACCACCCTGATTCTTACCCAGACCGATCACCTCACCGTCATCTCCGCCAGCCGCTGGCTGAACGGCGTCGCCAACGGCATCGTGTTTGTGCAGGCGCCGGCGCTGATTCTGGAGTGGCTGGTTCTGCGTAACCGCGCAGCCATGAGCGGGCTGGTGTACATCGGCGTGGGTCTGGGGCTGTTGCTCTCCAGCGGCCTGGTCACCGGCAGCAACGACTGGCTTCACGGCGCCGGGCGCTGGTGGCCTGTGGCCCTCCTGTCCGTGCCGCTGGCATGGTGGGGCGCCGCCCGCCTGATGGCGCTGGAGCTGCCGGTGCGCCAGGCCGCCGCCAGCGGCAAGCCGGTCAAAACCACCACACCGTTGCTGGATCGCGCCAGTATCCCGCTGTTTCTGTCCTACGCCGGCGCCGGCCTCGGCTACATCCTGCCCATGACCTTTTTGCCGCTGCTGGCGAAAGTACAGCTGCCACCCGGCCACTGGCTGCTGAACGGCACCTGGCTCATCGTTGCCCTGGTCACCATTCCCGCGCCCTGGCTCTGGAACCGGCTGGGCGCCAGACTGGGCGACCTGCCGGCGCTGAAGCTGAATTTCATCATCCAGCTGGCCGGTGTGCTGGCGGCGGTGGTGTTGCCCAGCGAGATCGGCCTGATTCTGTGCGCCGCCCTGGTGGGCAGCACCTTCCTCGGCACCGTGCTGTTGACCCAGCGCATCGGTCGCGCGCTGCATCCTCACCAGGGGCCCCGTTTGTCCGCGGCCATGGTGGCGCTGTATGGCTTCACCCAGATGGTGGGTCCATGGCTGACCAAGCAGTGGCTGGATGCGGGGGGTACGCTGGTCAGTGCATTCGGGATCGGGGTGGCGGCGTTGGCGTTCGGACTGGTGTTTGTGTTTTTTGTGCCTTCTTCGGAGTAGGTTTGGTTGGTTGGTTGCTTGTAGGACTGCGGGTTGAGGGGATTGATCGGGGTGGAGGGGTATTTTTTCCTTGGAAATGGAACTCGCTGCGCTCAGACACCCATTTCCGGCGGACAAAAATACCCCTCCACCCCGCTCTAACTGACAACACCGATATCTCGACTTAACGACAAAGCGGAAAAGAGGGTTTGGAACACTCCCGGATATCCTGGGTCGGGTCAGGCACAGTACCGTAGATCGGATCAGGCAAAGCCGTAATCCGACAAGCAGTCCAAACTCTAAAAACCGTTTCTCTCAGACAAACCCAAGTGCAACCATGGTAAGTTGACGCGACAACTGGAGTACCGGTTGGGTATGGGGGTGAACTTTATTTTTGAACGGACAAAGGTGTCTGAGCGCAGCGAGTTCTTTTCCGTTCAAAAATAAAGTTCACCTCCATGCCCTCCCCCAACCCACCCAGTCCTGAATAAAGCCCAAAGCCAGACCAAAAAAACAACTTGCCAACCACCAGCCGCTGTATAAAATGCGCACAATTCCACCCTGAGTGCCGCTGTACCATGCACCTTGTTTCCTTCGATATCTTCCGGACGCTGGGCTTCCCCAATACCACCGTACTCAAACCCGATCAATTCCTTCGCCACAAAGAACTGCTGCGTGACGCAGACTGGGTGCTGTTTCCGGAATACTGGCAGCTGAATGCTCTGGTTCATGGCCTGAAGTGTCGGGTATTTCCGAGTGAGGCCAGCTACCGCATCGGCCACGACAAGGTAGAGATGACACGGGCATTCCAGACGGTCGCACCGGAGCACACCCCCTGGACGATGATCGAGGCGAACGGTCCGCAGGAGCGCGAGCTGATCTGGAGCACCATGACCCACCCGTTCGTGGCCAAGTTGCCGAAGGCCAGTATGGGCGAGGGGGTCTGGCTGATCGAAACCCGGGATGACTGGCGGCGTTACTGTGAGGGTGCGCCGGTGCTGTATGCCCAGGAGTATCTGCCCATCGATCGGGATGTGCGGGTTGTGGTGGTTGGTGATCAGGTGGTCACCGCCTATTGGCGCACCCAGGCGGATCAGGGCTTTTACAACAACGTGGCCCGGGGTGGGCGTATTGATACCAGCCCGGTGCCGCCGGAGGCGACCGAGCTGGCATTAAGGCTGGCACGGGAGCTGGGTGTCGATCACGCCGGCTTTGATGTTGCGCTGGTTGGAGGCTATCCCTACGTACTGGAATTCAACCGCCTGTTCGGCAATCAGGGGCTGGGCCAGGGCAGTGAACTCAGGGAGGCAATACTGGGCTGCCTGGGCCGGCAGTGGGAACCGGAAGATCCGGACGGCCCCACCGAGCCGGAGCCACTCTGGCCCGTTGCGGTCTAGGCTTGCCCTTTCTTCCGTAGCGAAACCGGTCTATGGTTTCAGGTGTTTACCACATTCCAGACGGAGGAAAGAGAATGGGCACAGGAAAAATCGTGGGCGTGGTGTTGTTGGTGGTGGGCGTACTGCTGCTGTTTTTCGGATGGCAGTCGTCCGAGTCGGTCGGCGATCAGATTTCCGAGACCTTCACCGGCCGCTTCACCGATGAAACCATGTGGTACCTCATCGGTGGTGCCGCGGCGGTGGTGGCCGGTGCCTTCCTGGCGTTTGTGAAGCGCTGAGAAGCGCCTCAGGCGAAAACGTCAATCCGGGTCGCACTGTCATGGGTAGATATGCGCATATCGGGGCGTATAAAAAAGCCCGATGATCGCGCCAATCCGGGGTACTTCAGTCAGGCTGAGGCGCCCCTTTTTTTATGCCGGTTTGCCCTCTGGAGGGAAACACTATCCATGATCGAGTCTGCCAACGTTCATCTCGCTGATTATTACGATGCCGATACCTTTGCCCGTATCAAGGCTTTTGCGGACACCAAAGAAACGCCGTTCGTGGTGATCGATACGGCCACCATTGACCGCCAGTACGACCAGTTGGTGGAAGGTTTCCCGTACGCCAACGTTTACTACGCGGTGAAAGCCAACCCTGCGCCGCAGGTGTTGACCCTGCTCCGTGACAAGGGCGCCAGTTTCGACATCGCATCCGTGTATGAGTTGGACAAGGTCATGGGCCTGGGTGTTTCCGCTGACCGCATCAGCTATGGCAACACGATCAAGAAGGCGCGGGATGTTCGCACCTTTTACGAGAAGGGTGTGCGCATGTTCGCCACCGATTCCGAAGCCGACCTGCGTAACATTGCCAAGGCGGCCCCGGGCTCGAAGATTTACGTGCGCATTCTCACCGAGGGCACCCTGACCGCCGACTGGCCTCTGTCCCGCAAGTTTGGCTGTCAGACCGACATGGCCATGGATCTGCTGATTCTGGCCCGTGATCTGGGTCTGGTGCCTTACGGTGTGTCTTTCCACGTGGGCTCCCAGCAGCGTGAAATCGGCGCCTGGGATGCCGCGTTGAGCAAGGTCAAGGTCATTTTCGAGCGCCTGAAGGAAGAAGACGGCATCGAATTGAAGATGATCAACATGGGCGGTGGCTTTCCGGCCAACTACATTACCCGTACCAACGAGTTGAAGGTGTATGCGGAAGAGATCCGCCGCTTCCTCCACGAGGACTTCGGCGATGACCTGCCGGAGATCATTATCGAGCCGGGCCGTTCGCTGATTTCCAACGCCGGCATACTGGTGAGTGAGGTGGTGCTGATTTCCCGCAAATCCCGCACCGCGCTGCACCGCTGGGTGTTCACGGACGTGGGCAAGTTCGGCGGGCTGATCGAAACCCTCGACGAATCCATCAAGTTTCCGATCTGGACTGAAAAGGTGGGTGAAGGAGAGGACTGCGTGATTGCCGGGCCGACCTGTGACAGTGCCGACATCATGTACGAGCACCACAAGTACCCGTTGCCACTGAACCTGGCCATCGGTGACCGCATGTACTGGTTGTCGACCGGTGCCTACACCACCACCTACAGCGCGGTGGAGTTCAACGGTTTCCCTCCGTTGAAGGACTACTATCTGTAACGTCTGACGGAGGCTGCCCGGCCTCCGATTCAGGGTGCGGATGGTTGTCCGGGAGCGGCTCCGGACGTGGGTCCGCTGGCGGATAGAGCAAGGCCAGCGGATTCTCCCTCACCACCTGAAACCAGGCCCGGATCAGTTTCGGGAAACTGGATATCCGTGTTCCCCTGGCCCGCAGCGCGACGTTGAGTGCCAGGGTGAAGCTCACCACCAGATTCACGCCCCCGATAAGCAACGCAAACCCGGTGAACATCGCAAACGCTTCCACGCCCGGTATGAACACCGACATGGCGTAGCCCACGTCGGCTGACGAAAATGCCACATGGCGAATATCGATGGGCAGGCCCGACAGATAGCCGATGTACCCGGTCACCCCCAATAACACTCCGAAGACAAAATTGCTGATCAGCGCGCCGTAGTGCTCGTCCACGTAGCTGGCGAACTTTTCCCGCAGGGTCAGCGGCAGTAATCGCCGCAACAGCGGATGCTGCCGCAAGCGGCCGGCCAGATCCAGGTAGGCGGCGCGGTTGTCGAAATACCCCGCCACCAGCCCGGACACGAACAGCCACACCCCGGCAATCGCGGCATACATCAGTGCTAGGCTCTGCCACGGGTGAATGCCGGCAAGCATGTAATCGTAGCGATTAGTACTGATCAGTGGCACACCCTCCATCCGGGTGTAGCACCAGCCGATGGCGAAGGCCACCGTCAGCGCCACGGCGACATTACCCAGGATAGCCACAAACTGGGTGCGCCCCACCCGCACCAGCAGTTCGGCGAGTTTGCGGGCATTGGCGCGGCCATGCTCGCCCTGTTCCACCTTCTCGGCAATGCTGGCTGCGGTCATGGCGGGCTGCTTGGTGGCAACGGTGCAGTGGAGCATGTGGATCAGCATGAAGCCCAGGCCGTAGTTCAGGCTGACCCACAGGGTCTCGACGCCCTTGCCCAGACCCAGCTGGAGAATCTGGATCTTGATCAGGGCCATGAATGCAATGATCAGACCGCCCCCGGCGCCGGACGCCAGCATCGCCAGATATTCATGACGGCTGCCGGCAATGTAGTGTTCACCGTGATCGCTGGCGTTTTCGGCGACACTGCGGGACATCAGCCTGAGGTTGTCCCGCCACAGGGTGCGGACACCGTGGCGCTCTGCGCTGGCCTGCACCAGGGTCTTGAACAGCTCGATGGATCGGCGGGTGCGTTTTTCCTTGTCAGCGGGATCGAGTACGTCCAGCAGGTGTTCGATGCGGGTCAGGGTCTGGCTCAGGCGCTCCAGCAGGTGGGTCAGCGCCATGGTGGAGCCGGCGGTCACCGAGCGTCGCTGCAAGCGCGCGATCTCGTCCCGGCATTGCTCGATCAGCACCAGTGCGTGGTCGTGATCAAGATGGATTTCGTCTTCGTCCTGCAAACCGCGAACGTAGGACTGAACAAACGCCGCGAGTTCCCGTTGCAGGGCCACAAAAGCAGACTCGCGATCCACCACCCGCGGGTTAAGCCGCACGATGTTGGGCTCCAGTTCTTCCGCGGCGACCCAGATCGACAGCATCTCGATGGCATTGAGGATCTGCGTGCACACCCGTATGCGGGTGCGCTCCAGCGCCGGCGGCGAAAAGTGCCACAGCGTGCCCAGCAGCTTCAGCAACGCCTCATCGGGTACTTCGTGAATCCAGGCGTCGTCGCCTTTGCGATTGAACACCAGGAACAGCACATCCTTGACGTTGTTTCGGTCGGCCGGGGCAGGATTCACCCGCTCATACAGGCGCTCGCTGATTTCCTTGAAAAACCCGCGGCGGGAATACAGCCCGAGGCCGGACAGCAACTGGAAGAACTGGGCATTGTCGAGCCAGCTCTGCAGTCGTGACGAGACCGCCAGGTGGACGTCGAGGCTCTCGGTCAAGGCGGCCTCCAGCTGTTCCATGCGGGTCAGGGTGCTGGCAATGGTTTCCTGGGGACGGGGGCGGACCCAGTCAATCACCAGCGACAGGGTCTTCAGGGCGCTGGTGTCTTCATCGGCCAGTTGGTTGATCAGGGCTGCCAGTGACACGACGACGTCCTTGCTGTTGGATGGGTGATGGAACCGGTTCAATCATACGCTGGAGTCTGGCGTTCCGGTTGCCGGTGGTGATGCTTTTCGGGTCAGATCGAGGGTAAAGATCAGCGGCAGTACCAGAATACTGTACACCACCATGGTCACAACCGCGTGGCTGACGTTTCCGGTCCAGTCGGCAATCAGGCCACCGGCCATCGGCACCGAGAACGCCAGGGTATAACCCACCAGGAAATTGCCGGCCGAAAGCTGGCCGGTTTTCTCCGCGCTGACCAGCAGGGGTGGCAGTGCCACCAGCAGAATCAGCAGGATTCCGGCCACGAAACTCATCAGGGTGGCGCTGGCTATGGCCCACCAGCCGGGCAGCAGCAGTGTGCCGGTGGTGCCGGCGATGCTGATCACCGCCATGATCAGTATCAGGCTTCGGCGGCCAACCCAGGCGCGCGCCATCTTCAGCATCACCAGGGAAGCGGCCACCTGGGCCAGGTTGAACCAGAACAGCGATTCCGCCAGCCGGTCACCCTGCCCCCGCTGCTCCAGCAGCGCGCCCATGTAGGCATTGAGACCGAAGAACATGGAGCCGGACAGCCCCAGTAACAGCCCCACTTTCAGGGTCAACGGGTTCTTCCAGTCCGGTAGCCAGGCCACCTTGCGGACCGGGCGGGCGCGATCCCGTCTGGGCAGGAACAGCAACGCGGCCACCACCAGTGCGGGCAGCGACCAGGCGATCAGGCTAGCCCGCCAGCTGTTGTCCAGTAACGGCATCAGAACGGGCAAGGTAATACCGGCGCCGATAAATTCGCCCATCAACATGCCGTTCATGTAAATGGCAGAACCCACGGCCAGGTGATGGGGTTCGAGCCAGCGCGGTAACAGGGCAGGCAGGGCGGGCTGCATCATCGCCACACCGAGCCCCATCACGGCGCTGGCGAGCATCAGGGTGGTGGCATCCGGGACCAGCCCGCGGCCGGCCGAACCAATCACCATGATTACCATGGCCAGCGCCAGGGTATTGCGGGGACCCAGGCGGGAAATGGCCAGGGAGCCGGGCATGGCGCCGACAGCCAGCATCAGGATCGGCAGAGTGGTGAGGGCGCCCGTCAGTGCCTGTGACAGCGCCAGGTCATCACCGATGAACGGCGCCAGCGGGGGGGCCACCAGCACGGGTATGCGTAGGTAAACCCCGGCAAGCCAAAGCAGCACCGCCACCGGCAGCAGTCTGGCTGGCGGTGGCGGTGTGGTTGCGGCCCGGTATTCAGCCACAGGGCAGCGATTCAGTCTTCGCTGGTGTCAGGCAGGTAAGCACCGTCTTCGTCGTGTACTTCGCGACCGGTGACCGGCGGATTGAAGGCACAGATCAGGCGCATGTCTTCGGTGCCGCCGCGCAGCGTATGCTGGTCATGCTTGTCGAGCGCGTACAGGGTGCCGTCGGAAATCTGGTGGGTTTCCCCGGTGGCCTTGTCGGTGATGGTGCCGTTGCCGGCAACGCAATACACCGCTTCCAGGTGATGCTTATACCAGAGGTTGAGTTCAGCGCCGGCGGGAATGATAGTTTCGTGGAACGAGAATCCCATGCCGTCTTTCTTCAGCAGCATGCGGCGGCTGGTCCAGCCCGGGCCGGTGACTTCGCGTTCGGTACCGATGATGTCTTGCACTCGTACGATTTTCATCCGCATTCCTCATTGGGTGATGGAATAGCCTTACAGTATAAACATCTCTGTTACGTGCGATTCAACCGCCAATCGTCGTAGATGGTCATCGCCTGCTCGATCGCCGCGATGAAATCCGCCCGCAGGCCGTCGTCCGGCGCACGCTGTTTGCGGCACCGTTCGAAGACCCGTTGTATGTCCTGTCGGCTCTTGCGGTCCAGGGTTTCCAGCCAGTGGCTGTCTGACGGTTCCAGGTCCAGCGGATCACGGCCGGCGTGATTGCGATGGCTGATATGCCACCAGTGGTCCACCGCGCGCCCGAGCACCACGTAGCCGAACTGGCTGTCCTGCACCGGGCCGAAGCTGGCGGTTTTCAGGCCGTCCTGCAGTGCGCCGATGTTCAGCGCCGGCAGTGCCAGGCGGTCGCCGTAGAAATAACTGCCCGCCGCTCCGATCAGGCCGCCCACCAGTGCGCCCGCGCCCAATGAGTGGCCGAGAGTCAGTGCATCAATGCCGGCGCCGCCGGCGGCACCGGCACCGAAGCCGGCGGTGGCCAGATAGCGCTTGTTGACGGCCCACACCTTGCGGCTGTCTTCGCTGAACAGGTCATGCTCGTTGTGCCATTCCAGCTCCGCCTCCTGGCGCTGGATCCGGTTGTGCTGATAGAGATGCTCGATAGACACCCGCAGGTTCTGTTCCCGCTGCCGCTGCCGCTGGTACCAGCGCCGCCGTAACCCGTCTGCCAGGTTATCGTCGCTGGTGCCGGCCACCTGGTTGAGGGTGAGCGTGCGTTTCTCCTGGAAGCTCATCAGGTCTTCCAGTGCCCGCGCGATCAGTGCGGCAGCCTGGCGTTTGCGCTGATCGCGCTGCTCGGCAAGAAACCGGGTGGCCTGGTCCAGCGGCCGTTCCCAGGCCGGCTCCAGCTGGCCAAAAGCCCGCAACAGGCTGAGATGTTGGTCGAATGGAGCACGAACGGCATTGAACTTGCGAACAACCTGGAAGAACTGCCCCAGCGCTGCCTGCCAGGTGTCACTGTAGTCGTCGGGCCCGATGCTGTTGATCAGTGCCAGGCTTGGACGACCGGTCCAGCGCAGGATGGTCATTTCCGCTTCATGCTCGGCGCTGTAGGGTACCGAGCCGTCCACCACATAGATAATACCGGCACCCTCGATCAGCGGCGCCAGCAACTCGCACTCGTCGTTGAAGCGGGGATTGTCCCGGTGCTGGGTGATAAAGGCGGCCACAGTTTCCGACCGGTCCGAGGCTGACACGCTGTGGGCCTCCAGCCAGGCCAGTACCCGGCGCGGGCGCTGGAAACCGGGTGTGTCCACCAGGGTATAGAGGGTCTGTCCATCCACCGTCAGCGGGTAGTTCTGGCGCTGTCGCGTGGTGCCGGGCTCCAGCGCAATGGCGATGGCGTCGTTCTGGGACAGGGTGGCCACCACGCTGGACTTGCCCTTGTTGGGGTGGCCAACCACCGCAAAGACCGGAGCGTTATCCATGGCTCTGGTCTTCCCGGCCGTAGGGGTTGTGCTGGGTCAGTTGCGGCTGGCTGATACCGACAAACCCCTGCCCCAACCGCTCGGCAAACCGCAACCATTGCTGTACCTGATGCGCGGGCGGCTGGCCGACACCGGAGGCGGCCAGCGGCACAATGGCCACATGGCTGGCGGCCGGCCAGTGCTCCTGCGCCTGCTGCAGAAAATCCTGGAGTTCGCCGGTGGGTGGCTCCCAGCTGCGAGTGACCACAATCACCGCAGGTCGGGAAATTTGCTGCAGATGCGTTGCCACCGTTGCCAATGCGTGGGCGTCGTCACTAAGCGAGGCGCGCCCGCCGGCCTTGAGCACCAGCGTATCCGGGCCTCGGAGGGCGTCCGGCAACTCCGGCTCACCGGCACCGGCCCAGCAGATCACGGTGTCACTTTCCGGCAACGGCTGCAGCTGACTGTTGGTGGCGGTATCCGGCTGGTGTTCGGCGTCGTTGTGGGCGTTGCCGGTTTCCAGTGTCGGTGTTTCCATGCGGTACCGCAAGGCAGTCTGCCCCGGGTGCTGGCGCAACAGCCGGCGCGCGCGCTGACGGAGTTGCAGCTGGGTGAGGGCGGCCAGGGCCAGGCGCAGCAGAATCACATAACACAGCCAGACCATTGCGACGAAAGGCCACCAGGCCCCGAGCGTTGCCGGATTGACCTCAGCCGCCCCGACGCTGGCGCGAAAAAAGCGGGTGGCCTCAACCAGGGCCGCATCCGGGAATGCCGCGGGCCACAGTCCCTGCCATGGCGCGGCGATGGTCTGCACCAGCGCAAGAAAGCCCGCGTTTTCGGTGTTCAGGGTGGTGCTCCAGCCAAACGCCAGATCCTGCAGAACCACCATCACCAGCAGTGTGACCAGTCCGCTGAGGCCGAAGGCGAGGCCGCCACAATGGGCGGCACGGGCCATCAACGGGGGTTGGAGTTTACGCAGGGCACCGGATGGGTGGGCCTGGCGGGGATCCGCCAATCGCCGCAGCAGCGGGCGCCAGGGTTGCCAGCCGGCCAGCGACTGGACGCTGGTGAGCACCGCCAGCAGGCCCTGCAGCAGCACGAATCCCAGAATGACGGTGATATTGATGCGCTGGCCACCGTCGTAGAACAGCAGGCTGAGCATGGCGACAAGCCCCAGCACCGCGCCGGCCCCCATGAAACCCAGGGTGATGCGCCGCCAGCGCCGCACCAGCTGGTTGCCCACCGTCGGGCCGCGTGCGTCATTGAACCGATCCAGATAAGCCAGCCATTGGCGGGGACCGGGTTCGAGGCCGTCCTGCTGGCAGGTCAGGGCAAATTTGCGATCACGACGGTGCAGGAACGCCGGTGGCTGTTCCTGATCCCGGCGTACCCTGGCGTCAAAGTCCAGTAACAGGCGGATGGGGCTTTCGGTCATTCAACATCCCGGTGGCAAGTTCGGTCGATTGTCCCTGTGAATGCTAGGATATAGGGATTCCCGTTGCCGATACCAGACATACCATGCCCCATCACCTGATGAATCTTCGCCACGTCCCCGACGACGAAGCCGATGAAATCCGCGAGTTGTTCGAAACCCACGGCGTGCGCTATTACGAGACGCCGCCCAGCCGCTGGGGTATCAGCATGGGGGGGTTCTGGGTGCACGATAACGACGAGGCCAGCCGCGCCCGGGCGTTGCTGACGGAGTATCAGCAACGCCGGCTGGCGCAGCAGCGGCAGGAGTATGAGCAAAGCCTGGCCGAGGGCAGAACCGGCGGCTTCTGGTTCCGGCTGCGGGAAAAGCCGGTTACAACGCTGGCGGCCTGCCTGGCCATCGTGGTTATTGCGGCGTTGAGCCTGCTGCCGTTTGTGCGGATTGGCTAGCCGCTGCCAGCGCGGTGTGCCGCAACAGGAAGTCGGTGGCGCGATCCACCGCGCTTCCGGAGGTCAGAAAGCTGGTGAGGTGGCCACGCAGGTGCATTTCATAGAACTCGTTTTCAATGCCGTGATGGTCCAGTTCGTCTCTCAGCCAGTGCGCCTGTTTTGCCGGCACCAGCATGTCCATGGCGCCGTGGAACAGAAAGAAGGGTGGCGCGTTATCGGTCACATGGGTAATCGGTGACGCCTGGCTGTAGACCTCCGGCATGTCCGGTTGCTCGCCGCCCAGGAACTGGCGGATCAGTTTGCCGGAGCCAAACGCCCGCAGATCGGCGGGTATGCCGCCGGCCACCACCGCGATCGGCCGCGTCTCCGGCCCGCCATGGGGCGCGTTGAGTTCGCTGTCGGAGCTGGCCACCAATGCCATCAGCGCCACCAGATGCGCCCCGGATGAAAAGCCAAAGGCGCTGATGCGCCCGGTGTCCAGATCGTATTGCTCAGCCTGGTCGTGGAGCCAGTGCATGGCCAGTTGCAGATCGTGAAGTTGCGCCGGGAAGGTGTGCTGCGGTGCAAAGCGGTAATCGATGTTCAGCACGGCAAAACCGCGGCTGGCCAGATCCTCGGCGATGCCGTCCATGTCTTCCCGGGAGCGTCGCTCCCAGCCACCGCCGTGCACCAGAAGCACCGTCGGGTTGCCGCCGGCCCGGGTTTGCATGGGCAGGTAGAGATCCGCGGCCAGCTTCTCCGGCCAGTCGTCTGGCGTGTAGATGAGGTCTCTGGTCACGTCATAACCGGTGTCCGGCCAGGCCGGCGCGGCTCTGTCGGGCGCGCCGTGGTGTGAGGCGCATCCGGACAGTCCAAAGAGCGCCATCAGGATCATCAACGGGGTCTTCGGGAACATCCTTATCAAGGCATCGATCCTCGCCATCAGTGATTGACCTGTATCTGTACGTGAAAACGGGTGCGGCGGATGCCTGTTTGCTGCGGAAACGGTAGACGTGTCCCGGATTCAGGACAAGCGCTGCAGGGTTTTGTACCATGCAGATTACTCTCGATTGCGGTAACCGGACCATGAAGCAGCTCTTTAGTCAGAACAACAAGAATGGCTTGACCCTGGATCTGATCGAAGCCCTGTTCCCGATGTTCGAGGAGGCCAGCGCCGGCGCCATTGCTGTGGATCGTGACTGCCGCATTACCTGGATCAACGCTAGTTACGCCGGCCTGCTGGGCCTCGATGAGCCGCCGGCAGTCATTGGCCGCTACGTGCGGGATGTAATTCCCCATACCCGCATGCCCGAGGTGGTGGAGACCGGTAAGCCGCTGCTGCTGGATATCATGGAGCACCAACAACAGCAACTGGTGGTGACCCGCCTGCCGTTTTTTGACGACGCCGGTGAGATTCTCGGTGCAGTAGCGTTTGTGCTCTATGACGACCTGCAGCCGCTGACGCCCCTGGTCAGCAAATACCGACGCCTGCACCAGGACCTTGCCGCCGCGCGCCGGGCGCTCGCCAAAAAAGCTCGGGGTACCCGCTACAGCCTGGGGGACTTCGTCGGCGCCAGTCCGGCGGCGCTGGAGGTCAAGCGCCGTGCCCGCCTGGCCGCCGGTCGCGACATGCCGGTGTTGCTGTTGGGCGAAACCGGCACCGGCAAGGAGGTACTGGCACAGGCCATCCACACGGTGTCGGCGCGGGCGGACCGGCCCTTTGTGGGGGTGAATGTGGCGGCCATTCCCGACAATCTGCTGGAAGCCGAATTCTTTGGTGTCGCCCCCGGCGCCTACACCGGCGCAGACCGCCGCAGCCGTGAGGGCAAGTTCCAGCTTGCCAATGGCGGCACCCTGTTCCTGGATGAAGTGGGTGACATGCCGTTGCCGTTGCAGGCCAAGCTGCTGCGGGCCCTGCAGGAAGGCGAGATCGAGCCACTCGGCTCCAACAAGGTGATAGCCGTGGATGTCCGGGTCATTGCCGCGACCAGTCGCAATCTGGAGGCGATGATGGCCGAGGGCAGCTTCCGTTCGGACCTGTACTACCGGCTCAATGTACTGGAGATCCCGATTCCGCCCCTGCGGGAACGGCTGGCGGATCTGGGGGTGCTGTGTGAGGCACTGCTGGAGGATATCTGCAATGGCGTGGACATCCGCGGTGAGATCACCGATGCCGCGGTTTCTGCGCTGGGCAGCTATGACTGGCCGGGTAATATCCGCGAGCTCAGGAATGTGCTGGAGCGGGCGCTGACCATGGGCGAGGAAAGCGGCCTGCTGGACGCGGATGCCATCTTCAAGGTGCTGCCACGCAACGGTTCCCGCCCCCAACCCGGCCTGTCGCCACGGCCAGTGCGGCCACTGGCCCAGGTCATGGCCGAGGCCGAAGGCCAGGCCATTGAATCCGCGCTGGTGGCGTCGCGGGGCAATCGCACCCGCGCCGCGAAACTGCTGGGTATTTCCCGTTCGGTGCTTTACGAAAAGCTGTTCAGAATGTCCTGAATTCCGGACAACTGTTCCGGGATCAGGACAACCACCTACGACATAGGTCTTGATGTGTCCGGAATTCCGTACAATTTTATCCTTTTCCAGACTTGCAAAAAACTCCTAAGATTATGATTTAATTTGTTTTTCTGCGCATGGCATGACACCTGCTAACTTCCCCGTGCAGGACGTCAGAACAACGCAGAAAACAAGACTGGCGCTCAACGTTGGACCCACAATTTGTCTGTCTATCTCGTTTTCTGCGATGTCTGACTAAACTCAGACCAGGACCCTCAGTCCCGAACTGGCGGCCGGAAAAAACAACAATGTTAGGAGGCTTGCCAATGACACTCTTCAAGGCGCTCGCCGGAATCACCGGTGCGATTGCCCTGTCCACCGGATCGGCCTTCGCAGACGACCTTCGCTGGAAAATGCCCGTTGCCTTTGCCACCAATCTTCCCGGCCTGGGTTCGCCTGCCGCCTGGGTTGCAGACAATCTCACCACCGCCTCCGATGGCAGCATTCAGGTTCGTGTGTACGAGCCCGGTAAGCTGGTGCCGCCGTTCGACATTCTTCAGGCGGTATCCGACGGCAAGGTAGAGGCAGGCTATACCTGGATCGGTTACGACCAGGGCAAGGTGCCGGCCATTCCCCTGTTCGCCGCCGTCCCTTTCGGCATGAAGCCCTGGGCTTACACCGCCTGGTATTACTACGGTGGCGGCCACGACATGCTGCAGGAAGTCTACGCCAACAAGGGTTTTGATGTGCACGCTCAGCTGTGCGGTATTATCGGACCGGAGACCGCGGGCTGGTATGCCGAACCCATCGAAACACTGGAAGACTACAAAGGCCTGAAGATTCGTTTCGCAGGCCTTGGTGGCAAGGTCCTGGAAAAACTGGGCGCCTCGGTCACCATGATGCCCGGTGGTGAGCTTTACCAGGCACTGGAAAAAGGCACCATCGATGCCACCGAATTCTCCATGCCCGCCATCGACCAGATCCTCGGCTTCAACCAGGTGGTCAAGTACAACCTGTTCCCGGGTTGGCACCAGCAGTTCACTGCCCAGTACATGTTGATCAACAAGGATCAGTGGAATAAAACCACCGACGCACAGAAAGCGCTGGTTGAGGCTTCCTGTACCGCCGCAACAACGCTTGGTCTGGCCGAGGGTGAGTACAAGAACGGCAAGGTCCTGGCTGAGTTCCAGGATAAAGGCGTTCAGGCGGATCAGATTCCCCGTGACGTTCTGAAGGAGCTGCAATCGGTTACCGAGGAAGTATTGAAAGAAGAAGCGTCCAAGGATGCCGACTTCAAGCGTGTCTATGAAAGCCAGAACGAGTTCCTGGAAACCTACGAGGTCTGGGATACCCGCGCCTACGTTCCTTCGGACCTGTAAGGTCGGGGCCGCTCCCGAGACACCGGACCGGGTCCGGTGTGCTCTGACCAAGTCTGGATGGCCCTTCGGGGCCATCCTTGTTTCACCATCGGCTTTCTGAGCGAGGAACGGTTTTATGACGGTGCCTGGTAACGACTCACCGCAGCCGGCGCGGCCATCCATGTCCGCCACCGACGAACTTCTTCACCATCACACGGAGTTGCCAACCACCCGGCTCAGCCAGGGCATGGACCGGGTGATTGCGGCCATCGGCAAGAGTGCCTCCTGGCTCTGGCTGGTGGTGACCGGGGTGATTATCTATGCCGTGATCGGCCGCTACGCGTTTGGCCTGGGTTCGGTGACGCTGGAGGAAGTGCAGTGGCACCTGGCAGGTGCCGGCTGGCTGCTGGGACTGGCCTACACGCTGGTGGTGGATGACCACGTCAGGGTGGACGTGATTCACGAACGCCTGTCCCTCAAAGGCCAGGGCTGGGTGGAGCTGCTGGGTCTGCTGTTTCTGCTGTTGCCGTTTCTGGGGCTGGCGGTCTACGAAATGGTGCCATACGCCTACAGCTCCTGGCAGCAGGGCGAAACCAGCCAGGCACCGGCGGGGCTGCCCCACCGCTGGGTCCTCAAGGCCGTGCTGGCCCTGGCGTTCATTCTGCTTGCGCTGGGTGCGCTGTCCCGCCTGCTGAAAGTGACGGCACTGCTTTTTGGCTTTCCGAAGCCGATCCGGACCGGGTCCGGGCATAACAAGAACGAGGATGTGTCCTGATGGAGTTAGAAACCCTGTTTGTAATCGGCATGTTCCTGACCTTCGGGGCCCTGCTGATGACCGGTTATCCGGTGGCCTGGGTGTTGGGTGGAACGGCTGTTATCTGGACCCTGATTGGCGTGGTTGCGGTTGAGAGCTTCGGTGCCAATCTCTGGTTCGATTACCCCTCGTCCATGGGGCTCGTGCCTGAACGCATCTGGGACGTGGTGAACAGTGAAACCCTGGTCGCCCTGCCGATGTTCATTTTCATGGGCATCATGCTCGATCAGTCGGGCGTGGCCGAGCGACTGATGAACAGCATGGTCAAGTTGTTCGGGGCGGTACGCGGTGGTTACGCCGTCACCGTGGTGGTGATCGGTGTCCTGCTGGCCGCCACCACCGGCATCATCGGCGCCTCCGTGGTGCTGCTGGGCATGCTGTCCCTGCCGGTGATGATGGAGCACAAGTACGACAAGGGCTTTGCCGTGGGTACCGCCTGCGCCACCGGCACCCTGGGCATCCTGATTCCACCGTCCATCATGCTGGTGCTGATGGCCGACCGGCTGGCGGTGCCCGAGGCGTCCGTGGGTGATCTGTTCATGGGGGCGTTCCTGCCCGGCCTGCTGCTGGGTGCCATGTACGTGGCCTATGTGATGATTCGCCCGCTTTTCCAGCCCCACATTGCGCCGGTGCCTGAGGGCACCCAGAAAGTGTCCTGGCGCATTTTCTGGGAAGTGGCCAAGGCCGTGGTGCCCACCGCGGCGCTGATTCTGGGTGTGTTGGGGTCGATTTTTGCCGGTGTGGCGACACCCACCGAGGCCTCTGGTGTGGGGGCGCTGGGTGCCCTGCTGCTGGCGCTGATGTCCGGCCGCCTGAACCTGAAGGTACTCAACTCCTCAATGCAGCAGACCACCCGCACCGCCGCGTTCATTTTTGCCATTTTCCTGGGCGCTACCGCGTTCTCGGTGGTGCTGCGGGGGCTAGGCGGTGACCAGGTGATCGAGGATGCACTGCTGGGATTGCCGTTCGGACCCTACGGTGTGGTACTGACCATTCTGTTTGCGGTATTCCTGCTGGGCTTCTTCCTGGACTGGGTGGAAATCACCCTGATCATACTGCCGCTGGTGGCGCCGGTGGTGCAGACCCTCGGATTCGACCTGGTGTGGTTCACCATCCTGTTTGCCATGTGCCTGCAGACCTCATTCCTGACCCCGCCGGTGGGCTTTGCCCTGTTCTACATCAAAGGTGTGGCGCCGCCGGAAATCCACGTGATGGACATCTACAAGGGGGTCGTGCCTTTCATCATCATCCAGTTGGTTGCCCTCGCTATTGTTTTCCTGGTGCCCGAGATTGCGACCTGGCTACCCAGCGTGGCCTACGACTAAGGAGAGAATAATCATGCGTTTACACAACCGGATAGCCCTGATCACTGGGGCAGGTCGCGGGATCGGCCGTGCCATTGCCGAGCGGTACGGGCGCGAGGGCGCGCGGGTGGCGGTGGCCGACCTCACCCTGGAGAGTGCCCGGCAAGCCGTCGATGCCATCGAACAGGCGGGTGGCACCGCCATGGCACTGGCCATGGACGTCACCGATGAGCATGCGGTGGAAGCGGGCGTTGCCGCCATTGTGGACCGCTGGGGCGGCCTCGACATCGCCCTGGCCAACGCCGGCGTCCAGCACATCGATCCGCTGCACAAACTGGCGTTTGCCGATTGGAGCAAGGTGATGAGCGTCCATCTGGATGGCGCGTTTCTGGTGACCCGGGCTGCGCTCAAGCAGATGTACGCCGGTGGTGGCGGAACCATGCTCTACATGGGCTCGGTTCACTCCCTGGAAGCCTCGCCGCTGAAGGCACCCTATGTCGCAGCCAAGCACGGCATGCTGGGCCTTTGCCGGGCCGTGGCGAAGGAAGGCGCCGAGCATGGCGTACGCAGCAATATCATCTGCCCCGGCTTCGTGCGTACCCCGCTGGTGGACAAGCAGATCCCCGAGCAGGCGCGGGAACTGGGCATTCCCGAGGCCGAGGTCATCAGCAAGGTGATGCTGAAAAATACAGTGGACGGGGAATTCACGACTCTGGAAGATGTAGCGGAACTGGCCGTGCATCTGGCGGCCTTCCCGTCTGCAGCGCTGACCGGCCAATCCATCGTGGTCAGCCACGGCTGGCACATGCAGTAATCATCAGGAGCGACGGATGAGCAACACAGAACAGTCACCGGTGGTCTGGTCTCCCTCGGAAGACACCCTGAGCCACTGCCGGATGGCGCGGTTCCGGAGCTGGCTGGAAGGCCAGGGCTTCGGGCCATTCGCCGATTACCATGCCCTGCATCAGTGGTCCATCGACGAGCTGGAAACCTTCTGGGCGAAAGTCTGGGAGTACTGCGGTCTGGTCAGTGCTGCCCCGGCGGATCAGGTGCTGGGTAGCCGTACCATGCCCGGCGCCGAATGGTTCCCGGGCATGAAAGTGAACTTTGCCGCTAACCTGTTGCGCCTGGCTGACGGCGAACACGCCGACCGCGAAGCGGTCGTCGCCTATTGCGAAACCCGGCCTGTGCTGCGCCGCAGCTACGCCGAGCTGAAAGCGGACGCCGGCGCGCTGGAAGCCTTCCTGCAGGCCAAAGGCATTGACCAGGGCGATCGCGTGGCCGGTGTGGTCACCAACGGCTACGAAGCCCTGGTCGGCATGCTGGCGGCCACCAGCCTCGGCGCCATCTGGAGCTCCGCCTCTCCGGATTTCGGTGTCGGCGCGATTCTCGACCGCTTCGGTCAGATCGAGCCATCGGCACTGATTGTGGTCAACGGTTACGGCTACGGCGGCAAGGTGTTTGCCCGCCAGACCGAGTTCGCCGAGCTGATCGCCGGGCTGCCATCGTTGAAGTGTGTGGTCAGTGTCCAGCAGTTGCCGGAGCAAGCGCCCATCCAGGGTGCGCGGGTGACACCCTGGGAGGAAGCCCTCACCTTCGGTGCCGGTTCAGCGCCCTCGTTCACGCCGCTGCCGCCGGATCACCCGGTCTACATCCTGTATTCCTCCGGCACCACCGGCAAACCCAAATGCATCGTGCACGGTGCCGCCGGCCTGCTGGTCAACCACGCCAAGGAACTGATGCTGCATGGCGATGTCGGGCCGGAGGACCGCTTCCTCTACTTTACCACCTGCGGCTGGATGATGTGGAACTGGCAGGCCTCCGCCCTGCTGACCGGCGCGGCGGTAATCACCGTGGACGGCTCCCCCGGTTATCCGGATCTGAACTATTTATGGCAGCTGGTGGCCGACGAGAAAGTCACCCACTATGGCACCAGCGCCCGCTTTATTGCCGGTTGCCGCAAGGCCGAACTGGCGCCGGCGAAGTCCCTCGATCTGAGTGCGCTGCGCGTGGTGTTCTCCACCGGTTCACCGCTGTTGCCGGAAGACTACGACTGGGTCTACCGCGACGGCGCCCCTGACGTACTGCTGGGGTCGATTGCCGGCGGCACCGACATCTGCGGCTGCTTCGTCGGCGCCACCCCGCTGCTGCCGGTGCACCGGGGCGAAATCCAGTGCCGCTTCCTCGGGGTCGACGCCGTAGCCTACGGTGAGGACGGCCAGCCGGTCAGCGCAGGCCGGGGTGAGTTGGTCTGCCGCCAGCCGCTGCCGTCCATGCCGGTGAGCTTCTGGCAGGACCCGGGTGACGAGCGCTACCGCGACGCCTACTTCAATACCTTCCCCGGTGTCTGGGCCCACGGCGACTTCATCGAATTCACCGAACACGGCGGCGCCATCATCTACGGCCGCTCTGACGCCACCCTCAACCCCGGCGGCGTCAGAATCGGTACGGCAGAAATCTACCGTCAGGTGGAAACCGAGGCCGCGGTGAAAGACAGCCTGGTTGTCGGCCGCCAGATCGATGGCGATGTGGAAGTGGTGCTGCTGGTGGTTCCGGCCGACGGTGAGCCGCTCGGTGAAGACCTGGTCAAGCGGCTGAAAACCCGCATCCGCGAGGGCGCCAGCCCGAGACATGTGCCCCGGCACGTGATCACCGTGCCGGACATCCCCTACACCCGCAGTGGCAAGAAGGTGGAGCTGGCGGTCGCCCGGTTGATCAACGGCTCCGCCCGCAGCGACAACCGCGATGCCATGGCCAACCCGGAAGCGCTAGATCAGATTCGCCAGAGCCTGGCGGAGGCAGGTTTGTTGCCGAAGACATAATCGGAGGGCGCTTCGTCGGATTACGCCTATGGCTAATTCGACCCACGAGGTCAGGACGGCGCCCCCTCCCGGGTCTCTCAAGGAGTGCGGGCGGGGGGAATTCCCAAAACAGTCAGGAAAGCCCCGCTTTCCGTTTTGGGAGCTCCCCCCGCCCACACTCCGAGCCACCCAATCTAAGCCACCCACTCCGAGCCCGCCGGAGAGGCCCCCGTCGCAAAAGTCCGAAAGTTTCGTAAATTCCCGGCAGTTCACCATCCTGTAACAGGTTTTAGCGCATTTTTAGTCCGTTCTTATACTAAGATCGTACCCAGAATCCGCGAAAAAATGGTATCTTACTAGGTCTATCAAAAGTTCCCGTATCAGTCATTGCTCAGGTCGGGCGTTCACAAGACCTCTGACCCTGCCATGGCCGTCCTGAACTCACACACTAGCCTGAGGACGAAAATGACAACATCCAAAGCCAAGATAGTTTATACCCTGACCGACGAGGCCCCCGCCCTCGCCACCCGGTCCCTTCTTCCCATCCTTGAAACTTACGCCAAGCCGGCCGGCATCGAATTTGAAACCAGCGACATCTCACTGGCGGCGCGTATTCTGGCCGGGTTTCCTGATTACCTGGAAGAAAACCAGCGGGTGCCTGACGCACTGGCAGAACTGGGCGAATACACCAATGACCCGGACGCCAACATCATCAAGCTGCCGAACATCTCAGCCTCCATCCCGCAGTTGCGGGCGGCCATCAAGGAGCTGAACAGCCAGGGTTACAAGCTTCCCGAGTACAAGGAACACCCTGAGACCGACGAAGAGAAAGAGGCCCAGGCCCGTTACTCCAAAGTTCTCGGCAGCGCCGTCAACCCGGTGCTGCGGGAAGGCAACTCCGATCGCCGGGCGCCGGCCGCGGTCAAGGCGTTTGCCCGCAAATACCCCCATTCCATGGGTGAGTGGAGCCCCGCTTCCCGCACCCACGTGGCGCACATGCGCGGCGGTGACTTCTACTCCAACGAGCAATCCGTCACCCTCGACAAGGCCACCAATGCCCGCATCGTGTTCGAAAACGCCAAGGGCAAACAGACGGTCCTGAAAGCGGAACTGCCGCTGATGGAAGGCGAAGTACTCGACGGCATGTTCATGAGCAAGATGGCGCTGATCAAGTTCTTCGAAGACGCTCTCGCCGACTGCGAGAAGACCGGTGTCATGTTCTCGCTGCACGTCAAAGCCACCATGATGAAAATCTCCCACCCGATTGTTTTCGGCCACGCGGTGAAGGTTTTCTACAAGGAGCTGTTCGACAAGTACGGTGATCTGTTCAACGAAATCGGTGTGAATCCCAACAACGGTCTGTCTTCGGTGATTGAGAAGATCAAGCAGCTGCCGGAATCCAAGCAGGAACAGATCCAGGAAGACCTGCACGCGTGCTACGAGCACCGTCCGGAAATCGCCATGGTGGATTCGGTCAAGGGCATCACCAACCTGCATGTGCCCAGCGACGTCATTGTGGACGCCTCCATGCCGGCGATGATCCGTAACTCCGGCAAGATGTGGGCCCGTGACGGCAAGCTCAAGGACACCAAGGCGGTGATGCCGGAGTCCACCTACGCCACGATTTACCAGGAAGTGATCAACTTCTGTAAAACCCACGGTGCGTTCGATCCCACCACCATGGGCACGGTGCCGAACGTTGGCCTGATGGCGCAGAAAGCGGAAGAATACGGCTCCCACGACAAGACCTTTGAAATCAAGGAAGACGGTGTGGTTCGCGTGATCGCCGAAGACGGCACCGTGCTGACCGAACACAAGGTCGAGCAGGGTGACATCTGGCGCGCCTGCCAGACCAAGGACCTGCCGATCCGCGACTGGGTCAAGCTGGCGGTCAACCGTGCCCGTGCCACCGGCATGCCGGCGCTGTTCTGGCTGGATGACGAGCGTCCCCACGATGCCGAGCTGATCAAGAAGGTCAACACCTACCTGAAAGAGCACGACACCGACGGTCTCGAGATCATGATCAAGTCGCCGGTGCGCGCCATTCGCTGGACCATGGAGCGCCTGATTCGCGGCCTCGACACCATCTCCGTGACCGGTAACGTGCTGCGTGACTACCTCACCGACCTGTTCCCGATTCTGGAGCTGGGCACCAGCGCCAAGATGCTGTCCATCGTGCCGCTGCTGAACGGTGGTGGCCTTTACGAGACCGGTGCCGGCGGCTCGGCACCCAAGCACGTGCAGCAGCTGCTGGAAGAAAACCACCTGCGCTGGGATTCCCTCGGTGAGTTCCTCGCCATTGCGGTATCTCTCGACGAGCTGGGCGAAAAGCACGGTAACGACCGCGCCTGCCTGCTGGGCCAGACCCTGGACAAGGCCACCGAGCGTCTGCTGGAGAACAACCAGTCGCCGTCACGGGTGACCGGCGAGCTGGACAACCGCGGCTCCCATTTCCACCTGTCCCGCTATTGGGCGGAAGAGCTGTCGAAGCAGGACAGCGATCAGGAGCTGAAGGCATTCTTTGGCAAGCTGTCGAAGCAGCTGGAAGAGAACAAGGACAGGATCCTTGAGGAAATGAGTGTGATCCAGGGCCATCCGGCGGACATTGGTGGCTATTACCACCCGCCCGCGGACAAGGTGTGTGCGATCATGCAGCCGAGCGAAACCCTGAACCGGATTCTGGCGGACGCCCGCGCGTCAGTGAAGTAATCGCCAGACGGCTATCGAGCCGGGCAGCCGCGAGGCTGTCCGGTTTTTTTGTGCCCGGTTTCAGGCCTGCAGCGGGGCAAACCCGGCGCTGGTCAGGCGCGCAAGGTCCCGGGGTGACAGCTCGATTTCCAGGCCCCGGCGCCCGGCGCTGACGAACACGGTGTCGAACCCCTCCGCGGAGTCATCAATGAAGGTCTTCAGCGGTTTTTTCTGGCCCAGCGGGCTAACACCGCCAAGGACGTAACCGGTGCTGCGCTGCACATGCTGCTTGTCGGCCATCGCCGCTTTTTTGCCATTGGCCGCCCGCGCGATCTGTTTCAGATTCAGCATGGCACTGACCGGCACCACGGCCACCGCCAGTTCCTTGCCGTCTATCGTCACCACCAGGGTCTTGAACACCCGGGCCGGCGCAACGCCCAGCTTGTCTTCCGCCTCATGGCCGTAGGATGCGCTGCCCGGGTCGTGAGGGTACTCGTGCAGGGTGTAGTGAATGCTGGCGTTTCGGGCTGCGTTTATGGCCGGTGTCATGGTGGGCATCCGCTCGTTCAATCGGTTCAGGCCTGAAGATTTACCGCATTTGTTATCAATTGCAAACTGCCCTCGACGAACCGGAGGTGAGTGACTACTTTTCATACAGTTGTTATTGTTTTTTCCTCAAGAGCCTTGTTTTCCAACCATGACCCCTATCCGGACTGTGGCTGAATGAACACCCTCAAGAACCGGCACATTCCGTTGCTGCGCACGCTCTGGGTGGTTCTGATCTATCTGTGTGTCGGCTGGTTATGGATCACCTTCTCGGATGCCGTGGCACACGCCTGGTTTACCGACCCGACTACGCTGAGCCAGGTGCAGACCTGGAAGGGCCTGCTGTTTGTGCTGGTCACCACGACGGTGCTGTTTGTGGTGTTGCTGCGGCAGTTGCAGAAAGACCGCCGGCTGCTGCAGCTCCAGCACCGCCAGCGGGAAGCGCTGCGGCGGCGGGAGCGGCAGCTCACCGTTTTGATGGACAACCTGCCCGGTATGGCATACTGCTGCCGGTTTGACGAGCACTGGACCATGCTGTTCGTGTCCAGCGGCTGCCGCGATCTCACCGGTTATGAGCCAGACGAGTTGGTTGAGAACCGGGTGGCCAGCTACGCCAGCCTGATTGGCGAGGAACACAGCGAGGGGTTGACCGAAGCGGTTGCGAAAGCCGTGGAACAGGGCGAGCCGTTTGCCGTCGAGTATGCGCTCACCCGCAAGGATGGCAGCCAGATCTGGGTCTGGGAGCGTGGCCGCGGCGTTGACGATGAGCACGAAGGCGAGATGTTGCTGGAGGGCATTGTGCTGGACATTTCCGATCGCAAGGCGCTGGAAAATGAGCTGGCCGAGCTGGCAACCCTCGACCCGCTAACCGGGCTGTATAACCGGCGGGAAATGACCCGTCTGCTGGAGGAGGAAATTGCCCGGGCGTCCCGCTACCGGCGGGAGCTGGCGCTGCTCTGGATCGATTTTGATCACTTCAAGGTTATCAACGACTCGTTTGGCCATGCCGCCGGCGATGCGGTGCTCAGGAACGTCAGTGAGCGGATGCGGACCGGCATTCGCAGTGTCGACGTGATCGGTCGTTTTGGCGGTGAGGAGTTTGTTATCCTGCTCCCGGAGATGGGTGTGGAGGATGCGCTGGAAACCGCTGAGCGCCTGCGACTGCTGGTCGGTGGCAGACCGGTGCCCCTGGAGACCGGAGACGCCGCCACGCTGACCATCAGTATCGGTGTGGCGGTGTTTCCCATGCACGGCCACAGCCCGGACTCCCTGTGTGCCGCGGCAGACAGGGCCATGTACCGGGCCAAGGAAGCCGGTCGCAACTGCGTGATCATGGCGCCGTCGCCGGAACCGGCTCATAATGCCTGATGGCAGCCGTTGGAAAGACTGACAGCGTCGCCACCGCCCTCCGGCCAATGATCCGGCCCCGGCCTACGGCGATCATGAAATGAAAAACCGCAACCCGAACCAAAGGTTACCGATGAACCGAATTGCCCGTCGTGCACTGCATACCTGCCCGGTACCGAAAGACCTGTCCGCCATCACCTATCGCGATGTCGCCGGCGAAAACCCCGACGCCGCAGGGGTTTCCACCCAGGTCACGGACGCCATCTGGCAGGGCGTGGAGCGACTGTACCGCACCGGTGTGCACCCGGGTATCCAGCTGTCGGTGCGACACCGGGGCGAGCAGATTCTGCACCGCGCCATCGGGCATGCCAGTGGCAACGGCCCCCACGATGCGCCTAATGCGGTCAAGGTGCCGATGACCACCGACACCCCGATCTGCTACTTCTCTGCATCCAAGGCGGTGACGGCACTGCTGATGCACATACTGGCGGAGCAGGGGCTGATCAATCTGAGTGATCCGGTGTCCTACTATTGCCCGGAATTCGCCGCTGCCGGCAAGCGCACCATCACCATTCATCAGATTCTGTCCCATCGCGGCGGCATTCCGGGCATTCCCCGGGAAACCCCCATCGATGTGTTGTGGGACCGCGACGAAATCTGGCGGGTGTTGTGTGCCGCCAAACCGGTCGAAGTGGACGGCGCCAAGGTGGCATATCACGCCATCACCGGTGGTTTCGTGTTGCAGCGGGTGCTGGAGAAAGTCACCGGTGACACCATCGAGAACTTCCTCGATATCCACCTGCGCCAGCCCATGGGCATGCGCTGGTTCACCTACGGTATCGCGGCAGACCAGCTCAACGAACTGGCCAGTAACTACGCCACCGGGCCAACCCCGCGATTCCCGGTATCCTGGATTGTAAACCGCGCGCTGGGCGGCGACATTCGTACCGTGGAGCAGGTGGTGAATGATCCGCGGTTCCAGGAGGCGGTCATTCCGGCGGGTAATCTGTGCGGTACCGCCGAGGAAATCGGCCGCTTTTTCCAGATGATGCTCAACGGCGGGGTCTGGAACGGCAAGCGCATTTGCAGTGAGCTGACGGTGCGCCGGTCCATCCAGCAATTCGGCTCCTTGCAGATCGACCGCACCATGATGGTGCCCATGCGTTTCAGCGCCGGCATGATGCTGGGGGGCAACCCCTTCGGCTTGTGGGGACAACAGAGCCGCTACGCCTTCGGTCACATCGGTCTGATCAACAAGCTGTGCTGGGCCGATCCCGCCCGGGACATTTCCGTCAGCCTGCTGAACACCGGTATCCCCATTGTGGGCCACCATCTGCCGGCGCTGGCGAAGTTTGTTTACACCGTGTGCGACCGCCTGCCACTGATCCCGGAAAGCCAACGGCCGCTGATCGCGGCCTGAAGCGCCTTCAGAGCGTGCGCAGCTGGTCTTCCAGTATGCCCAGCACCGAAGACAGGATGTCGCGGAAATCCGTCAGGGTCTGGGTACGCTGGATGACATCTTCGCGGCTCTCGTCAAGTCGTTCCAGCTTGGGCACGACACGGCGGATCCCCTCGGTGATTACTTCATAGGGATAATGATGGTCCATCACGCTGAGCTTGTTTATTTCCGCCACTTCCTGGCTGAAGATGCTGATGATGTCATACAGCATGTCCTTGTGCTGAATACTGCTGGCTTCCCAGTAGGCGTCATCAAGCAGTTCAAGCAGTGAAAGATATTCCCTCAGTGTGTCGGCAACAGAAGTCTGGCTCATGGGGTTGCTCGTCCATTTGAAATGTTGGTGCGTACGGAGAGGAACTATAGCAGGAGATGTTTGCGCTGTTTCTGCCCGGGGCCATAAAGTGCTTACAAAAATATGAAACTCTATTCATTTTTATTGAGTTCTGTCGGACAGTCATGCAGACTCCAAGTGTGCGTTATGGATATACCACACTCAACGGAAGAGAAGCGTGATGGACAAGCACTCACACATGGCGGCCGATCCGGATCGCCAGCGCGCGGTGAAACTCGATCACCATGACAGTGTGCGCTCCCACGTACGGGAACAGGTGAGCTCGGAAGTTGAGCGCCTGGAACGTCGCATCGAGACCCTCCGCCTGACCCGTGCCCCCCATGCTGCGATCATGATCTCCGCCTATCAACGGATGCTGGACCGCAAGCGAGGTTTCCTGCAGAACTGGGATTTGCGCGACAGCGGTTACTGACGCCCCGCAATGGCTACCGTATCGTAGCGGATGGCTTCCTCGCCGTTCTGCTGGTTGCCGCAGTGTTGCGGGTTTGCCGTGCGCTCGCCGTCTTCCACGACCGTTGGTGGTTCGTCGGTTGAAGTGAATATCCTGACCGTCGCCTCGCCGTAGGTCAGCACCGCTCTGACACAATCCGGCTCCTCACCATTGATCACCAGATTTTCGGCAGCGGTCAGTGTCAATGTATCCCGCTGCGTGCCGATAAACTCCTGAAGAAACTCCACATTGCCGAGAGTGCGACCGGTGTAACTGGTGGCCGAGAACTCCGGTTGATTGAATCCGCTGGTGCCGAACGTGCTGGTATCGTAACGACCACTCCAGGAGGCGCTGGCCACTTCTGCAGGGTTGGTCTCGCCGTCAGCCGGTGGCCGGGCCACGAACTGGGTGGCGCGAAATACTTTTTTCAGTGTGGGGTTGTAGGTCCAGTCCAGCATGACGTAGATCCAGGTGCTGTCGGCCGCGGAGGCGGTGGTGTCTGCGCCGGTTTCGGTAAAGCGGACCAGGGCGTCGTTGGCCGGCGTGTTGTAGCTGGCGGCTTCGTCTTCTTCGATGCTGTCCCGCATCAGCCGCCGACCCTCGTTGAAGTTATCCACCGTCCCGGAGGCAATCACCTCGTTGATCAGATCCAGCGGGTTGCGCACGGCGGTGTAGTCGGTGCCGTCCTCGTTCGGGGTGGCGCCCAGAAAGGCATCAAGATGTTCCCGTAACGCCGTGGCGCTGCCGTTATCCGCGCCCTCGTCGACCGGTTCGATGCCACGGTAAAAATCAGCAAAGGCGGTGCGTTGCAGGGTGGACGGCAGCCCTTCGGTGTCCTGCACACGGAAGGTTTCCAGTGGCAGGTCGACGTCGGTCGCCGGGTTCAGGTAGCCACTGTCGCTGGAGCTGTCCGGGCCACACCCCGCCAGAACAAGACCGGTCATGGAAATGGCGGCGAATAGGCACGAATGTCTCATTAATGAAGGCCCCGGGGTGCGAAAATCGTGTGTAACGGCTAAAGTGACGGACTGCGGAGCGGAAAGATTCGGCTCCGGCCTGACTGCTGACAATAAACCATAAAGCAGGCGTCTACCCTCGCGGAGATCACATTTTGCAGCAATGGCAATCCCTGAGTCGCCGGCGCGTTCTGACCTTCCTGGCGCTGCTGGCATTGGCCCTGCCGGGGCTGGCATCAGCCAGTGAACCGTGCCAGGGCGATCATATTGTGCTGAACAGTGCCACCTCCAGTGTCCGCGATCTGGGCAGTTGCATCTGGTACCTCGAGGACCCTGACCACAGCCTGGGCTTCAACGATGTCGTGGAGGAAGCCGACCACAGCTTTACCCGTCACGACGGCGGGGTTCTCAACTTCGGTTACACCGAATCCGCCTACTGGGCGCGATTCGATCTGCGTGTGGGTGCCGGTGCGGCTTTGTCGGACTGGATCCTCGAGCTGGCCCTGCCGCTGGTGGATGAGGTGGTGCTGTACGTGGTTCAGGACGGCGAATTGCTGGAACAGCGCCGGGCCGGCTACGAGGGCGACTGGTCTTCCCGCGACCTTGCCGTGCCCAACCCGACCTTCCGCCTGTCGCTGGAAACCGGAGCGCCGGTTCGCATCTATCTGCGCATCACCAATACCAATACCTTCCGCCTGCCCATCACACTCTGGCACCCGGACAGCTACATCGAGAAGGTGTCCGTGGACGAGGTTGTGCGGGGCATTCTTCTCGGCAGCATTCTGGCGATCTTCGCCTACAACCTGTTCGTCGCGGTGTCGGTGCGAGAACGCAGCAACATCTATTATGTGCTGTATCTGATCTCCGCCGTTGTTTTCATTGCCACCGAGCAGGTCCACGGTACGCAGCTGTTTGACGAACGGCCCGCCTTCCTGAACAAGGAATATCTTCACTTCCAGATCCTGACGACCTGGTTCTGGGGCCTGCTGATGGCGCGCTCGTTGCTGGAAACCCGCCAGCGTGCGCCGGACCTGGACCAGGTCATCCGCCTGTGCCTGTATTCCGTGGCACTGACCTTCGTGCTGTCCCTGTTCCTGCCCTACCATGTGGCGATGGAGTGGATCGTGCTGGGCTCCATCGTGCTCAGTGCGCTGATGATTCTGGTCAGCTACCTGTCCTGGCGTTACTACAACCCGGCGGCGCGCTCCTATTTCTTTGCCTGGACTCTGGCGCTGGTGGGTTTCGGCATCTACGCCCTGACGGTCATGGGGTATCTGCCGGTGAACATGTTCACCTCCTACTCGCCGCAATTCGGACTGACTGGGCAGATCATCCTGTTTTCCTTCGCGCTCGCGGACCGCATCAAACAGGTGCAGGGTGAAGCCCTGGGCTGGAGCCAGCGCGCGCTGGCTAATCTGCGCCGCTACCAGTCGTTGTTCGACAACGCCATCGAGGGGGTTTTCCAGATGTCCCTGGACCGGCGTTTTGTCACCACAAACCCGGCCATGGCCCAGTTGATGGGCTATCACAGCAGCCGCGAACTGCTGGACGACAATCCCGATGTGCTGGATGCCTGCTTTGCGGATGAGCGTGTGCGCCGGCGTGTGGTGGAACAGCTGGAAACCCGGGGCACCGTTAAAGGAATCGAGGCCCGCTACCGGACGCACGCCGGTGACGAGCGTTGGGCCACCATCTCGCTGCACACGGTGTATGACAATGACGGTGTGCCCACCCACCTGGAAGGCACCTGCATTGATGCCACCGAGCGCCATCAGCGCCAGCACATCGAGCGAGAACGGGAGCAGGAGCGCCTGGAAAAAGAGCTGGCCCGCAATTCGGCTGAAGCCAAAAGCCAGTTCCTGGCCAACATGAGCCACGAGATCCGCACCCCGCTGGCCGCCATCATCGGTTACGGCGAGACCCTGCTGGAGCCGGATCTGAGCGAGCAGGAGAAACGCAGCAGTGCGGAAACCGTGGTGCGCAGCGGGCGTCACCTGCTGGATCTGGTGAACGACATTCTCGATCACTCCAAGATCGACGCCAACAAGCTGGACGTGGACATCGTCACCGTCAATCTGCCGGAACTGCTGGATGAAATCCGCGCCTTCTTCGCCCCCCGGGCGAAGGAGAAAGGTCTGGAATTCGCCATTCGCTGTGATTACCCGCTACCGGAGACACTGCGCACGGATCCCACCCGTCTCAGACAGATCATCATCAATCTGTGTGGAAATGCCCTGAAATTCACCGAAAAAGGCTCGATTTCCCTGGCGGTCAGATGTGATCGGGCGCGCGAGCAGCTGGTGGCACGGGTGGTGGATACCGGTATTGGGATGAAGCCGGAGCAACTGGGCCGGCTGTTCGATCCTTTTGCCCAGGGCAGCGCGGCGATAGCCCGCCAGTACGGTGGCACCGGCCTGGGGCTGAGCATTTCCCGCCGGCTGGCGGAACTGCTGGGCGGCGACATCGCCGTTACCAGCACTTACGGTGAGGGCAGTGAATTTGAGCTGAGGATCAACACCGGGGCTCTCGATGGCGTGCATTTTCTGCGGGATGCGTCGGAACTGAGCCAGCGCCGACGCACCCTGCCCATGGTGGTGGCGCCGCAGCTGGCCGGCCGGATTCTGTGCGCCGAAGACAACGAAGTGAACCGGCGGCTGGTGTCCTTGCTGGTGAGTCGCACGGGTGCAGATATCGTGCATGTGGGTAACGGGGCGGAGGCTCTGGAAGCGGCCATTCGCGAGCCCTTCGACCTGATCCTGATGGACATCCAGATGCCGGTCATGAACGGCCGCGACGCCACCGCTGCGCTGCGGGAAGCGGGCATCAACACCCCGGTGATTGCGCTGACCGCGAACGTGATGGCCGAGGACATTGCCGACTATCGCCTGGCCGGCTGCAACGAGCACCTGGCCAAGCCCATCGACAAGCAGCGATTCTACGAGGTGCTGGCCCGGTACCTGAGAGTCCAGCCCGACCAGGGCGTCGGGGGTAACCATCAATTCCACGGCACGGCCCTGGTGGCAGAAGACAACGACGACAACCGGCAACTGGTGGAGCGCATGTTGCGCCGGCGCGGGCTGGAGGTGGTTGCCGTGACCAGCGGTGACGAGGCCGTGCGGGCGGCGCTGTCGGAGTCGGTGGATCTGGTGTTGATGGACCGCCATATGCCCGGGCTGGACGGGGTCGAGGCGACCCGGTTGCTGCGACAGACCGGTTTCCGGCGGCCCATCGTGGCGTTTACCGCGGGCGATCAGCAGGAGATCGAAGCATTGCAGGCGGCCGGGTGCGATGCCGTGCTCAACAAGCCAATGGACACCGATCACCTGTTGGCCTTGCTGGAGCGGACGCTGGGGCGCCATGATGCTTCATCCGCAACAATCGATTCCACTCAGGATGAAGGCCTGCGGGAGCTGGTGAGTCAGTTCCTGTCGGGCCTGCCGGGGCGACAGCACACCATGCATCAGGCACTGAGGGCGCAGGATGTGGCAACACTTCGGAGTGAGGCCCATCAGATCAAGGGAACGGCCGGGGCCATGGGTTATCCGGCGATGACCCGGCAGGCAGGGGCACTTGAGGCCAATCTTAAAACCGGCGATCCGGACTGGGAACGGATTCGCAGCGACCTGGCCGGGCTCGATGAGATGATTGGCCGCGCCCTGGCGAGCCGGGAAGAACGCACATGATCCGCCGGCAGGCGCACGGGCGCGTGGACAAGACAGAACCACAGGATAACGGACAATGAGTGACAATCAGCAGCACGGCGAACAATACTCACTGAGCATGATGTACGGGACCTACGCCGACATTCTGTTCGTACTTTTTCCGTTTCTGGTGATGACCATGCAACGGCTCTGGGACGGGAATCTGGCGGACATACTGATGCGGCCGGATTTCAGCATCGCCGCCGCGATTCTGGCCGGACTGGCCATCGGCAAGTTTGTGCTGGGACTGGTGACCAACCGGGACCTGGGTCGCTACAAGGAGCGCATTGTGTTTTTCATTGCGCTGACCCTGTTCGTGGTGTTGGGCCCTGCCATCATCCTGATGCTCAGTATTGTTGGCAGCGACGATGTGCCGGGGTTCGTGGCGTTTGTGCAGCCGGTTCTGCTGATCATTGCCATCTCGCTCTACACCACCGCGGTCAGCATCAGCAACATACTGACGCGCCAGGGTATGAGCGGAGAGGCTGCGGGCGGGCTTCATGGTGGTGACGGCGATCAGGTACCGGCACGGCATGCGCCCCTGGCAATTCCGCGCCGCTCTGGCGGCGATACGGTCTGACTGAATACGCAAAGAACAGGAGAGAATTGATGAACGATCTCAGGGTGTTGGTGGTTGAAGACGAGCCGGTGATGCGTGAGAACCTGGTGCAGATGTTGTTCAAGGCCGGTGCCACGGGTGTGGAATCGGCACAGGATGCGGCTGGCGCGCGGGCGGCCTATGACGCCAATGAGTTCCAGATTGTGCTGCTGGATATCGGCCTGCCGGATGGGAACGGCCATGACCTGATGCTGGAATTCAAACGCCTCAAGGAAAATCAGCACATCGTGCTGGTGACTGCTGACGATTCCATCGACAGCATCCAGAAGGCCATCAGTGCCGGTGCCAACGGTTATGTGGTGAAACCCTACTCCCAGGAAAAGATCCACGATGTGGTGAACAACTACGCCATGGTCCACAGTGGCGATCTGGCGATGCAGGGCCTGAAACGTCCCCATTGAACGGTTCAGGCCCGATATGGCGTCCGGTCAGGCGACCTGACGGGCAATCCATGAGTCATAGCGGGTGGCCAGCGCCCGCACATAGCGCGCTTCCGCACCTTCCAGCCGGGACAGCACGCCATTGAAGATCCAGCCCCGCTCATACAGACCGAGCACCCGCTGTTCGTCATCCAGATTGACTCGCTGATTCAGTTTCTTGCAGATCGCGTCCAGTAGCGGCAGCTTCTCGGGGCGCTTGATGGGGCCATGCTGAGTGCCGGCTGGCTTGTGTGCTGCACGTGTCGGTGGATGTCTTCTCATGATGTTCTCCTTGTCGTTTTGCGGCTGCAAAAACAAAAAACCCCGGTGCTGGAGCAACCGGGGTCTGACGGAGAGGCTGGCCCGGTCGCTCGAATGGCTCCCGGGACTGACCGAAAGCCGTTAGCTGTCTTCCACCATGACGAGAACACACTGGCGTGCGAGGTGGCCCGCGCCCGTGTGGACAAAAGACTGTCGGATAATCTGTTGCATGGTGTCTGGCTCTTTGCCGGCGGTGCCGATGGCACCTTCAGGCTGGGTTATCGGTTTCGGTACTGTACTCAGTGTATCGGGTGCAGGGCGGTTTGCAAGGGCTAAAGCGCTTCGGCAAACCCGTACAGACCGGGTTGTGAAAAGCCGACATAATTTGTTCGTCACGGGTTTTTACGTTGTGCAATCCAAGGTGTCCGTGACCTGTTTTTCCGGACATCCCATGGATCTCTCCTTTCGACGCAGCCTCTCGAGGCTGCGTTTTTTTTTTGGATAGTGGAAAATTCGTAGCCACTAGTCCGTACAGCCTTTTTGCCGGTTCCGGTGGATAATTTGCATCCTAACGAAGCACTTTCCATGATTCACCGAGAGAGGTTGAAACCCAGTAAAATGTCCGAACAAGCCGGATCCGCCCGCAGAAAATTCCGTTCACACGTATTGGTTGAAGGGATTCTGATTGCCGTCCTCGCCGTCTACCTGATGCTGGCTCGCGGCCAGGTGGTGGGGGATGACCTGACGTTTACGGTGATTGGGGCCGGACTGATGGCACTGGTCACCTACTGGACCCTGAACACCCTGCGCGACGCACTGGAAGTGATGGCTGTGCGCGGCCGTCGTCTGAAGCACTGAGCCCGCCAGGCATCGGTGTTTTGTGGGTCAGGCCTGGCGGCTGTGGCCGGGGGGTGACTGCAGGCGATCGGCGTCCAGATTGATCTGTTGCCAGGTGCGGTGCAGGATCAGCGCGTCATTGGCGGCGCGGTGTACGGGTAACCCGAGCTCGCGAATCACCTCCTGACGCAGGGCTGACCAGTGGCGGACCTGAACCGGGTTCAGCAGCATGGATATGGACTCAAGCTGGAAGGTCGGCACTATGCCGGACACCCGGAACAATCGGTGCAGCCAGAAGCTGTCAAAAGTCCAGGCATCACAGAACACCTGATCCGGCAGCAGTTCGTTCAATTGCCGGGCTACGTCGGAAATGTGGGTGCCTTCGGTTTCCAGCGTGCTGCGGTCGATGCCGTGAATTTGCTCGGCGCTGTCCGACCAGTCCTGCCAGAGCACATGGGGGCGGATCAACCAGCTGTGCAGCTGTCCGTCAGGCAGGCAGATACCCACCTCGATCGGGTAACTGGCAATGAGATCAAGGCTGGAAGCCTCGAAATCAATGAAGGCTGGATTGAGGTCAGAATTCATTCGTCCCGGTTTTTATTGATGTGCCGTATGGTGAGTTTACCCGCCCCGTTGTCCCGACGCGAACCCATCGTGTGATTCCACTGTTACAATATGCTCATCGAATGTAAAAACCCGATGACAACGAGCCGCTTGCCGGGTGCCTTTCTGAATAAACGGGAAATATGGAAAAGCCGATGTCTGAAACCGTAGTTGTTATCTATTCCGGAGGGATGGATTCGTTCACGCTGATGCACCTGGCTCGTGCCCGTGGCCATCAGGTTCACGCCCTGTCGTTTGACTACGGCCAGCGCCACGTCCGTGAGCTTGAGTGCGCTCGCGACGTCTGCGCGCGCGCGGGCATCCCTCATCAGGTGCTGGACATCCGGGCGTTGAGTAATGTGATGGCCGGGTCCGCGCTGACCTCGGAGGTAGCGGTACCGGAAGGCCACTACGCCGAGGATTCCATGAAGGCGACGGTGGTGCCCAACCGCAATATGATCCTGTTGTCGCTGGCCACCGGCTACGCGGTCACCGCCGGTGCCAGTGCCGTCTGGTACGGCGCCCACGGCGGCGACCACGCTATCTATCCCGATTGCCGGCCGGAATTTGTTGAAAAAATGGACGCGGTTTGCCGTGTCGCCAATTATGAGCCGGTGGCGATTGAGGCGCCGTTCATGGCCATGGACAAGTCCGACATCCTCGCCGAGGGCTTGAAGCTGAATCTGGATTACAGCCAGACCTGGACCTGCTACAACGGCCGCGAACGGGCCTGCGGCGTCTGCGGCTCCTGCGTGGAACGGCAAGAGGCGTTTGCCGCCCATGGCCTGACCGACCCACTGCCCTATGAGGAGCGCGGCTGATGTACCGGGTCAAGGAGGCGTTCTATACCCTGCAGGGCGAAGGTGCCCAGGCTGGCCGGGCTGCCGTGTTCTGCCGCTTCAGCAAGTGCAATCTGTGGACCGGGCGGGAAAAGGACCGGGCGCAGGCGGTGTGTGATTTCTGCGACACCGACTTTGTCGGCACCGATGGCCAGAACGGTGGGCGCTTTGAAACTGCAGATGCGCTGGCGGACCATATCCGGAGTCTCTGGCCGGATGCGCCCGGACGCCCGTATGTGGTGTGCACCGGGGGTGAGCCATTGTTGCAGCTGGACGAGCCGTTGATTGAGGCGTTTCACCGCCGCGGTTTCGAGGTGGGGGTGGAGACCAACGGAACCTTGCCGGCCCCGCAGGGCATCGACTGGCTGTGCGTCAGCCCGAAGGCCGATGCGCCGGTGGTGATCGAGCGCTGTGATGAGCTGAAGCTGGTCTATCCCCAGCCCAAGGCGATGCCGGAGCGTTTCCAGAATCTCACTGCCAGCCACTATTTCCTGTCACCGATGGCCTCGCCGTCGGCCCCGGAGTGCGGCTCGGACGCGGTGAAGCAGAGCAACACCCGCAAGGCGACGAACTATTGCCTGGCCAATCCGCGCTGGCGGCTGACCCTGCAGATGCACAAGATCATCGGCATCGACTGAGCAGCCTCGAGTCTCCGCCTTTGCTTCAGGCGCTCGCGCGCACCGAATGCAGCCGGGATTTCAGTGCGGGTTGCAGCGACTGGCTGCGATAATGGCTGGGGCTGGTGCCGGTCCAGCGTTTGAACGCCCGGGTGAAGTTGGCGGCGTCGGCGTAACCCAGCGCGTCGGCAATCTGGCTCAGGTTCATGCCGGTGTTTTTCAGCAATTCCCCTGCCCGCTGCAGTCTCACGTGGTCCACCAGATTCTGAAAGCTGGCGCTCTCTTCCTGCAGACGCCGTTTCAGTGTGCGTTCAGAAACGAACAGGGTGGCGGCCACCCGTGCCAGTTTGGGCGGGAACGGGTGGCTGGTCTCGATCACCCGGCGCACCCGGCAGGCAAAGCCGGCGTCTTCGGTCAGCTGTTTCAGCGCTTCTTCGCATTTTGCCCGTGATGAGGCAGCCAGTTGGGCATCGCTGAAGCGAACCGGCAGTGACAGCTGGGACCGCGGAATGACCAGCGCGTCTTCCGCCGAGTCATAGCGTACCGGAACCGGAATGTGCTGGCGGAAACGTTGCAAGTAGGCCGGTTCGGCGCCACGCCGCAGTATCGCGGAGCCGGGCACCGGTGTGCCGGTCAGTTGGGCTCCCATGGACACGCAGCCGAACAGCATGGCGTCCATTATGAAGCCTTGCAGAGGGCCAAGATCCACGCCGCAGGCGACATTGAACAGTACGTTGTCACCCTCCTGCCGCCGGCTGACTTTCAGGTGCGGGGCTCGCAGGGTGAGGTAGCGGGTCATCAGTTCCAGGGCTTCGTCCAGCGAACGGCTGCTCATCACCGCGGTGCCGAGGGCGCCGTGCAGAGGCAGTTTCAGTTCCCGGGCGAGCATGATGCCGAGCCCCGGTTCACCACTTTCAATGATGGCGCGGGTCACAAACTCGCTGGCCTGGGCCTGGCTGACGCGCAGGTCGGTGGATTTCAGGCGAGCCGGATCAAGACCCACCCGCAGCAGCAGTGCCCGCTCGTCCACCCCGATGGTGTTCAGCAGTTCCGCCAGCAAATGCAGGTATATGGCCGGCATGCCCAGATCTTGAACGGTCGATACTGAGGCGCGCATGGTTTTTCCTCGTTATATTCTGTTCTTGTTATGTAAGGGAGTCACTTCTTGACCAGATTATGACCGCTCCGGTGGTCTGGCCCCATGACTTCGCTGACGGGTCAAGAGGCCATGGGGGCCAATCACTGTTGATGACGTTGAATAAATCCGGCAAGCGTGGCCGCCGAACGGCCGGGGTTTTCCAACATCGGCAGGTGGCCAACGCCGCGGAATACGTGAATGTCGGCGTCTGGCGTGGCGGTGCGGAACCAGTCAACGCAGCGGGTGGGCGTGATCACGTCGCGGTCTCCCCACTGCACCTGCAGCGGTGGGGTGCTGTCGCCGAGATAGCGGGCGGGTGCCAGTGCATCGGCCAGCATGTCATCGAATATGTGACGCAGGGCCTGGCGGCGCTGGAGCAGATCCGGGCCCAGCAGGCCGGTCATTGCCAGCCCCATGGCCGTGGGCTTGCCATTGCCGACGCTGTTGAACATCCGGTACACGCCGGACCAGTCATGGGGTATCAGAATATCGTCGCGGTCGGACTCGAACGGTGCATCGATATCCACACCATCGTGTTCGGGAATCCCGGCGCTGTTCAGCAGGGTGACCGAGCGCGGCGCCGGTTCCATGCGATGGGCCAGCACCGCGCCGATGGCACCGCCCATGGAGCTGCCGGCAAGGTGGATGTTGTCCGTGGGAAAGGTGTCGAGCCAGTCCCGCAACCGCAGGGCCTGCGCTTCATAACGGTAGCTGACGCCGGGATGATACTCGCTTTCACCGAGGCCCGGAACGTCAGGCACCAGGAGGTGCCAGTGGCGGGGCAGCTTCTGCAGCCAGAAGGCCCAGTTCTCTTTCATGGCGGCAAAGCCATGAATCAGCACCACGGTGGGGGTCGACGGCGACGGCTTGCCCCGCTCCAGGTACACCATGCGGTGGCCATCGATCTGTACTTCCTTTCTTCTCGCCTGCACTAACCAGCGCTGTCCGGTTCGTGCCAGAGGCCATAAGTTCGGGGTGGGTACCTTCATGGAATGTGTCCGCAGTCATAGAGTGGAACCAGTGTACCGTTATGCCGAACGCGGGCGATGGCTTTGCCGCCAGTGAATGGCGGCATCCAAGCAACAGGTCGGGGATGTTCAGAGTGCGAAATCGACGATCAGCGGGTTGTGGTCCGAGGCACGCCAGGGCTCGGAAGCGGTGGATTGATGGCGGTAGCCCAGCGCGGCGGGTTCCTCCGCGTTGATCGCCCACGCCTGGGCATGAACGACCCGGGGCATCAGGGTTTCCGATGCCAGCGCGTAGTCGAGACTGCCCTTTCGCCCTTTGTAGCGGTAGGTGGTCTGGGGGCAGTGGTCGGCCGAGCACGGATAGAATCGGTGCATCAGGCTGCTGAAGCCGGCCGCCTGCAACACCGCCATCGGGGCTTCGCGGGCATAGCTGTTGAGGTCGCCGGTTATCAACGTACCCGCAACCATGCCGTTGTCGGTAAACGAGCCGGCCCAGTCGACTAGTGCGCGCGCCGCCCGCTCGCGGCTGTGGCTGAAGCAGCCCTGGCCATCCTGCTGGTCGCGATCCGGTCCGGTGGCGCCACGGCAGGCCTTGGACTTCAGGTGCGGCACGATGATTCTGACGCCGTGGGGGCGATCCAGTGGCCGCAGAATCTGGGCCAGAGGCGGTCGTCCACGCCGCGCAAAGACGCCGGAAGTCAGGCGTGATGGGGCGCCGACCGTTGCCACCCGGTCTCGCCGATAGAGCAGTGCCGTGCGGATGGCGTCGCTTCCGGCGGATTCGGCCCCGCGAACATGGCGCCACTCCGGTCCCAGGGCGCGTGCCAGGCTGGCAACGGCGCCGTGCTCGCCGTCGCCGTCATTCTCGATTTCGGCCACGGCAATGACGTCGGGGTCCGGCGTGCTCAGGGCGGCCACCAGCCGGCGGGTCTGGCGTTGGAACTCCTCGGCAGTTGCGGCGCCCCTGGCGGTCGGAAAGCCGCCGCCACGACCATCGCCATTGAAATAGTTCTCAAGGTTGAGGGTGATCACCCGCAAGGTGACGTCCGGATCACGTGGGGGCGGTGTCGGGCGGGGGGCACTGTTGTGGAATTCAGGAGTGGTCGATGGCTGCAGTCGCCAGGCACCGAAACGGAAATCAAGCACACCCTCGAGCCCGCTCACGGTATCGCCGGTTCTGACGGTATGGGTCACCGACAGCGCCGGAGCGGGCCAGGGCACCGGATCGGGGTGACGCACGCCGTGATTATCATCCAGCACCAGGCGCTGTTGCTGTTGCTGCTGCTCCAGCCGATAAGCCTCACGGCCGGGCGGCAGTATCTCGGTAGGCACGGGCTGGGGCGCCGCGGCAAGCGTCAGCTCGCCATAACGGGCCAGGTGATAGCTGTCGATGACGGTCAGGGGCGAACGGATTCGCACACGCATATTTTCGAGCGCTTCGGGGGATGACTGTCCGTCCGGCCACGGCAGATCGACCGTTACCGCTTCGGGCAACCGGGATGGACCGCAGTCCTGCACGTACCGGACATCGGTCAACTCGGTCAGATTGTGGAATTCCTTGACCCGCCCGCGTACCCGGATCCGATGTCCGGGTTGGCCGCCACGGTGACCGGTGTGGATAAACAGGGCTTCGGAGGTTAATGGGTTGTTGTCGGTATCGCCGTCGGCCTGTTGCAGGTAGAAGCCGCGAAAGCCGCCCGTGTGGCGGGAGTCGAGGGTGAGTATGCCCTCGACCGTCACCTCTTCACCCACCATCGGGGAGCGGTCGCCACTGCCCTGAACCTGGTGGATAGGGGTGGCCGGCGCGCCACAGCCGTCAGCCATCGCCGGGATGGTCATCCCGGCCAGGACGATGGCGACGAGTAGAGAGGTCAGTGGCGGGGTGTTATAGGTCACCCACCGAGTCTAGCAAAATCCCGCCACGGCTTTTACCGATTTCTGGAGGTGGGGGTTGCTGAGTTGCACCTGTTCCGGGTTGGCCAGTTCCAGCTGCTGAACCAGCGGGTCCGGGTGGGGGGTGTCGACGGCGATGCCGAGTCGGGACAGCAGGTACGGCGCCAACGCCGCCCGCGTGCGGATCTCCAGCCGGTGGTCTGTCATGCCGTAATCGGCGGCAATGATGTCCCGGCATTCACGGCTCAGCCGGCTGTCCGGCGCCAGTACCAGCGTTACTTCCTGGTTCCAGTCATCGTCCAGGTGAACGCTATGGCGCGCACGCTGACGCACCGCTTCCGGTTTGCCGCGGAACCGGCTCAGGGCAAAATCGCTGAAGGTGCCGGTGGTGTCGCACCAGGCACGCAGATGCCAGTTGCGGCCCACGCACACCAGTGTGTGAGGTTCCAGTACCCGCTGAGTGGTGGCCGGTTGGGCCAGCGAAGCGTAACCGGTCCGCAGTTGTCGGCCATGGCGTGTGGCGGTGACCACCGCCCGCATCACATCCGGTTGCACCACGCGATGCGGCCCCTGCACAACAGTGCTGTCGGGCAGGCTGATGTTCAGTGACTCGAAGGTATCGCTCAGATGTTCCTGGCGGGCCAGCAGGTCCAGATACTCGCTGGCCTGGCCGCGGGTCACCACGGGGCGGAAGCTGGAGGCCGGCACGTAGCCTTTCAGGTGCCGGTCGTACACCAGGTTGTCGGGCGCAAGCTCCCGCAGATAGGTGTTGATGTCCTTGGAGGCTTGCTGCCGACCAATGCCGAAACTGTGGCAGATGTGGTTGGTTGTCAGCCGGCCTTCCCACAGGGCAATAATCTCGATCAGGCGGTAGCGAAGCAACAGATCCCACCGGATGGGCCAGTCCGTTTTTTTCATAACAGGCGCTCACGGGTTTAATGAATAGCTGCAATAATGTTAACCGCTCCTTCCGGACCCGTCTGTTACGTCACCTTAATGTGAAACAATGTCAAAGCCGGTCATGCCGGGCGCCCCAGCACGATGACACAGCGCAATTGTCAGTCCCGCGAATGACTGCGGGAAGTGCGTAGTGGTGTGCCCCGCCAAGGGCTGATTTAATGCGCGGTCGGCAAACTCCGGCTCCTGCTGCTATGTTTTGTCAAAACCCGATTTGTCTCAACCATTGAATCCTTTCAGCTCAGGTCCGGAGCCCAGCAATGACCCGCATGGTCACATCCCTTTCTGCGTTAATTCTTAGTATTGTTTTGCTGGTCAGTGGCAATGCGTTCCTGATGACTCTGCTGGGGATCCGCCTGAGTATTGAGTCTGTGCCGCCGGATGTCATCGGTTGGGTACTGGTGTGTTACTCCATCGGTTTCGTGCTGGGTACCCTGTACGTACAGAAAATCATTACCCGGGTGGGGCATATTCGCGCGTTTGCGGTCTTCGCCGCGGTTGCTGCGGTGGCTTCGCTGATGTATCCGATGGCGGTGTCGATGGTCTTCTGGGCGTTTTTACGGGCGGTGTCCGGTTTCAGTATCGCCGGCGTGCTGGTGGTGATCGAAAGCTGGTTCAGCAGCCGCGCTACCAATGCCAACCGGGGTGCGCTGTTTGCGGTGTACCAGATCGTATTCTACCTGTCGGCCGCCGGCGGCCAGCTGGTGGTCAATATCGGTGATCCGTCCAATTTCATGCCGTTTTCCATTGCCGCCATGCTGCTGGTGCTGGCACTGATCCCCCTGTCGCTGACCCGGATGGAAGCCCCGCTGATCGAGCAGGCGGAACGTCTGTCGTTTTTCACGCTGGCGCGGGAGTCGTTCACCGGCGTATCTGGCGCGTTGATCTGCGGCGTGCTGATCGGCTCGTTCTATGCCCTGGGCCCGGTCTACGCCACCATGGTTGGCCTCGACGTGGCCCGCACGTCCACGTTTATGGCCAGTGCCATTGTCGCGGCCATGATTGTGGCCTGGCCCCTTGGCCGCCTCTGCGACCGCTTTGACCGTCGGCGGGTGATGTTCTGGATTGCTCTCGCCGCGGCCACGTCTGCGGGCCTGGTGGGTGTGCTCGGGGCCGAGACGCTGTGGTTGCTGACCCTCCTGGTGGGGCTGTTCACCGGGCTCTCGGCCGCGCTGTATCCGGTGGCGGTGGCCATCACCAACGACCGCATGGAGAGCAATCGCATTGTTGCCGCCAGTGCCACCCTGTTACTGAGTTACGGCATTGGCAGTGTGATCGGACCGATCGTAATGGCTGAGCTGGTCAGCCAGCTGGGCCCCCGCGGCCTGTTTCTGGGCAACGCCGGGTTTTTGGTGGTGCTGGCGTTTATCACCAGTTACCGCATCAGCCATACCGATGACGTGGCGGTGGAAGATCAGGAGCACTTTGTACCGGCCATGCCCGAGTCGTCTGCGGTGCTGACGGAAATGGATCCCCGCAACGAATCGTTCCACGAGTCACCGGAGGTATTGGAGATGCACGAGGAAGAATTGCGTCAGGCCGGCTGACTCCGCCAACCCCAGTGCCGACGGGCCTTGCTGGCCCGTCGCGTATCCGCCTCTCGGTTTTCCCCCATGTTGTTTCTGTATCCAAATCTGTTTTTATCTCAATGGTTAGCTTACTATTGGTAACTTTATCAGTTGATTAGCCCTTTATCGGAGTCCCGATCATGAGAGATCAGTTTCCCTTTGCCGTTGCCCGGGTGACCCGTCGCTGGCGCAAGCTGCTGGACGAGCGCCTGAAGGATCTGGGCGTGACCCAGGCCCGCTGGACCACCATGGTCTACCTGCAACAGGGCGGAGAGGGTCTGACCCAGCGAGAGCTGGCCAGCCTGATGGCCATCGAGAACCCCACCCTGGTGCGTTTGCTGGACAGCCTGGAGCAGCAGAACCTGATCGAGCGTCGCCCCTGCCCCAATGATCGCCGGGCACGCCGGCTGCACCTGACCGACAATGGCCGGGCATTCATGGACGACCTCACCGAGCGCGCCGCCAAACTGCGGGAAGAAATGCTCGACGGCATCAGCGACGAAGACATCGGAAGCGCCATCAAGGTTTTCCACAAGATCATGGAAAACGCCGAAAAGCAGAAGTAATCCGTCCCCGAAGGAGCCTTTGCCCTGAGCGACAATACGGTTGAAGGGTTGCGTGCCCGGTATGGCGAACGCTGGCGCTGGCTGGCGGTGTTCACCGTGATGCTGGGCACCATGGCCACGGTACTGAGCGCCACGGTGGTGAACGTTGCCCTGCATGACATCATGCTGGAATTCGGCATCCGTCAGGGCCAGGTGCACTGGCTGGCCACCGGATTCATTGCCGCCATGACCACCACCATGCTGGCCTCCAGCTGGCTGCTGGATCATTTTGGAGTACGCAAGACCCTCGGTGTGGCGATGGCGCTGTTCAGCGCCATTTCCATTGCCGGTGGCTTTGCCTCCTCGCCGGAACAGCTGATCGTCGCCCGCATCGGTCAGGGCGCTATGGCCGGTCTGATGCAGCCAATGGGTATGTATCTGGTGTTCCGTGTGTTCCCGCGGGAGCGGCGTGGCCAGGCCATGGGCATCTACGGCATGGGAGTCATTCTGGCCCCTGCTCTGGGCCCGGTATTGGGTGGTTTTCTGGTGGACCAGCTGGACTGGCGCTACGTGATGTTTGCGCCGGCCCCGGTGACCCTGATCGGGGTACTGATGGCCTGGCGGTTTCTGCCATTACCGGTATCACGCCCTGCACCCTACCGCTTTGATCTGCCCGGGCTGATCCTGCTGGGGACCACCATCGGGCTGGCACTGGATGCGCTTAATCGCCTGCAGATGGTCGCGGGCCAGGGCGCACTGATTGCCTTGGAGGCATCGGCGGCGGCGTTGGCACTGATGCTGTTCGTGGTGCGTGAGCGGAAAGCCCGGCACCCCCTGGTCAACGTCGGTCTGCTGCGCAAGCCGGCATTCCTGTTTGCCAATCTCGGCGCCATGGCGCTCGGGCTGGCGCTGTTCGGGTCGACTTACCTGGTGCCGCTGTTCGTGCAGACCGCGCTGGGTTTCTCGGCGACCGAGGCGGGCCTGCTGATGTTGCCGGCCGGCATCGTGTTGGGCATCACCTTTCCCCTCGCCGGTCGTCTGGCGGATCGCAAAAGTGCCCGTTCTCTGGTGGTGTTCGGCATCACGGTGTTCGCCCTGTCCGCGGTGTTGTTTGCGTTGTCGGACCTGGAGCTGGCGTTTGGCTGGCTGGCCCTGTGGACCGTGATCGGCCGGGTGGGCATCGGCTTCATGTTGCCGGCGCTGTCCACCGGCGCGCTGAATCCGCTGAAACCGGAGGAACTGGGCGCCGGCTCCAGTACCATCAATTTTACCCGCCAACTGGGGGGCGCTTTTGGCGTCAACCTGGTGGCGCTGACCATCGAGTTTGGCGAACACAGTGGCGGTGAGCCCACCATCACGGCGTTCCATGCCGCCTGGTGGCTGGTGGCGGTGTTCGTGGCCGTGGCGGCGATACCGGTCTGGAAAATGCGGGTCTAGTTGCCCGTGATCCTGCAATCCACTATCATGCCCCCACTCTTCAGGGGAGTAGCCTCTGCGCCGGACAGCCATGTTCCGGGCAGACGGTAGTCAACATACTTGGAGCCCAATCTCCATGGCTACCGTGTCTCACCGCAAAAACGGTGACATTGGCAAGACCTGAGGCAGTGTCACCTCCAGAGGGCGGAAGGTGGGCTGTCTCATGTCTGAACATCCGCCCCGGAGCTTTTCATGGACGCATTTCTCGCTTCAACGGTAGCCGTCGCGATTGCCGAGATCGGTGACAAGACTCAGCTGTTGTCTCTCTTTCTGGTGGCCCGCTACGCGCAGCGGCTCCCCATCATTCTGGGTATTTTTGTTGCCACCCTTCTCAACCACGCGCTGTCGGCTCTGCTGGGCGCCTGGGTCGCGAAGTGGATACCTGCGGCGTGGTTGCCCTGGATTCTGGCCGTCAGTTTCGTGGCCATCGCGCTGTGGCTGCTGATTCCCGACAAGGACGACAGCGAAAATTCCCGTTTCCTGGGTATGGGCGCGTTCATGGCCACCACCGTGATGTTCTTTGTTGCGGAAATCGGTGACAAGACCCAGGTGGCTACCGTGGTGCTGGCGGCAAGGTATACCGAAACGTTCTGGGTTATCATGGGCACAACCGTCGGGATGCTCCTGGCCAACATACCGGTTATCATGGCTGGCAAATGGCTGATGGATCGCCTGCCGTTGGCGACAGCGCGCATTGGCGCCAGTATGCTGTTTGTGGTTCTGGCGATTGTGACCGTATGGGCGGCACTGCGGTGAAGCAGGGTGCCGAGCAACCGAATCTGTTGGGTGGAAGACAAGCTATGTGGTTTAAACGACTCCTGGTGCTGGTGACCGTCGGGCTGGTGCTTTCCGGGGGTGCGGCCTATGGGACCGAACAGGACAAGACCCGCATCATCGACGCGGACGCCGAGCCCGACCGCGAACCGCGGGTGCCCACCTTCGCCATCAACGAAGATCTGGCGGGGCGCCTGGGTGTGATGACCACCCGCTATGAAGACACCTTTGCCGCCATCGGAAACGACATCAGCCTGGGCTATCTGGAACTGGTCAAGGCCAACCCCGGCATCGATCCGTGGCTGCCCGGCGACGGCACCCGTATTACCCTGCCCCGCCAATACGTCTTGCCGGACGTGGAACGCAAGGGCATCGTGATCAATCTGGCGGAATACCGTCTGTATTACTTCACGGACGAAGGCGTGCAGGTTTACCCGGTGGGTGTGGGTACCGACGACAACCCGTCGCCGCTCACGGATGCCGAAGTCACCATGCCGCTGGAGTCACCGGCCTGGTATCCACCCGCCAGCATCCGTGCCGAGTACGAGGCCTCCGGTGACTACCTGCCGCGCATGATCCCGCCCGGTCCGGACAATCCGCTGGGTACACACGCATTGATGCTGAGCGAAAAGGGCTATCTGATTCACGGTACCAACAAGCTGTTCGGGGTGGGTATGCAGGTCAGCCACGGCTGCTTCCGCATGTACAACGAAGACATCTCGCGGTTTGTCTATCAGGTCAGTAAGGGCACACCGGTACGGGTGATCAAGGAGCCGGTCAAGATCGGCACGTCCGGTGGCGAGGTCTGGCTGGAAGTGCATCGCCCTCACGAGGACTACAGCGACAAGGATCGCGAGTGGCTGTGGCAGGAGGTCAATAAAACCGTTGATGCCTTCGTTCAGCGCCGTCCCGACGTGGAAATCCAGCGCAGCGCGATCGAGCTGGCCGTAGACCAGGCCGACGGCCTGCCCACGATGGTCGGCGAGAGGGTACGCCAGCTGGCCGCGGATGAGCCCGGGCGTGACAAGCCGGCACCGGCCGCCACCGACGAGAACGAGGACAAGCAACAACTCTGGTTCTGAGCCCACCCGGCAGTGCACGCTCTGCCCCGGGACCGAACGCGCGCTCTATTGTGTGAGTGTGGCGGTTTGTAACCCGGATCCGGATTGCCCACTATACTGACTGTGGGGGTCACCCGTCGGGTGACCTATTCGCCATTCATTACCCTGTGCGGGGAGTCACGATGGGCGCGAATCATCCGGGAAAAACGACCGTCTCCAATCACTTCTCCAAACCGTTTGCCCGCTCGCTGACGGTCTTTCTCGTGGGTGTGGTGCTGGCGTTGGCCTCCCTCGCCCATTCCGTCTATGCCCAGCAAAAAGACGGTGGCACGGCACTGGTTCTGTCGGTGGACGGTGCCATCGGGCCGGCAACCATGGACTACCTGGTGCGTGGCCTCCAGCGGGCCGAATCCGAAGACGCCGCCCTGGTTATCATCGAGATGGATACCCCCGGCGGGCTGATGGACTCCATGCGCGGCATCATCAAGGAAATTCTGGCCTCAACGGTGCCGGTGGTGACCTACGTGTCGCCGGAGGGCGCCCGCGCTGCCAGTGCCGGCACCTACATACTGTATGCCAGCCACATTGCCGCCATGGCACCGGCAACCAACCTCGGCTCGGCCACGCCGGTACAGATGGGCGGCGTGCCCGGCATGGACGAGGCGCCGGAAGATCCGCCGGAATCTGATGCCAGGGATGCTGACACCGGGGAATCGTCGGAGTCGGCGGAAGGCGAGGAGGCTGACCGAAAACGGCGCGGCGGTAGCGCCATGGAGCGTAAGGTTCTGGAAGACGCAGTCAGTTATATTCGTGGCCTGGCCCAGCGCCATGGCCGCAATGCCGAGTGGGCCGAAGAGGCAGTGCGGGAAGCCGTGAATCTCGGCGCTGAGGAAGCCCGGGACAAACAGGTGGTGGACGTAGTGGCAACCAACCTGTCGGACCTGCTCACCCGGATTGACGGCCGCACCGTGCGGATGGCGGACGGCGAACGCACCCTGCAGACTGCTGGCCTGGAGCTGGTGAGAGCCGACCCGGACTGGCGCACCCGCCTGCTGTCGGTGATCACCGATCCCAATGTGGCCTATTTCCTGATGATCATCGGCTTCTACGGCATTATCTTTGAGCTCTCCAATCCCGGCGCCATCTTCCCCGGTGTGATCGGTGCCATCAGCCTCATTCTTGCCCTGTTTGCCTTTCAGGTGCTGTCGGTGAACTACGCCGGACTGGCACTCATACTGCTGGGGCTGGCCTTCATCGTCGGGGAGGCCTTCATGCCCAGTTTCGGGATACTGGGCATAGGGGGGATTGTTGCCTTCATTACCGGCTCGGTGATTCTGATGGACGGCAGCCATCGCGACATCTCCCTGCCGATGGTCGGTGGCACCGCCGCCGTTGCCGGCGGGTTCATTCTGTGGACGGTGACCCGCTTCATCGGCCTGCGCAAACGGGATCCGGTCAGCGGCCCCGAGCAGATGCCCCACGAGCAGGTGGTGGCGGTGGATGACTTTGCACCTTACGAAAATGGCTACCGCGGCCACGTGCGCATGAGTGGTGAGCGCTGGAACTCGGTCAGTGCCGAGCCGGTGAAAAACGGACACCACGTACGCGTTGTGGAAATTGACGGACTGACGGTGAGAGTGACGCCGACAGAGCCGGCAGACTGACCGGAACCCAACTCACAGCGGAAGACCAACCAGCGAAGGAGACAGTATGTTCATTGGAGATCTGATTCCCTACCTTGCACCCATCGTGGTGCTGCTGCTGATCCTCGGGTCAGCCATCAAGATCCTGCCGGAGTACGAGCGCGGCGTGGTGTTTTTTCTGGGGCGTTTTCAGGGTGTGAAGGGGCCCGGGCTGATCATCGTGATTCCGGGCATCCAGCAGATCGTCAGGGTCGATTTGCGGGTCATCACCCTCGATGTGCCGAGCCAGGACATTATCTCCAAAGACAACGTGACGGTGCGGGTCAATGCGGTGCTGTATTTCCGGGTGGTGGACCCCGAGCGCGCGATCATCCGCGTGGAGGACTACGGTGCGGCCACCAGCCAGTTGGCACAGACGACCCTGAGATCGGTGCTTGGCAAACACGACCTCGATGAAATGTTGTCAGAGCGTGACAAGCTCAATATCGATATTCAGGAAATCATCGACGCCCAGACCGAAGAGTGGGGCATCAAGGTCGCCAATGTCGAGATCAAGCATGTGGACCTGAACGAGTCGATGATCCGGGCCATTGCCCGTCAGGCTGAGGCCGAGCGCGAGCGCCGGGCGAAAGTCATCCATGCGGAGGGTGAACTGCAGGCGTCGAAGAAGCTGGTGGAAGCGGCGGATGTGATGTCAACGAACTCCGGGGCGATGCAGCTGCGTTACCTGCAGACCTTGGCCGACATGAGCAGTAACAACTCGTCTACCATCGTGTTCCCGCTGCCGATGGACATGCTGAAGTCGTTTATGGAAAAACAGAAACAGGGTCTGGACTCGCCGGAGCACAAGGATTCGGGGCGCTGACCACGGAATTGCAGACACAAAAAAGGCCGGAGTTATCCGGCCTTTTTTGTGACGTATCAGCCTTACTTCTGGCTGGCACGCTCGAGCATGCGCTTGGCGCGCTCGTTTGCTTCGTCAGCCGCTTTTTGGGCAGCTTTCGCAGCAGCCAGAGCTTCGTCTGCAGTCTGCTGGGCAGAACGTGCAGCGCTGGAAGCGCTGTTGGCGGTGTTCAGGGCGTTTTCAGAAGTCTGCTCAGCGGAGCTCGCGTTGGCATTCGCCTCGTCGATAGCACCCTGATCAGTAGTGGCACAGCCAGCAGTCAGTGCGGCGGCCATTGCAAACCCTGCGATCGTCAGTTTACGCATATCTTTTCCCCTTATTGGTCGTTATATTTCCTGTGATCCAGAAGTCTGGATGACTTCCTGTCAAACCGGGCCCGATAGGCATTGACTACCGGAGTCGTGAAACAGTGTAAAACACTCTACGGGAAAATGTTAACCAAGGATACGGAAAAGTTTTTGGGTTATGACAACAACTTAATAATAAAGACAGTTTGATAACCGTCAGAAACGTATCAGGGAAGGATGCGGATGGGGGTTCCATCGGCAACCAGTTGCCAGATCTCGTCCATCTCTTCATTGGTGACGGCGATGCACCCGTTGGTCCAGTCCAGACCGGTGTAGGCGAACGCCATATCGCCGGCTTCGTTAGGTAAGCCGTGAATCATGATGCTGCCCCCGGGGTCCAGCCCCCAGGCGCTGGCCAGTTCACGGTCACGCACGTTGGGGTAGGAAATATGTATCGACTTGTAGAAGTCGCTGTTGGCATTGCGCCAGTCCAGCTCATAGTCCCCTTCCGGCGTGCGCTGGTCGCCCTCGTACAGCTTGTGACCCTCGGGGTTTTCGCCCAGTGAAATCCGGTAGCTGCGAACCACTTCGTCATCGTCCATCAGGTACAGCCTGCGCTCGCTTTTCCGAACCAGCACCTTGGTAATACCGGCCGGCGGGTCCAGGGCGGGATTGTCCTCAGGCATCCGGGTATCGGCACGGGCGAGCAACTCGTCCGCAGAGACACCTTGCAGCGGCGCCAGAAGGCTGGCTGCAAAGATGAACAGAATGAGGCAATTCCGGAGCGTCATGGGCTTAACTTACTAATGATTAATGTGAGTCTGGCACAGTTTATAGCATAGCCGGTGCGGTGACTGTGAGTGGGTTTTGTTAACTTTCTTGGTGATCTATTAACCGGACCGGGTTTTTTCCTGGCCGTCCATCTTCAGACCGACCTTGGTCACACGGTCTGCTTCGGTGGCCCGTGCCACCAGAGTAACCGGTCCGAGCACCACTTTGTCACCCACCACCGGGTGTCCGCGGGTCCGTCGTGCAAAGCACTCCGCCAGGGACAGCTCGGGGGGTAGCTCGTCGAATTCGATACCGTACACCTGCTCCACATCGCCCAGCAACGCGTCACCGTTGAGGACAAAGTCACCGAAGAAGGCCCGTTCGGCCAGGTGTTTCGGCGCCTGACGCCCGCTGAGCGCCTTGCCCAGCTCCGATAACGCCGCCGGTGTCGCGAACATGGCGATGACATCGCCGCTGAATACTTCCATTTCCGGGCTGGGTTGGTGACAGATCCGCTCCCGAAACACCCCGGCAATCGCGGTATTCGAGGGCAGGCGCAACTGGCCCAGGGGGCGGGGCGTTTTCCAGCTGTCACCGCGCAGGGGAAACAGCATCAGCTCATGGTCCCCGGTGGCCGGGACATCCAGCGGCAGGCGGCGATAGGGGTCCTCGCCGGCGGGCACTTCCAGCCCGAGTTTGCGGGCCAGCGGCGCCATGGTGGTGCCCTGCACGATCAACGACACCAGCACGATGAAGAACGCGGCGTGAAAAATCAGCTGGGAGTCGGGCAGATCCGCGATGATCGGGAACAGCGCCAGCACGATGGGTACAGCGCCCCGCAAACCCACCCAGCTGATGAAGCCCAGTTCGCGTCGGTTGAAGCCGAACGGCCAGAGGGTGATCAGCACGGTCAGTGGGCGGATCAGGAAAATCAGCGCCAGCGCGAGGATCAGCCCGGCCCCGGCCAGTTGCCAGAGGTCGCTGGGGGTGACCAGCAGGCCCAGGATCAGGAACAGGCTGATCTGGGACAGCCAGGCCAGGCCGTCGTGCACCTGCAGAATCATCGGCATCATCCGCACCGGTCGGTTTCCAATCACTACCCCCGTCAGGTAGATGGCGAGAAACCCGCTGCCACCGATGGCGTTGGTACCGGAGAATACGGCAATGCCGGCTGCGGCGACCAGCAGCGGATAAAGGGAAGGGGTCAGGCGGATGCGGTTGGCCAGCTCCACCACCGCATAGCCACCGACCAGTCCGGCGGCGGCACCGATGCCGAACTGTTCCACCAGCATGATCACGGCGGTCCAGCCGGCGCTCTGGCCCTCGCTGGCAATCATCGTGACCAGCATCAGGGTTAGGAAAATGGCCATCGGGTCGTTGCTGCCGGACTCGATTTCCAGGGTGGCGCTGACCCGCTCGTTCAGGTGCAGGCCGCGGCCCTGCAACAGCGAGAACACCGCGGCGGCGTCGGTGGATGAGATGATGGCGCCGATCAGCAAGGCGGTCAGCCAGTGCAGGTCGAACACCCACCAGGCCACCAGGCCGGCGCCGCCGGCGGTCAGGAAAACGCCGACGGTGGCCAGCATCAGCGCGGGCCGCAACCCTACGCGGAAGGTCTCCGCGCGGGTGCGCATGCCGCCATCCAGCAGGATCACACCCAGGGCGAGGTTGGCGATCACAAAAGCCAGCTCGAAGTTATCGAAATCAATGCCACCGGGGCCGTCTTCACCCATGATCATCCCGACGATCAGGAAAATCAGCAGCACAGGCATGCCCACCCGGCTCGACAGCGGGCTGAGTACAATGCTGATGACCAGCATCAGTGCGCCAATCAGGGTGAACGTGGGGTCCATCGGGTCTCCATTTGCCAGGGTTACAGCATATCAGGACTGTTACAGCGGCGGTGATCGGATTTCCGGTTACCGGGACTTGCCGGCCGCGGGTCGCTCCGCTTATATTGCCGGAGCGGCAGCCGATTTGCGGGTGTAGTTCAATGGTAGAACGGTAGCTTCCCAAGCTGCATACGAGGGTTCGATTCCCTTCACCCGCTCCAGCCGGCGCCCGGGCGCCCGCCTCAGTGGAGTTTCAGGCGAGGATGCATGGCGCGGCTGATGCGGTCCATCAGCCAGATAATGCCGGTGCGGAGGAACCCGTGCAGGGCGACCTGGTGCATACGGTACAGGGAAACATAGAACAACCTCGCCACCCTGCCTTCAATATACATGCTGCGCCCCGACAGATTGCCCATCAGGTTGCCCACCGTGGTGTAGCGGCTGAAATTGATCAGTGAGCCGTGATCGTTGTACACGAACGGAATCGCGGCCTTGCCCTCGAGCCGGTTGCACAGGGTTTTGAACAGCGCATCGGCTTGCTGGTGGGCGGCCTGGGCTCTCGGAGGCACAGTCAGCTCGCTGTCGGGCTGCGGGCAGGCCGCGCAGTCGCCGAAGGCAAAGATGTCAGGGTCTGCGGTGGTTTGCAGGGTCTGCTCCACCACCAACTGATTGCTGCGATTGGTTTCCAGTCCTTCCAGGGCGGTCAGAAAACCCGGTGCCTTGATGCCTGCGGCCCAGATGGTCATTTCCGAAGGCAGTTCGGTGCCATCTTTCATGACCACACTCCCGGCGCGGATTTCACTGACCGGCTGGCCGGTGAGCACCTTCACGTTCTGGTGTTCCAGTTCCCGGGTTGCGGCTGCGGAGAGCCGGCCGGGGAGCGCCGGTAAAATCCGGTCAGCGGCTTCGATCACGGTAATCGATACGTCGGAAGCCTGCAGATGATTCATGCCGTAAACCGGCAATTCCCGCGACGCCAGGCGCAGCTCAGCGGCCAGTTCGACACCGGTGGCGCCGGCACCGATGATGTTGATGTTCAGGGTGTGTTGGCCACCCTGCAGGGCTTCGTGGTTTTTCCTCAGGAAGGCGTTCAGCATCAGGTTGTGGAAGCGCCGCGCCTGTTTGAGACTGTCCAGGAACAGACAATGGTCCTGCGCGCCGGGGGTCCCGAAATCGTTGGCGGTACTGCCAACGGCAATCACCAGGGTGTCGTAGGCGATACGGCGTTCGGGCACCACTTCGGTGCCATCTTCATCATGAAACGGGGCAATCACCAGTTGTTTCGTCTGGCGGTCAAGCCCGGTCATGCGGCCAAGCTGGAACTCATAGTGATGCTTGCGGGCGTGGGCGCGGTAGTTGATCTCATTGGCGTTGGCATCGAGGGAGCCGGAGGCCACTTCGTGGAGCAGCGGTTTCCAGACATGGGTCAGTCCGGAATCCACCAGAGTAATCCGTGCCCGTTTTTTCCGACCGAGTTTGTTGCCCAGGCTGGTGACCAGTTCGAGACCGCCGGCGCCGCCGCCAACCACCACGATGTGATGAAGGTTGTCCATAACAATCATACCTTGAAGTGAAGAGAGCCAAGCGCTCTCATGCGAAAGCGCTTGGCTGTCCTCACTGGCGTGCAGAACCGACGGGGTGCTGTTACAGCAGGATCAAGTCTAACGTTGGCGGGGTGGTGGAGACAATTCTACCTAGGTACCACCACCCCGAGATCAACGGGTGTATTAATGATGGGTGCGGTAACAGTCCAGAATGGACGCCATATCGTCACCCAGCTGTTGCAGCGCTTCGGCGTGCAGATTCCGTTCGCCCATGGCCCGCAATCCCATGATCTGGCCCTGGATGAGCCGCGCCAGACGTTGGCAGTCAGTGTTGGATGTCAGTTCCCCCAGTGCCCGGGCCTGTTCCAGCAGCTCGGTGAGTGAGCGCTCGATGGCGGCGAGAATACTGTTGGCCTGCTCGGCAAGTACGGCGTGGGTGTTGGTGGCTTCCAGCAGCGTCTTGACGATCATGCAGGCCCGCGACGGCGCCGCGATTGCCGGGTTGCAGCTGGTGGCCACGTTGCGCAGGTAATCCTGCAGGCCGTCAACGAGGGAGTCGTAGTGCTCCAGATGCAGGGCCAGCTCGCGGCCAGCCTGTTCGGCGTAGCGGGCCAGCGCTTCGGTAAACAGGCCGTCTTTACTGCCGAATGTGGCGTAGATACTGCCGGGACGCATATCCAGCGCCTGCTCGATCTGTTTCATGGAGCTGCCATGATAGCCCTTCTCCCAGAACAGACCCACGGCCTTGTCGAGAGCGGTTTTGCGATCATAGCGTGCGTGTCTGGCCATACAACGGTACACCGGTGCCTGTGTTGAATAGTCACTTAAGTGTAGCGTGCGCGGCTATTCAATAACAACAACCGTTATCATTCAGGAGCCGCCCGCATCCGTTGCCAGAATGTGCGCCTGCTTGATCCGCTGTTTGGTTTTCAGCCTTTTATCCACGCACTCGTCGTCATCCCGCAGAATAACCACACACTCCAGACACTGAATGCACTCATCGTAGTCCACCCGGCCGTCCTTGCGGATGGCGTTGATGCCGCAGGCGTTCTTGCAGTGCTGGCAGGGATTGCCGCACAGCTCCACCCGATCCAGCCAGCTGAACAACCGGAACCGGCCCAGCACCGCCAGACCGGCACCCAGCGGGCACAGATAGCGGCAATAGAACTTGTGTACAAACATGCCGATGATCAACAGGCCAACGGCGTAGGCCACGAAGGGCCAGTAGCGCACAAATAGGAGCGTGATGCTGGTTTTGAAGGGCTCCACCTCCGCCAGCTGCTCCGCCAGGGTGAGCGAATAAAACGCAGTGCCCACCAGCCCCAGAAGAATCGGGTACTTGATCAGAATCAGGCGCCGGTGCCAGCGCTCCGGGATTCTGAGCTGACGGAGGTTCAGTTTTTCTCCCAACCAGGCCGCCATTTCCTGCAGTACGCCGAACGGACATAACCAGCCGCAGAACAGCCCGCGCCCCCAGATAAACAGCGTGATAAAGGTGTAGGTCCAGAGGATGAAAATGACCGGGTCGAGCAGGAACACGTTGAGGGAGAAACCGTCCCAGAGCGCCAGGAACAGGGTGTAGATGTTGACGACGGAGAGCTGCCCCTGGGCATAGAAGCCAATAAAGAACAGGGTAAAAAACAGAAATCCCCAGCGGAAACGATGCACCAGTTTCGGGTGCTGGCTCAGCGCCCGCTGTCGGGCAAAGAACACGGTCAGTGCCGTCAGGCCCAGCACCAGCAGTGCAATCTGCCACCAGCGTTCCTGCCACAGGCCGACCCAGACGGGCGCACGGGTGTCTTCGGGATTGGGGGCCACCGCCACCGTCTCGAACAGGTCCCCGTCAAACCGCACGGGCAAGTCGAAGCTGGCACGGTCCACCATCAGGTGGTTGCGGGCAAGTTCGATGTTGAACTGCAGTGTCGCTTCGGCGCCCGGATTGAACCCCGCATTGCCGCCGATGCGAAATAGGGTGTGTACTGCCAGCGCCGGCATGCCCGGGGCCTCGATGGTGAGATTCTGGTCAAGCAGGTTGAGATCCCGCATCTCCACCGCGAGGTTGTTCTGGACAAGGCCGATCCGGTCGGGGGAGCTGCCGGGTACGAAATCCGCGGCAAGGTGGGGGTAGCGACCGCCCGACAGTACCGCAAGAACCTGAACCTGGTCGCCCAGGCGCGCCATCAATCGCTGGTAGCCTTCGTCGCCCAACAGATTGCGGCCCACCATGGGAGCATTGAGATAACCGAAGAACAGCTCCGCAAAGGGTTCGCCGGGGTCGGGTGCGACGTTTTCGGGGTAGTCCGCGAGGGGTCTTCCGAGTTCCGCCTCAACCTGCCCGACGGTTATTGTCCCACGACCGAGGTAGCCCCGTTCGACCAGCTGCTGCCAATCCAGAGGTTCAAAGAAATCCGCTCTGGCCCGGGTTGGCGCGCTCTGGGCAAAACCGTCCAGCTTATTACGGGCCACTTTCAGCGCCGAGGACAGCACTGTGTCATTGATAATCAGAACCGACACAGTGGCCTTGCTTACCCCGTCAAAATGCACCACGTTGCCATCACTGCGGGCGCCCGAGCGCTTGGTATTGGAGGTGTTGACGATGATCTGTTCCCGCAGCGAGCGGCCCTGGTATTGGTCAACAAATTCGAACAGAGGCGCTTCACCCAGGCCGTGAAGAAAGACCGGCTCATGGTGATGCAATACCTTCACTCCGGTAAACCGGCCGCGAGCGTCCAGTCCGACCAACAGGCGGATGGGTTTTCCCGCGAAGCCCGGAAGGCGGCTGTGATCCATGGATTCGTAGGCGTAGCCCAACAGTTCCTGCAACTGGTACACCGGATAGACCGGGAAATCCGGTAGCTTTTCCTTTATTACCGTCGCCGATGGAAACAGCTCCTGAATCAGTGCCCGCTTGGTATCTGACAGCTCTGCCCGGGCCGTAGACGCCAGTGTCAGGCAGGCGATAAGGAGCAGGATGCGCCCAGCCATGGCTTACCCCTGTATTTTTGTCGTTTTGATTTCCCATGCTAAAGACTCTGCCCCGGGTCTCAATGCGACCTCAGAGCCAGCTGACTGCTACTTTGTGATAAGAGGTGGTGGGGAAAGGCAGTGACGAGAGGCAGACTCAGCCGAGGCGGCGCACCCGGGCCATCAGACCACACCAGTCAATGGGCAGGCGCCGTTCGAGCTCCGTCAGCAGCGGATCCTTCGAATGTACCGATTCGAAGTGCTGTTTGCTGGCGTACACCACGGTATTCTTGCTCTTGCTGGTGAACATCAGCAGCACGGCAAAGTGCTGCTTGAGCTGGCGGAAGTAGGGCCCTTCGGGGTCCGGGGTGCGGTGGTAGTTCAATACCAGCCAGCCGTCGCCGTCGAGCACCCGCGCGCAGTCCTCCACAAACTGCTTCTGGGCCTGGGCCGGGCTCATGCGGTCGGCGTTGTAGAGATCCGCCAGGATCATGTTGGTGCTGGCATCCGGCAGCCGTTCAAGGGCATCCCGTGCGTCGGCAATGGTCACGGTCAGGCGCTGGCTGTCGGGCAGGTCAAAAAATTCGCGGGCGGTATCCAGCACCGCTTGCCGCAGCTCCACCGCATGCACCCGGCACGCCGGGTACAGATGCAGCAGGGCGCTGGCCATCACCCCGCCGCCGAGACCGAGCACGGTGACGTGCGCCGGGTTGGCGAACACCGCTGGCAACAGCATGGCGCGGTTGTATTCGTGAACCGGCAGATGTGGGTAGCGCCGGTCAATCTTGCTCTGCTCGAACATCGAATTGAAGGTCAGCACCCGGAGTTTGCGGTAATCAATAACCAGAATGCTGCCAAGAGCATCCCGGGTGTGGTGAATGATTTCGCCTTTGTTGAACATCCGGGTGCGGGGCTCGCTTAGTTGTTGCGGTTTCCTGCCATGGGCAGGCGGACCGGTTCTGTGTGACGGTGGTTGGCATCTGCTAGTCTGGACAGACGTATATCACCGTTGTTACAACCGTATTATCACAGAACAGGCCCGTCGCAGACACTGTCGGCGAGCCCAGCGCCCATGATCAACAGGAGGCAACGCCGTGAAACTGGAAGTGCGAGGAATTGAAGAAGGTCAGCCTGTTCCGGAGGCGTTTGCCTTCGGCGTCTACAGTGAGGCCGACCATATGAGCTTCGGCCCCAACCGCAATCCCGAAATGGCCTGGGACGAAGCCCCCGAGGGCACCCGGAGCTTTGTCGTGATGATGTTCGATCCGGACGTGCCCAGTGTGGCAGACGATGTGAACCAGGAAGGCAAAATCGTCTCGAAAGACATACCGCGGGTGGATTTCTTCCACTGGTTGCTGGTGGATGTGCCTGCCAACATCCGTCTTATTCCCGAGGGCGAGGACAGCGACGGCGTGCGCCCCAAGGGCAAGGAGTGCGGCCCGGGCCCGGTGGGCATTCGCGGGGTGAATAACTACACCCAGTTCCTCGCTGGCAACCCGGACATGGTGGGTGTGTACGCCGGCTACGATGGCCCTTGCCCGCCCTGGAACGATGAAATTCTCCATCACTACCACTTCGAGGTGCACGCACTGGATGTGGAAAGCCTGGGTCTGCAGGGTGAGTTTGACGGCAACGATGTGCGCGAAGCCATGGCCGGGCATGTGCTGGCCAGTGCCCGCGTCACCGGCACCTACACGCTGAATCCGGACCTTCGTCAGTAGCTCTGTCGCATCGTTCCCATGAATGTGGCCGGCCCGGCAGCCGGGCCGGGTTGCCGTGTTCGGTCATCAAACTGTCGTCTTGCTGTCACCCTGCCGTCACCGCCTGCTGCCAGAGTAGCGTCATCCGGAACGGTTGAATGGCGGGAGACGACATGAGGAACTACCGGAGTGTGTTCATTTCCGATGTGCACCTGGGCACGGCGGATTGCCAGGCAGAGTATCTGCTGGATTTCCTGACTCAGGTGCGGTGCGAAACCCTCTACCTGGTCGGTGACATCGTCGATCTGATTGCCATGCAGCGGCGCGTGCATTTTCCGCCCTCCCACCAGGCGGTCATTCACAAACTCGTGGAGCTGGCCGCGACCGGAACCCGGGTTGTTTACGTACCCGGCAATCACGACGATATTCTGCGCCGTTTCTGCGGCCAGACCATTGCCGGCATCGAGCTCCGCGACAAAGCGATCCACACCACCGCCGATGGCCGTCGATTCATGGTCTGTCACGGCGATCAGTTTGATCAGGTGGTGCGCTGCAGTCCGCTGATGCTGCTGGTGGGCGATCGGGCCCACGGCGTCCTCTTGCGACTGAACCGCTGGTTCAACGCCTGGCGCCGCATCAAGGGTAAGCCCTATTGGTCCCTGGCATCCTGGGTCAAAAGCCGGATCGGCAAGGCACGTACCTTTATTCGTCGGTTCGAGCTCGCGGCGCTGACGGTGGCCGAGAAGGGCAACTACGATGGCTTTATCTGCGGCCATATCCATTCCGCCGGATTCTTGCGCAGCGAGGACGGGTTGTACTGCAACGATGGCGACTGGGTGGAACATTGCACCGCGCTGGTAGAACGGGAGAACGGCCGGCTGGAACTGCTGCATTGGTCCGAGTCGCCGGTGGTGCTGGCGGTCGAACCTGATGCGCCCCATCCGGAGGTGTGCGGCGACGCCCGTCCCATCCTGGATGTGGTTCCCGCCGGGTTTGTGGAACAGGTGAACCGCCTGGCCAGTTGATCCCGACCGGGCCCCGGGTCATCGGTTCTGTACGATGGCCGCGCGGCGGGTAGAATACGGTGATGAACCGTTCACCGTGGCTTTTCCGTGTTTCCCTTCTTGCTGTCGTGGCGCTGCTGATGGTTGCTATCTGGCTGCTGCTTCGTCATCTGGGCATGCCAACAAGTCTGTCGCCGGCGGCATTGTCAGACTGGCTTGCCCGGCAGGGTGCCTTCGGGCCGCTGTTTCTGATGCTGATGATGATTCTGGCGGTGGTGGTGGGTCCGATTCCGACCCTGCCGATCAGTGCCGCTTCCGGACTGGTTTACGGGGTCTTCGGGGGCACCGCCATTGCGGTGACCGGCGCGCTTGCGGGTTCCCTTATCGCTTTCTCTCTGGCGCGGATACTCGGGCGTGAGGCTGTCCAGCGCAAACTGGCAAACAACCCGGTGTTTTCCGCGCAGGGTTCCCAGCGATTTCTGTTTATCGCGGTGGTGTTGACACGGTTGATCCCCCTGTTTTCCTTTGCCCTGATCAGCTATGCCGCCGGAGTCACGGCGATTCACCTCTGGCGCTACACGCTGGCCACGGCATTGGGCATGATCCCCATGACGTTCGTGTTTGCCGGCCTGGGTCAGGGGTTCGAACTGAACCCGGTGGTGACCGTTGTCGCGGCCATTACGATCCTGGTGGTGATGAGTGTGCTACCGCTGTATCTCGGCCGCCGCCCCCATTCCAGGCTGGCGGTCTGGCTGGAACTGGATCGCAGGGAGTGAGCATTCGACAACGTGGTTGAGCGAGCACTCTCTAGTTTACCGGGCAGCCCCCGGGTACCCGCTCCTGCTCTCCGGGTGTCCATGTGCCATTCACCAGCGATTCGATGTCTGCAAACCGGGTATCGGCGTCTTTCACCCGGGCCAGCCAGCTCAGGGGGATCCCCTGCTCGCCGCCAACCCCGTGAATCGCCGCCATGGCCGGGCCGATAATCCAGCTGCGGCCGCAGGAGTCTCCGCCACAGTGGATGTTGGCGCGAACGGCTTCGGTGTAGCTGTTGGCATGACTGAGAATATGAAAGATCACCGGCATGGCTTCATTCAGATAACAGGTGCGGCCGAAGGTGTCGCCGGCTTTGACCGCATTCAGTGAGGAACCGGACAGGGCACTGCTCAGGTTATCCTGGTCCGGTGCCCCGGCCCTGGCGGCTTCCAGCGCTGTCGACATGGGTTGGCCCTGAAAAAGCTGGTCCAGAAGGATCGCCGCGCATTTTGCCCAGACCACCGCTTCGTCGTTGTGATTGGTCACCCGCACCGCCGCTTCGGTAACCTCCATCAGTTGATCGCTGCCGCAGTATCGGGCCACCAGAGGTGCCAGTTTGGACACGGTGGGCAATTGCATGTCATCGGCGCCGCTGTGCGGCAGCAGGTGCTGGTCGATGGTTTCAGCAATGTGAACGCCCGCCTCCTGGACGTCGGTTTCATGATAGGTCAGGTCGATGGCCCGGCGAACCGGCGCTGCCAGTTCACTCCCGGTCAGGCGGCGGGTGTAGGGCAACACTTTCTGCACCAGGATGCGCTTCTGCTGATCGGTCAGATCGGCTTTGGTGGTGGCCAAGGCTCGGTCGATGGCATTTTGTTCAATGCTGTTCAGGTTATTCAGGGTCACCCGTGTCGGGTTGTCCAGAAAACCGACCCACTGGCCGCCCGGCCCGAAGAAACCCCGAAAACGCCGCTGGTAATCGCGGATATCCAGCTTGCCTTCACTGGCCAGAAGGCTGTCGATCAGCACCCCCGTGGCCGCGCCGTAATGGCTGATGTCGCCGGCCTGCTTGCCGTCGTGGGCAAAGTATCCGAAACCGCCGGTGAAGTAGCTGGCCTTCGGCGGCAGGAATTCCGGTGACTGGCCACCCACCTCATGGATGCGCTGGCTGTCGTAAAGCCAGTGCAGTCCCAGACTGGCTGCGTCCGCCACCCAGCCGCCGGCGAGAGCGGCGATGAGGGCGGGTTTTCTGGCGCTGGGCAGGTTGCTGGTCATGGGGTTCCTCCGGTCAGTCAGGTGCGGATCGTATGATTTCACCACTGCAGGTTTACGGGGAATGAGTACGGGTATCAAGCGAATGGGGACTTGTTCTGAAAGGCTGGACCAGCATCCGGTCCAGGCGCAGATCGCTGTCGGTGCGAAAGTCCTCGAGCCCGATGGTCATGCCCAGGTGGCCTTTCTCAGGCTGTGCACGGTAGGTGCCGAACAACCGATCCCACCAGGGCAGGTTGAAGCCGAAGTTGCTGTCGGTCTCCCGCACGATGACCGAGTGGTGGACCCGGTGCATGTCGGGTGTCACCACAAACAGCCGCAAATAACGGTCAAACCGGAGCGGCAATCGCACGTTGCCGTGGTTGAACATGGAGGTGGCATTCAGCAACACCTCGAAAATCACCACCGCCAGCGCCGGCGCACCCAATGCCAGCACCACGGTCAGTTTGATGGCCATGGACAGAAGGATCTCGATGGGGTGGAAGCGCAGGCCGGTGGTCACGTCAAATTCCAGATCTGCGTGGTGCATCCGGTGCAGGCGCCAGAGCCAGGGCACAGCGTGGAACAGCCGGTGCTGGAAGTAGATGGCGGCGTCCAGCACCAGTACCGAGACAATGACCGCAAGCCAGCCCGGCAGCGACACCAGATTCAGCACCCCCCAGCCGTTTTCCGCTGCCAGAAAGGCAGTGCCAACCGCCGCCACAGGAAACACCAGCCGCACGACCAGTGTATCCAGAACAACGATGAGCAGATTATTGGGCCAGCGGGTCAGGCGACCGATCCGCTGGGGCCGGCGTGCGGCAGATACTTCCCACAGGGACATGAGCGTGAGTACCGCGAGGAAGATGCCGATCCTGATCAGAGGTTCATGGGCGAGCAGCGTATCGGTCATGACAATGCCTCACCTCAGTGGACCGGCAGCCCGGCGGCTTTCCATTCCGGGAAACCCTCGTCAAAACGTCGTACCTGATAGCCCAGCTTCCGCAGGCGTTGCACTGCCTCATGGGACAGTACGCAATAGGGGCCACGGCAGTAGGCGACGATCTCACGATCCCGCGGCAGTTCGTCCAGCATGGACTCCAACTGCTCCAGCGGAATGTTGATGGCCTCGGGCAGATGGCCTGCTGCGAACTCGTTTTCAGGGCGCACATCCAGCAACGCCACCGAACCGGTCTTGAGGCCGGCGAGCAGCTCATCCCGGGACACGGCTTCCAGGGCGCCATCGGCGTTGTCATCAGCAAACAGCCGGCTGACCAGGCGTTCCATTTCCGCCAGATTGGTTTCCGCGACCTCCCGCATCAGGCCCATCAACGTCACAATCCGCTGATCGGTCAGCCGGTAAAGCATCTGTTTACCCGAGCGGGTAGCGGTGACCAGCCCGGCTCGGCGCAGGTGCTGCAGATGCGCCGAGGCATTTCCCACCGTCAGGTCCGCCGCGCTGGCGAGGGTTTCCACCGAAGCCTCGCCCTGGGCAATACGCTCCAGCAGCATAAGACGGTGTCCACTGCCCAGGGCCTTGCCAACCTGGGCCAGGGTGTCGAACAAATCCTGTCGGGATGTCATGGTTGTGCGGTCTCCTTTGGCCAATCAGGCGTTCTGTGATCATAGCGACAGTCAAACATTCAATCAATGTGTAGAATAATAGTGTAAAACGTTTACTCAACATCAGTGTGCTCGGTGTGGCAATGCGGGTACCTTTTTATGGTGAACTTTGTGAGTGAATGTTCAAGAATGGTGGCTGGCCATCGAATCGCGCATCCTCTCCCGGTGCAGACCGGACTGATTACGGCTGTGATCAATTTGTTAGAGAATATTGAGTGCAGTTTGACACTTTTGCTGGCGTGATCCCGTAAAACGGGGTTAGGTGGCAACGGCGCGAGGTAAGTTTCCGTTTTTCTGTAACACTTTCACCAATCACGTGTCTTAGCGGCATCAGGTATTAAGCAAAGGTCAAAAGGACAGTTTCATGACGTTGAAAAAATGGATTCTGATCGCTGTGATTGCGGCGGTTGTCATCGGTTTCATCGCCAGCGGCGGTGACGAGGTGCTCACGCTGCAGAACCTCAAGGACAACCAGCAACTTCTGGGCAACTGGATTGAGCAGAACCTGCTGGTTGCGGTGCTCGGGTATGTGGCGATCTACGTGGTGGTCACAGCCCTGTCACTGCCCGGGGCGACCATCATGACCCTCGCGGGGGGCGCATTTTTCGGCAACCTCTATGGGCTCGCAGCGGTCTCCCTTGCCTCCACCCTTGGCGCGTCACTGGCCTTCCTGGTCGCCCGTTTTCTGATGCGCGACACGTTGCGCCGCCGCTACGGGGAAACGGTGGCAAAAATGGATCGTGGTATTGATAAGGACGGCGCCTTTTACCTGGCCACCCTTCGTCTGGTGCCGGTGTTTCCGTTCTTCCTGATCAATCTGGCCATGGGCCTGACGGGGATGAAGCTGCGCACCTACGCCCTGGTAAGCTGGCTGGCGATGCTGCCGGGTACCTTCGTGTACGTCAACGCGGGCACCCAACTGGGCCAGATCCAGTCCACCGGCGATATCCTCTCCGCGCAGTTGCTGCTGTCTTTTGCCCTGCTCGGGATTTTCCCGCTGATCGCGAAATTTGTGGTGGGCATGATCCGCCGCCGCAAGGTGTACGCCGGCTGGAAGAAGCCGGAACACTTTGATTACAACCTGCTGGTTATCGGCGGCGGGTCGGCAGGGCTGGTGTCCTCCTACATTGCCGCCGCGGTCAAAGCCAAAGTGGGCCTGATCGAAAAGCACAAAATGGGCGGCGACTGCCTGAACACCGGTTGTGTGCCCTCCAAAGCGCTGATTCGCAGTGCCAAGGCGGCGGATACCATGCGCCATGGCAACCGTTACGGCCTCGAATCGGTGCCGGTGAAAGGTTCGTTCAAAAACATCATGAACCGCGTGCAGGAGGTGGTGGCCAAGGTCGAGCCCCACGACTCCCCCGAGCGTTACCGCAACCTGGGTGTGGATTGCATCTTTGGTGAGGCCAGTTTCGTATCCCCCTGGGAACTGGAAGTAAAACATAACGACGGTCGCAGCGAGCGGCTGACCGCGCGCAGCATCGTGGTGGCCACCGGTGGCAAGCCGGCGATGCCACCGATTCCGGGATTGCAGGACATGAACCCCCTGAACTCGGACAACCTGTGGCAGTTGCAGGACCAGCCGCAGCGGCTGCTGGTGCTGGGCGGTGGTCCCATCGGGTCCGAGCTCGCCCATGCCTTTGTACGCCTGGGCAGCCAGGTGATTCAGGTGGAAATGGGCGATCGTCTGCTGGCGAAAGAAGACGACGATGTCTCCGAACTGATCAGGGCACAGTTCGAGAAAGACGGTATCGATTTGAGACTGGGCCATGCCGCCAGGGAATTTGCGGTGGAAGACGGCGAGAAAGTGGTGTACTGCGAACATCAGGGCGAACGTGTGCGCATCCCTTTCGATGAGGTACTGGTCGCTGTGGGACGTGCCGCCAACACCAGCGGGTTGGGGCTGGAGAACATCGGGGTCGACACTCTGCCCAACGGCACCGTACCGGTGGAAGAGGACATGAGTGTGCGGTTCCCGAACGTGTTCGCCTGCGGTGATGTCGCCGGGCCGTATCAGTTTACTCACGCGGCGGCTCATCAGGCCTGGTATGCGGCGGTGAATGGCCTGTTCGGTCAGTTCAAGCGCTTCAAGGTGGATTACCGTGTCATGCCCTGGGTGACCTTCACCTCACCGGAAGTGGCGCGGGTGGGCCTCAGTGAGGCGGAAGCAAAAGCACAGGGTGTCGCCTACGAGGTCACCCGTTACGGCCTCGACGATCTGGATCGGGCCATCGCCGAGAGCGAAGACTACGGCTTCATCAAGGTGCTGACGCCGCCGGGCAAAGACAAGATTCTGGGGGCTGTGGTGGTGGGTTCCCATGCCGGTGAGATTCTGGCGGAATTCACCCTGGCAATGAAGCACGGTCTGGGTCTGAACAAGATACTGGGAACCATTCATCCGTACCCCACCTGGAACGAATCGGCCAAGTACGCCGCGGGCGAATGGAAACGCGACCACGCGCCTGAAGGTATTCTGAAACTGCTGGAGAAGCTGCACGGCTGGCGTCGTGGCAAAGGTCGGAACCCGCAGGAAAAACGTAAAGAGATAACAGCGAGCTGAACAAGAACGGGCGCCCGCGGTAACGAAACCGCCGCACCCGTGTCTGACAACCGACACAACTGAAACACCGAGGAGCATCTATGCCCCTGACCGAAACCCGACCGGCCCGCAGTAAGCGCATTCCGGCCGTGGAAGTTCTCGAACCCAGGGCGTTCGACAGCTGGACCCACACCCGCAACGGTGATCCGCGGGGCTACATCGATGCGGACAAGCTGAAGGAGTTGTGGATTCACACCGGTACCGCCTGCAACCTGGCCTGCCCCTTCTGCCTCGAGGGTTCACACCCCGGCGACGGGCGCATCCCGGGCATGAAGCTCAGTGACGTGAAACCGTTCATCCACGAAGCCATCGCCATGGGCGTGGAACAGTTCTCCTTCACCGGCGGCGAGCCGTTTGTGATTCGCGATTTCGTCAACATCCTCGATTACGCCAGTCAGCACCGGCCCTGCTTCGTGCTCACCAACGCCACTGAACCACTGCTGAAGCGCCGCCACCAGGTGCTGCCGCTGCTGGACAACCCCTACCCGATCCACTTCCGCGTCAGCCTGGATTTCCCGGACCGCGCCCGTCACGACAAGGATCGTGGCGAAGGCAGCTTCGACCAGGCGCTGGAAGGCATCCACTGGCTGATCGAACAGGGCTTCAAGGTGTCGATTGCCCGCCAGACCGATCCGGATGAAATACCATCCCGTGTTGAGGATGCATTCCGTGAGATTTTCCGGGATTGGCATATCCCGGAAAATCTGGCATTTACCGCGTTCCCCGACCTCGGGGCACCGGGTTCGGAGGATGGCAGCCCGGAGATCACCGAAACCTGCATGGAAAAGTACCCGACCCGGGAAGCCCGTTCTCATTTCATGTGCACCTACACGCGCATGCTGGTGAAGAAGGGCGAGCAGGTGCGGGTGTATGCCTGCACCCTGGTGGACGATGATCCCCAGTACGATCTGGGCGGCACGCTGGCCGAGAGTATGGAGGAACGCATCATGCTGCGGCATCACCGGTGCTTCTCTTGTTATCGGTTCGGGGCCAGTTGTTCGGCGCCTGGCTGATTGTTTTGTTTCCGGGTTTGGGGTCGCTGTGATCCGGGCTCGGAGTTTCGGCTGTTGGGGTTGGGGAGATCCTCCAAAACGAGAACCAGTGGCTTCTCTGACTGTTTTGGAGGATCTCCCCAACCCCAACAGCCTTGATCTGACTGAAGTGATACGCCCGACGGCTATTTCCAAAGGTGGAGGCCGGCCAGGGGGGAACGGGTGTCCAAAACATTAAAAGAAGCCACGCTTCTCCGTTTTGGACACCCGTTCCCCCCTGGCCGGCCCGCCCCCAAACCAAAAAATAACGAACCGGAAACGAACAATGAACTTTACTGAAGCCTCCCTGTTCTGGGGATTTTTGCTGGTCTATGGCGTGGTCATGTATGTGCTGTCGCCGAAGAGCAAGAACGCCAATTCGTTTTACAGAGGCGCGGATGATAACGGCAACCCGGTGGGTCAGTGGTCACTGACCGCCAGTATCTTCATCAGCTGGATCTTCGCCAAGTCCGTCACCAACGCCGCCAACCTGGGTGCCGCCTATGGCGTGGTGGGCGGGCTGGCGTACGCCAGTTACTGGTTGTCGATACCGGTAGCCGGTTACGTTATCTACCTGATCCGTACCCAGACCGGCGCCCGCAGCCTGCAGGACTTTCTGACCTCCCGGTTTGGCCGACTCGCCAGTCTGGCGTTTGCGGCGGCTATCCTGATCCGGCTGTACAACGAAGTCTGGAGCAACACCGCCGTTGTCGGCGGTTACTTCGGGCTGCCCGGAGAGTGGGAATACTACTCCGCGGCGATGCTGTTCACCGTGTTTACCCTGGCCTACAGCCTCAAGGGTGGCCTGCGGTCGTCGATTTTTACCGATGTGATTCAGGCGTTCGTGTTTGTGTTTTTCGTCGGGGCGGTGTTGTTCCTGATCATTCCCGCCAACGACACCAGCGCGTTGCTGACCAACGGCGAATTCAGACTCAACGCCGGCTTTGACCTGCTGCTGGTGGCTTTGCTGCAGTTGTTCAGCTACCCCTTCCATGACCCGGTGCTGACAGATCGGGGCTTCGTGAACAAAGAAAAGACCATGCTCAAGAGCTTTGTGGTGGCGGGTCTGCTGGGCTTCGTCGCGGTGTTTATCTTCAGTCTTGTAGGTGTGCATGCCCGTCTGAACGGTATCGACGCCATGGGCAATGCGCCTGCGGCTGTGGGACAGTCGTTAGGGCTGGCGGCGCTGTTCTTCATGAGCGTGGTGATGATGACTTCAGCAGGCTCAACGCTGGATTCCACCTTTTCATCGCTGGCGAAGTCGCTGGCGGTGGACCTGCCCCGGCTGGCCCGCCGGGCCTCGGATAAATTACCGAGTATGCGGGTCGGTGCGCTGGTGATGATCGTGTTTGCGTTTCTTGGCAACCTTCCGATGTTTGCTGGCACCGACATCCTCAAGGCTACGACCATCTCCGGTACGATGGTCATGGGACTGGCGCCGGTGTTTCTGTTTTATGGTTTCACCCGCTGGTCGCCCTGGAGTTTTCATCTGAGCTTCTGGACAGGCTTGTCGCTGGGTGTGTTGCTGACGGTGGGTCTGATCCCCTCAAGCTGGGCCATTGGTGATGGGGCCTACGCCATGCTGCTGGGCGTTAACGCCTACGGTTTCCTGATCTGCACGGCCGGCTTCTTCCTGCCCCTGGTACTGCGGCGTCTCGCCGGCCGCACGCTGGCCGCCGGCGAGGCCTGAGGGGGCAACCATGACGGAAGGCCGCAGCTGTCCGTTGGCATATCGGTACGATCCGGGGGCGCTAGCGGAGAACCCGACGCTGGTGTCCGAGGATGTGTTGTATGTGATCGGCGGTCTCTACGGCAATCCCTATGCCCTTGATGAGATTGAGGAAATGGCCCTTGCCGAGGAACGGCAAGGGCATCGTGTAAAGCTGGTCTTCAATGGCGATTTTAACTGGTTCAATGCCAGCGACCCCCTGTTTCGTGACATCAACAACCGGGTGCTGGACCACACCGTCAGCCTCGGTAATGTGGATTATGAGCTGGCCAATCCGAGTCCGGGTGCCGGTTGCGGTTGCGCGTATCCGGCGTTCGTTGATCAGGGTGTGGTTGAGCGCTCCAACCGGATGATGGAGCGGTTGCAGGCCATTGCCGGCGAGCATCCGGACATTCTCAAGCGCCTGTCGCTGTTGCCGCGGTATCGGTGTCTTATATTTGGAGGCCTAAAGGTTTTGGTGCTTCACGGCGACCCGGAGTCTCTGGCGGGCTGGGGACTGGCCTACGAATCCTTCGCTGCAGGCAATGAAGAACAGCTCGCAGACTGGTTCCGCGCCAGCGGTGTGGATCTGATCGTTTCCACCCATACCTGTCTTCCGGTCCTCTGGAAAGGAACGGTGGATGGGCGTGCCTGCGCGCTGGCCAATAACGGCGCGGCGGGTATGGGCAACCTGGTGTCCGACCCCCGTGGACTGATTACCCGCATTGGATTTACAAGCCCCGTGGCTGAGCCTGTGGCCGGTATCGAGAGTCAGGGCCTGAACGTCACGCTGATGCCGGTGGCCTACCAGCTGCAGGCATGGCTGCAGACGTTTGACCGGCTGTGGTCGCCAGCTTCGGCTGCCGCCATTTCCTACCGCGACCGTCTGGTCAGCGGGACGTCACTGATGCCGGAGCGCATTGTTTTCCCGTCGTTTCCTTAACCGTTTTGTCACTGGCGGTTGCTTTAATAGAGGCTATTCTTAGAGAACGGGTCGGGCGTCTGTGGCGTGTGCCGAGGGGCCCCAACTTGAAATATATTTTGTGGTCTATATAATTTAGCCCTAACTTTTTGACACGAAACCATCACGCTATGACATCAGAAGGATCGAATACCACCGCCATCACCCTCCGTACACCGGTCAAGGATGATGGCTACAGACTGCATCGGTTGGTGGCGGAATGTCCTCCGCTGGACCCCAACTCGATCTACTGCAACCTGCTGCAGTGCAGCCACTTTGCCGATACCGGCGTGGCCGCGGAGAAGGACGGCGATCTGGTCGGCTTTATCTCCGGATACATCCCTCCCCAACAGCCCGACACCGTATTTGTGTGGCAAGTGGCGGTTCATGAGAAAGGTCGTGGACAGGGCCTGGCCAAGCGGATGCTGAAAGAGATTGTGGCCCGCGATGCGTGCAAAACCGTCACGCACCTGGAAACCACCATCACCGAGGACAACGAGGCCTCCTGGGCGCTGTTCCGTTCGTTCGCGCGTGACCTGGGGGCTGAGCTCACCTACCACGAGCATTTTGAGAAAGAGACCCACTTCGGCGGCAAGCACGATTCCGAGTTCCTGCTGCGCATCGGGCCTTTCACCAAGCCAGCCTGAGCGTCGGTCAACGACGCAGGCATTACTGACCGCTTTCCGGATGAGCCGGCAGACCACTGAGGCAGGTCTGCCGCTACGGCTCCAACGAATGTGTGGCTGGCTGATCGCGACTGTACCCGACGGGCTGCCCACAGATACCTCGAACCTGACATGCTAAGAGGCAAAACAATGGAACTTTTCAAGTCGACCGAATCTGAAGTACGCGTTTATTCCCGCGCCTTTCCGGTGATTTTCAACCGCGCCAAGAACGCGCACCTGTACACCGAAGACGGCAAGGAATACCTGGATTTCCTCGCCGGTGCCGGCTCCCTGAACTACGGCCACAACAATGACATCCTGAAGCAAGCGCTGCTCGAATACATCGAAGCTGACGGTGTGAGCCAGGGCCTGGATATGTTCACCACGGCCAAGCACGACTTCATCGAGTCGTATAAGAAGTACATTCTGGATCCCCGCGGTCTGAACTACAAAATGCAGTTCACCGGCCCCACCGGTACCAACTGCGTGGAAGCCGCCATGAAGCTGGCGCGCAAGGTCAAGGGCCGCAACGGCATCATCTCGTTCACCAACGGTTTCCACGGGGTCACCATGGGCGCTGTGGCGGCGACGGGCAACAAGCACCACCGTGGTGGTGTGGGTACGCCGCTGGGCAATGTCGATTTCATGTTCTACGACGGCTACCTGGGCGACGACGTCGACAGCCTGGCCATCATGGACAAGCTACTGAGCGACGGTTCCTCCGGCTTCGAGCTGCCCGCAGCCGTGATTGTCGAGGCGGTGCAGGGCGAGGGCGGTCTCAACGCCTGCCGTGCCGAGTGGCTGAAAGGCCTGTCAGAGCTGTGCAAGAAGCACGACATTCTGCTGATTCTGGACGACATCCAGGCGGGCAACGGCCGTACCGGCGAGTTCTTCAGTTTCGAGTTTGCCGGTATCAAGCCGGACATCGTCACGGTATCCAAGTCCCTCAGTGGCTACGGCCTGCCGATGGCGCTGGTGCTGTTCAAGCCGGAGCTGGATGTGTGGGATCCGGGCGAGCACAACGGCACCTTCCGTGGCAACAACATGGCTTTCATCACTGCCCGCAGTGCAGTTGAAACCTATTGGCGCGACGATGCCTTCGCCAATGAAGTGAAGGCGAAGACCAGGATTCTGGGTGATGCGTTGCAGGCGATTTGCGACATGTACCCCGGTGAGTTCAAAATGAAGGGACGCGGTTTGATGCGTGGTATCGAAGCCACAAACGCGGACATCACTGGCGCGATCACCAAGCGGGCCTTCGAGCACGGTCTGATCATCGAGACCAGTGGCCCCAATGATGAAGTCATCAAGTGTCTGATGCCGCTGACCACCAGCGAAGACGACCTGAGAAAAGGTGCCGCGCTGCTGGCCAGAAGTGTGGACGAGATCATGCAGGAAGGGATCAGCGAGGCGTCGTAAGGCGCCACTTCCATCTGGACATTCATTCTGCAGGACAGCGAAGACAACACTATGACGACGCACTTACATACCGTAGAGAAAATCGGCGGCACCTCGATGAGCAATTACGAGGCGGTCCGCGACAACATCATCATCGGTACCCGCAGTAAAGATGACCTGTACCAGCGCATATTCGTGGTGTCTGCCTACGCCGGCGTCACCAACGAGTTGCTGGAACACAAGAAAACCGGCGAGCCGGGCGTTTACGCCCTGTTTGCCGACGCCGAGTCCGACTGGGCCTGGGGCGACGATCTCACCAAACTGGTGAAGTTCCTCACCGATCTGAACGGCGAGCTGTTCGAGGATCCGATGCTGAAGCAGCAGGCGGACCAGTTCATCACCGATCGCATCGAAGGCGTGCGGGGCTGCCTGATTGATCTGCAGCGCCTGTGTTCCTACGGCCAGTTCCAGCTCGAAGAGCATCTGCTGACGGTGCGGGAAATGCTGGCCGGCATCGGCGAGGCCCACAGCGCCTTCAACACCGCGCTGAAACTCCAGCAGGAAGGCATCAATGCCCGTTTCGTGGACCTTACCGGCTGGCGCGACAACGAGCTGCTGCCGCTGGATGAGAAGCTCAAGCAGACCTTTGATGCGGTTGATCTGACCCGCGAGCTGCCGATTGTCACCGGCTATGCCCAGTGCAAGGAAGGTCTGATGCGGACCTTTGACCGCGGCTACAGTGAGATGACCTTCAGCCGGGTGGCGGTGATCACCGAAGCCCGTGAAGCGATCATCCACAAGGAATACCACCTCAGCTCCGCCGATCCCAACATTGTCGGCGCCGAGAAGGTGGTACCGCTGGGGCGCACCAACTACGACGTGGCGGATCAGCTGGCCAACCTCGGTATGGAGGCGATACACCCCCGTGCCGGCAAGGGTCTGCGTCAGAATGAGATCCCGCTGCGGGTGATGAACACCTTCGAGCCGGAGCACACCGGTACCCTGATCACCGGCGACTACGTCAGTGAGAAGGCCCAGGTGGAAATCATCGCCGGCGCCAAGGGCGTGTTCGCGGTGGAGGTGTTCGATCAGGACATGCAGGGCGAACCGGGTTCCGACCGCCGCATCCTCGACGTGCTGAGCCGCTTCAAGGTTCGGTTCATGTCCAAGGACACCAACGCCAACACCATTACCCATTACGTGGGCAGCACCCTGAAGCATGTCAAGCGGGTGGTCAAGGCGCTGAAAGAAGAGTTTCCCAACGCGGAAATCAACACCCGCAAGGTGGCGGTGGTGTCGGCCATCGGCAGTGACATGAAGGTGCCGGGCATTCTCGCCCGTTCCGTCAAGTCGCTGGCTGATGAGGAAATCAGCATTCTGGCGTTGCACCAGTGCATGCGCCAGGTGGATATTCAGTTTGTGGTGGACGAAGACGATTACGAGAAGGCCATCGTGGCGCTGCACGGTGTGCTGATCGAGCCCCACAATCACGAGTACGCCATCGTCGCGGCCTGACCCGCGACCGAGAATGGCCCCGCATCCAACCGTCAGGTTGGTCGGGGCCTCCGTAGTTGTCCCTATCGCCCGCCCGGCGCACCCCGGCAGGGAATCCACGCCCTGACCCTGATCGTATCTCTAGTACATTCATAATCGGTACCAAAGCCATGAGTAAATCCGAGAGGCTGGGACCGTCTCCGACCATGAGCTCGACCGGTGAAACGGATTCCCTGGTCGGGCTGTACTTCAGGGATGCGTCCCGTTACGAACTGCTGGGGGACAAGGGCGAACGTCGACTGGTTCGCCAGCTCACCCGCTGCTATCAGGTGATCAGCCGGGAACTGGCGTTGCCGGATGACACGCCGCAAACCTACCGCGAAATCGTTGGCAGTCTGGGGGACGCCTGTGCGTTCACCACCCGCTGTCGGCGCGCCTATCATCTGGCCCGGGCCTGTCGCAGCAAACTGGTGGAAAGCAACCTGAGGCTGGCGGTGCACATTGCGCGTCGTTACGGCCATCACGGCATTCCCATGGCGGATCTGATTCAGGACGCCAACGTGGGTCTGATCAAGGCCGTGGAGCGCTTTGATCCCACCAAGGGCTTCCGTTTCTCCACCTACGCCTACTGGTGGATCAGCGAGGAGGTAAAACGCTGCCTGCAGCGGGGCTCACGACTGGTGCATACGCCGGAAAACGTTGTGGATGAGATCCGCCAGTTGCGCAAGGTGTCCATGCGCCTGCATCAGAGCCTTGGCCGCGCGCCCCTGCAAAGCGAGCTGGCCCGGGAAATGGAAGCCTCACCGTCCCGCATCGGAGAGCTCAGAGGGCTGGCGAACCGCGAGGTGTCTGTCGATGCGCCGGTTTCGGAGAGCGCCGGAATCACCCTCGGTGACAGCCTGAGTGGCGATGAGCAGATGGCTCCGGATCACTCCATGGCGCAGCGTGATCGCAAGAAATACCTGTCTGACATTCTCGGCAAGTTGTCGGATCGCGAAAAGGCGGTGCTGTCGCGGCGATTTGGTCTGGGCCTGCCGGAACCGGAGACGCTGCAGATCATCTCCGATGACCTGGGCATCAGCCGGGAACGGGTGCGCCAGATCGAGAAGGGGGCGATCCGCAAGCTGCAGGCCACACTGGGTGTGGACGAAATGAAGCGTATGGAAAGAATGTGAACGCGGTGATTCAGTGCGCCATGATAAACCAGGCGCCTGCAATCACTTGACACGCCAACACCACCGATGTCAGAGCCAGCCTGAGCCTGAGATACCAGGCTGGCCAGTAACCCTTCATCCAGCGGGCGTCGACGATGTACAGCGCCAGATAGGCGACGGTGTAGATACCGATTTGCCAGCGCACGGCCAGCAACAGTCCTACCCCCGCAGCCACGAAGAACACCTGGCTCAGTACCATGGTGACCAGCGGCGATAGCGGATAGCAGCGGTTTTCCAGCTGCATGGCGATGGGCCAGTAAACGCCCGCCATAAAGGCAAGAATGCCGGCGCTGTAGAGGTAGAACCAACCGATCACCGTCACGCTGTACGCCGGCATGAGAAACAGACTGAGGATGCTCGCCAGAAAGGGAATCAGTCCGAGAACACCGACCAGAATCGCCAGTCGTGCAACCGCGATCACGATCCCCGCCCCTGCACCCGGATTCTCATGGGCTCGAACTCGGCGGGCTCCATACCCACCATTTCATGGTATGCCGACGGATGAACCACATCGGTTCTGGCAATGCTGAAGGCACCCAGGGCGTCCTGAATCTGCCAGCTGCTGCGAAACAGCCGTGTTTTGCCGTTCTTGTCAGAGAGGATAAGCAGCTGGTCCCCGATCCTGAGGCGGGCCATGTACTGTTGGCCCTCGATAGAGATAATCTCCAGCAGATCAATCGAGTGATGATCGCTGTTATTGAGCTGATCGAAGGTTATTCTCACCGTGATGCTCCAGAGGTGAAGTGATACCGGGGTATTTACGACCGCCTGTGGCAATAGGATCAATGACCCAGTTGCCGGCAGGCCTTATGCTGGGGGCAGTCCACCAGGTGATCGTTCACCATGCCGGTGGCCTGCATGAAGGCGTAGACGATGGTCGGGCCGACAAAATTGAAGCCGGCTTTCTTGAGCGCCCGTGACATGGCTTCTGCCTCGGCTGTGGTTACCGGAACGTCGGAAAAGCTCTGCCAGCGGTTCTGCAGCGGTTTGCCGCCCACGAAGGACCAGAGGAAGTCGCTGAAATCCGTGCCCTGCTCCTTCAGCTGGAGGAAACTGCGGGCGTTGCGAATGATGGATTGCACCTTGAGACGATTGCGGATGATACCGGGGTTGGCCAGCAGTTCCTCGATCTTCTGGTCGTCGTAGCGGGCGATCCGCTGTGGATCGAAATCGTCGTAGGCCTGCCGGTAGCTGTCCTGTTTGCGCAGGATGGTGATCCAGCTCAGCCCGGCCTGCTGCCCATCCAGGCAGAGTTTTTCAAACAGCGCGAGGCCGTCATACTCCGGGCGACCCCACACGGTATCGTGGTAGTGAATGTAGAGGGGATCCGTGCCGCACCAGGGGCAGCGTCTGTTGTTGTCCATCAGGATTCCTCGCAAGGGCGGATGCGTGGCGTTATCGGCTGGTGCCAGCTCATGGTCAGGGGCTCAGCCTGTGGCCACAGGGCAGTCAGGTCAAGGTCTGTCGGTACTTCTGCCAGCAACCGCCCGCGCGGCCGGACAAATCGCTCATCGCAGTAGACCAGAGTGACCAGAAATCCCGCCACCGTGCCACTGGCCGCCTGCCAACCGGGCTCTTCGCGATCCCCGGACAAGTGAAAATCTGCGCCCACCTCCAGGGTCTGCAGGTTGCCGGCAATGCCGCGGCCGGTGGCTTTCAGCCACGCCTCTTTCAGGGTCCAGACCCGCAGGAAGTCCTCATGGCTGTTGTTGGCCAGCAGCCAGCGTTGTTCTGATGGGCTAAACCAGCGTCGCACCACTTTCTGCCACTGGGGATGACGATTGAGGGGTTCGATATCCAGTCCGATACCGGCGCGGCCACTCACCGCGCAGGCGGACAGCCGCTGGCTGTGGCTCAGAGACAGATGCCAGCCGGCGGGGGATGCCGACGCCGTCGGCCGTCCGGCCACCGGCGCGCAGCCCGCAGGTGGGCATTGGGCGCTGTTGGCGATGGCCTGGCGCAGCAGCCAGCGGCTGCTGAGGTACTCTCGCCGCCTCGGGCCAGAGAACTTTGCCACCGTTGCCCGCTCATAGTCGGTCAGCCAGGCCGGGCTGGGAAGATCGGCTGCCTCCGGTTCGCGGCTCAGCCAGATCGAGGGCGCACCGCGTGGGCCCTGGTCAGGGCTGCAGTCGCTGGATGTGCCAGCCATCGCCTTCCCTTACGTATTCGAAGCGGTCGTGGAGACGGCTGGGCCGGCCCTGCCAGAATTCAATACGTTGGGGTACCACCCGGTAGCCACCCCAGAAACTTGGCAAAGGTACGTAGCCGTTGCCGAATTTCTCTTTGATCTCCGCCACTTTCTGCTCGAGTAAGCCGCGGGAGGTGATCACCTTGCTCTGCTCCGAGACCCAGGCGCCAATCTGACTGCCCCGGGGCCGTGACGCGAAATAACGCAGGGACTCGGCTTTGCTGACCCGCTCCACGGCGCCCTGAATCCGCACCTGCCGGTTCAGGGCAATCCAGGGGAACAGCAGCGCCGCCTGCGGATTCTGCGCCAGTTCCCCGGCCTTGCGGCTGCCGTAATTGGTGTAGAACACGAAGCCCTGCTCGTCGAAATACTTCAGCAGCACCGTGCGCAGGTCCGGCATGGCATCGTGACCGGCGGTGGCCAGCGACATGGCGTTGGGTTCCAGAATACCGGCCTCGCGAGCATGCTCGAACCAGCGCTGAAACTGCCGGATGGGGTTGTCATCCAGGGCATCGCGATCGAGGCCTTCGCTCTCGAAATCACGACGCATATCGCCGATGTCCATAGGGGTTCCTCTGTCGCGTGTTGGTGACACCAAAATACGAACCATGAGGATATCGGGTTCAGCGTCGGCTGTCGCGATCACGGTCAACGGACCGGCGCTGCTGACAAACGGGTGCCGGGCCGACTATCCTTGGGAACAGGCACACGGGTAAGATTGCCCGGGAATTCCGCTGTCCATAAGGAGAGGTCCGTGGCTCAGAGCCGTCAACGCAGTCGCACCCCCAGAAATCTGTTGATCGGGGTCCTGGTTCTTTTTGTGCTGTACACCCTGGCAGGCTTTCTGCTGCTGCCCTGGTGGCTGGAAAAGTCGCTGCCGCAGCAGCTGGATCAGCGCATGGGGTGGCAGGCGGCGGTGACCGACATACGTGCCAACCCGTTTGCGTTGAGTGTCGAAGCCATGGAACTGGAAGCGGTAGATAGCGACGGAGAACCGGTGGTGGCGTTCGAACGGCTGCGGCTGAACCTGAATTTTTTCCAGCTGGTGCGCGGCATTGTCGGGTTCGAGGAGATTCAGCTGGACGAGCCGTTCATCCGGGTTGACCTGCTGCAGGACTATGGCATCAACTTTGCCCGAGACTGGCAGAACGCCAATCCCGGCGACGGAACCGAGCCACCCGTCGAGAATGAGGACGCCAGCGACCCGCCCCCGCTGTATTTCGGCCAGATCCTGGTCAACGGTGGTGAGCTGCTGTTCCGCGATTTCAGCCAGCAGGAAATGGCGGAGTTCCGCATTGAACCCCTGGACCTGACACTCAACGATTTTGCCACCTGGCCCCGTGAGGACCAGGGCAGCGACTATTCCCTGATGGCGGCGTTGGGTAGCCAGACCATTGAGTGGGAGGGTGATCTCAGTGTGGCGCCCTTCTATTCCCGGGGATCCCTGACAGTGTCGTCGGTAGGCTACGAAACGCTGTCCCATTTCCTGGCCCCGTACCTGCCCTATGACCTGCGCGGCGGCAGTGTCACCCTGAGCTCTGACTACGTGGTCCAGGCCGGAGACGCCTTTTATCTGGAAACCACCAACGGCGAGCTCTCCCTCGAGGATCTGGCCATCGCTCTGGACGAGGGCAGTGAGCAAACGCGCCTGACTAACGGCAAGCTGGCGGTGGATGCCATCCGCTTTGACCTCACCGGTCGGGAAATCAGCGTGGGGCAGGTATCGCTGGAAAATCTCGATCTGGCCCTGGCGCGGGATGAGAACGGTCAGATCGACTGGCTCGCCCCGCTGGCACCTGCCGACGGTGACAGCGACACCGGCGATGGTGAGGCTGCGGCGGCCGGATCCGAAGTCCCGTTGCGCTGGTCCCTGGCCGGTATCACGCTGACCGGCAGCCGGGTGCTGTGGCAGGACCGGCAGCCGGAATCCGCCGCCGAGATCGCCCTTGAGCAGCTGTCGTTGTCCACCGGCACCCTCAGCCATGAGCTTGAGGAACCGGTGAGCTACCGGATGCAGGGCACCCTGGCCAGTGGTGGGCGGTTGTCGCTGGCGGGGCAGGTCACCCCGTCGCCCTTCACCCTCGAGGCGGCGATCTCCGGCACGGACGTGGCGCTGGCTGCCTTTCAGCCCTATGTCGGGCAAGCCGCGAACATCGAGATTGCCAGCGGCCTGCTGGGGCTGGACGGCAATCTGGATCTCGACGGTCAGAAAGATCCCCTCACCGGCACCTTCAGCGGCACCGGCGAGGTGACCGGGCTCAATATGCGGCTGCCGGAGACGTCCGATGAACTGGTGTCCTGGCAGAGCCTGCGACTGGCACCCATCGAGTACAACGTCTACCCCGCGCGCCTGGAAATCGGCACCGTGACCCTCACGGAGCCCTCGGTTAATGTGGTGCGGGAAAGCGACGGTCTGCACAATCTCGAGCGCATCATCCGGGCATCGGATAACGGCGACAGCGAGGCGTCCGGCGACGACGCCAGCGGCGAACCGGACTTCATCTTCCGCATCGAGCAGTTCCTGCTGGAGCGCGGCGAGGTTTCCTACACCGACCGGTCCCTCGAGCCGGCCTTCACCACCACGCTGCAGGCGCTCAATGGCAGTGTCAGCGGAATCGCCAATGTGTCCCCCCAGCAGGGCGACATTTCCTTGCGCGGATTGGTGAACGGCAGCTCGGAACTCACCTTTGACGGCTCCCTCGGGACTCTGGGCACGGACGACGTCAGCACGTTGACCATGGGGATGAAAGGCGCCTCGCTGCCGAATTTGTCGCCGTATTTCGGGCGTTACCTTGGTTACGGGGTCGACAGTGGCAAGCTGGATCTCGATGTGAACTACGAGATAGCAGGCAGCCGGATTGAGGCCAGTAACCTGATCATCATGGACCGGCTGGAGCTGGGCCAGCCGGTGGTCAGTGATCAGGCCACCAGAGCGCCGGTCAGGCTGGGCCTGGCGTTACTGCGGGATCGTAAAGGGATGATTGAGATTGATCTGCCCGTCAGCGGTGATCTTCAGGACCCGGATTTCAGCGTCGGTAACGTGGTGATGCGGGCTTTTGTGAACATTCTCAGCAAGGCTGCCGCCTCTCCGTTCAGTGTGTTGGGCTCGGTTGCCGAGCTGGCGGGACTGTCCGGTGATCAGCTCAGCGAAGTGCGGTTTGTGGCAGGCACTGCCGAGCTGGCCGAGGGCGAGCGGGTCAAACTGGATGCCCTGGCGGACGCGCTGACCGAGCGACCGGCGTTGTTGCTCAATATTCGCGGCGGTGTGGCACCGGAGGCCGATGGCCTGGCGTTGTTACGCCAGCGGCTGACCCGGCAGCAGGGCGGAACCCTGTCCGAAACCGACTGGGCTGAGGCGCGGGAGGCGTTTCTTGCCGGCGAGCGCTCGCTGCCGCCGGAAGCCCTCGGAAATCTGGCTTCTGAACGAGGCGCCTGGCTGAAAAAAGAGCTGCTCGAGTCCTATGATGTGGCGGCGGACCAGCTGTTTTTGCTGGACCCGCAGCGTGATGCCAGAGCAGACGAGCAAGGCCTGGTGGCGGTGCAGTTCGCGCTGGATGCCCGCTAGCCGCTCACGGCAGATTGTGCTGGAACGGGAAACCCGCAAAAAAACCCGGCGGCAGTTCCAGGCCCCATTTCTCCACCAGCATGCGGTAGCGGCCACTGCGCACCAGCGGTTCAAGTAGCCGGATCATGTCGGCGGCAGTCACCGGGCCGCCGGCGCGGGTAATAATGGCCAGACGGTACACCTGATCCGGTCGCTCGGAAATCAGCAATCGCTCCCGGTCTTCGGGGTGCTGCGCCAGATGTTGCTGGAGGTAGGAGCGACTGACAATCGCCACCTCGGCCACGGAGGGGCGATCGGCCTTGATCAGGCTGATGTTGCGGCGGTGGCTGTCGGAGAACTCGATGTCGAAGCGCTGTTCCAGCTTTTCACTGTCGATCTCGAAATCCGCAAAGCCATAATGGTAGCCCGACATGGCCACGATGCTGCGCTCCTGGAGGTTGTTGAAAAACCCGGTGTCCCGGCCCGGCTTTTTCAGCGCCAGATACAGCTCTTCGTCGGTCAGAATCGGGATGGTGGCTTCATGGGGGTAGTCGTGCCAGCCCCAGGCCGGGCTTTCGAAAAAGATGACGTCGTACAGGCCGGCTGTGAAATCCAGATACCGGCAATGGGCGGGAAGTTGTAGACCCCCACCTTGATTTCCAGTTCGGCGCGGGCACCGGGCACAGCAAAGCCCGCCATGCAGAACAGCAGGGCGAGCAAGGCAGGCTGGAATCGGTTGTTTGGTGGCAAGGGAGAGTCCCGGGTGGCCAAGGTTTGAGCGTTCGTTCAGATTAACACCCGGAGATTCCTGTCAGAAAGGGTCAAATTATAAACTTATGCAAAACGGAGCTATTAATGTGCAGCCGACTCTGAGTCACTTTTTTGCCTACGTTTCCCGGTTGCGCTGGATCAAGCGCTGGGGGTTGATGCGCAACGCCATCGAGGAGAACGTGGCCACCCACTCCTGGGAGGTGGCAACCCTCGCCCACGCCCTGGCGTTGATCCGCAATCGTCACTTTGGCGGTACCGTCAATGCCGACCGCATTGCCGCAGCGGCGCTGTACCATGACGCCACGGAAGTGATCACCGGGGATTTGCCAACGCCAGTCAAATACCACTCACGGGTGATGCGGGAAGCGTTCGGGGATATCGAACACAAGGCCGAGGCGGAGTTGCTGGCGTTATTGCCGGCGGACCTGCGGGAGGATTTCGCGCCCTATGTGCGCGAGTCGCAGCTGTCGGCGGAAGAGAAGGAACTGATCAAGGCGGCGGACCGGTTGTCGGCGCTGCTGAAATGCGAAGCCGAGATGCGGGCCGGTAACACCGAGTTTGAACCGGCCGCCGAGCAGATTGCGCGGCGGCTGGAACAGGATGGCCTGGCGGAAATTGCCTACTTCATGGAGGTGTTCGCCCCCGGTTACCGGCAACCTCTGGACAATCTCCTGGGCTGAGCCGGTCTGATTACCAGCGATCAGGCGCCGCCGGATGCCACCATGCCACCGCGCAAGCCGTCACGTTGCGCCGACTGGCGGACAATGTCCTCCGGGCTGCCGGCCAGTTCCCGGAACATGCCCATGGAACCGAGCAGCGCCGAGGACTCGTAGGGCACGAATACCCGCTCGCCGTCCTTGGCCATGTTCGGCAGTACCTTGATGTAGCTCTGGCCGAGCAGGTAGCCGATAACGGTTTGCTTGTTCTGCTCGGTTTCGCCCATGGCGCTGAGCACCAGACGGATGGATTCCTGCTCACCCTGGGCGCGCAGAATGGCCGATTCCTTATCGCCCTGGGCGTTGAGAATGGCGGACTCACGCTGACCCTGGGCCATGGCGATGGCAGCGGATTTCTCACCCTCGGCTTCGGTGACCGTGGCGCGACGCTTACGCTCGGCGGCCATCTGCAGACGCATGGCCTCTTCCACTTCCTCCGGCATGCTGATGTCCTGCACTTCCACGCGGGTCAGTTTGACCCCCCACTTGGAGGCCGCCTCTTCCATTTCCGCCTGGATGGCGTTGTTCACTTCGCTGCGGGATTCGAACAGCTTGTCCAGCTCCATCTTGCCCACCACCGAACGCAGGGTGGTTTTCGCCAGCACTTCGACCGCCTGGCTCATGTTCGCCACCTCATAAACGGCGCGGCGAGGGTCGATGATCTGGTAGTACAGCGCGCCGTTGATGTTCACCGTGACGTTGTCGGTGGTGACCACCGGCTGACCGGGAAAGTCCATGACGGTTTCGCGGCGGTCGATGCGGGTCTCAAAGCTGCTGCTGGGATGGTATTCGTCGCCGATGCGCACATAGCGGGTCATGGTGATGGCCCGCGGCCGCTCGATGAACGGAATAATGATGTTGACGCCGCTTTCCAGAACCCGGTTAAAGGACCCCAGCCGCTCGATCACCATCACTTCCGACTGGCGCACGATGACCAGGCCTTTGGCGATGATGGAAATGCCGATAACCAGCAGAACGAGACTGATAACCAGGCCCGGTGAGAGAAATGCTTCCATACGAGTTACTCCGTGGGTTTGACGCTGTGAACGACGGCGGTGGTGCCGTCGAATTTTTCGAAAATGACGTCCGTGCCGGCGGTCAGCTCGGCGCTGAGCCCGTCACTGGTGCGAATACGGTAGAAGTCGCCGTTGACCTTGATGCCGACGGCGCCGTCGAAGTCACGCCGTTCGCACTGATAACGGCGGCCTTGTTCCACGCCGGTGCCGGTGGTGCCGTAGGCCACCCCTTTGGGTGAGAAGCGCGGGCGGATCCAGCGAATGGCGACGGGAACCAGGATGCCCGAGAACACCCCCATGGCCACCAGTTGCCACTCAAACGGGATGCCGAGGAACGCCAGCAGCGCCGTCAGGGCCGCAGCCACGCCCAGTGCCAGCAGTACCAGCACGCCGGAGGTCAGCTCAGCCAGGCTCAGAACCAGAGCCAGGATCAGCCATAAATGCGTGAGACTCCATTCCATACAAGCAGTGTCCGTCAGAGAAAGGTTGAAATTGCGGGACCGATTGTAGCACGTCGGTTCGGGTTGGCCTGAGTGCCCGCTGTGACGAACCTCTGATGCCATGGCCAGAAAACCGTCAGGTGCTAGAGTGTTTATTCTAGACAGCTCTCCAAACAAAACCGATAAGAGGCAATGGCCATGAAAGATCTGAACAACAAGGTTGCGGTGGTAACCGGCGCAGGCTCCGGTATTGGCCGTTCGCTGGCAAAATCCCTGGCAGCCCGCGGCTGCCGGTTGGCACTGTCTGACGTCAATGAGACCGGCCTGGCGGAGACCGTCAGTGAACTGGGCGGTGCCGATGTCAAAACCTACAAACTGGATGTATCGGATCGCGATGCCATCTACGCCCACGCCGAGCAGGTCGCAAAGGACTTCGGTCAGGTCAACCTGGTGATCAACAACGCCGGTGTGGCGCTGTCCGCCACCGTCAGCGAGATGAGCGACGATGACTTCAAATGGGTCATGGACATCGATTTCTGGGGCGTGGCCCATGGCACCCGGGCGTTCCTGCCGCACCTGATTGCGTCCGGCGACGGTCACGTGGTGAACATCTCCAGTGTGTTTGGCCTGATCGGCGTGCCCAAACAAAGCGCCTACAACGCCGCCAAGTTTGCGGTTCGCGGCTTTACCGAGGCCCTGCGCCAGGAAATGAAGCTGGAAAATCAGCCGGTGGCGGTCAGCTGCGTCCATCCCGGCGGCATCCGCACCAACATCGCCAACGCGGCACGCATGGGCAAGTCTGAGAACGCCGACGCGCAACGCAAGGGTTTTGACAAACTGGCCATGACCACACCGGACAAGGCCGCCGAAATCATTGTTAAAGGCATCCTGAAAGACGAATCCCGCATCCTCGTGGGTCCGGACGCCTGGGGCATTGACGCCATCAACCGCCTGCTGGGCTCCGCCTATCAGCCGCTGGTCGAGCGTTTCTCCCGCAAGAACCTCTACGTTTGAGCCCTGTCGCGGGTATCCGCGGGCTTTCCGGTGTGGTGAAGCCCGCTGTACATTTTACAGACTGATTTTAGCTTCTATACTCTTGCTGTTGTTCTAGGGAAAGAGACAGCATGGATACATCATATCATTCGGACCTGGGGACGGCCCTGGAGAAAAGCCGTTCCGGTCTCCGCGACAATCACCGCCGTTCTCTGATGCGGTTGCTGTTCCTGATCACCGGCACTTCTCTGCTGGTGTTTTCAGGCTTGCAGGCCATGAACGGCTTCTGGTGGGTGGCTGGCAGCGAACTGGCGACCAGTGCCCTGTTGTTTTTCGGCGTTATCCGCCTGCGTAACAGCCCCCACCTGCAAAGGTGGATCTACGGCTATCTGATGGTGCTGTTCTCGTTTTTTCTGGCCATTATGCTGTTTCCCGATGCCTCCGTGTCGGCGTTCGTTTGGGTACTGGTGATGCCGGTGCTCGCCTATCTGCTGCGGGGAAAGCGTGCGGGCCTCCTGCTGAGTGTGCCGTTCATGCTGGCGGGTGGGGTGGTCTATTACCTGCATCTGGGCCAGGTTGACAGCGCCTACCGGGTGATCGACCTGCTCAATATGATGCTCTGCGGGGTGCTGATGCTGGCATTCATCCACCTGTACGAAATCCGGCGCGAGGAGGCCGAACAGCGGTTGGTGGCAATGGCGCAGAGCGATTTCCTCACCGGCCTGGCCAATCGCAGCAATTTTCAGAGCACCCTGGCCCGCACCATCGCCGAGTGCGAGCGCAGCGGCAGCGGGTTTGCACTGGTGATCATGGACATCGACCACTTCAAACTGGTCAACGACACCCTGGGGCACGATGCCGGCGATCTGGTGCTCAAGGACATTGCGTTGAGTCTGGAGGAGCGCCTGCGAGGAACTGATTTCGTGGCTCGTCTCGGCGGGGAGGAATTCGGCCTGATCCTGCGGGACGTCAAGTCAGCCGGCGCTTACGAACTGATGGAGGAGTTGCGGCAGCGCATTGCGGATAGAGAACTGGTTTACGGGGATGCGCGGGTTCGTGTGACGGCGTCGTTCGGCATTGCCCATTGGCCCGAGCATGGCCGGCAGGCAGAAACCCTGTTTCGCGTTGCCGACCGGTGCCTTTACAACGGTAAAAGCGCCGGCCGCAATCGCGTTGCCCGACCGCTTACTGCAGGGTCCGGCGGTTTCCATTCTGATACTGCGGCGCAATGTGTGCGCTGATCTCTTCCTTGAAGCGGGCAATCAGTTCACTGTTGTCGTGATCCCAGGGATGGAAGCCCGGCTTGAAGTATTCCAGCCAGGTGGGAATCAGGCTGGAGAAGGTGCCATCTTTGCCCCACATGCGCCAGACACTCTTGGCGGCGTCTTTCAGTGAGAAGTTGCTGCGATCGTTCAGCACCATCCGGGTGGTGAAGTAGCTGGCGACCACGCCCAGAGCGGCGGTACTGAAAGCCAGATAGAACGCCCGCTCGGCATAGGTGCCGCCCACTTCCTGGAACACATCGTAGGTCACCGCCTTGTGCTCGGTTTCCTCGATGGCATGCCACATCCACAGCGGGCGCATGCTCTCGTGCATGTCTTCGCGCACATCGCTGCGCTCCAGCAGCATGTCTGCCATCATCGCGGTCAGGTGTTCCAGGCCGCAGGTTATGGCCAGCTGGTGGCGCTTCGGCAGTTTTTTGGTGATGCCCAGAATGACTTCCAGATGTTTTTCCAGTTCGTCCACCGGCATGCCGCGATCCCGCACGTGCTGGTTCATGGCGTCGTGTTCCAGCGAATGCATGGCCTCCTGGCCGATGAACCCGCGTACTTCCGCCTTCAGCTTGGGGTCGGAGATCTGGTCGCGGTAGTAGCGCACCGAATCCACGAAGAACTGTTCACCCTGGGGAAACAGTACCGACAGCGCATTCATGGTGTGGCTCAGCAGGTGGCTGTTGTTGAGCCAGTACTGCGGCACCTGCTCACCGAATTCAAAGCCCATGCGCTGGGGTTTGATGGAGACATTCTCCGGCGTGTTGGACACCGGGGCTTTGGACTCTGCAGTTTTTGTTCTCAGCATGTTCATACTCCTCTGCGATTGAACGCTTTGGCTGATGTCATGGCTCCAGTGTGGGTAAGTCAACGCTGTAAGAGAAGGCGCGAACGGGACGGCCATCGTTCAGGTTGGGACAGTGCGGGGCCAATTCCGGGCGGTTCCATTGACTATGATGACGGCATCACGGGTGTACCCAGTCCCAGTGTTGCCCGCGGCTGCTTCTGTTAGCATCAGAAAACACGGTCCGTATTTTCACCCTCATACCCACAAGGACAAGCTATGGCGACCACCGGCCCGGACAAAGAACGGCAAATGCTGGGGTTTTTCCTGGTGCCTGGCGTGTATATGCGGGTTCTGGCCGAAACCGTACGGCAGCTGGGCCACAATGACCGGGTGCTGTATGAGGGCCTGAGCTTTACGCCGCAGGATCTCAAGGCCAACGACAGCCGGGTGTTCGTGACCGACGCCATCCTGATGGCCCAGCGGGCACTGGAGCTGGCTGGCAAGGACGGCCTCAGCTTCGCGCTGGCACGGGAGCTGCGGGTAACCATCCACGGCACCCTCGGCTTCGCCGCCCTGACCAGCCCGACCTTTGCCGGCGCCCTGGATTCCGTGCGCCGCTACCTGCAGTTGCGGGCACCGTTTCTGAGCATGAGCCAGTCCGAGGCGGGAGAAAACGTACTGGTGCAACTGCGCACCGAGTTCGACGTGCCGGGGCTGTACCCGTTCCTGGCGGAAACCGTGAGTGCCACCCTGATCCTGCTGACCGAGCAACTGCTGGACCGCGAAGACGCCGAGAAGCGGGGTTTTGCCCTTACCGACGGCAAACTGCCGGGGGTGGCGGTACACCTGAGCAAACCCGAGCCGGAATACTACGCCCGCTTTGCTGCCCAGTTGCCGGTGCGGTTCGAGTACGGCAAGCCCGAGGAAATGATGGTGTTCCCGAAGGATCTGCTCCAGGTGCGCATGCGGCTGGCGGATGCCGACGCCTCGCGCATGGCTCGTGAACAGTGCGAGTTCGAGCTGCAGAAGGCGCTGAAGGACCAGGGCGACATCACCCTGGCGATCCGTAACATGCTGCGAATGATGCCGGGGCCCTTGCCTTCGCTGGAGGACATGGCCGAGCGGTTTTGCGTGTCGTCACGGACGCTGAAGCGGCGGCTGGCGGAGAAGGACACGTCTTACCGGGAAATTGTCGAGCTGGTGCTGAAGGACCGTGCTATCCAGTTATTGCGGTACACCAACCAGTCGGTGAGCGAGATTGCCTATGAGCTGGGTTATGCGGACCTGTCCAATTTCAGTCGGGCGTTCCGCAAGTGGACCGGCAAGTCGGCCAGCGAGTTTCGCGAGGACGGTCCGGATCCGGCTCCGGAGCTTGGGCCCTAGGTTCGGTGTTCTGGATCGTCGGGCCTCTGGCTTGGGAGCGTGGTCGCAGGGTGGTTACCTATTTTTTCTGAGAAAAAGAACTCGCTGCGCTCAGACACCTTTGTTCTCAGAAAAAATAGGTAACCACCCCACGCCCTAGTGACCTAGATGAGGGCCGTCCTGATTGATGATTTTTTGCCTTTTTTCCTTTGTTTTTACCGACTATGCCTTCATTGTTCATCGGACGGGGGGTTGGATTATTTTTCCCGCCAGGAAAAAGATGTCTGAGCGCAGCGAGTTGTTTTTCCCAAGGGAAAAATAATCCAACCCCCCGGCCACGCACCCAAACAATCAGGCTAGGTCAGAACCCAAGCCCAAAACCCAGGCAAGAAGGAAACCACCATGGAAGCCAGACCAGACACCCACAGCAAACTCTTCGGTTACCTGCTCTGGATCTTCGGGTTCCTCGGGGCCCATCGCTTTTACTACGGCAAACCCATCACCGGCACCATCTGGTTCTTTACCCTGGGCTTGCTGTTCATCGGCTGGATCATCGACCTGTTCCTGATCCCGGCGATGGACCGGGAGGCGGATCTGCGGTTTCGGGAGGGTGAGGTCAACTACAACATCGGCTGGCTGCTGTTGACCTTCACCGGGGTGTTCGGCCTGCACCGGATGTACATGGGCAAGTGGATCACCGGCATCATCTACCTGCTGACCGGCGGGCTGTTCCTGGTTGGCGTGCTGTACGACTTCTGGACGCTGAACGGCCAGATTTCAGAGCGCAACCAGGAAGTGAAGTTCAACTGATTCCCCCGGCTACCTCCAGCTCCGCCAGGCCCTCTTCCAGATAGTCCAGCATCCGCTGCAGACTGGGGAGGGTGCGGCGGCAGCCGATCAGGCCGAACTCGATCTGGTCGCAGTAGCTGGTCAAGGTCATGTTCAGGGCCATTCGGTCCATGGCGATGGAGACCGGGTACATGCCTTCCAGCCTGGCGCCGTTCCAGTAGCGTTCCTCGGACGGGCCCGGCACGTTGGAAATCACCACATTGAAGGTCTGCCATTTCGGCGCCATGCCGGTCAGCAGGTTGAACGCGGCTGGCGCCAGGGTCAGGGCGGTGTAGTTTAGGATCTCTTCCGGCGACATGCTGGCGTATCGATCCTTGGCCAGCTTCACATCCTGGTGGATATGCATCAGCCGGTCGGCGGGGTCGCTCAGGTGGGTGCCGAGAGAGGCCAGGATGATGCCCACCTGGTTGCCCGCCTCGCTGTCGTCCCGGCGCAGGGACACCGGCACCATGGCAATCAGCGGCTGCGCCGGCAGGGCGTCCTGGTTCATCAGGTAGGTGCGCAGGGCGCTGGCGCACATGGCCATGACCACGTCGTTGACCGTCACGCCGTAGGCCTGGCACACGGTGCGGATGCGTTTCAGGCAGTAGGACTGGGCGGCGAAGCGGCGGGAGCCGGTGATTTTCTGGTTCAGCAGGCTGCGCGGGGCGTGGAACACCGAGTTGTAGGCCGGGTCCTTACGGGCCTGGTTGATGGTCTTCAGCAGCTCCCGGGCCACGGTGGGCACCGTGCCCAGCTGTTTGCCGGACTCGCCGATAAGATGGCCGAGACTGCCCCACAGCGACGGTCTGCCGTCCTCTCCTTCTTCCCGTCTCGCTCTGGGTGGCAATGCCCAGATGGGCGGCATGTCCCGTTGTGCCGGGTCGCCGGAAAGCATTCGCTGGGCCATGCGCATGGCAGACACGCCGTCGAACAGCGCATGGTGGACCTTGGTGTAGACCGCGAACTGGCGATCCCGCAGGCCCTCGATCAGATGGAACTCCCACAGCGGCCGTTCACGGTCCATCAGGTGGGAATGCTCCGCCGAAACAAACGCCAGCAGTTCGCGCACCCGCCCCGGCGTGGGCAGGGCCTCGAAGCGGAAGTGGTGTTCCAGGTCCAGATGTTCGTCATGCACCCACACCGGTTGGGTGAACCGGCTGTCCAGCCTGCGGTCAAAGGGCGGAGTCACGGTGCTGTGGTTGCGCAGCGAATCGGCCAGTTGGGCGACGTAGTCATCCGGTGCGTCGTCCGGAAACGAGAACAGCTGCAGGCCACCCACGTGCATGGGTTGCTGACGCTTTTCGAGCCATAAAAACAGTTGGTCGGCGGGGCTGAGGGGCTTCATTTTTTATCCTTGTTTGGTGCTTTTTGCCGATGGTAACCCAGGCAGGTGTTGTCGCGATTGGCTTTTCGGCAGGTCGGTCCATTCATCGGGGTCAGGTCTGAATGGCTGGCGTCTGCGTAGTTTTTAGGCCAGTTTAGATCAAAAACTCACGCAACGAGTCAGGAGGCGTCGACGTGCAGCAGTTTTTCCGGGGAATGTCCATGTTTGCAGGGATGCCAGTGGTCGCGATGCTGTCGGTGATGATGGTGGGTCAGGCGCTGGCCCAGGATCGCCCCCGGGTACAGCTGGAAGCGGTGGAAGAAGCCGATATTCTCCAGGAGGTTCGCCTCAACGGTACCGCCAACCCGCTGCGGTCATCCGCCCTGTCTGCTGCCGTGTCCGGTCTGGTGGATCGGGTTGACGTGGAGACCGGCAGCCGGGTTAACAAAGGCGATGTGCTGATCGAGCTGGACGATGAGCTGGCCGATTACGAGCTGGCCGCCGCCGCAGCCGAAGCGCAAGAGGGGCAAGCCCGGCTCGCGGAGGCGCAACGGAGGCTGGAGGAAGCGCGGTCTGTGGGCGCCGGTCGTAACATCGCGGCCACCGAAGTGAGCGCGCGCGAGAGCGAAGTCGCCGGGGCCAGGGCCCAGCTGGCGCGGTTGCAGGCGGAGCGTGACCGGATGCGGGCGAATCTGAGACGGCATCGTATTGAAGCACCGTTTGACGGTGTGGTCAGTGAACGCTTCAGCGACCTGGGCGAATGGGTGAGTCCCGGCGACGAGTTGCTGCAACTGGTGGATACCGAGAACCTGCGCCTCGATTTCCGGGTGCCGCAGGATTATTACCGCCGGATCACGGACAACGCCGAATTGCGGGTGCACAACGCCGATGACGGTGTCACCGCACGGATCGATGCCCTGGTGCCGATCAGTGACCCGCAGGCGCGCACCTTCCTGCTGCGGGCGACCGGGCCGGACGGATTCACGGTGCTGCCGGGCATGGCGCTGACCGCAACCCTGAGAGTGGCCAGTGGCGAGCGCGGCCTCACCGTGCCGCGGGATGCCCTCAACCGCTACCCCGACGGACGCATCACCGTGTGGATTGCCACCTCGTCCGGTGACGGGGTGTATTCGGTCAATGAAAAACGGGTAAGCACCGGTAGTGCCTTCGGAGGGCGTGTCGAGATTACCGACGGCCTGGACGGCGGCGAACAGGTGGTGGTGCGGGGCAACGAATCCCTCAGTGAGGGCATCGACGTGCAGCTGGCTGACCGGGAGACCAACTGATGTTTGCCGGTATTATTCGCCACGGCACGCTGGTGGCGGTGGTCACCCTGATCATTGCCATTCTCGGCGCGGCCGCCGCGCTGCGCATTCCGGTACAGATGATTCCGGATCTGGAAGTGCGCACGGTGACGGTGGAAACCAGCTGGCCGGGTGCCACGCCTCAGGACATCGAGAAGGAAATCCTTATCGAGCAGGAGCGCTTCCTGCGTAACGTGCCGAATCTGAGCCGGATGATGGCCACGGCCTCCAGCGGCAGTGCCGAGATCGAGCTGGAATTCCCCTTCGGCGTCGACATCACCGAAACCCTTATCCAGATCAACAACGCTCTCAGCCAGGTGTCCGACTACCCCCGCAATGTGGACGAGCCGCGCATCGTGGCGGCGTCGTTCTCGGCCAACGCGTTCATGTATTTCCGGGTCTCCACGCTGGAAGGCAATCCCCGGGAACTGGATATCGAGCTGATGCGGGATTTCGTGGAGGACCGGGTGCGGCCGCGCATGGAGAGCGTGGCCGGTGTCTCGGAAGTGACGGTGGGTGGCGGTGCCGACCGCCAGATGCAGATCATCGTCGACGAGGCCCGCCTGGCCCAGCGTGGGCTGAGCCTGGTGGACCTGCGCGATGCCATTACCGCCCGCAATCAGGATATCTCCGGCGGTGAAATTGATTCCGGTAAACGGCGTTATCTGTTGCGCACCGTCGGCCGCTTCGAAGACAAGGACGAGTTGGAGCAACTGGTGGTTTCCCGCAGCGGCGACAGCGTGGTGCGGTTGAGTGACGTGGCGCGGGTGCAGCAGGATCACTCCCGCATCCGCGAGCTGTCCATTATCAACGGCCAGCGGGTGATCGGCCTGCAGGTACGACGGGAAAGCGGATCCAACGTCATCGACATCAAGCGCGCGATGATGGACGAAGTCGACGCCATCAACGAGGAAGTTCTGGAGCCGGCGGGCATGGAGCTGGGCCTGACCGCGGACGACGCCCGCTACGTGGAGGCCTCCGTCGCCAACGTCTGGACCAACCTCGGTATCGGTGCGGTGTTCGCCACCCTGGTGATGTTCCTGTTCCTGCGCTCGTCGCGGGCGACCTTTGCCGGTGTGGTGGGTATTCCCTTGTGCGCCATCGCCGCGTTCATCGGCCTGATGATTGCCGGCCGCACCATCAACGTTATCTCCCTGGCGGGCATCGCCTTTGCCATCGGCATGACCGTGGACAACAGCATCGTGGTGCTGGAGAACATCGAGCGCCACCGGCGCCTGGGGCTGGACCGGTTCGAATCGGCCCTCAAGGGTGTGCAGGAAGTCTGGCCGGCGGTGCTGGCGTCCACCATGACCACCATTCTGGTGTTTCTGCCCATTCTGTTCATTCAGGAAGAGGCCGGGCAGCTCTATTCCGATGTCGCCATTGCCATTTCCGCGGCCATCATGGCCTCCATGCTGGTGGCGGTGACGGTGATTCCGGCCTTGTGCGCGCGGCTGAACTTCGGCGACCGCAAGGTCACCACCGACGACTACGGCAACGCGCTGTCGGGCGGCTGGTCGTCCGGGGTCATGGCGGCGGTGACCTGGCTGGCGGGCTCGCCGTTACGACGGGTGGTGGTGATCGTCGCCACCGCGTTGCTGAGCCTGTGGGTCATTCTGGTGCTGACGCCGCCGGCGGAATACCTGCCGGAGGGTGAGGAACCAAAAACCTTTGCCGCCATGAGTGCGCCACCGGGCTACAACCTGGACGAGATGCAGGCCATCGCGCAGCAGGTCGAGGATCATTTTCTGCCCCATGTGAATGCCGATGGCGACGCCTACGCCGCCGGCGACACCCGGGTGCCGCCCATGGCCTATCTGAACATGCAGGTCAGCACCGAGCGCGTGCGCATCATTGCCGAAACCCTGAACCCCCGCCACATCGAAGCGCTGATGGACGAGCTCACGCGTTTCTACGAACAGTTCCCCGGCATGCGGGCGTTCGCCGCCAAGGGCTCGATCATCTCCAGCAACGACGGCGGTACCCGCAGCATCAACCTGGACGTGTCCGGGCCGGATCTGGTCTCGGTGTACCAGGCTGCCAACGCCATCTACGCCCGCGCCGAGGAGATTTTCGACAACCCGCGGATCCAGAGCCAGCCATCGACCCTGTCCCTGGCCCAGCCGCTGATCCAGATCCGCCCGGACTGGGACCGCGCCGCGGAACTGGGCCTGGGCACGGAAGCCATCGGCTTCACCGTATCGTCCCTCACCGAGGGCGCCTACGTGGACGATTTCTTCCTGGACGACGACAAGATCGATATCTATCTCTACGGCAGCGACGGTCGCAACCCGCAGCTTAGCAACCTGCCGGATGTCATGGTGCACACGCCTCAGGGCGCCACCTTGCCGCTCTCCAGCCTGGCGGAAGTGGAAGAAACCGTGGACACCAGCACCGTGCGCCGGGTGGATGGCCGCCGCACGGTGACCCTGAACGTGATTCCCCCCGGGGACGTGCCGCTGGAGGCCGGTGTCGAGAGGGTGAGAACCGAGCTGTTGGAGACGATGCGGGAGAGCGGTGACCTGCCGGCCAATGTCAATGTCGACATCTCCGGTGCCAGCGACCAGCTCAACGCCACCCGCGATGCGCTGACCGGCAATTTCCTGATCGCCATTGCCATTGTGTACCTGCTGCTGGTGGCCATCTTCGCCCACTGGGGCTTCCCGCTGCTGATCATGACCGCCATCCCGCTGGGGGTTGCCGGTGGTATCGTCGGGCTGGCGCTGATGAATCTGGTGGGTGGGTTGTTACCGAAAATCGGCCTGCTGCCCCTGAGCCAGCCCTTCGACATGATCACCATGCTGGGTTTCCTGATCCTGATGGGCACGGTGGTGAATAACCCGATCCTTATCGTCGATCAGGCGCGCCAGAATCTGCGCCACAAGGGCGTGTCGGTGGTGGACGCGGTTACCGCCGCGGTGCAGACCCGCCTGCGGCCGGTGGCGATGACCACGCTGACCACCATTTGCGGCCTCTCCCCCCTGGTGTTCCTGCCCGGTGAGGGCACCGAACTCTACCGCGGCGTGGGCGCCATCGTCCTGTTCGGCCTGCTGGGGGCGGCTACGGTGACCCTGACCTTCTTGCCGGCGTTGACGGTGTTTGTGTTGCAGTGGCGGGAGCGGCGTTCGGGCTCTGCCGCTTAGTGTTTGCGGCCTTTTTTACTTGGGAGCTGCCGCCGCTCCGGAGGTCGGTATATTTTTCTTCTGGAAAAAGAACTCGCTTCGCTCAGACACCTTTTTCCTGACAGAAAAACATCCCCACCTCCGAATCGGCTCGTTCGGACTGCTGGTTGGGCCGCTTTTAGGCTGCGGCGGTTTCCTTTTTGTTCTCCGGGACTTCCAGTCGGATCTGGTCACCGTCCAGTAGCACCGGGTAGGTTTTGATCTTGACCGTTTCATCCTCCAGGCATTGGCCGGTGATCAGGCTGAAGTGTTGTTTGTACAACGGGGACGCCACCACCGGTTCGCCCTTGATGTCGCCGGTGATACCCCGGGCCAAGACGTTCGAACCGCTGAATGGATCGGTGTGGCTGACCGCAAACAGCGCTGGCAGCCGGTGTGGCAGGTAGAACACAGCTACAGGCCCGTCTTTTGTCCACACCGCAATACCGGATTCCGGCACAAGGTCTTCGACCTTACAAACGCAATCCCAAGTAGTACGAGCTTTCATAATCAGTTCTCCAGAATCTTTTTGATATTTCTGCGTGGTCACGTGAGTGAGGGGGTATGGGGTGCTTTTCTGGCCGGGAAAAAGATGTCTGAGCGAAGCGAGTTATTTTTCCCAGAAGAAAAGTACCCCGTACCCCCTCGCTCATCCCCTCAACTAGCAGGCTACGAAACAGCTTCAGACTCCAAAACCGGCCTGCGCTGATCCCGCTCGGTGGTCCACTGCTGTACCGGGTCTTTCTGCTCCGGCGCGTTCACAAACTCACGGAACCGCTTGCGTTTCTCCGGGTCTTCCACCGCCGTCTTCCACTCGCACTGGTAGGTGCCCACCAGGCCTTCCATGTGCTCTTCCAGCTCCTTGCCCAGTCCCAGACTGTCCTCCAGCACCACCTGCGTGAGGTATTCCAGGCCGTCTTCCAGGTTCTCCATCCACACACTGGTGCGCTGCAGGCGGTCGGCGGTGCGTACGTAGAACATCAGCACCCGGTCGATGGTGCGGATCAGCTCCTCGTCAGACAAGTCGGTGGCGAACAGATCGGCGTGGCGTGGGCGCATGCCGCCGTTGCCGCACACGTACAGGTTCCAGCCGTTTTCGGTGGCGATCACGCCGATGTCCTTGCTCTGGGCCTCGGCGCATTCACGGGTACAACCGGAGACCGCCATCTTGATCTTGTGGGGCGAGCGCAGGCCCTTGTAGCGGTTCTCCAGGAAGATCGCCATGCCCACGCTGTCCTGCACGCCGTAGCGGCACCAGGTGCTGCCGACGCAGGATTTCACCGTGCGCAGGGACTTGCCGTAGGCGTGGCCGGTCTCGAAGCCGGCGGCGATGAGCTTTTCCCAGATCGCCGGCAGCTCGCTCAGGGTGGCGCCGAACAGGTCGACCCGCTGGCCGCCGGTGATCTTGGTGTACAGGTTGTATTCCTTGGCGACCTGGCCCAGCACAATCAGCTTGTCCGGGGTGATTTCCCCGCCGGGGATGCGCGGCACGATGGAGTAGGTGCCGTTCTTCTGCATGTTGGCCATGAAGGTGTCGTTGGTGTCCTGCAGCGGCACGTGGTCGGTGGCCAGGATGTGCTCGTTCCAGCAGGTGGCGAGGATGGACGCCACCGTGGGCTTGCAGATGTCGCAGCCGTGGCCCTTGCCGTGGTCGCGGATCAGCGTGCGGAAGGTGCGGATGCCGTTCACCTTCACCAGATGGAACAACTCCTGGCGGCTGTAGGGAAAGTGCTCGCACAGGTCTTTGCTGACTTCCACGCCGCGTTTTTCCAGTTCGCTGTCCACCACGTTCTTCAGCAGCGCGGCACAGCCGCCACAGCCGGTGCTGGCCTTGGTTTCGCCCTTCACGCTGGCGAGATCGCTGCAACCGGCGTCAATGGCGCAGCAGATATCGCCCTTGGTGACGTTGTGGCAGGAACAGATGGAGGCGGTTTCCGGCAGCGCGTCCGGGCCCAGTGCCGGGGCGCCGCCCTGGCTTTCCGGCAGGATCAGGGTTTCCGGGTTGGCCGGCAGGGTGATGCCGTTGAGGGCGTATTGCAGCAGGGTGTCGTAGTGGCTGTTGTCGCCCACCAGGATGGCACCGAGCAGGGTTTTGCCGTCTTCGCTGATCACCATGCGGCGGTAGTGGCCTACTTTCTCGTCGTTAAAACGGATGTTGCGGGCACCCGGGGTCTGGCCATGGGCGTCACCGATGGAGCCGACGTCCACCCCCAGCAGTTTGAGCTTGGTGCTCATGTCGGCGCCGGTAAAGGCAGCTTCTTGATCACCGTTGAGGGTGGCCGCCAGGGTGCGGGCCATGGTGTAGCCGGGGGCCACCAGGCCGAAAATGCGTTCGCTCCACATGGCGCACTCACCAATGGCATGAATGTGCGGATCGGAGGTGGTGCATTGATCGTTGATCACGATGCCGCCGCGCTCGCCGATGTCCAGGCCGCTGGCGCGGGCCAGGGTGTCCTGGGGGCGGATGCCGGCGGAGAACACGATCAGGTCGGTTTCCAGGTGGCTGTCGTCGCTGAAGTTCATGCGCAGGCGGGCACTCTCGCCGTCGACAATCTCGGTGGTGGCCTTTTCGGTGTGCACCTGCACGCCCAGCTCCTCGATCTTGCGCCTGAGCAGGGCGCCGCCGTCGGCATCGAGCTGCACCGGCATCAGGCGTGGCGCGAATTCCACCACGTGGGCGTCCACCCCCAGGCTCTTGAGGGCGTTGGCCGCCTCCAGGCCCAGCAGGCCGCCGCCCACCACCACGCCGGTTTTGACACCTGCGGCACTGGCACGGATGCGGTCGAGGTCTTCCAGGGTGCGGTACACCAGGCAGTGGGGATGCTCGTTGCCCTTGATCGGTGGCACGAACGGGTAGGAGCCCGTGGCCAGCACCAGTTCGTCATAGCCATAGTCACCCATGGGGGTGGTGACGGTCTGGTTTTCCCGGTCAATGGCGGTGACCTGCTCGCCCAGGTGCAGGTCGATGTGGTTCTCGGCATACCATTCCGCGGTGCCCATGGCCAGGTCGGCGTGGGTGGAACCACCGAAATACTCGGACAGGTGCACGCGGTCGTAGGCCAGCAGCTTTTCCTCGCCGAAGACCTTGATGTCAAAGCGCTCGGCGGCCGTGGTGGCGGTCAGCTGCTCCAGGAAATGGTGGCCTACCATGCCATTACCGATCACGATCAGGGTTTGCTTGCTCATGGGTGTTCCTCTCTCTTGCACCGGCGCCATCATGCGGCGTCGCAGTAGGGTTTGCCGAAGGCCAGATGGGCCCGGTAAGGGCTGATGTCATCGGCCTGCTGGATGCGTTCGCTGTACCACGGGCCGTCGCTGGTTTCGCCGAACAGCACCGCGCCGGTCAGGCGTTGGTCGCGGACCAGCAAGCGGCAATAGTGTCGGGTTTCATGGTCCTGCCAGATCACCGATTCGGTGTCGCCGTCCGGTTGGGTCTGGCCGCAGGAAAATATGGGAATGCCGCTGATCTTCAGACGGGTGGCGATCACCGCAGGCTCGAAGGCGGCGGTGCTGGCGTTGTCACACAGTACCTGTGCCAGTACCTCGGCCTGCTGATAGCCGGGTTCGACCAGGCCGAAGGTCTGTGCGCCCACCTGGCAGCATTCGCCGAGGGCAAAAATGGCCGGGTCGCTGGTTTGCAGCCGGGCATCGACGGCAATGGCGCGGTCGCAGTTCAGGCCGGCAGTATCGGCCAGCGCGATGTTGGGGGTGATGCCGGCGGCAATCACCACCAGATCGGTGCTGATCAGGGTTTCGTCGTCCAGTTGCACCGCGCGCACCGAGTCCCGCCCCAGCAGGGCTGCCGGCGATGTGCGGGTACGGATGGTCAGCCCGCGCTCGGTCAACGCCGTTTCCAGCAGGGCGCCCCCGGTGGGATCCAGCTGGCGGTTGAGCAGATGGTTGCTGCGATGCAGCACGGTCACGGCCATGCCACGGCTACGCAGCCCTTCGGCGGCTTCCAGACCGAGAAAGCCGCCACCGATTACCACCGCGCGACGGTGGCGCTGGCTAATATTAATGAGTTTGCGGGTGTCACGCAGGTCGCGAAAGCCCACCACGCCTTCCAGGTCCTCACCGTCAATGCCGAGACGGGCGGACCGCGAGCCGGTGGCGATCACCAGGCGCGAGTAGCTCTGGACCCGTCCGCTGGCGGTGACAACCGTTCTGGTGTCGCGATCGATCGCAGTCACCGGGTCACCCTGATGGACCTCGATGTTGTGGCGGTGATACCAGTCGGGCGGCTGCAGGCACAGGCTGTGTTCACTGGCGTCGCCGGCAAGCAGTGCCGACAGCTGAATGCGGTTGTAGGCCGGGCAGGCTTCGCCGTTGAACACCACGATGCGCCCGAACGGCAGGCGCGGTTGCGCCACCAGTCGCTCCAGCAGGCGTTGCGCCACCATGCCGTGGCCGCAGATGACCAGAGTGTTCACGGACGAGGTGTTCAAAGAGTTATGGCCTGCGGTGGTCATGTGCGCTGTCCTTTCCCGGCGTGATTTCAGCCCAACAAAAAAAGCCGGAGCATCTCCTCCCCGAAGGGACTCGATGGTCCGGCGCCAATGCCAACAACAATGATCTGATGGTCCGGCCAGTCCATAGCCGGGACATTCTTCCCTGCTCTTGTTATTGCTAACTCTGTGCCAGTTTTACGAACTCAATATAAACAACAGGTTAGGCGTTCTCTTCCGCAGGCTGGGCCAGAGTCGTGCGCCCGGACGGGGCGGTGTGCACCGTGACAGTGCTGGTGGCAGCGTCGGTTTCGTCGACGGCGCTATCGGCGTCGGATGGGTCCCGGGGCGGCGTGTGTTTGGCGGGAAAGCTTTGCTTTTCATAGAGGAACGATAACACCGCCTGGCGGTAGTGCACGTACTCCGGATGATCTGCCAGGGCGACCCGGTTGCGGGGTCGGGGCAGCTCGATGTGCAGCTCCTCACCGACCGTAGCCGCGGGCCCGTTGGTCATCATCACGATGCGGTCGGACAACAGCACCGCCTCATCCACGTCGTGGGTAATCATGATCACCGTACTGTTCAGGTCCTGCTGGATTTCCATCAGCGAGTCCTGCAGGTGCGCTCGGGTCAGCGCATCCAGCGCGCCGAAGGGTTCGTCCATCAGCAGTACGCTGGGCTTCATCGCCAGTGCCCGGGCAATGCCCACGCGCTGCGCCATGCCACCGGAAATCTCGCCGGGGCGCTTGTCCAGGGCGTGCCCCATGTTCACCAGGTTGAGGTTGTGCAGTATCCAGTCGCGGCGCTCGGCTTTGCTCATGGATTTGCGGAACACCTGTTGCACCGCCAGTTCGACGTTCTGGTACACCGTCAGCCAGGGCATCAGTGAATGGTTCTGGAACACCACCGCGCGCTCCGGCCCCGGGGTGTTGACCTCATGGCCATCCAGCACGCAGCCGCCACGGGTGGCCTGCAGCAGCCCGGCGACGATATTCAGTACCGTGGATTTACCGCAACCGGAATGCCCGATCAGGGACACAAACTCCCCTTTGCGGATCTTCAGATCCACGTTCTCCAGCGCGATGAACGGCCCGCCGGGGGTGTCGAAGGCCATTTGAACGTTGGTTAATTCGAGATGGGGCTTGCTCATAGCTGTTTCCTCAACTGACATTATTCGTTCCAGGCCACTTTTTTCTGCACCAGCAGCATGATCCGGTCCAGCAGAAAGCCGATAAAGCCGATGGCCAGCACCGCCACCATGATCCGGCTCAGGGACTGGCTGCTGCCGTTCTGGAACTCATCCCAGACAAACTTGCCCAGCCCCGGGCTCTGGGCCAGCATTTCGGCGGCGATCAGTACCATCCAGGCGATACCCAGCGACACCCGCAGACCGGTGAAAATCATCGGAATCGACGACGGCAGTACCACCCGGCGCACGTGGGTCCAGAACGACAGCTGCAACACCTTGGAGACATTCAGCAGGTCGGGATTGACCGCGGCCACGCCCACGCTGGTGTTGATCAGGGTGGGCCACAGGCTGCACAGGGTGACCGTGATCATCGAGGTCAGGAACGACTTCTCGAACATCGGGTCGTCGCTGACGTAGGTGGCGGACACTACCATGGTCACCAGCGGCAGCCAGGCCAGTGGCGACACCGGCTTGAAGATCTGGATCAGCGGATTGACCGCCGCCGAAAAATGCCGGTTCAGACCGATGATGATGCCCAGCGGCACGGCGATCAGGGTGGCCAGCACAAAGCCGGCCAGCACGGTACCCAGGCTGGTGACGATCTGATCAAAAAACGTCGGGGCAGCGGGATAGGAGCGTATCCGCACCTCGGCATCGGGGTTGTCCGCCAGAATGCGTTCGTTGCGCTGTTCCTGCATGGTGACGAATTTTGCGGCCCGGTCCCGCTGATCACTGTGCTCCTGCCACAGCTGACCGGACTGCTCCAGCACCTGGGCCGGCCCCGGGAACGCCCCGAGGGAGGTCTGCACCTGAGGCGCTGTAAGATGCCAGAAGCCCAGGAACAGCAGGATACCGATGGCCGGCAACAGCAGCTGGCGGGCAGCAATTGCCAGGTTGCGTGTGGTCAGCTTGTCGCTGACGGTTCGCAGCCAGAGCTGGGCCTGAGCCAGCGGACGGGTCTGATTGAGTGTCGTCATGTGATTTCTCCTGACCCCCGGATTCAGGGGGTGTCTGAACCTTTCAGCCCGATCTCGAAGCTGTCGATGTAGGCGTTCGGCGTTTTCGGGGTGAAGGCCACGCCGTCGATCAGTTCGCCCTGATAGGGCCGGGTGAAATTCTCGCCCTCAAGGTCCGGGAAGTCCTCGGCGCTGAGGGTGCCGTCGGCGATCAGTGAGCGGGCCGCCTCGGCGTAGATGTCAGCGCGATACACCTTGGCGGCGGTCTTCATGTACCAGTCATCGGACTTGGGCTCCGGAATCTGACCCCAGCGGCGCATCTGGCTGAGATACCAGATGGCATCCGACGGATACGGGTAGGTGGCAAAGTGGCGGAAGAACACGTTGAAGTCCGGTACCTCACGCACGTCGCCTTTCTCATATTCGAAGGTGCCGGTCATGGAGTTGGCGATCACTTCCTCGTCGGCGCCCACGTAGTTGGAGCGGGCCAGGATTTTCACCGCCTCCGCGCGGTTGGCGTTGTCATTCTCGTCGAGCCAGTGGGCCGCGCGGATCAGGGCCCGAAGCAGGCGCAAGTGGGTGTTGGGGTACTGTTCGGCCCAGTCCTCGGTCACACCGAATACCTTTTCCGGGTTGTTGGGCCAGATCTCGTAGTCGGTGATCACCGGCACGCCGATGCCTTTGAACACCGCCTGCTGATTCCACGGCTCGCCCACGCAATAGCCCTGAATGGTGCCGGCTTCCATGGTGGCCGGCATCTGCGGCGGCGGTGTAACCGAGAGGTGCACATCCGCCTCCAGCGTTCCGCTGGTGTCGCCGCGTTGGGGGGCATAGAAGCCAGGGTTCAGACCCCCGGCGGCCAGCCAGTAACGCAGCTCGTAATTGTGGGTGGAGACCGGGAATACCATGCCCATGCGAAACCGCTCGCCCTGATCACGGTACTGTTCGATCACCGGCTTGAGCGCAGCGGCGCTGATAGGGTGGGCCGGCTGGCCGTCGGCGTTGTCGTCGATGTGCGGACGCATTTGCTCCCATACATCGTTGGAGACGGTGATGCCGTTGCCGTTCAGGTCCATGCTGAAGGCGGTGATGATGTCGGCCTGGGTGCCATAGCCGATGGTTGCGCCCAGGGGCTGTCCCGCCAGCATGTGGGCACCGTCAAGGGAGCCGGTGACCACGCCATCCAGCAACACTTTCCAGTTGGCCTGGGCTTCCAGTTCCACAAACAGGCCTTCATCCATAAAGAAGCCCTGCTCCCACGCGATGGCCAGTGGCGCCATATCCGTGAGTTTGATAAAGCCCAGCTTCAGGTCCGGTTTTTCGGCCGGTCCGATCTCGGCCTGGACGGTCGCTGCGCCGGCCAGAAGCAGGGTGGTGGCGGTCAATACTCTGAATATCCTTGGTCCGGATGTCATCGGTGTCTCCTGACGTTTTTTCAGTCCCAAAAAAAACGCCTGCTGCCCCGGAGAGGGAAGCAGGCGCCTGTGCCTGGGAGTTCAATTGGTGATCAAGGTGCTAGTCGTTACGTGATTCAGACGTTGCAGGCCCTGTGCCAGTTTTTTATCGCAATGAAATTAAAGGGTATTTTGTTTTCGTGATCGGGAAGCGGGATAAAAATAGCCGCGCTTCGGGGCGATTTTGGTGCGTCAGGCCTCATTTGCGGGCAGCGGCGACGCAGGCCCGTCGGACGGCCAGTCGTGACGCTGATCACCCAGCAGATAGTCGCCAGCAACGTTTACCGGTCCGAACTGCCCACTGAGGGTGAACGGGCGGTGATGCTGACCCTCGGTCTTGCTATCGATCACCGGCGTATCGATGCCCAGCGAGGCGGCCGCGTCGCGGAAGATATCGGGTCGCACAATGCGCCGCAGAGCCTGGCTGTCAAGGGTGTCCAGTTGCCGGTGGGCAATCAGACGCGTGGCCAGCCAGTGGGCCTGTGACAGCCACGGAAAATTCGCGGAATGACGAAAGAAATGCTGATGCAGCCCGGGATGAAACGGAGTGCGGCCATCGGAGTGCAATGGGAATTGCTCGCCGATGTTGCGATCAAAATACTCGCCCAGGTAGTCCGGCCGGGAAAGCACGCGGGCCAGCATGGCGTGGTTGTCGGGGCGGTCGAGCCAGCGGCAGGCCGCCAGCAGGGCGCGGATCAGGTGGTGATGCATTTCCTGGTGCTGCTCGGCCCAGTCGCTGCGAACCCCGATCACCTTCTCCGGGGCGTTCTGCCAGATCTGATGACCGGAGTGCAGAATGTGCCCGAGCCGGCGGCGCTCCAGCACGCTGTTCCAGGGTTCGCCGACACAACAGCCCTCGATCGCGCCGCTTTGCAGCGCGTCCATCATCTGGACCGGTGACACCGGAATGATATGAAAATCCTGTCCGTTGACGGCCCCACCGGAATCCAGCCAGTCCCGCAACTGCAGGTCGTGGCTGGACCAGGGCGCGACCGAGGCCAGCCGCACCGGCTGCTGACGCTCCCGTGCCAGGGCAACCAGCGCCCGAGCGGTGTCTATGGGTTTGAGCAGATTGGTGCCGGTTTGCAGGATCTGGTCAAACAGACGGTTGCCCAGGGTAATGCCGTTGCCATTGCGGCTCAGCACCATGCCGGTGGTGATCGGTACCGGTGGCCGATCAGCGGCGAGCGACATGCTCAGGGGCATGGGGGCGAGCATCTGCCCGCCTTCCAGCAGGCCGAAACTGACCTTGTCCCGCAACGAGGCCCAGGAGCTCTCCCGTACCAGTTCCACCCGCAGCCCCTCGGCATCAAACAGCCCGAGTTCCTGCGCCATGATCAGCGGAGCGCTGTCCAGCAAGGGTACGAAACCTAACCTCAGGTAAAAGCTGGTGCGCGGGCTTATGGGGGTGGGATTGACCATGAAGGAGCGGTTACCTCGTCAGCCTCAGGAGGCCTGGCGGATGGCGACGTTGTCAGCCGGTTCGCCAATCAGCGCGATGATACGCCTGGCCATATCGGACAGCCTCTCGCTGTGGTCCATGGCGGTAGAACGCAGGATCTGGAAGGCGGTGTCTTCGTCACAGCCTTCCCGCTTCATGATCAGCCCTTTGGCGCGCTCAATGATCTTGCGGTCTTCCAGGGCATTGCGGGTCTGGGCCAGTTCTGTGCGCAGTGCCTGGAACGATTCGAACTGGGCAATGGCAGAGTCTATGATCGAGCGCACGCTGTCCGGCCTGACACCATCCACCACGTAGGCGCTGACGCCGGCGCGGACCGCGGCCTGAATGGTGGCGCGATCACCGGGTTGATCGGCGAAGAACACGATAGGCCGCGGGGCGTGGTCGTTCAGGGTGCTCATGTTCTCCAGGGTGTCCCGGTCTGGCGACTCCATATCAATGATCACCATGTCCGGCTGGTCCCGCGCTACGGCGGCGGTCAGGCCGGTGGCGTTGGGGCGCTGGCGAATGACTTCGTGGCCACTGTGGGTCAGCGCGGCACACACCTGGCTGGCGCGTTCCGGGTTGTTGTCGATCAGGAGTATGCGTAGGGACTCTGATGACTGCATGATGGTTCCTTAAGTTCTCTTTGCGTATGGCAAGAGCACAGCAATTTGTCTGCCACAGATCGCGAAAACCGTTAAAACAGAGGTTTAGATGCCTTTTTATGGCGTGCCGGGCAGCGCCGAATGCTGCGGATGTGCATCGCGCTTGTGCGCCGTTGGCGTGCCGTGCACCAGAATGTTGCGACGCTGCCTCGGCCGGGCCATAACTTGGGCGGCAGGTTTCACGGATTTACAGGGCTTTCCGGGCTTTGGCCCCTGATTTGCTACATTTAAGCCATCGCGAGACAACTTTCTGACGTTCTGACCACACGCCGGGTCGGAACAACCCCTGAACACAGGCAACGAAGCCCGCCATGTTCCCGGCCGTAAATGCGCCCGGAACCTGCCGGGCTTTTTTGTTGCCATCTGATAGCCGGAGCGCTCATGCCGACGTCGATCCATGATCAACCAACGCCGATCAACACCACCTGCCCATACTGCGGGGTGGGCTGCGGCGTGTTGGCAACGGCTGACCCGGCGCCCACGGTTACCGGCGATGCCGAGCATCCGGCCAATCAGGGCCGGCTGTGTGTGAAAGGCGCCAGCCTTGGCGAGACCCTGGGCGATCATGGCCGGCTGCTCACCCCCAGAGTTGGCGGCGCCGAGGTGTCATGGCCGGCCGCTCTGGAGGCCGTCGCCTCGGCCATCCGCGCGGCCACAGAAACCCATGGCCCGTCGTCCGTAGCGTTTTACCTGTCCGGCCAGTTGCTGACGGAAGACTATTACGTGGCCAACAAGCTGGCCAAAGGCTTCATCGGCACTCCCCACGTCGACACCAATTCCCGTCTGTGCATGTCTTCGGCGGTGGCCGCCCACAAGCGTGCCTTTGGCGGCGACCTGGTGCCGGCCTGTTATGAGGATCTGGAACTGGCTGACCTGCTGGTGCTGACCGGCAGCAACGCCGCCTGGGCTCACCCGGTGCTGTACCAGCGCATGAAAGCGTCGGCCCGTCCCGGACGCAAAGTGGTGGTGATCGATCCCCGCCAGACCGCCACCACCGAGCTGGCGGACCTGCACCTGGCCCTGCGACCGGGCACCGATACCATCCTCTTTAACGGTCTGCTGGTGTGGCTGGCGGCCACCGGTGAACTGGATCGGGCCTACGTGGCACAGCACTGTGCCGGCTTTGACGAGACGCTCGCGGCCGCCACGGTGGCGGCGCCCAGTGTGGCGGCGGTGGCGCAGGCGTGTGATCTGTCGGTGGCGGATGTGGAAACCTTCTATCACTGGTTCGCGGCGGAGCAGCGCACGGTCACGGCGTTCTCCCAGGGCGTCAACCAGTCTGTGGCGGGCACCGACAAATGCAACGCCATTATCAATTGCCATCTGGCCACCGGGCGGGTGGGCAAACCCGGCGCCAGCCCGTTTTCCCTGACCGGTCAGCCCAATGCCATGGGAGGCCGTGAGGTGGGTGGCCTGGCCAACACCCTCGCCGCCCATATGGATTACGACACGCCCGGCGCGAAAGCCCGGGTTGCCCGCTTCTGGCAGAGTGACGCGGTGGCAGACGGCCCCGGGATGAAGGCGGTGGATCTGTTTGATGCCGTCGAGCGGGGCGAGATCAAGGTGCTGTGGGTGATGGCCACCAATCCCGCAGTGAGCCTGCCCGAGTCCGATCGGATTCGCCAGGCACTCAAGCGCTGCCCGACGGTGATCGTGTCCGACTGTGCCGCCCACACCGACACCCTGGACTGTGCCGATATTGCCTTGCCGGCTGCCGGCTGGGGCGAGAAAGACGGCACCGTCACCAATTCCGAGCGCCGTATTTCCCGCCAGCGCCGCTTCCTGCCATTGGCCGGCCAGGCCCGGCCGGACTGGTGGATCGTTTCCGCGGTGGCGGGGCGGCTGGGGTACGGCGACCGCTTTGACTATCAGGGCCCGGCGGACATTTTCCGTGAACACGCCGGGCTCTCGGGGTTCGAGAATCCGGGCAGCCGCGTGTTCGATATTTCCGGGTTGGCAACGTTGAGCGATGAAGCCTACGACACGCTGTCGCCGACCCAGTGGCCGGTGCCGACCGCCGGCGCCCGCTCACCCCGACGGCTGTTTGGCGATGGCCGGTTTGCGACCGAAGACGGTCGTGCCCGCTTTGTTCCGGTGCACGCGATTCTGCCCTCCCAGCAGCCCTGTGATGCCTACCCGATGATCGTGAACACCGGCCGCATCCGCGATCAATGGCATACCATGACCCGCACCGCCCGCGCCCCGCGGTTGCTGGCCCACCGTGCCGAACCGTTCATCGACGTGCACCCGGACAATGCCCGTGAGCTGGGGTTGGCAAGTGGCTCACTGGCGGTACTGGAGGGCGAGCGCGGGCGCTTTGTGGGGCGGGTCAATATCCACGATGGCCAGCGTGCTGGCGAGGTGTTTGTGCCCATCCACTGGAACCGTCAGTTTTCCGGGGACGCGGTGGCAACCGCACTGACCGACGGTGTGGTGGATCCGGTTTCCGGCCAGCCCGAGGCCAAGCATGGCCGCGCCCGGCTGCGGCCATGGCGAGCGCGCTGGCATGCCCGCTTGCTGGTGCGGGAAAACCGGCCGCAGCGCTGGCGCGCCGATTACTGGACACAACAGCCATTGGCAGGCTGCACCAGCTGGTGGTTGGCCGGCAAGGCGCCAGTGGATTGGCCACTGCACAGTCGCGACTGGCTCGGTGGGCCGCCGCAACTGGTGATGCAGGACAGTCGCCAGGGGCGCTTCCGCGCTGCGCGACTGGTGGATGGCAGGCTTGAGGCGGTGTTACTGGTGGAGCGTGATCCTGCGCTGTTACCGGCGGTGGACTGGCTGGCCGGAGTGTTCGCCGAGGGCGAGATCAGCGCCACCACCCGCCGGCAGTTGCTGGCGGCCCGCGCGGTGGATACCGAAGATATTGGCGCACTGGTGTGCAGCTGCTATCAGGTCGGCGAGAAGCAGATCGAGCGGGCCATCGCCGAGGGTGCCGGCAGCGTGGAAACGCTGGGCGCGAAACTGCAGTGCGGCACGGGTTGCGGCTCCTGTCTGCCGGAACTCAAGGCGTTGATAGCGGATGCCGGCGGGCTGGCTCAGGAGACCGGCGCCGGGTCTGCCCTGCTGAGCAGCGACACCGGCACCCGATAGCGCAAACCCCGGGACGGGCCGGTGCCCTCCACGGTGCAGGTCTTACGGTTGACGCGGATAATGTCACCCCGGTGCCGCCGGCGCCCGCTGCCAAACTGAACACTGTCCCCCACCTGCCAGTTGGCCGCCAGTTGCCGCGGGTGGGGGCTTTCAAAGCGCTGATGGGGCAGCTCGATGCCCGCCTGCGCCGCCTGCCGCTGCAGGTAATCCCGCACCGCTTCCGCGCCACCACTGGCGTGCAGCTGATCCAGAATCTCGTAGAAGTGCCGGTTGTGAACCGAGCCGCGGAAGCGTTTGCCGGCGCTGTGCTGCAGCAGGTGGGCAAACTCGTGGCAGCAGGTGTGCGCCAGCAGGTTCAGGGTGGTGAGTTCACCTCCGAAATACCCCCGCTGCTGAATCTCGCGACCGGACAGCCAGCCGGCGGCGGAGTGGGCCTCATGCTTGGCCGCGATCATGCGCGCGCCGTAGGTGATCTGATGCTGTTTGCTGTGCGGGTCGAAGCGATGATAGGTGGCCTGACCGGAGCCGACGCGGCAATGCAGGGAGCTGCGGGCGGATTGCTGCCGGATCCAGGGCTCCGCCGGTGCCCAGAGAATCATGCGGGTGGTGTCGCACATCAGGGTGCCGATGGCACGTGCGGTGGTCTGTTCAGCCATGGTGTATTCGCTGCAACCTGAAAGGTTCTGAAAGTGACGTGTGCAGCGTTGATAATACCGCCAGTTTGCAGCGGGGTAAAAACAACAACGGCCAGCGAAGGCTGGCCGTTGGTCTGGCAACGTCCTGAAGCGCTTACGCCTCGAACGGGGAACGCCAGTCGTCGGCACCGGAAGTGCCGGCAACGGCGTGCTCCCAGGTGACCTTGCGGTAGGCCACGGACACTTCCACCAGCTGGGTGAACTCGGCCTTGGCCGGATCCTGGCAGTGGGGCATCTTGCAGTCGATGTTGATGATGGTGGCATCTTCCAGGATGGTGGAGAAGAAATGCTCCTGCTTGCCTTCAACAGACGTGCGGTACCACTTCATTTCCACTTTCGGCAGCATTTCACCGGACGCCAGGGCGTTGTACATCAGCGGGGTGGCTTTGTTCAGCGCCGCGGTGAATTTGAACGGCTTGTGAACGCGCTGACCGGCAGGCTGACCGGACTGGGGATCAGTCGGTACGGTAACAACGTGGCTGAATTCCTGAACCAGCACTTCGTCTTCGTGGCCTTCAACGTAGATGTTGCCGACGGAATCGGACGTGAATGCACCTGCGGTGATGTTTCCCTGGGTCTGGCCTTCGATGCTGATATAACAAGGAGTTGGCATAGTCTGCTCCATGACGTGTGAGTGAGTAGTGTCCCCGGGCTCTTCCCTGGACGGCGAAAAGGAGTACAAGAGCTGTGCCAGATCAATAAAACTCAATAAAAACAGAAAATTAAGATTTTCTTGGGCGTGTGCTGCTGCGGCTGAGGCAAGACTTTGCTTTGCCGCGGGCGAGAGTTTGCTGGCCGGGCAACAGTTTGCTCGGCCCAGGCGGGATATCAGCGCAGGCTGAAGCGCACCGGCAGGGCATACCGGAAGCGCTCGCCGGTCATGGAGTCCGGCACTTCCGGCAGCGGGGCGGCCTGCTCCAGCATCGTCATGGCAGCGTCATCCAACAACCTGTGCCCGGACGACTCCCGCAATGAATGATCGACCAGAGTGCCGTCACGACTGAATTCGAACACAATCACCGGCGAACCCTGCTGGCCCAGGCGGCGGGCGCGGCGGGGGTAGTCGTAGAAGCGGCTGAGGTGTCGGCTCAGCCGGCTCAGGTACTCGTCCACGTTGCGGGAGGCGCCGGCGCTGAGTTCCACCTGCTGGTTCTGGCTCTGGGCGTCCGGGTTCTGCTCGGTGGTTTCGTCGGCCTCCTGCTCCGCGATCGGTTGCTCCGTCTGTTCCGCGGTTTCCGGAGCCGGCTCAGGTTCGGGCTCGGGTTCCGGTGTGGGTTCAGGCTCTGGTTCAGGTTCAGGTTCAGGTTCAGGTTCAGGTTCAGGTTCAGGTTCAGGTTCAGGTTCAGGTTCGGGCTCAGGCTTGGGCTCTGGTTTCGGTTCCGGCTCCGCCACAGGCTTTTCGGGCTCTGCGGGGGCGGGTTTTTGGCGGGGCGCCCCGGCCAGGGAGATCTTCATCGCCGGCGCGGCATTCACTGCGGCTTCGCCCAGGGGTTTGAGCGTCGGCACGGTTTTCGGCGCGGCAAGGGCAATGGCCGCGGCCGTGATCACCACCGACAACAGCAGGAAAGTGACACGAACCCTGTTTCCCGCCGTCATGATCCGGAGGGCTCCGTCAACAGGATCACTTCGTTGTAGCCATGGTCTTCCAGCGTGCGCAGCAGGCTCTCCAGATCCGCCATGGTGACGTCTCCGGCGGCGGCGATTCTCAGGGGGCGTTTGTCGTCCGGTGCTGGCAGTCTGGCTGGCAGGTCCTCACGGGTTACGGTGTCTCCATCCACCTGCCATTGCAGATCAGCGGTGACGGCCAGGTCTGCCTCTGGCGCCTGCCGCTGGTCAGCGCGGGCGGCGGCCGGCAAGTCGGGGAGTGGCGTGTCGGCCAGCTGCCCGGCCACAATGAAGAACATCAGCAGCAGGAACACCAGGTTGATCAGCGGCAACAGCGCGTCTTCCACCCGCTCCATCAGGGATTTGCCTGAGGTGGCGGGTGGCGGAACCAGATCGGTCATGGCTGGCTCTCCGGTGTGGTTGTGCGCTTCCAGTGGGCAGTAAGGTTGGCGTCACCGGTGTTGCTGCGGGTCTGGTTGAGTGTGCTCAGCGCCCGGGTGAAGTCGTTCAATGAGGTATCCGTGGCGGTACTGACGTTGATCTCACGGATATTCCGCGCGTTCAGTGTCGCCGTCAGCTCCTCCAGCGCGTAGCGCGTGTCTTCCCACTCCAGCGAGCCATCGGCCAGCACCCTCACCTCGGGGATTGGCTCACCCGTGGTCGGGCTGGTGTTGCCGGTCTGATTGGCCAGCTCGAGATGGTCCACCGGTAACAGCCTGCTGGTCAGCATGAAAAACACCAGCAGTATGAAGACCACATCGATCAGCGGCGTGATGCGGATCGGTAACGGGCGGCTGGGCCTGGGTTCAACCAGCTGCATGGGCAAGGCGACTCTCTGTTGCAGCTTCGGTTTCGGTTTCCGTTTCCGTTTCCGCGTGAGACCGGCTCGCTTCTGCCGGCTTGCGGGCCGCCGGCCGCGTCGCTGGAGACGACCGTTCCGCCTCGGTGGTGCCGGAGTCAGACGACTCGGCGCGACAGTCAACGGCGAGAATGCTGACCAGGGTCCCGTTCATGGTTTTATGAATACGGCGCAAGCGAAACTCGATCCAGGCGGCCAGCGCCGCGAACGGGATGGCGACAACCAGTCCGGCGGCGGTGGTGGTCAGGGCTTCATAGATCCCGCCACTGAGTTGGGTGGCATTGGCGCGACCTTCGGCGGCGGCCATGGCACTGAAGGCTTCCATCATGCCCAGCACGGTGCCCAGAAGGCCGAGCAGTGGCGCAAGGGCAGCGATCACTTCAATGATCTTCAGGGGTGCCTCAAAGGGCTCCAGCGCCTTCTGGGCATCCCGGGCTGCGGTTTCCCGCACTTGTTGGGGGCTGCGCCGCGCGAGCTGGCTTTCCATGGTGTTGATCACCAGGTGATGCAGCGGATTGAGCCGTGACCAGAACGTCTGCTGCTGTCGTAGCTGGCTCGGGGCCCGGTCTGACGGGTTTTGTTGCCAAAAGGTAATCGAGTTTTTAAGTTTGGAGCTCAGTCTGGGCGTGTAGAACGTGCCAAACAGCATCAGGTAGACAAAGGTCACCGCACCGGCCGCCGCCAGAGCAATGAGTACCACCATGACCGGCCCACCCATATCAATCAGCTGGTTCAGCGGGCTCGAGAGCGTCGCCAGGGATTCGGGGGCGGTGGCCAGTGGTAGGTCGGACATGAAAAGCGCCTCAGGACTGAAAATAGATCTAAATAATAACGATTATCACTAAATTTTCAAGTCCGTAATCCGGGCTCAGGGTGCTCTCTGTTAAAATCCGGAAACTGTTTTCGTTGCCTGAACGTCCTTGTACTAACGTGTGTATTGACCTGCTTGAATGCAGGTTGCCCTACCCTGTCTGTCCGGAGTAACGCTGTTGTGCTGATCAAACGCTGGTTTGGCAGTCTGGTAAACCGAGCCGTTGCATTGGTTATTCTGGTGATCGTGCTGTCCGCGGTGGTGGTCACCATCGCCGGCACTGTCATGAGCCGCGGCGAGCTGGAGTCCCAGGCCGAAGCCGAGGTGGCCACCATTGTCGGCCTGCTGGCGGATGACCTGGACGAAAAGCTGTCGCGCCGGCGCGAGATCCTGGCCAACATCGCCCAAAACCTGACCATGGGTGAGGAGGTGCTGGCGGCGCGGGCCAGGGTGCTGGTGCGTCGCGAAGTGGCATTACGGCACCTGTTCAACGGCGTCTATCTGATCGACGCGGACGGCCGTGTTATCGCCGAGTATCCGGAAACATTCGAACAGGTGGGCCAGGACGTCAGCCAGAGAGCCTATTTCCGCGAAACCACACAGACGCTGACGCCGGTGATCAGCCAACCCTATCGTTCGTTCTATCAGGATCTGCCAGCGGTCATGATTACCGCGCCGATCTTCGACCACAAAGGCCGGTTTATCGGCATGATTGGTGGCTCGACCATGCTCAGTGGCCGCAATTTCATGGAGCGGGTCGGTGAGGTTCGTATCGGCCGGTCCGGGTATGTCAGTGTGGCCACCCGTAACGGCGTTACCCTCGCCGATGGCGAGGCGCACAGGGTGATGGCGCCGGTGGATACCACCAACGAATCGGTGGCGCTCGCCATGACCGGCTTTGAGGGGGTATTGCGCTCCGAGGATGGCGCCGGCAATGAGGTCATCATGGCGGTACGCCAGATGGCTGAGGTGCCCTGGTATGTGGCCGGGGTATGGCCGCTGAAAGACGCGTTTGCGCCGGCCAACCGGCTGGTGGATAACCTGCTGTGGGTGCTGCTGGCGGTCATTGCGGTACTGGCACCATTGGCACTGATCGTGTTCCGGGGATTGATGGTGCCGCTGAACGTGCTGGGAAGTCAGCTCGCCGAGCGTCACCTCGGGGTGCGCACCACCCCGGTGGATGTGTTCGGAGCCCCGGAAATCCGCCAGGTGGCGGAAACCTTCAATACCGTGATGGAAGAGCGTGACGAGGTGCTGTCCTCGCTGGCGGAGCGCGAGGCGTTCTTCCGCTCGCTGACCCAGAGCGCGCCCATCGGTATCGTGCAGACCGACGTGCTGGGGCGCATCGAGTTTGTCAATCCGGCGTTCGAGAAAATCACCGCCAACAACGGCCACGCGCTGCTGCACCAATACCTGATTGCCGGTGTCTATGAAGGGGACCGGCAAATGGCGATGGCGGAGTGGTCAACAGCACTGCGCAAGCACGAGGTGTTTCACGGTCGTTTCCGCCTGAAACGCAGTGATTCCGACCAGCCTGTGTGGGCCGATGTGATGACGGCCGCCATCGAGACGCCGGAAAAATCCCTCGGTACCATCACCGTGGTGCGGGATATCACCCACGAACTGGCGGTTGAAGACGCCCTGCGGGAAGAGCAGCAACGTGCCGACAGCATTCTTGCCGTGCTTCAGGAGGGCGTGCTGATGGTGGATACCCGGGGGGTTATCCGCTACGCCAATGGTGCGGCCTGCGCCTTCCTGGGGAACGGGGAAAACTGCGAGGAGCACAACTTCTTCGAGCGGGTGGTGATCGAGGACCAGTCGCGGCGGCTGACCTCCGCGGATTTCCTGGCCGGCGAGAATTTTGCCAACCTGTATGTAACCCTGCGCAACCGGCGCGACCAGGAATTCGATATCGACCTCACCATGCTGCACCTGCGCAAGGGCCACGAGAACGAACGCCTGGTGTTTGTACTGAGGGATGACAGCGAGCGTCGCCGCCAGGAGGAACGGCTGTCCTGGGAGGCTACCCACGACAGTCTGACCCAGCTGATGAACCGCCGTGCTTTCAACACATCGCTGATGAAATGCCTCAGTGGCGCGGTCAGCCAGGAATCCGCCAGCGTGCTGATACTGATCGACCTGGATTATTTCAAGCCGGTCAACGATGAGGGCGGGCACTTACTGGGGGACGATCTGCTGAAGCGGTTGGCCGACCTGTTCAGGGAATCGGTGCGTCAGTCCGACACTGTGGCGCGGCTGGGGGGTGACGAATTCGGCATTATCCTGCCGGCGTGCGGGCTGGAACGGGCGGAAGCCCTGGCCGAGCGCATCCGCGCCGGTGCCCAGGATCTGCGCATCGAGCAGGATGGCAAGTTCTACGGTGTCACCACCAGCATTGGTCTGACGGCGCTCTCGCCGGAGGACCCCGGCCCGCGGGAGATCATGGCGCGGGCCGATCAGGGCTGCTACATCGCCAAGGCCCAGGGGCGCAACAAGGTCATTGTGGTGCCGGTTTCAGGTGCCTGAATCGGACTTCGTCAAGCCGTAGCCGCACTGAGGGCCTGCCATAGCAGGCGCAGCGCCAGCACCGTGAGCAGCAGGTTGAAGGCCTGACTGAACAGCCGGTTGCTCATGGTCCTGAGCACATGAAGGCCGACCCAGGTGCCGAGGAAACCGAAGGCGATCATGCCGAGGATGAACGGCAGCCAATCCCGGAAGACAAATCCCGCCACGCCGAACACCAGCGCCTTGGGGGCATGCTGCAGACACATGGCCGTGGCGAAGGTGGCGACCGTGGTGAACCGGTCGTTGTGCATCTGTTTAATAAACGCCGCCACCAGAGGCCCGGTCGCGCCCACGAACAGACTGACAAAGCTGGTTGCGGCGGAGGCCAGGAACACCCCGAATGGCCCGAAAGCACCTTTGGGCAGGCTCGGGCCCCAGCACAGATACAGCACGAACAGGGCGATGGACAGCTGCCACAGGTGGGCCGGCAGGTCCACAAGCAGCCAGGCGCCCAGGGTTGCCCCCACCAACACGCCGGGGGCAAACGCCGCAATGGTTTGCCAATCGGTGTGGCGCCAGGTCAGCACGGCGCGTCCGCTGTTAGAGCCCAGCTGGATCATGCCATGGACTGGAATGATCGCCGCTGGCGGCACCCACATGGCCATCAGCACCAGCAGCAACACCCCACCGCCGGCGCCCAGGCTGGCGGTTACCAGGGACGTCACTGCAGAAGCCAGTAACAGAAACGCCGCCACCGGCAGCGACAGGCTTTCAGGAATCAGGGTCAGATCCAAGCGGTGATCTCGCTCATGGTTGGCAGAACGCCGAGCTGCCGAGGTCCGGGTTTTTGCACAGGGCTTCCGTGGCCAGTTGCACATCGGCCACGTAGTACAGTGACGCCAGCCCGAACCGGTCCCTGCCGAGGTTGTGGAAGATCATGCCAAAGGCGATGTCGCCGGCAGTGTAGCTGTCGTGGTTGTCGGCGAAGTAGACGGCCGGTCTGGACAGAGTGTCGTCGTCCATCAGGGCCTGCACCCGTGCCGCGCCACCGTGGTACGCCTGTATTAGCAGAAGGGTGAACAAACGGTCCTGCTTGTCCGGTGGCAAATGGCCGAAACGTTTCTCGAACACCGGTCGCAGATTGCGGGCGTTCTGGTTCATCAGCTTCAGCGCGCAGTCAATCTGCGCCAGACGGTGCCAGTAATTGGCCGGCTGGATCCGGCAGTCATCAAGGGCTGGAGGCGATAACTGCAGGATGCCCCGGGCGTTCGCTTGAGAGTGTGCCCGTTGCCGGCCGCCGCTTTCAATCAGAACCTGCCCTCCCAGGTAGCGGGGGAGCTCCGGTGGCAGATCCAGGCGCTGCTGCTCTGCCCGGGTCTGATAGACATAGAGCAGCGCTTCGTGAAGCGTGCCGGGCTGGTCGGCGGAGCCGAATCTCAGGTCGTCCCAGGCGCCCCACACCTGATCTTCGGGCTGCGTGCCGAGGTACCGGGCCATGGCATCATCCAGATTAACGTGGGGCTGATCGCAGGCCAGCGCGAAGGGATAACCGGTGGTGTCAGCCTCCCCCCTCGCCCACGCATCGGCGCGCCCGCTGCCCGCCAGACGTGCCCGGGTATCGTTCAGCCGCTGCTGGTTTTTTTCACGGCTGTCGGCGTCGTTCATGTACCCGAGAAACTGACCGCGCATGTCATAGAGAATGTGGCGTTCGGGCTCGGCGCAATAGCCGGTCTCTTTCAAGACCCAGCGGCGGATGGTGACAATGTTCTCGTAAACACCCTGACTGACCCAGTAGGGTGAACTGCGCACGATGTCTTTCCAGTCCGCCACCGGTTCGCTGGCACTGGCTGTCGGTGCCGCCGCCAGCGTCAGCACCAGCAACGGGACAAACAGGACAAGCTGGCGGCAGCTCTTGAGTCTGATGGTCATAAGCGTTATACCCATGGATCTCCAGAGATCAGAATAACAAATGGAAGCGATGATGAAGCAATCCGAATACCTCCGATACGACGCCGTTGCGCTGGCTGATCTGATTCGTCGGGGAGAAGTGTCTTCCCGCGAGGTGTGTGAAGCGGCCGTGGAGCGTGCAGCGCAGGTCAATGGCAGCCTGAACGCTATCTGTTACCCCCAGTTTTCAGATGCCCTTGAGCAGCCTCACCCCCAGGATGCGCCTTTTTCCGGCGTACCGTTATTGCTCAAGGATCTGGCGCAGGAGCAGGAGGGACATCCATGTACCTATGGTAGCCGCGGATTCAAGGCCAACATCGCCGCGAAAAACTCGGAGTTTGTCCGCAGAGCCCTGGACGGCGGTCTGGTGATCCTCGGGCGCACCGCCACCCCCGAGTTCGGCCTCAAGGCGGTCACCGAATCGCGACTCTGGGGCCCGTCACGCAATCCCTGGGATACCCGGCTTACACCCGGCGGTTCGAGCGGCGGTTCCGGGGCCGCGGCTGCCGCCGGCATCGTGCCCATGGCCGGTGCCAACGATGGTGGCGGCTCCATCCGTATTCCCGCCGCCTACAACGGATTGTTCGGGCTCAAGCCCTCCCGCGGCCGGATTTCCTCCGGCCCGTTCATGGGCGAGGCCTGGACGGGGGCCTCCTCGGATCACGTGGTCAGCCGCACGGTACGCGACAGCGCCACCATGCTGGATGTATTGGCCGGGCCCGCCAGCGGTGATCCGTTCGTGATTCCGCCGCCGACGGAACCCTTTGCCCAGTTGATGCAGAAGACCCCCGGGCCGCTGCGGATCGGGGTGTTCACATCCTCGCCCTACCACACCGAGGTTGCACCGGAGTGCGTGGCCGCGGTGGAAGAGACCGCCCGCATACTGGAAAACCTCGGACATCACGTGGAATATGCCCGCCCGGAGTTCGACGGGATGGCGCTGGCCCGATGTTACCTCGGGCTGTACTTCGGCGAAGTGTCGGCGCTGATCGAGAAAGCGAAAACGCAACTGGGCGCCAAGGATGAAGATTTTGAGCTGGATACCCGGCTGATCGGCATGCTGGGGCAGACTATGCCGCTGGCGGAGTACGTCGGCCGTCGCCAGCAATGGAACGACTTCGCCCGTGCGCTGGGTACCTATTTCAGCCGCTTTGACCTTTATCTCTGCCCTACCACCGGGCAGCTGCCGGCGCAGATCGGTGAGCTGGATACCCCCGCGCACCTGCAGTTTGCGGCGCGCCTGATGCTGACGCTCAAGGCCGGTAGACTGGTGCACAGGAGTGGACAGGTGGATCAGATGGCGCTGGAAAGTCTGGCCAGAACCCCGTTTACCCAGCTGGCGAACCTCACCGGGACACCGGCCATGTCTGTGCCGATGCACTGGACCTCTGCCGGGTTGCCTGTGGGCGTTCAGTTTGGCGGCCGCCATGGTAGCGAGAGTACGCTCTTCCAGCTGGCGGCACAGCTGGAAGAGGCCAGCCCCTGGTTCTCCCGGTACGAGCGTCTGGACGCGGGTATCGCTTGATCCCCGAGTGCCCGCGCGCCGGTTTAATCGCGTTTTTGTGATCCGACATCGGAAATGCCACGTTTATCTTTGTAGGCGGAACAGGCTATGCTGTAAGGCAGGAGGGCGCCAGCCTTCCTGACAGACCCTGATGGCATCGAGGAGGCGAGCGCATTATGAACCAACCGATGGCAATCGACGAACTGGTATCAGTAGCACAGGCCGAAGCCATGGGGGAGCTGGATGCCCCGATGATGGCGATCGTCCTGTCCAGCGAACAAAGCTACGATTTGCCCATCAATTCCCTTGAAACCGATGCCGACAAGGCCCGCTGGGGATTAATCCTGCGCGCCGCCCGCGAGCATGTGGAAGCGGATGCCGTGGCGGTGCTCTATCCCGCCTGGACCACCATTCGCCACAAGAAGCCAGAAAACGAGACGGTGGAAGCGGTCGGAGACCTGGCAGAGGACACCGGCGAGGATGCCGAGCCGTCTGGCCCGATCGACACGCTGTTTGTGCAGTTACACACCCGTGATCACGTCTACTGGCGTGGTTTTGAGCAGATCCGTGACCCCAAGCACCAGCGGATCATCGGGTTCCGGCGCATCAAGGCGTTGTCAACCGATTACAAGCGGGATGAGGCCCCGTCGGTGGCGGCATGGTTGAGCACACTGTTCGAGCCCTTGCCGGACGAAGGCGAGGAGACCGATGTGGATCGGGAACTGGCGGACCTGCTGGAAGAGCCGGAAGTGAGCGCCGCACTCTACCCACGGCAGATGCGCGCACTGCACTGACCTCTCCCACCCATCCGGAGGGTTAAAAAACATCTGGCGGTCGTTATGACGCCAGATGTTTTTGTTTGGGCCACCGTCAGATCGCCGTGGCTCTCTCGGCGACCCAATACAGGCTGAGCGCGCCCACGGCCAGCAGAATGGCCGGCACAGCGGCCCGCTCGTAAAGCCGGAAGCGGCCACACAGGTACAGCGCCGGGAACAGCACCAGCAGCAATCCAAGCTGCCCCAGTTCCACGCCCAGATTGAATCCCGCCAACGCCACCGCCAGTTGCGACACTCCGGAGGTCAGGTCTCCCAGCACGCTGGCAAAACCGAAGCCGTGGATCAGCCCGAAGCCGAACGCCAGCTTCCAGGTCTTGCGACCGAGGATGGGCCAGACCACGTTCAGCGCCGCCACGGCGATGGACAGGGCAATCACCGTTTCGACCCAGGCGATGGGCAGCGTCACGATGTCGAGGGCAGCCAGCGCCAGAGTGATGGAGTGCGCCACGGTAAACGCCGTGACAATGCCCACCAGCTCAAGCAACCGGGCTTTGAGCCCGCGCTCCTCGATCGTACCCGCGGCGGCCTGGCGCCTGTTCAGCGACAAAGTCGCCGGCAGCATCAGCACCAACAGGAACAGGATGTGGTCGAGCCCGATCAGCAGATGGATGACCCCCTCATAGAGAAAGGTGACGAACAGCTGGAGGGCGTTCCCGGCAACGCTCCCGCTGTTTTCCAGCGCCAGGGTTCGGTCATCGGGGCCCAGCACGCCCAGGCGTTCGCCCTGACTGTCGGTAATACTGATCAGGCTGCGATGCAGGGGGTCCTGGTCAAACAGCAAGTCGTATTCCAGGGTGGCCGGCGGTTGATTGTCCGGACAAGCGACCTGATAGCGCCCGGCCGCATACGGACCGTCGCTGTGGCGGGACAGCCCCCACTGTTGACCCACCAGCTGGCAGCTGCCGGCACTGTTGCTGAGCATCAGGCCCTGTTCCACCAGGCGGGTAATATCGCCGCGGGCGCTGCGCACTTCGGCACCGCTGAGCTGACTGTCGCCATTGCGGTCCAGCGGCAGCAGCAGGGCCAGATCCCGCAGGGCCAGGTCGATGCGCACCTGCGACTGGTTCTGATCCAGGTAGATAAAACTGTCGCTGGCCTTGTGAGCCAGGGCCGTCGAGGACAGGAACAACAGGGCAAGAAGCGCAAGGCCCGTGGTAAGTCGGAACCGGGTAAGTAACCTCATGACCGTGCCTCCGGGTAACGGGCATCATTCTGATTATGGCGCTTGAGCCAGGCCCGCACCTCGGTTACTGCCGACTCGTCACCGGCGGCCTTGGCGGCACGGAGCAGGAGGCGGGTGTCCAGTGGCTCCCGCTGATCCTGCCAGTTTTCCCGGGCGTAGGTCAGCGCGCTCGGGGCATCGCCTTCAACGTCGAGCGCATAGCGCGCAAGGTCTCGCTGGTGCAGGAGGTTGCCGCGCCAGCGGGCTTCCCGGAAGCGCTCCTCCAGCCTCGCAGTCAGGCGGTCGGTCTCAGGATGATCGAGACGTTGCATGGCGATGGCGCGAATCACCGCCAGCGAGTCCACCTGTTCGAAATCGTCTGTCAGCCGGATCACCGCTTCGTTGTCGCCGCGTGCCAGCAGCCAGTCGGCAAGCTGCGCCCGGGCATAGAGATCGTCCGGAGCCAGTGTCAGCACCCGTCGCCAGTGCTGTTCCGCCGCCGGCAGGTCAAGTTGGGCAGCGATGTCCGCAAGGGTGCCCTCGGCCCAGATCCGGCCGATGGTGTCGGCGGCAGGGGCGCGATTCGTGCGAGTTACCAGGGCATCGTAGGCGGCCCGGGGCTCGCCGGTTCGTGCTTCGACCTGCGCCGAACAGCTGGCGGCGATGAGGCCGGGGAACTCGTTGGCGAGCTGTTGACAGTGGTCGAGAGCCGGCGTGTATCGGCCTTGTACCAGTTCCAGATTGGCCAGGGTCAGCCTGGCCTGAATGGTTTGTGCCCGGTCATCCGATTGCTCGATCACCCGGGTCAGTTGTTCGCGCGCCGTCTCAAAACGGTGCAGGCTCTGGTTGAGCGTGGCGCTGAGGATGTGCAGGCGATCGGTCATGCGCTCTGGCGGCCAGTTGTCCAGCACAGCCTGAGCGTAACCGAGGTAGCGGGGATCACCCAGTGAGCGGGCTTCGGTCAGATACTCCTGAATCCGGTCTGCGGCATCGCGGGCGTTTCGTGGCGGGGTATCCGGGGTCTGGGTACCGGCTGGCAGGGTGATCAGAATTTCCTGATCATCAAACTCTGTTTCGATCGCAGCGGGGGCGGCCATCACCGTTTCCATGGCCAGTGCGGTGATCAGCACTGCGATGGAAAAAACCCTGCGCCGTGGCGCAGGGTGAAGGGCCGTCAGCCCCGGTTCGGAGACAGGCTGACGGCAGAGCCCCGAGGATTCAAAACAGGTCGTCGAACGCTTGTTCGTTGTCCTGGTCATTGAAGCGGAACTCCAGTCGGTTGATATTTACTGGCGCGCGAGTCGCGCTGGTCTGTTTGATCTCGTTTTTTACGAACGTGGTGTAGTCCACCGATATACGAAGATCTTGATCCGGTGCGTTATTTTTGCTGGATCCGCTGAAGCAGCCGGTCAGCGCCAATGACACGATCAGGGTAATACCTATTCGCAACGTCATGGTGGTTCTCCCTAGCTACCGCTACCGTTAGGTGAACCGGCGAGCGGAGTCGCGAGGTACGGAAAGAGGTCATCCAGTTCCGCCGGATCCAGTTGAACGCCGTCGGTCAGCGGTGCTTCCCTGTTCGGTGCATCGTCTGTCAGTGCGCCCATGACAACCCGAAGGGCAACATCGACGGTATCGTCTACCGGGCGACGCCCATTGGGGAAGCCGGCGAGGTCGCCGCCAAGAACACCCAGATCATTCTGGTCAGCCACGGCCTTTGCGGCAATCGCAGGATTGAGTCGCAACATTTCAGAGCCGGTGACGCCTACCGGTTGGTTAAGATCCGGTACACCGGTCAGGAATGCGGTGACCAGATCGTTTCTCGGCGTTTCTGGCGCAACCGCGACACCGGCGAACAGAATCTCCAGCAACGCCGGGAGGGTCGGATTGGTCACGTACGTGGCGAACTGACCGTCGCTCATCGGCTCGCTGGCGTTGAAGCGGTCCTTGTCTTTCAGGCCGATAACCACTTCGTTGACCAGAGGCATACCCAGGCGTGATACCTGCGTGTAGGCGCCGCCTTCAACAGTTGCACCCTTGCCGTTGGCGGTCGGTGCCGGGTTGATCACCCGCGCCTGGCGCACGCTGGCAGTGGTCCAGCCACCGATGACCGGATCGCCGGACGCGGTCTCGGCAGTGCCGGTCAGGCAGGCCGTGGGAACCTCAAGGGCGAAAGATGTGACGTTCTTGTCCGCCAGATCGCCGGGGCCTTCACCGTCCCGTGCACCCAGGGGGTTGGTGTTGACCAGGTCGAAGATTTCGCCGAGGTTGACGGCGAAGGCCTCCTTGCGCTGACCGACGAAGACTCTGCCTTCAGTGGTGCAGCCCGGAATAGCGATGTCGAAGATATGCTGGTCGGCGTAGGCTTCGTAACCGCCGGGGAAAGACTTCTCGCCAATGTTATCCAGCGGTTTGGCAAAGGTTGCCATACCGGTGGTGACGTTGGTCGCGGCCTCACGGGTGCCGCTGCGGCGGTCGCCGCGGATAACCGTTACGGTGTATTCCTGGCGCACCTGAACGTTGGCGTTATCACTGGCGTCGCCAATGTTTTTCAGCGGCACGGAAACCATCTCACCGCCGATGTCCAGCTGGATGTCGTTCAGGATGTCTTCCATCTGGAATTGGAAGGTAATGTTTTCCTGGGCATTGCCGGAGTTATCGATGTGGATTTCGTAGATGGCGTCTTCGTCCAGATCGAAATAGTTGGGCCCGCCATAGGCATCCTGCAGAGGCAGATAGTTGGCGATCAGAGTGACAAAATCGGCCCGTCCCGGCTCGTAACTCCGGAACATGTAGAAATCGGTGCCATCAACCTTGGGCACTTCGGTGATGAACGGCGCCTCCCGGTGGCTGGAGGCAGTAGCCGTACCTGCTGTCAGGCAGAGCCCGGCGATCGCAAGGGCGAGGCCTGAGCGTTTTATAACTGTGTTCATTCCGCTTTCCTCATTTTTTGTGGGTAATGCCTTAGAGTTAACGGTTCGGTTTCCCGAAAAGTTGCAGAGCTCAGCTAAAAAAATCCATTGCCTCGAATACACGGGCTGATGCAACCCAGATTGGCCTCGCTACGTAAAACTGTACGAGGTCCGATGACTGAGAACGGAGAATACAATGACAACCACAACCCGTGACCCAGACCATGAAGAGCTGATGCGGCTGCTGCTGTCGATTGCCAGGAGTGACCGCAAAGCGTTTCAGCAGCTGTATCAGAAGATTTCCGCCCGCATGTTCGGGCTCTGTCTGAAACTGGCCGGCCAGCAGGAGTTGGCCGAAGAGGCCCTGCAGGATGCCTTTGTGCAGATCTGGCACCACGCCGGCGAATACCACAGCGATCGCGGGTCGCCTTTGAGCTGGATGTTGACCATTGCACGTTACCGCACGCTCGATCTGATGCGGTCCCGGGCAGCGCGTCGCAGCAACGGCGACGAGCATCTGGAGCACCTGGAGGATCAGCGCAGTGGCCCGTTGGATGAGTCACTGCGCACGGCCGGGGCAAAGCAATTGACCGGCTGTCTCGATGAACTCAGTGATGTGCAGCGTGACAGCATTCTGTTGTCCTATTATCGCGGGCTCACCCATGACGAACTGGCCATGGCGTTGAGTTCTCCCATCGGTACGGTGAAAAGCTGGATTCGCCGCGGACTGATGGCGTTGAAGAGGTGCCTGGAACGATGAAGAAAACGCCGGAACGCATAGAGAGCCTGGCGGCGGAGTATGTATTGGGCTCCCTCAAAGGTCAGGCGCGTAGCCGCTTTGAACGCTGGATGATGGAGTCGGGACGGGTCCGTCAGGAAGTCTGGTACTGGGAAGAAAAGCTGGGTCAGCTGAGTGATCAGGTGCCGCCCCGGGAGCCGCCCACCTCGGTCTGGCAGGCCATCGAGCGCCAGCTTTGGCCGCAGAAGCCGGCCGCACAAACAACCGGTGGCCGGAGGCTGTGGCCCGCCTGGAGCCTGATGGCAACGGCGGCGGCGCTGGTATTGGCGGTCATGCTGGTTCAGCAGCCAGCCCCGCAGCCCCTGGCGGAGCCCGGTTCACGGCTCTCCGGAGCCATCGTGCAGGCCGATGCCAGTGATCCGCTGTGGCTGGTCAGTGAATCGGGCGCTGAGCGCCATCTGCGCATGCGGCCGGTGGCGGCCAGCTCGGCACAGGCCGGAAAAGACTATGAACTGTGGGTAGTGCCGGCGGAGGGCAATCCCCTGTCACTGGGGGTGGTGTTGGTTGGCGACGTACTTCAGGTGGAGCTGACGGACGAGGCCCGCACCATGCTCAACGAGAGCCGCACCCTGGCCATCAGTCTGGAGCCCGAGGGCGGGTCTCCTACCGGTGCCCCCACTGGCCCGGTTCTTCACGTCACCAAGCTGTATGAACTGTAGCCCCGGTCGGGCCCGGGGCAGGCGTTCAGTTTGACGCCAGCAGCGTGATGCACAGCTGGGCGTTCTGGACAAAGTGGCCGAAGGCCGTCAGCTGTTCCTCGGAGGGCACATAATCGCCCGCGGCGTTGTCAACGTAGAACAGGCCCACAAGGCGGCCCTTGGCCGTGAGCGGGCCGATCAGGGCCGGTACCTTGCCGAGCCAGCGGTCGTAGGCGACACCTTCTTCGACCGGGCGTGGCTGATAGACGCCGCAGCTGGCGTGGGGCAACAGGCGGCCCAGTGCACCGGTACCATCCTTGGCGATAACGAAGTCCTCCCGCCAGGTTTCCGTGCCGCGGCCGCCGACTTTGCGGGGAACCAGGTTGTGACCGCTCTTGTCTCCCATCAGCAGGGCCACCCGCTGCATACCGATAGCCCGGTGGATGCCCTCGATGACCAGTTGGCAGACCTCGTTGAGATCCGGCTTTTCGGTGAGGCTGACCGTCAGGTCCCGCAGAATCTGCAGTTGCAGGTTCGGGTCCATCGCCGGTGCGCGCGCTGACTGATTGCCAGAGCCGTCCTGGCTGCCGGGCATCAGTGCTGTGACCTGGGGAATACCCAGGGATACCGCGACTTTCGCCGCCTCCTGTGCGTTCACCTTGAGCTGGTCGCGCACCACCGCCGGTGTCTCGCCAATGTCCTTGCCCAGCTGCTCCAGCACGGCATCCATCTCCGCGCCGCGCCAGCCCTTCTCGGACAACGCCGCCATTTCCACCGAGTGACGCACCAGGCTGGCGGCCATGGAATTGGCTTGCCCCGGTGCCACCACCTCGCGGATAAACGGTCCCAGCGACCAGGCTTCCACCAGACCACGGGTGATCTCCGTGAACGTGGTGTGGAGTACCGCTTTCTGAGCCTCCACCGGGGGTTCTTCCAGCCGCAGCCGCTGTTCCAGTTCCTCGGCCTGCTGGGTCTCGCAGGACCAGAACGCCAGTTCGCCGATGTTCATCAACAGGGCGCCAATGAACACCTCCTCCAGGGCATGCTCGTTGCGTTTGGGCATCAGGCAGCGGGCCTGAACCGCGGCGTGTATAGCGCGAGCGAGGCATCTCAGCAAATGCGGGCGGTCATTGCGCTGCAGCAGCGAATCCACCAGCAGCGACGAAATGGCCATGGATTTCACCGAATCGAAACCGATCAGGGTAATGGCCCGGCTTACTGTGCTGACCTGGGTGCGGGTCTGGTTGTAGAACACGGTGTTGGACAGTCGCAGCACCTGGGACGTCAGTTGCGCGTCATTGAGAATCACGTTGGCCAGTTCATTGACGGTGCTGTTCGTGCTGTCGGTGAGCTCGTTGATACGTTTCAGGGTATTGGCCAATACCGGAAGTTCTACCTTGCTGAGATAGGTCACCCATGCCTGGGCAGAGTTCATCCTTGCGGGCGTCTGTTCGTTGTTGGTGGTCACTTAGTTTGGACTCTCCGCCGCGCGCCTCGGGGTTGAAAAGGTTCTTTTAAGGGTTGAGTTTAGCCCAGGGTCGCCGGATGTGTCAGGTAACAAAACGTGTACGGGGATTTACCAAGTGGGTCGATTCGGGTTTGGCCGGTGAATGGGCTATAATCGCGCCTTTTACCGGTGCGCCCATCAGGTGCTCACAAGGCGCTCAGAAGGCAAGAATGTGATTGTATTTGACCAGGTTCAGAAATCGTACCAGGTAGGCGGGCGGGCGATCCCTGCGTTGCAACCTACCAGCCTGACCATCGAAACCGGCGAGGTATTCGGCATTGTCGGGCACTCCGGCGCGGGGAAATCCACCCTCGTTAGGCTGATCAATCTGCTGGAACCGCCCACCGGCGGCCGAATTCTGGTGGACGATGAAAACATCACCCACTACGACGCCGCCGAACTGCGCGCCTTTCGTCGCAAGGTCGGCATGATTTTCCAGCACTTCAATCTGCTGTCGTCGAAAACCGTGGCCGACAACGTTGCCTTCCCGATGAAGCTGGCAGGTATTTATTCGCGCACCGAGATTCGCGAGCGGGTCGACGAACTGCTGGCCCGGGTCGGTCTTGCGGACCACGCCAGCAAGTACCCGTCTCAGCTCTCCGGCGGCCAGAAACAGCGGGTGGGCATTGCTCGCGCCCTGGCATGCCGCCCCACCATCCTGTTGTGTGATGAAGCCACCAGCGCCCTCGATCCACAGACCACCCAGTCGGTGTTGCGCCTGCTGGCGGACCTGAACCGGGAACTGGGGCTGACCATCGTACTGATCACCCATGAGATGGACGTGGTGCGCCGGGTCTGTGACCGGGTGGCGGTGATGGACGCCGGCGACGTGGTGGAAATGGGGGCCGTCAGTGATGTGTTTCTCCACCCGCAGCACCCCACCACCCGCGACTTTGTGTTTGAAAGCGAGAATATTGACCGGGATGAACTGCAGCAGGACCTGCAGAAAGCCAATGGTCGTATTCTGCGCCTGACGTTCCGCGGCGAGTCCACCTACAAGCCGTTGCTGGGCAGCGTGGCCCGGGAGTCCGGTGTGGATTTCAGTATCCTGTCCGGCCGCATCGACCACATCAAGGACACGCCCTATGGCCAGCTGACCCTGTCACTGGTGGGCGGCGATCTCGACGTGGCGATGCAGGCGCTGGAAGCGGCCGACGTTCATGTGGAGGTGGTGCGCTGATGGAAGCTTTACTGAGTAACGTGGACTGGGCGGAAATCGGCGTCGCCAGCTGGGATACCCTGGTGATGGTGGGGCTGTCGCTGCTGTTCAGTGTGTTGATCGGCTTGCCGATTGGCGTACTGCTGTTTCTGTTCGGTAAACGCCAGTTGCTGGAGCAGCCGGTGGCGTATGCAGTGCTGTCGTTCGTGGTCAACGTGCTGCGGTCCGTGCCGTTCATCATCCTGCTGATCGTGATGATTCCGTTCACGGTGATGCTGATCGGCACGTCCCTCGGAGTCGCTGGTGCCATCCCGCCGCTGGTGGCCGGTGGTGCCCCGTTCTTTGCGCGACTGGTGGAAACCTCTTTGCGGGAAGTGGATCGCGGCATCATCGAGGCCACCCAGGCCATGGGCGCCAGCATCCGCCAGATCATTTTCGGTGCCCTGCTGCCGGAAGCGCTGCCGGGCATCATCGCCGGCATTACCGTTACCGCGATCACCCTGGTGTCCTACGCCGCCATGTCCGGCGTCATCGGCGGCGGCGGTCTCGGTGACCTGGCCATTCGTTTCGGTTATCAACGGTTCCAGACCGACGTCATGGTGATTACTGTAGCGTTACTGGTCATTTTTGTTCAGCTGCTGCAAATGGCGGGCGACCGTCTGGTTCTGTATTTCAGCCGGAAGTAGCCCAGGCGTAAGCCGCTGACGGGAAGGTTCTCCCGAAAAACGCCCGTAAATACGTCCCTGTAGGGCTCGGTCGCGCCATCCCTGGCGCTCCACGTTTTCGGGAGAACCTTCCCGTCAGCGGTCCGAACGGTGTGCAGGCCTCTAAAACTGATTGATTCGAGTAACAACAGGAGAACATGCTTATGAACTTCAAGAAAAGCCTGGTGGCACTGGCTGCCACTGCAACCTTCTCTGGCGCAGTCGCCGCCGACAAACTGTCTATCGCCGCTACCCCGGTACCCCATGCGGAGATCCTGGAATTTGTGAAGCCGCAGCTGGCGGAACAGGGTGTCGAGCTGGACGTGAAGGTGTTCACCGATTACATCCAGCCGAACATTCAGGTGGATCAGAAGCGGATGGACGCCAACTTCTTCCAGCACCAGCCCTACCTGGACGAATTCAATGACGGTCGCGGTACTGATCTGGTCACCGTCACCGGTGTGCACGTGGAGCCGTTCGGCGCCTACTCCAGCAAGATCGAATCGCTGGATGACCTGAAAGAAGGTGGCGTTGTGGCCATCCCCAACGATCCCACCAACGGCGGTCGCGCCCTGCTGCTGCTCCAGAAAGCCGGTCTGATCACGCTGGAAGACGAGAGCAAGATCACCGCGACACCCCGTGACATTGCCGACAACCCGAAAGACCTGGACTTCAAGGAGCTGGAAGCTGCGACCCTGCCACGTATTCTGGGGCAGGTGGATGTGGCGCTGATCAACACCAACTACGCTCTGGAAGCGGGCCTGAATCCGTCCGAGGATGCGCTGATCATCGAAGGCTCCGAGTCACCCTACGTGAACATTCTGGTGGCCCGTCCGGACAACAAGGACAGTGAGGCCATGCAGAAGCTGGCGGCCGCGCTGAAGTCCGATGCGGTGAAAGACTTCATCATGGAGAAGTATGAAGGCGCGGTTGTTCCGGCTTTCTGATCTTTGCTGAGTCTGAAAAAAGGCCGGGTTCCGTTGGAATCCGGCCTTTTTTGTGTCCCGCTTGGCCGAAATGACGTTGTGGGTGTCAACCATGTCATAGAGCCCTGCTGTTCATTCGGTGTACAAGTGTCGGCGGATGTAATAACAACAATCGCAAGGAACATGACGATGACACTGACCGCCTCCGTCCGGGCCAGGCCCCGGCTCTCCGCCCTTTTTCTGTTGCTTTCTCTTTGTGCGCTGGCGTCGCCGTCCCAGGCCGGCCTGTTCGGTCTCGGGCAGGATGCCAGGGACACCAATCCGGGTAAGACCCGACCGGTCATCTTCGTTGGCAACAACTGGGAAGGCACCGTTGACGTGATCGATGCCAAGACCTACAGCAAGGTAGGTCGCATCAACGGCATTCCCGACAAGCGCCAACGGATGACGGAGATTCTTTTCAATCCGGTGCGACTGGTGTTTTTCCAGGCCGTTCGCCTGTTTATCGGCGAGGGCAACGACCAGTTCGTGGATGATATGTACAGCACCCCGGACGGCCGCCTGCTGGTGGTGTCCCGCCCCAGCTTTGCCGACGTGGTCGGTATTGAGATTGCCAGCGGCGACATTGCCTGGCGTTTTGAAGTGGATGGCTATCGCTCTGACCATATGGCGCTGTCGCCGGACGGCACCCGGGTGGCGGTATCGGCGTCCACCGGCAATGTGGTGCATGTGCTGGACGTGGAGACCGGTGAGGAAGTCGGCCGTTTCCCGACCGGGAACTCACCCCACGAAAACCTTTATTCCGAGGATGGCAAACGCATCTACCACGCCAGTATCGGCTATGTGTTCACGCCGCTGGATCAGGATCTGATGGAATTCACCAAAGGTGAACGGCTGTTCCAGGTGGTGGACGCGGAGAGCCTTGAAATCCTCAAGCGCTTTGATCTGAAGGACAAACTGGAGGAAGCCGGTTACAGCGATCTGAGCCCGGCCATCCGGCCCATGGCGCACACGCCGGACGAGCGGTTCTTTTACTTCCAGCTGTCGTTTCTCCACGGCTTTATCGAGTACGACATGGAGGAAGACCGTGTGACCCGCCTGGCGGAGCTGCCCAACCTGATTCCCGATGTGCCGCGGGAGGTGTACATCAACGATTCCGCCCACCACGGCATTGCCATGAACGGCCGCGGTGACACCCTGTGCGTGGCCGGAACCATGAGCGACTACGTCGCCATTGTCGATCGCGAGACGTTCAATCATGACATTCTCACCGGCCTGGGCGAGAAGCCCTATTGGGTCACCACCAACGAAGGCGGCGACCGCTGCTACATTTCCTGGAGTGGCACGGATCAGATGTCGGTGATTGATATTGATACCGCCACCGAGATTGTCCGGGTGGACGTCGGCGATCATCCCCAGCGCATCCGTGAGGGCCGGGTACCGCGGGACTGGTAAACAAAAAGGCCGGGCATGCGCCCGGCCTGTTCATTGCCGATAGGATGAATCGCGAGCGGGTGCTCAGTCACCGCTCCAGTTGGCTTTCGGGTCCGGTGTCATCCGCAGATAGGATTTCACTGCCTTGTAGCCTTTCGGGAAACGTTGTTTGATTTCATCCTCATCCTGCAGCGACGGTACGATCACCACATCATCACCACGCTCCCAGTTGCCCGGGGTCGCCACCTTGTGCTCGTCAGTGAGCTGCAGTGAGTCAATCACCCGCAGCACTTCATTGAAGTTACGGCCGGTGCTGGCCGGATAGGTGATGATCAGGCGAATCTTTTTGTTCGGATCAATCACGAACAGAGAGCGCACGGTCAGGGTGTCGTTGGCGTTGGGGTGGATCATGTCGTACAGATCCGCCACGGTGCGGTCCTGATCGGCGATGATCGGGAAGTTTACCGCGCAGCCCTGGGTTTCGTTGATGTCCTTGATCCAGTCCTTATGGGAATCGACCGGATCGACGCTCAGGGCGATGGCCTTGACGTTGCGCTTGGCAAATTCCTCTTTCAGTTTGGCTGTCAGCCCCAGTTCGGTGGTGCACACGGGAGTGAAGTCAGCCGGGTGCGAGAACAGCACGCCCCAGCCATTACCGAGCCAATCGTGGAAGCGGATGGTGCCTTCGCTGGAATCCTGTTCGAAATCCGGTGCGGTATCTCCAAGACGTAAACTCATAGCGTTCTCTCCTTTGCGTGGTTCAGCATACCTATACGATACTCTTTGGTGACGGATGAGGTGAATACAAGGGGACCTGATTCACCTCATCCGTATTCTCAGCCCCGGACGCCCAGGGCTTTTTCCTTCTCGAAGTGCTCGCGGGTAAGTTTGAAGACCACCGGGCTGAGCAGCAGCAATGCGATCAGGTTGGGCAGGGCCATCATGGCGTTGAGGGTATCCGCCACCAGCCAGATAAAGCCCAGGTTGATAGTCGCGCCCACCGGAATGGCCAGAATCCACAAGACCCGATAGGGCACGATGGCCTTCACGCCGAACAGGAACTCCACGCAGCGCTCGCCGTAGAACGACCAGCCCAGAATGGTGGTGAAGGCAAAGATCGCCAGGGCGATGGCGACCACGTAATTGCCAAAGCCGGGCAGGCCACTTTCAAATGCCAGTGAGGTCAGTGCGGCCCCGGTTTCACCGGAGATCCAGGCGCCGGAGGTGATAATCACCAGGCCGGTGATGCTGCACACGATGATGGTATCAATGAAGGTGCCCAGCATCGCCACCATGCCCTGGGTCACCGGGTTTTTGGTCTGCGCCGCGGCGTGGGCAATGGGGGCAGAACCGAGCCCGGCCTCGTTGGAGAAGATACCGCGGGCAACCCCGAAGCGGATCGCCGCCCACACGGCAGCCCCGGCAAAACCCCCTTCGGCGGCCACCGGGCTGAAGGCGTGGGTGAAGACCAGGCCGAAAGCGGCGGGAATCTGGTCGGCGTTAATGGCCAGCGCCACCAGGCCCACCAGCACGTAGGAAATCGCCATCAGCGGCACCAGCGCGCTGGCCACGTGACCGATACGGCGAATGCCGCCAATCAGCACCATGCCGACCAGGACCATCAGAATCACGCCGGTCAGCCAGGTGGGCATGTTGAAGTTGGCCTGCAGTACATCGGCCACGGAGTTGGCTTGCACGGTGTTTCCGATGCCGAAACCGGCAATAGCGGCAAAGATGGCGAACACCACGCCCAGCCAGGCCCATTTCTTGCCCAGGCCATTGCGGATGTAATACATCGGACCGCCGACGTGGGCGCCGCGTTCGTCTACTTCGCGGAAACGCACCGCCAGCACCGCTTCGGAGTACTTGGTGGCCATGCCCACCAATGCCGTCAGCCACATCCAGAACAGGGCGCCGGGACCGCCCAGGAACACCGCGGTGGCGACACCGGCAATGTTACCGGTGCCGACAGTGGCAGACAGCGCGGTCATCAGCGCCTGGAATGGCGGAATTTCACCGTCGCTTTCCGCGCCGGAGGCGGAGCGGCCTTTCCACATCAGCCTGAAGCCGGCGCCAAGCTTGAGGATCGGCATCAGCTTCAGGCCAAGGCTGAGGAAAAGCCCCACGCCGAGGATCATCACCAGCATGGGCGGACCCCAGACCAGTCCGTTTACGGTACCTATAAAGTTTTCAATGGCTTCCATGGGATCTCCCTGAGTTTTGCCAACGTTTGCCAAAGAGTGTGGTGCTCATTCGTTACCCGTATAAGGGTATAACCGATTGAGTTTAGTCAGATATTTTCATCTGTAAACCGTTTGCCGCGGGAATTTGCCGGGGTACGGGGCGTTTCCGTCAAAAGGGTGATTGGATTTGGTGCCGGATGGGGTACTGTTGAGTCTGGTGAGACCGCAGTCCGCATCCATTTGTGTTTTTTGAGGAGCCCCATGCCCCAGACCGCCCATACGCCGGCGCAGCCGGATACCGCAACGCTGAATTCAGCCACGACAGACAGCTTCATTGTCGATGCCAACGGCCTGTCGTTCTGTGTCGAGACTCGTGGCAACCCCGAGGGCGAGCCGGTGCTTTTCATTATGGGTCTGGGTGCGCAGATGACACTCTGGCCAGAGGCGTTGCTGGACCATTACGCCGACGAGGGCTATTACGTCATCCGTTTCGATAACCGGGACATCGGCCTGTCGTCCCACCTGAAAGACCGCCTGGATGGCCACCCGGTGGCGATGATGGCCCGCTCCCGCGTCGGGTTGCCCATTCCTGCCCCTTACACCCTGCGGGATATGGCCGCGGATGCGGTGGGTGTTCTTGACGCCCTGGGCCTTGGCAGCGCCCATCTGGTGGGCGTGTCCATGGGCGGCATGATCAGCCAGGTGGTGGCGTCGGTGTGGCCGGAGCGGGTGCGCAGCGCAACCCTGATCATGACCTCCACCAACAGCCCGCGTTTGCCCATGCCCCGCTCGAAACTGATCTGGCGGCTGGCCGGCATCGGCGCCAAAGGGCACGATGAGGCCGCGGTGGTAGCCCGCTCCCTGGAGTTCTGGAAAGTGATCCAGAGCCCGGCGTTTCCGCCGGACGAGGAGGATGTGCGGGCCCGGCTGATCCGGGATTATCGCCGCAGTTATCACCCGGCGGGTATCCTGCGGCAGACCCGCGGCATTCTGGCCACTGGCAGCCTGTCTTCCCTCAGCCGCCGCATCCGGGTTCCGACAGCGATTATCCACGGCGCCGCCGATCCTCTGGTGCGGCCGGTGGCGGCGGAGCAGCTCAAGTATCTGATTCCTCACGCCCGTCTGGAACTGATTGACGGCATGGGCCATGACCTGCCGGCGCCGCTGCTGGCGCGTTTTGCCGACATCGGGCTGTCGGTGGCGCGGGCGCCGACCTGAGGTGGACAGTGTTGCGGGGCAGGCTTTTCACAATTACCCCGTCTTCCCACTTTCATTTCCGGCGCAGTTGCCTATGTTTATAGGACAACGGATCGGTCTTCCGACGGTGTATTGACTGGATAACAGGTGAGGAGAGTTGTCTATGCGCTCATTGAAAGTATCGGATGTCATGTGGAATCACATCGAGCCTGTGCGGTGTGGTACAGCCCTGACGCGGGTGGTGAAAGTGCTGCTGCAGAATCACGTCAGCGGGTTGCCGGTGGTGGATGACCATCGCAAGGTGATTGGCTTCATTTCCGAGCAGGACTGCATCCACGCGCTGCTGGTCAGCAATTACCATTGCGAGGGTGATCCCATCGTGGACGATGTCATGTTCCGCGAGCCGATCACCATTTCGCCGGAAATGGCGATGGTGGACCTGGCCCAGAATCTGGGCGCGGGAAAACCCAAGGTGTTTCCGGTGGTGGATCATGGCCGGCTGATTGGTATAGTGACCCGCACCGCCATACTGGCGGAACTGGCCAGATCCGGCTGTGGCATCGAGCTGCCCAAGTTTGCTGCCGCGGAAGACTGACCTGCGCTGACAACTGACCGAGGACACCATGGAACTGCTATCCACCAACGCCTGTTTCGAGGGTGAACACCGTCGTTACCGCCACACCTCCGCGGCCCTCGGCTGCGACATGGAATTTGCCGTTTTCCTGCCACCGGCCGCCGTTGGCAGTCAGTCACGCAAGGTGCCGGTGCTGTACTGGCTGTCGGGGCTGACCTGTACCGACCAGAACTTCATGCAGAAGGCGGGCGCCCAGAAACGCGCTGCCCGGCTTGGCATGGCCATTGTCTGCCCCGACACCAGTCCCCGGGGACTCGGTTTGCCCGGCGAGGACGACAGCTATGATTTCGGTAGCGGTGCCGGCTTCTACATCAACGCCACCGAGCAGCCCTGGGCACCCCACTACCGGATGTACGATTACGTGACCCGCGAGCTGCCGCAGTTGGTGGAGGCTGAACTGCCGGTGACGGACCAGCGTTCCATCAGCGGTCATTCCATGGGCGGCCACGGAGCCCTGATCTGCGCCCTGAAAAATCCCGGGCATTACGCCTCGGTGTCGGCGTTTGCCCCGATCTCCAATCCGACGGAGTGCCCCTGGGGGCAAAATGCCTTTACCGGTTATCTGGGGGAGGATCGGAGCCGCTGGGAGGAGTGGGACGCCACGTTACTGATTCCGACCGCACGGGAACGGCTGCCGCTGCTGATTGATCAGGGCACGGCGGATCAGTTTCTCGACAGCCAGCTCAATCCCGAAGCGCTCGCGGATGCCTGCGAGAAAGTGCATCACCACATCAACCTGCGGATGCACCGTGGCTACGACCACAGCTACTTCTTCATTGCTTCGTTTATTGATGATCACCTGGATCACCACGGCGCCGCGCTGGGTTTGACGTAAAACGCCTCGGCGCTGTTGGCGTGGTCAGGCAAATCCCCACAGTAGGCTGAAGTCCATGGACGGCATGACTTCAGGTTCTTCCAGAGCCAGAACGCTGTACAGCGGTTCACTGCCGTCGCGCTCGATCGTGCGGCTGTAGCGTTCGCCTCTGGGGTTAAAGATGGCCTGTACAAAGGGCCCGCGGTGCCGCACCGGGCGGCGGGTAACCACACCCACCTCGTCATTGCTCAGGCGCACCAAGGTGCCGGGCGGATAGTCGGTCAGAATGGTCAGCAGGGCCCGGGGAATGGCCGGGCGCAGGATCTGGCCGTCCGCCAGGATGGCGATCAGTTTGCGGGCGTCGGTGGAGTTCATCCGTTCACGGTAGGCGCGCTTGGTGATCATTGCCACATAGCGCTCGGCTAACGCCAGCATCTCGGCTTCCGCGCAGATGTCGGTGCCGCTGAGGCCTTTCGGGTAGCCGGTGCCGTCAGCCTGTTCATGGTGCTGAGCGATGATCTCGAGCAGTGCCTTGTTGCGGATGCCGGCGGCATGCAGTGCCTGCATGCTGCGCTGGGGATGCTTGCGGATCACCGCGCGCTGCTCGTCGTTGAGAATCATGCGTGAGGCGTTGAGCTGATCCGCCACCGGCACAAGACCGAGGTTGGCGACCAGCGCTGCACTGGTCAGTACGCTGGTGCGGGCTTTGCTGAGGCCGAAGGTCTGGGCGATGGAGTGGCAAAGAATGCCGTAGAACAGAATCTGCTCGTGGATGGTGGGCTCAACCGAATACAGGTGAATCAGCGCCAGGCTGGCATCCGGGGATTCGTCGCAGATGCGCTCGATCATGCGGGTCAGTCCCAGCAACCGCTTGAGGGTATTTTCCTCACCTGTGGTGATGGCCTTCAGCGTGGTTTCCAGGGTTTTCAGGAGTGTCGGGTACTCTGCGAAGGGGTTCAGTTGCCCTGTTTCATCCGTCTCATCTTGGGCGCGCTCAATGACCCGCGGATGGAACAGTCCGCGTTCGAACAGCTGCTCCAGCTGCATGTTGCTCTGAATCACATAGCCCTGGCACAGCAGCACAGTGCCGTCGGCATCATAAACCGTCCACGGCAGGGGTTTTCCCACCACCAGAGCACCGGGGGCGATACGAACAAGAGTCGACACGGATTGTTTCCCAGATTGTTGTTTTTCAGATACCCGATTTTAACTCTGAACCGAGGTTTAACTCCAGGCGAGTGTCTCCACGATATTGCGGTAAAGGCGCACAACGGTAAAGTGATGTCTGGCACCTAATTTTGTTAAATTTGGTAGTGGTGTGACGAACGTTCAGTGCGCTTCGGGTATTCTGGGGTATGTTGTGGTGGGGCCGGACGTATGCAAGGCCCAGCGTGCTGCACCTGAAAAACATACTGAACTGGACGCCGTATGTTCTACCGCCTGAAAACCGATTTCCGGTTATCGATCATTACAATGCTCGGCGCCAGTGCAATTCTGGGAATTACGCCCTTCGCTATCCTGCGGTTTTTGCAGGGCAATGTCATCGCCGGAACTGTGGATACCGGGATCCTTTTCGGTATCGTTGGCGCCCTGGCTTACGCCTGGTTTACCGGCGACACTCGCCGCAGTGGCCTGTTCCTGGCCGTACTGTGCTGCAGTGGCGCGGTGATTGTCGGGGCGGTGGTCGGAGAGCCGGGGTTGTTCTGGTTGTACCCGTGTCTGGTGACGTCGTTCTTCCTGACCAGCCCGAAAATCGCTACGTTTATCAATATAGCGGCACTAATGGCACTGATGGTCCATGGGGTGGCGTTCAGTTCCGACCTGCAGATGTGGTCCTTCGCCGCCACCGTGTTTGTGGTCAGTGCCTGTGCCTATGTGTTTGCCTACCGCAACGACGATCAGCGCCGCCGGCTGGAACATCTGGCGACCATTGATCCGCTGACCGGCGTCAAGAACCGTCGCTCCATGGACGAGGAACTGCAACTGGCGGTGTACAGCGCCGACCGCAATCGGACCTCCTACGGATTGGCACTACTGGATATTGATCATTTCAAGCGCATTAACGACACCTATGGCCACGGCGTGGGCGATCAGGTGCTGTCGGAACTGGTGGCGATGATCGAGCAGAACACCCGCAAAACGGACCAGCTGTTCCGCTATGGCGGTGAGGAATTCGTTTTACTGCTGCCCGGTGTCGACCGCACCGGCCTGAGCGCGGTGGTGCACAATCTCCAACAGGTGTTCGCAAGTACATGCACTGCCCCGGTGGGCCAGTCACGGTGTCGTTCGGCGTCGCCAGCCTGAGGCCGGGGGAGTCGGTGGATGCCTGGCTGGCCCGGGCTGATGCTGCGCTGTACCGGGCCAAGGAAAGCGGTCGCGACCGGATTGTGTTTGCCGATCAGGAACGAGGCAAGCTGGACGTTACAGCGGGCGCGTAAAGAAACAGTCTGAGCCCCAGCAGCACACTGGCGGAAGCCAGCCCGCCGGTCAGCCCTACCCAGAACCCCGCCGCCCCCATGGCCGGCACCAGCCAGTCGGTAAAGGTCAGCACATAGCCCAGCGGCAGCCCCACGCCCCAGAATGAGAACAGCATGATCAGCATCGGGATGGCGGTGTCCTTGTATCCTCGCAAGGCGCTGATGCAGGTGACCTGAATCACGTCGGCTATCTGGAAGAACGCGGCAAACACCAGCAGGCTGATGGTGACCTCCTGAACCGCGGCATCGCTGGTGTAGAGTGCGGCGATCTCCTCGGAAAATACAAACAGCAGGATCGCAAACACCAGCGCCACCGCCGACGCCAGGATCAGCGAGCTGCGGGAGATCAGGCGGGCGGTATCGGGAGCGCCTGCGCCGATCAGGAAACTGACCCGCAGTGTCAGCGCCATGCCAATGCTCAGTGGCAACATGAACAGCAACGACACCACGTTCAGGGCGATCTGGTGGCCGGCAACCACCACCGGCCCCAGTGGCGCCAGGAACAGAGCGATCACCGAAAACAGGCTGGCCTCGACAAAGATGGTGAAGCCGATGGGAATGCCCAGTTTCAGCACGTAGCGAATACCCGCCAGGTCCGGTTTTACCCAGTCGGCCAGCAAATGAAAGTGCTTGTAGACTGCACTGCGGTTGAGATACACCAGCAGCGCAATGGCGGCGGTGCCGTTGGATAATGAGGTGGCCCAGCCGCAGCCCACGCCGCCCATGGCCGGCAGTCCCAGTTTCCCGTAAATGAAAATGTAGTTCAGTGGCAGGTTGATCAGCGTACTCAGTACCGAGAACGCCATGATCACGCGGGTGTGGCCCAGGCCATCGGTGAGCCCCCGCAGCGCCGTCATCAGCAGCATTGCCGGCACCCCCCAGGCGAACGCGTCGAGATAGCCCTGGGTAATGCCGGCGGTGCGCGGTTCCAGATTGAGCAAACTGAGCACCGGTTGCACATGGGTCAGCAGCAGGATCATGATGACCGACCCGACCGCCGCGATGTAAAGCCCCTGCCAGGTGGCCGGCATGATTTTCTCTGTGGTGCGGGCGCCGTTGTAACCGGAAATAATGGGCTGCAGTGCACCCAGAAGCCCCATGAAAAACAGGAACAACGGCATCCACAGACTGCTGCCGATGCCGACGGCGGCCAGATCTTCTGCGCTGGCATGGCCGGCCATCACGGTATCAATGACGCCGTTGGCCATCTGCGCCACCTGCGCAATGAGAATCGGCCCCCCCAGGATGGCCAGGGTTTTCCACTCGGTGAGCGTGCGCCGTATCAGGGGCTGTCGGGTCGCCGGGAGTGGCTGATGGATATCGTCCATGGGCGAGAGCGGGCCTTGCATCGGGTGAATTGCATGAAAAGGCTGAAAGCCGAAGGCAGGCATCTTACCCCATCGTCGCCTGTGCGGGCATTGCGCTTTTCCAGTACCTCGCGGTGGTCCGTGTTGCCGCGTATCTGCGAACTGGCATCCTCACGCCAGTACTGGCAAAATCCCCGCCCATTGGCTGGCGCGACGTTGCCGGCCCGCCTTTTTCGACACGATTCCTCAGCCCAAACGCACAGGATGAAAACATGACTGACAACAACCCGGCCGCATCTCAGCGCGGCATGTGGTCCTCGCGGCTGGCCTTTATTCTGGCCGCAACTGGCTCCGCTGTAGGCCTTGGCAATATCTGGAAGTTCCCCTATGTGACCGGTGAAAACGGTGGCGGGGCCTTTGTGATGGTGTACCTGCTGTGCATCGCCATTATCGGTATCCCCATCATGATGGCCGAAGTCTTTATCGGCCGGAATGGGCGCCATAACCCGATCGCCAGCTTTCGCCTGGTGGCCGAGCGCAACCTGGCATCACCGGCGTGGCGGGTGTCCGCGATTGTGGGGGTACTGGCCGCGTTTATTATCCTGTCGTTCTATTCGGTGATCGGCGGCTGGGCTGCGGCCTACATCGGGCACGCTGCGACCGGCGACTTTACCGGCCAGAGTGCCGACGCCATCGGCACCATGTTCGGTGATCTGCTGGCCAGCCCCGGTGTGTTGCTGGCTTGGCACACACTGTTCATGGCGCTGATCATTGTGGTGGTGGCCCGCGGTCTCAAATCGGGCCTGGAGCGGGCGGTGAATATCCTGATGCCGGCGCTGTTCGTGCTGCTGCTGATTGCCGTCGGTTACGCGGCCACCACAGACGGCTTTGGCCAGGCGGTGAGCTTTCTGTTCACCCCGGACTTCAGCGCGCTGACCGTTGACGGTGTACTGATTGCCCTGGGCCACGCGTTCTTCACCCTCAGCCTGGGTATGGCCATCATGATGGCGTACGGCTCCTACCTCAGCCGTGATGTGTCCATTGGTCGCACTGCCGTGACCGTCTCCATCATGGATACCGTGGTGGCCCTGCTGGCGGGCCTGGCTATTTTCCCGGTGGTCTTTGCCAACGGCCTGGAGGCCGGTGCCGGCCCGGGTCTGATTTTCCAGACCCTGCCGCTGGCGTTTGGCCAGATGCCCATGGGCAGCCTGTTCGGCACGCTGTTCTTTGTGCTGCTGCTGTTTGCTGCCTGGACCTCCGGCATTTCCCTGTTGGAGCCGGTCGTGGAGTGGGTGGAGGAAAAATTGTCCATGGGGCGCGCTGCCAGCGCTGTTCTGGTGGGCGGTGCCTGCTGGCTGCTGGGTGTGGCTTCGATCCTGTCCCTCAACGAATGGTCCGGGTTCGCGCCGCTGGGCATGTTTGAACGTTTTGCCGGTATGACCATCTTTGATCTGCTGGACTTCTTTACGGCGAACGTCATGCTGCCGCTGTCCGGACTGCTGACCGCAATCTTCGTTGGCTGGTTCGTGGCGAAAGAATCCCTGAAGGTGGATCTGGCACTGGAGGGCGGCAGCTTTACCCTCTGGTACAACCTGATCCGCTATGTGACACCCATTGCGGTGGCCATTGTGTTTGCCTACAACCTGCTGGCGTAACCCGCCAAAAGGGGGCAGGCACAGGGTGCTGCCCCCTTTTCCTTTCCCGCTGCAGTCCCGTCAGTAGTCGCCGTCGGATTCGGTGACTGCCCGCAGCGTCTCCATATGGGGCCGAACGGCCTGTTTATCCGACTCCGGAGCCTGCCTGGCGGTTTCCATCGCCGAGGTGGCGCCCCCCATCATCGTCCGCATCTGCTCTTTCTGGGCTTCACTCAGGCTGGGGTTGTTGTTGATTTCGTCCATCACGCCGGCCATTTCCCGGGCCATCTCGGGATGCTGGTTCTCCACTTCGATGGCCATCCAGGCCTGAAACACCCGGTCGCCGGTGGCGCCCCATGCTTCCATGGAATCAAAGCCGTGATCCTCCACAATGGCTTCCATACGATCGTAGGTGTCGTGGCCCCGCATCTTGTCTACTGAGTCGGAAAAAATGGATGAGAAATCGGGCATTTCCGAGCCGTGGTCGGCGTCCGGTAAGTCCTGGTTCAACTCGTCCAAATCCTCTTCGAGGGTTTCGGCGTCTTGCAAGGTGTTGATAAAGGCACGGACCCGCTCATCGGTCAGGCTGTCAGCGGTGGCAACAAGTGGCAACAGCAGGGCGAGGGTAAGAGCCAGGCCGGGTAAGATAGCGCGTTTCATGAATGTCCTCCGTGATCAGTGTGCCCCCGAATCCGTGTGCCGGGGGCGTGTCTATAAAATAGACGCTGGTTCGTGCAACGCGCAAATCCGGAGGGGCATTGGTGAGATGAGGGGGCGAGTCAGGCGAGGGACGGCAAGCGCCGCCCCTCGAGGTTTTTTCAGTGGGCGTACGAGAGCGCGGCGTAGCGCTCGAGATGGAAGTCGTCGTCACCGAGCTGGTGATTGATGGCGATCAGTCGTTTGGCGTAATGGGCGAAATTGTACTCCCAGGTCATGCCAATGCCGCCGTGGGATTGGATACCTGCTTCCGAAATGAACTGGCCAGCGCGGCCAATCACATTCTTGGCAGCCGCCAGCACCTGGCGGCGCTCGAGGCTCTGGTCACTGTCGGCAACACTGGCGGCAAGAATCGCCATGGATCGGGCCTGCTCCAGTTCCGACATCATGTCCACCATGCGATGTTGCAACACCTGGAACTTGCCGATGGGCACGCCAAACTGCTTGCGCTGTTTGAGGTAGTCCAGCGTCAGCTCGTTGGCCACTTCCATGACCCCCACCGCTTCGGCACACAGGGCAGCAATGGCCCGGCCGGTCTGGTATTCGATCACGCCTGCGGCCTCGCCTTCCTCGCCCAGCCGTGCGTCCGCGCTAACCTGGACCTGGTTGAGGGTGAGATCACAGCCCCTGGCGCCGTCGATGGTGGGGTAGCTGCGGCGCTCCACACCGGCGGTGTCCGGAGACAACACAAACAGGCTGATGCCGTCGGCCTCCGCGGTGTCGCCGGCCGTGCGGGCAGACACCACGATCAGGTCCGCGCAGTGGCCGCCGATCACCACCGCCTTGCGGCCGTTCAGGACATAGCCCTCGCCGTTGCGTTGGGCGCGGGTTTCCACACTGTTCAGGTCATAGAAACTCTGGGGCTCCTGCAGGCCCACCGCGGCTTTCCGTTCTCCGCTGGCTATCCCCGCCAGCCAGCGTTCTTTCTGGCTGTTGCTGCCGGCCTGTTCGATCAGGCCGCCGGCGAGGATGACCGACTGCAGGTACGGCTCCAGGCACAGGCCGCGCCCCAGTTCTGTCATCACCGACTGTACTTCCACCCCGCCGCCGCCAAAGCCGCCCAGCGACTCGGGAAAGGGCACGGCGGTCAGGCCCAGCTCGCTGAGCTGCGCCCAGAAATCAGCGCTGAAACCCAGGTCGGAGGCGCTGAACGCCAGCCGTTTTTCGAAACTGTATTCGCCGCGGACCAGCCGCGCCACGGTGTCCTGCAGCATCTGCTGCTCTTCGTTGAGCTGGAAATCCATGGTCGCCTCCCTAGAGCCCGAGAATCATTTTCGACACGATGTTTTTCTGGATCTCGTTGGATCCGCCGAAAATCGACAACTTGCGATTGTTGAAATACTGGGCCGCCAGCGGCGCGGCATGCTCGTCCGACAGGAACTCGCCGTCATAATCCAGGTTCAGCTCTTCTTCCACAAAGGGCAGCGCGTAGGGGCCCAGTGCGCGACGCGCCAGGTCGGTGATGGCCTGGCGGATTTCGGTGCCTCGCACCTTCAGCATCGAGCTCTCGGCGCCGGGCATGCCGCCACCCTCCACCGATGCGATGATGCGCAGGTTGCTGATGGACGCCGCCATCAGGTCAATCTCCACCTGCGCAATGCGCTGGCTGAAGGTGGGGTCTTGCAGCAGCGGGCGGCCGTTCCTGAACCGGCGGGACGCCAACGCCTTGAGGTGTTCCAGCGCCGCCTTGGACAGCCCGATTCCGGCCAGGCCGGTGCGCTCATAGGTCAGCAGGTACTTGGCGTAGGTCCAGCCCTTGTCTTCCTCGCCCACCAGATTGTCCACCGGCACCCGAACATCCTCGAAAAACACCTCGTTCACCTCGTGCTCGACGTCCAGCGTGATGATCGGCCGCACGGTGATGCCGGGCGTGGCCATGTCAATCAGCAGGAACGAGATGCCTTCCTGAGCTTTGACCTCGGTATTGGTGCGCACCAGGCAGAAAATCCAGTTGGCGTGCTGGCCCAGGGTGGTCCAGGTTTTCTGGCCATTGACCACATAGTGGTCGCCGTCACGGACCGCGCGGGTTTTCAGTGACGCCAGGTCGGAGCCGGCGCCCGGCTCGGAATAGCCCTGGCACCACCAGTCTTCGCCGCTGAGAATGCGCGGCAGGTAGGTGCGCTTTTGCGCCTCGGATCCGAACTTGATGATCACCGGCGCCACCATATTGACGCCGAACGGAATGGAGCGGGGCACGCCGTAACGCCCGGACTCTTCATCCCAGATGTGCTTCTGTACCGGGGTCCATTCCACGCCGCCGTATGCTTTCGGCCAGTGGCTGGCGTACCAGCCCTGCGCACTGAGGATGCGCTGCCAGCGCTGGTGATCGGCTTTGGTCAGCCGGCGATAGCCTTTGACCTTGGCGGCGATATCGGCTGGCAGGCTGGCCTCGAGAAAGGCCCGCACTTCGTCGCGGAATGCCAGCTCCTCGGGTGTGTAGTTCAGATTCATGGGGTCACCTCCGGAATCAGCTGAAGGCCTGCAGGCCAGTCTGGCCGCGGCCGAGAATCAGCGCGTGGATGTCGTGGGTACCTTCGTAGGTATTCACCGATTCCAGGTTCATCACATGGCGAATCACGTGGTATTCGTCCGAGATGCCATTGCCGCCGTGCAGGTCCCGGGCGACCCGGGCGATGTCCAGTGCCTTGCCGCAGTTGTTGCGCTTCAGCAGGGAAACCGCGTCCGGGGTGGCGATACCCTGATCCATCATGCGCCCCAGCTGCAGAGCGGCCAGCAGGCCCAGGGTGATTTCTGTCTGCATATCCACCAGTTTTTTCTGCACCAGCTGATTGGCCGCCAGCGGCTTGCCGAACTGTTTGCGATCCAGGGTGTACTGGCGCGCGGCATGCCAGCAGAATTCGGCGGCCCCGAGAGAGCCCCAGCTGATGCCGTATCGGGCCTTGTTGAGGCAGCTGAAAGGACCCTTGAGGCCGTCCACGTCCAGTTTGTTGTCATCCGGTACAAACACCTCGTCCATGAAGATGGAGCCGGTTTCCGAGGCCCGCAGGGAGAATTTGCCTTCAATGCGGGGGGTATCCAGGCCCTTGCCGCCGCGCTCGATCACGAAGCCCGCCACCTTGCCATCGAGTTTCGCCCACACCACGAACACGTCGGCAATCGGCGCGTTGGTGATCCAGGTTTTCGAGCCGCTGAGCAGGTAGCCACCGTCCACCTTGCGGGCGCGGGTTTCCATGTTGCCGGGGTCGGAACCGTGATTGGGCTCGGTGAGGCCGAACGAGCCCACCAGCTCACCGGAGGCCAGTTTCGGCAGGATTCGCAGCTTGAGGGCTTCCTGGCCGTAGGAAAAGATCGGGTACATCACCAGTGACGACTGCACGCTCAGCGCCGAGCGATAGGCCGAGTCCACTCGCTCCACCTCGCGGGCGATCAGACCGTAGCAGACGTGGCTCAGCCCGGGGCCGCCGTATTCCTCCGGCAGGGTGGCGCCGAGCATGCCGAGCTCACCCATGTCGTTGAAAATGCGACGATCGAACCGCTCGTGGCGGTTGGCCTCGAGAATGCTGGGCATCAGGCGCTTGTCGCAGAAGGCGCGAATGCTGTCGCGGACCTGGCGCTCCGATTCGTCCAGCAAGCCGTCGATGTTTAACAGGTCGTTCCAGGGTGCCTGGCTCATGAGTCGTCTCCGAAATCCGGTAAAGTGGGTTGCCGCTGTCAGGGTCGGCAATCAGTGTTCAATGCGTTCGATGATAGTGGCAATGCCCTGGCCGATACCAATGCACATGCTGACCAGGGCGTATCGGCCACCGGTACGTTCCAGCTGGCGCAGCGCCGTCAGGGCCAGGCGCGCACCGGAGGCCCCCAGCGGATGGCCAACGGCAATGGCGCCACCGTTGGGGTTGAGCCGTGGGTCGCTCTGATCGATGCCGAGTTTGTGGGCGCACCCGAGCACCTGGGCCGAGAACGCTTCGTTGATTTCAATCACGTCCATATCCGCCAGGCTCAGCCCGGCACGGGCCAGCGCCTTCTGGCTGGCCGGTACCGGGCCGAACCCCATCACCCGGGGCGGTACCCCGGCGATGGCATTGGCGACGATCCGAGCGCGGGGGCGGATGCCGGCCCGCTCACCCGCGGCCTGCGAGCCCAGAATCAGGGCCGCGGCGCCATCGTTGATACCGGAAGCATTACCGGCGGTGACCACGCCGCCAGGGAACAGGGGTTTCAGACCGGCGAGCGCGTCGACATCCGAGCCGGGGCGCGGATGCTCATCCCGGTCCACGGACTCCGCCGGCTGCTTGCGCCCGCGGGGCACCTCAACCGGGGTAATCTCGTCCGTGAAAAAGCCTGCGGTCAGCGCGGCCTGATAGCGTTGCTGGCTTTGCGCGGCAAAGCGGTCAATGTTGTCCCGGGTCAGTGCCAGCTCGCGGGCGATGTTGTCGGCGGTTTCCGGCATGGTTTCAGCGCCGAACGTGTCGGTCAGACGGGGGTTGGGGAAGCGTGCGCCGAGGGTGGAATCAAACACCTCGAAGGCGCGGGAAAAAGCCGTTTCGCCTTTGGCGATCACAAACGGTGCCCGGGTCATGCTCTCGACCCCGCCGGCCACAAACAGCTCGCCCTCACCGCAGCGGATCGCCCGTGCGGCATCCATCACCGCCGCCAGACCCGAGCCACACAGCCGGTTCACGGTCAGGCCACCGGTTTCCAGCGGCAGCCCGGCCAGCAGGGCAGCATTGCGGGCAATGTTGCGGGCATCCTCACCGGCCTGGTTGGTGCAGCCGGCAATGACATCCTCGAACTCCCCGGGCTCGAAGCCATTGCGGTCCACCAGCGCCGCAATCACCTGGGCGAGCAGATCATCCGGGCGAATCGTTGCCAGCGCGCCGCCGAACCTGCCGAACGGGGAGCGCAGGCCATCGTAAATGTATGCATCGGAGCTCATATCACCGCCTTTCCGTCGAACCTGTCATCGTGCTTCTAATTTCGCTGTGCGAAATCGGGTTTTAAAAAAGTGGATTTTAGATTAGTGTGTGGGCCACACTATTGCAAGCAGTCACCGTTCACACTGAGTGATACCGTTGCGTAAAACCGTTGAGTGACCAAGATGGATGACGAGTCCGCCAAAGACCGAAAATTTGTTGAAGCGCTGGCACGGGGCCTGAACATCCTGCGGGTGTTTGGTGACGGCCCGGTGATGATGGGCAACCAGGAACTGGCCCGGCTGACCGGGTTACCCAAGCCCACCGTATCCCGCATGACCTACACCCTGACCAGGCTGGGGTATCTGAACCAGCACCCGGACACCGACAAATACCAGCTCGGGTCCGAGGTGCTGTCGCTGGGCTACACCTACGTCGCCAACCTGCGGGTGCGGCAACTGGCCAAACCCTACATGGATGAGTTCGCGCGGGAGTACGGCATGTCGGTGGGCCTGACCTGCCGTGATCGCATGCACATGATCTATGTGGAAAACCGCATGCCGCCGGTCAAGGCGTTGCTGCGGGTGGATCTGGGGCTGCGCCTGCCACTGGCCACCACCTCAGCGGGCCGCGCCTTCATCGCCGGCCACAGTGCCAAAGGGCGTGAGCAGTTGCAGGATGAACTGGCGGCGTATTACGGCGCCGAAAAATGGCAGGAAAAGCAGCCCGGGCTGCTGGACGCACTGGCCATGTATGACCGGGACGGCTTTTGCCTGTCGCTGGGCGAATGGGACCGGAACATTGTGTCTGCCGGCGTGCCCATCGGTTTGCAGGACGGCACCCAGATGGCACTGACCTGCGCCGCCCCGGCTTATGAGATTGATGCCGAACGGCTGAAACACACCATCGCCCCACGGCTTGCCGGCCTCGCGGGCGACATTCAGGCCCTCGGTGCCTGAGGCAGAAGGAGCAAACAATGACTGACAGTACGCCAACACAGCCCGGCTCAACGGCCCAACCCCGCAAGATCGCCACGGTGGGTATCATCGGGGCCGGCACCATGGGCGGTGGTATCGCCATGAACTTCGCCAACGCCGGCCTTCCGGTGACTCTGGTGGAGGCGGCACCGGAGGCCCTGGAACGCGGCCTGGCCGTGGTTCGCCGCAACTACGAGAACTCGGCCCGCAAAGGCCGCATCACGCCCGAGCAGGTGGAAGAGCGCATGGCGCTGATTCGCCCCAGCCTGAGCTATGACGACCTGGCAGATGTCGACCTGGTGATCGAGGCGGTCTTCGAGAACATGGCGGTCAAGCAGGAGATCTTTGCCCGGCTGGACCGGGTCTGCAAACCGGGCGCCATTCTGGCCACCAACACCTCGACGCTGGACATCGATACCATTGCCGCCGCCACCGCCCGTCCGGAGGATGTGGTGGGCATGCATTTCTTCAGCCCGGCCAACGTCATGAAATTGCTGGAAAACGTCCGTGGCGAGAAAACCTCGGCACAGGTCAGGGCCAGTGTGATGGCGATCGCCCCGGTGATTGGCAAGGTCGCGGTAATGGTCGGCAACGGCTACGGCTTCGTGGGTAACCGCATGCTGCACAAGCGCGGCGCCGAGGCCGTGGCGCTGGTCAATGAGGGCGCCAGCCCGCAGCAGGTGGACCAGGTGCTCACCGGGCTGGGTTATCCCATGGGGCAGTTTGCCATGTCCGATCTGGCCGGCATCGATGTGGGCTATCGCATCCGCGAGGAGCGTCGCAAGTCCGGTGAAGACGTGCCCGCCAGCTGGCTCGACAAACTGGCCGAGAACGGCCGGCTAGGCCAGAAAACCGGCGCCGGCGTGTACCGGTACGAGGAGGGCAGCCGCACGCCCGTTCCCGACCCGCAGGTGGACCGGCTGATCGCCGACTTCCGTCGCGAGCAGGGCATCACCCCCCGTGAGATCAGCGATCAGGAAATTCTCGAGCGCTGCATGTACGTGATGATCAACGAAGGCGCCAAAATTCTTGAGGAAGGTATTGCGGATCGCCCCGCCGACATCGACACCGTGTGGATCTACGGCTACGGTTTCCCGAAGGATCTCGGTGGCCCGATGACCTGGGCCGACAGCATCGGCCTGAAGACCATCCTGGAAACCATCACCCGCTTCCATGACACCCGCGGGGGCGAACAATGGCAGCCGGCGCCGCTGTTGACGCAGCTGGTGCGGGAAGGCCGCGGTTTCGCCGATCACTAAAAATACAGGGGAACAGAACACCATGGACAGAAAAGCAAAGGCAGTGGTCTGCCGCGAGTGGGGCCAGCCCGTTCAGGTTGAAACCATCACCGTGGAAGGCCCCCGGCGGGACGAAATCACCATCAGGGTGGCTGCCTGCGGCGTGTGCCACAGTGACCACTCCGCCACCACCGGCAAGATTCCCTACCCGGCGCCGCTGGTGCTCGGCCACGAAGCCGCCGGCGTGGTGATCGAGGTGGGCGAAGGGGTGACCGCGTTCAAGGAAGGTGACCATGTGGTCAGCACCTTCATTTCCATGTGTGGCAAATGCCGCCAGTGCGTGCGCGGCCGCCCGGTGCTCTGCGAGCACGCCCGCAAGGCCATGGTCACCCTGCCCGATGGCAGCGTGCGCACCAAAGGCGCTGACGGTGAGGATCTCAATGTGTTCGGGGCCTGCGGCGTGATGGCCGAATACGCCACCCTGCATGTGGACAACTGCGTCAAAGTGGACGACACCGTGCCGATGCAGAACGCTGCGCTGGTGGGCTGTGCGGTGATTACCGGCGTCGGCGCCGTGTTCAACACGGCGCAGGTGGAACCGGGTTCCCGCACGGCGGTGTTCGGCATTGGCGGTGTTGGTCTGAACGCCATTCAGGGCTGTGCCACCGCCGGCGCAGAAATGATCGTTGCGGTCGATAACAGCGAGAAAAAACTCCAGATGGCGCGGGAATTCGGCGCCACCCACACCGTGAACATCAGCGACGTGGACGACGCCGCGCGGGCGGTGAAAAAACTCACCGGCGGTGTCGATTACGCCTTCGAATGTGTGGGCGTCGGCGCGGTGGTGGAGCAGGCCTACAAATGCCTCGGCCGCGGCGGCACCGCCGTGGTGGTGGGCGTGTCTGACCCGAAAGACAAAACCACCATCACCACCCTGACCCTGCCCGCGGACGAACGCGTGCTGAAGGGCAGCTGGCTGGGTTCCGCCCGCCCCCAGTACGACTTCCCGCGTATTCTGGGGCTGTACAAAGCCGGCAAACTCAAACTCGACGAACTGGTCACCCAAACCTACGCCATCGAAGACGCCGCGCTGGCGTTCGAGGACATGCTGGCGGGCAAGAACGCCCGTGGCGTGATTGTTTTTGATGAGACCAAGGAGTGACGACATGAACAACCTGAGCAAAAACTACATCAACGGCGAATGGGTCAACTGGAGCGGTCAGACCCTCGACGTGCACGAAGCGGGCACCGGTGACGTCATCGCGAAAGTTCCGGCCTCCGGCCGTGACGAAATGGAGCAGGCCATTGCGGCCGCCGACGCGGCGTTTGCCGACTGGTCCGAGAGCTCACTGGATCAGCGCATCAAGGTGCTGGAACAGCTCCATGCCGGCCTGAAAGAGCGCGCGGGCGAAATTGCGGAAACCGTGTGCCGCGAAGTGGGCATGCCCATCAAACTGGCCACCGGTATCCAGGCGGGCCTGCCGGCAACGATCACCAAAACCTACCTCAAGATGCTGCCGGACTTCCCGTTCAGCGAGCAGTGTGGCAATTCCGAGGTGCAGTACGCGCCCGTGGGTGTGGTGGGCTGCATCACCCCGTGGAACTATCCGCTGCACCAGGTGATTCTGAAAATCGTACCGGCCATCGCCGCCGGCTGCACCGTGGTCCTCAAGCCCGCCGAAATTGCCCCCCAGAGCGCCTACATTCTGGCCGAGATTCTCGACGGCACCGATTTGCCCAAGGGCGTGTTCAACCTGGTGAGTGGTGAAGGCCAGACCGTGGGCGACACCCTGATCAAACACCCCGCCGTGCGCATGGTGTCCTTCACCGGGTCGACCCGCACCGGCGGCCTGATTGCCCATGCCGCCGCCGATGACTTCAAGCGCATCGCCCTGGAAATGGGCGGCAAATCCGCCTCGGTGATCCTGCCGGATGCCGACCTGGCGGCTGCCGTCAAAGGCACCGTCAACAACTGCCTGCTCAACTCTGGCCAGACCTGCACCGCGCTGACCCGCATGCTGGTGCCGGCCGACCGGCACGACGAAGCCTGCGAGCTGGCGGCCGCGGCCGTTGCCAGAATGACCCCCGGAAACCCGCTGGAAGAAACCACCCGCCTCGGCCCGCTGGCCTCGGCGCAGCAGCGCGACAAGGTGATCGATTACATCAAGCTGGGCATCGAGGAAGGTCACACTCTGGTCGCCGGTGGTCCGGAAGCGCCGGAAGGCTGTGACAAGGGCTACTTCGTCAAAGCCACCGTGTTCGGTAACGTCAAACCGGGCAGTCGTCTTGAGCAGGAAGAAATCTTCGGCCCGGTGCTGTGCGTGATTCCCTACCAGGACGAAGCCGACGCCATCCGCATCGCCAACGGCACCCAGTACGGCCTGTCCGGCGCGGTCTGGTCAGCGGACGCCGACAGGGCCAAGAAGGTCGCCAGCAAACTGCGCACCGGTCAGGTGTTCGTCAACGGCGGCGATTTCAACCCCCTGGCACCGTTCGGTGGCTTCGGCCACTCCGGCATCGGCCGCGAATTCGGCAAATGGGGGCTGGAGGAGTTTCTGGAAGTGCGGTCTTTGCAGCTCTAACCTTTGTCCCCAGCCTGCAATTCAGCGGGCTGGGTCCGAGGTGGGGGTCCTTTTCTTCTGGGAAAAACAACTCGCTTCGCTCAGACATCTTTTTCCCGGCAGAAAAGGACCCCCACCCCGGACCTGACGGACCTGGCAGATATATCGGACCAGCCCCAAAGCTCGAGGCTCAGGCCTTTCCGCCCAGCAGAATCCGCACCGCCGTGCAGGCATCCTCCAGTTCTTCTTCCCGCGGCTCGCGGCCGTTGATGACGTCACTGTACAGGCAGGATTCGGCCAGCCGCACCATAAAGTACGACAGGCTCTCAATGCGCATGGGCGGACTGATGTGGCCCTGGGCCACCTGGTCTTTCAGGGTGCGGGTGTTGGCTTCCACGGTGCGGCTGTGAATGGTGGACTGGGACGAGGTAAGGATTTTCAGGGCGTATTCGGGGTCCTCATGGATAAACCGGCGCAGCGGTTCGGAATGCAAGAGGGTCGAGTTGATGTGGCGGTAGACCCCGACGACAAAGTCGACGCCTTGCCCCGGCGTTTTGCTCAAGGCTTCCAGCCGCAGCGGCTCGTACAGCGACCAGAGCACTTCGCCCAGCAGCAGCTCCTTGTTGCCCACCCAGCGAAACAGCGTGGCTCGCCCGATGTTCAGCTCCGCCGACAGCGATGCCAGGTGAATGCGTTCGCCCTTGAGCCACAGGCTGCGGGCCCGGCGGAAGGCATCGGCGCGCGTTGCTCTTGTTGTGGTGTTTTCCGACACGGCAACCTCTTTGTGCTGGACCGATGGATTCTAGCGACAAACCGGCCACCCCGCCAGACAGATCCGCCCCGGGCCGGCGTGACACATTTGTGAACTTTCCGCTATACACTGTCTGACAGCCTATGATGATCCCGTGACGGTGTATACCCAGGAAGCTATGACACGAAACGTACTGATTGTTGAGGATAACCCGGGCATCGGTGAGCTGGTGCGCATGCAGGTGGCGGACCTGGGGATGAACCCGGTGTTGTGTGACCGCGGCGATACCGGATTGCGGCGTTTCCGTGAAGGCGGTATCGATCTGGTGGTGCTCGACCTGATGCTGCCCGGGCTGGACGGCCTTGCGGTGTGTCGCGAGATCCGCTCCGGCCCAGGTTACGTGCCGGTGCTGATGCTGACGGCGAAAAGCACCGAGCTGGACCGGGTGCTGGGGCTGGAAATGGGGGCGGACGACTACCTCACCAAGCCGTTCAGCGTGGCGGAGCTGAGTGCGCGCATCAAAGCCCTGTTCCGCCGGGTCGATGCCATGGCGGCCAAACCCGCGGCCGCGGATGCCGCGGATCCGCAAGCGGTTGTGGTGGAGGGCTTGCACCTGGATCCGGTGCGCCGGCGGGTGCAGGTTCACGGTGAGGCGGTGGAGCTGACCGCCCGCGAGTTTGACCTGTTATGGCATTTCGCCCGCCAGCCGGGGCGGGTGTTCAGCCGGACCCAGTTACTGGATGCGGTCTGGGGGTATAACCACGAAGGTTACGAGCACACCGTGAACACCCACATCAATCGCCTGCGCAACAAGATTGAGCGTGATCCCGCCAACCCGGTCTTTATCCAGACCGTATGGGGCGTCGGTTACCGCTTTATGGACTGACCATGATCCGATTTCCGCTGAAAACCCTGTACGCACGGCTGGCACTGGGGCTGTTTCTGTTGCTGGTGACGGTGGGCATCAGCTATGCCTTCCTCAGCGGCTATACCCTGCGGGAGTACCAGGCCTCGCTGAATCAGGAACTCAACCGGGATCTGGCACGCAACCTGGTCGCCGATCGCAATCTGGTGGATGAGGGGCGGCTGAATGAGGCGGCGTTGCAGGAGCTGTTCAGTCTGTACATGACCATCAACCCGAGCATTGAAATCTATCTGCTGGATCGCGCCGGGCAGATCCTTGCCTACTCCGCCGACCCGGCCAGAATCAAACGTAAACGGGTGTCGCTGGAACCCATCAGGGCCCTGCTGGCAAACCAGGAGGAATACCCGGTGCTGGGTGACGATCCGCGCAGCCACGACCGCCGCAAGGTGTTCTCGGTGACGCCGGTCCCCTCCGCCGACGCGCCGGAGGGGTATCTGTACGTGGTGTTGCGGGGCGAGGAGTACGACATGGCGGAAACCATGGCCCGCAGCGATCAGTTCATCGCCATGGGGGCCTGGGCGCTGGCCATCAGCCTGGTGCTGGGGTTGCTGGCCGGGCTGGCGGTGTTCCGCTTGCTGACCCGGCGGCTGGCGCGGCTGACCGACCGGGTCGAGACCTTCGCCGGGAGCGATATGAGCCAGGCGCCGGCACTCGTTCGGGACAGCCCGGCCATGCCCGCCCGGGATGAGATTGATCACCTGGCGTTGCGTTTCGAGCAGATGGCGGCCCGCATTGCGGCGCAGATGGAACAGCTCAGGGACAAGGACACCCAGCGCCGGCACCTGGTGGCGCGGGTGTCCCACGATCTGCGCACGCCGCTGGCGTCTGTGCAGGGCTACATTGAAGCGCTGGGCCTGAAACACGACCGCCTCAGCGCCGACGAGCGCCAGGCCTGGCTTGATATTGCGCTGAAAGAAAGCCACCGCCTGGGCCGTCTGGTGGACGAACTGTTCGAACTGGCGGCGCTGGATGCAAGGGAGACCACACCGAGCCCGGAACCCTTTGTGCTGGCCGAGCTGGTGCACGACGTTGCCCAGAAACACGGCCCGGCTGCCGCCGGCAAACAGGTGCGCCTGGACGTTGGCGGCCAGCCGCCCACTGCTATGGCCCTCGGCGACCTGGCGATGACCGAGCGGGTGCTGGATAACCTGATCGGCAATGCCATTGCCTTCAGCCCGGAGGGGGGGCGAGTAACGCTCAGTCTGTCGGAGGACGACCGCGGGCTGGCGGTGGCGGTGCAGGATCAGGGTCCGGGCATAGCGGAGCAGGATCTGCCCCATATTTTCGAGCCCTTCTACCGCGGCAGTGGCGGGGAGGCCTCCGGCCACAGCGGGCTGGGCCTGGCCATCGCCGAGCGGATGATGACGATGCAGGGCGGATCGGTGCAGGCGGCAAATTGCCCGTCCGGCGGCGCACAGTTCACCCTGCGCCTGCCCGCCGTCGGGGCCTGATCGCCGATGTTTTGCGGTGCAGTCATCGGCTCACCGTGATCAATTCGTAACAACCGGGTGACGCCAGCGTGATTTTACGGTCACACACTCAGGGCTCGAATCCCAGAAACGGAGACAGAATCATGAAACGTACAGTTACCTTCGGATTGGCGGCGCTGCTGATCGGCCTGACAGGGGCCGGTGTCAGCGCGACCGATCGCAACGACAACGCCTCCGCCTACGCACCGGACGATCCGGATCTGGCGGTCGCCACTTTCGCCGGGGGCTGTTTCTGGTGTGTGGAAGCGGCTTACGAGGAAAACGTGCCGGGTGTGGTGGAAGCCGTGTCCGGCTATAGCGGTGGCGACGAGCAGGACCCCACCTACAAACAGGTGGCCGGTGGCCGCACCGGGCACACCGAAGCGGTGCAGGTGTATTACGACCCGCAGGTGATTACCTATGAGGGCCTGCTGCAGGCGCTGTGGCGCACCGCCAACCCCACCGACGTGGACGGCCAGTACGTGGACCGGGGCCAGCAGTATCGGCCGGCGATCTTCTACCATAACGACGCCCAGAAACAGGCAGCAGAGGCGTCGGTAAAGGCACTGCAAGCGTCCGGGCGTTATGATGACCCGGTGGCGATCGAAATCGTGCCCTTCGAGACCTTCTACGACGCCGAGGAATACCACCAGGACTACTACAAGAAGAATCCGTTGCGGTACAAGTTCTACACTCACAACTCCGGTCGCTATCAGTTTATCGATGAAGTCTGGGGTGACGACCGCAGTGTGGACTATTCGCAGTATCGTCCGGACGCCGAACGGGCGTCGGCATCCTGGCAGTCGTTCACCCGCCCGGACGACGACACCCTGAAACAGCAGCTGACCGACGAGCAATACCGGGTGACGCAGGAAGACGGCACCGAGAAGCCCTTCGACAACGCCTACTGGGACGAGAAGCGCCCCGGCCTCTATGTCGACGTGGTGTCCGGGGAGCCGCTGTTCTCGTCACGGGACAAGTACCGCTCCGGTACCGGCTGGCCGAGCTTCACCCGCCCGCTGTCGTCTGATGCGGTGGTGGAAAAGGCCGACCGTTCCCTGTTCATGACCCGCACGGAAATCCGCAGCGCCATCGCGGACTCCCACCTCGGGCATGTGTTTGATGACGGCCCTGCGCCGACCGGTCTGCGCTACTGCATGAACTCTGCGGCACTGCGCTTTATCCCGCTGGAGGACATGGCCGAGGCCGGTTATGGCGATTACGTCAGTGCGGTGAACGCCGACGGCGACAATCCGGTGGCGGCGTCACAACCATAGGTCGCTGACCGGCGTCTGCGGGCTGAAATGATGCAGCACCTGCGCCTGCAGCAGTTCCGCGGTGGCGATGGCGTCAATCAGCGCGTTGTGGGCAGCGTAGTGGGGCAATCCGTAACGCTGGCGGCTGTCAGCGAGCCGGATCGACACCGGTTTCTTGCCGGTGAGTTTCTGCCACCGGGTGGGAATGCGGTCGGGGTGCAGGTGCGCCTCGATCGCCATAGTGTCGATCAGCGGAAAGTGGATGCCCTCCCCCAGGCGCCACTGCATCGCGACATCGAAGAACCGCCGTTCGATGCTGCGGTAATGTACCACCGCAATCCGCCCGGCCATCGCCTCCAGAACCTCATCAAGCACGTCACTCAGGTCCGGCGCCTGATCGATGTCGGTATGGGTAATGCCGTGAATGGTGATGGAGGTCTGATGCAGGGGCAATTGTGGTCGCACGACCCAATGGCGGCCCATGCCCAGCTGGATGCCGTCCAGTGTGAACGGCACCAGGCCGATGCTGACAATGGAGTGTTTGTCCGGGTCCAGCCCCGTGGTCTCGAAATCCAGCGCCACCAGCGGCGCGTCGGCAATGGCCGTGTCCGGTGGCACACAGCCAGCGTGGTAGAACGTCTGCAGGCGCGCGTCGCGGGCCTGTGTCTCCAGCTGGGCAAGCTCGTCGGGCCAGTGCGTCTTGCGGGCATCACCAAGCTCAGACATGCCGGCTGACCTGCGCGGTGTAGCGGAATTTCAGGAACTTCTGGGCATTGCTGACCACCTGGAAGGCGTCTTTCAGGTGGCTGCGCTCGAACGGTGACAGGTCCTCCGGGCGCACGTTGTTGTCCGGCTCACGCCCCGCCTCGATGGCCAGTGCCTGGTGGCGAATACGCACAATGGAGATGAATTCCAGCGCGTCCCGCAGGTTGCCGACACCGTCCTCGGGGATCAGTTTGGTTTCGGCAATGGCTTTGAGGCGCTCGAAGGAATTCTGCGCACGGGAGCCGCACGCCAGGGCGTGCACGCGTATCAGGTCCGACAGCGGCGCCGTGCCCCGCCGTTTGAGGTTGAACGTCTTGTTGTGCTTGCCGTCTTCTTCCATCACAAAGGTGCGGAAAAACCCCAGTGGCGGTGTGCGGTTCAGGGCGTTGCGGGCCAGCAGCGCGAGGAAGCGCTGGCTGCCTTGGGCCTGTTCCGCCACCAGCGTTTTCAACTGCTCGGCAAAATCGTTTTCGCCGTAAATGCCATCAAGATCGAAGAAGATGTTGCTGTTCAGCAAGGCCTCCCCGCTGGGCTCCTGGATCCAGTTGGTGAAATAGGTTTTCCAGACTTTCAGCGGTTGCCGCCATTTCTGGTTGGTGGCCATGATGTCGCCGGTGCAGTAGGTATAGCCACAGGCATCCAGACCGTCGCTGACAAACTTGGCCAGCGCCAGGAAATAGGCGTCGTGCTCTTCCGGTACAAAGCTGTCGTCCAGGATCATGGCGTTGTCCTGGTCGGTCACCACCAGCTGTTCATCCCGCGCCATGGAACCCAGCGCCATGAAACAGTAGGGCACCGGGGGTGGCCCGAATTTCTCTTCTCCCAGCGCCAGCAGACGCTGGGTAAAGCTGCGGCCGATCCCGGCCATGGCACTGCCGATCATGTGGGAATTGGCGTCTTCGTTGACCATGCGCACGAAACTGTCGCGGACATCGCGGCTGATCTTTTTCAGGCCCTTGGTGTCGTTCTGGTGGTAGATGTTGCCCACCAGATACAGGCTGCTCTGGCTCTCGTACTTGACGATATCCGCAAGGGCAATCACGCCCCGCACCTCGTCGTTGTCCATCACCGGCAGGTGGTGCACGTTGTTGTGCAGCATGGTGAGCATGGCCTCGAAGATAAAGCTCTGGGCCTTGGTGACGATCAGTCCTGCGCTCATGATCTCGCTGACCGGGGTTTCAGAAGGCAGGGCTTCGGTAACGGCGCGGGTGCGCAGATCGCGGTCGGTGATGATGCCTTTCAGCCTGGGTCGTTCGCCTTCCTCATCCATCAGCAACAGCGCCGAAACGCCCTGTTCGGTCATGATGCGGGCCGCTTCCTGCAGGCGCACAGTGCAGGGTGCCGACACCGGTGCCCGGGAAATCAGCCGGGTCACCCGTGAGGTCATCAGCTCGTTGGATTTCTCGCGGCGGGAGAGGGCAGACCGCAGGCGGCTGCGATCCTCGATCTCCACGTAGTCGGCGAAGGTTTCGTCGTGTTCCCACAGGTACTGGAACACCTGGTCGGGGATTCGGTAGACCAGGCAATCTTCAATGGCTCTGGCGGGAAAACGCACGGTCTTGTTCATCAGCAGGCCGAACTGGCCGAAGATGTCACCCTCGGTGATCCGGTTGTACAGCTCGCCGGAGCGCCGGTAGATCTCCACCGCCCCACTGCGGATATAGAACAGCCAGTTATTGCGCTGGCCGAATTCCAGAATCTCGGTGCCTGCCCGGAAATAGGCAATTTCGATGCTGGCCACCACCCTGTCGAGCATCTCGTCCGGCAGTTCGTCGAACGGCGCATGCCGGATCAGATGATTGCGGATATCGATCAGTTCTGCCTGCATGAAATCTCCCTGAAAGGCCGGCGGGTATGGCGGTCTCACGGAGCAATATAGCAGTGGCAGCGGCCGAGGGCCACGAGCGGCGGGGGAGAAAGCGGGGCCGCCACCAGGCGCGGCGACCCCGGTGGGCTCAGTTCAGGGACTGGAAAATACTGCCGTTGCCGCAGGCATCGCCATTGGCGTAGTCGTTGGTCACCACCTGGTTGATCCAGTAGCTGATCAGCTCCACGCCCTCGGTGTGGGTGACACTGCGGGCGATGGGCGGCATGCGCCGTTGCGGATCGCTGCTGTCTTCCACACGGCACGCCAGAATGGAGCTGTCGGCATCCCCCGGCACCACAATGTGCTGGCGGCCACAGGAGCCGCCGCCGGTGGCGGTGGGTTTCTTGCAGATGCCGTAACCGGCGTCCAGTTCGCGGTAGTGATCCAGGTAGTACCCGGTGTTGGAGGCGGCGCCGCGGTCGTTGTGGCAGTGCTGGCAGTTCACTTCCAGGTAGGCCCGCAGACGGGCTTCCACATCGGCATCGGAGCCGGCGGGTTCACCGCTGTCGCCGGCCAGGTTCCAGTGGGGCAGGCGCTCGATGTTGGTGGCAACGCCGCGGCCGTCGATCTGCAGGTCCGGCACGTTGGTGAGAATGCCCTGCTCCTGCCAGTAGCGGAGCTGGTTGACCCGCGGGAAACCGCCCTGTCCGCCGGTGCCCATGAAGGCAGATTCCGGTGCGTAGGCGCGGTTCAGGTTGCGGGGTTTCGGGCCAATGGGGGCGCTGCCGGATTCCACATCGTCGTTGCTGTGGCAGGTGATGCACTGGTTGGCGTTGGGCACCGCATAGTTGTCGGTGCTGCCGGCCATCAACTCGCCGGTGATGTCGTCCTGGTAGTGCCAGCTTACCGCGCGGGTACCCCCGCCCAGCGCCAGTTTTGCCACCGGCTGGCCGCTGCTGTCCTGCTCCCAGATGTAGCTGGGGCCGTCCCAGAACGCCTTGCCACTCTCACTGACCCGCTTGATCAGCAGGCGGGTTTCCACCAGTTCTTCGGTGCCCGTGCTTTCATCGGTAAAGGCAAAGGTCTTGGCGATCACCGTACCGGTGGGGAAGTGGATGGTGCCGTTGACGTTGCTGCCGCCCTGACCATCCACGTACACCGCCTTGGTGCCCGGTGGCACGAAGGCAACCCGGTACTTGGTGGCGTAGTCGGAGAACAGTCTGGTGTTGAGCACGTAGGGCACGCCGCCGTCGTTGGGGGTGCTGCGGGGGTCGTGGGCGTCGGCGAACAGGTTGTACTGGTCGAGCGTTGGGCAGTTCACCTCCAGCGCCGCCCGGTTGACGCTGCCGGGCTTGCCACCCTGGCTGCAGAGGCGATTGATGAAGTCCTCGCTGGGGGCCGGGTCAACGGTGCCGCTGGGTTCGAACGGCGGAATCTGCACCCTGGGCAGCGGCGGCAGCACCTTGCCGAAGCGGGCCTGGCAATCGTGCACCGACTGGTCGGTGTCGGCGACCACGCCGGTGAGGCCTTCCAGCACCGACTGCAGGCCCTCCAGGCTGAGAATGCTGCTGTCCTGCTCGGCGGCGGCCAGCACCAGTTCCAGCCCCTGAGTGCCGTGGAAGTTCATGTAGGCCTGGCTGTCGTCCGCCAGGTCATTGTTATGGAAACATGAGCCCCACTGCGGCAACTTGCGCTGGCCATTGGCGTCGAATTTGTAGGCGTTGTAGTGGCAGGCCGGGTTCGGGTGCTCGTTGGTGTGGATGGGCTTGCCGCTGGCATCCGCCGGCACCGGGTCGCCATTGGCGTCCACCGGGTAGGGGCAATCCGTGTCCAGCTCGTCCAGCAGGCCGTCCCAGATGATGTGGGCACCTTTGCCCGGGTTGGTGATGTTCTTTAGGCCGATCAGGGTGGGCAGTATGGTCTCCACCTCACCTTCCAGCAGCACTTTCTCGAAGTTGGGCGGCGGCAGGTCGTAGCCGGAATTGCGCATCACGTTGTTGTGGATGTGCAAGCCTTCGGTGTAGGGGTCCAGTTTCTTGTCCGAGGTTTTGTTCTTGCCGTCGATCAGCTCGTAGCTGGTGTAGATGACCGCGGCGGTGCTGTGATCCTCGAAGGTGTTGTTGACCACCTCGATGTTGTCGTAGCCGAGGGTGATCAGCCCGGTGCCCCGGGGCACCGCAGATACCAGGCCACTGTGGGCAAAGTTGTAGGTGTTGTTGTTACGGGCCACGTTGCCCAGCATCACCGAGGTGTCGCCGTACTGGGTGATGTTTTCCAGATCGTAGATCAGGAAACCCCCGGTGTTGCACTCGGCGAGGTTGCTGTCGTATTCCCCGCCCTGGACGTTCTCGATCTCGAACCCCATGACGTTATAGAGCGCGCGGCTGTTGCGGATAATGGCGGTGTTGGTCTGGCCCACATAGATACCGGCGTCGGAAGCACCGATGGATTCGGAGTTATCCACCAGAATGTTCTCGGACTCCACCGGGTAGATGCCATAGCGCCCGCTGGCGGAGCTGGGAATGTAATCCGGGGTGGGGTCGCCTTCGTTGAACGGCGGGTTGGTGCACTGCACCTGCAAACGCTCGCTGTAGTTGCTGGCGGTGATCGGCTCGCCGCCGCCGGACCAGATGGCGCGCACATTCAGCAGGGTGCCCCACTTCACCCCCTTGAGTTTGAAAGCGTCGCCGGGGGAGTCGGCAATGGTCAGGTCCTGCACGGTGATGCCGCGCACGTTGAGGGCTTCCAGGCCGGTGACGTTATCGCTGTCGCGGAACGACAGTACCGTGCTGTCCTTGCCGCAGCCCTTGATCAGCACGTCCTCGGTGGCCTGGATCAGCAGGCCGTGATTCAGCTCAATGAAGCCGCAGCCGAAGGCGAGGGTGTCGCCGGGGCGCAGCTGGATCATGGCGTTGACCATGTCGTGGGTGGCGTCCGGCCCGGCCTCGACCCGGAAGGTGCGCCCTTCGCTGAACCGCTCGATCTGGTCGCCGGCGACGTCATCATTGCCGGAACTGTCGCTGGCCGCCGCGGACTCCGACGAACCGCCGCTGCCGCCGAAACAGCCGGACAGCAACAGTGTGGCCACAGCCAGGGGAATCATGGTGGAGCGCCAGGCGATGCTCTGGCGCTGTGTGGTTTTGAGGGTCATGGCTCTGTCCTTGTTTTTTTGTTGTTGTTACAGCGGTGCCCGTTCAATCCGTTCCCACATCCGCAGGTAGGCCTCGGCGGAGGTGAACAGCTGGTTGATGGCGTCATCAACCTGTTCGGGATCGGCGTCGCTGTTGCGGATCATGTCCTCGATCTGATCCGGATAGAGGCCGTAATGGGCCACACCACGACCGTCGTAGAGGCTGAACGCACGGTCGCCGGTGCGTTGCACATCGAAGCGGACCCGGCCGTCAATGGAAGTGAACGGATACAGGCCGGCCTCGTCCTCGGGGATGCCGGGGTTGGATGCCAGTTGCGCGATGCCGTTGACGTCAGATGCAAAGCCGGCACCGCCGAACGGACCCACCTTGAGGTCGTCGTGGCGGGGACGGTTGCCGTCGCGGGTCAGTTTGCGCACCCAGTCCTCACGGGTGCCACCGAACGAGGAGGTGATGCCACCCTGAGCCGCAATGCGGTCCCGCAGCGCTTCGGTGCCACCCCAGCTGCCGTGGCTGTTGATCACCGGGTAATCCAGCGGTTTGGTGATCTCCAGAATCCGTGCGGCGGCCTTGCGGCTGATGTGGTCGGTTTCGATCATCATCTTGCGGCGTACCAGCTCCTCGATGAGGAAGTCGCCGAGATCGCTCAGGCCGCGGCGGTTACACAGCTGGTCGGTGCCACGACGGGGGTCGAGTGCGGCCATTTCCTCCGGGGTTTCCGGGAAGCGCTCGCCCAGGTAATCCAGCTGGAACAGCAGCTGGTCGAACAGGCCGAAGGGCTGCAGGTCGGCGTTCTGATCGGGCTCACCGCCGGTGTACTCGACGTTTTCCGGGCACTGCTCGAATTCCACGGTGTGGCCGGTTTCCAGCAGGTTACCGGCGTAGAGCACCGGCCCGATACCGATGCCGGTGGACAGATCCGGCAGGTGGCCGCCAAAGGCGTTGTCGAATTTGTGCACCGGGAAGATGTTGCGAACCCCCAGCTGGTAGAACTGGTCCAGCCGTTCCACGATCTCCTCCCGGCTGCATTCCGCGACCCCCAGGAACTCGCCGCACTTGAACACTTTCGACATCTCGATGCCGAGCACCACGGCAAGATTGCCATCATCGATGACCTCACGAGCCTCGGCTGGGCTGGTGACTATCTGGAACCAGCCCTCGCCCGGACCGCCATGTTGGGCATCAATGTAGTCCTGCATCTCGTACATGCGCTGGATCTGCAGCAGGATGGATTCCATGGGGTCGCAGTCGTTCTGTTTCTGCGGGTTGATGCGGCAGAGAATCTCGTTGTGTACCAGATGGTTGACCAGAATCTTCATGCCTGCCAGGTGGGCCCGCTCCATCCAGCGGTAGTAACTCTGGTGGTGCTGTAGGGAGTTGAAACGGGGCCAGTCATTGAACGTGGGCCAGCCCTGGGTGTCGTGGGCGCCGATGCCGCTGGTGGCCAGTTCCACAAAGCCGGTGGCCCCCCAGGGACCATGCACCGCCTCGCAGTCGTGGAGAGCATGGGTAACGCCGAAACGGTGGAAGGGGGCGCCGTAGTTGACCCGGCCACCGATGAATTCGTAGGCGGAGATGTGGGAATGGGTGTCAACGAAGCCGAACACGTCGTCCTTGTCGATGCCTTTTACTTTGCTGAAGCGGTCCACCTCTTTCAGGTAGATGGCCGGCCCCTGAGCATCCAGCATCTTGGCGTTCAGTTCCGCCTCCGGATAAGCGTCACAGCCGGAGGCCTCGGCCAGGCGGAAGCTGGCGGATTCATCCACGGCAGACGGTGACACCAGCGCCAGCCCGTCTTCCCGCGCTGACAGCATCAGCCCGGTAACGTCCGAGGCCAGGCTGTACACCTGCTCCTGGCCCTGACGCTGCAGTTGCCAGACCGCCAGGTCGCTGGGCGCATTCACCATCGCCAGTGCGGGATTCACGGTGGTGTCGCCGATCTGATCACCGGTAAACTCCAGGCTCTCGCCGATGGCGCGGAGCGCGTCACCCAACGGCGACACGGGGTCGAGCACCAGGTTGGTGGTGTCGCCAAGGCCGGCAACCAGGAAACTGATCTCGCCGATAAAATTACCGGCGTCATCGAGGAATTCGCCCGCCGGATCGCTGATGCCCAACAGCTCGAAACGGCCGGTTTCGCCACTGTTGCGCTGGTATCCGGACATCATCAGATAGGCTCCGAGCCGGGTCGGGCGCATGCGGAAGGCGGTAGCCTGACTGGCTTCAGTGGTGACAGAGTACTGGCCGGTTTGCGGATCGGCGGTCAGGAAATTGCCCTGTGCCTGCAGGGTGTAGCAGCCATTGGCAAAGCTGTGCCGGTCGGGAGTGGCCGGCGGTCGTGCAGCGGTTTCGTTGTCTGAGGCAACGGTCGGGTTGTTCGGGGTTGTTGATGGTCCCTGCGCAGAGCTGTCGTCACCGCTTCCGGAGCCACCGCCACAGCCGGTGATCAACAGTGCGCCAGCCAATGCCCATGCCGCAGGCATGGGTCGTTTATTATTGTTCATGTGAACCTCTCATTTGTCTTTATTACCGGTGGCCCAGTAAACCGTTTTTTATTGTTGAGGCATTTCTATTATTGTTGTGATCACCCGGAGCGGTCCGCGCAAAGGGTAACGTGATAGTTTGTAACATATGGTTAAAATGTGATCTTCGTCACATTGGGCCATTCTTGAGGGCGGGTGATCCAATGGATGCCTGCCTACGTCAGCGGTTCGCCAAGGAGTCGTCATGGAGGTTTCGAGAACCCTCGTTCTGGGGGGGATCCGATCGGGAAAAACCGCGATGGCGGAGACGCTGGCGGCAGGCTCCGGGTGTGACGTGGTGTATGTCGCCACGGCAACCGTGGGTGATGATGAAATGGCGCAGCGGGTAAAGCGGCATGTGGCCAGCCGGCCGCCTCATTGGGGACTGGTGGAGGCCCCGTTGCAGCTCGCCGATGTCCTGGAAAGCGCCGCAAGCAAACCGGTTCCGCCGTTTCTGTTGGTGGACTGCATGAGCCTGTGGATCAGTAACCTGCTGTTTGCCGGTGAAGAAGCCTTTGGCCGGGAGCGCGAGGCTTTTCTTGAGGCATTGAGGAAGTACCCCGGCAGCCTTGCGATTGTGAGCAATGAAGTGGGGCTGGGCACCATCGGCATGGACCCCCTGACCCGCCGCTTCGGCGATGAACTGGGCTGGCTCAACCAGGCCCTGGCGGACACCTGCGACCGGGTGGTGATGAGCGTGGCGGGCTTGCCGCTGTGGCTCAAGGAGTGAGCGCGATCAGGTGCCGTGGCTCAGCAGGCAGCTGAGAACGCCGTGATCGGACTGGTCGATGCGCACCCGGCTGCGACAGGCATAGGGCACGGCCAGCGCCGAGAAGCTGCGGTCCAGGGGAATGCCCATCACCTCCGCCAGGACCATGCGGATCACCCCGCCGTGGCACACCACCAGAATCTGCTGGCCGGCTGCCTCAGCGGTCCAGTGCTGCCAGGCCTCCCGGACCCGGGTCTGGAATTCGGCCAGCGGCTCCCCGCCCGGGGGCAGGTGGGTGACCGGGTCGCTCCAGAAACGGGTCAGTGCCTCCGGGGTTTCTGCCATGATGGCATTGGCGGTGCGCCCCTCCCAGGCTCCGAAACTGATTTCCCGCAGGCGATCATCCACCTCCAGCGGCAGCTGCCGCGCGGAAGCCAGCTCTTCGGCAAACCGGCGGCAGCGCAGCAGCGGTGACGTGACCACCCGATCCCACTGATCCGTGGTAGCGATGGCCGAACGCATCTGCTGCCAGCCCAGATCGCTGAGCGGGTCGTCCTGACTGCCGCGGAACATCGGGCCGCCGGCGGGCTCGCCATGGCGAATCAGATCAACCGTCGTGGTGCTGTTTGTCATGGGGTTCCTTCAGGAGCTCGGGTTTTTATTGCTGACACCGGCGTCGGCAAAACTGGCCATGGTGTTGTGCAGGGCACAGGCCGACCGCAGCAGAGGAACCGCCACCGCGGCGCCGCTGCCTTCGCCGAGACGCATACCCAGATCCAGCAGCGGCCTGGCATCCAGCGCGTCCAGTATCCGGGCGTGCCCGGGCTCCGCCGAGCGGTGGGCGAACAGCAGCCAGTCCCGCAGGCCCGGCTGTTGGTGCACACCCACCAGCGCGGCGACCGAGACAATATAACCGTCCACCAGCACCGGAATACCCCGCGCCGCGCACCCCAGCAGGGCGCCGGTCAGTGCGGCAATTTCGAAGCCGCCGAGCGAGGCCAGAACCGTCAATGGATCGGTGCTGTCTCCGTGTCGTGCCAGTGCCCGACTGACCACCTGGCTTTTATGGGAAACCCCCGCACTGTCCAGCCCCGTGCCGGGGCCGACCAGGTGTTCCGGCGTGGCCTTCAGCAGGGCGCAAGCCAGGGCGGCAGCACTGGTGGTGTTGCCGATGCCCATGTCACCACCAATAAACAGCCGGCACTCTGCGTTGGCGGCACGCTCGGCCGCCGCATCGCCACTGGCCAGCGCGGCACACACCTGGTCTTGCGTCATTGCGTGGGTCACCGCCAGGTTGGCAGTCGCCGGGGCGATCTGTTCGTCCCGGACCCCGGGTAACTCCGGCACCTCTCCCACAGTACCCAGGTTCACGACCTCCAGCGACGCATTCAGCTGCTGTGCCAGAACGCTGATGGCCGCGCCGCCTCCGGCGAAGTTGGCGATCATCTGCGCCGTGACGTCCTGTGGAAATGCGGACACACCCTCTTCGCAGACACCGTGGTCGCCGGCGAATACGGTGATCTGCACCGGGTCCACCGTCGGTTGTTCCGTCCCTTGCAAGCCGGCCAACTGGATGGCCAGCTGCTCCAGTTGCCCGAGGGAACCCGGTGGCTTGGTCAGCACCTGCTGGCGCTCTGTTGCCAGCCGGGCACTCTGCGCGTTGGGTGTGGGCAGCCGTTGGGTCCAGCTTGGAGGCAGATTAGGCATGGGTAATTCCTGGCGGGTGAAAACAGGGAATGGTCTACCCCGCCCGAAAAGGTGTCAAGGCCGACAGTGACTCGGTTAAACTCCAGTCTGATCACGAAAACCCACTGTTGGGGGAATTGGTTGGGCAGGGCTCTCCAGAACCCTGCGGAGCCATGGATGGCGGAGCGGAGCGTACATGGATGTATTCACAGCGTGTTCTGGAGAGCCCTGCCCAACCGATTCCTTGCTCCCAGGTTTTGTTTGCTGAAGAGAGATGCTGCCGATTTGAGCGCCTTTATGTTCTCTGTGATTGTGTGCCTTGCCGCTGTGCTTTTGGATCGCTGGCTGGGGGAGCCCCGCCGGTGGCATCCGCTGGTGGGGTTCGGGCTTGTGGCCACGGCGCTGGAGCGACGGTTGAACCGAAAGCCGGAACAGGCAGGCCGGTCGATATCTCTGGGACTCTTGGGCCTGTTAGCGGCCATCCTGCCGGTGCTGATCCTCGCTGAGCTGCTGCGATTCACCCTGAGCGGATGGGCTTATCTGTTGTTCCAGATTGTGGTGTTGTATGCCGCCATCGCGATCCGCGGGCTGACAGAGCATGGCCGCGCGGTGTCAGACGCCTTGCACGGCGGCGACCTGGCGCTTGCGCGGGAGCAGGTGGGCCGGATTGTCAGCCGCAAGGCCAGTGAGCTGGATGAGCACGGTGTCGCGACGGCGGCCAGTGAATCCATGCTGGAGAACGGCGCAGATGCGGTGTTTGCCAGCCTGTTCTGGTTTCTGGTGGCGGGCGTTCCCGGGGTGTTGCTGCACCGGATGGTCAATACCCTGGATGCCATGTGGGGGTATCGCAATGCTCGGTTTCTGTATTTCGGGCGGGCCGCGGCGCGGCTGGATGACGCGCTGAACTGGATACCGGCCCGGCTCACCGCGCTGACCTTCATCCTGCTCGGCAACACCCGCGCGGGGTGGCAATGCTGGCGCACGCAGGCGGCGGTTTGGGACAGCCCCAATGCCGGCCCGGTGATGGCGGCGGGTGCCGGCGCGCTGGGGGTATCGCTGGGCGGCTCGGCACCCTATGCCTCCGGGGTCAGGCAGCGGCCGGCCCTGGGTCGTGGCCCGGCGGCCACAGCGGCGACCATCGATGACGCGATCGGGCTGGTGAGCCGGGGCGTGTGGCTCTGGCTTGGTGTGCTGGGCGCAACCGCCGTGTTGTTTGATGTGGTTGCGGGAGGCCTGCTGTGAGTGTTCCGGACAAGCCCCATCACGGTGGCCGGTTGAATGAGGCCGCACGGCGTTGGGGCATTCCCCGCAGTGACTGGCTGGATCTGTCCACCGGCATTAATCCGCAGGGGTGGCCGGTGCCCGATCTGCCTGCGGACCTCTGGCAACGGCTGCCGGAAGCTGACGATGGCCTGGAGCAGGCTGTATGCCACTGGGCCGGCGCGGGGGAAAGCGCTCGTTGCGTGGCGGTACCCGGGAGCCAAGCGGCGATCATGGCACTGCCCGGGCTGCGTTCGGTATGCCGGGTGGGGGTTCCAGTGCCCGGGTACCGTGAGCACGGTTACTGGTGGGCCCGTGCCGGACACCAAATGGTTCCTCTCAACCCGCAGCACATGGCCGGTGACGACGAGCGCTGGCTGGATGAGCTGGATGTTGTGGTCTGGATCAATCCCAACAATCCCGACGGCCGGGTGATTCCCCCGGATCGACTTGCCCGCTGGTGTGCGCAGTTGCAGCGGCGCGGTGGCTGGCTGGTGGTGGACGAAGCCTTTGCCGACGGTTACGACAACATCAGCCTGGCGCCGTACACCGGCATGCCGGGGTTGGTGGTGATGCGTTCGCTGGGGAAGTTTTTCGGCCTGGCGGGCGTGCGGGCTGGTGCGGTGTTGACGGAGGCGGGTATTGCGGCGGGTCTTGAGGATGCCCTCGGCCCCTGGCCGCTGAGTGGTCCCGCCCGTTATCTGATGGCCGCAGCGCTGGCGGACACCTCTTGGCAAGCGGCGACCGCACAGCGTCTGCAGCGGGACAGCCAGCGTTTGCACCAGTTGCTGGCCGCGCACGGATTGCCCGGCAGCCAGGGCACGCTACTGTTCCGTTATCTTGCGCATCCCCGCGCGCTGGCGATCACCGAGTCGCTGGCCAGCCGGGGCATTCTGGTGCGCTCCTTCGATGCTCTCCATGCCCCGGATTCGCTGCCGGCGCTGAGGCTGGGGCTGCCCGGTTTCGAGGATGAATGGCAAATGCTGGCGCAGGGTCTGGCAAATGTGATTGACCAGTGAGTGAGCAGTTGCTAGCCTTGCCGCTCGTTTTCAGGTGCTGCCGTGTAACGCTACACGGAGTGAAACGGGAAGCCGGTTAAAGTCCGGCGCTGCCCCCGCAACGGTAAATGAGTTACAAGCGATCGAAAGCGCCACTGTGCCTAGTGCATGGGAAGGTGATTGCTTCGGTTCACTCAGGTGAACCCCTCATAAGCCCGGAGACCGGCCTGTTAACACACCAGACGCTGCGGAGGGCAGCGGCGGTGGGTGAACCCAGCCTGTGTGTTCCATTCGCGGCCCGTCTCTGCCCACCTCCGTTCCGAACAGATCCTGTTTGTGCTTCGCAGCATGATGAAAACAAACCATACGGGTGCGTATGGTGTGCTAGCGAGTTCTTATTATGGTTTTTCCCAAGGCCATGCCGGTGCTGTTGGTGTCCGGCTTCCCTCTGACGTTCCTGCCGATCTCCCCGGTGTCCGCCGACGATACCGATGCTGCTCCTGAACTGGATCCCATTGTAGTGACCGCCACCCTTGGCCCCCGCACCATCGGCGAGAGCCTGTCGTCGGTCACGGTGGTGGAAGAGGAAGCGATTCGCCGACAAGATGCCGGCGAATTCAAGGATCTGTTGCGTGGCCAGCCCGGCATTGATGTAGTCACCAATGGTTCCTACGGCAAGAACACCAGTGTTTTCACCCGTGGTACCACCACCGACTCAACGGTATTCCTGGTTGACGGTATCCGTTTGCGCTCCGCCACCAGCGGCGGCGCGCCCTGGCAGTACTTCCCCAACGAACTGGTGGAGCGGGTGGAAATCGTGCGCGGGCCACGCAGTGCTCTGTACGGCGCCGACGCCGTCGGCGGTGTGATCCAGGCCTTCACGCTGGACCCCGACTATGGCCGCAAAGGCTGGGTCGAAACCGGCGCCGGTAACTTCAACACCCAGAAAACCAGTGCCGGCGCATCGGCCAGTGTCGGGTCCACCCGTTTCAGCCTCAGCGGCCTGCACGAGGAAACCGACGGCACCGCCATTGTCGAGGACGGCGAAGACAAGGGCTTCCGTAATTCTGCGGGCGTTGGCCGTATTGTTCACGAGCTGCCCAACGGCGGCGAGGCCAGTGCGGTGATGATGCAATCCCAGGGCAACACCGAGTTCGACGGTGGCGACACCGATTTCATGATCCGCACCATCGGGTTGCGGCTCGATACCCCGATCAGTGATTACTGGGACAGCTCCATCCAGTTGTCGGAATCGGCGGATGAGCAGGATAACGTTCGTGACTCTGGCGATACCTTTTTCAACACCAAAACCCGCACCGCCCGCTGGGAAAACACCTTCACTGCAGGGGTGCACGAGCTGGCGGTGGGGGGCGAGCTGCAATCCGACGAGGTGGACAGCTCCACACAGTTTGATGAAGACAGCCGCACCAATGCGGCCCTGTTCGGTCAGGTGCGCCTGAACTTCGGGCCGACGGATGTGCAGCTGTCTCTGCGCGGCGACGACAACGAAGCCTACGGTCGTCAGGAAACCGGTGGTATTGCCCTCGGCCATTCCTTTGACCGCTCTCACCGGGTGAGAGTGAGCTACGGGACTTCGTTTCGGGCGCCAACCTTCAATGATCTCTATTTTCCGCTGGAAACCTTCAGCTTCGGTGGCAGCTTTGCAGGCAACCCGGACCTCAAGCCCGAGGAAGGCAGCACCGGCGAAATCGGCATCAGCGGTCGTTACGAACGCTGGTACTGGGATGCGGCCGTCTATCAGCTGGATGTGGATGACCTGATCGATCTTCAGTCCGATGGCGGCGATCTGCGCCCGGTGAACGTCAACGAAGCGCGGATTCGTGGTATCGAACTGGGTTCCGGTTTCCGCGCCTACGACTGGGACCTGGCGGTGAATCTCACCCTGCTGGACCCCCGCGACCGTGAAACCGACAACCGTCTGCGCCGGCGCAGCCACCAGTCTCTGCGAGTGGATCTGGACCGGGCACTGGGTGCCTGGACGGTGGGCGGCACCGTGCAGGCCAGCGGCTATCGCTACGACGATGCCGCCAACGAAGACCGGTTGCCGGGCTATGCCACCCTCGACCTGCGGGCCGGCTGGGAATTTGCCCGTGACTGGCATGCCCGCCTGACGCTTCAGAACGTCACCGATAAGGAATACGCCACGGCGTTGCGTTTTGACGGCGCGGACTACCTGGCCGCCGGCCGGGCCGGTTTCCTGTCGGTTCGATATGACTTCCGATAATCCCGGCAACAAGGACAGGCAGGATGCGACACTCTGGCAGGCGTTATCTCACCGTTGCCCTGATTACCCTGCTCGCGGGGTGGATGGCGTCCCCGCCGGTGGTCGCTGCCACGGTGGTGGGGGTGGTCTCTGAACGCACGGCAGCTGAAATGGCCGCCGGAGCCGAGCGCTTCCTGAATGCCCACCCGGACCACCGGGTGGTGCTGCGAACGCCGGACCAACTGGCAGCCCTGGACAACCAGGCCCTGGATGAGCTGATTGGCCGCGCCGATGCGCTGTTGCTGGCCGCTGTGTTCGGTGATCAGGTGGGCCGGCTGGAGCAGGCGGTGCGGGCGCAAGCGTCAGAGCGTTCGCTCCCGATCCTGGCGGTCAACGGCGACCGCGCATTGACCCGCCTGTCGCGGCTGCAAGGCCGGGCATTGCTGGATGGGCTGGACGCCGCCGCCCTCAGTGAGCTGATGAAAGCGCCGGCGCCGGGTGCCGATGTCGCGGCCCACCGGGCGTCTCTGCGCCAGCAGTTTCCAGAACAGGCTCTCTGGCTGGACGGGCGTACCCTCTACCAGGGCCGGACCCCGCAACATCTGGATGGCCTGCTGCGCTGGTTGTTGGTGCAGGCGGGGCACCAATTCACCGTGCCTCAGCTGCCACCCCGGGCCCTGATCCGTTACTACCGTAACGGGGAGGCCACGGATCAGCCGGCTGATCTGGACCTTCAATCCGGCCCCGCGGTCGCGCTGCTGGATCTGGACAGCGGCGACCGCCCGGGCGACCGGGACCTGCTGGATGCCGCCTGTGCTGAGCTGGAAGCGCGGGAAATCCAGTGTTTTGCCGTGCTTTCCCGTTGGGGCGGTGCCAGCCTGGAAGCGGTGCGCACGCTGGCTCAAACCACCGGGCCGGCGACCCTGTCCGGCATCATCAGCCTGCAGGATTTTACCGTGGGCGGTGGTGAAGGCCGGCGCCAGGTCACCGAGGCACTGACGCAACTGGATGTGCCGGTGATCAAGGGCCTGCGGCTGGCCTCGCGCACCGCTAACCAGTGGCGGTTGTCGGTGGACGGCCTGCCGGCCGACAAGGTGCACTACAAACTGGCCATGCCGGAACTGCAGGGTGTCAGCCAGCCCATGGTGCTGGCCACTGCGGAACCGGAGGTGATCGACGAAGCCACCGGTGTCGCCCTGACCCTTACCCGCCCGTTGCCGGACCGGGTGGCTGCGGTAGCGGACCGCCTCAAGCGCTGGCAGGTTCTGCAAGCCAAAGACAACGCCGACAAGCGTGTGGCCATCATCTACTACAACCATCCACCGGGGCGCCAGAACATTGGTGCCGACAACCTCGATGTGCCCGCCTCTCTTTATGAAATGCTGACCTGGCTCCGGGACGAAGGGTATGACACCGGGCCATTGCCCGACAGCCCGGAAGCCCTGAACGATCTGATCCAGCAGCGCGGCGTGAACCTGCCAGATGACCCCCGGGCGCTTCGGGAGATGGCTGGCCAGGCGTTCTCCATGGCCAGCGACACCTACCAGCGCTACCTGGCGACATTACCGGCAGTGGTGCGCCAGGAGATGGCCCATGGCCCTCTCGGTTACCTGCACCAGCGCCTGGAGCAGGCCCATGGCCTGGGCGAGAAAGAGCTGGCGACGGGGCTGCTGAGCCGGGGTATCCGCGATCTGCGCCACCTCATCGAGCACCTTCAGCATCCCAATCGCAAGCAAGCCCTGGCCCGGCTGGATGAATACGAAGCACTGTGGCAGCGTCGGCTCAACGAAGGCGGTCATCAGGACGCCCTGAAGGCACGGCGTGATGCGCTGGCGAATACCGGCATACCTGGCCTCAGGGGCTGGGGCGAGGCGCCGGGGCAATCCATGGTGGTGAACGACCGGCTGATCTTCCCCGGCCTGCAGTTCGGCAATATCTTTATCGGTCCGCAGCCACCCCGTGGCTGGGAGGTGGACGAAGAGCTGCTGCACGCCAACACCACTTTCCCGCCCACCCATCAATACGTGGGCTTCTACCACTGGCTGCGGGATCACTATCAGGCAGACGCGCTGGTGTATGTGGGGCGCCATTCCACCCGGGAATTCCTTCCGCGCCGCCGCGCCGGACTGAGCGGGGATGATTATCCCGACCTGTTGGGTGGCGAACTGCCGCTGATCTACCCTTACATTGTCGACGGCGTGGGCGAGGGCATTCAGGCCAAGCGCCGGGCCCTGGGGGTGATGATCAGCCACCTGACTCCGCCGCTGGCGGCTACCGAACTCTATGATGAATTGTTGGAGTTGCGGCAACTGGTGGAAACCTGGGAGTCCGCCAATGAGCCCGGTAGCCCGACCCGGGAACGGGCCCTGGAGATGCTGCGGGAGAAAATCCGGGTACTGGACATCGGCGCCGATCTGGAGCGGGAAATCGCCAGTGAAATGGGGCTGGCGGTGGAGGATGTTTCGGTGGATGAGCTGTCCCCCGATCTGTTGGTTCACGAGGCCGGCCACTACGTGACCGACATGCAGGAGCACTTCATGCCCCTCGGGCTGCACGTGTTTGGTCGCGACTGGAGCGCTGACATGGTGGACACCCTGCTGGACTCCATGGCCGGCAAGGCCGGCACCCCCGAACCGGAATGGCGAGAGAACCTCGAAGCCTCGCCTGCGGCAGAACGCCAAAGCTTCCTGGCGGCGCTGGCGGGCCGCTTTGTGGCGCCGGGGCAGGGTAATGACCCGTTGCGAACCCCGGCGGTACTGCCCACCGGCCGCAACTTCCACGCTTTGTCCGATGATCTGATCCCGACCCGTGTGGCCTGGTCGCTGGCCACCGAGCTGGCAGAAGAAGCCCTGGCCGACAAGAGCAAACAGCCGGGTGAGAGCGACGCCCTGGTGCTCTGGGCGTCAGACACGGTGCGCGACGAAGGGGTGATGATCGCCTTCGGCATGAAACTGCTGGGTGTTCGCCCGGTGTGGAACAGTCGCGGCATCGTGAAGGGCCTGGAGCGTCTGCCCGCCGGGCCGGAAACCGACACGCCGGTGCGGCGCAACGTGGTGTTCACTACCTCGGGGCTGTTCCGGGATCTGTATGAGAGCCAGCTGGCATGGCTGGACCTGGCCTCCCGCTACGCCCTGGCCGGAGCGGCGAACACCATCGAGGCGGAGCACCCGGAACTGGCGGCGGCGCTGGATCAGGCTCTGGCGGATCTGCCGGTGGAGATGCGCAAACGGGGGAATGAAACTCTCGCCGTGAACGGCGTCGCGGCCCGCTGGGTTGCCGATACGCGGGAACTGATGGCGGCGGGCACGTCCGCGCGGGACGCCGGCGCCGGTGCCGCCCATCGGGTGTTCGGTACCGCGCCAGGATCCTATGGCGCAGGTGTTAACCGGCTTTCCACCCGCACTGGCGCCTGGCAGGATCGCTCACAACTGGGCGATGCCTACCGCCGGCGTATGGGCCACGTCTACGGCAGCGGCCGTCAGGGCGAACCGGCCCACCGGGCCTTTGATCGCCAGTTGCACACGGTGAATCACACCTACCTGGGGCGAGCCAGCCACCTTTATGGCTTGCTGGATAACGACGACGGATTCGATTTCCAGGGTGGCCTGTCCAACGCGGTGGAGCACCTGCGGGGCGAGCCGCCGCAGAACCGGGTGTTGCAGTATGCGGACCCGAAAAACCCGCGAGTGGACTCGTTGCAACGCGCGCTGCAGGTGGAGCTGCGGGCTCGCAATCTTAACCCGCAATGGCTGGCACCGCTGATGGAGCATGGCTACGCGGGGGCCCGCACCATGGGCAGCGACTTCCTCGACAACCTCTGGGGCTGGCAGATCACCAGCCCCCAGGTACTGCGCTCCAGCATGTGGGACGAGATCAACGAAGTGTACTTCCAGGACCGCCACGAACTGGGTCTGGATGAGTTCCTCGCCGAGGGGCACAATGTTCACGTCAAGACCCATATGCAGGCCATCGCCCTGCTGGCGGCGAAGCGCGGCTACTGGGAGGCGGACGTGTTCACGCGCCGCGCCCTGGCCCGTGACTTCGCCGGCAATATCATCGACCATGGCCTGCCGGGCAGCGGCCACACCCGCCCGGACCATCCGCTGATGGACTGGGTGGCGGACCAGCTCGAACCGCAGCAGCGGGAAGCCTTTGAATCCGCGCGTAAGGGCGGCTCGTCCGCTTATCCACCGGGCGCGGGGGCCAATGACCCTTGCCATGACTCGTCAGACCGGACCGCGCCATGCTGAATGCCCTCAGAACACTGACTTTTACCGCGACCGCCGCGCTGACTCTGTGGCCGGCGCCGGTGCTTGCCGGCCCGGTCTGTGCCACGGACGATACCGGCACCGAAGTCTGCCTTGAGCAGCCGGCCAATCGTATTGCGGCGTTGTCCCCTGGTGCCACCGAACTGGTCTGGGCCGCCGGTGCCGGAGAAAAAGTGGTCGCGGTGGTGTCCTTCAGTGACTACCCGGAAGCCGCCCAAGAGGTCACCTCCGTGGGCAGCCATACCCGCATGGATCTGGAGCGGCTGATGGAATTGCAGCCGGATCTGGTGATCGGCTGGGTAACCGGTAACCCGCCGGAACAGCTCGAAGCCCTGAGGGAACTGGGGTTGCCGGTATTCTCCATTGAGCCCCGCACCTTTGAGGCGGTATCCCACACCATCGAGCGGCTGGCTACGCTGGCGGGCACCGAAGCGGACGGGTTCGCGGAAGCCGAGCGCTTCCGCCAGGGCATCGCCGGGCTGGACCGTGAATACCGTGATGCGGAGCCGGTGCCGGTGTTCTATCAGGTCTGGGACGAACCACTGATGACGGTGAACGACGAGCATCTGATCGGCAAGGTGATTACCCTGTGTGGTGGCGTCAATGTGTTCGGTGACCTGGATCGCCTGGTGCCACGGATCAGCCCCGAGGCGGTGATCGGTGCCAACCCGGAAGCCATTCTGGCCGGTGGCATGGGGGAAGAGAACCGGCACTGGCTGACCCGTTGGGAGGCGTTTCCCGGGATCGAAGCCACCGGTCGAGACAACCTTTACTTCATTCCGCCCTCTCTGGTGCAGCGCCCGACGCCGCGCCTGCTGGAAGGCTCCCGATTGTTCTGCCAGAAACTGGACGACGCCCGTGGCAAGCGCTGACCGGAGACGACCTTCATGAGCCGGCCGTTGCTCAAGCCGCTGCTGATTCTGGCCAGCCTGGCGGCCATGGTGCTGTCGGTGGGTACCGGCAGTGTCAGCGTGGCGCCGGGGCAGGTGTTGGCGGTGCTGCTGGGGGATGGCGGCAACCTGCAGCAGACCCTGGTGCTGGAACTGCGCCTGCCCCGCACCCTGGCGGCGTTTGCCACCGGCGGGCTGCTGGCGGTGGCCGGGGCATTGATGCAGGTGCTGCTGCGCAACCCGCTGGCCGACCCCTACGTGCTGGGCCTGTCTGGCGGCGCCGCCGTGGGCGCGCTGTTGGCGATGCTGGCGGGGCTGGGTGGTTTGATCGTGTCCGGTTCGGCGTTCGCCGGCGCCATGCTGGCGACGCTGATGGTGTTTGGCCTGGCCCACGGCACCGGCAGCTGGACCCCGTCGCGATTACTGCTCACCGGTGTGGTGGTGGCCGCCGGCTGGGGCGCGGTGATCACCCTGATGCTGGCCATCAGCCCGGCTCAGCGCCTGCCGGGCATGTTGTACTGGCTGATGGGGGATGTGTCCTACGCCCGTTCGCCCTGGCCGGCGCTGGGTTTGCTGTTTCTGGTGTGCCTGCTGGTGCTGCCTCTGGGCCGCAGTCTGAACGTGCTGGCCCGCGGCCCCATGCAGGCGGCGGCCCTGGGCGTGGCGGTGCGCCCGCTGGAGTGGACGATCTACATCCTCGCCAGCCTGCTGACCGCGACCGCCGTGACCATGGCCGGCAGCATCGGTTTTGTCGGGCTGGTGGTGCCCCATATGCTGCGGTTGGTGCTGGGTAACGACCAGCGCCTGATTCTGCCGGCCTGCGCTCTGGCCGGCGGCACCTTGCTGGTGCTGGCGGACACCCTGGCGCGGGTGGTGATTGCGCCGGAGCAGTTGCCGGTGGGGGTGATTACCGCCCTGCTGGGAGTGCCCACATTCCTTTACCTGCTGTACCGGAGCCGCTGATGAATCCGTTACGGGCACAGGATCTGGTGATCGACATTCCCGGCCGCGGCGACGGCCAGCCCCTGAACTTCACTGTGGAGCCGGGGCAGGTGTGGGGTGTGCTGGGCCCGAACGGTGCCGGCAAGACCACACTGGTCCACACCCTGGCCGGGCTGCTGGCACCCCGCCATGGCACCGTGCGCCTGGGGGATCAGCCGTTGACCGCACTGCGACGGCGGGAGATTTCCCGGCAACTGGGCCTGGTGTTCCAGGACCGCCAGGACGGCTTTCCCGCCACGGTGCTGGAAACCGCGCTGATTGGTCGCCACCCCTGGTTGTCGCCGTGGCAAATGGAGTCCGGAGAAGACGAACGCCTGGCTCGCCAGGCGCTGGAAAAACTGGATGTGGGGCACCTGAGCCATCGACTGGTCAATACCCTGTCTGGCGGCGAACGCCAGCGGGTGGCCATTGCCACGGTGATGACCCAGGCGCCGGATACCTGGCTGCTGGACGAACCCACCAATCACCTGGATCTGCACCACCAGGTTTCGGTGCTGGAGCTGCTCACCGATCAGGCCCGTTGTGGGCGCTCGGTGTTCATGTGCCTGCATGACCTGAATCTGGCGGCCCGCTGGTGTGATCATCTGTTGCTGCTGTATCCCAATGGCGACGTGTGCTGGGGACCGGCGGAACGGATGCTGGTGCCCACAGCGCTGGAACGGCTCTATGGCCAGAAACTGATTACCGTGGAAGCGGATGGGGCGCCGGTGTTTGTGCCGGTCAAATCGTAGAATCCGGAAGGTCTGAGGTGATGAAAGCAACGGTACCCGCAGCAATGATTACCGCCCCCGGCTCCGGCCAGGGGAAATCCATGGTGACGGCCGCCCTCGCCAGACTGCATCGCAATGCCGGGCGAAAGGTTCGGGTGTTCAAGCACGGGCCGGATTATCTGGATCCGATGGTGTTGGAGGTCGCCTCTGGCCAGCCGGTCTACCAGTTGCACCCGTGGATGACCGGAGAAGCGGAATGCCGCTGGCGACTGGCCGAAGCCGCTCAGGACGCCGACCTGATTCTGGTGGAAGGTTCCATGGGATTGTTCGATGGCGATCCTTCCAGTGCGGACCTCGCGAAGCTGATGGGCATTCCCGCACTGCCGGTGATCGATGCCCGAGGCATGGCTCAGACCTTTGGCGCTGTGGCGCTGGGGCTGGCCAGTTTTGACCCTGAGTTGCCCGTGCGACAGGTGATTGCCAACCGCATTGGCAGCCCCCGCCACGGTGACATGTTGCGGGAAAGCTTGCCGCAGGGTATCGACCTGCTCGGGGCGATCCCCCGCAACGAGGCGATGAATATTCCGGACCGGCACCTGGGGTTGGTGCAGGCGGGTGAGCTGGGTGATCTGGATCAGCGCCTGAATGCCGCGGCAGAAGTCCTTGCCGAGGCTGGGCTGGCCGGCCTGCCGCTTCCGGTGACGCTGGAAGCTGAAGCGCCCGAAGCCCCGCCACGGTCACTGCAGGGCATGCGTATCGCCATCGCCAGGGATGCCGCCTTCAGCTTTATCTACCGCGCCAACCTCGACCTGTTGCGGGCCATGGGTGCCGAGCTGAGCTTCTTCTCACCGCTGGCCGACAACGCCCTGCCCGACACCGATGCCCTGTGGCTGCCGGGCGGTTACCCGGAACTTCACGGCGCCGCGTTGGCCGGCAATAGCGGTATGTTGGCGGCGATTCGTGCCCACCACGCCGGGGGCAAACCGCTGCTGGCGGAATGCGGCGGGTTGATGGCCTGTTGCGAGACGCTGGTCGACAAGAGCGGCGACAGCCACCGCCTGCTGGGCCTGATGCCCGGTCGTGCGGAAATGGCGGGCAAGCTTCAGGCCCTGGGCCTGCAGAGCCTGTCGATGGCGCAGGGCGAACTGCGCGGCCACACCTACCACCATTCACGCCTCGATACCGATTGGGTGCCTTTCGCCCGAACCCGCAAGCTGGCGGGTACCGAGGCCGAGCCGGTGTTCTGCCACAACGGCCTGGTGGCCAGCTATTTCCACGGTTATTTCCCGTCTGCCCCGGAACTGGTGGCCGACATATTTCGCGGGCAGGCCATACGCCCGCTTAACGACCAGGAGCCTGACCATGCGTGAACGCGCCAAAGACCCCGAACGCCATGCCCGCCGCATGGAAGCCAAGCAGAAAATCATGCAGGAGCGCATCGCCCGCGCCCAGAAAGAGCAGGGCGTGTTGCTGGTGCTGACCGGCCCTGGTAAGGGCAAGAGCAGCTCCGGTTTTGGTATGGTGGCCCGGGCACTGGGGCACGGCATGAAAGTAGGCATCGTACAGTTCATCAAGGGCGCGTTCAGTACCGGGGAGGAAGCCTTCTTCCGGGATCTGCCCAACGTGGACTACCTCGTGATGGGCCAGGGCTACACCTGGGAGACCAAGAACCGGGAGCAGGATGTGGCCGCCGCCAACGCCGCCTGGGATGTGGCCGCCGCCATGCTGAGGGACGACCGCTACGACCTGATCCTGCTGGACGAACTCAACATCGCCCTGAAGTACGACTACATTGATCTGGACCGGGTATTGGATGACCTGCAGGCCCGGCCGGAGATGCAGCATGTGGTGGTCACCGGCCGGTCCGCGCCCCAGGAGCTGGTGGACCTGGCGGACACGGTGACCGACATGGGCGTGGTGAAACACGCCTTCAAGGATCAGGGCGTGAAAGCCCAGAAAGGCGTAGAACTGTAACAGGCCGGAACCCCATGACCACACTGATGATTCAGGGCACCACCTCCGACGCCGGCAAGACCACGGTGGTGGCCGCGTTGTGCCGGTGGCTGGCGCGCCAGGGTGTATCGGTGGCGCCGTTCAAGCCCCAGAACATGGCGCTGAACAGTGCCGTCACAGTGGATGGCGGCGAGATCGGCCGCTCCACCGCCCTGCAGGCCCTGGCCTGTGGTCTGGAACCCCACAGCGACATGAACCCGGTGTTGCTCAAACCCCAGAGTGACCGGGGCGCCCAGGTGATTCTGCGGGGCAAGGTCCATGGCAATATGGACGCGCTGGACTATCACGCCTACAAGGCGGAAGCGATGGGGTCGGTGATGGCCGCCTGGCGGGATCTGAGTGCGCGCTATGACGTGATCATCGCCGAGGGCGCCGGCAGCCCCGCCGAGATCAACCTGCGCACCAATGACATTGCCAACATGGGCTTCGCCGAGGCGGCGGACTGCCCGGTGCTGCTGGTGGGCGATATCGACAAGGGCGGCGTCTTTGCGCAACTGGTGGGCACCCTGGAGCTGATCTCCGACAGTGAACGGGCTCGCACCCGGGGATTTATCATCAACCGTTTCCGCGGCGACATCGCCCTGCTGGAACCGGGGCTGGAGTGGCTGGCCGAGCGCACCGGCAAACCGGTGGCCGGGGTGCTGCCCTACCTGCACGGGCTGGTGATCGACGCCGAAGACAGCGTGGGTACCAGCGGCCACAGCGAGGCCGGTGCCCTGAATGTGATCGTGCCGGTGCTGCCCCGCATCAGTAACCACAACGACTTCGACCCCTTGCGCCTGCACCCGGGGGTTAATCTGCAGTTCATCGGACCCGATCAGCCGATTCCGTCAGCCGACCTGATTCTGTTGCCCGGCAGCAAAAGCACCCGCCACGACCTGCAGTGGTTGAAGGCGCAGGGCTGGCCCGAGGCCATCCGCAAACACCTGCGCTACGGCGGCAAGGTGTTTGCCACCTGCGGCGGCTTTCAGATGCTGGGCACCGCAGTGGACGACCCGGACGGACTGGAAGGCGAGGCCGGCCGCACCGAAGGCCTGGGCCTGCTCGACATGACCACCCGCATGGTCGCGGGCAAACAGCTGAAGACCGTGGCCGGCAGGCTCGCCCTCGGCGCGGACGAAGCCCGATTCACCGGTTACGAAATGCACAACGGCGTGACCACCGGGCCGGCCCTGGCGTGCCCTTTTGCGTTGATGGATGGTCACCCGGACGGCGCCATCAGCGAGGATGGCCAGGTGGCGGGCACCTACGTGCACGGTATTTTCGATCAACCGGACGCCTGCCGCGCGATCCTGCAGTGGGCCGGACTGGAGGCGAGCACCGAACTGGCCGCCGCGGCCGTGAACTATCAGCAGCACCGGCACCAGCAACTGGACCGGTTGGCGGATCTGGTGGAAGAGCATCTGGATACCGACTGGCTGCGCGACCTGCTGGGCCTTGGAAAACAGGACACTCAACACCCATGAGCGATCACAACCGACCTTTCAGCGACGACGAGCGGGATGGCCTCTACCGCGCCATCTACGAACGGCGGGACGTGCGCTCCCAGTTCCTGCCGGATCCGATCCCGGCGGAGGTGCTGGCCCGGCTGCTCAACGCCGCCCACCACGCACCATCGGTGGGGTTCATGCAGCCCTGGGATTTTATCGTGATCGACAGCACCGAGGTGCGACAGGTCGTTCTCGACAGTTTCGAGGAAGAAAACCGCAAAGCCGCGGATAACTACAGCGGCGAGCGCAACACTCGCTACAAAAGCCTGAAGCTGCAGGGCATTCTGGAAAGCCCTATCAACCTCTGCATCACCTGCGACCGCAGCCGCGGCGGCACCCATGTGCTGGGCCGCAACTCCATCGTCGAGACCGATCTGTTCAGCACCTGCCTGGCGGTGCAGAACCTGTGGCTGGCTGCGCGGGCGGAGGGCATCGGCGTGGGTTGGGTCAGCATTCTGGATCAGCACCAGCTTGCCCGCACGTTGCAGCTGCCGGAGCAGGTGTATCTTCTGGCCTATCTCTGCCTGGGATACGTCAGCGAGTTCCTGGATCAGCCGGAGCTGCAGGCCAAAGGCTGGCGCTCGCGATTACCGCTGGAAGAACTGGTGCATGGTAACGGCTGGGGCCAGCCAATCGACAATGCAGCGCTGAGCGCGGCGATCAAAACCCGGCAGGAAGACTGAACACGCCCGAAGCGCTGCGCCCGCCGGGGAGGTCAGGCTCCGCCGGCAAGGCCCAGCAACAGCACCAGTTCGGCGAACACCACGCTGGCTCCCAGGGTGTCACCGGTATAACCCCCCAGCTGTTTCTGCAGGTACAGGCCCCAGGCTGCGGCGACACCGGCGGTGGCTACCACACTCCAGAGCAGGATGCCGACCGCGAATCCTGCAAGCAGTGCCGCCGCAACAGCAGTAAACGCAGCGGCGTAAAGCAGCCGGGTGCGGGAGAAATCGTCCGCCACCGGTTTACTCTTGCTCTTGTCCGGATCGGTAACATACGGCAGGAACGCCATGATCAGCAGCGGCGCAAGCCGGGCTACCATGGGTGACAACAGCAACGCCAGCCACACCACCCGGGAATCGGCCAGCAAGGCCACTTTCAGCGCCAACGCAACGATCAGCGCCACCGTGCCGTAGGTGCCGATGCGGCTGTCTTTCATGATCCGCAGCCGGGCTTCCAGCGAGTAGCCACCGCCAAGCGCATCCACGCTGTCGGCCAGCCCGTCCTCGTGAAAGGCTCCGGTAATCCACAGGTGAAACCCGATGACCAGAACCAGGCACACCAGCGGGCTCCAGACATGGGCCAGCGCGAGATAGAGCCCGGCGTAGATCCCCCCGAGCAACAGACCAACCACCGGAAAGTACACGGCGCTCTGATTCATCAGGCGATCGGAGTAATCGATGCGAACCAGCATGGGAATACGGCTGAGGAATCCAACGGCCAGCCAGAAGGCCTGCCATTCTCTGCTGATGATCTGCTTCATGGTCGCTGGGCTTTTGGCTCTTGATTGGATGGCAGGGTTCTGTGGAGTGCAGTGTAACACCGCCATGACTTACTCGTGACTGAACACCGTCGGCAACTTGCGGTTGTTCGCCAGATGACTCAGCCAGGCGTTGACCTCTTCCGCCCCCATGGATTCCGGGTGGCGTTTGTCGTGGAACCGGATAAATTCCCGCACCCAGTTGCAGTAGGTTTTCTCCGTGCGGTAAGCCAGGTGCCGGGCGCGAATGAATGCGCGGAAACGATCCATGAACCGGGTCGGGATAGCTGGCAGCGGGACTGGAATGTCATCCATGAATACAAGTCCTGTTGAGTGCTGTATATCCATACAGTTTATGTGGGGCTTATGGCATTGGCAACTGGAAAAATGATCATTGCGACCATGAACTAGGTGAGTTTGTGGAAATCCGTAATTTTCCTTTTCCAATCAGTGGGGTGGAGAGGTGCCCGAAAAAGTGGATAGTGGTCTTGGTGATCATTTTTGTTTGGGACGGCTGTCAGGAAGACGGCCGGAACTTATTGACTTTATAGGGTTTTCTGCCTAGTTTTGGGGGATTATTGAATTGAGATATGAGTCATGGGAAAAGTGATCATTCAGACTCATATACAAATGTTATATCCGAATGGAAAATCATGCTCAGGTGTAAGAGTTGTAACGCAAAACTAGAAAAGGCAGGCACCGTGAAGCTCAATGCTGCCCCTTACGTGGGCTATCCCTTTGGCGCTTTTACATGGACCGGAGACAGCCGGAGTCAACGCTCTCTCTTGCTGCTCATTCTCAGTATTGCGCTTGCTGCCATTTTTCAAAACGTCGTGAGTGTATGTGGAGTGCTCGTTTGTTTGGGGTATCACATACTTGTTGTCAACGATCCCAAGCAGCTTTACAAATGCCTATCTTGTCCAAAAATCTATGTCGGGCATGGGTTGTTAGAGTTTCGCCGGGATGACGACTTGTATATCTGATATAACCAAGCCAGTCACGGCGACGCCTACTACATTGCGGCTTCGCCTCCATTCCGCAGCCGCGCGTGCTGAGCGGCGTTAGGGCTGGTCGTAGTGCCCTCCAATGGCGAAAATATAAACGGATTTGTCGTCGAATCGGTATATGAGCCTGTCCTTCTGTGAGATGCGTCTTGACCACAAGCCTGATAGATTGTGTTTAAGCGGTTCAGGTTTTCCGATGCCTGTTGATGGGTCGTCAGAGCGGAGCATCTCTTTCAGCAATTTGCAGAGTGCTTTGTGCAGCTTTTTGTCTTTCTCTCGCATCTTTTCGTAGGCTTCCCAAGTGCTACCCTCAAATACCAGTGATCTCATTCATCTGCTCATCAGTAGGTGTGTAGCCTTGGCCGCGGCCGTGAGTATCGAGGGAAGTCGCGATCTGTTGCATCAGATCTTGGTTCTGAAGAACATGCAGGGTTTCTTGCTCTCTTTCCCAGTCCTCAGCGCTCATAATCACGAAAGCCTCTCCGGCCCGACGCGTCACCTTGAGGGGTTCGTGCCTGCTAATAACCTGTTCGACAAGGCTTTTTAGATTGTCTCTGAATTTGTTTACACTAATGATATCCATGACTCCACCTTTGTGTACGGAAACTCCGTACAACTATAGCGTAATAGCACTAACAAGGCCAGTCACGGCGACGGCTACTACATTGCGGCTTCGCCTTCATTTCGTAGCCGCGCGTGCTGAGCGGCGTTGGGCAGCATTAGAGAGGTTCATTACCTGTCAGGTAATTGCTTGATATGTTCGCTTACGCCCAGAATCTGCTATCTCCGTTAAAAACTAGGCAGCGCAATGACTAACCAGCAGCAACCGTTCTGGCAACGGACAATGTTTCTAATCGGCGTGAGCTTGCTGTTTACACATGAGCTTGATGCCATGACACATGAAGAGTGGAAGCTGCTGCCTTTGACCAGTCGGCTAAACTCTGACATTGGTCGCCTCGTTTTTGTCATCGCACATGTTCCAATTTTCGCATTAGTTCTCGGATGGCTTACCAGTCAAATTCCCAGACGCGTTGCTAGCGCACAGTTTTGGATAGCTCTATTTTTAGTAGTTCATGCGGTTCTACATCTAGCTTTTAGTGGTCAACCGGAATATTCCTTCAACGGGATTCTATCTAATATCTTAATCTTTGGTGCCGCGCTTTGCGGAAGCGCGTATTTATGGGGCTGTCGGAGGAATAACGGGGCTCGATGATGCAGAGTAATTTGTATCCCGAGCCCAATGTACCGGAGCATGCCGCCCAGCAAGTTGTTGTAGTTCGTTCCGGCCTGCGGCCTCCACCGGACGCCCCTAAACAAAAGCGTTATGCACAAACGGAGACACTATGAACATCAAGGATGATTGGAAAAAGGTGAAGTCAGTTTTAGAGCAGGGTCAGGCTTCGACGGTTTACTGCTCGATCGCAACGGTGAACCCCGACGGCACACCCCACATCACGCCAGTTGGCACTGTTTTCCTTCACGATGATCAGAGCGGGTACTTTTTTGATCACTACGCTGAGGCGCTGGGTAAAAACATCGATCAGAACCCGAATGTTTGCATCATGGCAGTCAACGCCGGTCGATTCTTTTGGCTAAGGTCTCTGCTCAAAGGCCGTTTTGTTGCTCCGCCGGGCGTGAGACTTTACGGCAAGGTCGGACGAATGCGTGAAGCCACGCCCGAAGAAATCGAGAAGATAGAAAAACGGGTTAAGCCATCTCAGTGGATGAAGGGGGCGAGGCTGCTCTGGAGTGATTTCACCCACGTTCGAGACATTGAATTTACCCATTACAAGCCAATCACTTACCCTGTGATGATGGATGGTATGTGGCCGGAGCATGCATAACCAGTAGTCAACGGCACGCCAACTACGCTGCGCTTCGTTGCCGCCCATTACCACCGGCGTTATGTTTCCATGCGTATTCCAGACCAAAGTTGCCACTGATTCCAGACGAATCCTGCCACCCATTCCACGCGAAAGCTGCCACTGATTCCACGGCAAAGCTGCCACCCCGGCAGGCTGCCTGACTTCCCCATCAAAACGTTCGACGCGGGATAACTAACGGTACTCTGACCCTTTTCATCCGGAGAGGGTCAGATGCCAGCGAAGAGGTTATCCATGCGTAAGATCAAAGAAGTCCTTCGCCTCAAGTGGGAGCGAGGGCTGAGCAACCGTCAGGTTGCGGCGGCCTGCGGTATCAGCCGTCCCACCGTGAGCGAATACCTGCGCCGTATGTCTGAAGCCGGTCTGAGCTGGCCGTTGCCAGCGGACCTGGATGAGGCGCATCTGGAGCAGTTGCTGTTCCCGCCACCACCGGACCTGCCGGCACAGGCCAGGGGTATACCCAACTGGCAACACATCCGTGACGAACTTGCGGGCAAGAATGTCACCCTGTTCCTGCTGTGGCAGGAGTACCGGCAAGCCAACCCGGACGGTTATCAGTACAGCTGGTTCTGCGAGCACTACCGGGCCTGGCGGGGCAAGCTGGACCTGGTAATGCGCCAGGACCATCGGGCCGGTGAGAAGCTGTTCGTGGACTATGCCGGCCAGACCGTGCCCGTCATTGACCGCACCACCGGAGAGATCCACGAGGCACAGGTCTTTGTGGCGGTGATGGGCGCATCCAATTACACCTACGCCGAAGCCACCTGGAGCCAGACATTGCCGGACTGGATCGGCTCTCACACCCGGGCCTTCCAGTACCTGAAGGGAGTGCCGGAATTAGTGGTCCCCGACAATTTGAAATCGGGCGTTACCAAGGCTCACCGGTACGAGCCGGACCTCAATCCAACTTACCAGGATATGGCTGCCCATTATGGGATCGCCATCGTCCCCACGCGCGCCCGTAAGCCCCGCGACAAGGCCAAGGTGGAAGGGGGTGTATTGATCGTCGAGCGCTGGATCCTGGCGGCGTTGCGCCATCACCAGCATTTCTCCCTGGGGCAACTCAACGCCACCATCCGTGAGCTGCTGGAGAGGCTGAACACCCGACCCTTCCGCAAGTTGCCCGGCTGCCGGCGTGACCACTTCGAACAGTTGGACAAACCGGTGCTACAGCCATTGCCCACAGAGCCGTATGTCTACGCGGAGTGGAAAAAAGCCCGGGTCCACATCGACTACCACGTGGCCATCGACGGGCATTACTACTCGGTGCCCTACACCCTGATCAAGAAAGAGGTGGAGGTTCGCATCACTCACAACACCATCGAATGCTTTTACCGGGGCCCGGTGGCGACGCCCGGACCCTGTACCGGTCCATCCAGAGAGTGCTGGCGCTGCCGCCGGAAACCCGCATCTTCCTGTGCCACGACTACAAGGCGCCGGAACGGGAAACCTATCAGCACATGACCACGGTGGCGGACCAGCGACGGCAAAACGTGCACGTTCATGAGGGCATCACCGAAGACGAGTTCGTGCGGATGCGTACCGAACGGGATGCCACCCTGGACATGCCCCGGCTGATTCTGCCGTCGGTACAGGTCAATATGCGAGCCGGCCACCTGCCGCCGGCGGAAGACAACGGGCAGGTGTACCTCAAAGTGCCGGTCAATCTGTTCTGAGCTGCCCATGAACCTGCAACGTTACCTTCCGCTGCTGCAATGGCTGCCGCAGTATCGTAAAGAGCAAGCGGTCAGCGACCTGATGGCAGCGGTGATCGTTACCGTTATGCTGATTCCCCAGTCGCTGGCGTATGCCTTGCTGGCCGGGTTGCCCGCACAAGTGGGCCTGTACGCCAGCATTCTGCCGCTGGTGCTCTACGCGGTGTTCGGCACCAGCCGCACTCTGTCGGTTGGCCCGGTGGCGGTGGTGGCGCTGATGACGGCGGCGGCGCTGGCACCGATTGCCGCGCCCGGCAGCCCGGAGTACCTGGCGGGCGCGGTGCTGCTGGCGGTTATGTCAGGCCTGATGCTGACGGCCATGGGGCTGATGAAGCTGGGGTTTCTGGCGAACTTCCTCAGCCACCCGGTGATTTCCGGCTTTATCACCGCCTCGGGGCTGGTGATTGCCGCCAGCCAGCTCAAGCATCTGCTGGGCATTGAAGGGTCTGGCCACAATCTGCTGGAGATTGGCGGATCGCTGGCGGGCAATCTGGGCCAGACTCACGGGCCAACGTTGCTGATGGGGGTCGGCACCCTGCTGTTCCTGATATTTGCCCGCACCCACCTCAAGTCATTACTGGTGCGGCTTGGCGCCGGTACCCGGGCGGCCGACATCGCCACCAAAACCGCGCCGATTTTTGCGGTTCTGGTGACCACTCTGCTTGCCTGGGGGCTGGGCCTCGGGGCTCAGGGCGTCAGCCTGGTGGGCCAGGTGCCCTCCGGGTTGCCGCAGCTGACCCTGCCAACCATGGACGTTGCGGTCTGGAAACAACTGGCAGTAGGTGCACTGCTGATCAGCGTTGTAGGCTTTGTGGAGTCGGTATCGGTGGGGCAGACGCTGGCGGCCAAACGGCGTCAGCGCCTGGACCCGGACCAGGAACTGATCGGCCTTGGCGCCGCCAATCTGGGCACGGGTTTTTCCGGTGGCATGCCGGTGACCGGCGGATTCTCCCGCTCAGTGGTGAACTTTGATGCCGGCGCACAAACGCCGGCGGCGGGGGCCTACACCGCGGTGGGGATCGCGCTGGCAACGCTGGTGCTGACGCCGGCCATCGCCTATCTGCCGACCACGACGCTGGCCGCCACGATCATTGTCGCCGTGGCGACACTGATCGACTTTCCGGCGTTGCGGCGCACCTGGCGTTACTCCCGCCCCGACTTCGGCGCCATGCTGGCGACCATCGTGCTGACCCTGGTGCACAGTGTGGAGGCGGGCATCGTGGCCGGCGTGGGCCTTTCCATCGGCCTGTTCCTGTATCGCACCAGCCGGCCCCACAGTGCGGTGGTCGGGCGGGTGCCGGGCACCGAGCATTTCCGCAATATCCAGCGTCATCAGGTGGAAACCAGCCCGCAGGTGACCTTTTTGCGAGTCGACGAGAGCCTGTACTTTGCCAATGCCCGCTTTCTGGAGGAAACCGTGATGGATCTGGTTACCCGCCAGCCGCAGCTGAAAGACCTGGTGCTGGTGTGCCCCGCCGTTAACCTGATCGATGCGTCAGCGCTGGAGAGTCTGGAAACCATCAATGAGCGTATGACCGATGCAGGTGTGCGTTTGCACCTGTCTGAGGTCAAGGGGCCGGTGATGGACCGGTTGAAAAACACCCAGTTGCTCAGCCGCCTGGGCGGTCAGGTGTTCCTGAGTACATTCGAAGCCTGGCGCGCACTGGTGGCGCCGGCGGAGATGCCGCTTACCAGCGCACGCTGATACACTGAGTGCCCGGTCGAAGAGGGTGAATCACTCATGGGCATGACGGACAATCTGTTGTCCACCACTCAGCTGATTGTCACCGCACTGCTGTTTGTCGGGGTATTGGTGTTGGCGGTCCGTCAGGTGGATTGGCGTGCTCTGCACAAGGACACCGCGCTGCAGCACTCGTTCTTCGGGGCGGCCGTGGTGCTGGGGTTTCTCTGGCAGCTCCGGGCCGGGCTGTCGCCGGGCCTGTCGATCCACGTGTTCGGCATCACCGTGGTCACCCTGATGCTGGGCTGGGGCCTGGCCGTTCTGGCGGGCCTGTTGGCGCTGGTGATCACGGTGATCACCGGGCGAGAGCCATTGCTGATGTTTGCTGCCAACGGTCTGGTCACGGTGATGGTGCCGGCCCTGGTCAGCCACGGCATCATGCTGTGGGAGCGCCAGCGCAATTTCCGCAATTTTTTCGCCTATATCTTTTTCTGTGGCTTCTTCGGTGCCGGCATCGCCGTGGCGTGCGCCGGGCTGGTGATGTGCATGATGTTGTGGACCGCTGGTGTGTATGACTTCAGCGAGCTGGTCCATGAATACATTCGCTACCTGCCGCTGTTCATGATTCCGGAGGGATTCGCCAACGGTGCCTTTGTGACCGGGCTGATGGTGTTTCACCCGGATCGGCTCACCACGCTGGACCAGCGGCGATACCGGTAAAGCAAACGATCGAAAAAACAAAACCCGCTTCCTTGCGAAAGCGGGTTTTGCATCAGCCCCCGTTTCCGGGGTATTCAGGCGCCGGTATTAACGGACGCCGGCACGTCTCAGCGCCGCCGGTGTAAACTCGTTGGAGCGGGCTTTCACGTTGAAGGTGTAGGGGTCGTCTTCTTCGTTGGTCAGACCCAGGGCTAGGTAGCGACCGGAAAGCAGGTCGTACAGGGTTTCAACGGCGTAACTGGGCACACCGATGTCGTAGCCCTGCACCATGTGCGCTTCCGCCACGCGCCACAGTTCGCCGCGGCCGTCGTAGTGGTCGATCACAGCAATCTGCCAGGAATCCTCATCCACGTAGAAGTCACGCTGGCCATAGATATGGCGCTCGCCGTCCTTCAGCTTGGCGCGAACGTGCCACACCCGGTGCAGTTCATAGCGCAGCAGCTCCGGATTGAGGTGGCCCGGCTGCACGATGTCGTCATAGCTCAGGCTCCGGTCGGTCAAGCGGTAGGAGTTGTAGGGAATGTACATCTCCTTCTTGCCCACCAGTTCCCAGTCGTACCGATCCGGTGCGCCGTTGTAGAGGTCGAAGTTGTCGGTGGTGCGCTGGCCGTCGGCCGCGGTACCGGGGCCGTCATAGGCGACCTGGGGGGCACGGCGCACCCGGCGCTGGCCGGAGTTGTACAGCCACGCGCGGCGGGCCTCTTCAACCTGGTCCAGGGTCTCGTGAACCAGCAGGACGTTACCGGCCAGGCGTGAGGGCGCGGTGATCACCTGCTTGAAGTAGAACAGCACGTTGTCGTCCTTGCCCGGCTCGTAGTCAGCCAGGGCGACGCGGTCGGCCAGGTGCTCGGCGAATTTCACCGGGCTGAAATCACCGTTGGCCTGGGGCGTGACCTGCGCCACGTTGCGGATGATGGAGCCGCCCCGATAACGGGTGATGTGATTGAAAATGACCTCAACCCCCTTCTTCGGAATCGGGAAAGGCACGCCGGTCTGGTAATTCTGGAGGCCGTTGCCATCGGCGGTCAGTGAGACCGTGGTAGCGTTTTCCGCGGCCTTTTTCATCAGCCTGTCCGGGTAGGCACCGGTACGCCGGGTCTGGTACACCGGAATGAAGAAGCTGTCATAGGCTTCGATTGTGGCAACCTGGCCCGGCGAGAGCCGGTCCTTGTATTCATCGACATTGCTCTGGTCGATCTTGAACAGCAGTTCGTCGTCCGGGAACGGATCCGGGTAGATTCCCTCCTGTGGCTGGTCTACCGGCGGCGAGGTCAGCCCGCCGGTCCATTCCGGGATTTCATCACCGTTACCGGCCTTTTCGGCGCCGATGGGGGTGAGTTCTTTGCCGAGCTTCGCCGCTTCCTCGGCGGAGACCGCCGCAAGGGCTGCTCCCGAGGAAAACAGGCACATGGCAATGGCGCTGCCAATGAGGTGTTTACGGTAGTTATTCACAAGTGACTCCTTTGTGATGGTGGTTCGTGAATCAGAATGAGTAGGAAACGCTGGCCGCAACAAAGTCCCGGTCCGATATTTCGTTGTAATCACCGCCGAAATAGGAGGTGTAGCTGATGGAGGCGGAGTAGGTGTTCTGGTAGTTGGCGTCCAGACCCAGACTCACCGACTTGTTGCCTTCCTTGAAGTTGCCGCCCGGATCCGGGGCATAGCCCTCGACGTCGTGGGTGAAGAACAACTTCGGCAGCAGGTTGATGCCAGCAATGGCGTTGGAGTAATCCAGCGCGAACAGAGTCCGGTAACCCCAGGAGAACGACGTGGTGAAACCGTCAGAGCCACAATTGGTGGGGTTGATGTTCAACCGTGTGGTTTCGTCCCCGGGGCCCTGGCTACACAAATCGCCGGAGAAGGACTCGCCGTCCACGGGTACCGGGCCGACACCAAAGAGACCTGACCGCCCATAGCGGGCTTCACTTTTGTTCGGCAGATCGTGCACATAGGTGGCGCCAATTTCGGCAATGGCGATCAGTCGGCTGGCACCGAACACGCGGTCGACAAAGTGGATCAGTGTCGCCTGGGCCTGAGACACGTTATACCGGTCGTACCCGTCAACGGCCTTGCCGGCATAATTGAAGTCGGGGTCGTCGTCCCGAACCTGCTGCTCCAGCTTGCTGACCACCTGGCCGTCCGGGCCGCGTTGCTGCAGGCCGCCGTAGATCAGCTCAAAGGTGTTCCACTGAATCGGCATGTTGGGGCGAAAGCTGTACTCGGCGCCCAGCGAGGTGCCGGTGGGCAGCGTGGTGTTGATACTGATGCCGTACAGATCAATGCCTTTCGGGTAGTCAATAAAGTAGCTGGGAAAGCGGGTGAACGGCTCGTTGGGATCATTGATCTGGTTTGCCGTCGGGCTCTCCGGGTTGTTGACCACGCCGCTGATGTAGGGCAAACGGCTGTGGTAGCGGATGTAGTAGAAACCCAGTTCGGAGTCGAGTGCCGGCACAAACCAGCGCACGGCGGCACCGAACTGGTCTTTGTCTCCGGGCTCCACATCACCGCGCCGGGGCGCAATAAAGCCTTCCTCAAACGCTTGGGAGTCCGGTACCTGGCCGGCCAGAAGTACCGGGCCACAGCCATCGGCTGCCACATCCGCCGACGAGAAGTAAGTGCCGCAATCATCCACCTTGAACGGTTCCCATTCGGTCTGGACGAAGGCCTCGATGTTGATTTCCGGCGTGATGCCGACCGAGGTGTACAGCATGTTGACCGGCAACAGAACGTCTTTGAGTTCGGCACCGGGCGTGCGGAACGCCGGCACATCGATCGGGTTGATCGTGTTGATACCACCGAGGATAAAGGTGCTCTCGCCCCAGCTCAGCACCTGGCGGCCGTAACGTACCGAAATCGGGGTGTTGCCGGCGTACCAGTCGGTGAAGATGTAGGCGTCCAGCAGGTCTGCGCCGGCGGCATTGTCTTTGGCCTCCGGGTTGAGTTTGCGGCGTTGCCCGACGGGATCCACGGCGCGCTCGTTATCCTTGAGCTCGAAATCGTAGTAGTAGCTGCCACGGATCAGCGCGCCGATCCGGGTGAGGTAATCGCTGTCCGGGCTGTAGTCCAGGAACAGTTCGGAGCGCCCCCGCAGGATCTGCGAGTAGGGGTCACCCTTCTCGAAGTTGAGGTTGCCGTCATCAAAGTTGTTGGAGGATGCGCCGGTGTTGCTGTACGCAAATTCTGGTCCCAGGTTGCCCTGGGTGATCAGGTCCGGGTCCTGATCCTCAACGCGCACGCCGATGCCTGCGGTCAGGGTGGTGCTGAAAGAGGCATCGATGCCATAGAGGTCAAAATCAAAGGCCATGGCGGAGGTTGACACCATGGTCGACAGCGCTGCAGTCGCCAGCGACAGTCGGGTTCGGGTAAAGCGGGAAGAAGTTCTTGTTGTCATTTCTACTGCTCCAGTTCTTTTATTCTTGGGGCCCCGCACGCTGAGCGTTGCGGGGCCCGGGGGCGACGTTTCAGCGTTGCCGTCAGATCAGTCCACCAAAGAGGCCGCCGCCAAGCAGCCCGCCGTCATCGCTGTCATCGCCGCCGTCGCCGGATTCGTCACCGTCAGCAGGCTCGGCGCCGCCGTCGGTGGCACCGTCACACTCCGCATCGCCCGGCGAGTTGCCCACGTCCTGCACCACACAGTCGTTGGTCACGTCCACGGTAAACGGGGTGTCGGCGTCCACGCGGCTGCGGAACAGGGCCACCAGTTGCGTGGTCATCTCGTCAAACACCGCGCTGGAGCTGAACGGGTCAGAGCCTTTCTGGCCGGCAGAGATCGGGTTGCCGTGGGAGCCTTCCAGGTAGCGGGTAATGATCGGGCGGGTGCCGTCATCGCTGCCATCTTCGTTGTCGATGCTGACGGCGCCCATGAAGCGGGCCATGGGGTCGGTGCCGGTCAGTGGCGCAGGGCGGCTGTCGATCTGGAAGCCCGTTGAGGTCACCAGTTCCAGTGGGCCCTGATCGTAAAGCTGATCGTCAGCGGCGTTGGGAATCGTGGCGTCTGACGGGCGATCGGCATCGCCTTCAAGACCGACGATGGACGTCAACAACGTGGCCTCGTTGCCGCTTTCCTGGAACAGCGGCGCAAAGGCGACCGGGTCGGTGGAGTCCAGCAGTGCCTGGAACACGTTGAAATAGATGTTCAGCTCGGTTCTGCCCTGAGCCAGCAAGCCCTCAGACGCCGCATCAAGACCCGGCAGCAGCACCGGGGCGATGGTCTCACGGGAGTTTTCCGCGATGCGCGAGAACTGGCCGCCGGTGTTGAACAGGATCGACCCCAGAATCGGATTCAGGTCGGGGTTGTCCTGTGCCGCCAGATTGTTGATGACCGGATAGGGCACACCGCCCATGCCGCTCAGTGAATGGCTGATGAAGTACACGCGGTCGGTGTTCATGCTGGTCTCGTCGTCGCAGTCGCCGTCCGCCGCGCACTGATTGATGGCCGCTTCAATGGCCGGCAGCAGGGCGTTGATGTTCAGCAGATCCAGCGCACCCTGACGCATGTTGTCGCGGGTGTTGGCAAAGTTGGTGAAGTTGAGGAACAGGCTGCCCGACTCCGGATTGGCCACCTGGTCCCTGGCCACGGCCTGCATGGCATCGTTGGCGGTAAAACCGAAGTGCCTCTCGGTGGCGTCGGCAGACGCACCTGGCTGCTGGGAGATCTCGACCATACCGGGGGTTGTTGCGGGGTCGTCCTCATCCCGAGCACTGGTGGCGGCTTCGCCGAACACACCGTTCAGGGGCATGTCGATACCGACAGTGATAAAGCAGTTGTCGCTGTTGCTCGGAGCGCCACCACTATCTGCGAGGCAGAGCAGGGCCGCGGCGGTGGCCATCGGCAGGATGGCTGAGCGGTCCTGGGTAGCGGCGTGCTGGTAGATAATCACCGGGTAGCCTTCTGGAGGCGGGCCACCGAAGGTCGGGTTGGTGTCGGGCGTGCCAACGATAATCGGAATCTTGGTGTCTGCCCGCTTCTGGATAAATGGAAAGCGGTAGCTCACCCGATTGGACGTGGCTTGTGGCAGGTCAGTGTTGGAGCTGAAGTCCGCCGGCTGCCATGAACCAGTCTGCAGTGGACTGCCATCGGCGCCACTGGGCAATTGCTGATAGTAGGGCAGTGTGATTTCGCCCTCGTAGACCTGAAGGTCGATGTCATCGATCACGATCAGATTGGCCTGCTGGCCCAACGACGGATTGATTTCACGCCCCAGTTTCTGGCTGAAGAAACGCACCGGTGATGGCTCGCCGGATGCCGGGTCGTAAGCGGAAGGAATATCCAGAATGTCGGCGGCGTCGGCTGCCAGTTCAGCAGCCCGGGCGGAGACATTTACCGAGTCTTCCACAGCCTGGGTGGCGGTCGCCTGCAGAATGAACGCCAGCCGGCGGTCGTCGTCCTCGGAGGCCACCAGGTCGCTGTACCGCACGCTCATGGCGTTTTCGTTAGCCGCGGCCAGGGTATCGGCGAGTTCGGCGTCGAACAGGCGGTAGGTTTCATCCGTCAGCAGGTCAAAAATGCGCGCGTTGATTTGCTGATCTTCGTTGGACGCGCCACTCAGCGGCTGGCCGGACAGGTTGAAGTCGCCGGCCACCATCCCATTCAGTACCGCCTGTTTGCGGTCGATGAGCAGGTGGTTGCGGAACCAGCTGGCAGGTGCGGCGTTGGCCAGCAGAATATCCTCCACCGCCGTGGTGGTGAAGCTGATGGCGAAGGTTACATCGTCAAACGTGGGTATGGCGGCCGCGCTCAGCCCACTGTCGCTGCGTACCTGGCGTTTGAAGTCGAAGAAGTCAGAGCCCAGTGCCCGCGCAGGCAGCATGGAGTCGCGGAAGGGCTGAAGCGCCGGGTTGCTCAGCACAAAGTCGGGATCGGACGCGGTCTGGAACCGGATTTCCTGAACCAATGGGTCGCCATTTTTGTCCAGAATATCGTTGCTCAGCACCACCGCGTATTTGGTTTTCGGTTTCAGCGGTTGAACCGGAAGAATGCGGATAGCGTTGTTTTCGGCACCGCCGGCGGCGCCAGCCGGACCGTTGGCATCTACCGTAATGATTTCGATGCGGAAACGCCGTTCCAGCAATTCCTGATAAATGGCCTCAGCGGCTGCTGTATCGCCCTGCGCTTCCAGGCGCTTGGCGTGGCGGTACTGTTCAGCGGCGACCACGCCACCGACTTCCCGTGGTTGCTGGAAGACAGCGTCACCGCTGGGGTATTCGATTTCCAGCACGAACACGTTCTGGTCCGGGTTGGGAACGACCTCACCGTCCACCTCAACAAAGTTGCGGGCGTCCAGGGTCTGGTTCGGATCCAGGCTGTCGCTGATCTTGATGTCAAAAGGCGCCAGCACGGAGTTGCCGTCAACGAAGCCCAGCCCGGTGGTGACCGGGTTGGTGGGGTCGGTGCCGTTGAGCATGGTGCCGTCGTTTTCCTGGTTCAGGAAAAACAGCGGATCGCTGGGAAGCGGGAACTCGGTATCCAACGGACGAAAGATGGGCTTGGTGCCATCCTGACTGAATCTGGGGTTATCGATCTCGAAGATCGGGTCGGCGTTCTTTCCGGTCTGGCCGCCACTGTCGAGGCAACCCGCTAGCACGGTACTACCTGCAACAACCGCCAGGAGCGATTTCTTATTGAAACTGACCATCTTGGTACCTTTCCGATTGTTATTGTCGTTCGAGGCGGTGGCCGCCTCTGAACCAGAACGCACGGCGTTTGGAAAAGGTTCCAGAAAAATGTCAATAAGATGTTTGTAGTGAATTGTGCGTAGTGAGGTGGAGCCGGGATTTTCCGCATTGGCGACCGGGAATTGATCCGGTGTGGCCGTAGTTCGTATCTAGCTGTAACCAGGTTGGATGTTGCGTGCTTTATCGAGAGCCAGGTTGTGAGTCTTCGGATGGCGGTTGCCCGTTTTCGACAGACGGCGGGTAACGTTAGCCCCGGGTGGAACCATGCCACCCGGGGCTTTTTTTGGTCATCAAGAATGCGTGGGCTGTACTACACTCTAGCCCGACAGCTGGAGTCAGCGGGTCGGCCAATAACGTTGCATTTCAACGAACAGGAATGAGGCACTCCAGGTGATCAGCACCAGCCCGGTCAGTGCCTCGATGCCGGTGAGAAAACGCAGGACGCCCATGGCCTCAATATCGCCATAACCGAGGGTGGTGAATGTGGTGAAGGAGAAGTAGGCGCAGTCCAGCAGACTGCCGCTGAAATTGCCGGCGAGTTCGCCCCAGCCCTCAGCGTGGTGCATGAAGTAGAAGGCCGATGCGAAAATCCAGACCTAGAACGTATGGGTTGCAAGAATGCCCAGCACGCCGGTGACCAGGCGGAAATGGTGGCTCTGGCGCATCCTCGCCAACACGCCGCTGAGGCGTAGCAGGGCTTCGTTGTGAATGACCACCACCACAACCACGATGAGTGCGTTGATCAGGGTCGCATTCAGCAGATGGAGCTGCTCGGTTAACGCCAAGAGTGTCGTTCTCCGTTGGTGCCGTGGCGGGGTGCTGTGGTAAAGATCACGCTGTGCACAGGCCGCAGAGATGAGATCCCATCGATCCAATGACACGTTCTGATTGTATTCTGATTGTATAGTAGCGTGAGTTGAACCGCCCACGGGGCATTATTCACATTAGCCGGCCAGTACGTAATGTCCAAACGACTCATCCCCTTTCTGATCATTGCCGTCGGTATCGTCGGCTTTCTGTTATTGAAAATGACGCGGCCCGAGCCGGTGGAGGTCAGCGCCACAGAGCGCAGCTGGCGCGTGGACGTTCAGGCGGTCGAACCCGGAACCCACACTCCGGTGCTGGCGCTCTATGGTGAGGTGCTTGCGCCGGAGCAGCTGACAGTCACCGCAACCCTGGCAGGACGCATCGGCGAACGGCCGGTTGCCGAAGGCCAGCGGGTGAGCGCAGGCGACTTGCTGGTGGCGCTGGACGACGCCGACATTGGCCCGGCACTGGCCCAGGCCGAGGCCCAGGTGGCCGATCTGGAGGCACAGATCCGCTCGGAGCAGGTGCGCTATCGCAACGACCGCGCGGCATTGGCCAGTGAACAGGCCATCCTGGAAAACGCCCGCCGGCAATTGCAGCGCACCCGCGCTCTGGTCGACCGTAATCTGGCCTCCCGCGAAGCTCTGGAAGCCGCCACCGACACCGCCGCCCGCGCGGAGCTCACGGTCAATACCCGGCAACGGGCGGTGGAGGAACACCCCGCCCGGTTGCAGAGCCTGCAGGCGAAACAGGCGCAGGCCGTGGCCAATCTGGAAAGCACCCGGCGCGATGCCGCCCGGGCACGTATGGTGGCCCCCTTCGACGGTATCGTGACCGGTGTCGAGGTGGCGCAGGGGGATCAGGTCAGCCGTAACGAGCCGTTGCTGTCACTCTACCCGATTGATGGCCTGGAGTTGCGGGCGCGGGTGCCTGACGTGTTCCTGGCGGAGCTTCAGCACGCTCTCGCCGCGGGTGAGGCGTTAACGGCCACCAGCGCCGATGGCGAGCATCGCTTCCGCCTCGCCCGTTTTGCCGGCACCAGCGATGCGTCCGGCACCGAGGCCATTCTCGAGCTTGACGGCGAGCCTGGCGGTCTGCGCCCGGGCGCGCTGATGCCGGTCACCCTGGAGCGAGCCGCGCGGAACAACAGCGTGAGTATTCCGTTCAGTGCGCTTTACGGTGCTGACAGTGTGTACCTGCTGACCACAGACGGTCGTATGGAGCGCGCCATAGTGGAGCGAATCGGCGAGGCCCGGGGCGAGAACGGTGAGCGCCGCATGCTGGTGTCCGGTAACGCGCTGGTTGCCGGCGCTCGCCTTATCACCACCCATTTGCCCAATGCCATCACCGGCCTGAAGGTGGATGTGGCGAACACTGGAGCCTCCGGGGAATGAGGCGAAAAAAGGGCGTGATCGGTTTCTTTGTGCATCACCGGGTGGCGGCCAACCTGGTGATGCTGGTGATGCTGCTGGGCGGCGTGCTGGCACTGACGCGCATGAACATCCAGTTCTTCCCCACTTTCGCCCTCGATGTGGTCAGCGTTCGCGTGGTGTGGAGTGGCGCGTCCGCCGAAGACGTGGAGCAGGGCATCACCAATCCGCTCGAGCAGCGCCTGCGCAGCGTTGATGGGCTGAAGCGAATGACCTCCACCTCGGCCCAGAGCGTGTCGTCCATCACCCTGGAATTCGAGGAAGACAGCAACCCGATTCAGGCGCTGGACGACGTGCGCCAGCAGGTGGACGAATTCACCAACCTGCCCGCCGAAGCCGAGGAGCCCCAGGTCACCCGGCTGGAACGCTACGAACCCGTGGCCAGGTTGCTGGTGTCCGGCGACGTGGACCGCCGCGAATTGCGGCAACTGGCCTATCACTTCGAAGACGAACTGCTGCAGCGGGGCATTGACCGCGTGTCCATCCGCGGCTTGCCGGAGCAGCAGATCAGTATTGAGGTGCCCATTGAGCGCCTGGAAACCCTGGGCCTGTCGCTGGACCAGATTGCCGAACGGGTGGGGGCCATATCGCGGGATCTGCCGGCCGGGATGATGGGGCAGCAGGACGCCACCCGGGAGTTGCGGGCGGTGGAACAGCGCCGCAGCCCCCAGGCCTTCGAAACGGTTCCGGTGCTCAGCGGTGAGCGCATTCAGCTGACCCTGGGCGACGTTGCCATCATCCGGCAGGAAGCCCGGGAAAGTCAGCTGACCCTCGACCGCGATGGCCGGCCGGCGGTTGAGCTGCAGCTGCAGCGTGCCGAGAACGGTAACTCGCTGGCGGCTGCGGAGGTTCTGGAAACCTGGTTGGAAGACACCCGGCCATTGTTGCCGCCCACGGTGAGCATGGAGGTCTATGACGAGACCTGGCAACTGCTGGATGATCGCATCTCGCTGCTGGTGAAGAACGGTCTGGGCGGCCTGGTGCTGGTGGTTTGCCTGCTGTACCTGTTCCTGCCGGGGCGGGTGGCCGTCTGGGTGGTGATCGGTATCCCCACCGCCTTCCTCGCCGCGCTGGCGGTGCTGTGGCTGATCGGCGGCTCCATCAACATGATCTCCCTGTTTGCCCTGATCATGGCGCTGGGGGTGATCGTGGACGACGCCATTGTGGTGGGTGAGGATGCCGACGCCCATGCCCGTATGGGGGAGGAGCCGATGTATGCCTCCGAGGGCGCGGCAAAGCGCATGGTGTGGCCGGTTCTGGCGTCGTCGCTCACCACCGTGGCCGCCTTCATGCCGTTGCTGGTGGTGGGCGGTGTGATCGGGAACATTCTCGGCGATATCCCGCTGGTGATGATCTGTGTGCTGATTGCCTCGCTGCTGGAATGTTTCATCGTGCTGCCGGCCCACCTGCGGCACGCCTTCGTTCCCCGTCGCAAAAAACGCGGCCGCCGGGGCGGCGCGGAGCCGGCGCCGGAGCAGCCGGGCCCGGTCACCCGCTTCCGCAACCGGTTCGAGCAGCGTTTCGATCACTTCCGGGACGGCCGTTTCCGTGCGTTCTCCCGTTTTACCCTCGCCAACCGTGGCGCGACGCTGGCGGCTGCGCTGGCGTTGGCTCTGGTCACGGTGGGCTTGCTCGCGGGCGGGCGTCTCGGGTTCAATTTTTTCCCCACGCCGGAGCCGTCGGTGCTGTACGCCAATGCCAGCTTTGTGGCGGGCACCAACCGGGAAAGCGTGGACCGGTTTCTGGCTGATATGCAGCGCACACTCAATGATACCGAGGAGGCCCTGGGCGGTGATCTGATCCTGCATGCGGTGACCACCCATGGCAGTGCTCAGGGTGCGGAGGGCTCGTCACGGGCCGGTGATGAGCTGGGGTCGATGATGGTGGAGCTGGTGCCTTCGGACCGGCGGAATGTGCGCAACCCCACCTTCATTACCGAGTGGCGTGATCGCCTGAATCTGCCCGCCGGGCTGGATTCCCTGAACATCTCCGAGCGCCAGTCCGGGCCGCCCGGCCGTGACATCAATGTGCGGCTGACCGGAGACAGCGCCCTCGACCTCAAGCTGGCGTCGGAATCGCTGGCGGAGTCGGTGCGCAGCCTGCCCGGGGTGCTGGATGTGGAAGACGACATGCCCTGGGGCCGGGAACAGCTGGTGTATCAGGTCAGCGCCTATGGCGAGGCGCTGGGGCTGACCACCACGGATCTGGGCCAGCAGTTGCGGGCGGCATACGACGGTCGCATTGCGCAGATCTATCAGGATGGCCGTGACGAAGTCGAGGTGCGGGTGCAACTGCCCCGCGCCCAGCGCGAGAGCATGGCGTCGCTGGCGCGCATGACGGTGCGGGTGCCGGATGGCCGCTTTGTGCCCCTGACCCAGGTAATGAACCTGGATCATCGCCAGGGCTTCGAGGCGCTGCGCCATGCCGATGGCGAGCTGGCGGTGGAGGTCACTGCGTCCCTCAACACTCGCATCAGCACGGCGGACCAGGTGCTCGGCAACCTGGCGGACAACGTGCTGCCCGAGCTGGTGCGGAAATACAACCTGCAATACAGTTTTGAAGGGCGTTCGGCGGATCAGCGGGAAACCATGGCGGACATGAAAACCGGCCTGATGATTGGTCTTGGGCTGATGTACGTGGTGCTGGCCTGGGTGTTTGCCTCCTGGAGCCTGCCATTGATCGTGATGGCGATCATTCCGTTTGCGCTGGTGGGCGCGCTGCTTGGCCACTGGGTCATGGGGTTGCAGCTGACCATTCTGTCGTTGTTCGGGCTATTCGGCCTGTCGGGTATTGTGGTTAACAACGCCATCATTTTGGTGGCGTTCTACGGCGATGCCCGCAAGAAGGGGCTGGGCATCAACGACGCCCTGAGCGAAGCCGCGGTGCAGCGGGTGCGCGCGGTCCTGTTGACCTCACTCACCACCATTGGCGGGTTGCTGCCTTTACTGTTTGAAACCTCCCTGCAGGCGCAGTTCCTGATCCCCATGGCCACCTCCATCGCATTCGGGCTGGGTCTGTCGACGCTGCTGGTGCTGGCAGTGATCCCGGCGCTGTTATCGTATCTTGAGCAGTTCCGCGAATGGCGCGCGCGTGATCGCGGGGAAGCTGCCGAACCCATTGCTTAGAAAGGCTGTAGTCATGACAGAGTCCGTGATCCGGGTGACCCATCTGAGCAAGCGTTTTGCCGGTGCCGGCGAGACCGTCACCGTGTTGTCGCAGCTGTCCTTCGCGCTGCCGGCCGGTGGCTCGCTGGCGCTGACCGGTCGCTCCGGCTCGGGCAAAAGCACCTTGCTGAATCTGCTCTGTGGTCTGGAAACACCGGATCAGGGGGAGGTGCAGGCCTTCGGTGAGGCCTTTCCGGCGGCGGGCGGCAGGCCGCCAAAGTCGGCTGCCGACCGTTGGGCGCAGCTGAGGCGGCGGGACATTGGCGTGGTGTTTCAGGATGCCAACCTGATGCCGGCACTGTCTCTGGTGGACAACGTGCGTTTTCGCGCACGGCTGGCAGGGCAAGCGGAAGCCGGTGCCGAAGACTGGCTGGCTCAATTGGGCATTGGTGATCTGGCAGACCGCTACCCGGATCAGGTGTCCGGCGGCCAGCGCCAGCGTGCCGCCCTGGCCATGGTGTTTGCCATGAAACCGGGACTGATCCTGGCGGACGAACCCACCGGCAGCCTTGATCATCATACCGCCAATGCGGTGGCCGACAGCCTGTTCAGCCTGCAGCAAGGCACCGGTTGCGGGTTGATCCTCGCCACCCACGATCCGGTGCTGGCCGCGCGCTGCCAGTTCCGGCTGGATCTCGGCCATGACCGGCCCGTACTCACTGACCTTGCAGCTTCCAGCGCCGCCGAGAGCCCGCCATGACGCTGTTTGCCGCGCTGTTCAGCCATTACCGCCGCCATCCGCTGCAACTGCTGGCGTTGGCGCTGATGATTGTGCTGGCGACCACCTTGTGGACCGGCGTCAGTCACCTGACCGATCGCGCGCGGGCCAGTCTGGCCCAGAGCGAACAGGCGGTGGCGGGTCAGCAACAGCTGGTGCGGGCCGACGGCGAAGCGGTGTCAGTGCGGGATTTCGCCGAGTTGCGGCGCCACGGCCTGTGTGTGATGCCCTGGCTGGAAGTGTGGCGTCCGGCCCCGGCCGGGCGGGTCATCGGTGTGGATCCGTTCGCCGGCGGCTGTTTCGGGGACCAGGTGCCCGGCCAGGCCAGTGGCGAAGCCCTGGTCGGCGAACCTTTCCTCGATATCAGCGACGCGGCGGCGCTGGTGGATCAGGACAATCCCGGCACGCTGTCGCTGCTGGTGCCGGCCACGGTGGCGCCGGCTGAGCTGCCGCCCGGCTATGAGTTGCAAGACTTTTCCCTGGGCCCGGCAACCGGCGAACTGGGCGAGAGTTTCCTGCTCAATCTCGATGCCCTCGGGGTGCTGGTGTTGCTGATCACCGCTCTGCTGGTGCGCAGCGTGTACCAGCTGGGCCGGGTCCAGCGCCGGGAGAGTTTTGCCTTGCTGGCGCGTTTCGGAGTGCCCGCTGGCCGAGTTCAGCGCCTGTTGCTGGCGGAGATGGTGGTGTTGGCAGCGATCTGCGTGCTGCCGGGCATCTGGCTCGGGCGTTGGCTGGCGGCGGCACTGGGCGGCGGCTTCGGTCAGGCCCTGGAAGGCCTGTTCGATACCCCGCTGTACGCGGTGGCGGGTGGCGGATTTGTGTGGCCCACGATAGTGATGGGCACCATGGTGCTGGTGGCCTGTTTTGCCGATCAGCGGGTGTGGGCAAAGCTGCCCGGTGTGTCCGCTGCGAGGCCGTCGCTCTGGCTTGGCGTGCTGTTTCTCGGGGTAGTGACCGTCGGTGTCGCGCCGGGTCTGGCCTGGCTGTTCACCGGCATCGCCCTGGTGTTTGTGACCGTGGGCGTATTAACGCCCCGCTTGCTGTCGGCTATCACCCAGTGGTGGTCGGGCCGGGCCGGGGGGCTGGCACTGTGGCAGCGCCGGGAACTGGCGGTGTTGTTTCGCCGCCTGGCGCTGCCGGTGGTGGCGCTGCAGTTTGCTGTGGCCATGGTGCTGGCCGTGCAGGCCCTGGTGACCACCTTCGAAGACACGTTCGAAGCCTGGCTGGCGCAACGGCTGGAAGCGGAATTTTATGTGGAAGTGCCGGAGGCGGCCCGGGCCACAGACGGTGTCCGTTACCTGGAGAGTCGCGCGGAGCTGGGCGACTGGCATCTGGTGCAGCGCGGCACTGCCCGGTTAAGCCCGGTGGCCGGGTCCGGCGCTCCGGTGGGGGTGGATCTGTTCGCCATCGCCCCCATCGGGCCGCTGGTCACCGGCTGGACCTTGCAGGCATCGGTGGCCGATGCCTGGTCCAAGCTGGCGGCCGGTGAGGGGGTGATGGTGAACGAGCAGCTGGCGCGGCGGGAGAGCGTCAGCCCCGGTGACTCCCTTGCCCTTGAGGTGGGGGATCAGACCCAAGTATTCCCGGTGCTGGGCGTCTACGCCGATTACGGCCGGCCTGCCGGCGAGATCCTGGCTGCTGGGCAGAGTCTGCCGCCGACGTTCCGGCCGCGATTCGAGAGTCTGTCAGTGAACCCGGGCGATGTGGCCATGGTGGAGATCGAGCAGGCTCTGGCGGAAGTCTGGAACGTCGGGAATCTCACCGTGCGTGACAATCGCAGCATCCAGACCCTGGCGTCCGGGGTGTTTGATCAGACCTTCCTGCTGACCCGTGCCATTACCGTGTTGACCCTGGTGCTGGCGGGCATGTCGTTGTTGATGATGGGCTGGGTCTTCTTTTCGTCGCGGGCGTGGTACTACCGCCTGCTGTCGGTTTGGGGCCTGTCGCGGCGGGAAGTGGCAGCGCAGCTGCGGTGGCTGGCACTGGTGCTCACCGGCACCGTTGCCCTGGTGGCGTTGCCGCTGGGCGTGTGGTTGACCTGGGTGTTGGTGAGCCGCATCAATCCTCTGGCCTTTGGCTGGTCCCTGCCCATGGCGGTGTATCCGGGATTCTGGCTGGAAATGCTGGTGCTGTGCCTGGCCATTGGTCTGGCCATCGCCACGCTGATGCGCCGGCAGCTGCGGGCTGTGGCTGCGGTGCCGGCCATGGCCAATGTGGCGGGCGGGGGTGAGCGATGATGACATTCTCGGGCCCGCTGCGGCGGGCTGCACTGGTGCTGTGTCTGGCGGTGTCAGCCTGTTCGGAGTCGCCGCCGTCTTCCGGTTTTGCCGGGCTGGGTGAGCAGGCGGACGCGGGCGAGTTTGCCCAACCCGCGCCCGGGGACCGGCTGCGCTTCCCGGAAGACTTCGGCCCGCACCCGCGCCATCGCATTGAATGGTGGTATCTGACCGCCAACCTCGCCACCGATCAGGGCGAGCCGCTGGGGTTGCAATGGACCCAGTTTCGTCAGGCACTGGTGGCCCGTGACGCTGAGGCACCGCCGCCCGCCGCCGACCGCTGGCCCATGGAGGCAGGCTGGATGGCCCACGCCGCCGTGTCTTTCCGGGAACAGCACGGCTTCGCTGAAAAGCTGGCGCGGGGCGATATCGGGCAGGCCGGGGCCACCGCCGAGCCGTTCAACGTGTGGCTGGATGACTGGCAGTTGCAGGCCCTGGACGAGGGGCAGTGGCGTTTGCAGGTCAGCGGCGAGGGTTGGTCCTACGATCTGCGGCTGACTCTGGAGGGCGGGCCGGTCGCCCACGGCAATCAGGGCTTCAGTGCCAAGTCCGCCAGTGGCGAGGGATCCATGTACTTCAGCCTGGTGGATCTGGCGATTGCCGGTGAGGTGACACTGAGCGGCGAAACTCACCGGGTGTCCGGGCCGGGCTGGTTTGATCGGGAGTGGAGCAGCCAGTTTCTGAAAGCCGGGCAGCAGGGCTGGGACTGGTTTGCGCTGCATCTGGCGTCGGGCGACAAGCTTATGGCGTTTCGCCTGCGTGAGGACGATGGCGATTATCTGTCGGGTACCTGGATCACGCCGGACCGTGAGGTGATCCCGTTAGGGCCGGAGGCATTGACACTGGCGGCGGATCAATACCGCGATACCGCTGAGGGTGAGGTGCCGGTGCGCTGGCGAATCCGGGTGCCGGGGCAGGATGCGGATCTTTCCGTTACCGCGCCGCCGGGGCGTTACTGGAATGACGGCCTGTTCCCCTACTGGGAATCCCCGGTCAGCGTCAGCGGTAGCCATCAGGGCGAGGGCTACATGGAGCTGACCGGGTATTAGCGAGGGCCGGCCTCAGTCGAGGGAGGTGGCGCCGATCTTGTGGATGCTGACGTCGGCACCGTTGAACTCTTCTTCTTCGGTCAGGCGCAGTCCGGATATGGCGCGCACGATGCCGTACACAATCAGACCGCCGACAAAGGCCACCACCACACCGGCGACGGAACCGACAATCTGGGACATCAGGCTGACACCGCCGAGGCCGCCGAGGGCTTCCTGACCAAAGATGCCGGCCGCGATCGCGCCCCACACACCACAGACACCGTGCAGCGGCCACACACCCAGCACGTCGTCGAGGCGCTCAATTTTCGCCTGCGCCCACTCAAACAGGTACACAAACACCGCGCCGGCGACACCACCGGTGATCAGGGCGCCCACCGGGTGCATCAGGTCGGAGCCGGCGCACACGGCCACCAGGCCGGCCAGCGGGCCGTTGTGGATAAAGCCCGGGTCCTTGCGGCCCACCAGCATGGCCACCAGCACGCCACCCACCATGGCCATCAGGCTGTTCACCGCGACCAGGCCACTGATGCCGTCGAGGGTTTGCGCCGACATCACGTTAAAGCCGAACCAGCCCACGGTCAGTATCCAGGCGCCCAGGGCGAGGAACGGAATGTTGGAAGGCGCAAACGCCACCACCCGGCCATTGCGATAGCGCCCATTTCGGGCACCGAGCAGCAAAACCGCCGCCAGAGCGATCCAGCCGCCCACGGCATGCACCACAACAGAGCCGGCGAAGTCGTGGAAGCTTGCACCAAACTGGCTCTCCAGCCATGCCTGGAAGCCGTAGTTGCCATTCCAGATCATGCCCTCGAAGAACGGGTACACGAACGCCACGATCAACGCCGACGCGATCAGCATCGGGTAGAACTTCGCGCGCTCGGCAATACCGCCGGACACAATCGCGGGGATGGCAGCGGCGAAGGTCATCAGGAAGAAGAACTTGACCAGGTCATAGCCGTTGGCGGCGGTCAGTTCGGAAGCGCCGGCCATGAAATGGCTGCCGTAGGCAATGTAGTAGCCGACAAAGAAGTAGGCCACGGCGGACACGCCGAAGTCGGTCATGATCTTGACCAGGGCGTTGACCTGGTTCTTGTGGCGCACGGTGCCCACTTCCAGGAAGGCAAAGCCGGCGTGCATGGCCAGCACCATAATGGCGCCAATCAGAATGAACAGCGTGTTGGCGCTTTCGGTCAGGGTATGTACTGCACTCGTGATGTCCACGGGTTTTCTCTCCTGAAGGATAAGGTGGCTGCCTCTTGGCGGGCAGTGTGCATTGATGAAGTGCACTCTTGGCGAGAGCTGCGCCAAAACATAGCAAGAGGTGTTCCAAAACAAGGCAAATTGAGAGAGAAGGGGGTGTTGGAGCGGTTATGTACTGAAATCCAGGGAATGTGGGTGACAAATATGCACTATTAAAGTGCGTTTTGTACTGTGGCGCACTGTTTTGGTTGGTTTGCGGGCCCGAACCCTGCCCGCGCCCGGGTCAGGGCGCGGTGCTCGGGGTGGTCGCGGCTGTCTGCTGCTCCGTCTGCTCCTTCCAGGCGGCGTAGCGAATCAGATCCGATTCCACCAGCTTCAGGCACAGAGCCACCACGCCAGCGTCATCCACAAAACCGATGCCCAGTATCAGATCCGGAATCACATCCAGCGGGTTCAGCACGTACAGCAGCGCGCCGGCAATCGCTGCAACGCTTTTCCAGGGCACGTTGCGATAGCGTCCGTTCCAGTAATCACTGATCATCGCGAACATCAGCTTGATGTCGCCGCTGAAGCGTTGCAGCTTGCCGCTGCTCCTGACCTTGGCCTCAATGGCCTGCTGGCGGCGGAGCAGGTCGTCCAGACTTTCCTGGCTGACCTGTCGAGCCTCGTTTTGCAGCTGTTTCTCAGCGTTTTTTCTGGTGAACAGGGGCATGGGTAATATCCTTTGTGGTCAGCATGGGAAGCCGTTTGACTAACGAAAATTATCGTACAATACTGTTTATATCTTTCAGGCTGTTCATTGCTTATCCAGTGTCCAATCTGCTCTGCCAGCGGGCCGTAAGCTCTCATCAATTTTGAGTTGCAGAGTCACCTATGATCATTTCAGGATATTCTGAACTGCAACAGTCAGATTTCGACGGCCTCGGGACAATCCTCTCCAGATTGTATGGCAGAGAAGGAGGCCATGCCATGAGTCTGGATGCCGCCCTTCTGAAGATCGAAAGAAACTACAAGCAGGCTTGCTATCGCGGCGATGTCGATACCGTGACTTGGCTTTTGAGTGCACTACCAACCCGCCTCGAATTTGTCTCGGACTATCTCATTGAAAGGCATCATGGCGCTGTTTGGGCGGCATACGGACAGCAAGCTGTTGTCTTCGATTTCATATGCAGCGTGATGAAGCCGCAACAAATTTTCGGGGATGACTGGGACCTAGTCTTGCAGTTTCTGTCCGATGACCCGGTCGTATTCGTGAGAGTAGGCAGCGACCGGGATCCACTCTTGAGCAATTCCGTCCTGCGCGCGCTTCTTCGGTTAGGCGCTTTTGAGGGTTATGGTGAATTCCATGGAATCCTCAGAAGGTATGCGGAACAGGCGTTGGATAACGAGGTCGAGATCCAATTCCGCCGTCTTGCTTGAGTCCAGGCAGCGTAACCTTAGTTCAGAGCCAAGAAATACAAAGGAAGTGAAATGTCGAATGAGGCTGCAATAAACTCAACCATTGATCGAGACCAGAAAACCCGGAAGCCGGACTTCCCGTCCGACCTTGATTCGGTGAAGAAAAGAATATTCGTGGCACGGGGTGTTGAGTTTCCCGATGTTCAAAGCGTGGAATCCATTGAGCGTGATCTTGCCTCCTCAGAATTCACTGCCCTGGCCTCCAAAATTGCCGAGCATTTTCTGAACGGCAGTAAAATCCTGCTTTTGGGTAAAGCATCATCGGAAATCATTTTGAGCCTTACCTGCTTTCAGCGGGGCGTCCACTTGCTGTCTCAGGCGATGCGGCGGACGAGAGACGTCGTCGATACGTCGAGAGGCGATCTGGGATCCTGGCGATCCGAGCCAGAGGTCAAAGCCGTCACCGGGTCATTTGAGGTGACCGGCAGGGCCGGCATCCATGACATGATCGAGTCGTTCAGTCCTGATCTGGTTGTGCTCCTGAATCCACCTAAGGGAGCGGCGGCCAATGTGCGGGAATACATCGATTCCCGTGGTGGCGGTATCGATTTGGCTGCGGTGTCTGCGATCTCCAATTGTGTGGAGGACCTTCCCGGATGTATTGCGGTGGCGCCTGTCCCGAAGGCCGAGATGGGGGCCTGGCAAAAACACTACACGGTCTGTTGCGTCCTGCATTTCCTGTTGTTGCGGGTGCGGGATGAGATCGCGACGGCAATAACCTCGCACCCCCGAAGTCAGGCTCTGGTCGCCCAGTTGCACTCGGCGGGGCTGGATACCAACGCCGCTCTGGTGGGGTTATCAATCGTGCTTGATGACATGCCACTGTCACCGACAATGAGATTCCTTGTCCGAACGGGCCTGGAGCAAATCAACAAGGGTTGGTCGTTACCACTCCGGACCGGACATTCGCGAGGTTTGCTGAGTTACGGCCTGAGGTCATTGCTGACAGAGTGCGGCGCCAATTATCCCTTCACGTCAAAAGAGATGGCCCTTCGGTTGTCCCCTCTGTTCAGAGTGATGGCGCAAACAGGGGATTGTGAAACGCTGATAGATTGTCTGCTGACCAACGACAGGAAGACGGCAAAAGATAAAAGCGCCAAAGCTGCGATGCTGGCTGCGCAATCTGACGTGCGCCACCCGCGAGCGATGAGTATCCATGCCCCGGTAATGACAGAGACCGACGGGGAATCGAAAGAATCTTACGAATCCAGATTCCACTTGCACGTCGAAAGGAACGACTCCCTGTCGGCGACGCTTCTGCCTCTGGTTGCAGAACAAAACTGCATCCAGTACCCGGGCGTCTACATGCTGGTGTCCTCGAACGCTGAAAAGGGCGGACGAGTGCTTTGTCAAATGCGGTCTCAGAGCATTCATCTGGGAGACGCCATGATTAATCTTTCGTTTGAGTCTGACTTTATAGAGCATCAGCCAGAGTGGAACGCCGATACCCGATTCGCCTCTCTGGAGATTGAAGAATCAGGCGTTGATGGATTTGAAGCGGCATTGCGACGTTACCTCGAACAGGCGCAGATAAAGTTTTCTGATCGTAGTCCATTGAATGCAGACGATGGTCCGCTCGCCAGAAGTTACCGGGTTTTCCCGCTCGCTCATTGGTTGGAGAGACAGCCTTGGGGCAAAGGGTTCAAAGAACCGGTGTTCTCCCAGGACTTTATCGTGAGAAAGGTTCTCACTCATATGGATGCACATCAGCACATTGTGGTGGACGACGCTCATGAGGGTATTCCGAATGGCGAGGGCTTTTTACTTGTGTGGCGCCACAGTGTGAACGGCAATGTCCCTTCGCTTGTGGAGGGACAAACCATTAATGTTCGCTACCGTCTTCTGGTGGACCGGGAGAAAACGTCGAACGATATTTTTGGCCTGGTCGACTCGCTCCGAAAAGTGAGCCTTTGACCCGATGTCGGATCAGTTTGTTTCTCTGGACTGGATAGCTTTGGCAATGCTGGGGCTGATAGCGATCGTCTCCGCTTGTGCAGTCTGGGCTCTTCTGTCGCGATCCTCAGCGGCGGAAACCCAGGCTAATTCCATTCTTACCCGAAATCGTGAACTTTCGAGGCAAATTCAATCCGCCAACCAGGACCTTGCTCAAATTTTTGAGGCGATTCAGATTCCACTTGTCATCCTGCAGTGCAACCCATTTCTGATCAGAGCTGTGAATGGCGCGTGTATCCATTTTCTTGGTTGCAGCGTGGAAGGGCAGGCACGGGAGAAACTTGAGGGATTGTTGTACCCGTCAGACGAGTCGACGCCGGTGCTTGCGAACCTCAGGCGCCTCATCGCGCGCGACGTTTCGTTTCCTGTGGAACTGAAAGATTTTTTCCCATCGCTCCCTGGAAACAACTCCGAGAAGCTTTTGCCCGTCGCCATCAGCCTCAGACCTATAAAGCAGCAATTCAGTAGAGAATATGTTGTGGCACTTTCCGAGGACTCAGGCGGCAGTGACCAGGAAAGGCTTCTGAAGGAATGTCATCGGTTGATTGATTCGACTCTCAAAGAGAAGAATCTTCCAGATGCGCTGCAGGCAGTGTCCAGACTTTGTGAGAGGATTACGGAGTCGAGCGCGTCCATCGGGATAACAACGTTTGACGACAGAACAAACCTTCTCAGGTTTGTAGTCGAGCCTGCGAAGCTACGAGAAGACGCTCGAGAAAGCGTTAACAATATAAACGTGGTATTCGGGAACGGAGCTCATGCGACTGCAGCATTATTGAAAAAAGAGGCCAATGCCGATCTCCATGAGGACAGGGTGTTCGTGCCTGACAACATGAGGACGTTGTTAATCAAGAGTTCTGTTCGTCGGTGGACTTCACTGCCAATACTGGCCATGAATGGTCAATTGTTGGGGACTCTGGATTTCTTCTTTTCGGCGGAAAGTGCCGATGGGCGAATGGAGTTTGAAAAACTGGCGCCCTCCCTTCATTTGGCGGGCGTGGCGATAGAGCGGAATAAGTCCATTCTTGCGCTCGAAGATAACGCGCGATTCGAGCAATTTTTGCGGTTTTTCAACCAGCAGCTTATGACAAGCCCGCACCGTCCCGATGACAGTGCTTTCGTGGATGCCATTAGCAAGATCATCACCTTTTTAAAGATTCCGCCTTCAAGCCTGCAATGCTGGATGCTACAAGAAAAGTCCGATGTATACCTGCCGGTCGGTGCAACAAGCCAGGAGCGCGAATCAGGCACTGCTCTGGAGTTGGCGGGCGGTGAGGTCAGACGATGGCTGACCAATGATGAAGCACTGATACACAAATCAGCGTATGAGGCGTCATTGGCATCGGAATATCAATTTTTACACCTGAGTACTGACCACAAGCTCGCCCAGTCACTCAGGATGAACCCGGTAGTGAACGCATCCACGGATCAGGGTATGACGCAGCAATTGCTGGTGTTTCCACTGTCGGCAGACGCCAGATTGGAGGGGTTCCTGGTGTTCAGCCCCCAGGAATCAAGACAAGATCGACAATTGCGTCTGATTTCGACCATCGCGCCAGTATTGGCCAGCGCACTCGCGCGACACCGGCTGATAGAAAGTCTGATGCACAAGGCGCTCCATGATCGTTTAACAGGACTGTTTAATCGCAACAAGATTGAAGAGGTGCTCCAACATGAATTGGACCGCAGCCAGCGATATGACAACCCACTTTCAATACTTCTTTTTGATGTCGATAACTTCAAAATAATCAACGACAACTTTGGTCATGATGTTGGTGATCGAGTGCTGAGAGAGTTATCAGTGTTGGTGAGTCAGAAACTCAGGGCAGCCGACCTTATCGGCCGCTGGGGGGGAGAAGAGTTTATTGTTGTGTTGACCGAAACCCCGCTTGATAAAGCGATAGGGGTAGCCAATACGATTCGCCGGGATGTTGAGGCTAATAACTTTGGGTTGCATCAGTCTTTAACCATCAGCATCGGCGTTGCAGAGTATATAGCGGGTGATACCAAAAATTCTCTGATAAAGCGTTCGGACATTGCTCTTTACCAGGCAAAAAGCAGTGGAAGAAACAATGTCGTGCCGAGTGTCAGTCAGGCTTCCCGGGTTTGACGAATTTAATACGAGTCGACGGTGGGATGACATGCACTTCATCATGTGCGATGGACTCGAGATTGAACACCGTCACAAATTTTGAAATGCCAAAGCGAGTGACGACATCGTAAGCAATCGCATTGAGGTTTGAATAGGGTTCAGTCTGAATCAGACGATCCAATAGGTGCATATTCGATGAGGGTTTTCGGGGGAACGATTCAGGGGCAAGACACTCTTCTTCAAGCCAGCGATTCCAATAATGATTTATATCGTCAAGCACCTCCTTATTTGCTCGTAAAGGCAAATTAAGGAAGCGGCAATGATGAAAATTCCCAAGACTCTGTTTATTTGCATCCCACTCCCCGATATATATCTTTATATCGGCAAAACAGACCCCTAGATTTTCACTGGCACTTTTCCGGATGGCAGCACCAATCAGGCTGCCCGGTCCTTTATGTCCATAGAGAAGAGTGACTCCCGACCGAGGAAGCGAAATATCGGATTTCTGGAAGTAATCAGGCTGACAGACAACATATTCCGAAGGCTGGGTCTGACCCTCGAAAAAGAAAAAAGTTTTCGCTCCAATCACCGACACACTCTACACCCCATGTACATTGGAACACTCACTTTTAGCTGGCTGACAACACAGCCTGTGATTGAAGTTAGCATATAATGTTATCATCGAAATCAAGTACGTAAAACGTGTAAAATTGATTAACAGATAAAAAGATTTCAGAGATTGTCAAAAATGTCTATGTCATCCCAGAACGAGCTCACCCATCCCGGAAAACCGATCAGTGGGACGAACTTGTTGTATTTGAAAGTCATGCTTGAGAGCGCATTGGGTGGCGAGGTGAAGGATCTTGACCTCGCCATGTTAATGAATGTGCCCGTCAATCGCTTGAGTCAGCTCAAGCGTGCAAAGTCTTCAATTGACGTTATCGGTAATGTGCTTTCGACGTCGGGCGGCAACGACCATGAAGGTGAGTCGCCGGAGGAGTTACCGAGTTTGCGGCCAAGCCAGGCAATCCTGGTACGTCTGTTGCTCAAGTATCCGCATTACAGCCAGTTGATGCGGCGGCCTACCAACCCGGAAATGTTCGATGTGATCGCGCCGTTTATCCCCACGCCACGGGGAGCCAAGAAAGGGGCCTCCAAACGAAGCGGTTTTGCGCCGCTGTTCGGACGATCATCCATATCCTCCTACAAGATGCTGTCCGAGGACGGTTCGGGCGCCGTAAACAGCAGCGTTCCGGTCACCCGGTTGCAAATGCTGGTGGCTGGAAAGTTCGGGCAATTGTTCAAAAAACTACTGCTTCAGTATGCAGAGAGGACAGGCGCGGAAACGCATGCAGAACTGGAGAAGCTTGAATCTTCAGGTTGGGCCGTGTTGCGGGAGCAGGATTCCCTGACGTCGTGGATGTCGGACGAAACCTATCAGGCGTTTGCGGGTGAGCTGTACGGACTCTGGAACGATTGGTTTCAAGGTGCCTACTTGCGAGTCTTGACGGATGAAGCAGTATCGAGGGATCTGGTTCCCGAGCAAGCCTTGGTCAAAGGCAACTGGGTGAATACGCAGAGTGTTTCCGGGTCGGACTTGCAGAATTACACTCGCGACACACGCCCTATCCTCGGGAACAGTGAAAGCCTTTTTGCCTTGTTTCGTGAAAGCTTCGAACTGACCAGTGCCGAAGCCTACTGGACGCTGGGGATCCAAGTGAAAGCGTTTTACCGCTTTCGTCAGCGAGCGGATCAGCGGATTGACGCGCCCACCTCGATTCTGATCCGTTACCTGTTCCGGTACCCGCAAGACATCGAGCTGTTCATCAATAGCCCCGGAAAAGGCAGCGACATTCTTGGGGCGATTCAGCGAGAGGATCCCGGTTTTCGGCTCAGTCAGCTGGGCCCACTTTTCGGTGCATCACGCGTGATGAGCTATGGCTTTGCCAATGACGATTTGCCCTGCCCTTTTTTTGCACGGCGTTTGGCGGGCATATTCCGCGAGCGGTCCGCCATGGGTGAACCGATCTATCAACAGATCAGGGGCTGCGTAGAAGCCGAGCTGCGCGCTCGGGGTCTCGATGCCGTGCAGTTCTGGAAAGACGGGCGCTGGCATAGATAAACCGAGAAAAGGCCCATTATGACCGTGTAGTGATATGAAGCTTTAGTTCCTCCGTATTACTCCTTTGGTATCGAAAAGGCCTCATTTGCAGTGTTTTCACGAAAATTGACAAATATTATCCGAATGATGCTTGTTCGGCGATAAATGTAAAGGTTAGGCTTAATGAAATCATAGGAAAAAACGTCATATATCTTATCGAATAATACCACAAAAATTACACATACTTACAGGCATTGAGTGCTACTATCAACGACGAAGAGAGCCCAAAAGGTGTAGCTGGGCCCGGAACCTTAATAGCAAGACACGGAGAAGCAAAACATGAGTTTGCAGGTTATCAAACAAAAAGTTGGTTCAATTGCTGCGTTGAAAAGCCAGAAAGGAGCCTCTGCTCTGGAGTATTTGGTGCTCGCCGCGGCCATTATCGTTATCATCGGATTCCTGGCGACGAACGACACGGTCCAGACAACCGTGACAAATGCATTCCAGGACCTCTTCACTGACGCAGCCAGTGCCGGCGGTGCCGGCGAAGGTACTTAACTGATCGGTTAATCAGAGCCATTCCGGGATCTTCCGGCTGTGCTGTGCGGTTTGCAGCATGATCGGGAGCCCGGGCGGTCTCAACTGGTGGTGGTTATGGCGTTACGGTCGAAGTTTGGTGGTGTCGGGCGCAGCCGGGGTGTTGTTGCGCTGGAATTCCTGCTGGTTTTCCCCCTGATAGTGGCCATGGTCTACGGGTCAGCGGCCTACGGTGTGGTCTTCTTTCAGAAGTATCAGCTCCAAAAAGCCGTGGATCGCGCTGCCTCGTCTGTTATGTCCCTTGACCGTAGCCAGTTCAGTGGTGGCGCTGGTCAGCAGGCAGTTACCCGCGCGTCGGAAACACTGGAGTTTCTGGTTTCGAAATTGTCCGATTCGCTCGTATCCCGCTCTGCCCAGCGAGGCTGTTCCGTCGGTTCAGCCGGAGGTGTGTCGCTGGTGGAGTGCCGGGTCGTGGCTAGCGGCCAACCGTCCCCCTTTGTGCCCCAGTTGAAATTCGGATTTCTCGGAAAATTTCCTCCATTACCCGATTCGATAGAAGTGAAATCGGCGGTTGCCTTCTGATCAGGTGCTCGATTTTGCTCAAGGATGAGAGTTGTATGCCAATGATTGTGAAGCTCTTCTTTCGCGAGTCCAGGACGACACAATTATGAAATCTCGCTTCGTCTACTTTTTACCCTCATTCTTTATGGCGGCTGTGGCTATCGGTCTGGCTCTATTTGGACTGATGAAATACGACTCAGGCGAAGAGGCCAGAAAGGCGATAACGGGCTCTCCGTTGGAGGGTTCAGAAAGCTCTGTCGCTCAGATCGAGCAAAAACCCCGCTATCAATATGTGGTTGCACTCCAGGCGATCGAGCCCGGCGATACCCTGGCAACAGAAAACTTCATTGAGATCGAAACCGCAACCCCGATAGAGGGGGCTATAGCCGCCGCTGATGTTCCCTACGATCTTACCATTGAGACGTTTATGGAACCCGGTGAGGTGTTGATGTCCCAGACGCTGGCAAAGCAGAGCGTGATCCGGCAAGTGGTTCCAGATGGATTTACAGCGATCGCTTTCGAAATGAGCGGTGTCTCAAGCATTGGCGGTCTTTTGAAACCGGGGGATTACGTGAATGTTCTGGCATCGTTTAAAGGCAGAGGGGATGCCGAAGCCTCATCAAAAACATTACTCGAGGCGGTAGAGGTTCTTGCGGTTCAGGGTCAGACCACAGCCGGTAATCCATCCTCCGAGGAAGATCGCAGACGCAACAGCACCATGGTGTTGTCCGTGCCTGAGGACAGGGTAGGCGAGCTGGTTCTGGCGTCGCGTGAGGCTCAGTTGAACTTCGCCGCGATCAAGCGCGCACCGGAATTAGAGAGAGATCCCGAAGCTCCCGAGCAGGAGCTGGCCGCCTCTGATTCCGCCGTTTTCCTCTCTGACCTGGTGCCTGAGTCTCCGAGAGCCGGACGCCGGAACACTCCGGCTCCTGAGCGGCAAGCTGAGGACCCAGGACATAAAGTGCAAGTATTCGAAGGTTCAGCAGCAAGGAACGTCTATGTGCAATAAGCGAGGTTTGCTTGATTTAGTGGCCAAGGCGGGCTGCCTCTTGACCTTGATGCTTTGCTCTCTGCAGTTGGGAGCGGCAGAGCAAATGGCGGTTCTGGAAATGGGGCCTGGCGAGCAGCGTGCTCTGGCCTTCCCGAAGAAGCTGAGTAAAGTAGCCATTTCGGATCCGAACGTCGCCAAGGTAACCGCTTCGGGTGACTCAGAGGTGCTTGTAACTGCTGAGAGTTCTGGCAGAGCAACTCTGAGTATCTGGCTTAACGGAGACAGTCAACCACAGGTCTCAAGTGTGATTGTCAGCAGCATGAGTGGTGAAAAATCGCCTCTCGCCATGCAGGTCCAGACCGACATTCGGATTGTTGAAGTGAACCGCAGTGAGCTCAATACGCTTGGACTTTATTACGCAAAGCTTTTCAATGGTGGTGAATCTGCCATTGGTGTAGCGCCTCCCGGTGGTGGTGGATTTCGCGGTTTCGGTTCGGCCCGCGGCCCGGCGGCAGGGATTTCCAGTGAAGGCTTCAATCTTTTCAGTTTTGGCAGCAGCTCACTGAGCATCATCAATGCGCTGGAGTCAGGAGGGTTCGCCTACACCCTGGCGGAGCCATCGCTGGTCAGCCTGAGTGGCCAGAGCGCGACGTTCCTGTCGGGTGGGGAATTTCCGATTCCAACCCAGTCCAATAACAACGGCACCCAGATTGAATTCAAGGAATTCGGTGTGAGCCTGTCGTTAACGCCTACCGTGGTCGACAACAATCAGATCATTCTGAGGGTGGCGCCCGAAGTCAGTGAACTGGACTTCACTGCCGGGGTTGCGACTTCCGGCGTTGCGGTACCCGGTTTGAGAATTCGCCGCACCGAGACCACGGTCTCCATGGCTCCCGGGGAAACATTCATCATCAGTGGCCTCGTCAGCAGAACAACACTGAACAACAGCGACCGCCTGCCCGGGCTCGGCAACATTCCTGTCCTCGGGGCGTTATTCCGTTCGGATCGGGTCTCGACAGAAGACAAAGAGCTGATCATGGTGGTCACGCCACGCATCGTCAGCCCTCAGAAAAAGATGCCAGATTCCGTTCGCCGGTTCGGTATGGAATACGAGAACAGCAGTACCAGTTGGCCGGACATGTTCACAGGGTCAAGAAAAGCTGGTGAGCCCGTCGAGCATGGATTGAGCTGGTGAGGGAACTGTAAATGAACGATACGCTTGTTTGTGTCTCTGATGACATTGGCGTAAGGGTCTGGCTGGAGCGTTCGCTCGACAGTGAGTGGACGATCGAATCTGTCACGTCCTCGGATCTTTCGCGGATCAGTCGGCTGGTGAAGGCAACGGGTGCGCCAGCGATTCTGGTCGCTGTTGAGGAGGATAACCCGGACCGGGCCGTCAAAACCTTTGCGGCGATTCGGAAAGTGAGTGATTCCGCAGAATTGATCGCCATTGCCAAGCGCATCTCCCAGGACACGCTCCTGCAAATCATGCGGGCCGGGGCGAGAGACTGCTTGATCACTGGTGTGGACACCGAGTCCGCGCCTGAGCGAATTCGCCGGATTGTCGATGCCGCCCAGCATAAGCCGGCCTTGTCGGAAGGGACCAGGTCGCGGCGCAACATCACATTGGTGACGTCGGTGAATTCCGTGGTGGATACCCGATTCTTTTGCCAGAATTTTGTGAGTGAAATCACCAGAATTCTGCCGGACCGCCAGATTTTGGCGATCGACTCGCTCTCCCGGGGAGAACGCACCTTCTATCTGGATAATCTCAATCGATTGACTCTGGACGAACTGGTCAGGCGCCAGGATTCGATCGATCGCTCCTTTGTGGAGACTGCGCTCGGTGAATATTCGCGAGGGTTGCGTCTACTGTCCGGCGGGCTGGACAAGGGAGAACTGCAAGGTGATGCGGGTGCGGATCTGTTCATCGCGCTGACACAGCTCGGGGAACTTTTCGATGAGGTGGTTGTAAGAGTGGATTGTGACCTGGCCGAACTCTGGCTCGGTGCCATAGGTGCCAACGTGAGCCGGTTACTGGTCCTCATGCACCCGGTGGTTGACCAGGCCCAGGAGGCCGAGGCGTTCCTGCAGAAGGCCAGCGAGTGGTTGCCAGCCGATTGCGTCAGAAGTCTGATTATCGAGGGTTATGAGCGCAGGGCAAAGCTCGCTGTCGACGAGATTGAAAAGACGACCGGTATGACCTGTGACCTGACTCTGCCTATCGAGTGGCGTCACCGTCTGGACTCTATTAACGCAGGTGTTCCGCTGGGAATGTTGCCTAGCCGCTCGAAATACCACAAAAAGTTGAGGGGATATGTCGACTCAATGTTTGTGACCAAGCCACCTTCCAAACGTCGATTTGGTTTCATCGGCCAGAAGTAACACCGAGAGGTAGCGAGTGGCGACTCGAATTGATGAAGATTATCAGCAATTAAAGAAGAGCGTTCATACCTACCTGATTGAACGTCTGGATGAGGAGGGCGTGGAAGTCGAAAAGGCGACCAGGGAATCCATCCAGGGGTTCGTTCAAACGTCCGTTTCTCAGTATATTGCCAACCATCGGATTCCGCTGGCGACATCGGATCAGACTATGCTCGCCAGAGAAATCGTGGATGAAATTATCGGTTTTGGTCCACTCGAACCTCTGCTGGCGGACGAACAGATAAACGACATTCTGGTGAACGGTGCCAAAGTTGTATTCGTCGAAATTGCCGGTGTGCTGCAAAAGGTCCAGACGCGTTTTATTGACGATGATCATGTTGTCAGGATCATCCGTCGGATTCTCGCGCCCCTCGGTCGGCGTCTGGACGAAAGCAGCCCCATGGTTGATGCCCGCCTGCCTGACGGCTCCCGTGTTAACGCGATCGTTCCTCCTATTGCCCTCGATGGCCCCTCCGTCAGTATTCGCAAGTTCAGTGACAAGCACCTTTCCGCAACCGACCTGGTCAACCGGGGGTCAATGACGTCAGAGTGCTTCGATCTCCTCATCTCGATCGTTGAGGGGCGTCGCAACATTCTGGTCAGCGGTGGCACAGGCACGGGTAAAACGACGATCCTGAATATGCTGAGCCAGTACATTCCCAAGGACGAGCGGGTCGTGACCATCGAAGATTCAGCCGAGCTGCAGTTGAATCACCCGCACATCGTACGTCTGGAAACGCGACCTGCGAATACCGAGGGATCCGGCAAGGTCACGGCCAGGGATCTGATTGTGAACGCGCTGCGCATGCGGCCTGACCGGGTGATCGTCGGGGAGGTGCGCTCCGGTGAAATTATCGAATTGCTACAGGCAATGAACACCGGGCATGAGGGCTCAATGAGCACCATTCACTCCAACTCCGCCCGCGATGCGCTTGTGCGGATAGAAACGCTGCTTGCCGTTAACGGGTACGACGCCGGGGAGAGGGCAATCGGCAGACTGATTGGCTCATCACTCGATATTATTGTGCAGTTGAGCCGCTTGCCTAACGGTCGGCGACTGGTCAGCGAGGTGGTGGCGCTGAAGCCCACCATGTCAGACCCCTATCGCATGGAATCGCTGTATCGCTCGCCCGATCTTGATTTGCCTCCGGTCACGGAGGATCTGTCGTGACGGTTCAGTTGCTCCTTCTTCTGTCTTTGATCGCTGCTGTCTTCGCCCTTCTTCTGATTATGGTCCAAGGGCTCTGGACCACCGCCAGGGCCTCAGGGCAGATCAAGGGCAGAGTGCGTCAGCGCCTGCGTTCCGACGGAACCGCGCGCGGCGATCAGGGCACAAGAGTGGAACTCGGCCCGGTTGAAAAATTATTGATGAGGGCGGGTTTCAGTCTGTCGCCCGGAAAAGCAATCGTGCTGGGCGTATTTATGCTGGCGCTTGTTGTTGCGGTCGCCCTCGAGCGCGGTCTGATCGAAGCGCTTGTTGCCTTGTTTTTCGTCTGCTCAACAGGTGTAACGGTCTGGCGGGTGAAATTTGAAAAGTTGCGTCGGCAGGTTCTCGAGGAAATGCCCACACTGCTGGATTCTGTGCTGCGCTCGATTACGGCAGGTCGGTCCATTGAGCAAGCCTTGCTGGCTTCCTTCAGTGATGCCTCACCGGTATTCGAACCTCTGCTGTTCCGTCTCAGGAGTGCGATCAGCCAGGGGCGCGACTACACGCCAATATTTGAGAGCTTCGCGCAAATGTATCGGGTACCAGCGTTGACTCAGATTGCCATCGCGCTGCGCACGACCAGCCGCTTCGGCTCCTCCATCAAGCCGGTTCTGCAGGAGGTGTCAAAGGCGATTCGGTCGCAGCATGAGTTGCGGCGGGAGTTTCTCGCGGCGACCGCGGAGACGCGTTTCACTGCAGTGATTTTTGCCGTGCTCCCGCCCGGGCTGGCCGCTTATATGATCATTCTCAATGACGAGTTTTCGGCGATTCTGTTGACCACGGAAACCGGACACAACTTGCTGATGATCGCCGGAGCCTTGCAGGTAGTCGGCAGTGTCTTGATCTGGAATCTGATCCGTGGGGTGGGCCGTGATTGAATTGATCTTCGGCTCAGCTCTTCTGGCGGCGCTGCTGTCCCTGGCCGCTGGCATATTTGGCGCACCGTCGTGGGCCATGCGTGCTCGCATCAGCGCGCGGCTCAACCGCCAGCGCGTGATTGACGAGGATCCCGATAGCGAATCAGCATTGGCAGATGTCGTTTTCTGGTTGGTCGACCGCCGGTTGATTGCCGGTGATTTCAAGGAGCTCGAGCCGGCGCTGGAAACCACCGGACGCACCCCTTATCAGTCCCGGCGGTACTACCTTTATACGTGCTGGTTGGGCCCGATACTGATAACGGCAGCGGCGATCTTTGCCTTCAGCGGGATGGCCGCCATTTTGACAGCTCTGTTGGCATTTTATGGCCCACGACGCGCGATTCGTTCGTCCGGCGCATTCTCAGAAAAACAACAAAACCGGGAGGCCATCGAACTCTGCCACATAACCCGGATGTTGCTGGAAGCGGGACTGTCGCCAGAGCGTAGCCTCAAACTGATATCCCACCAGGCTCGCGATCTGATGCCGCGCCTGATTCATCGCATAGATCGTTTCAACCGAGTCATGGAGAGTGGTGCAGATCGCACCCTGGCGTTGGATGAGCTCGGCCGCAATCGGAATATCACCGTTCTCCGCAGCTACGTCACTCTGATGAAACAAAGCGGCACACTGGGCTCCCGGGTATCTGCCAGCCTCGATCAGATTATCGAGGAAGCGCAGCACGAAGAACGAAGCAAACTGAAAGAAGAAACCAACAGGATCGGGGCCCGCATGACCATCATCATGATGGTCTGCATGCTGCCTGCGCTGTTCATGCTGATCGGGGGGCCTGCCGTGCTCTCGATCGTAGACGCGTTAAGAAACTAGCGAGGGCTCCCGCAAGATGTCAGTTAAGGAAACAGCTATGAAACTGAGCGAGCAAACAGAAACTCGGGCTAAATTGTGGCCTGGTGTTCTGATAGCACTGAGCCTGATAACGGCGGGCTGTGCCTCTAGTCCGGATAGTGCCCAGAGCACACAAAGCCAAAAACCGCTCAGCGATCCAATCTATGCCGTTGGTTGCTCTACAACACTGCAGCCCGAACATCAGCTTGAGCTCGACCTTGTCGATTCCTTAATGGGTGATGCGCAATCATACGCAGCCCTGGCGCAACTCGAATCAATGTCGTTCGATACGCAGTACCATTGGCTCCGTTGGGCGCAGCTGCTGGCCCAGGTTGATCAGGTGGATGATTCTGAGGATGCGTTCCGGGCTATCGTTCATACCTGTGGGTCCTATGAGGCCCATCATGGTCTGGGGGTGGTGCTCGTCAAGCAGGGCGAGCTCAAAGAGGCCCTCAATATGCTGGCGACGGCGAAAGACATGTCGCCAGCCGCGTCCGGAGTACGGAACGATTTAGGCTACGCGCTGATGCTCGACGGGCAATACGGGCGGGCGGCCTTTGAGCTAAGAACCGCTTATGAACTCGCCAAAGGCAAGGGAACGGTCAAGCAGAACATGATTGCGGCGTATTACCTGAATGGCGGTGAAGCAGCGCTCAGTGAACTGAGGCGCGATGTCGGATTGCGTGAGGATGATCTGACCGCTGGAAAGCAGGTAGCCAAGAACGTGCTGGGAGGAAGGCCATGAACATCACCAACAAATTGCTGCTGATGCTCTTTATGCTCGTTGCAGTGGGGAACGGATACGCTGAGGAGCCCAAAGCAGCGCAGGAAACGCTGGGCGGAATGATGGGGCTGTCCTTTCAGGACGATGACCGGAGTAATGTGGCGAAAATACTGGATGAGCAGGCCTCACAACCGGCAAAAGGCGGGGAACTCAGCCAGGACATTTATGTGTTGACCCAGGAGCGCATTGCGGAAACATTCTCCCGCCCCATACCGGACAGCATCAATGAATCGACGCGCGAGGATTAACGAGCGTTCTCAGCGAGGGGTGTTATTAGCCATAACGCCCATCCTGCTAACCCTCATTTTCATTCTGTTGACACTGGTGCTCGACGGCTCTCGCCTTTTGGCGATCCGGGCCGATATGCAGTCACAGGTCAACGCCGCGGCAACGGCGGCGGCGGATGCCGCGCAGTCCTGTGGCGGAGCAACCGGTGATATCGTTGAGATGCGGGCGCGGGCGTTATCCGCCGCCCAGGCCGTGGGTTTTGAGGGCAGTGCTGACGATCTCGTGGTCAGTGCGGGGTTGTTGCAGCCCAGCGCTGACAGACCGGATTCACTGCGATTTTTCCAGAAAGATCCCGTGAGCGAGATTCGCCAGACCAACTCGGCGCTGGTGAGTTATAGCCGATCCGAGCCGCTATCCCGACTGCTGCCGAGCAGTCTGTTCGATCCCGTACAACTGTCCGTGAATGCCGCTGCGCGGAAAGAAGTCGTTGCCACGCTCAGCACTGCTGGCTCCACCGCTGCAGTGGAAGGCGGCCTGCTCGGCGGCCTGATTGGCGACCTCATCGGGGTGCCGGGGTATTCGCTGGATGCCACCAGCCTGCAGAGCCTGGAGTCCACCGTGGTCGGTGTGGGCGACCTGCTGGACAACGCGGGGGTAGCCGATCTTGCCGACCTGGTGGATGCGCCCCTGATCGACGTACTCGAAGCCGTCCTCGACTCGGTGGGCGGCGTTGCCACGCCCGCAGGTGGCCTGATCGACGACCTGACTGCGGCCGTCGGCGTCGGCGGGCTGAACGGCAGCGCGGTTTTCGATGTGGTGGGTGACGCCACAGTGTCGAACGACAGTTCGTTCCCGCTTTACGATCTGGTGACCAGCGTGGTCCTGAACAGCGTGCGCGCGGCTAACCAGAGCGCTATGGGGCTATTGTCGTTGCAGCTCGACACCACAGATTCCCCGGTAATCAGCAGCCTGGTGTCCACCGTTGACGTTCTGGGCGATGTCGACGTTACCCTCGACATCATCGTAGACGAGCCTCCCCGCATTGTGTTCGGCCCCGCCCGCCAGGATGAAAATGGCGAGTGGCTGACAAAAGTCCGCAGCGCAGACATCAGTATTCAGGCTGGTGTTGACGTAACGCTTGCCACCAGCGTGGTTGGCGATCTGGTTAGCGCGTTGTCCCTTGGCCTGATCAACGTAACCGTGCTGGACGGCGTCAGCATTCCACTGGCGATCCAGGTCGGCGGTGGCGAGGCTGAGCTGATTGCGGCTGACTGCGCCCGGGGTGACAACAACACCGTCAACATGGACTTCGCAACCCAGAGCAGCCTGGTAGAGATCGACACGGGCACCATCGATCCTTCAACGGGTGCCGTTGCCCCGGGGTCGCTGGAGTTGGACATTCTCAGGCTCAAAGCACCTTTGCTACCGGCCGTAATTGCCTGCGTCAGCGGCGATCTGGGTATTGCGGTGCCTGCACAGGAAATGTTCCAGGATATTCAGTCCTACAGTTTGCATTGCCCCGATGGCGAGTGCGCGCAGGCGACGGTATCTGAAGGCTCAACCGGAGATCTGCAGGGCTTGTCCGTCAGCCTGAACAACATCGCGCTGGACTGTAACCAGGGTGGCCTTACGGGCCTTCTGGGCGGATTGCTCACGCCCTTGACCGGCATCCTCGGGGGGGTGGCAGAAACCGTGGTCGAGGAAGTGAGCGGCGCCGTGCTTGGTGACATAGTGTCGCCGTTGCTCTCGGCTCTGGGTGCAGATTTGGGCGGTGTTTCCGTCAAAGTGATTGGTGCAAGTCAGGAACGAACCCAGTTAATCGAAAATGTCGAACTGTGATCAATATGGAAGTGATTGCCTTCGCCGGTTGGTCCGAATGGCTGGCGCTCAGTGGAATACTGGCTGCAGTTGTAGCAACTGCGGGCCTGCTTCAGTATCGCCGAAAATTCCGGCGAATCGCGCTTTACCATGAAGAAAATCGTAACAAGGCATCCCGCCAGCTGCAGTCGGCGATTGCCGACACACGGGCACTGCTGAACCAGACGTCGCAGATTATCATGGTGTTCGAACGCCATGCTCCGATACTGCTGTTTGCCAATCAGCAAGCTCTGGATGTGTTCGGCAAGTCATCCGTCAATGAACTGATGAACGACATTCTGTTGAGTCCGGATGCCTGGCTGGCGGCCCCCCACCGACTGCTCGACTTCGAGGACTGGTTACAGAGAGCGAGAGTTCTGGGTCTGGAGCGAAAGGAATGGTGTTTCAGTACCGGTTTGGATGAGCACCTGTGGGTGGAAGGTACGATAACCAATACCGCCTTCGAGGGGCGCCCGGCGCGATTGTTCGCCGCGAATAATATACACGATAGCAAAACCAACCAGATTGCCGAGCATCTCCGCAATCGAGCCCTGGTTGGCATCATGTCGGGCCGGTCTCTGGAGAGTGTACTCGACACACTGTCAAAGCTCGCGGAAGTTGTGATCTCTCAATCCCGTTGTGTGCTCGCTATGTACGATGAGCGGAGTGCGTCATTAGCACCTTTGGGGACCTCTCATTTTGCAAAAGATTTCCGCCACCTGTTTCCCACCATTTCGTCCCGTTATGGTGCAACCTCTATTGGCACTGCAGCCTATATAGGCACCCGCGTCATTGTTGAAGACCTGCAGACAGACCATCGCTGGCAGGGATACGGTGCCTTGATCTCCCAATTGGGCATGAACTCATCATGGTCGGAGGCGGTGCCAGGTAGAGACAACAACCTGCTCGCAGTCATGACCTTGTTTTTCGACCAGGCAAAGAGGCCCTCAGATCAGGAAATCGCTGACTTCTCTTCGGTTGTCTCGTTGGTCAGTCTCGCCATTGAACGTCACACCTGGCAAGTCTCGCTGGAAACGGCGCTCTCAGGCGAGCGGTTCATTCGCGATATCGGTGTCCGACTGGCAGCCGTGACATCCGATAAGTTGAGAAGTGACCTGGAGCGGATCCTCGTCCAGATCAAGGGGCAATATGAGCTGGGCGGCATAGTGCTTTGGGAGCGGCGGCTCGGGGAAGAGCTGTTCACCCCGATTGCGTCTACCAATACCGAAGCGGAACTCTCTACCACAACCCCGAACCTGAGTTTGCAAGAGTTGCAAGACAAACTGGATGGCGCGCCCAGTGAATATGTGATGCCATCTGACGAGTTGTATCAGGTCTGTTCCTTTGGCCTGGATCAACGACCGGTTCTTGTTATGCCGCTTACGGTTGATCAACACAACATGCTGGGTGTGCTTACGGTCCAGTCACGTTATTTTTACATAACCAAGGCTATGATCGACTACCTGCTTATTATCGGGTCGATGATATCGACCAGTATGATGAATGCACGGTTAGTCAGCTCGTTGTCACAATCTTTCGAGCGTGAAAAGGATGCAAGAGAAAAGTTGGAGGGCGAGCTGTCGGTTGCCAGAGACATTCAAATGTCCATGGTTCCTCTTCACGGTGAATTTCGGGATACCTATAAAGACTGGATTATTGAAGCGTTATTGAAACCTGCGCGGGCAGTGGGTGGGGATTTCTACGACGTCATACGTTTAAAGAACGGCAAGTTGTTGCTGGTGGTGGGCGATGTGTCCGATAAGGGCGTGCCGGCGGCGCTATTCATGGCCAAAACAGTGTCATTGCTCAATTATTTGTCGAAGGCAGAGGCATCGAACCTCAACCATATGGTCGGTCAACTGAACTCCGAACTGTGCGACGGCAATGAGTCTTGTATGTTCGTCACGGCGGTTTTTGCATTACTTGACCTGGCAACAGGTGAAGTGGAATATGTAAACGCAGGTCATACTGCGCCGCTATTGGTAGAGCCGTTCAAGACCCCGACTCTGGTTGCCGGTCTGTCGGGTCCACCTCTTGGCCTGTATGAGGGGGTCGTATACGAATGCGACCGTATAACGTTGTCTTCAGACTCCAGTCTCACCCTTTACAGCGATGGTGTAACGGAGTCGTTCAACGAAGCTCAGGAAGAGTTCGGCGACGTCAGGCTTATGCAGATCGCCTATCGGGCGAACGAGAGAGATCGCAGCTTCCTGACCACCTTGAAGCAGGAAGTTGAAAAATTCGCCGGTCGCTCTCCCCAGTCCGATGACATCACAATTATGACCATACAACGCCACATCAGGAAACCATGAGAATAACGGTTGGACGGGATGACTCGGTCAGTGCAGTTCTAGCGGCCGCCACAGATGCACTTGAAGGTGTGCCTCCCGAGGTAACACATGAGTGTGAAATTATCGTTGATGAATTCATGGCCAACATGAAGTACCACGTGTTCCCGGTGGATTCCGGTGCACGGTGGACCCTCGAACTTGATGCAACGGATTCGGACGTAACCATCATATTCTGTTACGCCGGAGAGAAGTTCGACCCTACACCGACCTCAACCTATATTGAGGAACGGCCCATAGAGCACCGTGATATCGGCGGATTGGGTTTGGTGCTAATATCGTCATTAAGTGATGAACAAGTTTACAATTACCACGACGGCATGAACGAGTGGACCATCCGAAAGAATTATTAAGAACACACCAGGGAAGAAATTCATGTCTTTAGCGATCGATCATCTCCAGAGCACCGCAGAAACTGTCAGCCTTGCGCTCACCGGCGCGCTGGACAGTGAAACGGCACCCCAGCTTGACTCCATGCTAACCGAGTTGGTTACGGCGGACACAAGAGTTGTTGCCATCAACATGGGCGCTGTTACGTTTATCAGCTCGGCCGGTTTGAGGGTTATATTTAAAACGCTCAAGCAAATGAAAGCGAGAGGTGGACAAGTGAGCATGTCTCAGATGTCCAAGGGTGTGAAAAAAGTATTTGAGATAGTTAAAGTGATGCCGGACCTGACCGTATTTGCCAGTCAGGCGGAGATGGATGAATATCTGGCGGAAATTCAGCGCCGAGAAAGTTGAGACAACGGCTGTAAGGGATTAGTTGGATGGCCATAGTACTAGACGGTACTCTCGCGATACAGCGAGATGATGAGAACAGCATCGCCAACATAATATGGTTTCTGTACGGTTTGCCAGAAACGGCGGGTAAACCCGAGCAAGCGGTATTCCTGAACGAATCGTTCGGCCAGGGCTCGCCACAGATGATCTCGTTCGAATTGGATGGCGAAGAATATGTGGTCTATGCTGATTGGGAAGCGGTTTCTGATCAGCACAAAGCTGCCGAGGTTCGGGAATTCTACCGTTCCTACGGATATGTCCTGATATCTGCTTTACAAGGAAGTGATAGTGTTGTGGCCGGCAATAATCGGGCTGAGTGGCTCCTCCCTGTTCAGTATTATAGTGATTATGTGACAATGGTCAGGGAATTGGAGAGGGCGGTCTGATATTGTGAGATTGGATTCACTGGAAGAGCGGATAAAATCATGCAATCAAGATACGATGAATGCTTTATCAATGCAGTAAGGTCCATGGCCCTGGATGGCATGGAGCTTCATCTTCTCAGTGCGCGCCAACTGAGGTGCGTCGATAAGTCTGTGGCATCAAAGCATGTGCCGGCAATGAGCGTAGCAACTGAGCGTGCCGTCAAAAAATGGTGCGCAGGCACGCTGGCTGTTTCCGGTCATCAGGCTCTCGCCCTGTATTCCCGGGACGAAGGCGCGATAGGGGTGCCTGAGCCCGCTTCGCGGGCTAAAAAAGTCAAAAGCGGCTTAAAAAATTAGAGTTGAGGGCAAACAGGCCCTGCCTGATTCGGTTTCTTCATCGATGTTTGTACTGGGTAGGGCAATAACCACGGCTGACCTCCGGGCTTCGAAGGCTGGCATGCTTGGTTGAGCGCCCGCTCACCCGCGCCCTCCACAACCTGAAACTCCGCGGTTTCAAGCGTTTTCTCATCAACTTGATCACCTCCGGCTCGCCCAGGCCAAATTGCTGCTCTATTGCCTCGAAAGGCGTCCTGTCTTCCCAGGCCATTTCTATGATCCGGGACTCTTCGTTATCTGCAAAGTGCAACTTTTTAATCCTCCTGCGCGTAACTCACCCAATGAACTAATACGAAACAAAGTGTCACAACGATGATTTGCCACAGGATATGTACGGCCATGTGGGCTTATTTGGCTGAGGTTTTCATTGTTTTGCAATGTTGCCGTTGGAATATAGTAGGCAGTACGATATATTCGACGTGACAAATTTTTAACGTATTAATCCCATGCGGTCCTTCAACGCCTTGGCACAGTAAGGCTGGCCAAGCGTTTCATTGACCTGACACGGAGTAGTTGGGATCCCCTTCTTGAACTCCTCCGTTTCCCGTCAATGCCAGCCAGACATACCCAGACAACGGCGGGTGGGGCGGTAGCGTGTCCAAAGCACCAGGAAGATGCCAATGATCAAGAAAATCCCAGCAAGTGTGTGTTTGGCCTGGTGCGTGTCGCCGGCGATGGCTTCATCTACTGTCGATCTGGCCTTTCCCGGTTACAGTGGCTTGCTGAATGTGCCCTCGGCGTTTGTGCTCAAGCACGGCCAGGGCGATTTTCAGGTGTCTGATCAGGCGATCGTGGGCGGTGAGTACGGCTATTACAAGAATTTTTCCGGCGCTGTGGGCTTGTATGGACTGTTTGAGGTTGGTGGGCGAATCGCCTGGGAAGAAACCCAGTCGAACTGTTTCACCGAGGGGTGTGGCAGTATCCGTGACCTGTCTATCAATCCCAAGTTTCAGATACCGTTCATCCCGGAGGACTGGTTCAGTGCATCAATCGGTGTTCAGGACCTGGGGGGAGAGAGCAATTTTTTTGACGCAACCTACGGCGTGATTGGGCGTCATATCGGGCCTTTTGAGCTGAACCTCGGGTATGGGAAAATTGATACGTCGTCCAAACAGCCCGGGCCAAGGTACCTCGACGGGGTATTTGGCGGGGCAATATACCGGCCCACGGACTGGCTTCAGTTTATCGGTGAATACGACGGCGTGGATACCCGTGCCGGCGTAGGTCTGAGTACGCCGGAAGACTGGCTACCTGCAGGGATGAGAGTCAAAACCAAGGTGTTGGCCTACGATCGTGGCGACACCGCGAGCGACCGACATTTCGTGTCTATTGGTCTTTCTATTCCTTTCGGTGATTACGGAAAGTCCTCAAAGACGAAGCCCGGGACAGTGTCAGTGCGCGGTTTGCCTGAATCAGCGCCGGACACTGCCTTGCGCCGCGATCCAGATCTCGCCCAACGGTTTGGTCAGTCCCTGGCGGATGCGGGCTATGAGCGCGTGCGCACCCTTAGCGAGGGCGATACGCTGCGGGTTGAGGCTGAAAACAATGTCTACAACCGAAACGAGCAAGACGCCCTTCGCGACATCGCACGTCGCGCCAGGCAGGGCGGGGGTGATCACAAAACAGTGCGCCTGACGTTACTCAACCAGGGCCTTCCGATACTGGAGCAGCAAATCCCGCTGCAGATTGAGGAAGCAGAAAACAACGGTGAGCAATACGTTTTACAGTCGTGGTCACAGCGCACGCTGTTTAACCAGCAGCAGGACCCCGAATGGGATTTCGAAGGCGGATCCGGCCCTGCCTGGCGCCCACGCCTGACCCTGTCACCATCTATCAGTTCAGGTGTGGCAACAGAATACGGTGTGTGGGACGCCTCCGTTGGCGTGTTGAGTGAGTTATCCACAAACCTGTGGCCCGGTGCGCTGGCTTCTGTCAGCTACAACACCGAGCTCGCGAGGACCGACGACTTTGAACCCGGGGAAATCTTCTACGACAGCCGCCAACGAAATGGCCTGGTTGAAGCGGAGCTGCAACAGGCATTCAAGCTGCACCCGCAAGTACTGGCAGCGGTTCACGGCGGGCACTACGCTCGCAACTTCCACGGCGCCCTGGGCGAAGCGGTGTGGATGAGCAGCGGCGGCGATCACATGTTGGGTGTGGTTGGTGGGCAGTTTGTCGATGACCGTGACAGTGACGAAGAGCGCTATCAGAGCCTGGCCCGTTACACCTACTACAACGCTTCGCTCAATTTGCAGGTAAAAGCCTGGGCAGGGCGTTTCTTTGAGGAAGATGACGGCTTCCGGCTGGAATCCCGGGTTTGGTTTGGCGACAGCGCGCTGGTTTTGGGGTATCGCAACACCGATGCCGAATTCCTGAGCCTGGGCTGGTCCATGCCGCTGACCCCGAGAAAAGACCACCAGTTCCGATATCTGCAAGTGCGTGGCGACGTCGATTGGTCTTACCAGGTACAGACCAGAATCAACGAAGACACCAACGACACAGCGTTTGGCGGCGCGGCGGTTGTCGAATCCGCTAATCCCATTGATCAGCTTTACCTGAATCGTGGCCGGTTCTTCGACTGAACTGGCCCGACTGCGATGCTCCAGCGAGCGGTTTACCGAGTTGTCTCGTTGGCGTATCAGGCCGAATGACAGATGTAACTCACCTGTGATTCAACAAAAACGGCAATGTTTCTTAACAAAGCTGTATTATCGAACTACCCTGTATATGCTGGCAAAAACTGAGAGGGCTTGTGATGAAAAACCTGAGTAAAAAAGTAACAGGATATAAGTTGGTGGCGGTATGTGCCGCCTTGTCTGGTGTAATGCTGACTGGCTGTAGCTCGTCGAGCTCATCCGGCAATGATAATCCGGATGGTGTGGCTGCGGGTCTGGCCTACGATGGCTACCTGCAGAATGCGCGAGTGTGTGTGGATGAAAACCTCAACAAGGCGTGTGACGCGCCCGAGCCGCAGACAACAACCGGCCCTGGTGGTCAGTTCGAGCTGACCGGCCTGACCGACGCGCAGCAAGCGCTGCCATTGGTGATGGAAGCTACCGCGGATACCATTGACGAAGACGACCCCACCGCACCGGTTGATCAAAACCTGAAGTTCCTGGCACCTGCGGGCAGCCAGACTATCAGTGGTTTTTCAACCATCGTACAGGTTCGGGTGGAGCAAAAAATAGCTGAAGCCCGTGAGGCAGGCCAGACAGTACCCAGCTTGGCCGATCTGAGAAATGAAGCCTCTGCAGAACTGGCCACAGAGCTCGGCATTGCCGGCGCAGATCTGACGAACTACGACCCCATCGCGATCAAGAACAACCCGAATGCTAATGAAGCGCAGCGCACCGCAGCTGCCAAGGCACACCTGGTCAATCAGGTGCTGAGCCAGCAGATCATCACCCTGCGGCCGCAAGCGGAAGCCAACGCAAACGGTAACAACCGTGCAGCGTTTGGTGCGGCCATCAACAAGCTGAACGTGGCGGACATCCGCACCGCGGTGGATACCGACACCGCAGGCCTCGCACTGCAGGACATCATTACTGCGGTTGCTGATCAGGTTGTGAGTGAAACGCAGCCGGTCGCACCCACCCCGCAGGAAGTGAACGAGCAGGCGGAAATCGACGAAGAAGCCGCGGAAGGCATCGACGACCAGGTGCCGGGCGACCAGCCAACGGGCGGCACTGGCTCAACCGGTGGTACTGGTGGCACTGGCACCAGTTGATCAGTAGTAGGCAATGCCCCTACAGCGACCGCGCATCTTGCGCGGTCGCTGTAGGTTCTTAAGCAGTTAATATGTTGATTTTTGTGACCCCGTCTTGAAAAGTGTTGCGCCACTTCGCTGCGTGGGCCAATCTAGCCTCACGAGAAAGCGCGATTCCAATCCCGATATTTTCGTTACCTACTCAGTAAAGACTGGCAGATTCGTTACCCCATGCTAAAAAAGATTCTTGTCCTTTTCCTGGTTTTAGCCTTTCTACAGGGGTGCGCCTTTGCGCCCGGTTCCCATATCGACAGCGGTGGCAAGCTGAGCACGTATAAGGCACCGAAAGAACGCGAGGAACTCAGCGATCTGGTGCACGTCCGTCGCATCGGACCAGACACCTTGCGCAGCGCAATACAAATTAACGTCCCTCCTCCCGCCGAAGAATTGATTCGTTCGGATAGTGAGTTCTCCTATCAAATTGGCATTGGAGACGTTCTACAAATCACCGTCTGGGATCATCCAGAGCTGACCATCCCTGCGGGCTCGCTGAGAAGTTCGGCGGAATCCGGCAACGTGGTCAACGCAGATGGAACCATTTACTACCCGTATATTGGTTATGTTTCGGTTGTAGGGCTGACCACCCAGGAGATCCGTGAAAACATCGCCGAACGACTGGCCACCTACATTGAGGCGCCGCAAGTGGACGTCTCCGTTGCAGCTTTCCGTAGTCAGCGCATTTATGTCAGTGGCGCTGTAGAAACTCCTGGCGTATACCCGCTAACGAACATACCCACCCGCCTGGTGGATGCCGTCAGCCAGGCCGGTGGCATAGAGCCGCAGGCGGATTGGCGCCATGTTGTGCTGACTCGCAATGGTCGTGATTTCTCGCTCTCCCTGAAAGATGTGTATGAGAAGGGCAACAAACTCCACAATGTACTGCTGCAAAGCGGCGATGTGATTAACGTGCCCCTCGGGAATGATCGAAAGGTGTTTGTGCTGGGTGAGGTGGCAGATTCCCAGACCCTACCGATGGGCCGAAACGGCCTGACCCTGGCGGAAGCGATTTCCAACGTTGGTGGCCTGAACGAGCGCCAGTCGGATGCGAAAGGCGTGTTTGTGGTCCGGCGGGCCGAAAACGCCAAATCAGACAGCAAGCATCTCATTGAGCTGTATCAGCTTAATATGGAAGACGCCACTGCGATGGTACTGGCCGACAGTTTTGTGCTGAACAACCGGGATCTGATCTACGTAACGGCGGCGCCTCTGGCCAGGTGGAACCGTGTGATCTCACTGCTGACACCGTCCTTCTCCGCGATCTTCCTGGGAGATCGTGCGGCGCAGCTCGGAGACTAAATTTAATCGATGTTCAATGACATTCTGGTGCTATGCACAGGTAACATTTGCCGAAGCCCAGTGGCCGAAGCCATGCTGAAAGCTCATCTGCCCGATAAGCATGTTGAATCCGCAGGGTTGGGAGCGCTTGTCGACCACAGTGCGGACCCGCTTGCAGCAGGACTGGCGGACCGTGCCGGGCTGAACATAAGGGACCACCGGGCAAGACAGGTGACCACTGAGCATCTGCGCCGCGCAGATTTGATATTGGTGATGAGTGAGAACCAAAGGGCCCAGGTTCGATCGCAAGACCCCGCTGCGGCGGGCAAAACCATGCTGATCGGCCACTGGTTGCCCGGCAAGCCAGACGTACCTGACCCTTACAAGAAAAGCCGAGAGGCTTTTGAGCACGTACACGAAATGCTGGCGAATTCCGTTGAGTCCTGGCTGCCAAAGCTAAAATAATCCGCAAGAGTAAAGAATGAGCGAATCCAACAAAACCGCACTCGGCAACCAAAGCCGCCAGAAAGACGACGAAATCGACATTGGTTTTCTGTTAGGCAGTCTCTGGGACCATAAAATCTTCATCATCGCGCTTACCATCACCCTGGCCGTGGCCGGTTTTGTTTACGCCGCGCTTTCAACGCCGGTGTATCAAGCAGATGCGCTGGTACAGGTAGAAAAAAAATCCGGCACGATCCCTGGCGCCGACATGGCGCAGATGTTGGGTGGTCCGGGGGGCAGTAACACCAGCACTGAAATTGAAATTCTGCGCTCCCGCCTAATTTTGGGTCAGGTTGTTGACCAGACGGACCTCGACGTGGCGGTGCATCCGGCCAGCCTGCCGATGATTGGCAATTGGCTCCGCCGTGAGGGGATCGCTCGTCCGGAATTCATGGAAGGCCAGCCTCACATTTGGGCTGGTGAAACCCTGCGTATCAATGAATTGGTGGCCAGCCACGACAGCGGCACCCTGCAAATGACGGTCGTATCCCAGGGCGCAGGCCGTTATGAGCTACAAGATCGGCAGGGCAACGTACTGGGTCTTGGCCAGGTTGGTAAGAAACTTGTTGTAGAGGAGCCTTGGCTGGAGCTTACCGTGGCAGAGCTCACAGCCCCCAAGGGTGCCAGTTTCACTCTGATCAAAAAAAACCGCCTGTCAGCCATCAACGGATTGAAGCGTAGGCTGGCCATTCAGAATCAGGGCCGGGAAACCGGTATTTTGCTACTTACGCTGCAGGGGCCAGATCGGCAAGAGCTGGTCCAAAGCCTGAATGCCACCACGCAAGTGTTTCTCACACAAAACATTGCGAGGCAGGCGGCTGAAGCGGAAAAAAGTCTTGAGTTCCTTGAAGAGCAAGTGCCAAACATTCGCGAGCAGCTTACGGACGCTGAGAACCGACTGAACGAATACCGCCTGCAAAGCGATAGCATTGACTTGAGTTTTGAGACACAGAATGCTCTCAATAGCCTAGTTGCCATAGAGAGCAGTTTGAACGAGATGGAGCTACAAGAGTCTGAGCTTGCACGGCGGTTTACGCCAAACCATCCGGTGTACCGGTCGTTGTTAGAAAAAAAAGAGCAATTGCAACGAGAAAAAGCGCGCCTGGAAGAGCGCACCGGTGATCTCCCGGAAACTCAGCAGCAGGTGCTGCGCCTGAGCCGGGATGTGGAGGTCACCCAGGAGATTTACGTGCAGTTGCTCAATCGGATGCAGGAGCTTCGCTTGGTGCGTGCCGGCACCGTTGGTAACGTAAGGATCCTGGACGATGCCGTCACCCAAGGCCAGGTGGCACCTCGCCGCAATCTGATCATTGCGATAGCTGCTTTGAGTGGCCTGCTACTGGCAATGATCATTGTTCTTCTGCGGGCTGCGTTCAACCGAGGCATCGTTTCGCCGGAGCAGCTCGAAGAGTTAGATCTACCAGTTTACGCTACGGTGCCTCTCTCCGAAGAGGAAAAGCGCCGATCCGGCAAGAGTAAAAAGAAGAGCCAGCGACGCAAAAATGCCCCGGGTGATGGTCTGTTGGCGGTTCGCAACCCGGCTGACTTGTCCATTGAAGCAATCAGGGGTTTGCGTACCTCACTGCATTTCGCGATGTTGGAAGGCAGTGACAATCGGTTGGTCATTACGGGCCCGAGCCCTGGCATTGGTAAAAGCTTTATGTCCGTAAACCTGGCCGCTGTTTGTGCCCAAGCTGGCCAGCGGGTGGTGATTGTGGACGGCGATATGCGCAAAGGTCACGTGCACGAAGCTTTCCGAAAAGAGTCAAAAAACGGTCTATCTGACCTCCTTGCAGGATCGCTGACCTTTGAGCAGGCGGTACGTGATTCGGAGGTTGAAGGTTTGAGCTGGGTAGGGCGGGGCAGTGCGCCACCTAACCCTTCAGAGCTGCTGATGGGCGCTCGCTTCAGTGAGTTTCTGGAGTATCTGAGCGAGAGTTATGATCTGGTCATTGTGGATACCCCACCCATATTGGCGGTAACCGATGCAGCGATCATTGGAAAACAATGCGGTACCACACTGATGGTGGTTCGCTTCGGCATCAACACCCCCAAAGAAGTTCAAATAGCTGAAAGCCGTTTGGCAACCGGTGGTATCACCCTTAAAGGCACCATTCTGAACGCCATGGAGAAGAAAGCGGCAAGCAGCTACGGCTATTACGGCTACTACAATTACGCCTACAAGTCTGATTAAAGACGGTTGTATCCACCATGAAACTTTTGATTACAGGCGGCGCCGGCTTCATTGGCTCTGCCGTCATCCGCTATGTTGTTGAAGCCACCGAGGATGAGGTGGTCAATCTCGACAAAATGACGTACGCCGGAAACCTTGAGTCTCTTACAGAGATCAGCAAGAGCTCTCGTTACGTTTTCGAGCAAGTCGACATCTGCAACCGCACCGAGGTGGACCGTGTGCTGGCCCAGCACCAGCCAGATGCCATCATGCACTTGGCCGCGGAAAGCCACGTGGATCGCTCCATAGACGGCCCGGCAGAGTTTATCGAGACCAACATTGTCGGCACCTACACCCTGCTGGAAGCCACTCGCCAATACTGGCGGGCACTGGAACGCAATAAAAAAGCCAGCTTCCGTTTTCACCACATCAGCACAGACGAAGTCTACGGTGACCTCCCTCACCCAAGTGAAACACAAAATGCTGAAGAGCATCTCTTCACTGAACAAACCGCCTACGCCCCAAGCAGCCCCTATAGCGCCAGCAAAGCCAGCTCAGACCACCTGGTGCGCGCCTGGCAGCGCACCTATGGCCTGCCGATACTGGTCACTAACTGCTCCAATAACTATGGCCCCTTCCACTTCCCGGAAAAGCTCATCCCCTTGATGATCCTCAACGCCCTGGAAGGCAAGCTGCTGCCGGTATACGGCAAAGGCGACCAGATTCGCGACTGGCTGTTTGTGGAAGACCACGCAAGAGCCCTCTACAAAGTCGTCACCGAAGGCCAGCCCGGCGAAACCTACAACATCGGTGGCCACAACGAAAAACAGAACATCGAAGTTGTGCACACCCTCTGCGATATCCTTCAGGAACTCCGCCCGCAGGAACGCAGGTACCGGGAGTTGATCACCAACGTAAAAGACCGCCCGGGCCACGACAGGCGTTACGCCATAGATGCCAGCAAAATCCAGAAAGAACTCGGCTGGGTGCCTGAGGAAACCTTCGAAACCGGCATCCGCAAAACCATCCAGTGGTACCTGGATAATCTTGATTGGTGTAAGCGAGTACAGGATGGCAGCTACCAACGAGAGCGTCTCGGCGTAACAAATTAAGTGCTTTATAGATCTCGGCAACAAAGCATCGACGGGGTCTGTCCTTGCGTGGACTGACCCCAAACCACCAAATTGAAGGCCAGACAAATTGAAAGGAATAGTCCTGGCAGGCGGCTCCGGCACTCGCCTGTACCCCATAACACTCGGCACCTCCAAACAACTCCTGCCGGTGTACGACAAACCCATGATTTACTACCCGCTGTCTGTACTCATGCTGGCGGGCATCCGGGACATCCTTATCATCACCACCCCGGAAGACCAGGCCGGCTTCAAGCGTGCCTTGGGCACCGGCGAACAATTCGGTATTAACCTCAGCTACGAAATCCAGCCAAGCCCAGACGGCCTCGCCCAGGCCTTTATCATTGGCGAAGAGTTCGTTGGTAACGACAGCGTGTGCCTTGTTCTCGGCGACAACATCTTCTACGGCCAGGGTTTCACACCGAAACTGAAGCAAGCCGCTCAGCGCACCGAGGGTGCCACCGTTTTCGGCTATCAGGTAAAAGACCCGGAACGCTTCGGCGTAGTCGAATTCGACGAAAATAAACGCGCCATCTCCATCGAAGAGAAGCCAGAACACCCCAAATCCCACTACGCAGTAACCGGCCTCTACTTCTACGACAACAGCGTGGTAGAAATTGCCAAACAGGTAGAACCCAGCCACCGAGGCGAACTGGAAATCACCTGTGTAAACCGCGCCTATCTGGAGCAAGGCAACCTGAACGTTGAACTGCTGGGTCGCGGCTTCGCCTGGCTGGACACTGGTACCCATGAAAGCCTGCTGGAAGCCGCGCAGTTCGTAGAAACCATCGAAAAACGCCAGGGCTACAAGATCGCCTGCCTTGAAGAGATCGCCTTCAACCAGGGCTGGCTGAGCCACGATCAACTCCAAGCGCAGGCCACCCAGCTGAAGAAAAACGGGTACGGCGAATACCTGCAAGACCTCCTGGAAGACGCACAATGATTCCGGTCACCAAACCCTATTTCCCCAACCGGGAAAAACTCCAAAAGTACATCGACGGTATCTACGAACGCCAATGGCTATCCAACAACGGCCAACTGGTGCAAGAGCTCACCCAACGGTTGGAAGCCTTCCTTGGCGTTGAAAACCTTCTTTTGGTCTCCAACGGCACCCTGGCCCTGCAAATTGCCTACCGCGCCCTGGGCGTGAGTGACGCAACCCCAGGCGTACAGCCGGAAGCCATCACCACCCCGTTTACCTTCATCGCCACCGCCAGTTCTCTGAAATGGGATGGTGTACAGCCGGTGTTCGCAGACATAGATCCAAACACCTGGTGCCTGAGCCCGGCAAAAATTGAAGCGGCCATTACCCCGAACACCCGGGCTATCGTACCCGTGCAAGTATTCGGCAACGCCTGCGATGTAGAGGCTATCGGCACCATCGCCCAAAAGCACAACCTGAAGGTCATCTACGACGCCTCCCACGCCTTCGGTGTGAACTACAAAGGAGAAAGCCTGCTCAAGCACGGTGATGCCGCTACCCTCAGCTTCCACGCCACGAAGCTGTTCCACACAGGCGAGGGCGGGGCCATTATCTTCAAGCGCAAAGAAGACCTTGAGCGCGCCAAGAAAATGATCAACTTCGGTATCACCGGGCCGGAGAGCATTGAAGAGCTGGGCATCAACGCCAAGATGAACGAACTGCAAGCGGCGATGGGCTTGTGTGTGCTGGATGAAATGGAAGAAAACCTGAATGCACGGGCAGCTGTGTGGCACCGCTACGAACAGGCTCTAGGCCAGCCCCTTAAACTGCAAGCCAAGCCTGAAGGGCTCGATTATAACTTCGCCTACTTCCCGGTGGTGTTCGAAAGCGAGGAACAGGCTGTGCGAGTGGCGGCCACGCTGAAGGAGAACGGCGTGCTGGCGAGGCGGTATTTTTACCCGTCTCTGGAATCGGTGGCGTGTTTGGATACTGAGGCAGACCAGCCGGTATCCAAAGAGATCGCCAGCCGGATACTTTGCCTGCCGATCTATTCTAGCCTTTCTATTGAGAGTATCGATAAAATCACAGGCATCGTGACAAAGGTAACTAACGGATGAAAAAGGTTTTGTTCCTTGGTGGCGCGCCCACTCAGATTCCGCCAATCAAATACGCTCTTGAGCAGGGTCATGATGTTATCACTCTGGATTACCTGCCGGATAACCCGGGGCACAAACTGGCGCATCAGTACTACAACATCTCCACCATTGACAAAGAAGCGGTACTGGAAATTGCACGTGTCGAAAAGATTGATGGCATAGTCGCGTACGCGTCAGACCCTGCTGCTCCTACAGCGGCCTACGTGGCAGAAAAAATGGGCTTGCCGGGCAACCCTTATAAATCAGTGGAAATTCTCGCTCGGAAAGATCTATTCCGTGATTTTCTGGCGAAGCACAACTTTAACGTGCCACGCTCAAAAGCCTTTTATAACGCAGATGAAGCGAAGTTATGGCTGGGTGAAATTGGCGTGCCTGCCTTTGTAAAGCCCGTAGATTCCTCTGGCAGCAAAGGCGTGACTCATCTGCAAAGTGCTGAGGACTTTAGCGCGGCATTTGAACACGCTTTGAATTTTTCGCGTGAAAAGAAAGTGGTTGTTGAGGAGAAAATCGTACGTCAGGGCTACCAGGTTGCTGGCGATGGTTTCGTTCTAGATGGAGAGCTGGTGTTCAGGTGTTGGGCGGACGAGCACTTCGACAAGCTTTGCAACGGCTTGGTGCCGATCGGCCAAACGTTCCCCACATCTCATAACGAAGATCTGCTGAATGAAGCTCATCGGGAAACCCAGCGGCTTTTAACCCTGCTGGGAATTAAAACCGGCGCACTGAACTTCGACTTTGTATTCTCCGAAGATGGAAAGTTTTATTTTCTTGAGCTTGGCCCGCGGAACGGCGGCTGTTTGATCCCCGAAGTTATTCGGTACGCAACGGGTGTAGACCTGATCAAGTACACGGTAGATGCGGCGCTTGGCTTGCCATGTAGGGGGCTAAAAATGAAGTCCATTAACGGCTTCTGGTCCAGCTATATGGTGCATGCCATTGATGACGGGAAATTCAAAGAGCTGTCTCTATCCGACAGAGCCAAAGAATACATCATCGAACAAGATGTTCAGGCTAAGCCTGGCGCCCAGGTAAATGTATTCAGTGGCTCCCATGACACCTTAGGTACGATGATTCTGAAGTACCCAAACCAGGAAGAAATGCTGGATATGGTCGACAATATGGAGAGGGATATTCGTGTCATTGTTGATTGATACGGTGACCATTTGGAACAAAAAATGAGCCTAGAAGATATTGATAGTTTAGTTTATTCTGAGCAAAACGCTCAGGGTGGTAAATTTATTTATGGCGTTACTGTTAGTCAGTACTTGTCCAAGTTAAAATCAAAAGCTGAATTTGTTGTTCACTACTGTGAAGGCGTTTGCGCAGGGTTTGTGGCATATTATTGTAATGACCTGGAAAAAGAAAACGCCTTTATAACTTTAGTTTTGATCTCGCCAGATTTTAGAGGGCGAGGGCTGGCTTCTGAATTAATTGACTACACTCTTCGAGTTTGCGTTAATCGAAAATTCAAGACCTGTTCACTCGAAGTACATGAAAATAACGAAAAGGCAATCGATTTATATAGAATGAAAGGGTTTTTCGCTGTCGAAAATAAAAATAAAAAGATTTTGATGTCTCTGAATTTGAGTAAGAGGACTCTTGAGCCTTTATGATTTAATCGTTAATCAAAAGTGCACATGTTTCGGTGCATCAAAAAGCTTTGATAGAGTACTTGAAGTTTTGGAGAAAAGTTAATGAGTAGGCTCTTCTTATCTAATGTTAGACGAAAGGTGAAGGAGTTTTCTGTTAACTCCATTAAAAAAATAAAATCTGCAGGAAAAGTAAAATATTTCTGCATCGGTGCCAACAAAACTGGCACTACGTCCCTGAAAGTCGCCTTTGAGACCCTTGGTTATGTTGTGGGCGATCAACACAGGGCTGAAATTATCACTGGCAAGCATTACTTTGATAGTAATTTTCTGCCCATCATTGATTACTGTAAGACCGCTCAGGCTTTTCAAGATGTCCCATTTAGCTACCCCGAAACTTACAAACACCTGGATAAAGCCTACCCGGGCAGCAAATTTATTCTTACCATCCGAGACGATCCAGAACAGTGGTACCGGTCTATCACCCGTTTTCACGCTAAAAGATTTGGCAAAAATGGACGGATCCCTACTGCCGAAGATCTAAAATCTGCCCAGTATGTATGGCCCGGTTTTATGTACAATTTGGTACGTTTATACGGGACAACCGACGATAATCCATATAACAAGGAGGTTCTGATCGCTCATTACGAACGCCAAAATCAGGAGGTTAAAAAATATTTTAAAGACCGCCCGGATGACCTGCTAGTGATCAACGTTGCGGAAAAGGGCGCGTACCGGAAGTTTGTCGATTTTCTGGGCGTGGATTCGCCGTATGACGATTTCCCGTGGGAAAACCGTACGTGAAGGCTCGCGACATCTGATGCAGGCGATGAACCGAAAAATCGGTGTGGGGGTGCTCTGGAACCTGGCGAGCCTGTTCCTTACCCGAGGGGCAAGCACTATCTTCATGCTGTTCCTCGCCCGCTTGCTGGCTCCGGAAGCGTTTGGCTTGGTGGCCATGGCCACTGTTACATTTGAGTTGGCCAGCGCGTTCGTCAGTTCAGGTCTTGGTGCCGCGCTGATTCGCAGCAAAACCGTGTCAGACGCTGACTTGAGCACAGTGTTTTACACCAACCTGCTACTAAGTTTGGTGGCGTACGCTGCATTGTTTGCCGGCGCGTCTTATATAGCAGCATTCTATAGCCAGCCAGAGTTGACCACTCTGATTCAGGTAATGGGACTGGTGGTCTTCATCAATGCGGCCAAGGTTGTGCAAACCGCCATACTAAGCCGCAAGATGGACTTCAAAACCCAGATGAAGGCAAACACCTTCAGTGTAGTGGTTTCGGGCTGTCTGGCAGTGGCCGCTGCGTGGAGCGGCTGGGGAATTTGGAGCCTTGTGGTACAGATGCTGAGTTCAGCAGTGATTTCAGCGTTGGTGCTTTGGCTGGTAAGCCAATGGCGGCCAGCACTGCAGTTCAGCACCGAATCGTTTAGCCGGTTGTTCAGTTTTGGCAGAAACCTCCTGGTGGAAGGGCTGCTGTCTGTGCTCTACCAGAACTCCTATGTGCTGGTGATTGGTCGTTTCTTTAGTGCTGAGCTGACGGGTTTATACTTCCTGGCCAACAAGGTCAGCAACCTGATTTCGCAGCAGCTGACCGGTGCAGTACAGGGAGCTAGCTTCCCGGCTCTTTCGACCTTGCAAGACGACAACGCAGCCTTGCTGCACAAGTATCGCCAGATTTTGCAGTTAATGATGTTTCTGATTGCTCCGATGATGGGGTTACTGGCAGGGCTTGCGCCGGTGTTGTTTGAGTTGATGTTTGATGAACGTTGGGCGGGGGCGGTGCCTTATTTGCAAGTGTTATGCATAGTTGGGGCATTGTTCCCCCTGCATGCCCTGAATATGAATCTCCTCAACGTAAAGGGCCGTCCCGATCTTGTTCTGAAGGTCGGCTTTGTAAAAAAAGCGGTGAATCTGACGTTGTTGTTTTTGGCGATACCGTATGGGGTGCACGGCATTGTGGTGAGTCAGGTGATTGGGAGCTTTTTGGCGCTGATTCCGAATACCTATTTTTCGGCTCGATTGGTTGGGTATTCGCTAGCTAATCAGGTTAAAGATGTAATCAAACCACTGGCTGCCGCCGGTGCAGCAGCGCTTACCTCATGGTGGGCTGCGCAAACAGAATTTTCGTTTATGATGTTGACATTGATTGTATCGGGCATAGCGGGCGTATTTGTTTATTTGGCTGTTAGTGTGGTGTTGAGAGCAGAAGGCGCCCGGATGATTTGGATTAAAATTTTGGATCGCCTGGCGAGGAAATTAAGCCCGAAGGCGTATGGAGATCAGTGAAGTTGGATGCAGGTTTGATAGAGGTTGAGAACCATGATGCTCCAGTTGTGAACTTGCGACCGGGGGATCTGTTACCAAAGCTACGAATGCCCCGCACTGAGCAAGAGATTATCGCCCGTTGGATCAATGATCCCGGGTTTCCTTTGGTAAGTGTACTTTGCATCACTTATAATCATGAGGATTATATTGAGGACGCTCTCAATGGGTTTCTGAATCAAGACACTATCTTTCCTTTTGAGATAATTGTGCATGATGATGCGTCATTAGACAGAACAGCTGAAATCGTTGAGCACTATGCTAGAGATTACCCAAGGATTATAAAAGTCATTCTCCAAACTGAGAACAAGTACTCTCAGGGGTATAATCCTTTTATTTTTATAAAAAATGTGTGCAAAGGTAAGTATTGTGCGCTGTGTGAAGGCGACGATTACTGGTTGAGTGAAAATAAGCTTTCGAGACAGGTTGAGGCGTTAGAGCTTAACTCTGATGTGAAGTTGTCCATTCATCCTGCAATCATGGTTGATGTCACGACCGATAACTGGGTTTTCAAATATCACAAAGGCAACCAAGAAAGGTGTCTGAGTGCTAATAATGCCGTTGCTGCCGCTTCTCAATTCTCGCCAACGGCTTCTTACCTTTTTAAGCGAGATGAATTTCTAAAAATGCCATCTTGGTTTTTCGAAGCCAAGGACCTTCCTTTTGGTGATTATTTTGTTGAGTCAATCATAGGGAGAGGTGGCATTTTATACCTTCCTGATGTTTTTTGTGTTTATAGAAGGAATGTTGTTGGGTCCTACACTGACAGGTCGAGGTCGCGTAACCGAAATGAACTTCTTTCAAGGATGAGATCAATACTTTATTACACGAAGAAGTTGGAGAGTTTCCCTGAAATCGAAGCTGAAGCCATTTTTAAAAGAATTAAGAATGTTTATTCGGATTATTTAAGGATGGCAATTTCTAGGCGTGACTTTGAGTTTTTTAGGTCTGTTATTGATCAGGCTCATCATGATGGTTATAAAATAGCTGCTTCAAAGGTTTTTGCCTCAAAAGGAAGAGCCTCCTTTCGACTGTATTTGTTGAGTTTAAAGATGGTTTCGCTATTAAAAGGTCGTATCGCACGGTTTCGTCGTCGAAAAATAAATAGCCAGTCGATTAAAGAATAAAAGGAATGTATGTTAGCCGTAAACCTTACCACCACTTTCCAAAGACTAAGCCTCTGTCGGATTGCGCTGACCTCCTTATTGCTGCAATCCCGGCTCCCTGACCAGATCAACCTCTGGGTTTCGAAAGAGCCATATTTGAGGGACCAGGGCGTAGCGAAGAGCGAGTCGATCGATCAGCTAGTTGCCTCCCTGCCAGGTGAAAGCAGAAGCCGCGTTAGCGTCCGTTGGGTGCCTAACACCGGCTCCTACCGAAAGCTTATACCCATGCTGCGAGAAGCCGGGCCGGACGATTTGATCGTAACCGCAGACGACGACATCTTTTATGGCCGGGACTGGCTAAGCGGGTTGCTGGCTGCTTATGAGGATGCAGATGGTAAGCCCGCGGCTGCGCGCGTGAGGACCAAGCGAATCAACTTCCTGGGAAAGAAGACTTCTTACCTGTTTTGGAACCTGATTAACCAGCCGAAAACCGTAGAGGACGACTTTATAGTTACGTTCGGCGGTGGTGTGGTGCTAACTAGAGCGATGTTCCGGGAGCAGGACGTTGCAGATGATTCGTTCCTGAAGGTTGCGCCGACCGCAGATGATCTTTGGTACTCGAAGTTACTTAGGTTGAATCACAATGAGGTGGTGGTTGTGCCTTCGTTACTGAAGGAGCTGAATTTCATTCGACACAACGATGGGCTAATGAATCACAACTGGCCAAAGGTTGTCTCGCTGTTCCACAAAATCCGGCATAGGGTGTGGGACAGGTATGGTGGGTTCTTGGGCTTTGCCGTGTGTGGCAATGATGTGGCCTACGCGGAGATTGACCGGTATTTCAGCGCGAGTGCGCAGAATAAGGTCGAGCGGGAAGGTTAAGCCAAAGCCATGCAATCTCTATTCACCATCCACGCCGGCGAATACCTGGTAGGCCTCCACATAGAGCAGCACCTGCGAGACCCGAACGGCGATAAAGTCAACGTATGGGTGCCGTTTAAAGACACAGGCATCGACCTGCCCGTTACCAACAAAACCAACAAAAGACGACGTCGCCGCAGGTGAAGGTCTCCAGGGACTTCCTGCTGACCCACGGCAGACCCGAATACCGCGACAATCTGCACTCCTGTGGCTGGTGGACGCTCAACCGGGAAAAGATCCGCAAGTCCCCAGCAGACTATCGGGTTTTTGTGTTGCACACCCACGAAAAAAAGACATGCAGTACGTAATACTCGCCCCGCAGCAACTGCTGGAAAGGCTGGATGCCATTCATCCGAATGACAAGCGGGTGTACCGAATATGCCGCGAGTTGGAGCTGAACTTGCAGATCAAACCGAAGAAACGGATCGTGCAGGAGAAGCCGGGGCCTCATGCAATTAATGAGTGCCAGTCGATGGACTTCATGCACGACCAGCTTGAGGATGGTCGAAACTATCGCCTGTTCAATGTGCTCGATGACTTCAACCGTGAGGGACTGGCAATTGAGGTGGACTCGCAATTGGAAAACGGCTAAGAAATATAATTATGTTGTTGCCGGTGGCATACAAAAGAACCAGTCAATTGGTATCTCAAAGAGGTTGTAATGACTCTTCATGGTGTTAGCGTTGTCATACCGCTATTTAATAAAAAAAAGTATCTTCGAAAAACACTGGAAAGTGTTCTAGCTCAAGATTATGAAAATTTTGAGGTGATAGTTGTTGATGATGGGTCAACAGACGGTAGCTATGAGTTGGTAGAAAATGAGTTCAAAAAAAGTGTTCGACTGATAAAACAGAGGAATGCTGGGCCAGGTCCGGCCAGAAATCGCGGAGTGAATGAGGCTCGCTTTGACCTGATTGCATTTATTGACGCCGATGATATCTGGTGTGAGAAACATCTGTCAGAGTTGGTAAAGCTCTATGAGAATGACCCGACGGCTGGTCTTTATTCGACCAAAGGGAAAAAGCTGGCAGGAATAGAAGCTGATTTTTTTACGCCGAAATATTCAGGATCATGGAGGTATGTAGATTATGTAAGTGAGTTGGCGGCTCAAACTGTGATTATTCATACTTCTTCCGTCATGCTTTCAAAAGTTGATTTTCTGAGTGTCGGCGGATTTCGGGATTTTCGACCAGGTCAGGATGTCGATCTATGGCTTCGGCTCGCGCTTCAGTTTCCAGTAGTTCAATCTGACTCGGTAACTAGTTGTCATCGCCTTGATACCGGAGGAATTATGGATCAGTCCGATATTTTCGGGTTGAAAGATTCTGGGTCGCTGCCGCAATGTATAGGGCAGGTTTCTCCGTTATTTGGGGCTATGACTGAAATTAGGGATCGTTTTGATTGTAGGTCGGATGACTATCTTAGGGTTAACTACCTAATAAACAGAAGGTTGCTGAGTATGATTCGAGTCCTTCTCGTTAATGGGAGGCAGGATAAAGCGCGTAATTTATCTAAGCTATTTTCGCATCCTTATTCTCTGAGCCTTTTTTCGTATAGATTGTTTCTTATGTTTCCATTTGGTTTTGCAGGTAAATTTGTGAATGCTTTTCGGAGAGTTAAACGAGTTTTCAGCGGTGACTAAGGCGCAGGGTGTTCTTGCGAATTTTTAGGTGCTCATGTTCTTTTGAGCTTTGAACGTTGCATATTTTAAATTTCCCGGATTTTTATTATTTATTAAATGTGAGCGGAAGTGATGGAGTTTTTTATTTCAGGATATCCCAAAGCAGGCACCACATCCATTTATGGCTACCTAAAGAATCATCCAGGGGTATTTCTTCCAAATATTAAGGAACCGCACTACTTCACTGAAGACTATCCTGGGGCTCGGGAGGTAACGACTGAAGATGAATATTTATCATTATACCTTGGCGCCGGAGCCGGCCAGCAGCGTGGCGATGCATCGGCGTCGGTAATTCACTCGGATGTGGCCATCGATAGAATTTTGGGGCGTTACCCGCAAGCGAAATTCATAGTGCTGCTACGCGAGCCAGTTGCTGCGGTGCGGTCTTTCCACGGCGAACTGTTGCACAACCTTAACGAAGATATCGCAGATTTTGAGAAGGCATGGCGTTTACAAGCGGCACGCTCTGAGGGCAATAAAGTACCTGCAACTTGTCGAGAGTCACGCTTCCTGCAGTATCAAGAGATATTCCATTATCAGAAGCATTTGCTGGAATTGTTCGAAAAGGTACCGCCGGAACAACGGCTGGTGCTGGTGTTTGAGGAGTTTTTTTCTGATCCGCGAGCAGGATATCTGCAGGTCCTTAATTTCCTGGGTATGGAGGATGACGGGCGCATTGACTTCGGTGCGGTGAACGGCGCACGTCGGCACCGTTTTCGATGGCTTGCTGAAATTCATCGTAGGTCGGTCGATGGAGGTGGTCCGACCTATCGTGCTTTCAAGTATGTGCTATCAAGTCTGGCTATTCACCCGTCAAATATTCTGGCGCGATTCAATCGTAAAGCGGGAGGAAAGCCTGAGATTAGCAGGATCTTTGAAGCGGAGCTTCGAGAGCATTTTCTGGCCGATGTCGAGACGGTTGAGCACTTGCTTGGCCGAAAAATCGAATGCTGGAGATACTGATGGCTCATATTGGCATCGTAATTTATTCCCTGGTAGGGGCGGGTGCCGAGAGGGTATCCGTAAATCTGGCCCAGGAGTTTGTGGTAGCAGGGCACAAGGTTGATTTCATACTGGCACAGGGTGAGGGGGCGCTTTTAACTGAGGCTCGATCGGTTTCAGGTGTGCATGTGGCCCGATCTGCCGGAGCGCGAGGCTGGCACTCCGCCATTAAGGAGTATATAGAGCAGCACTCGCCGGCTGTCTTGTTAGCGATGATGGAAGGAGCGGGTGTGATTTCTATTCAGGCCTGCAAGGGCCATGATATTCCTGTGTATGTGGTGTCTCATATTCATTTTTCTCGGCATTGCAGGCATGCCTTGCGTTGGAAGGAGCGCTGGCTGATGCCGCTTGCCGCGCGCTGGTATCTACCCCGCGCCGCCGGCGTGATGGGTGTATCAAACGGTGTGAGCGCAGATATCCGCCATGCCGCCGGTCTGGAGTCTGAAAAAGTACACACCATCTACAACCCTATCCTAACGGAGGAGTTGTATCGCAAGGCGGCTGCGCCGGTTGATCATCCATGGTTTGTTCGTGACAGGGACTGGTTGACCGTTGTTACCGTGGGGCGCCTGACCGAGCAGAAAGACCACGACACCTTGTTACGTGCCATCAGAGAAGCAAATAGAGAGCGGCCTGTGCGGTTGTTCGTATTGGGTCAAGGTGAACGGCGCTCCGAATTGGAGGTGTTGGCTGACGAGCTGGGTATTGGTGAGATAGTTGAGTTCGCTGGTTTTGATCCAAATCCTTATCGATACATTGCTGGGGCAGACGTATTCGCGTTGTCTTCGCAGTGGGAAGGCTTTGGTAATGTTTTGGTGGAGGCGCTTGCAGCTGGTATCCACGTTGTGTCAACCGACTGCCCCAGTGGCCCCCGAGAGATTCTTGATAATGGGCGTTTTGGAGAGTTGGTGCCGGTGGGAGATAGTAACGCCTTGGCGGCCGGTATCTTGCGGGCCGGTAAGCGGGAGGTTGATTGTAAAGCGCTTGAAAGCCACTTGATGCAATTTGAATCTAGGAGGGTGGCGCATCAATACCTCAAAGAAATGGGGGTGAGAGATAGATGAAGCTGCTGTTCATTATTGGTGACATTTCTGCCTACGGCGGAACCGAACGGGTAACGACGGAGATTGCTGCAGCGCTGACTGAGGCGGGGCACGAGGTATCGATCCTTAGTCTGTTCGGGCCAGCTACTCCTTGGTTTGATATGCCAGAATCTGTTTGCGTTACATCCGCAGGCTTGGAGCAGGCAGGCGGCAATTTGCGCCGGAGTATCGTCATTTCACGTTGCCTGAAGCACGCTGCCAACACTTCAGGCGCCGAGGCGATAATTTTGGTGGATACCATTCTGTTCGCGTTCTGCGTGCCTTGGGTATGGTGGTCTCGTACCAAGGTCATTTGCTGGGAGCACTTTAATTTGACCACTAGCCACGGTACCCGTATGCGTGACTTTGCCAGGCTTGCTGCCTCGCGATTGAGTGACAAGGTGGCCGTGCTTACCGAAAGGGACGCCGAAGCCTGGCGGCGGAAATATCGCATTACAGACCGTGTGCAGGCTATCTGGAATCCGATCCCCCGTTTCCCAAAAAACGAAATGTCGTTGCCAAGTTCCGGAGGTAAGCCCGCCGTTGTCTTGGCTGTAGGCCGCCTGACCAGACAGAAGGGGTTCGATATTCTGCTGCGAGCCTGGTCACTAGTTGGGACTGCAACGCAGGGTTGGGTACTACGCATCGTGGGCGGTGGAGAAGAGGAAAGAGCTCTGAAGGCGTTGGCTGCTGATCTGAAGGTTCTGGACTCGGTAGTGTTCGTCGGTCAGGTGCGGGATGTGGCAAGCGAGTATCGCGCAGCCAGTCTATATGTGATGAGTTCCCGTTGGGAGGGACTGCCCATGACGCTGCTGGAAGCGCAGCACTTTGGCCTGCCTAGTGTTTCGACAGACTGCCCCACTGGGCCACGCGAGGTGCTTTCCGGTGGTAGTGGGTGTTTGGTCGAGTCGGAAAATCCTCAGGCATTTTCAGAAGGGCTGAAGCAGGTCATTGGTAATGCAGATTTGCGAAAGAGAATGTCTGCCGTTGCATTTGAAAACGCTGCCAATTATGGGCCTGAAGGTGCAAGAGAGCAATGGGAAGCTCTGCTTAAAACTTTGGGAATTCAGTAGAAACCTGAGTCTTTCAGTAAGGAAGGCGTTGATAAAGTGACCACTATGGAACATGCAATACCAGATTTTATTTGTTTGGGGGTTCCACGAGGCGGGACGACGTGGCTGGATCAGAATTTGAGGCTACACCCTGAGGTGTATTTGGCAGAGAAGGAGATTCATTTTTTTTCAAACTCAGGGGATTATGACTTTTATACGAAGCATGGTTATGAGTGGTACTACTCACACTTTTCTGCTGCCGAAGAAGGTCTTGTTACTGGGGAAATAGCGATTCACTACCTGTTTTCAGATGTTGCACGAGTCAGGATAGCCACGGATTTCCAAGCAATGCGTTTTATTGTGATGCTTCGTAATCCGATTGACCGTTTTAACTCAATTTACGAGTTCCTGGCAGGTCGGAAGGAGTTTAAGGGCACATTGCGCGAATTTTCAGAGGACTGGCGGGGTAAGAATCAATTAAAGACAGGTCTGTACCATGCGCACTTGATGGAATGGGAGAAAGCATGCCCGAAATCCAAGTTTTGTATTGTGTTACAGGATGATATAAAAACTGATGCTGCTGAAGTTTACCGTCGTATTTGTCAATTTATCAGCGTTGATAATTCATTTGTTCCAGAATCAATTTCGAAGCGCGTGAACGAACCGAAGACTTTTCGGTCGGGGTTGATTCGGCGTTTCTATCGACGTTTGGCCATGGCGTTGTCTTATCGTCGGTTAGATTGGATTCGCAAACCGCTTAAGGCGAGTGGGTTGCCTCGGTTGCTTGAGCGCTTGAATACAGGTAGCGAATATCGAGTGCCTATGTCTATGGAAGATCGTAAATGGTTGCTTGATTATTACCAAGATGACATTGAACGGCTTGAAGAATATCTTGGCCGAGATCTAACTGACTGGAAAAAATAATGTTATTCCTTGGCATATTGCCCAGAGTGTATATGTGAAGATCATGCTCGGGATCACTTGTTTAGGGGTCGGAGGGGCGGAACGATTGGTTACGGCCCTGGCCGACCATTTCGTGTCCCGAGGACACGAGGTTGTGCTTGTGTTTTTTCATGGTGATGCTGAATTGCGACCAACTGATCGCCGTGTCCAACTCGTGAATCTGCATATGAAACGAACCACCCTTGGGGTAGCAAGGGCACTTATAGAGCTCCGAAAATTAATTCTGATTTTCCAGCCTGATGTTGTGAACAGCCATCTGGTACATGCCAATATCCTTACCCGGCTGTTGCGGCTGCTCACGCCAATACCCCGCTTGGTATCCAGTGCCCACAATACAAATGAAGAGGGCCGTTTCCGGATGTTAGCTTATCGCTTGACGGACCGTATGGCAGACATTTCTACCAACGTATCTGAAGATGCGGTTCAGGTATTCGAGAAGCAGAGAGCGCTGCTGCCCGGACGAATGCTCGCCATTCACAATGGCATAAATACCGAAGATTTTACCTTTGACCAGACCGCTCGTGGTCGCATCCGGGCAGAGCTTTCGGTGAATGATGGCACCTTGTTGCTCGTTTCGGTCGGTCGCTTGTGGGCGGCTAAAGACTATCCGAATCTTTTAGAATCTTTGTCTGGTTTGGCGCGAAGGTCGGTTGATTTCAGGTTAGCTATCGTTGGTGATGGGCCGCTGCGAAGTGAGTTGACAGCACTTGCCCATTCCTTGGGCCTCGCTCATCAAGTGGACTTTTTGGGCGTTCGGCACGACATTCCCGCAATTATGTCTGCTTGCGATGTGTTCGTCTTGTCCTCTGCCTGGGAAGGTTTCGGCTTGGTTGTAGCCGAGGCGATGGCTTGCGAACGGGTTGTGGTGGCAACGGATAGCGGCGGTGTACGGGAGGTAGTTGGAGAGGCTGGATATTTGGTGAAGCCACGGGATAGCGAAGAGTTGTCCGGTGCGATAGCCCAGGCGCTGCGTCTGTCCGATGCCGAACGTAAGTTGATGGGAGAGGCGGCCCGCGCAAGAGTTGTCGAGAAGTTTTCACTGGCGGCAACCGCTGATCGGTACCTCGCCGTTTTTCGTGATGAGACGCCACAAATTGCAGAAGGTTCGCGCTGATGTGTGGCATTGCAGGATTTTGGGCTCTGGGGCGCCCGGATGAGTTGGTGGCGCGGCGGATGGCCGATGCCATTATCCATCGTGGCCCCGATGACAGTGGTGTGTGGAGCGAGCCTGAAGTGGGCCTGGCACTTGCACACAGGAGGCTGTCGATTCTCGATCTTACTCCTGCTGGGCACCAGCCGATGGCATCGAAATGTGGTCGTTACGTCATTGTGTTTAATGGCGAAGTATACAACCACTTGGAACTACGAAAGCAGTTGCGTGCGGCCACGGGCGTAGATATCCCTTGGCGGGGCCATTCGGATACCGAAACGCTTTTATATGCCTTCCTTGAATGGGGTATTGAGGGTGCACTTCGACTTGCCAGCGGTATGTTCGCCATTGCGGTGTGGGATCGGCAACAGCAATGTTTGACGTTGGCCCGGGACCGATTTGGTGAGAAGCCCGTTTATTATGGCTGGGTAGACGGTGCGCTGGTTTTTGCCTCTGAACTCAAAGCCCTGCAGCATTTCCCTGGGTTTCGATGTGAACTTGAGCCGCGAGTGATCGAGAGCTATCTGCGATTTGGTTGTATAGGTGGCGAACAGAGCATCTTTAAGGGGGTTTATAAGTTGCTGCCTGGGGGAATCCTCACGGTGTCTCTGGCAGATCTAAAAGCTGGCAAGCGTCCCTCGCCTGTCAGATGGTGGTCTGCCATTGACGCGGCACGTTCTGCCCGCCAGAGCCCTCCAAAGTCGCCAGAGCAGGCATTACGCGATGTTGAAGAGGCTCTGAGTGCTTCCGTTGAGCGCCAGATGGCTGCAGATGTGCCTTTGGGAGCGTTTCTTTCGGGTGGTGTTGACAGCTCTCTGATAGTGTCGCTGATGCAGAAGCAGTCAGCCAGGAAGATTCGGACGTTTTCAGTAGGGTTTGATGACTCGCGTTATGACGAGTCAGAACATGCAGCTGCCGTTGCGGCGCACCTTGGAACGGAACACACCACGTTGCGGTCAACCTCTCGAATGGCGCTGGAGGTTATTCCGAAACTTCCGGATATATACGACGAGCCGTTCGCAGATTCCTCTCAGATACCGACCTTTTTGGTCTCAAGTCTTACACGGCAGCATGTTACCGTCGCTCTCAGTGGCGACGCAGGTGATGAGCTTTTCGGGGGATACAACCGCTATGTGTGGGTGCCCCGAGTCTGGAAGAAGATGGCGCGCATGCCAAAACCATTGCGTCAAACCTTGGCGCGGATGCTCAAGAGCGTCCCACCTGGTGGTTATGATCGTTTTATGGCGCTAGGTAGCTGTATTCTGCCTTCCCGCCTCCATATCCGTACATTTGGTGAGAAGCTCTACAAACTGGCGGATGTGCTGGCTTGCAGTTCTGAACGGGAACTTTACGGTGGTTTGGCCTCAATGAATCGTCACCCAGAAGACTTGCTAGAACCCGATTACGATTCTGATAGAACTTTAAAGCAGTTATACCCAGCGTTGGCCGGATTCGATCAAGTAGAGTGGATGATGCTGATGGATACCCTCAACTTCATGGTCGACGATGTGCTGGCCAAGGTAGATCGTGCGAGCATGGCGAGCAGCCTTGAAGTTCGGGCTCCGTTTCTAGATCCGGATGTATACGCTGCGGCTTGGCAGTTGCCGCTGGATATGCGGGTTCGAAATCGTGAGGGTAAGTGGGCATTGCGTCAGATTCTGTACCGCCACGTACCTCGTGAACTGATTGAGCGGCCAAAAATGGGCTTCGCTGTACCATTGGATGAATGGTTGCGTGGACCATTGAGGGAGTGGGCAGAGGATCTTCTCAGTGCGTCTTCCCTTGCTAATGTACCCTCACTCAATCCGCATGGGGTCCGAAGCATGTGGAACAACCATTTGCGAGGTCAGGGCCATTTTGCGCAGCAGCTATGGGCAGTGCTGCAGTTGTGCGCCTGGGTCAAGCGGTGATCATCAGGTGACTCGTACATTTTCGATTAACTGAGTTTTTGGTTTCTTTACCTGAGGAAATTCATGCTTCCCTATTGGTTGTTCTTTCTTGTGCCGGTGGGTGTCGTCCTGGTCAATCGTCGCTTGACCGAGAAATCCAGAGTCTATTCCTGGGGAGTTGTGTGGCTTATATTTTCTCTTGCGATTGGTTTACGCTTTCAGGTCGGGGGTGATTGGGGTGCCTATTTAAGGCATCTGGGCAGTCAACTCGATAAGGATTTATTACAGGTCATTTTGGGTGGTGATCCGGGCTATTACCTTCTTAATTGGCTCGTTGCGCAAGCTGGGGGCTCCATTTTTTGGGTTAACTCAATTTGTGCTATGGTGCTGATGGCTGGCGTCGTCCGTTTTGCGAACGCGCAGCCGTTACCTTGGCTTGCCTTTTTGGTTGCAGTTCCTTACCTAATTATCGTCGTGGGCATGGGCTATACACGGCAGTCCGTCGCCTTGGGCTTTTTACTAGTTGGCTTGGTGTCTCTCGGCAATTCTCAGATGCGGTGGTTCGTTCTCTGGGTCATGCTGGGAGCGACATTCCACAAATCGGCGGTGCTTATGCTGCCTGTGGCCGCTTTGGCTTCTACCTCGAATCGTTACTGGAGCCTGTTCTGGATTGGCCTGATGTCTCTAGCGGGGGGCTATCTTTTTATATTCGATTCAGTGGACGCATTGTGGACGAACTACGTGGAAGCCGACATTCAGTCTGAGGGTGGGATGATCCGGGTGCTAATGAACGCGGTACCCGCCATATTGTTCTTGATTTCTCGTAGATATTTTAGGTTGACACAGGCCGAGGATAGGCTGTGGTTTTGGATGGCCATTCTGTGTTTGGCCTGCATACCACTCGTGAGTCTGTCTTCTACGGCGACAGACCGAGTTGCGTTATATCTCATTCCAATTCAGATGTTTGTTTTCGCCCGCCTACCCTATGTTGTTGCTGATCCGCGGCAGCGCGGTATTGTAACGCTTGGGGTTATCGGATATTACGGGCTGGTTCAGGTTGTTTGGTTGTTTTTTGCTAACCATGCTCAACTGTGGTTGCCCTATCAAAATATGCTCTGGCTCTGAGCATAATCGACACAACCAGACCATATTTGTAGTCTCCGAAATTACCCCAACGCTGGTATCGCCTCTGGCCGCATTTCCATCAGGTGGTTTGCGGGCTCTCGTTGTAGCTCTCCTGGTCCGAAACACTTCAACATGTGAGAAACGCTTGCCATTCCGGCCTCTGGGCCGGTATCTGCTCCTTGGAATTAGAAGCTTGACGGCACTGGCCCGGCTACAAAAGAAGAATATGGGGTGTTTGGTAGGCCGCTACAGTCAAGTTAAGCCCTGATGTCAGGATAAATGGTTCAGGTGAAAGATTTATGAGAACGATTTATAGACCCGAAGTAGATGGCCTTCGCTGTGTTGCTGTAATGCTGGTCATTCTCCATCACCTTAACTTGCCTGGTTTCAGCGGCGGGTTTGTTGGGGTAGATGTGTTTTTTGTGATTTCGGGGTACCTGATCACAGGGATCATACTGGCGGAGTGACCTGCCCCCAATCACTAAACCACTCACTGCTTAGTAATGTCGGTTAGTTTCGACCCTTTTCCCGTAGTCCGGTAGCCAGCGGCAAACTCCAGCGGTGTCTGGTAGCTCAGAGCTGAATGGGGCCGGTTTTCATTATAGTCTCGTCGCCAATTACCGATGATCTCCCGGGCATGAGCCAGATCCCGGAACCAGTGTTCATTCAGGCATTCGTCGCGGAAACGCCCATTGAAGCTTTCGATAAAGCCGTTTTGCGTAGGCTTCCCAGGCTGGATCAGCTTCAGCTCAACCCGGTTTTCATAAGCCCATTGGTCCAGTGCTTTGCTGGTGAATTCCGGCCCCTGGTCTGTCCTGACAGCCTGAGGATAGCCTCTGAAGGCGGCTATGGCATCCAAGGTGCGGGCAACCTGATCACCAGAGATACCATTGGCCACAGGGATGTCGAGACACTCCTTAGTGAAGTCATCAACAATGGTCAGGCACTTTATCCGCCGACCGCACGCCAATGAGTCCATGACGAAATCCATAGACCACGTCTGGTTCGGAGCTTCCGGTAAGACCAAGGGCTGACGTTCCATGGCGAGACCTTTGCGGCGCTTGCGCTTTGGCACCGCCAGTCCAGCCTCCCGATACAGCCGGTAAACCTTTTTGTGATTCACGTCGGTGCCTTCCCGTCGCAACAGTTGGTGAACCCGCCGATAACCAAACCGACGGCGCTCAAGGGCCAGTTCCGCAATACGCTCGCTGAGCGCACTGTCGGCGGCCGCAACGGTGGAGCGATAGTGAAATGAAGCGCGGGATAACCCGACGAGAAAACAGGCCCTGCGTTGTGAAATCGGCGTTTGCTCCTGCATCGCCCGCACGGCCTCGCGCTTGTTCTCGACGGTCAGTACTTTCGGTTGAGGGCCGCCTTCAGCGCTTCATTGTCCAGAAGCGATTCAGCCAATAGCTTCTTGAGCTTGGCATTCTCGTCCTCGACAGCCTTCAACCGGCGGGCTTCTGAGACCTCCATGCCGCCGAACTTCTTGCGCCAGGTGTAGAAGGTGGCGTCAGAAATGTTGTACTTGCGGCATAACTCTTTCACCGCCAGGCCGGCTTCGGCTTCCTTCAAAATGCTGATGATCTGCTCGTCTGAAAATCGCTTTTTCATGTTCATCGTCCTCTGCTGTGATGAACATTACTAAGCTGAAAACGGTTAAGCTAGAGGGGAGCAGGTCAGGAGCTCAAATCAAGCAGCTTTACCTTTGGTAGTTTTTATAAGCGCCGCGTTATCCGTCTTGCGCCAGCTTACTTTACGGTGCTTTTTGTAACTGTAGTTTTAGCCTGGCTGTTGATGCTGCCTGCAGAGCTGGAGAACTTCTCGGCTAGTGCGCTGTATTCCACCTTCTTTGTCGCAAACGTTTACATGTGGGATGCCGTCGGTGGGTATTTTGGCGCTGGGGCAGATACAACGCCGCTGCTACACCTATGGTCGCTGGCTGTAGAAGAGCAATTCTATATGGTTTGGCCGGTTACTTTGTTGCTGCTCTACAAGCTCTTTGGGGGAGGGCGATATCTGGTCGCTGCCGTTTTGGTTGCCCTGGTGCTGAGTTTAATGGTGTCAGAGTATGGTGCTGTCAATTACCGGGCTGCTGCGGCTTACTATTTGATGCCAACCCGGGCTTTCGAGCTTCTCATTGGTGCTGCGATAGCAATTGTGCCTCTTTCAATGCTTGATCGGGTCCCCAAATTGGCGCGTGTTGTACTTGGCCTGGCTGGGCTTGGGTTGATCCTCTATGGCAACGTATTCTTTACCGGTGCTACTTGGTTTCCCGGGCTGAATGCTTTGTATCCTTGTATTGGCACGGCACTACTCATTGCCTTTACTCGTGCTGGCGACCCGTTGCTCGGTAGACTTTTGGCGAGTAAATCGGCTGTGGGGATTGGTAAAGTCTCATACCCGGCTTACCTGTGGCATTGGCCTATCATTGCCTTTCTGAATCTCCAGTTGGTGGAATTAACTCCCTTGGTTTGTGTTGCCGTGATCGCTGGAACTCTGATGCTTGCTGCTTTGACGTATCAATTTATTGAGAAGCCAACGCGAGGTTTCCGACGTATTCTGTGGCCGAAAGTGTTGGGTTGGGGGTTTGCTCTGCCAGCAGTATTGTTTAGTTCTGCCGCGTTGTCTGCAATCCATTGGCACGGTGTTCCCGAACGGTTCGACGAGGAACTGAATCGAAAATCCGCCGCGGTACTCATGTATGCCGATGCGGTACGAGGTCGGTGTAATGAGGGGCCTGTACGAACACCGCTTGGAGCTGATCAGTGTGTTTTAGGCGTGAAGAAACCTAAGGTTGATATTCTTCTTGTTGGCGATTCACACGCTAACCATTTCAGCGGAATGATCTCCGCGCTCGCTGCGGATGCGGGGCTGCGCGGATACGATGTGACTCAGAGTAATACGGCATTCCTGATTGGCATTGAGCGCTTTTATCGTCAAGGCGACCAGCTAATTCGGCACGGTAATTTTAGTGCGAGAAATACCGTTATTGAGCGGGATCTGTTGCCGAACCAGTATGATTTTGTGGTGTTGGGTGGCTCGTTTTTAAGCCACTTCGGTGGCGGGCTATTCAGCGCAGATCTTGTAGCGCCGGATACGCCGACCCCGGCAGTTTTTAAGAGAGCGATGATTCAGACAATTACTGAAATCATTGGGCATGGTTCCACGCCAGTGTTGATTAAGGGTAATCCCACGTTCGGTTTTGATGTTTCCAGCTGCACGTTGAATAACCTTCGGTTTGCCCTCGATAAGAATTGCCACATGGAACGAGATGACTACGACGAGAAGTTCAGGGAGTGGAGTCGGTTTGTTGAGGGTCTCCAGGAGCAATTTGGCCAATTAGTGGTGGTTGATCCGGCCATGGTGCTGTGCGATGAGCACCTTTGTTATTCCGAATTAGACGGTATACCGCTGTACAAGGACAGTGGGCACCTGAATTATGAGGGTTCGCAGCTCATTGGTCGGCTATATATTGAGCAGTTCGGTAATCCATTTACCTCCGCAGTCAAGGAACGATCTAAGTGATGAGTAAATACCCATTGATATGCTTGAATCTGCAGTCAACCCCTAAAATTTGGTTGATCACCGGCGTGGCCGGTTTCATCGGTTCGAACCTTCTGGAGCACCTTCTGAAGCTCAACCAGCGCGTGGTGGGTCTGGACAACTTCGCAACAGGTTATCAGCGCAATCTGGACGAAGTTAGCAGCCTGGTGTCAACAGAGCAGTGGGCGCGGTTCCATTTCATTGAGGGCGATATTCGCAACGCGGGAGATTGTGACAGGGCCTGCGAAGGTGTGGATTATGTTCTTCACCAGGCGGCGCTGGGTTCGGTGCCCCGGTCATTGAATGATCCCATTACCACCAATGCGGCTAATATAACCGGTTTTTTGAACATGCTGGTGGCCGCTCGGGATGCAGGGGTGAAGAGCTTCACTTATGCCGCTTCCAGTTCTACTTATGGCGATCACCCGGCGCTGCCTAAGGTGGAGGGGAGCATTGGCAAGCCGTTGTCACCCTATGCAGTGACTAAATATGTGAATGAGCTGTATGCGGAGGTGTTTGCCCGCAGTTACGGTTTCAAGGCTATTGGCCTGCGTTATTTCAATGTGTTCGGTAAGCGCCAGGACCCGGATGGCGCTTATGCAGCGGTCATTCCCAAATGGGCCGCTGCCATGGTGCGAGGCGAGGATGTCTTCATCAACGGCGATGGCGAAACCAGCCGGGACTTCTGTTTCATTGAGAATGCCGTGCAAGCTAATTTGCTGGCGGCCACGGCGGAGGAGCCTGCCAAGGACGAGGTATACAACGTGGCGGTAGGCGATCGAACCACACTGAATGATCTGTTCGCCGCACTGAAGAGTGCCTTGGCGGAAAATGGCGTGGTGTACGAAAAAGTCCCGGTATACCGGGACTTCCGGCCCGGGGATGTTCGGCACTCGCAGGCAGATATTGGTAAGGCTGCCATTAAACTGGGGTATGCGCCGGAGTTCCGAATTTTTGAGGGGATTGCTAAGGCCATGCCTTGGTATCTGGAGCATTGAGCGAGCAGGCGGGTGCGATTTTGAAGCGGGTAGTTTTTCTTACGTCCAATACCTCCTGGTATCTGTACAACTTTCGCGCCAGCACGATCCAGGCTTTACGTGAGCAGGGTAGCCGGGTGATATGCCTGTCTCCTAAAGATGATTTCAGCCCGCGCCTTGAGCGCGAGCTGGGCGCAGAGCATATTGCCCTGCCGCTGGACGGTAAGAGCACCGGCGCAGTTCAGGAGCTGCGCAGCCTGCGGTTTATTTGGAAGGTCATGCGCAGGTACCGGCCGGATTTTGTATTCAATTTTACCGTGAAGATGAACATTTATTGCGGCCTGGTGTGCGCAATGCAACGAATTCCGTTCGCCAACAACATTTCCGGGCTTGGTACGGCGTTTATTCACGATTCCTGGCTGTTCCGGCGAGTGCGGCAGGTGTATGGCCTTGTTAATCGTCGAGCACGGAAGCTGTTTTTTCAGAACGAAGAAGATCTGGCGGTGTTCCGTGTCAAGGGAATGCTGGGGCATACACCTTACACCCTGTTGCCGGGCTCTGGTGTGAATTTGGAGCGGTTTCAGACCTCGCCCTTGGCAGAAGCTGGGCCATTCACTTTTATCATGATTGCCCGTTTGCTGGGGGATAAAGGTGTTCGGGAATATGCAGAAGCCTGCCGGCAGCTAAAAGCTGAAGGGCTGGATGTGCGCTGTTTGTTGGTGGGGCCGCTTGGGGTAAGCAACCGCACGGCGATTTCGGAAGCGGAAGTTCAGCAATGGCAGGCCGAGGGTAGTATGGAATACCTGGGTGCGACAGACGACGTTCGACCATTGATCGAACAGGCCCATGTGCTGGTACTGCCCTCATACCGCGAAGGTATGCCACGCACGGTATTGGAAGCCGCCGCCATGGGCCGTCCGGCCATAGTGACCAATGTGCCCGGCTGCCGCCATGCCATTGTGCCAGAGGTGACCGGTTGGTTGTGTGACGTCCGCAGTGCCGACTCTTTGGCCCGGCAGATGCGGCGGACTGCGGACATGGGTGTTGAGGCATTGCAGAAGTCTGGGGATGCGGCCAGAAGAAAGATGGAGCGAGAGTTCGGTGAAGAACGAGTGGTGCAGGCTTATATGGAGTGTCTATGAAGGTGTATGACGTATTCAATGGTGACGCCGATGGCATTTGCGCACTCGTTCAACTTCGCTTGGCGAAGCCCTGCGATGCCACCCTGATCACTGGAGTAAAACGGGACATAACCTTGGCGCAAAGGGTGCCATTGGAGTCGCCGGCCCAGGTTAATATTCTTGATGTCAGCCTCGAGAAAAACCGGGAGGCGGTGGATAAGCTGTTGGCCGCAGGCTGTTCGGTATTCTATGTGGACCACCACTTTCCGGGTGACACCCTGCCGGAGACGGCCGGATTCATGGCCATAATCGACACCCAGCCTGCCACCTGCACCAGTTTGCTGGTGGATCAGTATCTGCAAGGCCGCTTTCACAACTGGGCCATTGCGGCGGCCTTTGGCGATAACCTGAATGCGGTGGCCGCAGCGTTGTCACAAGCGGCCGGCCACACCCCACAACAAACGGAGGCGTTAAAAACTCTGGGGGTGTGTATCAATTACAACGGCTATGGCAGTTCGGTTGAGGATTTGCATTTTCACCCGGCTGAGCTGTTTCTACAGCTGCTTGAATTTGCTGACCCCCTGGATCTGATCGCGTCTGAACCGACGGCCTGGGTAAAGCTCAGGAACGGTTACGAGGCCGATATGGCCCGGGGTCTGGCCGCCCCGATGCTGAGTGAAAACGGCTCCTCACTGGTGGTGAAACTTCCTGATGAACCCTGGGCCCGCCGGGTGAGTGGCGTGCTGGGTAACGAATTGGCCAACCGCAACCCGGATAAGGCCTGCGCCATCGTGACCGAACAGGCCGATGGCAGCTACCTGGTGAGCATTCGTGCCCCTCTGAACAACCGCACCGGTGCCGACGAGCTGGCTCGCCGGTTTCCCACCGGCGGCGGCCGCAAGGCGGCAGCGGGTATCAACCATCTGCCGGGCGAGCAGCTGAACGAATTTCTGGATACGATCGCCAGTTTCTGGCGCTAAAGGATAACCATGGCACTGACACCCCCCAAGAAAACCCACCTCGAGCAACTTGAGGCGGAATCCATGCACATCATTCGTGAGGTGGCCGCCGAGTTCGACAATCCGGTGATGCTGTACTCCATCGGCAAAGACTCTGCCGTTATGTTGCACCTGGCGATGAAGGCCTTTGCGCCGGGCAAGCCGCCGTTCCCGCTGATGCACGTGGACACCACCTGGAAGTTCCGGGAAATGATCGAGTTCCGGGACAGGCTGACGGAAAAGCTGGGCCTCAAGCTGATTGTGCACACCAATCAGGAAGGTGTGGAGCAGGGCATTGGCCCGTTCACCCATGGCAGTGCCAAGCATACGGATGTGATGAAAACCCAGGCGTTGAAGCAGGCGTTAGACAAGCACGGTTTTGATGCTGCTTTTGGCGGCGCGCGCCGGGATGAAGAAAAGTCCCGCGCCAAGGAGCGGGTGTACTCCTTCCGCGACAGGTTCCACCGTTGGGACCCTAAGAACCAGCGCCCGGAGTTGTGGAATCTGTATAACGGCAAGGTCAACAAAGGCGAGAGCATTCGTGTGTTCCCGCTGTCGAACTGGACCGAGCTGGATATCTGGCAATACATCTTCTTGGAAAACATCGACCTGGTGCCGCTGTACTACGCCGCCGAGCGGCCAGTGGTGGAGCGGGATGGCACCCTGATCATGGTGGACGACGAGCGTATGCCGCTGGCGCCCGGCGAGACGCCGGAGATGAAAATGGTGCGTTTCCGTACCCTGGGCTGCTATCCGCTGACCGGTGCAGTGGAATCCGAGGCGGCGACCCTGCCGGAAATCATCCAGGAGATGCTGCTCACCAAGACCTCCGAGCGCCAGGGGCGGGTAATTGACCACGACGCGTCAGCCTCGATGGAGCAGAAAAAACGCGAAGGGTATTTCTAAGGAGTTGTTATGTCACACGCATCGGTTTTGATTGAAGAAGACATCCTCGCGTATCTGGACCAGCACGAGAACAAGGACCTGCTGCGGTTCCTGACCTGTGGCAGCGTCGACGATGGTAAATCCACCCTGATCGGCCGCCTGCTTTTCGATTCCAAACTGATTTTTGAGGACCACCTGGCGGCGCTGCATAAAGACAACGAGCGCCAGGGCAATGCCGGTGAAGCGCTGGATCTGGCGTTGCTGGTAGACGGCCTGGCGTCCGAGCGCGAGCAGGGCATCACCATCGACGTGGCCTATCGCTACTTTTCCACAGACAAGCGCAAGTTCATCATCGGGGATTGCCCGGGCCACGAGCAGTACACCCGCAATATGGCCACTGGCGCCTCCACGTGTGATCTGGCTGTGGTGATGATCGATGCCCGCAAAGGCGTGTTGACCCAGTCCCGTCGCCACAGTTTCATTGTCAGCCTGCTGGGGCTGAAGCACATCGTGGTGGCCATTAATAAAATGGATCTGGTGGACTTCAGCGAGGACCGTTTCAATGAGATTCGGGCGGACTACGAGGCGCTGGCGGCGCAACTGGGCCTGAAAGACGTGCACTACGTTCCCATTTCCGCCCTGAACGGTGACAACGTGGTAAACCGCAGCGAGCACACGCCGTGGTACGGAGGTGAAACCCTGATGAATATTCTGGAACAGGTGGAGGTTCTCGAAGATCAGAATGTGACCGACTTGCGTTTTCCAGTGCAGTTTGTGAATCGTCCGAATCTGGATTTCCGTGGCTACTGCGGCACTGTGGCCAGCGGTGTGGTGAACAAAGGGGATGAAGTGGCGGTGTTGCCCTCGGGCAGATCTTCCCGGGTGAAAGGCATTCACACGTACGAGGGTGAAATCGACCGCGCCTGGCCCGGCGACGCAGTTACCCTGACCCTGGAGGACGAAGTGGATGTGTCCCGCGGTGACATGCTGGTGCACACCAGCAATCGCCCCCACATGGGCAACCGGTTTGCCGCTCACGTTGTGTGGATGAATGAAAAGGCGCTGCAGCCCGGGCGTGAATACGGCATCAAGATTGGCACCCGCGTCACCAACTGTTACGTAAACCAGGTGCTCGAGGAAATTGATGTCAATACGCTGCAACGCAGGGCGGACGCCGAAGGCGGTCTGGCGCTGAATGCCATTGGTTTGTGCGATGTGGAGCTGTCGGAGCCGGTGGTGGTAGAGGACTATCAGCGCCATCCGGGCACCGGCAGCTTCATACTGATCGATAAGCTGACCAACGTAACCGTAGCGGCGGGCATGGTGGAGCGGCCGCTTGACGGTGCCGGCGCGGCGGCGATTCGTGAATACACCGAAGCGGAGCGTAACCTGAATCGGTTTATACGTGATAACTATCCGGAATGGGGCTGCAAGGCCGTTTAACCCGAACAATAACTCCAGACCAGAAGGAATAGGATCTTGGCTGCAAACATCGTTTGGCACGATCACAAAATCACCCGCGCCGAGCGCTCGGTCAACAAGAACCAGAAGCCCTGCCTGCTGTGGTTTACCGGCCTGAGCGGTTCCGGCAAATCCACCATTGCGAACGCCCTGGATGTGGCCTTGCACAACCGGGGCTATCACACGTTTTTGCTGGACGGCGACAACGTGCGCCATGGCTTGTGTAAGGACCTTGGGTTCTCCGATGAAGACCGGGTGGAAAACATCCGGCGTATTGGCGAGGTGAGCAAGCTGTTCGCAGACGCCGGCCTGATTGTGCTGAGCGCGTTTATTTCGCCGTTTACCAGTGACCGGCGCCTGGTGCGTAACCTGTTTCCGGCAGGGGAGTTCATCGAGGTGTTTATGGACACGCCGCTGGACACCTGCGAAGAGCGGGATCCCAAGGGGCTTTACGAGAAAGCGCGGGCGGGGGAGATCAAGCACTTTACCGGCATTGACTCGCCCTACGATGCACCGGAGCACCCGGAAGTGCGCCTCGACACATCGGTGATGTCGGTCGATCAGTGTGTGGACACGCTGATTGATTACTTGCTGGAGCGCAACCTGATCACGTCCACGCAATGATTAGCCGGGTGTTGATGGTCGGTCGGGGGCGCTGCTGAATCATGGGTTGGGAGGCAGTTCTTACTCTGCTCAGTCTTGGCGCGGTGCTGGCCACGCTGGTGATCACGCGCATTGCCGCCGATCTGGTGCTGATGTCGGCGCTGGCGTTCCTGCTGGTAACCGGCATTCTTGAGCCGGTTCAGGCCCTGGCAGGCTTTGGTAACCCGGGGGTGATTACCATCGCCACGTTGTACGTGGTTGCAGCGGGGCTGAAAGAAACCGGGGCGGTGCAGTGGATTGCCCGCCTGATGCTGGGCCACCCGAAAACGCCCCGGGGCGCGCAGCTCCGCATGATTGCACCCACCGGCATTCTGAGCGGCTTCATGAACAACACCGCGGTGGTGGCCATGTTCATTCCTGCAATTCAGGACTGGGCCCAGCGCCTTGGCATTCCCGCCTCGAAACTTCTGTTACCGCTAAGCTACGCCGCCATTCTGGGGGGTACCTGCACCCTGATCGGCACCAGCACCAACCTGGTGGTGGACGGCTTGCTGCAAAGCCAGGTGGGCATTCACCTGGGCTTGTTCGAGCTGGCCTGGGTGGGCGTGCCGTTACTGGTGGTGGGCGGTGCCTACCTGGTGTTGTTTGCCGCGCGCTTTTTGCCGGACCGGGGCGGTGTAACGGAGGAGCTGGAACAGGTTCGCGAATACGGGGTTGAGGTGGAAGTCATGAGCCCCGGACCGTTGGTGGGGCGAACCATTGCCGAGGCCGGGTTGCGGGCGTTGAATTACGGTTACCTCACCGAGATTGATCGCGGTGGGCGGCTGATTACCGCGGTGGAGCCAGACCGTACCCTGCAGGCGGGAGACAAGCTCTACTTTGTGGGGGCGCCGGAATGCGCCAGTGAGCTGCGCCGCATTCAGGGCCTGAAGCCAGCGAACGGCAGTGTCCACAAGCTGGATGTGGCAAATCACCAGCGTTGCCTTGTGGAGGTGGTGTTGGGCCCCGAATTTCCGGCGTTGGGCAAAACCATTCGCGACAGCCGGTTCCGCACCCGTTTCAACGCAGTAATTCTGTCGCTTTCCCGCGAGGGTAAACGGGTGCCGGGCAAGCTGGGGGATATCACCTTCAAAATGGGGGATACCCTGCTGCTGGAAGCCAGCCATCAGTTTGCCGAGCAGTACCGGTTCCGGCGGGACTTTCTGCTGGTCAGTGCGCTGAACGACTCCACACCCCCGGATTTTCACAAGGCACCCCGTGCCATGGGCATTCTCGGGCTGATGGTGCTGTTCAGTGCCACCGGCCTGCTCAGTATTATGGAGGCGGCGTTTGTGGCCGCGGGGGGAATGATTGTATCCGGCTGCCTGACGGCCAGCCGGGCCCGCCGCAGTGTCGATTTGCCGGTGTTGGTGGTGATTGCCGCTTCGTTTGCACTGGGCAACGCGATGACCGAAACCGGCGCCGCCGGCTGGGTGGCTGACGGCCTGCTTGGGTTCGGGCCATTGACGCCCTGGTTGGCGCTGGCGCTGGTGTATCTGTTGACCGGCCTGTTCACCGAAGTGATCACCAACAACGCCGCTGCCGTACTGATGTTCCCGATTGCGCTGGCGGTGTCCGAGCGGCTGGAGGTGAACTTTCTGCCATTTGCCGTGGCGGTGATGATTGCGGCATCCGCATCCTTCATTACGCCGTTGGGCTATCAGACCAACCTGATGGTGTATGGCCCCGGCCGCTACCAGTTCACCGACTACCTGCGCATTGGCGGGCCTTTGAGTTTGCTGGTGGGCGCTGTGGCCATCGCGCTGATTCCGTTGATCTGGGCGTTCTGAGTCTCAGTATCCATAACCAAAGCTGGTGGTAATTGCCCGCATCTTTTGCTCATCAAGAGAGTCAGCGGCCAGTGTGACGAACCATCGGTTCTGACGGTACCCCAGGGCCAGTGTCTTGAACTTGGGAAAATAGGTCACCGTGGCTGAGCGGGTATCGTCGTTCAACAGTTTCAGCCCGATGCCGGCAAAGGTGTCGCTGAATTGATAGGCCGCCTCGGCCCGCAACCTCACCGGGCCATCACCCAGTTCCACCACGGTGCGATACCTGGCGGACAGCCGCTGGGTGTATCGTTCCTGGTAGCCTTCCACCCCTTCAATGGTGGGCTTGAGACCTGAAAAACCGGATGAGCCGGTGGGCCGTCGCTCGGTGTTGGCGGTGGCCACGGTGAAAGGCGCTTCTCGCCACCGTATCTGTGCCCCGATGTCCTCTACGGACAGCTCCAGGGCAAGCTCCGGGTGTGCCCGGTATTCCAGATAGAAATCAGCGGCTACACCTGTGCCGTTTGCGGTTTCGACGTCTGGTCGCCGCAGCAGGATATCGCGATGGTATTGGTAATCCACCGCGGCATTGAGCTCGAACTCGTTGCCGGCGGTGGTTTCAAAAGCGCCATCGAGGCCCCCGGAATACAGGTTGTCGGCGCGAAAGATGGACAGCCCGGACCGTATCTTCAGATTGTTATGGGTCCATACCCCGCCTACACGAACCCCCTCCGCGGTAAATCCCTCCATGGCCACTTTGACCGGAATAGTCTGGCCCGGCGCGAAGGACTCTCCCCGTGAAATCCTGCCGTAAAAGCGGGTAGCCTCGTCGTTCATTCTGAGGTCTGCCAGCGCGCGACTGAACACCGACACTTCCAGTGAATCAATGCGCACGCCCAGTTCGGCGTACGCCAGTATCCATTGGCGTTCGCCGCCGTCGAAATCCTGGCCCCAACGATCGATACTGCTTTTGATGGGTTCAAGTTCGTTGACCGCACTCAGATCAAAGCGGCCGAACAGATCCGCCGCGGTGGCGGCTGCCACGATCTGGGGCGTGAGACTAAAAAAGAGGGCGGCGATAAATCGCCGCCCTCTTTTTGCGTGGTGCTTTACTGCCATCAGAACAGCGACTCGAAGTTCACTTCTCCGTTGTTTTCGGCGTAAACCAGGAAGGGAACACCGTTGCGCAGCTGCAGATCACCGATGTCATCGTCGCCGACGAACGCGTCGCCTGTCAGTTCGGCCAGATCACCGTCCTCATCCAGGCTCAGTGCCGCATTGAGGCGGAAACCGGCAGGGCTGGAGAAGACCACGCTGGCCATGCCCGCTTCCACGTTGGCGGAGGCAACTTCGATCTTCAGGTCCTGATCGAACACCGAGCCGGTGGTTGCATCGGAGATCAGCCGCAGCGACACCGAACCACCCAACAGTGTATTGCGTGACAGGGTGGCCACGACCCGACCGGTAAACGGGTCTGTCGCGATACCGGTGCTCAGTGAGAAGGAGGCGTCAATGAAGCTCTCGGCGTTCTCCAGATTGGTGAACTCGATATCCGCAAAGACTGAGCCGTTACGATCCTGGTTAAAGTTGATCTGACCGGATTCCACTTCATAGTTCAGGACGTCGGTGTTGTAACGCGCAGACACCACGTTGTCTACCAACGCGAATGCAGCAGCACTGGCCGCGGCGTTCAACATCACCGGTTGGCTGTTGGTACCATCGTCGACCAGGGCTCTGACAATTTCATTGTCATCAAAGACCAGGTCTGCGAAGAACGTTGGACTGCTCAACGCACTGGCAAATGGCGTAAACAGTGCGTCTGGCACGTTGGTCAGAACTGCGCCTTCCGTCTGTGTGCTGCCATTCAGGTCGAGCCAGCCGAAGGTGTCGTATTGACGAGCGTTGCGGATGTTGAGCGATGCTGACGCGGTAAAAGCCTCGATGGCATCGCCTTCAAATCGACCCGAGAGCCGCAGCGCTTCGATGGATACCGGGTCGTCGCCACGGAAAAAGGTGTTTACGCCGTTATCGAACCTGACGAGCCGGGCGAGGATGCTGCCACTGAACCCGACGTCGTCTTTGGAGATCTCGAGACCGCCGCTCAGTTCGCCACTGACCGCAACGTTGAAGACTTGCTCGTCCGTCAGCGCATCGCCAGCCGAGGCGGTGAGGCTCTCGCTCAGTTCAAGGTTCAGGTTTATGTCGTTGAGCGCGACAATAAAGCTGTTTTCGTCACCCATCTGCCCGTTGAGGGTAATGTCGTTTGATTCCGCCAGTGCAGTCAGCTCGGCGTTGTCGTCAGTGAGCAGTGAAAAAGGTACCGGGGCTGCCAGAGTGAGTTCGAAGGGGGCAAAGGTGGTCTGTCCGGTTGCCTCACCGACCAGCGCTAGTTCGAACGATTCGCCATCGTCGCCTTCAGTGACCGTCAGCGTAGCCTCGCCAACTTGCTGCATTGGGTCGTCCGGGTTGGTGAGAGTGATGGTTTCGACTTCGGGATCGTCGATGACGGCATTGAGAGCCTGGCCGACGATCTCGGCACTCAGCATGATGGCACCCACTGTGTCCTCGTCAAAGATTGCGGTGAGGGTGTCTTCGTCAGCACCGATGGCATTTTCCAGCGTTCCTTCTGCGGCCAGATCATCCAGAGCCACACCAAACGACCGCACGCGGCTCAGGAAATCCTTGAAAGCGTCGATTTTGTCCGCGAGGGTTGCGTCAGGATCCTGTACACCGGCTTCCACTTTGCCGGCGTCGAAGTTGCCGGCCACCTCCAGAAACTCCAGAGACTGGTTGATTCGGTCTGCAGCCTCCGCGTTCTGAATCGGGTTTCTGGCAATGACGGCGCGGGTACGTTCAACCAGTTCGCCCACGTTGAAGTTATCGTCGTCGTCGACCCTGCCATCACTCAGGCTGCCCGCGAAGTCGTTGAAGGCGGCGCCAAAATCTTGCCCGCTTTGATAGATGAAGTCGGCGATCACGGCGTTCAGTACGGCGGACTGTACGTCGTCGGCGTTGCTGTCCGCACCGAGCTGCGACAAGCCCTTGGGTTGTACCTTCTCGACGTCGTAGCCCACCAGGTCACTAACGGAGCGATTGGCTTTGGCCAGAGCCAACTCCAGGCCTTCGCCTGGATTGCTGCTTAACAAGGTTTTGGCGCGATTGCTGGCGAGGGTTGTCCAGGCACTGACCGGCGCACTGACGGTAGCTGCACCAGGTTCCGGTTGCGACAGACGCGTCAACTCGAAGGTGGCCGGCAGAGAGACATCATCACCGAACTCGGTGTCACCGCATCGCTCGGCGTCGCAGGTCATTCGGGTCTGGGCATCGGCGCGGATCACCACCTCCAGTACGCCACCGCCGTAGGAGTCCGAGAGCGGCAAGCTGTATTCGCCATTGTTGTCAGTGCGAGTGGTGCCTACGGAGTCTGTCATTCGGGAGCCGTTGGCATTCAACTCGAACGCGACCACCACCGCGTTTTTGAGTACACCTTTCACCGCACTACCGGAAACGCTTTGCCCGGTGGCGGTGTTCTCATCCGCCGGCCCGGAGCTGCCGGAGCTGTTGCTGCAGGCTGCGAGTAGCAGGCTGGAAGAAATCGCCAGAGCCAGCGTGCACTTCTTGAGAGTTTGAGGGTTCATCCTGTTCTCCTTGGGAGTCTCTTTATTCTTTGACGTTTGGGTGTAGCTGGCAGCTACACTCTTTGCGATAGAATAGAACAACATATGCTGAACACACAAATTTTTGTGTGACTTACTTTTTGATCATGCGCAAGGCTTGGACAGGGTTGACGATTGCAATGTGGAATCGTGTAAAAAAACCGCAACACTGGTTGGCATATTATGGCGTATAGGATAAATTGACGTTGTGTAATTTTTTGTGACACACACGGTTACGGTACGAGCACGAATATCTGCAATTGATGCATCTATTTTTGTTTAACAAACGTTCAGTATAAATAAGTGCATACGATAGCAAGGAGGCTCCTTGAGCATTTTACCCCTGACCCTGATCCTCGCAGCCGGTGGTTTCGCCTGGCTGGCGCTTGTTGTGTTGAAGCCGTTCGCTGTTCGGGTTCGCTTGCTGGACGACCCCGACCATCGCAAAGTGCATGTTGGCTCGGTGCCATTGGTGGGAGGGCTCAGTGCGTTTTCCGGGCTGTTTCTGGCATGGGTGCTGGTAATGCCGCTGGATCTTGGCTACGCGGTGTTCTTCTTCTGCTCGTTGGTGCTGGTGTTGATCGGTGCGGTGGACGATGCGCGAGATCTGCCTGCAAAGTTCCGCCTTTCGGCTCAGGTACTGCTGGGTATTCTGCTGATTGCAGGCTCTGGCCTGCACCTTGACACCTTCGGCGACCTGCTGGGTTTCGGCCAGATTCAGTTCGGGCTGTTGGTCGGCTCGCTGATCACGATAGCCGCAGTGATCGGTGCGACCAATGCGTTCAACATGATGGACGGTATTGATGGCCTGGCGGGCTCCATGAGCCTGGTGGCGCTTTTGTCTCTGGCGTACCTGTTCAGCTTGCAGCCGGGTTTCGAGCTGGAACTGGCGCTGTCGCTGGGGATTGCTGTGGCCTTGGTGCCTTACTTGGCAGCTAATTTGCAGATTTTCTGGTTCCGCCAGAAAATTTTCATGGGGGATGCGGGCTCTATTTTTATCGGGTTTGCCATTGTCTGGTTGCTGATTAACGGTACACAGGCAGAAGCGCCCGCGATGCGCCCGGTTACGGCCTTGTGGATTATTGCTTTGCCGCTGATGGATATGGTGGCAATCATGCTGCGGCGGGTCCGCAATGGCCAGTCCATGATGGTTCCGGACCGCGAACACTTGCACCATATGTTTCTGCGTGCCGGCTTCAGCCAGACGCAGGCGCTGGTGTGTATTGTGTTTGCCGCTACATTGCTGGCGGTGGTCGGGTTACTGGGCGAACTGTACCTGGTGCCCGAGTGGCTGATGTTCGCAGCGTTTCTCGGTATTTTCTCGGTTTATGGTCGGTTGCTGGGCAGCGTCAGCCTTCTCAGAGCCTACATGCCCGGGCCTGAGGTGGCGGAGCGCACGGACCTGTCCTGAGGCGGGCCGAGCCTCAATCAGCCCAATTGGCTTGAGTGATAGGAGTTTGGCACCAGGTGCAGGGCGCACTGGGCTGGAAGCGGCTTTGACAGGAAGTAGCCCTGGCCGTAATCACAGCCCAGACTCTGAAGCAGTGCATGCTGGGCTTCGGTCTCGATCCCTTCGGCTGTCACCGCCAGATTGTAGGTTTTGGCCAGATTGACGATGATACTGATCAGGGCTTTGCCCTGCTCCGATTCGATGTCCCCCACAAAGCTTCTGTCGATCTTCAGTTCGGTGGCCGGTATGAATTTCAGGTAGCTCAGTGCTGAGTAGCCGGTGCCGAAGTCGTCGATGGCGATGGCAAATCCGCTTTCCCTGAGAATCCTGAGGTTGGGTGCCACTTGCCCATCGGATTCCATCAGCACCCCCTCGGTAATCTCCAGCACAATATCTGATGGTTCAACGCCGGCTGCGTCGAGGATAGCAAAGATATTGCCCGTCAGTTCCGGATCGGAAAAATGTCCGGTGGTGATGTTGATGGCAATCGGCGGCGTGTGTAACCCCAGGTCTTTGCGTTCGCGAATCAGTTCGCTCACGGCTCTCAGTACATAGAAATCCAGTTGCTGGCCCAGCATTGAATGCTCGGCAATGGCGACAAACTCCTGGGGAGTGACGCTGCCCAGCAGGGTGTCCTGCCATCTCAGCAGCGCTTCGAACCCCGCAATGTCACGAGTTTTGAAGCAGTACTTGGGTTGCAGAAACACTTCCAGTTCGTTTTTCTGAATGGCCGATTTCAGTGCTTGTTCTACATCCAGCGTGCGGGTCATTTCAGTGTGGAAGTCACGGCTGAAAAACGCGACCGGTTCCTGCCTCGATTTGGCGAGCCGCAGTGCACACTCGGCAAGGTCGGGTAACAACTCGAGGTTGTCGGAATCAAACGGACACCGGGCAATTCCGATGTTGGCGCTGAGGCTGATCTGCTGGGTGCCGATCTGGAACGGTCGCTCCAGGGCGACTTGAATGGCATAGGCGCTGGCCAGCAGATCTTCTTTTTTGCTGGCGTTGATCAGAATAAGGAATTCGTCTCCGGCCGGGCGGCAGTAGTGGTGCTGATCACCCAGCAGACGCTGCAGTCTGAGCGCGGTGTTGCGCAGGATGTAATCGCCGGTTTCGCGGCCAAACTTCTGATTGATGAGCCCGAAATGCTCGAAATCAAGATGGACAACCGAGAGCTTGTCCGGTGTTGGTCGGCGATTTTGCAGAAGCGCTGCAAAGCCCTCCCGGTTCAGTAGCCCGGTGAGTCGGTCGTATTCCGGATGGTTGTTGTTTTCCGCTGAACGTCGTGCGCTGCCCTGTATCTGATGCGTGGTCATATCCCTTACCTCCGGCCCTATCCCTACCGCTCCCTGAGATGACCTACGAGTATGTTAAGCATGGCGGGAAACTGGTATTGGCTGCGCCCCGGTTTTTGCGCTTAACAAAATAATGTCAAATAGACATCTATCTGTCTTTGAAAATAGTATGGCCTATCATATACTGACGCAAGGTAAAAAAATCAAAGGAGAGCAAACATGGGTGTTTCACACTTGAAGGGAGTCGTTGCAGTGGCTCTCATGATACCGGCGGCAGCCCTAGCAGCGGAAAGCTTCCCGCTAAGCTACAGCTCGGTTGGCGTGGAAGGCAGCTACATCGATTCGGGCAACTCCAGGAACAAAGGGGGCGTCAGTGACAACCTGTCCAACTATGGCGAGTTCGGCCTGAACTTTACCCACCAGTTCAACCCCAATGTCAGCATGCTGCTGCAAGGCAGCTACGCAGAGCCTGAGACCCGTAACACCAATATTGATGTCGACATGTTGCGCTTTTCCCTCGGCGGTCGGATTCACCCCGGCAAGTTCCGGCTCGGTGGCTGGCGCCCGTTCGGTGGTCTGGGTTACAGCTACACCGACTTCGACGTGGACAGCACCGGTTCCTCCAAGACCGAAGACGCCATCTACCTGGAGGGTGGTCTTCAGCGCATGATGTCCCCGCGCTTCATGGTTGAGGGCGGTATCCGTGCCAGAACCGAGCTGGAAGACGGCTATGTAGACGGGCAGTACTTTGCAGGGGTGCATTACCTGTTTGGTCGCGAATATCCTGCGGCACCCAGGCGTGATGTGGTGTTGGCCACCAAGAAAGAGCCGAAGGTCGAACCCCCCAAAGATTCCGACGGCGACGGTGTAATTGACGAGCTCGATAAGTGCCCCGATACCCCGCAGGGCGCTCTGGTTGATTCCGATGGTTGCGCCAAGGAGCTCACCAAGGACATTCGCGAAACCCTGTATGTGGAATTTGAACTCGATAAAACCGAGGTGCGCAGGCAGTTCTATCCGGAAATCGAGAATCTGGCTGACATCATGAAGCAGTACCCGACCAGCAACATTCTGCTCGAAGGTCACACCGACAGCACCGGCTCATCCGGTTACAACCAGGAACTTTCTAAGAGCCGTGCCAATGCCGTCATGAAGGTGCTGATCAACGAGTTCTCAATCAGCGCTGAACGCATCAGCACCACCGGAATGGGTGAATCGCAGCCGATTGCCTCCAACGATACGGCTGAAGGCCGGGCTCAGAATCGCCGGGTTGAGGCGATCGTTTCCGGTCAATACTCCGAAATCATCAAAAAATAAGATGCAGAGGATGCAATCATGATGACGAAATCAAAAACCTGGATTCCGCTGGCACTGGTGTCAGCAATAGCACTGGCAGGATGTGGTGGCGGTGGCAGTGGTCCGGGCGATCCCCGGATTGCAGGGCCGAACGACAGTGGTGATAACAATGGTGAGAACAACGGCGGAAATGGCGGCGGTGACGGCGGTGGCAATGTAGGCGGTGATCAGGAAACCTTCTGTACATCGCCAGACACCGTGTTCGAGGTCGCCGAGTTCGTGCCCGCGGATGGCGAGCAGGGCGTTGCTCCCAATCGTAGCCTGCGGGTAACGTTCAACGCCGATGTTGATCAGGCGTCGGTCAGTCAAAACTCGCTACCTCTGACCATCGACGGCGATGCCACTCTGGTCGGTGCAGCGTATTCGGTGTTGGGCAGGTCGGTGGTCATTAACCCCGATGCGGACCTCGCCGATAGCACCGATTATCAGGTAACTGCCACCACGGACCTGCGGGCGTTGTGTGACGAAGAAGGTGACCTGACAAAAAATCTGCTTGAGGACGACTCCGCTACCTTCATGACGGGCGATGCGGGTGATGTCGACAATCAGGGCCCGACCGCGCTGAACTCCTCACCGGAAGACGGTGAGACCCTGGCGCCGACCGACTCCACTATCTTTGTGGAGTTTGATGAAGAGATCGATCCAGAGTCCGTCACCGCCGACAACTTCACGCTGACGGAAGTGGACTCCGGCAATGCCATCAGCGGTACGATCAACGTGGTGGGTGATTCGGTCGAGTTCGAGCCGGACAGCGCTTTGAGCTTCCAGACCTTCTACGAGATCGCGGTGGACACCACCATTACCGATCTCGCCGGCAATGGCCTGACTCAGCCGGAAACCTTCACCTTCCGCACCGGCGGTCTGGTGGTGTTGCTGGACAACACGCTGCTGGCCTCGCCGGTAGGCGCCCAGGCTGAGGGATTTGACAGCAGCGTTCTGACGGACGGTCTGAACACCCTCGGCGGCACCCTGCTGTCCGCACTGCAGTTCGGCGAGATGGATGACGGCCTGAACAGCGTGGATAACGCGCTGATCCTGCAGATTCCGCTGGTGGAAGATCTGCTGACGGCGCTGACCAGCATCCAGGACGGTGGCGCGCCCTCGTTCGACGATGTTGACCCGGCGGAGTACGCCTCAGCCTTGATCGCGGTGTGTGATCCGAAGTCGATCTCTACCACCGATCCGGTCGCAGACTGCGTGCTGGGCCTTGACCTCGGCCTTGACGCAACCCAGCTCCAGAGCCTGGCCGATGCCTTCACCGGCGGCGACCCGGAGCAGATTCCGGCGCTGATCCAGGCCATGGCAGAGACCTTTGCCTCCGGCGACTTCAACAACCTGCCGCCCGAGCTGTCAGAAGTCCTTGGCGGACAATTGTTCCCCGCGAACGATGGCCTGGGTGTAGAGCTGCAGCTGGTGGACGACAGCAGCATTCCGCTGCCGGCAGAAGCTGAAGACGCTCTGATGATGGTGCTGGACGCGTTCAACATGATTCCGGTACTGGGTGATCTGTTGAACCAGGATGACGGCCAGTCACTGGTCGACCTGGGCCTGCTGGAAGGCTCTGTGCTCGGTGTGGATCTGGGCGCACTGGTGTCCGTGGACGTTCTCAGCGGCACCCAGACCTTTGTTGGCGAGGATGGCGTACTGAACCTCGGCGGTTCCCTGTTCGACCTGCTGCTGGAAATGATCCCGGCGCCGGGTGAGGGCGAAATGCCCGAGTTCCCGGGCGGTGATTTGCCGCTGTCTCCAGAGGATCTGCCGCTGATCGGTGATCTGCTGAGCCTGGAAAACAACCCGCTGAACCCGGATAGCCTGGGCCAGCTGGCTGACCTGCTGATGCTGCCGGGCGGCGATGGGGGTGAGTTCGAGTTCGATCCCGCTACACTGCCGCTGATTGGCGACATCCTGTCAGCGCTGCCAAGCGACTTCCCGGATGGTCTGCCTGAGGTTGGTGCGGACTCCCTGCCCCTGATCGGAGATCTGATCATGCTGCTGGACCCCTCGAATCTGGGCGATTTCGATGGCGGCGAGCTGACTTCCATCCCGGTGCTGGGAGATCTCGTCGAGGAACTGCTGGCGCTGAGCGAGGGCGGTGACCCGAGCTCGCTGCCGCTGATCGGCGAACTGACCGCGCTGCTGGACGGTGGTGATCTGGGTGGCGACAGCCCCCTGGCGCCCCTGACCGACTTGCTCAATCCGGAGCAGCTTGAAGATGCCCCTCTGCTGGGTGATCTTCTGGGACTGCTCGGCGGTTAACGCAAGGCTCAAGCAAACAAAAAACCCGCCATCCGGCGGGTTTTTTACTGGCACCGTAGATCTTGCCGTTCAGTTCTCAATAAGGTCATCCCAGGCATCTTGCTGTGAGGCTTCTGCTTCGATGCAGAATGCGCAGAGATCTTTTCGACACGTCTCCGGATCGTGAATCACCATGCCATGAATGATTTCCGGAGAGTACTGTCGTACGTCACTGGGCCTGGTGAAATTCAGATACGCCGAGAGTGCATCGATGGCGTCCTGGTCTGATGGGTAGGGGCCCAGGTCATCTTTTTCTCTCGTGCGCGCAAACCATCCGATCGGTGTTTCAACCAGCCTGGACGAAATGCCTTGCGGAGCAGGCTCTTCACTGTCGGGATTCTGGAGCTCTGAGATTGCTGTGTTGCGCTCTTCTATCGCGTCTTTTGAAGCTGAGCCCTGGTCCTTTCTTGAAAAGAAAGAAAAAAACTTTGCCATTTGACACTCTTGTAAAAAGTCACTGCCCCTGAAGCATGAACAGAGGCAGTGACAAAGGGTGTGAGCGGGGTTCGCTCGCAGAGCCGGGAGGCTCTTTGGTAAGACTATATCAAACCTCCGTTTCTGCAAGTCGTATAAACCAATATATTCTGACTTAATGGCAGCGTGACCTATCGATCACCAAAGCTAACCAAAACACCACATACTTTTTCTGAATGATGGTTATAGTAAGATCAAAATTACAACTTCAATATTGACTGGAGCTTCGGTGGATTTGGACTCAGTTTCGTCGTCTTGGTTTTCTGCGGGGCCGGTGGGTTTCTTGCTTCCTGTGATCACTGCTGTCTTGGCCAGTGCGCTTGTTCTTGTTTTTCTGAAATACCGACATTTGCGTGCCGAGTGGCAGGGGCTTGGGCGAGAGGTCAGCACCGCCAGTCGCTCGTTACGGAACGCCGATCGTGATCTCAGAACACTCTTTGACCAGTCCTCCATCGCGGTGTTTTTGTTGGATCACAACGATAGAACCGTTCTCTATGCCAACGAGACAGCGCTGGCTGCATTCGGCGTTCGAAGCGAGGAGCAATTCTCGGCAGAGGTACTGCAAAAGCCGGATGCATGGGCAGACGCGCCTCACAGCCTGCTGAACTTTGAAGAATATATCGCCAGAACTGCCCGGTCCGGTCTGCAAACATTCGAGTTGCGCTATGTGCCCAGCGGCCGTCCACCGATCTGGCTGGACTGCTCGTTATCCGTCATCTCGTACAGGGGCGAGCAGGCGGTGATGTTTACCGGAGTTAACATCACCGTCCGCAAATTCAAAGAAGCTGCCGATCGATTTCGTCATCAGGCCATGTCTTCCATGGCGGGCGATCGAGGCTTGCACACCACGCTGGATCACCTGGTGAACATGGCGGAAATCCATTTGCCGGGGTCACGCTGTGGCATCATGGTGCACGATGTGGAAGCAGGGAAGCTGCGCTGGGTTGGAGGCCACTCACTACCGAACGCATTCATGGAACACATGGACGGCCTGCCAGTGGCTTTCGGTGCGGCAAGCAGTGGGACGGCGGTGTTCATTCGTGGCCGGGTGGTCAGTCGGGATATACGTTCAGACGATCGCTGGGACCGCTATCGCGAGGAAGGGGAGTCGGCCGATGTTCGCGCCTGCTGGTCTGAGCCTGTTCTTGGAAGTGGTGGTGAGCTGTTGGGTACCTTTGATGTGTACCACAGTCAGCCCTGGACTCCCGGAGACGATGATATCGACGCACTCACAGGGCCGATTGCAATTGCCAGCCTTGCCATAGAGCGCCATCAGGCCAAAGGTCAGCTTGAGCAGATGGTGCTGTCAGAGCAAATGGTGAGGCGCATCAGTACGGATCTTTTGACCCTCAACGCCGAAGAGGCGGATGAGGGCATTGCTCGAACCTGCCGGGGGCTTGGGGAGTTTTATCGGGCTGACCGGGTGTTCTTGTGCCAGTTGGAAGAGGTCAGCAGTCAAGTTTTTGTCAGCCACGAGTGGCAGGCTCCGGGGGTCGCTCCTCTGCGGGACAGTAATGGACGCAAGTACCCTGTGCGTGAAAACAGCGTGGCAACCTTGTTTGCTGACAAGGCGAGCTTCATCCTTACCGCGGACGACGCCATTCCTCCGGCCCTTGATTTTCTGCACGAACTTCTCTCTGTGGAAAGCAAGCAATCTCTGTTGTTGGCCGTCGTTTATCAGGGAGAGCGGATGTGTGGTCTACTCGCGATACAGATTACTGCCGCCGTTAATCCGTGGACGCCGCAACGCATTCATACCTCAGAGTTGATGGCGAATTTGTTCGGCAGCGCGCTGACGCGGAATGAGCTGCTGCATTCCCTCACCTACCAGGCAGTTCATGATCAGTTAACCGGATTGTATAACCGTCACAAGCTGGAGAGTTTCATGGATCAGGAAGTGGCTCGCTGTACTCGTTACGGTAGTAGCTTCTCTCTGGTTATTTTCGATCTGGACCACTTCAAATCCATCAATGATCGTTTTGGTCATAACGAAGGTGACGCCGTGTTGGCCGGAGTGTCTCGCCTACTGAAAGAGGGCGTTCGAGAATCCGAAATAGCGGGCCGTTGGGGCGGAGAGGAGTTTTTGATCATTCTGCCGGAGACAACCCTGGACTCGGCGGTACCGGTGGCAGACCGCCTGCGCGGGGCTATCGAGGCTCATCGCTTCAGCATCCCGGAGCGGGTGACGATCAGCGTCGGGGTGGCCGCATTCCGCTTGGGCGACTCGCCTCACGAAATCATCCAGCGGGCCGATGCGGCGCTTTACAGCGCCAAGGAGTCCGGGCGTAACTGTGTGAAATCCACGTTCTGAGTCACCACCAGGCCTTGCCCCACATTTCCGGGTTGGCCCAGTTGTCCGGGTTGTTCCACTTCCGTTTGTGGTTGTAGCTGTCGATGTTGTAGGTGTACAGGGTGCGGTCTGACGAAGGCCCGCTCTCTGTCACGACGGCCTGCCGCTGAAACCCGAGCCCGATAAAGTCTGTGAACGCCCAACGGCCATCGTCAGCCGAGATGACGGCAATCTGATGGGTGCCGTAATTGCGGAGCTGGCCGAGCAGCAGTTCACCCTGTTCATGACTGAGATGCTCCAACGTATCCGTAATCAGAGCCAGATCCTGGGTCTGTGGCAGCGGGAAAGCACTGTTGGGTGCCTGCGGGTTCAACGTGGTGAGGGCAGATTCACCGTGATGCTGACACCAGCGCTGGCCGATCTCTTCGGCCATCGCGCCACACACCACCAGGGTGTGCGGCTGGCAGGTGTCGATGATGCGGGCCAGAATGTGGCGCGTGCTGCTGTTGTTTGTGTTTTCGGTGCCAGTCGTCGTGTCAGTCATAAAAGGGGCCAGTCTGCCGCATCCACTGTGTGTAAGCCCACAGGCTGTTCCGCATGCCCGCCCCAGCGATCCACGAAGGTGCCCGTGGGGTCGTACTGCTGCGTCTGCTTGTCGAGGTTGAACTGCCTCAGGCCTCTGGGGTCTGCGCCAACGCCGGCGAGATACTGCCAGTTGCCGTAGTTGCTTGCCACATCATAGTCGATCAGTTGCTCTTCGAACCAGGCGGCGCCGTAGCGCCAGTCCAGCCCCAGTTCGTTAATGAAACAGCTGGCCACCAGCTGGCGCCCCCGGTTACTCATGTAGCCGGTCTCCTGCAGCTGGTTCATGGCGGCGTTCACAATGGGGTACTCGGTGTTACCCTCGCACCAGGCCTTGAACCGATGGCCATAGAAAGTAGCGTGCCGGTGCTTGCGCTGCACACCATCCCGGCGGAACAGGTTGGCACCGTGTTTCAGCGCGTACCAGTAGAAGTACTCCCGCCACAGCAACTCGAACCAGAGCCAGTAGGTGGATTCGTTTTTGGTCTCCTGTTCCTCATACTCGCTGATGGTTTCGGCGACCTCACGGACCGACAGGCAGCCATTGGCCAGCCAGGGTGAAAATTTGGAGGAGGCATCCCAGCTGTCCAGCGCATTGCGGGTTTCCTTGTAGCTCGTAATGCTGTGGTTACCGTACAGAAAGCTGTGCAGGCGCTTGAGCCCGGGTTCTTCACCACCCATGAACTGCAAGGGATGCAGCAGTTCGGCAATGGGCGGGCAGTCCCCGCGGTTATCCTCGGGAAATCCCGGCGGGGGCGGCAAGGCCGTCAGGGTACGTATCCGCAACCGCTCGGAGTTGCGGTCACCGGCTTTCTCCACCCGCTTGCGGAACTGCGAGAAAGTATCCGGCAGATCCTGCAGGGGCATGGGCAGCGAGCCTTCGGTAAACAGGCTCAGGGTCTCGAACTGCTGGAATACCGTCTCCGGAAGGTGCTCCTTGATGGCCTGCCACTGGCCAGCTTCCTCGGTGCCCGGCTGGCGGGAGCGGATGACCCGCGCCACCCGGTGTTCGCGTACCAGCCGCGGAATTTCCTGCTCCGGCTTACCAAAGGCGATGTGCAGACGCTGCCCCAGGGGCCGCAGACTGCGCTCCAGCGCCATCAGGCTCTGCCAGAGAAAGCGCCAGCGGTGCCTGCCCATGGCCTTGCTCTGCATCGGGCCGGGCAGGAACCAGCGCGGGTCCACCACGTAGACACACAACAACATGTCGGACCGGGAAGCGGCCAGCAGCGCGGCGTTGTCATGCAACCGGAGATCCCGGGTAAACCAATAGAGCGTATTCAATCGTAGACCTGCTGTGTCCGGTTTGTTTCCATACTGTACGTTCATCATTGTATAAGCGATTATGAGCCGGTGAGTCTCGATCGCAAACCCCGATCCCGAATCCCGATCCCGAAACTAAGGAGTCAGCCAGTGATTAAATCCCGTGCCGCGGTGGCGTTTGCCCCCAATAAACCGCTGGAAATTGTGGAAGTGGACGTCGCTCCGCCTCAGAAGGGGGAAGTGCTGGTGCGTATCGTTGCCACCGGTGTCTGCCATACCGATGCCTATACCCTGTCCGGTGCCGATTCCGAAGGCAACTTCCCCGCGATTCTGGGGCATGAAGGCGGCGGCATTGTTGAGGCCGTGGGTGAAGGCGTCACTTCCGTGGCCGTGGGTGATCACGTGATTCCCCTCTACACCGCCGAGTGTGGCACCTGCAAATTCTGCACGTCCGGCAAGACCAACCTGTGCGGGTCCGTGCGCGAGACCCAGGGCAAGGGGGTGATGCCGGACGGTACCTCACGCTTTTCCTATAAAGGCGAGCCCATCTACCACTACATGGGCTGCTCCACCTTCTCCGAGTACACCGTGTTGCCGGAAGTGTCGCTGGCGAAGATTCCCAAGGAGGCACCGCTGGACAAGGTCTGCCTGCTGGGCTGTGGTGTCACCACCGGCATCGGTGCAGTGCTCAATACGGCGAAAGTGGAGGAGGGCGCCACTGTTGCCATCTTCGGTCTCGGTGGTATCGGCCTGGCGGCGATCATTGGCGCCACCATGGCCAAAGCCAGCCGTATCATCGCCGTTGACATCAACCCGGGTAAATTCGATATCGCCCGGCAGCTCGGTGCCACCGACGTGGTCAACCCCAGCGATTACGACAAGCCGATTCAGGAAGTCATCGTGGACATGACCGATGGCGGCGTCGATTACTCATTTGAGTGCATCGGCAACGTCAAGGTGATGCGTTCGGCGCTGGAGTGCTGCCATAAGGGCTGGGGTGAATCCATCATCATCGGAGTCGCTGGCGCTGGTGAGGAAATCAGCACCCGCCCGTTCCAGCTGGTCACCGGCCGGGTCTGGAAGGGCTCGGCGTTCGGCGGCGTCAAAGGCCGCACCGAGTTGCCCGGTTATGTGGAGAAAGCCAAGACCGGGGAAATCCCGCTGGACGTGTTTATCACCCACAACATGCCGCTGGAGGATATCAATGAGGCCTTCGAATTGATGCATGAAGGCAAGAGCATCCGCTCGGTGATTCACTTCTAAACGGCCGCGAGGCTGATCCCGATTTGCGGATAACGCAGACACAAAAAACCCGCCAGATGGCGGGTTTTTTGTGTCCAAAGCCGGCTATCAGCTCGGGATCGGGAACAGACCAATCAGCTCACCCAGCAGCGGGGCATCGCTAAGCTGCTCCGGGTTGAGCAGGTCGGTCAGTGGCGCCAGCGGGCTGTCGCCACCCAGGTCACCGCCTTCCAGCAGAGTCATAAGCTCGCCAAGCAGCGGGAAGTCACCGGGCAGTGGGGAGTCGCCCGGCGTAGGCAGCGAATCGAAATCACCGCCTTCGCTCAGGGCCAGCAGTTCCTCGACCAGATCACCCAATACCGGGATCGAGGTCAGCTCACCGCCATCGAAGTCGCCCAGATTCGCCGGATCCAACAACGTGATCAGCTCGCCGATCAGGGGCAGCGACTCTGCACCACCCTCAGGCAGACCATCCGGGAAGTCGCTTGGCAGCGCTGACAGGATGTCGCCAATCAGCGGCAGTGTGGCGGGATCGAACTCGAACTCACCACCGTCGCCGCCCGGCAGCATCAGCAGGTCAGCCAGCTGGCCCAGGCTATCCGGGTTCAGCGGGTTGTTCTCGAGGCTCAGCAACTCACCGATCAGGGGCAGATCTTCAGGTGAGAGTGGCAAATCGCCACCCGGGAACTCGGGTGTTTCACCCGGTGCCGGGATCATCTCCAGCAGCAGATCGAACAGCTCGCCGCCAAGGTTCAGTACGCCATCCTCGCCAACGAAGGTCTGGGTGCCGCTGAGCACATCCACAGACGCCAATCCACCAAGATCGACACCGAGCACGGAGCCTTCCAGCAGACCCAGATCGACCAGTGACTGGCCATCATTCAGATCGAACAGTGAACCCAGTACCGGAATCTCATTGAAGGCTTCCAGGGCCATCAGCAAGGCATCTTCGGCTTCAGCCGGCAGCGGAATGCTGCTGTCGTCCACCAGGCGGAACTCAACGCCAAGGCCGTCTTCTCTCGGGAACAGCTCACCGCCGAGGACTTCTGACAGTTCAGGCGGCAGGTTGTTGAAGTCGCCGGAGGCAAAGGTCTCTGCCATGGCCTGGATCAGCGCCGGAATCTGCTCCGGATTACCACCGGTGAAGGTATCGGCCAGGCTCTGCAGTTGCGTGGCATCCAGACCCAGATCAAGGCCCAGAACGCAGTCTGCAACCGGATCGGTGGTGGAGATCGACTTGGGATCACACACCGCGATCAGAGCGGAAGCATACTCAGCCGGGTCGATGTCGTCGAAGGAAGGCGTACCGCCTCCCTGGAGGCTGGTCAGTGCCGTCAGCAGGTCTTCCACCAGCGGAATCTGCAGGATCAGCGCGTTATCCACACTGTTCAGGCCGTCATCCATCTCGCCGAACTGCAGCGCGGACAGCAGGGTGCCGCCGAGAGTGTTCAGACCGTCAGTCAGAACGCTGCTGTCAAAGCCCTCAGCCTGGGCGCCCATGGGCGAGGCCAGCAGGGTGTTGTCCAGCAACACCACCAGACCGCCGGTGCGGAAGGTGAAGGTTTCTGGCTGAGTCAGACCAACGCCGGCGAGGTCAGTGATGCTGGTGTCCACTGAAATCTCGTAGAAGGTCTGGAAGCTCAACGCGCTGTCCGGCTCGAACTCAACCGAATCACCCACTACGTTGATCGTGCCGCTGATGGTATTGCCGGAATCCACTTCCGTCAGCGTGAAGTTGTCGGCGGTGACCGACTGCGGATCGATCTCTTCATCAAATTCCACAAAGATCGTGGAATCGGTCGGTGCCAGGGTCTCACCATCTTCCGGTGAGGAGTTCAGCGCGGTCGGGCCTTGCTGGTCCAACTGGTCACCGGTGGTGAAGGTGGCGGAGCCAGCCTCGGCCAGGTCCTTGACCAGATCGCCTTCCTCGTTACAGAGCGCGCGCAGATCGGTGGTCGCGGAGACCGTGTAGTCGGTATCTGCCTGGAAGTTCTGGTCCGGGTTGATGACAACTGATCGGCCCAGCACACGGTAGTTTGCCGACACGATGGTGGAATTGCCGTTGACGGTCAGGGGCAGTGAATTCTGACTGACCGACGCAGCATCCACGTCTGCGTTAAAGGTTACGCGAACACTGCGGTTGACCTCCACCTCACGTTCGCCGTTCGCCGGCACGAATTCGGCCACTTCGAACAGGGTATCCGGAGACGTGCAGAAGGTTTCAGTGTCGCCGCCGACGTTGGAACCGCCGCCGCTGCTACCTCCAGGAATACGGGGATCGCCGGGTCCGCCGCCACCGCCGCCACAACCGGCGACCAGGAGGGAGAGAGCCGTAACGCCTATGCCGAGATGAAATTTGATATTAGCCATGATCAGCCCCTTACTTCTTCATGATTTCGGTGTGTTTGCCGGAGAGGATGGCCTCAACACGGCGATTCTGGGCGCGGCCCTCTGCGGTTGCGTTATTCGCAACCGGTTGGGATTCACCCATGCCGGTGGTTGAAATGCGCTCAGAACTGACGCCAAACTGGTTGATCAGCACTTTCATCACTGAGTCAGCACGGCTGTGAGACAGGCTCTGATTGTAGCGGGCGCTGCCGGTGCTATCGGTGTGGCCCTCCAGCAGGATTCGACTGGTAGGGTATTGGGTCATCAGGTCTGCCAGTTTTTCGATTTCATCGAAGTACTCGGGTTTGACCTCGGTGCCGTCAAGATCAAACTCGACGTAGAGGGTCTCCTTGATCTCTTTGGTCAATTCCTTATGGCAACCGTCTTCATCCACCAGAGCACCCTTGGGGGTGTCCGGGCAGAGATCGTCCGGGTCTACCACGCCATCTCCGTCGGTGTCTGCGGGTGGCGCAACCGGCTCAGGCTCCGGACGTTCGAACACAACCTCTTTCGGGCGTTGTGGGTATGAGCGATTGAAAAGGTACTGGACGCCGGCAAAGGCCTGGCCGTCCACGTAGCCGTCTTCGAGTTCGGTGCGGGCACGGATGCCGGCCTCGAAAACGAACCGATCAGTCATCATGCGCTGAAGGCCGCCTTCCAGGTAAAGTGCATCCTCGGTTTTGGAGTCCAGGGCACCATCTACATCAATATCGGTGTAGCTGTAACCGAGGCCGCCGAATGGGCGCCAGCCGCCGAGACGGAATTTGCCGGGGTGAATTCGTCCACCGAGCGAGCCTCTGAGAATGTCGGTGTCAATGTTGGTAGTGCGGGTTTCGGTTTCGGCATAGCTGACCGCACCGAGCAAGGTTAAATAGGGCGTAAACTGGTGGCCCAGCGTCAAACCGAACTCTGGGTAGTTCGACAGGTTGTCGACGTTTGTTGATTTGTCCCGTGAGTTTCCGGAGTCAACGTAGCTCGCCTCAGCGCCGACAAAGCTGTAGGTCAACGGGAACGGCTTCGAGTCTGCTTGTGCCAGCCCGACCGGCAACGCAATGCATCCCGCCAGCACGATTTTATAGAGTTGAGTCATAGGAGTGTGATCCTTTTCACGTAATCGCTTAGTTGTTGTCGCTCGCCCGTCCCTTGGCGCTTATACTGGTTTCATCGTCGGTGAAATGTTTCAGAATGTTTCTTATTGTTAATGCCCATGAAAATACGTTAATGCACTGTGCGCCAGCATTGGCTCCAGCGTCAGACCTATGGCGGCGCACCGACCAGTCGAGTCGCTTTATTTGCTCTGTTTTACAATGATTTACAATTGAAAGGCCGGGACTTGCTTGGGGGCTGTGGCAGGGGTGGGTGTGAAAAGTGGTTAACTTTCTGATGCGAAAGGGATTCGTTGATGTTTTCAACGATTGTTTGAATGGTTCCGGTTTAACCCGACTAGCCTGCGCTCAATGTCCCGGTCAGGCTCCGCAGGTAACAAAAATCCCCAAAGCGGGCGGCCATTATTAACTAGGTCGCCCTGTTCGAGGCGATACCCTATTTCTTGACGAGATTACCGCGATGCCCGTGGACCTTCAGGTAAAACTGCTACGGGTGCTGGAAACGCGGCGATTCGCCCGCGTTGGTGGCGATGGTGAAATGGAGGCCGATGTCCGGATTGTGGCGGCCACCAACCAAAGGCCTGAAACTGAAGTACAGGAAGGTCGTTTTCGGGCTGATCTGCTCTACCGCCTGCAGGTATTTCCCATTGAGCTACCCCCGTTGAGAGAGAGCAGGAGACGTGCGGCAGCTCGCCCATGACTTCCTCAACGCGCTGAATGAGGAGAATGGCAGCAGCATCGAGCTCTCCGAACAAGCGCTGACGATGCTGGAGAACTATTCCTGGCCCGGCAACCTCCGCGAACTGAAAAATGTTATCCAGCGCGGTTACATCATGGCGGACCGGGTAATTACCCCTGCTGAGATGCCAGACAATCTGGTCAACCCTCCCCGGAGCTCTGCCGGTTCGAGGCCGAGCGTGACAGTAAGCATGGGTTCCTCCGTGGCGGAGCCCGAGAAAACGTTGATTTTTGCAACGTTGAAAGAGTGCAAAGGCAAGAAGGAGAAGGCTGCCAGCATCCTCGGCGTCAGCATGAGGACGCTATACAACCGTTTGCGTGACTACGAGCGCCGCAAAGACGTGTGAATCAAACGTTACGAGGTCCGGCACAGACCTAACGGTCGGTGAGTTTCAGCTCGATCCGACGGTTCTGTTGCAGGGCTTCCGGCGAACCGCCCTCGGCCACGGGGAAAAACTCCCCGAAACCGGCGGCCACCATCCGCCGCTCCGGTACACCCTGTTGCGAGAGATAACGCACCACCGCCACCGCCCGGGCGGTGGACAGCTCCCAGTTGGAAGGGAAGCGTGGGGTGTTGATGGGAATCCGGTCCGTGTGGCCGTCGATGCGCAGAATCCAGTCAATGTCCTCCGGAATGCGCTCCACCACGTCCAGCAGAACGCCGGCGAGTTTATCCAGTTCACCCTGTCCTTCCTCGCCCAATTGCGCCGAACCGGAGGCAAACAACAGCTCCGACGGCAACAGGAAGCGATCCCCCACCACGCGAATGTTCTCGTTCTCCGCCAGGATGCGCCGCAACCGCGCGAAGAATTCCGACTGGTACTGTTCCAGTTCATTGACCCGCTCTGCCAACAGGGTATTCAGGCGTCTGCTGACGTCCTCGAGTTCCGTCTCTTTGTCTGCGGTTTGTTGCTCCTGCAGTTCCAGAGCGGCGGCAATCTGCCGCAGCTGGTTCTCCAGCGCGGCGATCTGGTTGGATAGCCGCAGGATCATCGCCTGCTGGCTGGCAGAGAGTTCGTCCTTGTCGTCCAGCGCCCGATCCCGGGCCGCCATGGCCTCGTTGAGGGCTTCCAGTTGCTCTTCCTGTCCCTTCTTTTCCGCGGTGGTCTGCATCAACTGGTTGCGCACACTGTCAAAGCGACTCTGCAGCTGCTGGTTGCGCTCCAGGCTGGCGTCCAGCTGGCTGGCGAGCACGATGCTTCGCTCTTCCTCCAGGCCCAGCAGGCGGGAAATGTCGTTCAGGCGGTCGTTGAGCTGTGCCAGCTCAAGGTTGCGGTCGGACAGGGTCTGGGACAGGTACAGCTGACTGACCACATAGATCAGCAGCATGAAGATGATCAGCATCAACAGGGCGGACAGGGCGTCCACATACCCCGGCCAGACATTGACCGTGCTGCGGCTGCGACGGCGGGAGCCAATCACGGCCGGCTACTCGGTTTGCTGCCGTGGATCGTCAACGTAATCCACCAGATTGGTGACGCTGGTCAGCCACTCTTCGAGGCCGTCGTAGAAACGGTTCTGGGCATGGCCCGCCTGGATGTCCATGAAACCCAGGATCAGCGAGCCGCCCAGCCCCAGCAGGGACGAGCTGAAGGCGGTGCCCATGCCCTGAAGTGGCGTTTGCAGGCCCGCCTGCAGATCGGCGAACACCACGCCGAAGTCGCCCTGGTCCATGTTCAGGTTGGTGATGACATCGCCCACGGCATTGATGGTGCCGAGCAAACCCCAGAAGGTGCCCAGCAACCCGAGGAAAATCAGCAGGCTGATGAAGTAACGGGTGATTTCCCGCTGCTCGTCCATGCGGGAGTGGATGCCGTCCAGCACCGTGCGCAGAGACAGCGTGGAGAGCGTGAAGCGGTCGCGCTTGAACTCGTCACCCAACTGGCGCGCCAACGGCTTCAGCAGACGCGGCTCCTGCAGCACGGACAGCCCGGCGTTGCCGGTACGGAACTGGGCAATCCAGCGCAGCTCGGGGAACAGAATGATCACCTGGCGGTAGGTCAGCGCGATGCCAATGATCAGCACGCCCACGATCAGCAGATTGAAGACCCAGTTGGCCATAAACGCTGTGGTCAGCGGCGCGTGGATGAGAGCGCACACCACAACCACCACAGCAAGGAAGAGTGTCATCCAGAACAACGTGTGCTTGGGGTTGCTCATGTGCACGGCCTGCCTGTTTGGGAGGGTATGAAAACCATAGCACACCAGCCGGTATTGACCAGCCGCAACGGGGCCACAGGGGAAAATGATGCCACTATCGGTTAGGCTGTAGCGACACCCAAAGCCACAAGAACGAGAGACAATGACCGACTCAGCCGACCTGCCGTTCCGCTTCCGATTTCGCGTCCGCTACAGCGAGTGCGACGCCCAGAGCGTGGTGTTCAATGCCCGCTACGCGGATTACGTGGATATCGCCGTTAACGAGTACATCCGTACTTTGTTCGGGGATTATCAGAATCTGCTGGCGCGGGATCTCGACATCCAGGTGGTGAGCCTGACGGTGAACTATCGCGCACCGGCGCGCTTTGATGATGTGTTGGAGGCGCGGATCCGCGCCGGGCGGCTGGGCAATACGTCGTTCACCCTGCATCTGGAGTTTGTGCGCCACGGTGACGCACAGCAGGTCGCCGAAGCGGACATTACCTACGTGCTGATTCAACCGTCGAAGATGGCGAAAGCGCCGATTCCTTTGGAGCTGCGGGAAACGCTGGAAGTGGGAGCCCCCGGCGTGCTGATCAGCCACGCCGGGGAATAGCGGTCAGGAGCTGCGGTCAAAGGGCGGTGTTCAGCCCTCCTGCAGCGCCTGCACGACCGCCTTGGCCACGCCTTCGGATGAGGCCGGGTTCTGGCCGGTGATCAGCTTGCCGTCCACCACGATGTGAGGTGCCCAGTCGTCACCTTTGGAGTAGGTGGCGGTATTTTCCTTGAGCATGTCTTCCAGCAGGAAGGGCACAATGCCGGTCAGGCCCACCGCCTCTTCTTCGCTGTTGCTGAAGCCGGTGACTTCGCGACCACCCACAAGGTTCTGCCCGGGTTTCACTTCCACATTCTTGAATACGGCCGGGGCGTGGCACACCGCGCCGATCACTTTGTCCTGCTCGTAGGCAGTCTTGATCAGTGCGATGCTTTTCTGGTCATTGACCAGGTCCCACAACGGACCGTGGCCGCCGGGATAAAAAATGGCATCAAACTGGTTCATGTCCACATCCGCCAGTTTTTTGGTGCTGGCCAGGGATTCTTTGGCATGCGCGTCTTCGCGGAAGCGATGGGTGGTCTCGGTCAGGGCGTCATCGGCTTCGCTGTTGGGGTCGACCGGAGGCTGGCCACCTTTCGGCGAGGCCAGGGTGATGTCGGCTCCGGCGTCTTTGAACACGTAATACGGAGAGGTGAATTCTTCGAGCCAGAATCCGGTTTTGTGGCCGGAATCGCCCATCTGGTCGTGGGAAGTCAGAACCATCAGAACGTTCATGGAGTCGATCCTTGTGTTGATGGATGAGTGGGACTGAATACTTTTACGTTTTGCCGTGGTGTAAGATCTGAGGTCCGGCGAGCTTGATTTCAACCTCGTAACGCAAACAACAAGAGTGCACTGTGACGCCTGACCACAACGACCTCTGGTTTCTGCCCCTGGGCGGCACCGGGGAAATCGGCATGAACCTTAACCTGTACGGCCACGATGGCCGCTGGCTGATGGTGGATTGCGGGGTGACCTTTCCCCGGCCCGGCCGGATCGCGGCCGATGGCACCGTGCACCACACCGGCGAGCCGCCGGTGCAGATGGCCGACCCGGAATTCATCGCAGATCGTCGCGACCAGCTGGCGGGATTGATCATCACCCACGCTCATGAGGATCACGTGGGCGCGGTGCCTTACCTTTGGCCGTTATTGCAGTGCCCCATTTACACCAGCCGCTTTACCGCCGAGATTCTCCGCCGCAAGCTGGCGGAGTTCGATATGCTGCACCGGGTGCCCATCATCGTGGTGGACACCGGCGAGCAGCGGCAGATTGGCCCCTTCAATGTGCAATGGCTGGCACTGACCCACTCGATCCCTGACCCCAACGCGCTGATGATCCGCACCCCTCTGGGCAATATTTTTCACAGCGGCGACTGGAAGCTGGATGACCGGCCCCTGGTGGGCCACGGCTACTCCCCGAAAACCTTCACCGACCTGGCAGACGAGGGCGTTGCGGCCATGGTGTGTGATTCCACCAACGCCACCGTGGCGGGCCACTCGGTGTCCGAGGCGGCGCTCCATGACGGTTTGCTGAAGGCGATCCAGGGCGCGGAGGGCCGCGTGGTGGTCACCTGCTTTGGCAGCAACATTGCGCGCCTGCACACCCTGGCGATGATCGCCCGGGAAACCGGTCGCTACATGGGCTTGCTGGGCCGCTCCCTGATCAATATGAGTGGCGCGGCCAAAGCGGCCGGGGTGTGGGATACCGCCGATCAGCTGATCAACGCCGCCCATCTTGGCTACCTGCCCCGCCACGAAGTGCTGGCGGTGGCCACTGGCAGCCAGGGCGAACCCCGCACTGCCCTCAGGCGCCTGGCCAATGGCAGCTTGCGGGATTTCGAGCTGGAAAGCGGCGATACGGTGATTTTCAGCGCCCGCGCGATACCGGGCAACGAGGACGCCATCAACGCCCTGATTGACCGGCTCAAGGCCATGGGCGTCACGGTTGTCACGGCGGAAGACGCGGCCCTGCCGATTCATGCTTCCGGCCACCCGGCTCAGGAGGAGCTCGAGGCCATGTACCGCTGGGTGCAGCCCAACGTGGCCATTCCGGTGCATGGGGAGGCCGAACACATGGAAGCTCATGCCGACATTGCCAAAGGCTGTGGCGTGCCGCGCGCCCTGGTCGGGCGCAACGGCGATCTGTTCATGATTCGCCCGGTGCCGGGTATTCGCCGTCAGGTGGTGGAGACCGGTCGGTTGGGGTGGGAGAAGCACGAGCTGGTGAGGGTTGTTTGAGGTGTGACTAAATTCCAATAGTCGTTCGCTTCCTAACTGGATAGACTATGGTTCGAATCCAACAACAGAGCATACTCGGGAGGCAGTAGCACGATGGCAATCTGGACCCAAACGCCGAACCTTGAACAGATGATGAAAGCCAGCCAGAACACGGCGGTTCATCACATGGGCATCGAGTATCTGGAGGTGGGAGACGACTACGTCAGAGGGCGTATGCCGGTGGACGAGCGCACCGTTCAGCCGTTCGGGATACTGCACGGCGGTGCCTCGGTGCTGCTGGCGGAAACCCTTGGCAGCATGGCCGCCAACTGTTGCCTGAAAGACCCCAACACCGTGGCGGTGGGGCTGGACATCAACGCCAACCACATTCGCCCGGTCAGCAAGGGCTGGGTCTACGGCACCGCCAAAGCACTGCACATCGGCAGTGCCACTCAGGTGTGGGAAATTCGCCTGGAGAACGAACTGGGCAAGACCACCTGCATTTCACGGCTGACCATGGCCGTCACCAAGCGGCCATAGTGCCCGCCGCGTGTTGCGGGCCGCTAGCGGCCCTGCAGCATGAAGGTTTCGTATTCCAGCTGATCAAACTTCCGTGACAGCAGCCACAGGCCGGTCAGCGCGGAGATCAGGGTGGCGCCGGCAAAGCCGTAACCGTAAAACGATGCCCCCATCTCAATGGTGATCAGCGTCAGCACAATGTTGCTGGCAAAGAACAGCGTGCACAGGGTGACGTTGATGCCGCGGGCATCCAGATAGAACAGCACGTTCTGGATCGCCAGTAACAGCAGCTGGATACTGACCGCCACCAGGTCGATGTAGAACAGCGGCAGATACAGTGTCGAGATACCGATGGCGGTGAGAATCTCCTCCGCCCAGAGGAACAGCAGTATCACCGTCAGCCCCTGCACCTTGAAGATTTCATAGATGCCGTTGCGGGCCACGATCACCATCTGATCGCGGAAGTGATTGATGCGCGCCAGGGTATCGCCTTCCCGCACGGCATTGTAGAAACGGTCGTAGGCCTCGGAAAAGTCTGTTTCCATCCGCACCAGGAATACCGCCATGCCGGGAATGATCGACAGATAGGCCAGGAAAATCGGCAGATCGTAAATCACCGATGCCCTCAGCATACCGATAATCGGCTGGGATGTATCCGGATGGAACCAGAAAATCACCTTGTCCGCCCAGACCGCGGCATTGAACAACAAGCCGGTGAGGATCAGCGCCGGAAAGATCTGCTTGCGTTGGGTGAAATCGAAACGGATAAACGAATCGCCTGGGTACTGGCGGATGATGGTGTAGAAAAAGCTGAAAAACAGCAGGCTGTGGCCGAACAACAGGCCGGTCAGCAGCCCTTCCAGACCGTAGTCGGCGAGGATCAGGGAGCCAACAACCGCGGTGGCGTAACCCAGGGTGAACACCACCACAATGCGGCGGTAGGACTTCATGCTCGACAGGAAGATGGTCACCGGCCACAGGTTACACAGCACCACAAAGTTGGCCAGCATCAGCAACCGATACATCACCGACGTGCCCGGCATCAGCCAGATCATGGCCACCACACCCAGTGCCATGGACAACAGCGTGGACACCCAGATCAGTCCCATCAGGTTGGGCAGAATGAGGGCTTGGTCGTTGCTGTACAGCCGGTCGGCCACCCAGCGGGTAAACACGTGCTGGAACAGCCCCGAGAGCGTGAGGGAAATGGCCATCAGGTAGGTCACTGACACCAGGAACTGCACCACCTCCGTGCCGGATACCGCCACGGACAGGCTGATGATACCGATCAGCATGACCCCCAGCACCGACAATACCCAGGGCCCGGAGCTGATAATGCCCGCCAGACCGTAGGCCTCCAGCAGATTGAGGAAGCTGTCCCGTTTCAGGATACGGCGCAGTTCAAATCCGATACCAGCCATCAGCGCGGCGCCTCCTGCGATGGATTCAGGTGCTGGTCGTAGATGTCGCGATAGGCGTCGAACATGCTGTCCAGGGTGTAATAGCGCTTCACCCGCTCCAGGCCAGCGGTCTGGGCCTTGTGCCAGAGTTCCTGGTCCGAAAGCAGCCGCACCGCTTCGCGGGCGGTGGCTTCGGGATCGGCAATGGGCACCACGGCACCACTGGGTCCGAGGGCGCGATCCTCGTCACTGCTGCCCTCGAGCAGTTCGCGACAGGCGCCCACATCGGTGGCAAGGCAGGGCAGGCCTGCGGCGTGGGCTTCAAGGATCACCAGCGGCAGGGCCTCTGAAATGGACGTCAGCACCATCAGGCCCAGCTGCGGCAGGATGTCATTAACGTTCTGGAAGCCCAGGAACCTGACCTTGTTATCCAGCCCCAGGCTGCTGGCCAGTTCCTTGCACTCCCGCACGTATTCCGCGTCCTCATCTTCCGGGCCAACGATCCAGCCTTCGGCCTCGGGCATCACTTCGCAAACGCTGCGTATGGCGCGAATGAACGTCTTGATGTCCTTGATCGGCACCACACGGCCCACCAGCCCCAGCACTTTCGGGGTGGCGTAGGGGCGCGCCAGCCGGGCGGCGTTGAAGCGGGCCGGATCAATGCCATTGGGAATGATGCAGGTGCGCGCCTCTTCGGCGCCATCCTGCAGCTGCCGCAGGCGGTTGCCCTGATACAGCGAGACAATCGGCTGTGCCTGCTGGTAGGCCAGCCGGCCGAGGGCTTCGAAGAAGCGAATCCACAGCCGGCGGATATAGCCGAGCTGATCGTTCAGGGTGCCGCTGACCTCGTCCGTCGGGTCGCTGATCCACTGGGCCTGGGACAGGTCGATCTTGCGCTCCTTGGTGTAAATGCCGTGTTCGCTGAGGGCGTAGGGCAACCCCCGCTGCTCGCTGGCGATGGCGCCGAGCAGCCCTGCGTATCCGGTGGAAATCGAGTGCAGCATGCGCACCGGTGGCATGGTGCGGGCAATCTCAGCCAGCTGGAACAGGGGCGCGTGCATGATGCGAATGGTCCAGAAATAGTCGACGAACGACGGCTCGGTACAGAATCGTCGGTAACTGTCGTCAATCATCTCCCAGCTCTCCTTGCTGTACAGAAAATCTTCCCGGCTGATGCCTTTCTTGTTGCCCAGATCGGCGAACACCTGTTGCAGCACATGGGCCGGCACCGGTGTGCCGGATTTGAACTGCTCGTGCAGTTCCCGCTGCGCCTGGAAAGCCTGCCGATTGCCCTTGCTCGGCCGTGGCCGGGTTTCGGCGTGGGTGTCCATCAGGTAATGACACTCCAGATGGGTGACGTTGGGCGGCAGTTCGTATTGCTGTTTGCCGTAGTGCTCGCGATCGCCGCCCAGAAAAATCAGCGCGAAGGTGTAATCCGGCAGGCCGGTGATGATCTGGTGTACCCAGGAAGACACACCACCACGGATGAACGGGTAGGTGCCTTCCAGCAGCAGTGCGATGTCTGCCTTGGGCGGCGTCTGCCTGTTCGGGTTAGTCATAGCCAGGCCTCCATGATTGGCCGGTTTGCCGGGTGCACCCGGTTGCGAGAGCAGGAAGCCAGGTAGTACCGCACACGTTGATAATCCCGTTGTAAAAACGCCACTTCGGCCTGGTAAGGCAGAATTACCTCGGCTGGCGCCCCGGCGTCCATCGCCGCGGCGAACGCGGCCTTTGCGACTTCGACATTACCCAGAGCCAGCTCTACCCGACCCAACAAACGCCAGTCGTTGTGCTGGGAGTGGCGCTCTGTCAGTTCCCGCAGCAAGGCGCGGGCGTTGTTCAGGTAGTACTGGCGCAGGCCGCCTTGAGCCAAGCCTAAATAGGCCATCTCCCACCAGACCTGGGCAAGGCGACGCCGCAGCACAACGCTGTCGACATCGCTGGCCTTGGCCAGAGCTGCCTGCAGCTTCCGGGCACGCTCTGCCAGCGCTTTCTCTTTCTGCTCCAGCATGGAATAGGCCAGCAAACGCACGTCGTCCGTGGGGTCTTTCAGCGCTTCCCGCAGAATCTCGATACCGGTGCGATCGTCCATTTGCCGCGTCGCCAGCAGCGCTTTCAGGCGTTTGTCGGGGTCCTGAGCTTCCCGCAGCACCTGGCGTAGTCCGCCTTCGCTGTAGATGACCTGTAGATCCATATCCACGGGCTGGAATGGCAGTTCAGGAATATCCATCTGCTGCCAGGGTATTTCCCGGGTGGACCGCGGGAGATAGAGCGCCAGGAGAATGCCCGCGATGACGCCCAGGCTGCCGAGAAACGGAATGGCGAATTGCAGAGAAAACAGGAACAGCGTGGTGAGCAGTGGCTGCCCGCGATAACGGCCGGGCAACAATGGCAGTATGACCACTGTCAGGGCCAGGCAGGCCAGCGCATGAGCCAGCAGATAGCCCGGCAATGCGGCCTGCAGGGGCAGGTCCGACATGAGGCCGGCAATGCCGCCGCTTTCCAGGGCGATGGCGAGAAGAATCAGCAGGTTGCTGTTCATCGATCGGTCCCGTTTCTGAGGAACCGCTGCAGCCAGTCATCGGCCTGTTGCCGGTCATTTATAAGCACGCTGTCGGGAAGCGAGAGTTGGTTGTGCAGCGATTCACCGAGGGTTTCCCGCAATTCGTCATTCAACCGTTGCAGGTAGCCGGCAAGCCCCAGCTCATCGGTCAACGGCATCAGAATCACCACCTGTTGCACGGCAGGGTCGCCGGTTTCCACCACCACATCCAGCCCGCGCCGGATCTTGCGGATGTGTTCGGTAATGGTAGTGGCCTGGCGGGGGTCGTGGAATTCCAGGCCCACCAGTGCCGCGGGCAAGCCGAATTGTTCCGCGTCTCTTCCCGCTCTTGCCAGTTGCAGATGGAAATGCCGCCACTCCTGGCTGGTCCCGGCGGGTGTCGATTGCTGCTCTTGCACCATGTCGGCCATGTGTCCGGCAAGAATGGCCAGCAACCGCAGTGATTTGGGCTGGAAGTTGAAAAAAGGCATGGCCTCGATCAGGCACATGGCGATGATCCGGTCTTCGGAATCGATAAGCGGAATGGCAGCCAGCAGATCGGTGTCCAGGTCGTCCATGTGTTTGCGGTACTCGGTCTGAACTGACACCAGCGTCCGTTCATTCAGCGCGTGCACCAGCAGTGGGTCGCTGGTTTTGACCGGGCGGAACGCGCCCACGGTGGCAATCGGTGCATCGTCGAGACGGTGGTTGGTCATCGGGTAAATAGCTGCAATCTGAAGCTGACCATAGCGCACCAGCAACTGCAGCATCAGGCCGGCATTTTCACGGCTCAGTCCTTCGGGCCCGGTGTGGGCAATCTCCGCATAGAGCCGCCGCAGGGCCTCCCGCAGGCTGCTGGAGCTGCCTGCCAGTTGCTGCTCCAGGCGGTCATGGGAGACCTTCAGCAGATAGAAATTACGGGTAAACTCCTCAAGACGTACCTGACGGTACAGATTGCTGGCATTGAGCTTCTCCAGTTGGCGTTGCCAGTAGTCGCGGAATTCGCCGGCCAGCAGGCTGACCGCCATGATGCCGATGGCCCAGACCAGCGGGAAGGGCTGCCCGCCTGTCTCGCCGCGCAAGTGCAGGCCCAGCCCGCCGATGATCAGCAGGGCGGACACCAGCGCCATAAAGAAGCCGTAGCGCAGCCCGACCAGCAGCGGCGCCAGCACGGGCCAGGGAAACCCGCCAGACACATAGAAAGGGTCGTCGGGACGATTCCATGCGCCGAGCACGACGAAAAAGCCGGTCAGCAGCAGCGTCTCCAGCCATTTCAGCAGGCGCGGCACGCCTTCTTTGGCAGAATGGCCCTGATTCAGCTTCCCGAACAAGTCGTTCATGGGCTCTGGTTACCTGTTCCCGGACACGAGTGGCATGGCGTTCACCAGCTTTTCCAACACTTTATGGCCGGCCACGCTCAGGCTTTCCCGACCCCATCCGGTGCGGGCCGAGGTGCCGGACCAGACCAGCGTGTTGTCTTGCACGCGCCGTACTTCCAGAGTGATGCCGACGGCGGGTTCGCCGTCCAGCCCGCTTTTGTAGCGCCATTCATCCACGGTGCCGGTGAGGATGAAGTCCGCGCCGTCCCGTGCGGCCTCGTCTATGGCCTCCCGCTGTCGTTGCCGGCTTTCGTAGACCAGAGGGTTCTGGCCGTCCGGCAGGTACAGGCTGACCTGATCAGCCCCATTTGCCCGCAGGATGGCGGACAGGATGCTGGCGGCCTGATCGCCCGCCTGGGGCGTTTGTGACAGGTTGTTCAGTGGCACTACGGCGAACTGGCTGTCTGCCGGGATCGGCTCGCCGTCCTGGCTCTGGATGACGGAACAGCCGGCTAACAGGGCCAGCATGAACCACAGGCTTACATGACGTTTGAGCATGGCGGTCTCCTTTAATGACCAAAATACAGTGTGTACGTGAGTTTCACATCGGTGCGGGCATTACCGTCCAGGTTTTCCGACGACCAGCGTCCTGACAGTGCCAGTTCGTCATCGCCCAGTACACGCCACCCCAGGCCGGCTTCAAGATTGAAATCCGGCGTTGCGGTGGACAGCACGTAACCGGCGCCCAGACCCAGAAACAGGCGCGGCGACGGGGTAGTCCGGAACAACGCATGAGGTTCCCCGTGGCTCCAGCGTGTGCGGATACCCAGGCGTTCGTATTCCCGCGAAATCAGGTCACCGGGATTCAACGGAACCCCGAGCGGCTGGTCCAGTGCGGCCTGGGTCTCCGGGGAAAACGATCCCCGGATGTCGGATCGCTGATTCCGATAGCTGGCGGAAAGGGTCCAGTCCGGATCCTGGCGAAACAGGGTGTACGTGGCGTTCAGGTCCAGGCCGGTGCCCGTTGCGAGCCCGCGACCGTTCAGTTCATTGACGTCAAACTGCTCGACCTGCGCGCTCAGGTTGAGGCGTGAGAACGGCGTGTAGCCCAGCGTCAGGTACCCCCTGTCCCGCGAGGTCAACCACCAGGCTTCCGCGGTGTCGGGCGTGCGCTCTGCGGAACGGTAACCGGCGGTCACAGTGATCCGGTCGGTGACCGAACCGCCCACCTCAATGCCGGCGGTGGTGTCGGTCTGATCGAACCGTTCCAGGTGCCCGGCACTGAGCCACCAGCGCAGGTTGGCCTGGTTGTTTTCCAGCTCCAGCCGACTTTCGTTATGGCTGTCGGGACGCTGGTTCAGTCGTCCGCGCCCGCGCGCGTCAAACTGCTTGCTGGAGAACAGCCAGCGGAAGCGGTCGTGGCTGAACTGGCCGGTGATCTCACTGCCGCCAACGGAAAAATTACCCAGGTTCTGATGGTTATACCCCAGCTGCAGGGCCCGGTTGTCGTTGTCGATCAGGGGCGCTGGGTCGGGGTAAAGTCGGGCGGTCTCATCACCGGTCAGCAGGCCCTCGGCGGCCAGGCTGTTGTCCTGGTCGATGGCCAGTTGGGCCAGCGCCCGGCGATAGTCGTCTTCGTCAACATCCAGTGTGCTGTTGGTCTTCTGATAGCGGGCGATTTCCTTCCAGGCCAGGCGGTCAAGGTGCTCGCCGCGATACACCGCGAGGCGGCTGTTGCTGTCACCGGAATCGGCGGCGGACGTCATGCGCCGGGCAACGCGTTGGCGAAGATCGCTGGCGGTGCCGTGCGCGCCGGTCTGGTCGAGGGCGGAGGCCATCGACACCAGCCAGTTGTCGTCGTTTTCGAACAGTGGCAGGCCCTTGCGGAACCAGTGCAGGGCGCGCTGATGTTCGCCCAGTGCGCCGTAGCCATAGGCCAGCACCGGATAGGTAGCCTCGCCCGGCGATTCCGCGAGTCGCTGCAGCAGGTAGGGCAGCTCGCCAGGCTGACGATCCGGGTGGCTGATCAGGAACCAGGCCCAACTGGTGAGGATGTCTTCGCTGTCCGGTGCCAGAGCGGCGGCCCGCCGCAATGCCCGGGCCGTGGCTTCCGCATCCCCGCGCTGTTGCATCAGGGAGGCGGTCAATGTCCAGTAACGGGGGGTGTTCGTGACGTCCGGATCCGCCTTTTGCCATTGCCAGAGCGTGTCCTCCAGTTGGTCGTATTCCGCCAGAATCAGGTGATATTCCGCCCGGGCCGCCAGATACCGGGGTTCTCCGGTGGCTTCGAATCGGGCGTTACTCAGTGCGATGGCATGATCGTATTCGCCGAACAGTACCGCGAGACTGAGCAGGCGTTCCTGGGCGAAGGCCTCGGCCGGAATCGGATTGCGATCCACCGCCTGCCGGTATTCCTGGCGAAGCACATCGGTGCGACCCAGCAGCACCGCCAGATCCAGTCGCATGGCGGCGGCTTCGGCAGCGATATCCGGATCCTCGGGCTCGAAATCCAGTTGCGCCAGCGCGGTGTCCGGTTCGCGGATTCGCCAGTACAGGTTGGCCAGTTGCAGGCGCTCGGTGTCGGTCAGTGATTCAGAGCGCTCGAGCAATTCAATGGCTTCCGGGAAGCGGCGGCTGTTGATCAGCAGGGTCAGCTTTCGGGCCCGGAGGCTGGTGGCGTCCGGGTGTCGGTTCAGCCCCTCCGCCAGTCGCCGTTGTGCGCCCTCGAAGTCGCCGATGTTGATCAGGGCGTCTGACAGCAGGCTGTAGTCCTCCGGTTGAAGCCGGTTCGCCGCCGCTTCCTGCGCCAGCACAGACGCCAGAACATCCCAGCGGAACAGGCTGCTGGCGAGAGCTCGGGTGCGTTGAAAGGCTTCGCTGGAGCCGTAGTCGTTGTAAAGTGCGCGCCAGGCTGCCATGGCTTCGCCCGGGCGGTTGTTCCACTCCAGCACGCGGGCCATCTGTTCCCGGTCGGTGCGGGTCAGCTGGCTATCAATGGCCTGCAGGCGCCGCACGGTGTCCAGCGCAGCTTCCAGTTCACCCTCACCCAGCTGAAGCTGCAGCAGCGAGCGCTGAGTCTCGATATCGGAGGGCTCCTGCCGTGCTCGCTGCAACAGCCAGCGCCGGTATTGGCGGTCGTCACCGGCCAGCCGGGCCAGCTCCATGCCCCGCGCAAGTTCTGTGGTATCCATCCCGGGCGCACCGAATTCCTGGCGGAACAGGGCGAGTGCGCCGGTGGGGTTGCCCGCCGCCAGCTCGAGGCGGATCACTTCTGTAATAATGGGTTCACGCAGGGATTCCGGCACGTCCGGCGACACCTCCCGCAAGGTTGTGGCTGCCAATGCCGGATCGCCCGTCGCCTCTTGCCGGCGGGCAATCTCCCGCGCGAGGGCGATGCGGGATGTCTTTGTGTCCGCGACCGTGCGCAACGAGGAGAGGATGGCGAGATACTGATCGCCCGTCAGCCAGTCATTGGCTGGCTTCAGAATGGCCAACATCCGGTCGATGTCATAGTTCTGGGACGGCAGCTTTTGATACGCCTCGAACAGCTGTTGTCGAACCCTTTCCCGCTCAGGCCCGGGAGCTTCGGCAAACGCACGCTGGGCCAGGAGCTCGGTGTAGGTCTCGAATGCCAGAGAGGGAATGGATTCCCGCTTCATGAGCGGCGCCAGTGTCTGCTCTGCCTTGCGGGCCTGACCCGATCGGGCAAGCATGGTGCCCAGGTTGATGCGCAGTGACAGATTGTCCTGATCCGAGCGCAACAGCACCTCCAGATAGGCAATGGACAGCCCGTCCGGATTACTCAGGTAATTGACGTCTTCAAAGATCGCCTGCCGCGGGTACAGGAGATAGAGCGCTGCCCCCATCAGGGCCGCCATCAGCAGCAGTGCAGGCAGACTGAAAAACGCTTCCCGGCGTTGCGCCATGGCTCAGCGACACTCCAGGGTGAGCCGGTTGACCCTGGAGCCGGCCAGCTTCAGTTGAAGGTCGCTGCCGTTGCGGCTGGCGCTAACGCCAGCTGGCTGGGTGACACGGCAATTGCCGCCATTGGCTATCACCACGTCCAGCGCCTGATGGCCCTGTAACCCGAGTTCCAGTTGCCAGCCGCCGCCGGCGCGTCGACTGCGCTGCCAGTGCGTGATAACGGCATTGGCATTGGACAGATAGGGCCCCGCGGGGCGGGATTGGCTCAGATGGAGTCGGGGATCATTGCCGGTCAGATGGATAAACCGGGCTCCGGCCGCATCATGAAAGCCGACCACGCCGCGGCTGCGTTCCAGATCGGGAAACCGGTCTGTGGCAACGCGGACGGTACTGGGAGCACCCAGCCCACGCCAGCGGTACCCGCCCTGCGAATCCTGCTGCAGTACCGAATAATACTGGGTCTGAACCCGTCTGGCGTAGTCGCTCAGGTACAGCGGGGTCACGGGTTGAGCCAGTGCGTACCGGTAGATTTCCTCCAGGGCATTCAGGGCGTCGGGCTTGGTGCCCGAGTAGAAATGGTAATAGATTCCCATGGGTTTCAGACGCCCGCGGTCCTCCAGAATCCGAAAGGTATCAATGACGTAGCGAAAGCCGTAAAAGGGGCCCGTCCATTCATTGGTGTAGACGTTCTCGTTCATCACCGGGGCGTAGATCTGCAGCTCGTCACCGACCGGTCTGGCATCCGGCCAGGTGCCGGCGAGTTCGGACGCGTAGGGCAACGGATGGGTGTCGCCGCCGTTGATGTTCAGCAGCCCGGCCTCACGTACCTTGCGCAGGGCTTTCGGGCCCGGGCGCGCGTCGCCGGTCCACAGGAACACCGACACCGGTTTGTCGGCCGGAGCCAGTTCCCGGTTGATGTAATCCACTGAGCCGGCGATCTCGCGATCCAGTGACGCCTGATAATCGGGAATGTCCATGAAATAGCCGTAGAGCGTGTTTTCCAGCCGGGGGGCAGGGCCGCCCTCCAGCGATTGCCAGAAAAACGGATGACTATAGGAGTGGGAGGCCACCTCCACGTTGTCCAGGCGCAGTATGGCCCGGGCGTTGGTTTCCGCTTCGTCACTGACGCCCGGGTAAAGGCCTTCGGGCGACGTTTCCCCCTCAATCACCGAGACGGTGTGGGGTATGGTGAAGCGCTGCAGTATCTTGTCGGCGATCACCGCGGCACTCAGCGGGCTGCCGGCGAACTCGCCGCGGGAAACCAGGCCGTCACCGTCGATGTGCGCAGTCAGGATGCGCCGCCCCGCCTCGGTGGTGCTGTCGATGGCTGGAATGCGAGGGTTGCCGAGCGCTTCACTCAGGAAGTCAAAGGGATCGAAGAGCCAGTAGGCCTCATCATCCGGGCCCTGCTCGAACAGAAACGGAGCCAGGGCAACGCCGCCGCCGTTGAAGGTGTAAACCGGATGAAATTTGCGACCGTGGGTGTCGGTGGCGGTAAGCCAGGGCTTGCCGTCATCGAGCACCGGCAGCGCCGAGGTCGGTGCTTGGGGCAGGCGCCGACCTTCGTAGGTGGCGACGGAGGGCGCCAGCTCCGAGAAAGTGAGCGGCGTGGCGGGTAACGCCAGGTTGTTGGCGCCCAGAAGCTGGCGGCAGGGTGTCTCAGCCGGTAACAGGCCGAGGGACACCACCGGCAGACCCTGTTGCTGCACACCCTGCAGCCAGCTGCACACGGCGCTTTTGTTCGCCGCACTTTCCCACCATAGAACGACACCCAGGTAGCGGTCGTCAGTAGGCTCATCGGGTACCGTTTCGCGGCTGGACCGGTAATGGGGCACCAGGCCCATGCGCTCAAGAATGATACCCAGACGCCGGTGGGCGCTGCTCTGATCCATCTGGCTCGCCGGCAGATCGTGAATCACCAGCACATGCCTCGGTTTCACAGCGGGCCGGGTCGGGCCCAGCCGGGTCAGGTCCGGGTTGGTCACGAAAGGGATCAGGTCGTCGTCGCGCAGCCGATCCGCTAACGCCGGCGCGTCGGCAGCGTCGTTGACGTAGTCGATGGCGATCAGCGGGAGGTCCGGCCGCTGTTCCCGCCAGTAGGCGAGCTGCGAGTCCAGCCACTCGCGGTCCTGATCGGACACAGCGTAGTACTGTCGACGGCCGGGATCGTAGCCCTCTCGGTAAGACTCGAAAGCCACGCCATCCACCAGATCGTCAATCGTGCCTTTCAGATGGAACCCACGGTTGAGTATGACCCTGGCGTCGGGGAAGCGGGCCTTGATGGCACGAATGAGTTTTTCCTGTCCTGCGGCGAACGCTCCTGGATCGGCTGTGCCCACGTCTGTAAGGAGGTGGCTGTCCATGGTGTCGAGAAATACGCCGCGGAAGCCCCGTGTCATTGCCGGTGCTACAATGTTTTCGATCAGAAACTCGCGCACATCGGGATTGCGCAGATCGAGAACGGTGCTTTTCCAGGCGGTGTTTTTGCCGACCTTCCAGGATGGGTCGAGCTCGGCATACAGGCGGTGGTTTCGCGCCATTTCCCCGATGCTGAAATACGCTAGGGGCAGAGTGTTGCCCCGGGTGAGCAGATCGAGGCGTGCATCCGATACCTGGTCCTGTTGCAGGACCAGCCAGTCGTAGGCGTAGAGCACGCCAATGGGTGCTTCATCACCGTAATAAAAGCCGATGTTGTCGGGTTTGGCACTGGTCTCGTGGGCGCTGGCCAGAGAGATCGGCAGGACCAGCAGTGACACATAAAGCAGCAATCGTGGTAAATGCATTATTGACTGTCGATCAGGCGCAGATCGAAGCTGGATCTGCAGGGCGTCCTTGTTGAATTCTGAATGACTATCAGTGTAAATAACCCGAAGACGTATCGCTACGACTAAGTTCAGCCAGTGTATACGTCAGAAATTCGAATAAGTTTCATGGGCAGGTGAAAGGCCTGTTTTGCAGGAAACGAGTCGGGAGCCGGAGGCTATGGCGGGGAAGGGTTCGACAGTGTCACTCTGGTGGCTGGCGCTCGCCGCCGGCCTGATTCCGCTGCTGACTATCCATGCCACATTCGCGGTGTCGGTGCTGGAGGGGCATGTGTCGCTCTGTATGCCCTATTGGGATAGCTGTACGAGCATCAGCCGCACGGGACGCCACGGCACTTCCTATTTTATTTTCAAGGGCACCATGCTGCCGGCTGCGGTGCTGGGCATTCTGTTCTGGTGGCTGAATGGCCGCTGGTTGCGGCAACTGGGCGTGCATACACGGGGTGTCCTGTGGCTGCCGTGGCTGGGGCTGACCGCCTGCCTTGCCCTCGGTGTCTACACCCTGGCACTGGGCCACGCTGGGGAGGGTTTCCACCTGATGCGCCGGATCGGGGTGGTTCTGTATTTTTCGCTCACCTTCATCTGCCAGTTGCTGGTCAGCGCAGGGCTGTGCAGCCATCCGCTGTGGAGGCACACCGGCAGTCGTCTGCTGAATCTGTGCCAGTTGACCCTGGCCGTGGGGATTCTGTCGGTGATTCTCAACGGTGTGGTTCCCGATGTCTACAGCCGCAAAGACGACGCATTCGAATGGATTCTGGCGCTGCTCATCAATCTGCATGCGCTCTGGCTGGCGTGGCTGTGGCGAAAGAGCCACTTTCGTGTGCGGCTGTGGGCGGGATAGGCGGCTCAGCCCGGCTCGCCGGCACTGCAGACCGCGCAGCCGTATTTGCGGTCGTAGCGACGGTCAGCCCAGCGTTCGTAGACCTTGCGGGCCACCTGGAAGATGCCGGGCCACAGCAAGGGTTTGAACATGAAGCCAACCGGTGTGTGTGACCAGGCCCGCACGTTCGCGTGCAGCCCGGTCACCCATTCGCCGGTCCACGTCATCAGGTGCAGTCTGCGCAGCAGCAGTTCTTTCTCGGGGAGGGCGTCCAGGGCGGTCTGCTGATGGATGTCTGCAAAGATCAGATGACCTTTCTGCAGCTTTCTGAGGGTTGCGATTTCCCTGGCGCAGAGCGGGCATTGTCCGTCATAGAACAGGGTGTCGTAGCGGGGCTCCATCGAGTCCTCCAAGGGCCAGAATTTGGTGGCGGGTGTCCGCCTTGCGAGCTTCCAGCGTGTCAATGATCCTGCCAAGCCCCGCAATGGGGTGTTGTGGTGACGTATCCCGGATACTCTGCAGTAATTCGATCTGAACGTGCAGATCCTGGAAGCGTCCGTACAACTGTTGCCGTGCCTTGAGCGACTTCAGGTCGCTTTTCCAGCGCTTTGTATCCAGTTCCATCAGATAACGCAGGCGTTTGAGCTGCTTGCGCAACCGGTGGATGTCGTCATCCGGCGTGCCATCATCAAGACGGGCGGTGCGTCTGTTGAACCCTTTGATACGACGCGCCACCGCTTTTCGGATGTCTGCGGGGCGAAGTGTTGCCACCTGCTTCCGGAATGCGCGGGAGTCAACCAGGTTGAGCCAGTGGTCCATGCTGTCCCGATAGCGCTTGCTGACAAGGCGTGCAGACAATTTCCCGTGCTTGCTGGCCTGTTCGCTCTCGAGGGCCTGCTGAAGTGCTTGCAGCAGCTCGTGGTCGTCACCGCAAAGCGCGGGCAGGTCCTGCAGCAAAACGTGCAGATCCCGCAGTGGCCCGGTGGCTCTGGCATGGCGACGCAGGGTTTTGACGGCTTTTGCCAGTGATTTGTCTCCGGTCAATTCCTGTACCGACTCGGCAATCGCCCGGCTGCGACGAATGGCAATGCGATACTAGTGCAGAAACTCGTCATCAAACCCCAGCACCACACCCCGTTCCAGTTTCTGCAGACGCTTGATCTGGTGATGCAGCGCGGCCGGAATGTCCTTTGCCGGGTTGGATCCCTCGGAGTCGGCTCGTTTTTTCAGTTTGCGGGCGAAGTGGGCGTAGCTGAAATCCGCCGGTGTCAACAACGCCACGAGCGTGCCGCAGCCCTCATCAAGCTGGCGCCAGCGTTCGATGGGCAGGCGGATGTGAATAAAACTGCCGGTGGGCAGCTGGGCCGGCGGTTGCGGCAAGAGCCACTGGGCCAGCTCCAGCAGCGCGGGGTTGTGGCCGACCAGCGTGATCCGCGACGCGTCGCCTTTGCGCTGTAACCAGGCGAGCAGCCGCCGGTAGTCGAAGGTGTACAGCTCACTTCGCACATGGTGCGCGTCAGCTGGTATTTCCGCTGGCAGTATTCCGGACAGTGTCTTCTGCGCACGGCAGGCGTCGCTGGCATAAACGTCTGCCTCAAAGGCGCCGGCAACGGTCAGTGCCTTGCCGAGGGGGGCGAGCTGACTTTCCCCCCGGTGGTTGAGCGGACGCTCCCGGTCACTGAGACGATCATCAGCCCAGCTGGATTTGGCATGGCGAACGAGAAACAGGTGCTTCATTGGCCGACCGCGTGTCATGGTCCTTCAGTCTAACGAATCTTCAAGACAATTACGTGACTGCCGCCCAGCGCAGCGACACCGGCGTGACCCAGGCCAACCAGGCCAGCCATGAGCTGGCGCGGTTTGGTGGGTCGCTGCGTGAGCGGTGGCCAAGCTCAAGGCATAAATTTCATCCCGGCAGGGAACCCTTTTCATCCGCTGGCCGTTTGTAAGTGACAGGGCGTCAGCTTTGTAACCAACAATAACAACGACGGATGAAGCCATGAACAATAAACTGAAACTGGGCGGGATTGCCGTGTCTGCAGTCCTGCTTGCCGGCTGTCTGAGCAGCGGTGGCAGCGACGGCTCCGATGCCCCGGGGCCGGTGGTTGGCGGCAATGAGCAAGTCTTCAAGGCAACCCTCAAGCGTACCGCCTTCGGCATTCCCCACATTGAAGCCGATGATTTCGGCAGTATGGGGTACGCCTACGGCTATGCCCAGGCCGAAGACAATCTGTGCCTGCTGGCGGAAGATACCCTGACCGTCCGCGGATTGCGGGCCCGCTTTCTCGGGGCCGGGGGCAACTACCAGATACCCTCCAATGGCGCCACCACCACTAACCTGAATGCTGACTTCTTCTGGCGGGCAACGGCGACGGACGACGCCATCCAGCCCCTGAAATCCGGCAGCGACCCCGAGGTGGGCGAGGCCTCCCGGGGCTATGTGGCCGGCTTCAATCGTTACCTGGAGGAGCTTCGTAATGGCGAACATCCCGGTCGCCATGAGGCCTGTCGGGATGAGCCCTGGCTGATGCCCATCGAGGAAGATGACATGTACCGGCGCTATCTGCGCCTCGCGGTGCTGGCGTCGTCATCGGTATTTGTGGAGGGCATTGCCACGGCGCAGCCGCCCGCAACCGATGTGCCGGAACTGTCTGCCGACGCCATTCTGGACGCGCTGGCCGGGCTGGGTATCGAGGATGGTGGAGCCTTGCCGTTCCCTTTCGGCACCGAACTGCCCATCGGTAGTAACATGTACGGTTTGTCGGCCAATGCCAGTCGCAGTGGTGAGTCCCTGTTATTCGGTAACCCCCATTTCCCGTGGAAGGAAACCGAGCGTCTGTATCTGGCCCACCTCAAAGTCGGCGACGATACGGAGATCATGGGGGCGGCGCTCTACGGCCTGCCGGCGGTGCTGATTGGTTTCAATGAGCACTTTGCCTGGAGCCACACGGTGTCCACGGCGTACCGTTTCAGTTTCTACGAGTTGACGCTGAATCCCACCGATCCGACCCAGTACCTGTATGACGGCGAGTTCGTGGATATGGAAGCCACCGACATCACCGTGCAGGCGATGGACGACAGCGGAGAAGTGAGTGAGGTTACCCGTACCCTCTATAATTCCCGCTATGGCCCCCTGCTGACCTTCGAGGCCGCCGGTGTGCCGATACTGAACTGGTCCAATATCAAGGCCTACACCCTGCGGGATGCCAACGCCGAGAATGACCGTCTGCTGAACCAGTTTTTCCGCTGGAACCAGGCCGACAGTTTCGAGGAGTTTGTGGAACTCCACGGCAGCGTGCTCGGGGTGCCGTGGGTGAATACCGTCGCCACCGGGCCCGGCAAGCCGGCGTATTACGGTGACCTGACGGTGGTGCCCAATGTGCCGGACAGCAAAGTGCAGGCCTGCACCACGGCGTTGTCGCCGGTGTTCGACCTGCTGGCCCCGGGCCTGCCGCTGCTGGATGGTGCTCGTGCCGATTGCCAGTGGGACAACGACCCTGACGCCCCGGCAGAGGGGGTGTTCGGCCCCGCGAACCTGCCGTCGCTGCAGCGGGATGACTGGGTACACAACTGCAATGACAGCTACTGGGTCACCAACCCGGCAGAACCACTGACCGGCTTTGCGGCCATCATCGGTGACGAGGAAACCCCCCGGTCCCTGCGTACCCGCAAGTGCATGGAGCAGGTGATCCAGCGCCTCGATGGCTCCGATGGTCGCCCGGGCAGCACCGGTTTTGATATGGCCAACCTGCAGGACATCGTGCTCGACAGTTCGCTGATGTCTGAACAGCTGGCCCGCGAGGACGTTCTGAGTGCCTATTGCCCCCTCGGCACACTGCTGGGCAGCGATGGCCAGCCGGTGGATATTTCCGGAGCCTGCTCGGTACTGCAGCGCTGGGACGGTACCCATAACCTGGGCTCCGTGGGCGGGCATATCTGGCGCGAGTTCTGGCGCAATGTGGATCCGTTACCGGTGGAATCCCCGATCAAATGGCTGACGCCGTTCGATCCCGCCGATCCGGTGAACACGCCGGCAATGTTGAACGTCGCCAGCCCGTTGATCCAGACCGCCTTTGCGGACGGCGTTAAAGCCATTCAGGATTCACCCATGGCAATGACCGCCGCCATGGGCACGCTGCAGGTGTCTGGCCTGCACGACACCGCCATTCCGATCTTCGGCGGCGAAGGCTTTGAGGGCGCCTTTACCATTGCCAGCTCGCGGCCGAACGACCTCAGCGATGGCCAGTACAACGTGAACTACGGCAACAGCTACATCCAGACGGTCACCTGGGACGAAGACGGCCAGCCGCGGGCCGAGGGATTTGTGACCTATTCCCAGTCCAGCGACCCGGCCTCACCCTATTTCAGTGATATGACCGAGGCCTATTCCGGCAAGCAATGGATCCGCTTTCCCTACCGCCAGGCCGAGATTGATGCGGACCCGCAACTGGTGCGTTACCATTTCAGGGATTTAACCGATAACAGGTAACATCATGCCAACCATTACTCACCGCAAACCCTTCTTTGCGGCCGTCGCGCTGATGCTGTCGATGGTCAGCGGCTCGCTGATGGCAGACAAGACCTACACCATCCGGCTGGCCGAGACCTGGGGGCCCAATTCACCGATTCTGGGAGACACACCCCGCAGCATGGCCGCCATGGCCGAGAAGATGTCCGCCGGGCGTCTGAAGTTCCGTATTGATTCCTCCAACAAACACAAGGCACCCTTCGGGATTTTCGACATGGTGCGCCAGGGCCAGTACGACATGGGGCACACAGCCTCCTACTACTACAAGGGCACGATCCCCAACGCCATGTACTTCACCACCGTGCCGTTCGGGATGCTGGCGAACGAGCAGTACGCCTGGTTCTACTACGGCGGTGGCATGGAGCTGATGGAAAAGGTCTACCAGCCCCACGGCCTGCTGTCCTTTCCCGGCGGCAACACCGGCAATCAGATGGGCGGTTGGTTCCGTAAGGAAATCAACTCATTGGATGATCTGAAGGGGCTGAAAATGCGCACCCCCGGGTTCGCTGGCGAGGTGATGTCGGAAATCGGTGTGGCAGTTACCAACATTCCACCCGGCGAGCTGTACACCGCCCTCGAGCGTGGCACCATTGATGCCCTGGAGTGGGTGGGGCCGGCACTGGATCTGCCCATGGGCTTTCATCAGATCGCCGATTATTACTACTCCGGCTGGCAGGAACCCGGGGCCGAGGTCCAGTTTCTGATCAACCAGAAAACCTGGGACAGCCTGCCCGAGGACCTTCAGGAGATTCTGCGGGTGGCGATGCGCACCGCAGCCTACGACATGTACAGCCAGAGCACCCACATGAGCGGTGAGGCCTGGGATCGCATGAATGAAAACTACCCCAATGTGACCCACAAGACCTTCCCGCCGGAAGTGATCGAGGCGCTGCGGGAGGCCACCGAAAAGCTGCTGGCGCAGGAAGCGGAGAACGACCCGCTGGCGAAAGAAATCATCACCTCCCAGCGTGACTACCTGAGGAAGGTGCGCAAATGGACCAACATTTCTGACAAGGCCTATCTGAACAGCATCGCTACCGACTGATCAGGGATTGCCGAAAAGGGCACAGCGGGCGCACAAAAGCCCGTTGCGCCCTTTTTGTTTGCAGTGGTTTCTGGAAAAATAGGCCGCTCATTATCGAGGCAGGGCCGATGAAACAGACACTGCTGTCATTGCAGGGCATCCGCAAGGGTTTTGCAGACAAAACCGTACTCGATGGCCTGGATCTGGACATCTACGATGGCGAATTCATCACGCTGCTGGGACCGTCCGGTTGTGGCAAAACCACATTGCTGCGTCTGATGGCGGGCTTCGAGCAGGCTGATGCCGGTCGCATCCTGCTTGGCGATAGCGACATCAGCCAGGCGCCTCCCGAACATCGCCCGCTCAACACCGTCTTCCAGCATTACGCGCTGTTCCCGCACATGACCGTATTCGACAACGTCGCCTACGGCCTGAAAATGGAAAAGCGGCCGAAACACGAAATCCGCGAACGGGTCGAAGACGCCCTGGCCATGGTGCAATTGGGGGACTGTGCCCGCCGCAAGCCGCACCAGTTATCGGGCGGGCAGCAACAGCGTGTGGCGATCGCCCGCGCGGTGGTCAAACGGCCCCGGCTGTTGCTGCTGGACGAGCCGCTGTCTGCGCTGGATTACAAACTGCGCCGCACCATGCAGGCAGAGCTGAAGCGTCTGCAGCGGGAACTGGGCATCACCTTCGTGTTCGTGACTCACGATCAGGAAGAGGCGCTGTCCATGTCGGATCGGGTGGTGGTGCTGAAGGACGGTGTGGTGCAGCAGCTCGGTACGCCGCGTGAAATCTATGAGCGGCCGGCCAACCTCTTTACCGCCCGCTTTGTGGGTGAAACCAACCTGTTCCCCGGCCGCCTGGAGCAGATAACCGACAGCGCCATCACCGTTGACGTGTTCGGCGTGCACAGAACCCTGCGCAAACCGGATTTTTCCGTGGCTGAAGGTCAGAGCGTACACGTGCTGCTGCGGCCTGAAGACATCCGCGTGCTGGAGCCGAACGCCGATCACGGTCTGTCCGGCAAAGTGGTGGAGCGGAATTACAAGGGCAGCACCCTGGATTCGGTCATTCACCTGGACGATGGCACCGAGGTGCTGGCCAGCGAATTTTTCGACGAGGATGACCCGGCATTCGATTACCGCCTGGGCGAGCCGGTCAAGGTGAGCTGGGTCGACGGCTGGGAATGGCTGCTGCCGGAGGAAGCCGGTCGGCCGGCGCCGGATGAGGAACTGGCGGCCGATGCATAGCGTGCGGCAGCAGCCGTTCAAAACCGCGGTGCTGATCCTGGTCTGGGGCTGGCTGCTGTTCCTGGTGCTGGCCCCGAACCTGCTGGTGGTCGGCGCCAGTGTGATGACACGGGATTCAGTGTCGTTTCTGTCACTGCCTCTGAATCTGGACGCCTACCGCCAGCTGTTTGATCCCCTTTATCTGGACGTATTTCTCCACTCGCTCTCCATGGCGGCGATGACCACGCTGGTGTGCCTGCTGATTGGTTATCCTTTTGCCTGGGCGCTGTCAAAGGTCGGCAAGCAACGGCAGTTGTTGCTGATTTTCCTGCTCATTGTGCCCTTCTGGACCAACTCGCTGGTGCGCACCTACGCCCTCAAGCTGATCCTCGCCACCAACGGGCTGCTGAATAATGCGCTGATGTCCCTCGGGGTCATCAATGAGCCGTTGCAGTTGCTGTACACCGAAGGCGCAGTGATTGTCGGGCTGGTGTACCTGTTGCTGCCGTTCATGATTCTACCGCTGTACTCGGTGTTCGATGACCTGAAGCAGGAGGTGTTGCTGGCGTCTCACGATCTCGGTGCGAGGCGCCTGTCCACCTTCATCCACGTGATCGTGCCGCTGACCCTGCCGGGCGTGTTGGCGGGCGTGATGCTGGTGCTGCTGCCGGCCATGGGGCTGTTCTTTGTGCCGGACATCCTCGGCGGCTCGCGCCATTTGCTGGTGGGGAATGTCATCAAGAATCAGTTTCTCGATGCCCGCAACTGGCCGTTCGGTGCCGCCGCCAGCATCGTGCTGACGGTGGCCATGGCGTTTCTGATGTTCGCTCACCGCCTCAGTAAGCGACGCCTGGGCGAGGAGGGGCCATGACGAACCGGTGGTTGCCGCGCACCTACCTTACGCTGGTGTATATCCTGCTCTACGTGCCGATCCTGGTGCTGGTGGTGTTCTCGTTCAATGAATCCCGCACCGGATATGCCTGGGAAGGGCTTAGCCTGCGCTGGTACGAAGCACTGTTCAATAACCGCGCCATGGTGGCGGCGATGTGGAATTCAATCTGGCTGGCGCTGTCGGCGGCCACAGTTTCCACGGTGATCGGCGCGTTGACGGCCCTGGCGCTGCACCGTTACCGGTTTCGGGGCAAGAAGCTGCTGAACGGCATGCTGTTTGTGGTGATGATGTCGCCGGAGATCGTGCTGGCCATTTCCCTGCTGGCGCTGTTTTTGCTGGTCGGCCTGCAGCTGGGCTACGTGTCCCTGTTGCTGGCGCACGTGACCTTCTGCCTGCCGTTTGTGGTGATCACCGTGATGGCCCGCCTGAGCGGGTTTGACGACAGCCTGCCGGAGGCAGCGCGGGACCTGGGCGCCTCCGATTTCACCATGACCCGCACCGTACTGATGCCGGTGATCATGCCGGCGTTACTGGCGGGCTGGCTGCTGGGGTTTACACTGTCCCTCGACGATGTGGTGGTCAGCACCTTCGTGAGCGGCCCCAACTACGAGATCCTGCCCCTGCGCATCTATTCCATGGTGCGTGTGGGCCTGAAACCCGAGGTGAACGCCCTGGGCACTTTGCTGCTGGTGTTTTCACTGGTCATGCTGATGTTGTCTCAATGGATTCTGATAAGGAGCAAACGATGAAGAAACTGGCGCTGGCCGGCTTGCTGGCCGTGGGACTGACCGGCTGCAGCTCTGAGGAGCCGCAGGTTCTGAGCCTCTATAACTGGTCCGAGTACATGCCCCAGGAGGTTCTGGACCGCTTTACCGAGGAAACCGGTATTGAGGTTGTCTACACCACTTATGACAGCAACGAGGCAATGTATGCCCGCCTCAAGTTGCTGGACGACAGTGCCGCCTACGACCTGGCGGTGCCCTCAACCTACTACGTCAGCAAAATGCGCCAGGAAGACCTGCTGATGCCCATCGACCGCAATAAGATCGAAGGCTTCGACCGGCTTGATCCCGAGCTGGTGAACCTGGACATCGACCCGGACAACCAGTTCTCCGTTCCTTATCTCTGGGGTACCACCGGCCTCGCGGTTGATACTGCCGACATTGAGGGTGAGCCGGTAAACGCCTGGCAGGACTTGTGGGATGAGCGCTTCGAGGGTCGGGTCATGCTCACCAACGACATGCGGGAAGTGTTCCATGTGGGCCTTCGGGTGCTAGGTTATTCCGGCAACAGCACCAACCCTCAGGAGGTCGAAGAAGCCTACAAGAAGCTGTCGGAGTTGATGCCGTCAGTGCGTACGTTCAACTCCGATGCACCACGGATGCCCTACCTGGAGGGCGAAACGGATGTGGGCATGATCTGGAACGGTGAGGCGGTGATGGGCAAGGACACCATGGACTCGCTGGAATACGTGTACCCGGAGGAAGGCGTCATCGCCTGGCTCGACAGCTTTGTGATCCCGAAGAATGCCCGCAATCCTGAAGCCGCCCACCGGTTCATCAGCTTTGTGTTGCAGCCCGAGATTTCGGCGCTGATCAGCGAGGATATTGGCTACGCGACGCCGAATCTGGAAGGCCGTGAGCTGCTGGATGATGCGGTGGCGAACAATCGCGCCAGCTATCCGACACCGGCGGACATGGAAAGCGCCGAGTTTCAGGTGGATATCGGAGACGATGCCCTCCAGGTATACGCCAAATACTGGGAAATGCTGAAATCCGGCCGCTAACGGCTACGAACGTGGGTTGATGTGCAAAAAACGGAGGCCATGGCCTCCGTTTTTTGTGTCGACCCTACCATGCGCTCTGCGGAGTGTCCGTTTGGGTTGTTTCGCCGGGGAGTGGTCTATAATCAGGGCTGACCGCCAACCTATTCAGGTTCTCCTTGCTGATGCCTCTGTCAAGCCTGCCACGCCTGATCCTGCCTCTCCTGCTGGCATTCTGCCTGTCGGGCCAGGCGCTTGCGGCACCGCAACCGGTGACCGAGGGCTGGGAATACCGCTGGGGCGACTCTCCCTTTACCACCGCCGGTGTCCCGGAATGGGTGCGGGAGGAAGCACCGGGGCAATGGCACCGCATCGGCTTCCCCTCCAACCCGCCCGGGCGAGCCGGGCGTGAAAATGTCTGGTTTCGCGTTACCCTTCCTCCCGGTGACTGGCAGGAACCGGTGCTGTACATCTTCAGCGTGGATCTGATTGTCCAGGTGTACCTCGATGGAGAACGAATATACCAGTACGGCACGTTTGACGAGGTGGGGCGGGGCCGGTTTGAGGGTTGGCCCTGGCATGAAGTCCCGCTGCCTGAAGGTTTCGAGGGCAAGGAACTGTATTTCCGCGTGTTCTCCAACTACACCGATATTGGCCTGTGGGGGGAAGTGTCGATCATGGATCGGCCGGATCTGGTGCTCTATATCCTCGGCAATTCCATGGAGGCGCTGGTTGTCGCCGGATTTTCCGCCCTGATCGGGCTGCTGGCACTGTTCTTCGCCATCCTCCAGGCGGAGAAAAAGAGCTTTGCCAGCATCGCCCTATTTGCCTTTTCATCGGGCCTTATGCTGGTGGCGGAAAGCCAGGCCAGCCTTTTGGTGTGGAATGCTCCGCTGGCCTGGGATTACCTGGCGGCAGGGTCCTATTACCTTTTGCCGGTGGCGATGGCGCTGTTGCTGGAGCAGTGGTTTACCGACCATCGCCCGTGGCTGATCAATCTGGTGTGGAAGGTCCATCTTATCTACCTGGTCGGAGCTCTGGGACTGTCCGCGGTGGGCGCCATCAATCTGTCCTCCACCTTTCCGCCGTTCGATCTGTTGTTCCTGGTATCCCTGGTCACCATCAGTGTGGTGGTGATTCAGCGGTTCCGGGATCTGGCGATGGGACAGCAGATCATTCTGCTGACCTACGGCATTTTTTGTGGATTGCTGATCCTGGACATGGCGGTTGCCCACGGCGTGCTGCCCTGGGGGCGGGTGCCGGTAAGCTGGGGTGCGCTGGCGTTCTCGCTGTCGGTGGTGATCATTTCGCTGGTGCATTACGCCCGCAATCAGCATGCCCTTCATACCCTGAATGTCTCCCTGGAACAGCAGGTCTCCGAGCGCACCCGCAAAGCGGAATCGCTGGTGCATCGCGAACAGGCCCGGGTTCGGTTGCTGACCTTCGAAAACGAGAAGAACCGGGTGCTGAATGACATCATCGCCGGCTTGCAGGACTGTCTCAGCCTGAATCAGGCGTTCAATTACCTGTCCCGGGTCATGCCGGATCTGTGCAGCCCGCTGCGCGGCGCCCTGTACCAGCGTGTGGACGACGGCAGGGCCTATGAACGTCTGAATTACTGGGGTTATGCCCGGGAGATTCCGGATTTTGCCTTGATCCTCGACACCACCGACGGTGTGCCGGAGGCAACGACGCTGCCCCCCAGATACCGGGCTTTCCCGGAGGATTGCGAAGACGATAACAGCGCCGGACTGAAGGGCTCGGTATGCCTGTATCTGGATGTCCAGTCCGCCAGTGAGGGTATGCTGACGCTCGGTTTACTGATGGTGGAGATTCCCGATGACTTCGCATCCGAGGGAGCCGATTACGGGGCGGCCCGCCTGTTCCACGCGCTGGACCAGGGCCTGCAACGCATCAGTATTACCCTGTCCAGCATCAGCCTGCACGAGGAACTCCAGAAATACTCCTACGAGGATGCCCTGACCGGGCTCAAGAACCGGCGTTACTTCAACCAGTTACTGGAGCATGAAAGTGCTGTGGCCGAGCGCAGCAAGGTACCCCTGGCGCTGCTGATTGTTGATATCGATCATTTCAAACGGTTCAACGACAACCACGGCCATGAGGCCGGAGACAGTGCCCTGAAAACCGTAGCCAAGGTACTGTTGCAGCAGTTCCGCGACAGCGACGTGGTCTGTCGGTTCGGAGGTGAGGAGTTCGTGGTGATCATGCCGGGGGCCAGTCTGGCCGGCGCGCGGGACAAGGCCGAGCGCCTGTGTCGGGTATTGCGGACCACACCGGTTCAGCATGGTGAGAGAAATCTGGGCTGCATTACCCTCTCGGTCGGGGTGGCCTCCTGGCCCGAATGCACCAGCGATCCGGCCGCCTTGCTGGGGCTTGCGGACAATGCTCTGTACAAAGCCAAGGAGAGCGGTCGCGACCGCATCGAAGGATGCCCCACAGACCTGCCCGCCAGTCTGGATTGACCGCGGGCAGGAAGTCGGAATCAGTGCCAGATATCGCTGTCGATTTTTTCGTGCAGCTCCGGATAATCCTTCGAACGGAAGTGCGGCACCGCGCCTTGCTTGCGCTGGGCCAGGTAATCCCGGGTCAGCTTCACCACCGTGCCCGAGAGCAGCACAATGGCCACCAGGTTAATTGCTGCCATTAGCCCCATGGAGGCGTCAGCGGTGTTGAACACGGTAATGACGGCCTCGTAACCGCCCCAGACCACCATACCCAGTGCCGCCAGGCGCAGGGCCGTTACACCCAGCGTGTTGCCACCTTTGAGATAATAGAGCGCGTTTTCCGCGTAGGTGTAGTTGGCTACGATGGATGTAAAGGCAAAGAATAGAATGGCCACGGCAATGAAGTAACCACCGAAATCGCCAAGGTGGGCTTCCATCGCCTCCTGGGTCAGTTGCGTGCCGGTGACGCCGGAGCCCGGTTCCAGCACGCCGGAGAGCAGAATCATGACCGCGGTGGCGGTACAGATGATGATGGTGTCGACGAACACCCCGAAAGCCTGGACCAGACCCTGGGATGACGGGTGGTGAGGTGCCGGCGTGGCAGTCGCTGCAATGTTCGGCGCCGAGCCCATGCCGGCCTCGTTGGAAAACAGGCCCCGCTTGATGCCGTTGAGCATGGCGGCAGTGACCGAGCCGGCCGCGCCGCCGGCGGCCTCCTCCAGCCCCAGGGCACTTTTCACAATCATCATCAGAATGCCCGGCACTTCGGTGATGTTGATGGCCATAATGCCCAGCGCGACCAGAACATAAGCGCCGGCCATGAACGGCACCACGAATTCCGCGAAGCGGACGATCTTGCGCAGACCACCAAAAATGACGACACCGGCAAAGACCGCGATCACAATGCCCACGGTCAGTTTCTCGAAACCGAAGGCCCCTGACATGGCATCCGCGATGGAGTTTGCCTGTACTGCATTGAACACCAGGCCGAATGAGATGATCAGGCACACAGCGAAGATGCCCGCCGCCCAGGGCGCCCGCAGGCCCTTGGCAATGTAGACCGCGGGGCCGCCCCGATACTGTCCCTTGCCGTCACGAACCTTGTACAGCTGAGCCAGGGTGCTCTCGGCATAGCCGGTTGCCATACCCAGGAGCGCCACCATCCACATCCAGAAAATGGCGCCGGCACCACCGAGGTAGAGTGCCACCGCCACGCCGGCCAGGTTACCGGTGCCAACGCGTGATGCGAGGCTGGTACACAGGGCCTGGAAGGGTGAAATGCCGTGAGCGTCACTTTCCCGCGAGCCGCGAATGGCACGCACCATCTCGCCAAAATTGACAAACTGAAGGAACCCCAGGCGAATGGTGAAAAACACCCCTACCGCGAGAAGCCCGTATACCAGAACGTAACCCCAGAGAATGGAGTTGAGGAAATCAACCACTGCAGTCATGACGACGCCTTGTCATTGTTCGAATTGGATTGAGGGTTGGGCGAAAAGTCTAGCACGTGGATTTCAGAGGGATGTTGCGGATATCCGAAGTTGACCCGGATACCCGCCCATGGTTAATCAGTGCGTGGGGAAGGCGGTCCAGCCGGTTAACCAGCTGGTTTGCAGGCGTGGGTTGAGGGCGCCAACGTAGGTGGCAGACTCATCGAAAAATTCCGATTTCGGTGGCGTTTTTGCCGCCATTTGCCGTGCCTGACCCCGCGAGAAGAAGTTCGGATTGACCGGGTCGCGGGCGGTAACGTGCAGGGCGCTGTCGAGGCGTCTGGCGTTGCTGTTGCGAGTGTCCGTCAGCCAGAGGTTTTCGCTGAAGCCGAAATCGTCGTTGCCGCTGCCGGATTCATCAGAGTCTCTGCCAAGCTTGCCGGTGTTGGCGATCATGTTGTGGGAGAACGTCAGGGTGCCATTGTTCACCAGGGTAGCGACCTCGTCTCTCAGGTCGACGGCCTCGATACCGTAACTGTCCACGATCATGTTGTGAAAGTGCCCGCCGGTACCTTCGCGAAGCACCATGCCACGATGGGTGGTGGCGGTTTGCCCGGTGCCGGCCAGGGTGACGTTGTAGAACACCGGCTCGGAGCGCGCCAAGGCCTGATGATCGTTGCCATTGTTGTCCCCCTCGAAGGCGTTATCACCGACATCACTGTGCTGCTGAACAACGAGAAACTGGACTCGCCCGGTCCAGCCCCAGTCCCAGTCGATGCTGTCGTCGGCAGCGCCGGTGACCACAATGTTCTTGAGATCCACGGTGCCGCCAAACATCTCGATGCCATCGTCCAGCGCCCGGTGAACCTGAACGTTGCGGACGATGGTGTCACTGCCGCAGCCACCGAGGGTAAGGCCATTGAGCTCATTGTTCTTATACACCTCGAAGCCCGCAAACTCGATCCGCGTGTACTCGACGACTCCGCAACTGTGGCGCGGGTCTGTGCCGCCGAAACCACCCCGTGCGTCCTGTTCTGCGACGCCTTCGATCGACGCATCAGGCTGGTTGACCGGTGCATTACCGAGGATCACCACGCCACCCCAGTCACCCCGTGAGCGCTGCCCCTCAGGCTGGTTGCTGGTGAACACCACAGGGCTGTCCGGACGGCCGCGGGAAAACAGCTTGCTGTCACGGGTCACAATCAGCGCCGAGCCGTTGTCGCCTTTGACGGTGACACCGCTCTCGATGGTGAGCTGGGCGTTTTCCACAAAAATGGATCGTTCGAGAATGTAGGTCTTGCCGGATTCCCACACGGTGTTCGCGATGATGTCTTCGTGAACGCGAACGGTTTGGGGTTCGAACGCAGTGAACCCGACAATGGCGAGGGCACCGGCGACAGCGCCGGGCGCCATCCAGACCAGATTGCGGCGCAACCAGGAGTGGCCGCCGGTTTTTAAGTCGGGGGATGGGGGTCTTGCGGAGGCAGTGGTGGCGGTTGCCATCAGGGGCGCGCCGGTGTCTTCGGCACGAATGTCTTGCGCCAGTCGTTTCAGCCGCTCAGACCCGCTGGCTTCGACGCGACGCAGTACATCGCTGCGGTAACCTGGCTCACGCAACAGATTATTAAGATGGACGAAGGACACACCCGGGCATTCGCCCTTATCGATCAGGCGCTTGAGGCGCCAGAGTTTTTCCACCAGCAGAGATGAACGATCCGACATTGATACAGCTCCAAAACAAATGTCGGACCGGTTTTACCTTGTTTGTGTGACGTCTCTGTTACGGGCAGGTAATAGATATCAGGCAGTTACACCACCAGCACCGGGCACTTGGCGTTGGAGGCCACGCGGTGGGACACGCTGCCCAGCAGCATGCCATCGGTGTCGCTGTGGGTGCCGCGGGTGCCGACGACAATCAGGTCGGCGTCCTTGTCCTGGGCGAATTTGATAATCACCTTCGATGGCCGTCCGCTCTTGACGAAACCCCGCACCTTGGTGGCACCGTGTTCCCTGGCCAGATCTTTGGCGTGGTTGACCACCACCTTGGCGTATTCGGAAAGCGCCTTGTCCGGGATGTCGATGTTCTCCGGGCGGCCTATAGACAGTGATGCCTCGAACAGGCTGTGGTGCTTGTAGACACAGAGAATGAAAATCTCCGCGTCGGGCATCAGCTTCTGGAGATCAATCGCCTTGTCCAGGGCCTTCAGTGACGTTTTCGAGCCATCTACCGCCACCAGTATCTTCTTGAACATGTTGTTCTCCCTGACCGTGGTCGTTGAAGTCCTCAGCGGAACGCGAGATCGCGGAGGAACAGCGCAATCTGCGGAAATGCGATGATCAGTCCCGCCGATGCGATCAGCATGAAGATGAACGGTGGCGTGCCGCGGACCACCTCCCAGTAGGGCCGCTTGAAGATGGCAATGGCGGTGAAGATGTCACAGCCAAAGGGCGGCGTGGCCGAGCCTATGGCCACCTGCAATGTGATCAGCACGCCCACCAGGACCGGGTCGAGACCGGTGGCCTGGATCGCCGGGGCGAATATCGGTGTCAGAACCAGGATCACTACGATGGGATCCACGAACATACAGGCAATGAAGAAGGCCACACAGATAGTGATCATGACGCCCACCGGGCCCATATCACTGATCCCGACCGATTCCAGAATGGCCTGGGGAATCTGCGCAAACGAGATAATCCACGAGAAGCCGTTGCCGACGGCGACCAGAATGAAAACCACCGCGGTTATCAGGCCGGTAGATTTGGCGATCCGGTACACATCCGGAATCTTGAGCGAACGGAAAATCGCGAACTCAAGAATGAAGGCGTAGAGCACACAAACGGCAGCGGCCTCGGTCGGGCTGAAAATACCGCCATAGATACCACCCACGATGATCACCGGGAAGAACAGCGGCCACAGGGCTTCGCGAACAGCGACCCCTCTCTCGCCCCAGGAGGCCTTTTCTTCAGTGGGAACCTTGTTCACGTGCGCATAGATCAGACAGTAGACCGAAAACATGGCCAGAATCATGACGCCCGGACCAATGCCGGCAATGAACAGTTCGGCGATGGACGTTTCGGAGATGACCCCGTAGATGATGAAACCGATGCTCGGCGGAATCAGGAAGGCAATGTCACTGGCGTTGATGATCAGTGCCAGGCTGAATGAATCGGAATAGCCGGCTTTTAACAATTTAGGGCGCAAGGGGGAGCCTACGGCGACCACGGTGGCCTGGGTCGAGCCGGACACAGCGCCGAACAGGGTGCAGGAGGTGGCGGTGCTGATGGCAAGGCCGCCCTTGATGTGCCCGATGAAGGCCATCACCATGTGAATCAGGCGGTCAGCGGATTGCCCGCGGGTCATAATGTCGGCAGCCAGAATAAACATGGGTACCGCAATCAGTGATGCCGGACGTATGCCCCCCATCATCTGCTGGATGAACGTCTCCATCTGCCCGAAGCCGTCGAACATCATGAAAAAACCGACCACGGCTGCGGTGATCAGGGGAATCATCATCGGGAAGCCCAGCAGGAGGAGCCCGATCATGATCAGCATGAGAGTTGTTGCCATGAGCGTATCCTTTTAACGTGTCCCGGAGGGGGGCGGTTCAGACTTCCGATTCGGTGTCGGCGTATCCATCAACCACCCCTGTCGACAGGTAAACGTCGTGGCTGGTGAAGTTCTTGATGGCCGTCAGCAAATACTGAATGCCGGTGATGGCAAAACCGATGGGCACCCAGATGTAGATGATCCAGATGGGTATGCTCAGAGCCGGCAGAATGCGTCCGCGTCCGTACAGGGTCTCGATATAGCCGTAGGAGTAATAGCAGAGAAAGAACATCACCGCGGCCGTGAACAGGGCGATGATGATCATCAGAATCTTGCGCCCCATAACCGGGAGCGTGTCGTAGATGGCGGACATGCGGATGTGACGCCCGTGTCGGGCGGCGTAACCGATGCCGGCAAACGTAATGAGAACAATCAGTATCCGGTTCACCTCGCCGGAAAAGAACAGGCCCTTGCCCAGACCAAATCGCATAATGACGTTCACGCAGGTGTTGACCGCCATAAGGATGACGCCCATGGCCAGAATCACAGCCTCGGTTTTGGCGATGGCCTCATCTATCGTGCCCAGAAAACCGGGCAGGCCGGATTCGAACGATCCGGTGTCGTCCTGATCATCCGGCTTTCCCACATTGTTGTCCGGGGTGTTTTCTGACATGTCTGGCGCTCCAGCACTGGCAGCCTCTGAGTTGTTTCCCGGGCCGCGATGCCGGACCGGCTGAGGCTTGTTAGAACGAAAACAGGCCGGGGGACTGGCCCCGGCCTGTCATTACCGTCAGTCGGACGTGACCATTTCCAGATCTTTCTTGAACTGCTCCAGCAGCGCCTTGCCACTGTCACCGGTCATGTCGATGTACTCTTTCTCGACCTGGGGTGCACGCTCACGGAACACCTGAATCTGCTCTTCATTCAGGCGTGTGACCGTCACTTCATCGCTGGCTTTCTCAATTTTGGCCAGTGCCTCGTCAGCAAGGCCGTCAATGTGTTCGAGAATCTCTTCATACGCGAAGTCTGATGCGTCGCGAATCAGTTTCTTGTCCTCGTCCGAGAGACCATCGTAGAACTTCTTGTTGGCCATCATGGCGGTGGTGAACCAGCCGTGCCCGGTGAAGATCAGGTTCGGAGACACCTCATACAGGCCACCGGACTCGATCCAGAAAATCGGATTTTCCTGACCCTGGATCATGTTAGTCTGCAGTGCACCGTACACCTCACCCCAGGGCAGCGGTGTGGGCGTCGCGCCGAACGCATCGTAGGTTTCAGACAGCAGCGGGTTGGTCATAACCCGGATCTTCTTGTTGTTGAAGTCTTCCGGCGAGGTCGCCTTCTCGTCAAGGGTGACGACCATCTCACCCTCGGGGTACATCTTCAGCAGCTCCAGGCCTTTTTCGGCATAGAGTTCCGGAAAATCTTCATTAATCGCCTTGCTCTCGTTGAAGAACTTGACCACGGTGTCCATGTCAGTCGGGAGCAGGTAGGGGATGAAGAAAATCTGTGCTTCGGGAATCAGAGATCCGGTGAAGCCCGGCGACTGGTTCACGAAGTTGAGGATGCCCGCCTGGGTCTGCTCCATGATATCGTCAGACTCACCGAGTTCGCCGAAGCGGAAAACCTGCAGGGTATGGTCGGAATTTTCCTCGATGTATTCTTTGAATTTGTAGGCGAAGACGTCCTGAACATCGTCCTCGTATTCCTCGTGGGCATAGCGCCAGTTGGCGGCGTTCACCGAGTTTGCCGCGGTCAGGGCTGCGAAAGCGATCGCGGACACACCGGCCAGTTTTCTGAATTTACTCAAGCTGCTCATCGTGTTGTCTCCGTTTGATTTTTCGCTGTAATTTCTTGTTACATTATTAAAGACTGGCAAATCAAACCGAGTTTCGCAAGAAATTGGCCGATTTAGATGACTGGTAAGTAACACTTCAAAATGTTAGGGGCGGGCCGCGCAACGGCGCGCTCTGATGGTGCGATACGTGGCGTTTTGGTGCGACCGGTCGCCTCGTTAATTGCTATCGCATTGGATAATGCGCACTCAGTGGAGGATGGACTCATGGATACATTCTGGAATCGCACCCGTTGGCTGACGGCTGTTGTCGGGCTCGCCCTGCTGGTTGGCTGCGTGACCCAGCCGGTGCCCGGGGAAAGTGGCCTTGAGGCGGAAGTGCCGCTGACGAACACTCACTGGCAATTGCATGCGGTGGCGGGTGAACCGGTGGCGGACACCGGCGGGGCCAGCGAAGCCCACTTGATCCTGCGTGACGATGGTGTGGTGAATGGCTTTGGTGGCTGCAATGCGTTTCGCGGCGAATACGAAGTGATCAACAACCGCAACCTGGTCTTCAGCAGTATGGCAAGCACCCGCCGCGCCTGTCAGAACAAGGACAACCCGGAGCGGGCCCTGTTTGCCGCCATGGCCAGCACCGCCGGTGTTCAGATGGATGAGCGCCGGCTGCACCTGTTGAACTCCGAAGGCGCGACGCTGGCAGAGTTCAAGGCTGCACGCCAGCCCTGATCAGAAACTGGCGGAATTCAGCCACCACCCGATCAAGGCTTTGCTCCAGACGGTGGCCGTCGGCCAGCATCAGAATGGGCAGTGCCTGTTGTTGTGCCAGGGCAATCACCGGCATCACCGGGACCACGTCGTCGTCCCAGCCGTGAATGATCTGTGTATGCTCGGCACGTATCCGCGGGCTGGACTGGGGGTAACCGGGCAGGGCGAGCGCCGGGGCCAGCAGAAAGCAGCCCAGTACGGGTTGTTCAGCACTGGTTTGCGCACATACCCAGCCGCCCATGCTGGAGCCGGCGAGAATGGTGCGCTGTGGAACGGCTCCAGCCTGCGCCATCGCGTGACGCATCTGTGCCAGCCGGGTTGCCGGATCCTTGCTGCTGCGATGGTCGACTGCCTCGGCGATCACGCCGGGAAACGCCTCGGCCGCCGCTTTCAGGGCCTGGATCTTGGTGCTCCCCGGACCACTCTCCAGGCCGTGGGACAGGAAAACGTGGATGGTGCGCTGGGTCATGGTTAAAGGTCCCTGTTTCAGACGAGATACCGTTTTCAGGCATCATGCTGCGGCCCGCCGGTGATGTCCAGGCACCGGGCGGTGACCCGATCTCGCGGCGCCCCCGTAAATCTTCAAGTTCATCACAGCAGCAGGCAGGAAGGGTCATGGTCAGGTTATCGGGTTGGTTGGCAGCGCTGGCGTTCATGACGCCGGTAATTTCCCTTGGCGAGGCGCCGCAGCAACGCGAATGCCCCGCGTTTCTTGATCATGAACAGCGCAAACTGCATTCCCGCGACAGCGTGAACCTGTGCGATGTGGCGGCCGGCAAGCCGATGCTGGTGGTCAACACCGCCAGCCGGTGTGGTTTTACCGGGCAATTCGAAGGGCTCGAGGCATTGCACAATCAGTACCGGGATGACGGTCTCGTGGTGGTGGGCTTTGCCAGCGACGATTTCCGTCAGGAGGCTGACAGCGAGGAGGAAGCCGCCAACGTGTGCTTTGTGAACTTCGGGGTCACCTTCACAATGATCGCGCCGGGTGCAGTCACCGGCGACGACGCCAACCCGGTGTTCAGCGCCATCAACGCCCAGAGCCAGCCGCCACGCTGGAACTTCACCAAGTATCTGCTGGACCGGGAGGGCAGGGTGGTGGCGTCGTTCCCCAGCCAGGTGCGCCCGCAGGACACCCGGCTGACCTCCGCGATTGAAGAACTGCTGTAGCGATCAGGCCTGTTTCAGAATATCCAGGGCGTGACGGCGTTTTTTTGGGTCGTGGATGTCAACGGTAAACATCAGCTCGTCCACCTCCACAGTGCTCAGTAACCGGTCCAGTTGCTGCTTAGCCGACGCCGGACCACCGAGAATCTGCAACGCCAGAAAATCCCGCACGCTGGCTTCCTCTCCGGCATTCCACAAGCCGGCCATGGTGTCCACCGGCGGCTTCATCCACAGCGGTTGGCCACGAAACAGCGCCAGAATGCGCTGGTAGCTGGTGGTCGCCAGCCAATGGGCTTCCTCGTCGGTATCGGCGACGACGGCCGGAACGGCCAGCATGGCGTAGGGTTTCTGCAGCTGTTCCGAGGGCTGGAAATGATCGCGGTAGACCTTCAGTGCCTCACGATACAGCCGCGGTGCAAAGTGACCGGCGAAGGCGTAGGGCAGGCCCCGCATGGCTGCCAGTTGCGCACTGTAAAGGCTGGAGCCGAGGAGCCAAATCGGCACCTGGGTGCCGGCACCGGGAATGGCCTTGACCGGCTGCCCGGGCTGCAGCGGCCCCAGCAGGGATTGCAGGCGGGCGACGTCGTCGGGGAATTGCTCGGCCCCGAGCCCGTCACGCCGCAATGCCCGGCTGGTGATCGGGTCGGTGCCGGGTGCCCGCCCGAGCCCGAGGTCAATGCGCCCGGGGTAGAGGCTCTCCAGGGTGCCGAACTGTTCGGCAATGACCAGTGGCGGATGATTCGGCAGCATCACCCCGCCGGAGCCGACCCGCAGTCGCTCGGTTTTCCCCGCGATGTGACCGATCAACACCGACGTGGCGGAGCTGCTGATGCCCTCCATATTGTGGTGTTCGGCCAGCCAGAACCGCTTGAAGCCGAGCTTCTCGGCATGTTGGGCGTAGGCCACGCTGTTGGCCAGGGTGGTGCCTACGGAATCGCCTTCCCGGACGGAGGCCAGTTCCAGCAGGGAAAAGGGCGGGCGTTGCGACATGGTGTGCTCCGGTGGCATCGGACCGGTGGTTTACAGGTCGATGACGATGGGTGGATTCAGTGGTTTGAAAGCGCCGGTACAGGTGCTCGCATTCACGTAAAGGCACTGGCCGCTCTGTTGCTGACCGAAGCCCTCATGAATGTGCCCGAAAATATGGAGCCTGAGGTTGAGGCTTTCAACCGTGTCGGCAAGATCGTCACAGCCGACACTCTGAAAACCGGTGCCGGTCGGAACGGTATCGAGGATGCCGGCGGGCGGGCCGTGGGTAATCAGCACATCGGTGTCATTGGGTATCCGGGACCAGCGCTCGGCCATGGCCGGGCCGCGGTCCAGATTGAACGCCCAGTTGAAGAAGAGCGGAGTCCACGGGCTGCCCCAGAATTTCAGACCGGCCAGCTCCAGCCCGGTGTCCTGCAGATAGTGGGCGTGGCGTACCAGCGCCCGGGCGTCCTGGGGTTCGTCCTGGAAACACCAGTCGTGATTGCCGGCGATCAGAATCTTGTGGGCATGGGGTTGTTCCGCAAACCAGTTATCGAGGTCTTCCAGTTCCTCCAGCGTGCCCACGCCGAGGCAATCCCCGGAATGGATCAGGATATCCCCCTCGGGCACGTCAATCTGTCGATGCATGCTGTGGGTATCGGAAATACAGACCAGCCTCATATCGTGGTATCCGTTTGCCGTGTGGTTGTATGGCAGGCATTCGCCGCGCTACTAGGATAGCATTGGGTTCCGTCATGTTACCCACGAGTTTACCCGGAACACCATGCGTCTGATCCTCAGCCGGAAAGGCTTTGATTCCTCCGCTGGCGGCTGTCCCAGCCCGGTCCTGCCCGACGGTTCGCTGTGTGTGCTGCCGATCCCCGATCGCCAGTCCCGCATTCGCTACAATCAGGTCCGCCACGGCCCGCGGCGGCTGGGTAAACTGGCCCGTGACCTGACCGGCGGCCGGGTCACCGCGGCGTGCGGCGCGCATCTGGATCCGGACCTTCAGGCGGAGGCCTTTCCGCGGGCGGAAGGCTGGCGCCCGGTGCTGGGGCAGACCGGTTCGGCCCAGGGCCATCTGCGCAATCAGGGGGTTACCTGCGGTGATCTGTTCCTGTTCTTCGGCGTGTTCCGGCAAGCCGAACTGTGGCAGCGTCGCTGGCGCTTCGTGCCGGGGTCCCGCCCGTTCCACAGTCTCTGGGGCTGGCTGCACATTGGCGAGATTCACGGGGTAGACGGGCTGGCGCAGGATGCGCTGCCCTGGGCTCGCTATCATCCCCATTGCCATGGCGAGCCGGATGCCGGCAACACTTTGTATGTGGCATCCAACGACTTCTGCATGCCCGGCGAACCCGCAGGATCCGGGCCGTTGCCTGGCAGCGGGTTATTCACCCATTGGCATCAGGACCGGGTGCTGAGCGATCCGCACGGGCGCCTCCCGACGCAATGGCGGCTGCCGTCGGCCTTTTTTCCCGCCGCGGGCCGGCCACCGTTGAGTTACCACACCAAAGCTGAACGCTGGGCACTCAGGCCGCCCTATTGCTACCAGCAATGTGCAGCACGCGGCCAGGAGTTTGTTCTGGATCTGGACGCTTACCCCGAGGTGGCCGTGTGGGCCGCAGCGCTGCTCAGAAACGGCCATGGCGACCTGCGCCATCCTTGAATTTTTTTGCACCCTCAATCGACTCCTCGAACACCACCGGATAGCCGGCAGCGCCCTCGGCAACCAGGGCACCATGTAAATCCAGATCCCACTGGCGCAGGGCCGAGGCCCGGTCTGCCAACAGGCAACGCTGGGGAAACGCGGCCAGCTCATGGGCAAGGGCCTGGGCACTGTCCATAGCGCTGCCGTCATCAACCAACCGGTTGGCCAGACCCATGGCCAGGGCTTCCTCGGCCTGCACCGGTCGCCCGGTCAGGATCATGTCCATGGCGCGGCCGTGGCCGACGATCCTTGGCAACCGCACCGTGCCACCATCAATCAGCGGCACGCCCCAGCGCCGGCAAAACACACCGAACACGGCGGATTGCTCGACCACCCGCAGATCACACATCAATGCCAGTTCCAGTCCTCCGGCCACGGCATAGCCGGACACCGCCGCGATCACCGGTTTGGTCAGTGCCATGCGGGTGGGGCCCATCGGTCCGTGGCCGGTGCCGTGCGGGTCGATCTCGTTGCGACGTTCGGGGTCGTCCATGGCTGCCAGGTCCGCGCCGGCGCAAAAGTTTCCGCCGGCACCGCAAAGAACCGCTACTTTTAAAGCACGGTTTTCCTCGAACTCGGTAAACGCCCGGCGCAGCGCAATGGCGGTAGGGCGGTCCACGGCGTTGCGCTTGTCGGGGCGATTGAGGGTGATGGTGAGAATGCCGTCATCCACGGAGGTCAGCACGGGTTGGTCAGTCATGGCGGATGTCCTGTTGATCAAAAGGGAGTGGGGCAGAACCGTTACACCAAGATAGCATCAGACGGTGGCATAACCATTGCGTGAAAAAAGAACACGATGCGAAGTGAGGGCGAGGCATGTACCGATACACCCTGGGTGTTCAGACCTGGCAGTTTCAGACGCTGGCAGAGTTGATGGCGAAGGCAACACCGCCCCGTTCCGGTGACCGCCTGGCCGGCGTGATCGCGCACACGGCGGAGGAACGGGTGGTGGCACAGATGGCGCTGGCGGAGCTGCCGCTGAAAACCTTTCTGAATGACGCTCTGGTGCCCTATGAAAGCGATGAGGTCACCCGACTGATCCTGGACGATCACGACACGCGTGCTTTTGCATCCATTGCCCATCTCACGGTGGGCGACTTTCGCAACTGGCTGTTGGGAGAGCAGGCAACACCGGAGGCGCTGGCCGGTATCCGCCAGGGCGTCACCCCGGAAATGGCCGCCGCCGTCTCTCGACCCGGTTGCAGCCCAATCATCCCACCGACGACATCACCGGCATCGCCGCCAGTATTCTTGATGGCCTGTTGTACGGCAGTGGCGATGCGGTGATCGGCATCAATCCCGCCACCGACAACGTGGCCCAGAGTGTGCGGTTGATGAAGATGATGGACGAGGTCATTCGCCAGTACGACATTCCCACCCAGTCCTGCGTGCTGACCCACGTCACCAACACTCTTGAGGCCATCGAGCAGCAGTCGCCGGTGGATCTGGTGTTCCAGTCCATCGGCGGCACCGAGGCCACCAACCGCAGTTTCGGTTTCGAGCTGGCGACCCTGGCGGAAGCGCAAAGCGCCGCGCTGTCGTTGCAGCGCGGCTCGGTGGGCAACAACGTGATGTACTTTGAAACCGGCCAGGGCAGCGCCCTGTCAGCGAATGCGCACCACGGCGTTGACCAGCAAACCTGCGAGGCCCGGGCCTATGGGGTGGCGCGCAAGTTTGATCCGTTACTGGTGAACACTGTGGTGGGCTTTATCGGTCCGGAGTACCTGTACGACGGCCGGGAAATCACCCGCGCCGGCCTGGAGGATCATTTCTGCGGCAAGCTGCTGGGCCTCCCCATGGGCTGTGACATCTGCTACACCAATCACGCCGAGGCCGACCAGAATGATATGGACACCCTGCTGACCCTGCTGGGCGTGGCGGGCTGCAATTTCATCATGGGCATTCCCGGCTCCGACGACATCATGCTGAATTACCAGACCACGTCGTTCCATGATGCGCTCTATCTGCGGCGGGTGCTGAACAAGCGCCCGGCGCCGGAGTTCGAGCAATGGCTGGCACGCATGGGGATATTCCGCGACAGCGGCGGACAATGGCCCGCTGACACCCTGCCGGAGGCTTTCAGCGCCAGCCTGGCCCGCCTGCCGGAAGGAGATGACCAATGACCGATGCAACGCCCGGATCTGGGCCGGCGCCTTGATGCGACATCCTGCAACGTTCTGGATCGTGGCGGGCACACCCACCAAAGCCCGGTGGATCTCGCGCTGGTGGTGGCCGACGGGCTCTCGTCGCGGGCGGTACAACAGAATGCGGTGCCGCTGCTGCAGGCGTTTCTGGCCTTACCGGAGGTGGCGTCTGCCAGTGGGCAACGGGCTCCTCTGTGTGTGGTGACCCAGGCGCGGGTAGCCATCGGTGACGATATCGCGCAGCGGCTCAATGCCCGTTGTGTGGTGGTGCTGATCGGCGAGCGGCCGGGGCTGAGTTCGCCCGACAGCCTGGGCCTCTATCTGACCTGGGCACCGCACCCGGGGCTGACCGATGCCAACCGCAACTGCATCTCCAACATCCGTCCGGGCGGCCTGGATGTCGCTGAAGCCAGCCGGCGGTTGCTGTATTTGCTGAAGGAAGCCCGTCGTCTCAACCTGTCCGGGGTCGGGTTGAAGGATCGATCCACCCAGGCCGTGATTGAACAGGGCTACGGCAATTTTTTACTGGAACCGCCGCCGGACGGATCAAAGCGCTGAGCACTGTCATCAAACTGTCACGGTTCAGCGGCAGGATGAAAGCTTCAGGACGATCTGTAGAGTTTTGAAAATCGTGTCTAAGCTTTGACCGGGGCCCTCCCCGGTTTTTTTATGCGTGAATGTCGGGAGCCGCAGTATGAAAACAATCGCGTTCTACAGCCTCAAGGGCGGTGTGGGCAAAACGGCGTCGGCGGTGAACATTGCCTACCTTGCCAGTCAGGCCGGCTATTCCACGCTGCTCTGGGATCTGGATCCGCAGGGCGCCTCCAGCTGGTATCTGGCCGGGGCGGATCGCATCAAGGGGCATAAGCTGTCGGCACTGATGAAGGGTAAAAGTCCGATCGCTGACTTCATTCATGCAAGCCGCTACGAGAATCTGGATTTCATCCCCTCGCACACCAGTTTCCGCAATCTCGACGTCAAGCTGGATCAGAATGACAGCGTCAACCTGATCAAGGAGTGGCTGGCACCGTTGTCGGAGGAAACCAGTCTGGTGGTGCTGGATTGTCCGCCGTCGCTGTCGCGTTTGTCGGAGCAGGTGCTGAAAGCGGCTGACCGGGTGTTCGTGCCGGTTATTCCCACCTGGTTATCCCTGAATAGCTGGGAGCAGCTGCGGGCCTTTGCCAAGGATCACAAACTCAAACCCTCGCGGCTGCGCCCCTTCTACGCCATGGCGGATCGGCGCAAGAGTCTGCATCGGGAACTGATTGATGGTCAGGAGCAACATCTGCCGGGTAGCCTGAACACCATTATCCCCAACGCCAGCGTGGTGGAACGCATGGGGGAGCAGGGGGTGCCGGTGGAATTGCTGGCGCCGCACTCGGTCGCCGCCGACGCTTACCGCCGGTTGTGGCAGGAAATCAACGGCCTGCTGTAAAGAACCGAAAGAGCCGGTTGTGCGGGTGCTCGCGGATCGCTGACGGCGTTACTGTCGCAGCGCCTTTAGCAGATCCATGCCCATGTTCTCGGCATGGGTTTTCAGCGCCTGTGACGCCTGGCGGGACTGGTAGCGGATCACGTCGGCGATCTCCCGCGCCTGGTCCGGGAGCCGGACCCGCGAAATCAGGATGACCAGCTCGTTCCAGTCGTTATTGCCGAGCAATTCCGAGCGATTGAGCAGCCGTTCCAGCAGCGCCCCGTGGTCCGCCGCCATCAGGCTGGCGATCAACTCCTGCCCCTTGCGCGGCAGTCGCCGTGCAAAGCGGATCAGTACCCGGATCTGCCCGGTGGAAATGCCCGATGCCACCATGGCCCGCAGAATGAAGTTATCAGTAAAAACCTCGAGGGTGGTCAGTTCCTGGACTTCCTCGTCCGACATCCTGCCAATCAGGGTGAGTACCAGATCGGCGTGCTCCTGGCGCACCGCGTCGCGGATAAACGATTCCAGGATATCCGCACCCTGTCGCAACCCCACTTTGGCAACGAAGGCCTGCAAATCGCTGTTCATTGCGGCGATCAGGGGCAGGGTGTTGGCCATCAGCCCCTCGTCATGGGCGGCCTTCATCAGGCCTTCCAGAACCTGCTCGTCCCGCAGTGCCTGCAAATGCACCAGTGAGCGCTGATGGCGTTCCTTGATGGTGTCCAGGGAGCGGAGGATCGGCCCCCACCAGGCGTGGGCGTTGGCGACATTGATCAGTTCATTGAGCGTGCCCGGGTCACGCTCCACGATCAGGTTGGTGATCCGGCTTTTGATGTCCCGTCCCACCTGGTCGATCACCCAGATCAGGATCGGCCAGGTGTCCTGGTTTCCCAGCCCCGAGAGAATGATGCGATTGAGGCGATCATTGTCAATCAGGCGGATGATGTCCCCGAGTTTGTCAGGCTCGTCCATGTAGAAAATGGTGCGCAGCAGGGCGACATCGTCGCTGACCAGTGCCAGTACCTGGCGAATGACCGCTGCCGGCAGCGCGTCCGCCAATTGCCCTGCCCGTACGTATTGCCGTTGTTCGATGAGCGCGACCGCCACCCCGGCCAGCTGCTCGGCGGGAATGTGCCTGATCAGACCGCGCAGCGCCCTCGGGTCTGATATCAGGGTGATTTCGGTGAGCAATGCCACCGGCAGACGCCGGGCAATTTTCCCCACCTTCAGCGCGTCAACAAACGGCAGGGTGCCGGCTGCGACCGTTGCCCCGCAGTGCTCGGCCAGCGCGGCCGCACGCTTTGTCGGTAATGCACCGACCAGACGGCCGAGGCGGCCGAATGTGGGGGCTGCAGAGCGGTGCAGCTCATCCAGAATGGCGTCCCGGGTCTGGCGAATCTGGCCTGGGTGGCAGGTACCAGCCAGCTCTCGGGTGGCGGTGGGCAGCCCGCCGATCAGGGCCTCGAGTTTCTCGAGCTCGGCGAGGGTCTGCAGTGAAGAAATCGTCATTACGCGTCACCCTCTGCCGAGTCGGGTTTGCCGGTCGCCATGCTGAATACCAGCCGTGATGGCAACGGCAGCCGGAGGCGCGCGGCCGTCAGCTCGGTGGCAATGTCCTGACGATGACGGGCCAGGGCGCTGTCAGCTCCGTCGCGGATGGCGCCGGCGAGCTCATCGGGCAGGGTGGCGAGAATGTCGGGCAGGGTCGCAGCAGGTGTCATTGTGAGCCTTTTTTCGTTTGTTCTTGTTAATTTGCTCTTGCAACTTTATTTTAAAAATGTGACATATGTCGCGTAAATTGTCAGCAGCATAACAACAAGATTGTCAGGCGAGCGCAATGGACAAGCGAAAGCTTACGTCAGCATTACCGGCACCCCTGGTGCCCCGCAGCAGTACTCTTTATCGTCTGCGATCCGTGCTCGGAGAGTTGCCCCCTGTGCAACGTGCGGCGGCGGTTGCCTCCGGGGTCGAGAACCAGCTGCTGCTGGCGCTCCGCAATCGCCTGCAAAGCCTTGATGGCACGCAATCGCGATCCCTCGACGACAGCGCCGACACCCTGCCAACTCTGATTGCCGCCGACACCGCCGGCATCCTGCGCGACCTTCACCAGCGTTCGATCTACCAGACCAAAGAATCCGCCACCGAAGACCTGGTCCGCACCATCGTGCAACAACTGGTTCCCGACGAGTTACGGGTGCTGGCGCTGGTGTCCGATGAGGGACCCCATGCCATGTGCCATCTGGACGTGGCCGGCCGCATGGGCAAGCCCGGTTATCGCTTGCGGGGCCATCTGAGCCGCATCGCCCAGGAGTCCGGGCTGATGCTGGCGCAATGGGCACCCCATTACCTCAACCACATGATCCAGCTTGGCCTGTTGGACACCGGACCGGTGGTGAAAACACTGGAACGCAACTACGAGAGCATCGAGAACGGCCTCGCCGTGCGGGCGTTGACCGCTGATGTGGAGCGCCAGGCCGGTGTGAAGGTGCGGTTTCAGCGTTTATCCTTTTCGATTTCCGATCTGGGCAAAACCCTCTGGACGAAAACCCTCGACTGCCGCGACAGCGACTAGACATCAGCTCTGACGGGCAAACAACAACACCGACTGGAAGTATGTATGGAAGCGGTAGTAAATGACTTCGTGGCAAACCTCTGGCTGTATCTGTCGATGCCGGTGATCAGCGGGGCTGTGGGGTACGTGACCAACGTCATCGCCATCAAGATGATGTTCCAGCCGCTGGAGTTCGTCGGCAAGCTGCCGTTCCTTGGGTGGCAGGGCATCATTCCCCGGCGGGCGGCTAAAATGGCGGCGATTTCCGTGGAGACCATCACCACCCATCTGATCACCCAGGAGGAAATTTTTTCCCGCCTCGATGCCGACAAGGTGGCCAACGCCCTGGAACCGGCACTGAACGGCATGATCGAGGAAATTGTCGATCAGGTGATGCTGGAGTACGAGCCCCGGCTGTGGGAGTCCCTGCCGGAAGTGGTGAAACGGCAGATCTACAAGCGCGTCAAACGTGATGCGCCGAAACTGATCAATGACATCATGGCTCAGCTCAAGGTCAACATCTCCCAGATGTATGATCTGGAAGACATGGTGGTGACCAACCTCAGCCGTGACAAGGCCCTGCTGAACAAGATCTTCCAGGAAGTGGGGGCAGCGGAGTTCCGCTTCATCGGGCGTTCGGGCCTGTATTTCGGCTTCCTGTTTGGTCTGGTGCAGATGGCGGTGTGGCTGTTTTTCCAGCAGGGCTGGCTGTTGCCGGCGTTCGGCCTGCTGGTGGGCTACGCCACCAACGCCATCGCCCTGCAGATGATCTTCAATCCCAAGGAACTGATGCGCATCGGGCCGTTCAACATCCAGGGCCTGTTCATGAAGCGTCAGAACGAAGTGGCCAGCGACTACGGCCGCCTGGTGTCATCCTACGTGCTGACGCCGGCCAACATCATCGAAGGCATTCTGAAAGGGCCCTACGCCGACAAGGTGTTCGATATGATCGGACGCCACGTCCAGCGTGCGGTTGACGAGCAGACCAACCTAGCCAAGCCGTTTGTGACTTTCGCGGTGGGTACCCAGACCTACCGTGACATGAAGGCCAGTGCGGTGAAGCGGCTGATCCAGCGTTTACCGGCTACCCTGAAACACATCGAAGACTACGCCGATGAGGCCCTCGATCTTGAGCACACCCTCTCGACCCGGCTGCAGAGCCTGAAACCCACCGAGTTCGAAGGCATGCTCCGGCCGGCTTTCGAGCAGGACGAGTGGATTCTGATCGCCGTGGGTGCGGCGCTGGGTTGCCTGGTGGGGCTGTTCCAGCTGACCTTCATGTTCGGATAACGGCGCTGGCCCGGGGAAACCGCTATGCCCATACAGATCACGATTCGCAAGACATGGCTCGCCATCGCCGGAACCGCGCTGATTCTGGCGCTGGTGCTGGGTGCCCTGGGCGCCTTCTGGCTGTGGAAAAACCTGGGTGCCGAATTGTTGCTGCGCAACCAGCAGGCCAAGGTGGCGATTCCCGAGCCCATGGCTGTGGGCATCGATATTCTCGACAGCCTCGACATTGAGCTGGACACGGTGCTGTCCACTACGGTGCCGATCGACCAGACCCTGACCCTGCCGATTCGCGATACCCTGAACGTGTCCGTGGCCTTTGACAGTGCTGTGCCGATCCGCATGGTGGTGCCGTTGCGCCAGAACATCCAGCTGGACCAGACCATCGCGGTGGATGGCGAGGTGGAGGTCAAAGCCCTGGGTAAGTGGTTCGAGTTGCCACTGCGCGGCGAACTGCCGGTGAAAGCGACCATTCCACTGGACGAGGAGATCGAGATTGACCAGATAGTCGATCTCAAGTTCACCGCGCCGGCCCAGGTGGCGTTGCTGGACTCCCTGGAGGTGCCGTTGAAAGTGGATATTGCCACGGATATCCCGCTGAAAACCCGGATGTCGGTGCCAGTGCGCTCCCGCATCAATGCCTACGCCACCATCCTCGAACCGGCGGATGCCCTGCTGGCGGAAATGGATCTGGAACTGCCGATCCGCGAAATCGGCCTGTCCTGGGCACCGAAAGACGGCCCACAGTCTGACAGCGGAGAGCCGACCGCAGCCGAACCCGAACCCACACCCGAGATTGAGACCGCGTCGGAGCAGAGCGGTCAATGAGTACCCTGGGGCGCTGGATCCTGTTCGGCTGGCTGTTCCTGCTGATTGTGGTGTTGGGCCTGGCAGGCGGTTTCCTGCTGTACACCCGGGTGGTGATCGGGGTGTCGCTGACCGATCAGTTTGCGTTACTGAAGTTGCCGGCCGAACTGCGGGTGGACGCCCACACCGAGCAGATTGCCGAGCTGACCTTATTGGGCCGGGTGGCGGTCAACGTGCCTTTTCGTCACGAAGCTCTGCCGCTGCCGCTGAAAGGTCAGTACCGCACCAACCTTGAGCTGGATACCTGGGTGCTTCTGCGGATGGATATCCGCTACCGCGATACGCTGATGGTGGAGACCGACCTGGACGTGTCGGCCGACACCGGCATGATTTATTCCTGGCTGCCGGAACTGCCGGTGAGGGGTGTATTGCCGGTGCGCTTCGAATTGCCGGTGGACATTCTGGTGCCGGTAGAGACCATGGTGCGATTGCAGTTCAACGGCCAGGTGCTGGCGGCGATTGATCAGGTGGTCACGCCCTCGGTGGACACCGAACTGGCGACCACACTGGATCTTGACCTCGACATCGAGTCGCCGGTATTGAACCGATTCTCGGCCACCGTGATCCCGAAGGAGCGCTCCGTGCCGATCATTCTGGATGATTCGGTGCTGGAGTTGCCGCTGCAGGACCTAGGGGTTTTCAGGGTGGGGAGCGATCGCGTCCCCGGCCCTTGAGTGCTTTTGCAATTTGTAGCCGATGCTTACAAATCGTTTCTCGAAACATACGCATATCTACGATGTTTTTTTGGGGGGCTGGCTATACTCAGTGTCAGGGATTGCTCAAATAACAGACAGGGGAAGGCAACATGTTTGGCCGCCATCGCATTGCCGAGCTGACGCAAGAGCTCGAGGTTTCCAGGAGCGATTACACCAGGATGCGCCAGATCCTCGATGCTATCAGCGCTCAGGTCGGGTACATCGAGTTCAGCCGCTCGGGTGTTGTGGAGGCCGCGAACGACAATTTGCTGGCACTGGTGGGTTATCAGCGTGAGGAGGTTGTTGGCAAACATCACCGCGTGTTGTGTGATTCCCGCTATGCCTCCTCCCCCGAGTATCAACGCTTCTGGGAAGAGCTGGGGTGCGGTACGCCGCAACAGGGCACCTTCCCCCGTTATGCCAAAGACGGCCGCCGGGTGTGGCTGGAAGCCACCTATTTCCCGGTCACCGGTGAGGACGGCAACATCTGCAAGGTGGTCAAGATCGCCTGGGATGCCACCGCCGCACAGGACAAGGTTGCGGACGACACCGCGATGCTGAGCGCCATCGACCGTTACATGGCAGTGATCAAGTTCACCCCGGACGGCGAGATTCTGGAGGCCAACGACAATTTCCTGGCCACCACCGGCTACAGCAAGGATGAAATCCTTCACCAGCACCACAAGATGTTCTGCTTTGACGACTTCTATCGCGACAACCCCGACTTCTGGAGCCGACTGGCCCGGGGCGAGAGCTTCTCCGGCCAGTTCGAGCGCAGGGAGAAGAACGGCAAGAGCATCTGGCTGGAGGCCACTTACAGCCCGGTGCTCGATGCGGACGGAACGGTCTACAAGGTCATCAAGTTCGCCGCCGACATCACCGCACGGGTAAACAGTGCCAAGGAAGCGGCCGAAATCGCCGCGTCCACCTCGGAAGAGACCTCGCAGATTGCTGCCGAGGCAAACCGTGCCCTGGCGGTGGCGGTGGAAACCTCGGAATCGACCCTGGCGGAGGTGGCCAGCGCCGCCGAAGTGAGCCGGGACCTTGAGGCCCAGGCGGAGCGGATTGGCAGTATCGTCAGCACCATCCGGTCGGTGGCCGATCAGACCAATCTGCTGGCACTGAATGCGGCCATCGAGGCGGCCCGCGCCGGGGAAATGGGCCGTGGATTCGCCGTGGTGGCGGATGAGGTTCGTCAGTTGGCCGCCAAAACCGCCCAGTCCCTGGAGGAAATCTCGGCGGTGGTGGGCAAGAACAGCCAGCTGATCGGGTCTCTGCGCTCCAGCATGGACGGTGTCTCCGACCTGTCTCGCCGCAGCTCTGGCGAAATCTCCAATGTGGCCACAGGTATCCAGGAGGTCGAAAAAGGCATGACCGACCTGGCGGCCGTGGTGGCGAGCCTGACCCGCAGCGAGTAATAGCCGCAGGCCTCACGTCGCCGGTTGCCATGCGTCTGGCCCCGGCGACCGCATCATCCCCTGCGGAACACCAGCCTGCCACCCACCAGCGTGGACTGCAGCGAGAGCGGTGAGCCGTCGAGTTCGCTCAACAGCAGCAGGTCGGCGTCGAAGCCGGGGGCGATCTGCCCCTTGCTGGCGCCAAGGCCGGCGGCTTTTGCGGGGTTCTCGCTGACCATTTTCCAGGCCTGCTCAAGGGGCAGCAGACCATGCTCCGCCGCGACAAACGGTGCGCGGAACAGGCTGGGGTAGTGGTAATCGCTGCACAGAATGTCCACCAGATTCCCGGTAATGGCATCCCGCACACTGATGGCCCCGACATGGGAGCCCCCGCGCACCAGGTTGGGCGCGCCCATGAGTACGGCAACGCCGGCTTCCCGGCTGGCGCTCGCGGTTTCTGCATCCATGGGGAACTCCGCAATGGAGGTGCCGAGCACGCGATTACGCTCTACATCGTCGAGCCCGTGATCATCATGGGACGACAGGCTGACTCCGGCTTGCCGTGCCTGCCGCGCCAGCTCTCCGGTCTGCCGGTCACCAAGGTCTCTCCGATTCTGCAGGCCCTCGAGAAACCGTTGGGTTTCAGCGGCGTCCATGGTGACCCGGCGCCGCAGTCCTGCCAGGTAACGCTCGGTGGCGGCAGGGTTGTCCAGCTCGGGTAAGTGGTCGTTCAGCGACAGCATATGGACGCGCCCGTCTGCCAGCCAGCCCATCAGTTCTTCGTGAAGCTCGGTGTTTACCCGTTCATGACGAATGTGCACCCGTGCCTGACAGCTGAATCGCGGCGACAGTGCCTCGAGTGCGAGCAGGAGCTCGCGCACAGTGTCGCGGCTGCGGGGGCCCGGCTCGAACCCATCGGTGATGCTGTAGTAAAACGTTGTTATGCCATTGGCAATGAGACTGGCATCGTTGGCGGCCAGGGCAAGGTCCAGTGGAAAGGTGGTGCCGGCCCGCGGTTTGAGGCTGGAAATCCAGAATGCCGGGATGCCGGAACAGGTCGGCACAGCCGTCGGGGTCGGGAGGGATGAGTACCGGAATCCGTGGGCCTTTGCCCCAGCGCAGGTGAAACAGCCCCTGCACATGGTCCGGGTGAAAGTGGGTCAGCAGGATGGCGTCCAGTTCACCCGGGGCGAAGCGGGTGTGCAGATCCATCAGGCCGCCATCAATGAGAATGCGGGTGTCGCCTGTCTCGATCAGGGCGGAGCAAGGCGCCCGTCTGAGGGCCGGATTCTCCGTGGCCAGCGTACAGGCTTCGCACCTGCAGCCGTAAAGCGGTACGCCACCGGCGGCACCGGTGCCGAGAAAGGTTATGCGCATGAGGGCTTCCAGACGTCAGGGAGCGAGGCAGGCTAGATGAGTTGCCAGCGCCGTATCGGTCAGACAAGTTTAGCGGCACGGAATGAATATTTTGTGACAATATAAAGGTTGAAACACGTGGTCGGAGGGGGCAGATCACCCAAGCGGGGAAGTCTGAAGCGTTATGTCGCACTTCATCAAACACAACCACACGCCTTTTCCCGATACCTTGCTGCGCGAAGCCGAGGGGCTTGAATCGCTCCGGGCCGGCTTGCGACAGGCGGGCGTCCGGGAGATACGGCTCCCTCAAATATACGCAGCGGACCATGACCGGCTGACCCTGACCCGCATCGACGCCGCCCCGGCATCTGAGGCCACCCTGGTCATGCTCGGTGAGGGGCTGGCGGGTTTACATGCTATACCGCAGGACCAATACGGCGGGTCAAACGACAACTACATTGGGCTGTCTCCCCAGCCTAATACTCTATCGTCGTCCTGGGGCGATTTTTTCGTGGAGCACCGCCTGGGTTATCAGGTCGGCAGAATCAAAAGCGATGCGCTGCGAGGTGAGTTTCAGAAGACGCTGGATGCCTGTGGCGACCGGCTGGCGCAGTGGCTGGACCGTCATTGCGAACACCCCAGCCTGTTGCATGGCGATCTGTGGAGCGGCAACGTGCTGTTCGATCGTCATCAGCCGTGGCTGATCGACCCGGTCGCCTACCGCGGTGACCGTGAAGCCGACCTCGCCATGACCGAGATGTTCGGCGGCTTTGGCCAGGCGTTCTACGACGCCTACGATCGGCGCAATCGCCGCACCGACGTGTATCCGCTCAAGCGCAGTGTTTATAACCTTTACCACTACCTGAATCATTACAACCTGTTCGGTGGCGGCTATCTGGGCGGGTGCGAGCAGGGTTTCGGGGCCATAGAGGCCCTGGTGGGGCGCCCATGAGTGGCGGTAAAGACTCTAGCCCCGGTTCAGCTCATACACCGCCATGTTGACGGCAGACGCCAGGTTCAGCGACTCAATGGCGGCAGCGCCGGGGATGGTAAAACGTCGGGCGCCGAGTTCTGTGAGCGCTTCGCCGGGAACGCCACGGGCTTCATTGCCGAAAAGGTAGCAGTCGTGGCTCTGGAAATCCGCGCTGGTGATCGCTTCACCGCCGATATCCAGGCAGGCAATCCGGGGGTAACGGCTGGCCACGGTGTCCAGGCTGACGTCGGTTTCAACAGGTACATGGAAAATGGCACCCATGCTGGCGCGCACCACTTTCGGGTTGTAGGGATCCACGCTGCCGGGGCTGAGCAGGCAACGGAATCCGCCAAACCAGGCCAGGGTGCGCAGAATGGTGCCCAGGTTGCCGGGGTCCTGAACCTCATGCAGGTAGATGGCTTTGTCCGCGAGCGTTTCGCCGGTGCCAGCGGGTGGCGGCAGGGGCACCACCGCGAGGATGCCCTGGGGGGTTTTGGTGTCCGCCAGTTGCGCCATGTGCCGGTCGCTGATCAGCTGCCGTGGCCAGGAGCCCGGCCAGTCCTGGTAGGCGCTGGTGACCAACAGCTGCGCGTGCTGCCAGTGGCGGTTGCCGGCTGCGGCCTTTTCCAGCTCCTGCACCAGATGTTCGCCCTCCACCAGAAAATGGCCGAAAGCCTGGCGGTATTTCTTTTGATGCAGCTTCTTGATGTCGTCCAGCTTCACGGCGCGCTTCCCTGACTCTCTTCACTGCGCTGAAGATCCGTCATGATGGCTTTGGCGACGGCTTCGGCGACTTTGATGCCGTCCACCCCGGCGGACAGGATGCCGCCGGCATAACCGGCGCCTTCACCGGCCGGATAGAGGCCGCGGGTGTTCAGACTTTGCAGGCTCTCACGATCGCGGGTGAGACGGACTGGAGAGGAAGTGCGGGTTTCCACGCCGGTCAGCAGCGCGTCGGCCCGGTCAAAGCCACGGATCTGGCGCCCGAACGCCGGCAGGGCCTCGCGGATCGCCTCGATGGCGTAAGGCGGCAGTGACGGCGCAAGATCCCCCAGGCGGATACCGGGTTGGTAAGAGGGCTCTACCTCACCCAGCGTGTCTGACGGCCGGCCCGCGATAAAGTCCCCCACCAGTTGAGCCGGCGCGCAGTAGTCGCTGCCGCCGAGCACGTAGGCGTTGGCTTCCAGCCGTTCCTGCAGTTCGACCCCGGCCAGGGCATCGCCCGGGAAGTCCTGCTCCGGTTCGATATTGACGACAATGCCGGAGTTGGCATTGCGCTCGTTGCGGGAGTACTGGCTCATGCCGTTGGTCACCACCCGCCCGGGTTCTGAGGTGGCGGCGACCACAGTACCGCCCGGGCACATGCAGAAGCTGTACACCGCGCGGCCGTTGCTGGCGTGGTACACCAGCTTGTAGTCGGCCGCGCCCAGGGCGGGATGGCCGGCGTATTTGCCGAGCCGGGCGTGGTCGATCAGCCCCTGCGGGTGCTCGATGCGGAACCCGATGGCAAAGGGTTTGGCTTCAAGAAAAACGCCACGGCGATGCAGCATGCGGAAGGTATCCCGGGCGCTGTGGCCCAGTGCCATCACCACGTGGCGGCTCCTCAGCTGTTCGCCACTGGCCAGCTCCACCCCCTGAACCTGGCCGTTTTCCACCATCAGGTCGGTGACCTTCTGCTGGAAGCGGATCTCGCCACCCAGCTTGATGATTTCGTCGCGCATGCGGGACACCACGCCGGTCAGCCGGAAGGTGCCGATGTGGGGCTTGCTGACGAACAGGATCTCTTCCGGTGCGCCGGCTTTCACAAACTCCGCCATGACCTTGCGGCCGTAGAACTTCGGGTCCTTGATCTGGCTGTACAGTTTGCCGTCGGAGAACAGCCCCGCACCGCCTTCACCGAACTGCACATTGGATTCCGGCGACAGCTGTTTTTTGCGCCACAGCGCCCAGGTGTCCTTGGTGCGGCGGCGCACGTCCTTGCCCCGTTCCAGCACTATCGGGCGGAAGCCCATCTGGGCCAGCAGCAAAGCGGCGAACAAGCCGCAGGGCCCGAGCCCGACCACAATCGGGCGCTCGGACAGGTTGGCGGGGGCTTCCGCCACCGAGTAATAGGCGGTGTCCGGCGCCGGGCGTACATGGGTATCGTCTGCGAACCGTTCCAGTACCGCCGCCTCGTTCTTCACGGCCAGGTCGACGATGTAGACGAACTTGATCTCGCTGTTCTTCTTGCGGGCGTCGTAACTGCGTTTGAACACGGTAAAGTGCAGCAGATCGGCGTCGCGGAGCTGCAGGCGCTGCAGCAGGGCGGCGCGCAGGGCGTCCTCCGGGTGATCGAGGGGTAGTGCCAGTTCGGTAACGCGAATCATGGGATTTCCTGGCCGCCGGATCGTGGCCCGGCAGCTTGCAGTTGCAGAAGTGCGCCCATTGTACTGCCGGGCAGGGGCCTTGTCAGGCGTTGGGCGGCTTTTGCGGTGGGCGTGGGGCAGGCGTACAATGCGGCTTTTCCCGCAGTGAACAGAAGGCACCCCATGGCCCGTTCCAAAAGCAGTAACCGCTGGCTCGAAGAGCACGTCAACGATCCCTTTGTGAAGCAGGCGCAGCAGGACGGCTACCGCTCCCGCGCCAGTTACAAATTGCTGGAGATCAATGACAAAGACCGCCTGATCCAGCCTACGGCACTGGTGGTGGATCTGGGCTCGGCGCCGGGGGGCTGGTCCCAGGTGGCCGCCAAACTGGTGGGCCACAAAGGCCGCGTGCTGGCATCGGACATCCTGCCCATGGACGCCATTGCCGGGGTGGAGTTCATTCAGGGGGATTTCACCGAGCAGTCGGTGTTTGACGAGATCATGACCACCCTGGATGGCGCCCGTGCCGACGTGGTTATCTCCGACATGGCACCCAACATCAGCGGTGTGAATGTGGCCGACCAGGCCGCCTCCATGTACCTGGTGGAGCTGGCGCTGGACATGGCCTGCCAGGTACTCAAGCCCAAAGGCAGTTTTGTCGCCAAGGTATTCCACGGCGAAGGCTACGACGAGTACGTCAAAGCCGTGCGTGCCTCCTTCGATAAGGTGGTGATCCGCAAGCCGGATTCCTCACGGGCGCGGTCGCGGGAGGTGTATCTGGTGGCCAAAGGGTTCCGGGGCGCGTGAGCCTCGCCCCGACCTTTGCCGCTAGGCTTTCGCAGTGACTTTCACCTGCATCCGGGTGTAGCCGCGGACAAAGTTCGACTGCACATAGCCCGGCTCCTCCAGCACCTCAATGTGATCGAAGCGCTTGAGGATTTCCTCCCACAGAATCCGCAACTGCATTTCCGCCAGCCGATTACCCATACAGCGATGGACGCCAAAGCCGAATGACAGGTGTTTGCGGGCATTTTTGCGGTCAATGATGAAGCGGTCCGGGTCTTCATCAAATGCCCGTTCATCGCGATTGCCCGAGGCATACCACATGACCACCTTGTCGCCCTTGCGGATAGTTGCCCCGTTCAGGGTCACGTCCTGTTTGGCAACCCGGCGCATATAGGCTAACGGCGTTTGCCAGCGAATGATTTCGGACACCATGTTGGGAATCAGGGCCGGGTTCTGCCTGAGTTTTTCGAATTCCCCGGGGAACTGATTGAGCGCCAGCACACCGCCGGTCATCGAGTTGCGGGTGGTGTCGTTGCCACCCACGATCAGCAGCACCATGTTGCCCATGAACTCCATGGGACGGTTGATCATGGTGCGAGTGTTGTCGTTGGTCAGTAACAAGCTGATCAAATCGAAACCGGGCTCCTCCCCGGCGGCCAGGCGTGCCTCTTTCTCGCGCCACAGCAATGACAGGGTTCTGGCCATGTCGGCGGCCACGTCAAACGCTTCGTCGGTATTGGACAGGCCACCGGTGGCTTCCGGCGGGCTGGCGGCGACGTCGGACCAGTAGGCGAGTTTGTGACGCTGATCGAGCGGGAAATCCAGCAGCGTGGCCAGCATCCGCGAGGTGAGGTCAATGGACACCTTCTGTACCCAGTCAAACGGTTCATTGACCGGCAGGCGATTGAGGACATCCGCGGTGCGGCTGCGAATCAGGCTCTCCATTTGTGCCAGATTCCTCGGCGCTACAACACCCTGCACCGCCTGACGCTGCACATCATGTTTGGGCGGATCCATGGCAATAAAGGTTTCCAGTTCCAGCCCCTCGGGTTGTGGTCCGATGGAGATGATCGGCTCGGCAGAAAACAGATCATGGTGGGTGTCTACAAACATGATGTCTTCATAACGGGTAACCGACCAGAACGGGCCAAACGGGCTGCGGCTCTGGTAGTGCACCGGGCACTCATCCCGCAGCCGTTTGAAATAGGAATGCCATAACCCCTGCCGGTACAGGAACGGGTTACTGACATCAATATCCCGGAGCGCCAGTGTCGATACATCCGGCAGTGGGGTCTCGCGGAACACCGGAATCGACCGGGCTTTGCCAGTCCGTTGCTTCAGACCCTGGAACGCGTGAGCGCCTTTGATCTGCCAGTGCATCGGAATAACGGCAGTGGCTTTATCCAGCGCCGGCTGGATAACCGGCGCAAGTAACGGGCGCAGTAGGTTCATGCTTCACCTTTTGAAGTGTTGTGGCAGTCACATCTGAAATTCGGGCAGGCGCACAACCATGCCATCCAGGTCTTCCGTGACGGTGATCTGGCAGGACAGGCGAGAGGTCTCGGTCTTCTCCGGCGTCAGTCCCAGCATGCCCTGCTCATCCGCCTGGATGCCGCCAGTGGCCTGCATCCAGTGTTGATCGACGATCACGTGGCAGGTGCCGCAAGCGCAGGCGCCGCCGCAATCGGCGTCGATCCCGGGCACGTCGTTGTCCACGGCGGCCTGCATCAGTGACTGGCCCTCTTCGATGGTGACGACATGTTCAGTGCCGTTGTGTTCAATGAAGGTGATCTGCCCCATAACCCTCTCGCTTCTGTTGTGTCCGGGATTAACGGTGATGTGGCCAGATTAGGTGCTGCAGTGCCGCGGCGGCAGGTCATAAATTGACATTAGGGGGTCATTTAAAGACACTCGGACAACGCGGGGCGGTCTTGAAGCAAGCCGCCTGTTGAATGCCAACGGATTGACAAGAAGCGCCTGTGACCACCATCGATGCCGGCATTGCGAGTATTCCTTCGAACTACAGCCGCTTGATCGCCCGGGAGTTGGGCCTTCAGGCGCAGGACGTGTCCGACTTGCTGGCGATGACCGGGTTGTCCGTCGATCAGTTTCTGCGGGAAGACACCTTGCTGACACCACAACAGCAATTGCAGATTCTGCAGAACAGTCTGGGTATCGCCAATGACGCCGCCTTCGGTTTCCGGATAGGACGTCGCCTGACCTCGCCGACCCACGGTGCCATGGGGTTTCTGGTGAACAGCAGCCCCGATCTGCACACCGCGTTGCGGGCATTCCAGGAATTTCTGCCAACCCGTATGAGCCTTGCCCGGCTTGAATTAGAGACGCGGGGCGACTGGCTGGAGGTCACCTGCGGCTTTGACAGGGTGCAGGGAGAAGCACTGCATCGGGTGCTGAGCGAGATCGCCGTCACCATTTTTTTTGAAAGTGCCGAGTTTATAGTGGGCCGCCCCGTGGAGGAGGCGGTCAGCTGCTTTGTTCACAAGAGGCCGGCTTACGGTGACCGCTATGCCGACCATATTCCCGGCCCCGTAGAATTCGGGGCCGAGGCGTTCAGGCTGAGAATCCCGCTGGCGGTATGCCGGATTCCGAACGCGTCCGCCAACGATGAAAATTACAGGATGGCGCTGCAACAGTGCCAGGCCATGCTCGCCCAACTGCGTCCGGACCAGAAAACCTGCACCTACCAGGTCAAGAAAATGCTGCTGTCGCACCCGCCCGGTACCTTGAGCGAAGAGGAAGCCGCCGCGATGCTGTTTGTCTGCAAGCGAACGCTGGCGAGAAAGCTGAAGCGCGAGGGGAGCAGTTTCCGACAACTGCGGAACGAAATCCTCTCGCAGCAGGCGATCGGCTATCTACGGGATGGCACCATGTCCATCGAGGCCATGGCGGAAATGCTGAACTATCACGACAGCGCCAATTTCCGGCGGGCGTTCAAAAAGTGGTTTAACGTGACGCCGGATGAATACCGGCGTCACAACCTGTCCTGACCGAGTGCCGGGGAATTCAGGACCCGTTCTGCTCGCGCCAGGCCAGTTCATTGGTGATGGTGGCCTTGGGCAGGAGCATCTGGAAGTCCAGCTCGGCGATTTCCTTGCCATCCTTGAGTCGCTGAACGAAGTCAGGATTGGCCAGAGCTTTCTTGCCGACGGCCAGCAGGGTGCCGGGAAACCGGTTGGCGATGTCCTGATGATTGGTTTCCTCAATGCCGCCGTTCACGATGAGATCAATACCCTCCACGGTGACGGCAACGCTGGCCAGGCTCTCATCACCGCTGACAAAGTGCTGGCGATGGACGTCGCCGTCGGTGGTATGAACAAAGTCAGCGCCGGCGTCGCGGACGGCTTCGACAATCTGGCGGAAGCCCGCCGCGCCCTCGGGGAGCTGATAATCCGGGTCGGTCACCGTGCCCTGAGACAGGCGGATACCCACCGGATAGTCGTCGCCGACGGCCTTGCGCACTGCACGAACCACGTCCACCACCAGACGCAGGCGGTTTTCCAGGGTGCCGCCGTAGTTGTCGTTTCGTCGGTTGAAATGGGTGCTCAGAAACTGGTTCAGGAGGTAACCGTTGGCGCCGTGAATCTCGATGCCGTCAAAGCCGGCGGCTTTGGCGTTGGCCGCTGAGCGGGCAAAACCGTCAATGACCGTCTGGATATCGCTGTCATTCATGGTGGACGGTACCCGCCAGGCTTGCTGATCGCCGTAGAGGCCCAGGGGGGCGCCTTTCGGGGCCACTTCACTCGGCCCAAGGGGCTGGTCGGTGTAGCGGTTGGCCTGAAACTGGGCACCGGCGTGCATCAGCTGCACGAAGATCCGGCTGCCGGCGGCGTGCACGCGATCGATGATGGTTTTCCAGCCCTCAAGGTGGCTGTCGTTGATGATGCCGGGCTGATTGGCGTAGCCCTGGCTGGCCTTGTCGTCGGTGTAGGTGCCTTCAGTAATGACCAGGCCAAAACCGCCCTGCGCGTAACGCTCGTAGTGGTCGGCCATGAGTGCATTCGGTGTGCCATCGGCACCGGCGCTGGTGCGCGTCATGGGGGCCAGGGCAAACCGGTTCGGAAAACGAATGGAGCGGAAATCGACAGCTTGCATGGTATCGCTCATAGACATAACCCTCGTGTTTGCCGGAAAGAACAGGGGCGGAGTATCTCCAAGGGCAGGGTGCGCTGAAAGCGAAGAATATCGACGTTGCCTGTCAGTAAATTTGAACGACTGCTCAGCTTGCTGTTGGGCGGGGTTGGTTAGGCCAGACAGATCCGGTAACGGATAACGCCCGCGTCTTCCTCGCGGATCCATTCAATCCTGTGGCCGGTGACTTCGCACAGTAACTGCAGGTCACCACGGCCGCTCGGGTCGTCGGCGAGAAAATCGACCCGGGTTCCGCTGGGCAGGTGTTGGGTGCGTTTTTTCAAACGCAGAATAGGGAGGGGGCACACCAGACCGACGGCATCGATCTGGTGAACCTCCTGCTGCGTGGCGGCTTGATCAGTCAAGCCGCACATTCGTTGCGCTGCTGCCTTGTTCGGCGGTGGACCAGCCCAGTTGCCCCAGTATTTCCGGGGCGAGAAAGGCAATCACCAGGGCGGCGGCAAACGCCAGAATCATGACCTTCACGTTGACTCTCCTTTCGCCTGTTTAGCCTCGACTTCGGCCACCCACAGATCGTGGTGTTGGCGTGCCCACTCCACGTCTACCTGGCCGTTGCCCATGGCATCGAATGCCCCTTCCATACCCACCGAACCGATGTAGATGTGGGCAATGATGGCCACCATCATCACGAACGCCACGATCGAGTGCCAGATGTTGGCGTACTGCATTTCCTCGTGGGGCGCGAGTACCGTGGGGAAGTCGGTGCCCAGAATGCTGTTCATCACGCCAAAGGTCTTGGCAAACATCGGCATTTCAAACGGAAACAGCAGGGACAGGCCGGACAGGGACACCGAGAAGCCCAGAATCATCACCGTCCAGAAAATGATCTTCTGGCCGGCGTTGAACTTTTTGGCGGGCGGATGGGATTTGGTAAAGATGCCGCCGCCGGCCTTGAGCCATTGCCAGTCGAGCTTGTTGGGGATGTTGTGAGCAACCCACATAACGAAGGTCATCACCAGACCCAGCATGAACGCCCAGGCCACGTTGTTGTGGAGCCACTTGGAGCCTGCTGCCAGGGTCGCAAAGGCGTCAGGCCCCATCAACGGGATCAGGAAGCTGCGTCCCATCAGGGTAATCAACCCGGTGAGGCCCAGAGCAATGAACGAGCCGGCCAGCAGCCAGTGGCCGAAGCGTTCGATGGCCTTGAAGCGTTCAATGGTGGTCCCTGCGGGTCCGCCATCGATTTTGATGCGTCCGCGCACAAAGTAGAACACGGTGAGCAGCACGATGATGCCAAGCAACGCCAGGCCACCGTAGGTGAGCAGCGGACCTTCTCGGAGCGTGTACCAGGGCATGCCACCATCCTGGATGAGAACATTGGCGGCCGGGCTCCGGGACTGGGTAGTGATGTCACTCTCGTTGTAGCGAATGCCGCGCCAGGTGTCAGCGTCAGAGACACCCCCGCGGGTGCCCAGTTGCTCGCTGATCGCGGCGGCGTTGTCGGGGTTGCCCAGATTCTCTGAGCGGAACGACTCGTCAACCTTCATCTGTTGCTGACGGGCCATGATGTCTTCCAGGGTCTGAGCCCCCCCGGTACCGGACCGGTCACCCTCGGCGGCGCCCTGCGCCCACGCGGGGTTGGCCAGCAGCGTCGCCACTGCGAAGACGACGGCACCAAACAGTTTCATGTTCATGAGAACACTCCAGCGGAATGAACAATAAGAAGCGGTTGCCCCAATGAAATCCGGGGCACTAGGGCCCCGGATCCATCTGTTGGGCTCAGGCGCCCTTCTTCTCGTAGGCTGTGCCCCATCCCCAGGCGCCGGAACCGAAACCTCGGTGAACCACACGCTGGCGATAGATGTCCGCCACCTCGTCGCCGTCACCGGCCAACAGGGCTTTGGTCGAGCACATTTCCGCACAGATCGGCAGCTTGCCCTCTGCAATCCGGTTGCGCCCATACTTGGCGAACTCGGCCTGGGAATTGTCCTCTTCCGGACCACCGGCACAGAACGTGCACTTGTCCATCTTGCCACGGCTGCCAAAGTTGCCCGCCTGGGGGAACTGGGGCGCACCAAAGGGGCAAGCGTAGAAGCAGTACCCACAACCGATACACAGATCCTTGGAGTGCAACACCACGCCGTCTTCGGTCTGATAGAAGCAATCCACCGGGCAGACGGCCATACAGGGCGCGTCTGAACAGTGCATACAAGCTACCGAGATTGAACGCTCTCCGGGTTTGCCATCTTCGATGGTGACCACGCGTCGACGGTTAATGCCCCACGGGACCTCATGCTCATTCTTACAGGCCGTGACGCAGGCATTACATTCGATGCAGCGTTCGGCGTCGCAAAGGAATTTTGCGCGTGCTTGTCCTTCAAGTGCCATTTTGTACACCTCTTATTGTTATGCCGGCATAATCGAACATAGGGTGCATTTGGTCTCTTGCATCTGCGTGACCGAGTCATACCCGTATGTCTGAACCGTGTTAGTGGACTCACCGAGGACATAGGGATCGGCGCCCTTGGGATACTTGTCCCTTAAATCCTTACCTTCCAGGTGCCCGCCAAAGTGGAAGGGCATAAAGACCACACCTCTGCCGACTCGCTCTGTGATCATCGCCTTCACCAGGATGCGTGCGCCTTCAGGGCCAGATACCCAGACGTCCTTGCCGTCACGAACGTTCATTTCATTCGCGTCGTACGGATTGATCTCGATGAACATATCCTGCTGAAGTTCCGCCAGCCAGGGGTTTGAGCGCGACTCGTCACCACCACCTTCATATTCGACCAGGCGACCGGACGTCAGAATGAGGGGGAACTCCTTGCTGAAGTCCTTCTTCTGAATGGACTCGTACAGGGTCGGAACACGCCAGAAGTGCTTGTCTTCATAGGTCGGGTAATCTTCGACCAGATCGCGACGGTTGGTGTACAACGGCTCGCGGTGAAGCGGCACGGGGTCCGGGAAGTTCCAGACCACAGTGCGGGCTTTGGCGTTACCAAAGGGTGCGCACTCGTGCTTGATCGCAACACGCTGGATACCGCCTGACAGGTCGGTTTTCCAGTTGGTCTCAGGACCAGCAATGCCATCAATGATTGCACGTTCTTCGGCCGTCAGGTCCTTGTCCCAGCCCAGGTCCATCAGCATCTGCATGGTGAATTCCGGGTAGCCGTCCTTGATCTCGGAGTTTTTCGAGTAGACGCCTTCGGCAAGCAGGTTGTCGCCGTCCCGCTCGACACCAAAACGGGCCCGGAAGGTGAGACCACCCTCGGAAACCGGCATCGACATATCGTACAGAACCGGTGTTCCCGGATGGTTCATCTCTGGGTTACCCCAGGATGGCCATGGCAGGCCGTAGATATCTCCATCACAGGGTCCACCTGTTGCGCGCAGGGTCTTCCGGTCAAAGTGGTGCTGGTACGCCATGTGTTTCTTCAGGCGCTCAGGCGATTGACCGGTATAACCGATGGTCCACATGCCGCGGTTGAATTCCCGAGTGATGTCTTCGATCACCGGCTCGTCGCCTTCAATGGCAATGTTGCGGAACATGCGATCAGTGAAACCGAACTTGTCGGCAAACAGCTTCATGATTTCGTGATCGACCTTCGAGTCGAACAGCGGCTCCATGACCTTTTCACGCCACTGGAGTGAACGGTTGGATGCGGTCACTGACCCAGAGGTCTCGAACTGCGTGGTCGCAGGCAGCAGGTAGGCGCCATCCTTACGATCGTGCAGTACCGCAGACACGGTGGGGAAGGGGTCCACTACGACCAGGAGGTCGAGCTTTTCCATGGCTTCCTTCATTTCCAGCATACGGGTCTGGGAGTTGGGCGCGTGGCCCCACAGAACCATGGCCCGGGTATTATCGGGTTGTCCCAGGTTTTCCTTGGCTTCCAGAACACCGTCGATCCAGCGGGAAACGGTGATGCCCTTCTCGTTCATCATGGCTTTGGATTTGCCGTCTTTGTCCCACACGGCAAAGCGCCCCTTCAGCCACTCCGGGTCTTCTTCCCATACTCTTGCCCAGTGGGCCCAGGCGCCAGCTGTCAGACCATAGTAGCCAGGCAGTGTATCTGCGAGGACGCCCAGGTCCGTAGCACCCTGAACGTTATCGTGTCCGCGGAAGATGTTGGTGCCGCCGCCGGGAACACCTACGTTACCCAACGCGAGCTGCAACACACAGTAGGCGCGAGTGTTGTTGTTACCATTGTGGTGCTGGGTACCCCCCATGCACCAGATGAGAGTGCCGGGGCGATTGTTGGCCAGAGTGCGCGCGACGCGCTCGAGCTGCTTACCCGGGGTACCGGTAACGCGCTCGACTTCTTCAGGATGCCAGCGCTTCACCTCTCCACGGATCTGGTCCATGCCCCACACCCTGGTGCGGATGTACTCCTGATCTTCCCAGCCATTCTCAAAGATGTGCCACAGAATACCCCAGATTAGCGCGACGTCTGAGCCCGGGCGGAAACGCACATACTCATCAGCATGAGCCGCAGTGCGTGTAAAGCGCGGGTCACAGACAATCAGCGGCGCGTTGTTTACTTCTTTGGCTCTCAGAAGATGCAGCAGTGACACCGGGTGCGCCTCGGCAGGGTTACCTCCGATGATGAAGATCGCCTTGGAATTGCTGATGTCGTTGTACGAGTTGGTCATCGCACCGTAGCCCCAGGTGTTGGCTACGCCGGATACCGTTGTTGAGTGACAGATTCGGGCCTGGTGATCAGTGTTGTTAGTGCCCCAGTAGGCCGCAAATTTACGGAACAGGTAGGAGCCTTCATTGGAGAATTTCGCACTTCCCAGCCAGTAGACCGAGTCGGGACCGCTTTGTTCGCGGATCTCCAGCATCTTGTCGCCGATCTCATTGATCGCTACATCCCAGGAAATCTTTTCCCACTGGCCGTTGACCATTTTCATGGGATATTTCAGGCGACGTTCACCGTGACCGTGCTCTCGCACTGAAGCGCCCTTGGCGCAGTGAGCGCCCATATTAAAGGGACTGTCCCAACCCGGCTCCTGGCCGGTCCACACGCCATTCTGAACCTCAGCTTCGACTGTACAGCCGACCGAACAGTGCGTACACACTGTCTTTTTGACAACAACGTCGCCATCGGATGTCGCCGGGGTCGCCGCTTTGACGCGCGTAGACGTCATCGACAGAGCCGCCAGGCCGCCCACTGTGACCCCGGAAGCCGCCAAAAACCCCCGACGGTCCATAGTCTTTGCAGCGAGGGATGAAAGCAAAGATCCCGCACGGGAGCCTTTCGCTACCCCGTTTGTTTTCTTCCTCAACATGTCTCGTACCTCTCTCTTTTTTTTATTCTCGGTTTTCCGGAACTGCGGTCACCCAAGAGCCTTTCGCAACCTTGAATGACTCACGGCTCCTTAAAAGCGAGCCGATTCCAGATATTTACGTGTGTGCTCAGTGTCACGTAGTCCGCGGCTTTTAGGGACGTCCTGTTCAACGACCCGGGCTGCAGCATTCGGTGCGACTGCCACGGCAACGGCAGCTGGAACTGCAGTTGCGGCCATCCGCAAGAAATCCCGACGGCTGTTTTCATGCTTTTGGTGGTCCATAGGACACCTCCACCTGAGTTAAGGGATCGGCAGGATCCCGGTTATTGAAGTGCAAACGCTTCGGCTTCTACGTCCATGAAGGCCCGACCTAACGAGCCAACAGGCCCATAAAAAACGGCGGTTTGCGCTCTCTCCAAATCGGTAAAAAATAACGGTGCCCACTTTGCCAGGTGCGCGTCGAAAAACGCTTTCTGGGAAGACAGATCACTGTCACATGGGAACTCACCCGTGATGATGCCGGCCATGATTTCACACAGTGTTCCTATATGGTCTTCCGGCTCTTTGACATCATCGCTGGATTGGATGCCCCTGGCCCTCAGATCGCCACGCAGATTCGCAAGGGGCTTTTCGTTCAGAAAACCGGTCAGGTAATAGCTGGCGTAGGGGAGCAGTTCACCACGGCCGACTCCGATGAACAGGTTGTTGTATTCCCTTCTGGCGTCCGCTGGGTCAGTGCGTTTGGCAAGAGCGGCCAGATTTTTAGAGGCTGTCCCCAAAGCAGTGTTGCCACCTTCAAGGGATGCCAGGCCTTTAAGCAACTCACTTGAAGGTGGCCCCCCCAGCAAGACACCGAGTAGCTGATAGAACTGGGCTCGCGCGCGATCTTCGTCGGTGATCGAGCGGGGGCACTGAATTTCTGCGGTGTTGGCCAAGTCTTTATCCTTAGTTTTATTGTTTGGCTTTTTGGTATTAATTTTTCTTCATTACCCTAAGTTATAGTCCTGACAAGACACCGTTGCAACTATGTTGAACAGTCGTTCTGTTACCCTGAGTCAGAATCAGTGAAAGCGCATCCTCGGTCGATAGCGTGGTGCGGGTTCCGCTTCGGCGTCGGTTTTGCTCACCTGCGGTTCGACATACTGGATAGTGGAAGATTTAGCAGCGACTTCGGGCTCTGATATCTCAGTATTCGTGACCTTCCCGTCCTCCCTGACGGGTTTTCTGACGGGATTAATAGGCTCCGGAATCCCGGCCTGCTTTTGTGTCTGTTCTTCGAGTTGCTCATCAATTTTCAGAGTCCGGTCGAAGCCCTGGCCTACCTTGTAAAGTGTCTGAATAGCCTTACCTGTACTGGTAGCATTGGTGAAATCCTCATCGTAATCATTCAGACCGTCCAGCACCGCCAGCACCGGATTCGATTTCCACAGTGATCGCAGGGCCCTGCGGCGCAGGAGTTCCGGAATCTCTTTCCTGAGAAAGCCCTTGATGTTGGTACCGAGTTCGATAGCATCCGGGTCAGGCAGGCCGTATTTCTCCAGCAGCTCCTGCTCCGGTAAGGCCTCATTGATTATAAGTTCCTGCTCTTCGGGTGATGGCCCGGACTCAGCGGCAGGAGAGGGGTTGGGCGCCGAAGTGCTGTCGAGCTCAGCCCCTTTGCTGGCTTCGGCTTTTTTGCGCGACCAGCGCTGCAGGCGTGACTCGGCCATCAGTGCACTCTCGGTTTTTTGATATTGGAAGGTGCGCGGTAAACGTCACTCTGCTGGCGGATACGCGCATCGCCTTTGCCGTCCTCGACTGCTTCAATATCAACCTCATCACGACGGCGTTTCTTGAACGGCTCTTCGATGTAATGCATGTCAATGAACTCTTTGATCCAGGCCGCCAGGGACTCGGGAATCGGTACAGCTTCGACAATGCTCTCGCCACTGTCCAGTGAGTCCAGCGCCTCATGGGCATTGGCGGTAACGGTACTGACGACCCATCCAGTTGGAGATTGTCTGGTCGGATCCTGGTCCATAATGACCCAGACCGAGGGAGCGGCCATGTTCAGGGAAACAAGGTAGCCTTCCACATCGGCGCGATACAGTTCCATTGCAACGGTGCCGGCATGATATTCGACCACCTCACCGTCGCGGACCATCTCTTTCCAGAATGCTTCCGGTGCGCCTGGAATGACAGCTATTGGCTTCAGGATATCCCGTGCCCATCGAGTAACACCAGGTGACCGCCGAACCACGGCGCCCACTTTCAACTCGCGTTTCCAACTATCTGTGTCACGGCTCATTACAGCTCACCTTTTTTTGGAATCTAGCAGAGCACCAACAATTAGCCAATTATCCAATTGTCGAACGACAAACGGGTGTGTCATCCTGAGTCATCGGTAATACAGCTGTATACGTATAAGAATAACTGAAGAGTCAAAATCCTGATGACGGCACAAAAAACCCTACTGTTATGCACCTGCGATAAAACCCAGTCCTTTGATTCCAGAGCCTTGCAAGCATCTGCGGGCGCAGAGCAAGTGATTGTGGTGGATCAGCTTTGTGGAACAGAGTTGAAGACGGCCGCTGAGCACCTGGGCGGCAATAACGATGTGCTCATTGCCTGCGGTCAGCAGGCGGCCCTGTTCGAGCGTTTGGGTGAGGACGTACAGGCTGAGATCCAGCACTCCGCGCCAATGAGTGCCATCGATATCCGGGACCGCGCCGGCTGGAGCTCCTCAATCGCAAATCCCAGGCGCGTGCACGCCAAGCAGGCCGCCCTGATCGCCGCCGCCCAGCTACCGGCACCCACGGCATCTGTGAAAACCATTCACTCCAGCGGTGTGTGTTGCATTGTCGGGCCCACTGATCAGGCGGTCCGGATGGCCGAACTGGTGCAGGACGAGCTGGGTGTGACCTGTATCGTCAATGATGCAGGGCCGATCCAGTTGCCGTCCGCCGCTTACGACGTGGCCAGGGGTCAGTTGACTGCCGCCCACGGCGCGCTGGGTAACTTCAAACTCGAGTTTGCCCAGTTGCAGGCATTGAACCCTGCTGGTCGCGGCGCCCTCGGTTTTGGCGAGGTAAAAGCCACCGCCCGTAGCGAATGCGATGTGTTTATAGACTTGCGCGGCGGCGAGCCAGCATTTCCCAGCCATAAGAAGCGTAATGGCTACTTTTGGGCTGACCCGGCCAAATCCGGAGAGCTGGAGCGTATCGCCCTGACCGCCAGGGATCGGGTCGGAGAGTTCGAGAAGACCGTGTATTTCAACCTGGAACCCTCGCTGTGCGCACACTCCCGTGCAAACCAGCCTGGTTGTACTCGCTGTCTGGACGTCTGTCCTACTGAGGCGATTTTTTCCTTCGGGGAGACTGTGCAGATCGATTCTGATATCTGTGCTGGCTGCGGTTCTTGTGCAGCGGTCTGTCCGACCTCGGCCGTGACCATGAACGAAACCCCTTTCGAGGAATTGACCCAGGTCATTTCCGTTATGGGTAAGGTCTATCGCGAGCATACCCAGGAATCCCCGCGTCTGGTGTTTCATACCCTGGGCGCCGGTGGTGACATCATTGCCCACCTGGCACGATACGGTGCCGGACTGGCGGATGATCTGATTCCGCTGGGTCTGGAGGATGTCGATCGTATCGGGCACGCCGAGATAATGGCTGCGTTTGGCGCAGGCTATGCCGAAGTCTTGGTCCTTCTGGACAGCGAGACTGACCGCCAGGCTGTTACCTCGGAAGTTGAACTGGCCAAAGCCATGCTCAAAGGCACCAAAAACTCTCCAAGCCGGGTCCGGCTGATCACCGCTGGGGAGCTCGATGCGGCGGGCGAAAACACCGGGCGGGTGAGTGAGCCCGTACTTCTGGTCGGCGGCCGCCGTGACATTACACGGGTCACTGTCGCTGCGATGGCAGACAAGATCGAAGAGCCGATCCAGTTGCCTGTGGGTGCTCCATACGGCGCGATTGAGATCAATTCTGACAAATGCACGCTCTGTCTGGCCTGCGTATCACTGTGTCCTACTGGCGCCCTTGGCGACCATCCGGATCGTCCTGAAGTTCAGTTTACGGAAAACGCCTGCGTTCAGTGTGGGGTCTGCGAGAGCACCTGCCCGGAGACGGCGATCACTCTGAAACCTCAACTGGATCTGTCTAAGGAGGCGCTGAGTCCGCGGCCATTGCATGGCGAGGATCCTTTCGAGTGCATCAAGTGTGGCCGGCCCTTTGGCGTCGCCAGCACTATCAACCGGATCGTTGAAAAACTGGAAAACCTGCACTGGATGTATACCAACTCTGACAATGTCCAGCTCATCAAGATGTGTGACAACTGTCGCGTCAAAGCCCAGTTCCATGGCGATAACGCGCCCATGGCGGGGGGTGAGCGTCCTCGCGTGCGCACCAGTGACGACTACCTCGACAGCTAACAACCAAACAGGACATTACATGGTTCAGTACGTTAACGCCGACAAAAGCAATCTGATCGGTACCGATGCGCCCCGGCCGCAGGACAGGAACCCCGAGGGCATTGCCCGCATCATTGCCATTGCCTCCGGCAAAGGCGGTGTCGGCAAATCCACGGTCGCCTCCAATCTGGCGGTGGCGCTGGCGTCGAAAGGGCTGAAAGTGGGCCTGCTGGATGGCGACGTCTACGGCCCCAGCCAGCCGCGCATGCTGGGCGTGTCCGGTCGCCCGTCCAGTCCCGACGGGCACACCATCCTGCCATTGCGCAATCACGGCGTGACCCTGATGTCTCTGGGCCTGATGGCGCCAGATGACGAAGCCATCGTCTGGCGCGGGCCCATGCTGATGGGCGCCCTGGAACAGATGATGAACCAGGTGGACTGGGGCCGGCTGGACGTGCTGCTGGTGGACCTGCCCCCGGGTACCGGCGATGTCCAGATGACCCTGAGCCAGAAGTTCTTCGTGGCCGGCGCGGTTGTGGTCTCCACTCCCCAGGACATTGCCCTGATGGACGCGCGCAAAGGCATTGATATGTTCAACCGGATGGAGGTGCCGCTGTTGGGCATCATCGAGAACATGGCATCCTTTATCTGTGACGGCTGTGGTAAAGAGCATCACCCCTTCGGATCCGGCGGCGCCCGGGCCGAGGCCGAAAAGCTGGGAGCTCCGTTCCTGGGGGAAATTCCGCTCGACCTGGATATCCGCATCGGGTCGGACGGCGGCGTACCGATCGTGGTGTCGAAGCCGGACAGCCCTCAGTCCCGCTCTTTCCAGCGTATCGCCGATGACATTATCGCCTCTGACGTCTACGCACAGGCCATCCGATGATCGAGTCTCCCCAGTTTCCGCCGCTGCTCGCGGGTGAAGTGGTGCCCAGGCACACCGACCCGTTCGACAAGGCCGTCAGCCGTGCCATCGCCGGGGTGGATTCCGGTACGATTTTCTACTCGGAGAAAGGCGACGCCCTGCGCGCGGCCCTGGTGCTGGCACCGGAAACGCCGCTGGAGGACGCGATTCTGGCGGTCTACGTGGCGCAGATCGGTCTCGCCGAGAGTCTGGGCGCACTGGCACCTCCGGAAGTGCCCGTGCACTTTCAATGGCCCGATCGCATCAAGGTCAATGGTGCGGTCTGCGGTGGTGTGCGCTTTGCTGCCGATGTGTCAGACCCGGCCGCGACACCCAACTGGCTGGTGATCGGCATCGATGTGCCCTTTCTTCCCGCCAGCGACGAGCCGGGCGAGAACCCGAACCAGACCTGCCTGATAGAAGAAGGCTGCGGCGAGATCCAGCCCATGGCACTGCTGGAGAGCTGGTCCAAGCACACCCTGCTGTGGCTGACTTATTTCATGGACAGCGGGTTCGAGCGCGTGCACAACGAATGGCGACCCCGCTGCGACACCCTCGGCAAGGAGATTGACCAGCCCAGACCCGGGCTCTTTGTCGGGTTGGACGAAAAAGGCCGGATGCTGTTGCGCCAGAATGTGATGACCGAAACAGTGAGTTTGATCGAATTCGCGGAGCGTGTATGAAACTGGCCCGAACCCTGAGACTGGACATATCCGATGACAACGTATTCGAGCGGCCGGCGCCCAGTGGTGAGTGGGCCATATCGGGCGGATTCGAGTTCTCCAACTGGACCGAAGCGGACCTGAAGGGCAAAGCCCGCCAGGCCTTCAGCAACGGCTGGTACAGCATCGAGTCGGGTGGGCGCGCCAGTTTTGTCGGTGTGTGCGACATCACCGAAGCAGAACTGGAGCGGTTGCAGCAGACGCTGGCGCAGACGTTTGTGGACCACTATGGCGCGCCGGATGTCGAGGCCGCCTATCCGGTTGCCTGTGAAGAAATCGACCAGATGCGGAGCATGTGCGAGGACTTTGAGGACAACACCCTGTTGATGGTCAGCCGCACGCTGACCGGTTTGGGGGTGGAGGAAACCTATCGCTCCCGCGCGCCGCAGGGTGCCTCGCTGGAAGCCTTCGCCGTCCATGGCAGTGTGGAATGATTACAGCCCGAAGCTGCCGTGGGGAATAAACCGCACCGGGGTGCCCGGTTCGATCTGTTGGGCGCCCTCGTCCAGTTCTACCAGCCCCTCGGACCAGGCCAGTCCGGTCACCCGGCCCGAGCCCTCGGAACCGAAGACGTCCACCTGTCCGTCACGGACCCGGGCTCGCAACATCTCGCTGCGCCCTGGCTTCTTGTTCTTGGAAAAGTTCGCGGGCATCACATACGCCTGGGGCTCGAACCAGTCTCCCCCGGCCAACAGCGCCATGGCCGGCGCACCAAACCGCAAGGCACAGACCCAGGCGGCCACCGGGTTGCCCGGCAGGCCCACCACCGGCGTGCCCTTGAACATGGCCAGCGCCAGCGGTCGGCCGGGTTTGATCGCGATGCGCCAGTTGCTGATGTCGCCGTGCGCTTTCAGGGTTTTCGAGACATGGTCCTCGTCGCCAGCGGACACACCGCCACTGGTCAGGATCAGATCGCAGTGTTCGGCGCCTTGTTCCAGCGCCGCCTTGACGTCGTCAGCGCGGTCGAGCGCATGGCCCAGATCCACCAGTTCATAGCCGAGCCGGGTGACCAGTGCGCTCAACATCGGGCGGTTGGCGTCGTAAATCTGCCAGTCGGTGACCTCAGAGCCAACGGCTTTGACCTCGTCGCCGGTGGACAGAACGCCGACCCGTAACCGTTGGTACACGTCCACCGATGAAATGCCCACGCTGGCCAGTACCGAGATGTGGGTTGGCGTCAGGCGGGTGCCTGCACTGAGAATCCGGTCCTGTGCCCGGATGTCTTCACCGGCCTGGCGGGCGTTGGCACCCAGCTTCAGGGTGCCGTTCAGCTTCAGCTCACCGTTCACCACCTCGCAGTCCTCCTCCAGCACCACCGTGTCGGTACCGGCCGGAATCACCGCGCCGGTCAGGATGCGGATGGCGTGGCCCGGTGGCACTGGCTGGCGGTAGGGCGCCCCGGCGGCGCTGCGGCCGTCAATCAATGGCAGGGTGCAGGGCACGTCCGTCAAAGGCCCGGCAAAGGCGTAGCCATCGACGGCGGAATTGCTGCTGGGCGGGTGAGCGCGGGGTGCCAGAACATCGCTCGCCAGAATCCGGCCATTGAGCTGTGACAGGGGCACCGCGGGTTCCACGCCCACCACCGGATGCAATCGCGAGCGCAAACGCGCCAGCGCCTCGGCCACCGGCGTCCAGTTCACGCCGGGGGGCAGGGCGAAACAGTCGTTACGAAGCGGTTTCATTGCTCTCCCGTTGATGGTTGTAACGCTCAGGGTGTGCAGGATCCAGCAGAAAATCAGCGATGCCGGCTACGTCGTTCACGTCAAACACGGGGCCCTGGAATGCCGCGGTATAGTCCGCCGCCACCGCCACCACGCTGGGGTCTTCCGGATACAGCGGGGCCCGGGCGCACTCGCGCCGGTGCACTTCAATCTTAGGGTGGGTATGGGTTTTGAAGCCTTCGACCACAACCCAGTCGCAGGGACCAAGGCGCGCCAGCAGATCTTCCAGTGTGGGTTCGCCGGCGCCGCGCAGCTCGTGCATGATGGCGAAACGTTGCCCGCCGGCGAGGATGACCTCACGGGCCCCGGCCTCCCGGTGTTTGTAGCTGTCGGTACCGGGCTGGTCCACATCCACCGAATGGTGGGCGTGCTTGATGGAGTTGACCGTTAACCCCCGGCGGGTCAGCTCACGAATAAGTGCGCTGGCCAGGGTGGTTTTTCCGCAGTTTTTCCAACCCACAATGCCGATAACGTTCACTTCAGGTGTTGCTCCGCCCAGGCCAGGTCTTCCGGCGTATTAATGTTGAAAAAGTCGTCCTCACCAAACACCACCAGCGTCTCCCCCTGGGCCTGGGTCCACTGGCGAATCTTGCGCACGCCGTCGTTCAGCGCGGCTCTGAGATCCTCCCGCAAGGCGACCTGCCAGCGGCCAAAGGTCGGCTGGGGCAGGCGGCCGCGCTCCGGGTCCGGCGTGGCGGCCAGTACCACCGGGGTGTCATGCCCGGCCAGCCGTGCAGCCAGATCGCGGGGAAAGCAGGGGGTGTCTGCAGCAACGCTGATCAGCCAGTCGTGACCCTGTTCGGCCGCCCAGTCCATGCCCGCGAGCACGCCCGCCAGCGGACCGGGAAAGTTGCCGATGGAGTCGGCCACCACCGGCAAGCCCAGATCATCAAAGCGGCTGGGGTCACCGTTGGCGTTCAGTACCACGGCATCGACCTGGGGGCTAATGCGCTCAATCACGCGCTGGATCAGCGAGTGGTCGCCCAGCATCAGCCGGCCCTTGTCGCCGCCGCCCATGCGGTTGGCCTGGCCGCCTGCCAGAATCACAGCACAGTCAGTCATGGGCCGCTCCTTTGCGCCGCAATTTCTTGTCTTCATCGGGAACCTGTGACAGATCCTGATCGAACACCAGGCGGTGCTGGCCGCTGAGGCAGGTGAATTTCTTGCCGCGCATGCGCCCGATCAGCGTCAGCCCCACCTGGCGGGCAATGTCGACGCCCCAGGCGGTAAAGCCCGAGCGGCTGATCAGCGTGGGGATGCCCATCAGCGAGGTCTTGATCACCATTTCCGAGGTGAGCCGGCCGGTGGTGTAGAGCACCTTGTCTACCGCCGGGATGCCGTTGAGGTGCATCCAGCCGGCGATCTTGTCGACCGCGTTGTGACGCCCGACATCCTCCATGTAGGCCAGAATGTCCCGGCCCTGACACAGGGCGGTGCCGTGAATGGCGCCGGTTTCCATGTACAGGCTGGGGGTGTGGTTGATCCGGTAGGAGAGATCGTAAAAGCTGCTGGTGTGTACCGGCGTGTCGGGCAGCGATAGCCCCTCGAGCCCCGCCATCATGTCACCGAACACCGTGCCGACAGCGCAGCCGGAGGTGCGGGTTTTCTTTTCCAGTTTGGCTTCCACATCGGTGGCCGCGGCGGTGCGGACCACGGCCACCTCAAGCTCTTCATCGTAGTCGATCCCGGTGACCTGATCAGTGTCTTTGAGCATGCCCTGATTCAGCAGGAAACCGAGGGCCAGATACTGCGGATGATCGCCAATGGTCATGGCGGTGACGATCTCCTGGCTGTTCAGGTAGATGGTCAGCGGGCGTTCCTCGATCACACGGATCGATCTGGACTGGCCGGTTTCGTCAACGCCTTCGACGGCGCGGGACAGTCGGGGATCGTCCGGGTTGGGTAACAGGGTTTCAATCATCATTTTGACTCAATCGAACTGTTCAGCTTGTGGTTGGCGTTCGGGAAAAACAGCTGCTTGCCTTTCACCTGATAGGCGCCGATGGCCGCTTGCCCGGATTCCGACAGCAACCAGTTGGCAAAGATTTCCGCGGCTTCACGGTTTACGGTGGGGCACTTGCCGGCGTTGACCGGGATCACGCCGTATTGATTGAACAGCGGCGGCGCGCCCTCAAACACAATGGTGCTGTCCTGCTTGTTGCCGAACGAGATCCAGGTAGCCCTGTCGCTCAGCACATAGGCACCGAGGCTGACGCCGGTGTTCAGAGTGGCGCCCATGCCACTGCCGGTTTCAAGGTACCATTGCCCAGATCCGGTGTCCGGGTCGATGGCGGCTTCCTGCCATAACAAGCGTTCTTTCTTGTGGGTGCCGGAGTCGTCTCCACGTGACGCAAACCTGGCGCCGGTTTCCCGGATGCGTTGCAATGCCTCGGTGACGTTGGCCGCGCCTGCCACCCCTGCGGGGTCGGCTTTGGGCCCGATGATGACGAAGTCGTTGTACATCAGATCCCGACGGTAGTCGCCGTAGCCGTCGGCTACAAATTTCTCCTCGTCCGGCCGGGAATGAACCAGCAGCACATCCCCATCACACCGCATGGCGTTCTTGATAGCCTGCCCCGTGCCTACGGCCACAATATTGGCCTTAATGCCGGTCTCACGCTCCAGTATCGGCATGAGATAGTCGTACAGGCCGCTGTTCTCGGTTGAGGTGGTGGATTGCACTACAATCGTGTCTGCCAGTGCGGACGTACTCAGAGCCAAGGCAACACAAGTCATAAGATGCTTCATAGAAAACCTCTACAACAGGATTTCACCGGCCAGATAGGCTTTGGCCATCGGGGTCCGGGGGGCGTAAAAGAAGCTGTCCGCCGGGCTCTGCTCTTTAATTTGCCCGTCAGATAAAAATATGACTTCATCGGCGAGACGTCGAGCCTGACCTTGGTCGTGACTGATCAGAATCACCTTGGTGCCCTGCGCGCTCTGGGCTTTGACCAGAGACTCGATCACCAGTACCGATGCCGGATCGAGGCTGGCGGTGGCTTCGTCCAGTAGCAATAATGCCGGTTGACTCAGCAGGGCCCGTGCTAGGGCCAGTCGTTGTTGTTCTCCGCCCGATAGCATACGCGCCGGCTGATCGGCCCGATCAGCCAGGTGGACGGCGGCGAGCGCATTGATCAATCGCTGTGGCTCGGACCTGGAAAGCTCCGGTGCGGCAAAGGCCAGATTCTGCAACGCGGTCCGGCGCAGCAGCACCGGATGCTGGAACACCATGGCCTGCTGATGACGGCTGCTCTCCGGCCCCAGAGGGCCCAGTGCGATCTGCCCCCGGTCCGGTTTGATCAGACCATGCAGGCAGCGGAGCAACAGGGTCTTGCCCGCACCGTTGGGGCCCATGATCACCGTGATGCCGGGGTCCTCAATCGTCAGGTTGATGCCGGCCAACAGGGCTCTATCCCCTTTGCTCAGGCGCAGGTCGCGGATACGAATGGGCAGGAGTGAATCAGGCATACTGGCGCTTCGCAGCGTATTCGCGGACACCGATCACCAGCGCATTGACCAGCAATGACAGCGCCAGCAGCACGGCCCCCAGACCCAGGGCGAGGGTGAGGTTGCCCTTCGAGGTTTCCAGCGCGATGGCGGTGGTCATCACGCGGGTGAGGTGGTCAATGTTGCCGCCGACGATGATGACTGCTCCCACCTCCGCGATCGCCCGGCCGAAGCCGGCGAGAATGCAGGTGGTCAATGCGTAGCGCGCATCCACCAGGTAGGCCACCACCGCCCGGCGCCCGGTGACGCCCATGGAGTAGAAGGTGTCGTGGTACTCCTGGTGCAGGTTCTCGATTACCTGGTTCGACAGCGCGGCAATAATGGGGGTGATCAGCACCACCTGTGCAATGATCATCGCGGTGGGTGTGTACAGCAGACCCATCCAGCCCAGGGGTCCGGACCGTGACAGCAGCAGATACACCATCAGGCCGACCACCACCGGCGGCATGCCCATCAGGGCGTTCAGCACCAGGATGCAGAATTTTCGCCCCGGAAACCGGGTGATCGCCAGCCAGGTGCCCAGCGGCAGGCTGATCACGGCCGAGATGGCGAGTGCGATCAGGCTGACACGGATCGACAGCCAGAGAATTTCGAACAGATCTGCGTCAAGCGTGATAATGAGTCGGAATGCTTCGGCCAACGCGTTCATTGTTGTTATTCAGGTCCTGCGAGAGTAAAGCGAAGATTGAACGCTGTTTGTGCCAGATTCGCAAGGGTTTGCGGTGGAGTCAACCCGGGTGGGGGGGCGAAGAGCTGGGAGGTGGGAGGCGCTGTCTGGCCGGCGGATAACGAAAAAGGCCTGCGCTCTCACGCAGGCCTTCAGAATCATGGCGCGCCCGAGAGGATTCGAACCTCTGACCTCTGCCTCCGGAGGGCGCCGATTGGGGGCGGTTTGGAGTGAGGTCGGTGGGTCTAAATCGTTGTTCGTCAGTTACTTGCAGGCTGGGCGGAAGTTCAAAAAAGTTCTTTTAACACCGCTAGTTACACGTTTTATCCCAGGTTTGGGCACACATTTGTCAGGTTGGCGATGGCTCTACCTGGACAGAATGACCGCTGCCCCAGCTGCTTAATTTCTAGCTTTACAGTTTACTATGCGAACTTCAAGCTCAGAAAAAATGTCTGGTTTTAACTGTCTGAAATTGGACAGTAGTCGAGCGGGGTAGTCCGAAAGTCCGCCTGTAGAAAGCTATATTTTGCGAGAGAGTATCACCCATCGGCACTCGTTAACAGTCAAGGGTTGGCCGCATCAGAGGTTATCAAGAGTAACGGGGGGGATTCGGCAACCACATAGCTGACACTCGGGGCGATTAGTGTAGAGTTCAGACTACCAATAGCTAAAGAGCCAGATCTGTCAGGTCGATTGACTACAGCTGAACTTTTCCAAGTAATCGGGTGTTCTTATCTCGTCCGGCGGCACGTTAATCCGGAAGAGCTGACTGCGTCGATGGGAGGGAGCTAGAAAAGCGAGGGAAAGCGACTTAGTCTGCACATCTGATTGAGTGGCCGTTGTAACGGTATGACTCGACATAGGCCATGCTTGTTAACTCTTGTATCAACCGGAGAGACTGGATTTGAGTTGTCGCTGCGGATGTGCCCTCCTGCTGTTTTTCGTCATTAGTGTTTTCCCAACCAGCCTGAAGGCTGAAGTCGTGAACCTGTCCTGGGATAACGACCTGCTTACCGGAACCGATCGCGGCTATACAAACGGGGTACGCTTTTCGTATCTGACAGACACCGCTGACGAGAACGATGGAAAGTCGGCAAGATTTGCCCGGGTTCTGCGTGATGAGCTGCGCTTTCTGCCAGGTATTGGAACTGTCGATTCAAAGCAGGCGGTAAGCCTGAGTTTGCGGCAATTCATGGTTACGCCTGAAGATATTACCGTTAAAGGTCCGCAGTTCGACGACATTCCCTATGCCGGCCACCTGTCGCTCAGCGGCACACTCTGGAGCTGGAACGCCGATACGATTACCGGGTTTGGTGCTCACATTGGCGTTATTGGGCCCGAAAGCGGTGCCGAGTCGGTTCAGAAATGGGTGCACAAAGCCACTGGAAGCGACAAGCCGCAAGGGTGGGGGAGTCAGCTTGGAACCGATGTGGTGGGTGGCATTCAGGCTGCGCATGGCCGAAAACTCCTGCAACTCGGGCAGGGCGGCAACATTGAACAGCGTGTGTCGGTGGTTGGATCCGGACTACTGTCGAGTTTTCGGACCTCCGCTAAAACCGGGTTGGTCTGGCAGCTTGGCAGACACCTTCCTATAAACTTTGTGCCGGACTACGCTGGTACATCCTCAACCATCGCTTTGCCGGGCTCGTTCAAGGATTCGGGCAGTAGCTGGTCCGTGTATGTGGGGCTGGGTGTGGAGTATGTAGGCTATTCCTACATCGACGACAATGCCGGGGCTTATCGTTTTGACGAAGGGCCGCTGATTGGTCAGCTTGGTCTGGGCGCTACCTGGCAGTGGGATCACCTGCTGGCCGCGGTCACATTGCGTGCCTCGACCAGCGAAGACGAGCGCCATAAAGACAACTTCAGCTTTGGAACACTGTCAGTTTCTTGGGCAATATAGAAAGGTCGGTTTTGACCGTTGCTTACGGGATGTGGTGGCGCTTGTTCCCGCTGTTAAACAAAAGCGAACATTCGAGTCAGAGCTTTCCTCCAGAGCCTCCAGTCATTCAGTAATCCTCTTCAAGCAGGCCAACAAGGTCCTGCCGAATGGATTGAGCGCTTAAATCTTCCGGCCGGATAAGCAGGCGAGGATTACCCTCACGATCAAACACATAGACTGCACCGCTGTGAGTAACGGCATAGTCACCTTCTGCGTCCGGTTCTTCATGCCCGAACGTCGTCCGGTATCGCTGGGTAAGCGTGCGGAGGTCAGAGGCGTTGCCGGTCAGCCCGATGATTTTGTCACCAAAAAAATTGACGTACTCCGCCAGGCGTTCGGGTGTGTCGCGCTGAGGATCGACACTGACGAACAACGTAAGTACTTCCTCCTGATTTTCCGTGCTCAGCCCGCTGACGGCCTGGCTGAGTTTTTGCAGAGCAGTGGGGCAAACATCAGGGCAAGAGGTAAATCCGAAAAACAGCATTCGTACCTGACCACTGTAATCATCGCCTGAAACCCGTGTTCCCTGACTGTCGATCAAATCGAATTCAAGCTTGGGCATCACGCCGCTGATTTCTGTCCCGTGCCAATCCGGCGGATCATCGCCCATGCAGCCAACAAGGAGGATTGCCAGCATCATCATTGCAATGGATGCAAAGCGCTTTGCGTGGTGTTGGAAGCAGGGTTTGATCATCAAGTGGTGTCCTTCAATTACGTGTTGGAAGGATTCTGGTGTCCCAGAACAATCGCCAAGTCTTCCGGCACCGCCATCGGTTCAAATGCGCTGACGTTGGCAAGTCCCGTATTGCCGACAGGAACCCGGATTCGTGAAACCAGCAACGCAGCGAAGGCCCGAGCCAGCTGACCGAGAACCTCGCGAGCATCGCGCGCGTGCCAGCCAAGCCGGAGCATGCGCAAATGTGTTGTCGTGTGCGCTAACGCGAACTTCTGGCTCAGAATATGAGCCCGTTCAAGATGTCTGAACGCTGTAGCGACATCGCCCTGATTGTCAGCATCAGCGGCTGCTGCCGGTTCTGTCAGATAGAACGTCTTGAGTTCACTGTTCACTGCTCAGTTCTCCTGCCTTATCGGCCAGCTAAGTTGTGGGCAAAGATTTGCCCGGGATCAACCGAGTCTTCCGAGTACCGGAAATGCGGATAACATCCATGATGCAAACCGGGTCATCTGTCCCGTCAGCACCATTACCCCCATAACAACCAGAACCAGCCCTGCCAGGATTCTCAGTGACTGACTCCAGCGGCTCATCCAGCGCACTCGCGCCCGAAAGTGCTTAATAAATAAAGCCGTTGCCAAAAATGGAATTGCCAACCCCAGCGAATAAACGGCCAGGTACAGCATGCCGGTTTCAGCATTCGCATGGGTGGAACTGAGAGCCAGGATAGCGCCCAATATCGGGCCAATACACGGTGTCCACCCGACGGCAAAGGCCAAGCCGAGAAGGAACGCTGCCGTGGGCCGTCCACCCTCAAGGGTTTGCCCAAAGCGCCAGTCGCGCTGTAACGCGGGCATGCTCCACCAGCCCAGCATAAATAGCCCCATCAGCACAATCAGAATGCCCGCCACCAGATTGGCTTCCTGCCGGTAGGCCATCAGCCACTGACCGAGCAGACTAGCGCTGGCACCAAAAGCGATGAACACTACACTGAACCCAAGGACAAAACAGATACTGAGCCACAGAGATTGCAGTCGACTCGAACGGTCTGTGACAGTGCCGCCCGTAACGACCGATAGATACCCCGGAACCAGCGGCAGAGTGCAGGGTGAGAAAAATGACACCAGGCCGCCAAAAAAAGCAGCCAGCATTCCCCATGTCGCAAGATCTGGCATTTCCGTGAGTCCTCAATTTTCTGAGTTCAGTTGACGGTGGAGGGCATCAAGCCCATCCGTGTTTTGTTCGACACCGGTCGACTATTTCTGTGCGTCTGGGAGCGACTCCTGAACAAGACGAAGTAGCGGTTTGGGACCAAACTCCGTGAGTTGGCGGCCATTCACGAAAAAAGTCGGGGTGCCCCGAACACCGATGGTTTTGACGTCCTGCATGTCCTGATCAAGGATGGCGCTTATCCGTTCGGATTGCATATCCTCACGGGCTTGGGACAGGTCCAGACCGGCTGCCTCGGCCGCTCCCCATGCCTTGGCAACCTTCGGGTCGTCGTGCCAGGCCGGCTGCACCTCCAACACAGCTTCCAGCACCGGTTCATAGACATCTTGCAGGCGAGCTGCTTCCAGAATTCTGGAGACTTCCTCGGAACCCTGATGGAACATTGTGTACCGCAAAACAAGCCGCACCTGGCCTGGATACTCAGCAAGTATCTGTTTCACGATCGGGTAGAACGCCCGGCAGGCTTCGCAGGAGGGGTCGAAAAACTCAACTATGATCACCGGTGCGTCGGCAGGCCCGAATGTGGGCGAATGGAAGCGTACCAATGCTTGTTGGTTCGCGATCGGTTCGGCAGCGGCAACAGACTTTTCGCCGGTGGTGGCCGTTTTTTGAGGCTGCTGGGGCTGTGGCTTGAATAGGACGGCGGCTGAAAAGGCTGCGATCAGCACGAGACACACGACAACAAAGATGGCACGACGATTCATGTATGAACTCTCCGACGGATAAGCAAGAGCAGAATGATGATGGCAACAAAAATGGCCAGCGATAGAAACGGAAGCGGCAGCCCACCAAATATCGTCATTCCGTCACCCGAGCAGGACGGGCCAGTGGCCGTGCAGGGCTGAATGGGTTGTGGAATGAGCCCCACATAAAGCAGTGAGTGGGCTAGAGCGAACAGGGAGCCAATGACAGACAGCGGCATAGCGTAGCGCCAAACGTTAAAATCCGAGTAGTAGCAGGCGACTGCGAGAATCACCGCCAACGGAAACATGAAGGCGCGCTGAAACCAGCACAGAACGCACGGAGCCTGCCCGAGAACTTCCCCGATGTAGATGGCTGAAAGCGAGGACCCCGCCGCCAGTAGCCAGGCTGACAGCAGCAGCCCCCATGGAATCACCCGGTTATTGGTGGTCACCGGGATGGCTCTCTGGATTCATTGGCACAAGTGCTTTGCGAAGAAGAGCAGCAGCTGTTTCCAGCGGTATCGCCTTCATCTTTGCTCGATTTATCGGCGGTTTCAGCCCCACCGGCACGCCATTCCTCCATACCCTCACGGATGACCTGCCAAGCGGAGTGCAGGAATAGCGCAGCAATGGCGAGGCCCACAATGATGTCCGGCCAGAGGGTATTGGTGAGGGCGACCAATCCTGCCGCAATGATTACACTGCTATTGGCGAACAGATCGTTCCTGGAACACATCCAGGTGGAACGCATATTGAGATCGTCCGCACGATGACGGTAGAGCAACACAAAACAAACGCCGTTTGCAAACAGGGCAAGAGCGCCGACAGCGCCCATCCACTCGGCGGCGGGCACTTCCTGTATCACCAGCTTGCGGATGGCATCGGCGACAACAACAAGCCCGAACAACAGCATAAAGCCGCCTTTGAACAAAGCCGCTCCGGCACGCGCGCGACGGCTTCGGTCCAGCACGAACAGTGTCAGTGCATAGACAGACGCGTCGCCAAACATATCCAGCGAATCGCCCAGCAACGCGGTAGAGCTTGCAATCCAGCCGGCGCTGAATTCCACCACAAACATCACTGCGTTGATGGCAAGCGCAATGTAAAGCACCCGGCTTTGGCTCGCTCGCAATTGTGCCAGTTCACCGGCCTTGTTTTCACAGCAGCTGTCCACGACGAACCCTCCTAAAACGTGCAATACATCGATACACTGGTGGTTATAGTAACTATAAGGTCAATAGCGATGAGCGAAAAAAGGAACACGGTCGGTCGGCTAGCTGATGATACGGGCGTTAAGCCCGTGACCATCCGTTATTACGAAAAAATTGGACTGTTGCCGAAAGCGACCCGCTCGGAGTCGGGCTATCGTCTCTACTCCGAAGAGGATCATTCGCGGCTGCTGTTTATTCGACGAAGCCGCGGGCTCGGATTTAGCCTTGACGATATTCGTGAACTGCTTTCACTGGCGGATCGTCAGCAGGAGTCCTGTGCGGGTGTGGACGCCAAAGTTGAACAACAACTGGTTCAAGTGCGCTCTCGACTGAAAGATCTACATGCAATGGAACACGAGTTGGAAAGACTGAGTGCGTGTTGTGACGGCGGAGTTATTATGGACTGCCGAATTATCGAGACACTCTCCGGCTCTGCTTAACCACTTTGTATGTGCCCGCCAACCAGGACTGTCTCAATTCGAGTTGGGACAGTCTATTCAGTCAGGCATCCTCCTGAATAAGAGCAACGAGGTCATGCCGAATTTCTTCTCTACTCAGATCGGGCCGCATTAAGAGGCGGGGGTTACCTTCGCGATCAAATACATAAATCGCGCTGCTGTGTGACACCGCATAATTTCCATCAGCGGCAGGTTCGTCATAACCGAAGGTTGTTCTATATCGTTTTGCCAGTTCACGAAGCTGGGGTTCTTTTCCAGTGAGTCCTACAATATTGTCGCCGAAGAAATCCACGTATTTTGCGAGACGCTCAGGCGTGTCACGTTTCGGATCGACACTCACGAACAAAGTGAGTACTTCATCCTGAAGCGCGGGGTCCAGGCCACTGGTTGCCTGATTGAGTTTTTGCAGGGCGGTCGGGCAAACATCGGGGCACGAGGTGAACCCGAAAAACAGCATTCTCACGCGGCCACTGTAATCATCGCCAGATACAGACTTGCCCTGGCTATTGATCAGGTCGAATTCCAGCTCAGGCATCAAGCCACTGATGTTTTTACCGTTCCAGTCTTCCTCGTCATTGCCAAAGCAACCAGTCAGCAATAGGGCTGCTATCAGCGTTAAGGTCGCCGATATGATGTTGGTGCGCTGTCGCCAGAAGCGAGTTCTCATGACGCTGTTTCCTCAAGTTGTTTGGATTGGTTGGTATATTTTCCGTCCTGATGCATGGCTCGCCGGAGCATCAGAAGAATGCCAAGAATGCTCATCATGGCCGGAGGAATATAGGTCAGCATGCCTCCCAGTAGCTGGTCGACTTCCGGGTCCAGCGGCCAGGCCCTGCCACAGACTTCGTAAACGTCATAGACCATGTCACGTGAAAACACGATCCACGCCCCAAGAAACATCTGAAGCACACCTGCGGCGGCCAGAACCAACATGCGTCTGCCATACCCCAGCGATGAGGTGATCGCCGGCGGTCTTGGATCAAAGATCAACCACCAGAACAGCAGGCCATCCAGCAACATGCTCCAGTTCATGACCCAATACAGATCCCGGCTGAGCATGGCGTCAAAATGGATTGATGGCCACAGCCAGAAATAGATAAGCCCGACAAACAGGAAAAGGGCGATAAAAGGCTGTTGCAGAACGTTATAGACCCAGCCCAGAGGCCTCAATGTATGCCTCCAGCCCGGGCTGATTTTTGCGAACCAGAACCGCATGACCGGTAAAGGGTTGGACAGGGCGATCAGGATCGGACCGATATGATGAAGAATCAGGTGCTGACCCCGATGGACGAAGAACATGTATTGTGCGTAGTAATCGAAGCGGGTCTGCATCACCGCATAACAGATCAGTACCCCCAGGGTGAACGCAAAGATCCGCAGTGAGCCTGGCCGGTCCTGTTCCGGCATCCGAATTAGCCCGACGCCATAGAATCCCATCACGAGCATGTAGCTGAGTATGGTCAGCGGCGAGAAATCGTAGGGTAAAAGGTAGTCAAGCAGTGACATAGCGTTGCCGGTTGTTTTGTTGTTATTTCAGTGACCCTACCTTGGATGTCACCAGGTCGTACAGTTCCTGAGGCCCCAGGCGGCTCAAGGTGTCTCCGTTAACGTAGAATGTTGGGGTTCCGGAAATTCCAACCGCCTTAACGTCCGCAGCATCCTGTTGAATAATGCCGTCAATCTCGGGTGAGTTCATACCGGCCCGAGCGGCTTCGACATCAAGTCCGGCTGACTCCGCCGCATCCCATGCTGCGGCGACCTTTGGATCATCGTGCCATTTCGGTTGTGCTTCCATAACAGCGTCCAGTACCGGCTCATAGACCCCCTGTTCACGGGCGGTTTCCAGGATTCTGACGGCCTCTTCCGAGCCTTTGTGAAACAATACGTAGCGCAGTACCAGACGCACGTTGTCCGGGTAGGCAGCCTGAATCTGTTTCACATAGGGATGCATGGCGCGACAACCTTCGCAGGATGGGTCGAAGAACTCGACAATGGTTACCGGCGCGTCCTCAGGGCCAATAACGGGAGAGTAATCCCTCACCAGTGGCGTTTTTTCAACAACGGCGGGTTCATTAGTGCCCTGGGAGCGATCGTAAATAACAAAAGCACCAGCAAAGACAACCAGACAAAAAAGAAGGAGACTGATGACCAGGGTTCGGGTTTGCACGGGAGATCTTCCTATTTTAAATGAGTTTACGGGTTTCAGATTATTCAGGTGTCCGGTAGCAGCCGACTAGGCACCCACCGCAGATAAAGCATCATTCCAAACAGTTCCAACAAAGACTGGACGACAATCACCACGACGGCCACAGCCCAGGCCTCTGGCATTGACAGTGCCAAAGGTAAAACCACGAAGGAGTTGCGTGTTCCTAGGCTGAAGATGACGGTGCGACCGGTTTCTACCGGTAATCGAAAGACCCGGCGCAGAGCCTTTCCAACCAGAGCCGCAGCTAGAAGATAGGCCGGAAACAGAATCATCAAGGGCCAGATAAGTGAGCCGGTACTGTCGATCTGGCTGACCTGTGTCATTGAGATGATGAACAGTACGACTGTCAGCAGAGGGACCGGCATCAGACCCATGAAGCGAATGAACCCGATGGCTTTTCTGGAGTTTTCGGCCCATTTTTCAGTCAGAAATGCCAGGATAAGCGGGACAATAATCAGCCCGCCAAAGGCCGGCAGGAGGTGCCGCCCAAGCTCAAGATTCACGTCGAACTGATTACCCATGAAAAGCCAGAGGTAAAGTGGAAGAAGACCCAGTTGAGCAATCAGCAGAACCGGTGTTGCCGCAATGGCTCGGGTGCTGTCCCCCTTGCCTAGGTGAGTGAAGGTGACAAACCAGTCGGTACAGGGCATCAGCAATACCAGAAGCACTCCCAACTTCAGCGCGTCATTGTCCGGCAGCGCCAATATCAGCAAGGCAGTGATCGCCGGCATGACCAGAAAATTTCCGGTGAGCAAGGCACCCATGAACCGACGGTCCCGGAACATATCAGACAGGTGGGTCAACGGTGTTTGAGTAAATGTGGCGTAGAGCAGAACTCCGAGCAACCCCCAGATTAAGTAATCCGGCACACTGTCACCGAGGGACGATGTCCAATCCACAGACAGTCCGAAAACAACAGCGATGAGGTAGGCCCAGACCTGGTGGCGTTCAATTACGTCTCGCATGGCGTGCTCGTAACCGAGTGGAATGTCGGCCATTCGCAGCATATCTGCCACACGGTACCCTTTTCAGCAGCCCTGCTAGCCATGGCCATAAGTATGGGCATCTTTGTGACTGTGATCAGGATGTTCAAACTCCAATGTTGAATGAGTGATGCCGAACTCGTTTTCCAAAGCTCGTTTTATCCCAACCTTGACTTTTTCAAGTTCATTCCAGGCACTTATTTCGACCACCACATGGGCGTCGAGGGAGGCATCATGCTCACCCATCTGCCAGAAATGTACGTGGTGAAGGTCTAAAACGCCTTCTACGTTTGATAAAGCCTCGATGACAGAATCTGTGTCGATATCCAATGGACTACCCAGCATGAGTGTCCGGATGGTTCCGCCGATTTCCGTTAGACCCAGGTAGAGAATATAGCTTGCGATACCAATTGTGATCGCGGGATCAACCCAACGCATGTCGTACAGGAGAATCAGGGCGCCGCCTACAACGACTGCAATTGACGCAAACGCATCAGACAAGTTGTGTAGAAACAGCGCACGGATGTTGACGCTGTCCTTTTGCATGGAGTAAGTAAGCAGCGCGGTCAAACCATCCACTACCAATGCGATAATGCCAAGCCAAACTACCCACCACCCCTTGATTTCCGGGGGATCTATGAATCGCATGCCACCTTCGTAGATCAAATATGCCCCGATCATTATCAAAGTGGTGTAATTTATGAGTGCCGCAACAACCTCAATTCTCCCGTAGCCAAAGGTCATCTTCGAGTCGGCCGGGCGGCGTGCAATCTTCCGCGCCGCAAATGCGATAAATAGTGACGCCATATCCGAAAAGTTGTGTATAGCGTCGGCTATCAGCGCCAAGCTGCCAGCGAAGATCCCTCCAGCGATCTGAGCCAAGGTTAGGATACCGTTCGCCCAGATAGCTACTGCAACTCTCTTATCCTTAGTATCCGGTGACATGTGAGCATGCTCGTGGCCCATTGTTTTCTCCTTGGTCGTTGCTGTTCAATTAAACGTAGTCGCAACACTCGCTAAGCCTGGCTCAGAGGGCTTAGCGAGTGTTGCGACCGCGCGAAAACTAGCCATTCTGGCGATTTTCCATGTTATTCCCGGCACCTTTCTCGGCTGTGAAGCTCGTGACCAAAATCATGGCCACGCCCAGGACGATGAACACGTCGGCAAGGTTGAACGCCGGCCAGTGCCGGGATTGCCAATGAAAATCCAGGTAATCGACAACATAGCCTCGAAAAACTCGGTCGATGACATTTCCAAATGCACCGCCAAGTACCATCGAATAGGCTAGTGCTTCGGTTCGCTTATGGCTGTCCCGAATCAATTTGACCAGAACAGCCGAGACGACAATGGCTATCGCAATAAAAAAATATCGCTGCCAGCCACCGCCATCGGCAAAGAGACTGAAGGCAGCGCCTTTATTCCATACGTGCACCCAATTAAAGAAAGGGGTGATCTCAACCGATTGTCCGTAAGCCATGGATTGCTGGACGAGCCATTTAATAAGTTGGTCGGCCAGAGCTATAAGTGCCGAAAAGCCGAGAAAAGTGAGCGTAAAAAAGCGAGAACGGTCTTCAGACATCGAATTATCCTTTTAGCGCAAGGATGCGCTTGGCACCAATGAGTACAATGCCTCCCACAATACCGCCAATAACCAGATCCGGGTAGTTGGAGCCGGTCCAGGCAACAAGAAGGGCTGCAAGGATAACTCCCAGATTGATAACCACATCATTGGCCGAAAATATCCAGCTGGCTTTCATGTGAGCACCGCCGTCACGGTGTTTGGCGATCAGGAGCAGGCAACTGATGTTGGCAATAAGGGCCACAGATGCGACGGCCATCATCATTGACGACTGGGGATCACTGCCAAACAGAAAGCGCCTGCCAACTTCAACCAGTACCCCAGCGGCAAGGATAAGCTGGAGTATGCCAGCCACATGCGCCGCTCTGACCTGCATTTTGATGCCGTGCCCAACGGCGTAAAGCGCGAGACCGTAGACGGCGGCATCGGCAAGCATGTCTAGCGAGTCTGCAATCAGGCCAGCGGACTGGGCGATCAGGCCCATCGTCATCTCGACCAGAAACATCAGTGCGTTGATTGCCAGCAGTATCCATAAAGTGCCGGACTCTTCGCTTTCGTTGGCCTTAGAAGATTCAGCCGCTCTGACGGATTCAGCGCTGGCGTCTTCTGTCCTCTGCAAGGAAGCGCCCAGACCCAGGGTTTCCAGTTTGCTGGTAATAGGTCCGACTTCGCCTTGATGGATAATTTCCAGCTTTCGATTCGATAGGTCGAATGAGAGTGACTGAATGTTGTCAAAACCCGTGAGCGCCATTCGAATCATTCGCTCTTCTGAGGGGCAATCCATTTTCGGCACGCTGTAGGTGCTGAGCTGGCTGTCTGTTTCGGCGGTGACGGGGCTCTGAAGCTCATTGTTAACGACAGAATCTTCGCTGCCACACTGTCCATCGCAGGGTTTGCTCATTTTCGCGGCTCCGGTTCTCACACAAGTTCCGTTATTTAAAACCCTGTAGTCACTACAGGGTCAACGTTAAGTTGTTAGTTTTTGACGACTGTAGTGGTCAACTAATCCCGGACAGTATTTTAAGATTTTCCTCAGCTGCAACAGGCGAAATGCCGCCGTTAAACGCGTGAGGCCGCTGCCGGTTGTAGTAGTCCATCAGATAGCCACCAACATCTCTTTTTGCCTCAGGCAGATTTCGATAACCCAGGGCCGGTATCCACTCAGATTTCAGACTTCGGAACAGTCGCTCCATCGGTGCGTTGTCCCAGCAGTTGCCACGCCGGCTCATGCTTTGTGTCATTCGATAGCGCCAGAGCCTCTGACGGAACTTGCGACTGGCGTACTGACTGCCCTGATCCGAGTGGAACATGACTTTCTCTGGCTGACCACGCTGTTCCCAGGCGTGATCCAGAGCTTTTACAACCAGGTCCGCATCCGGACTGGATGACATTGCCCAGCCAACAACTCGCCGGGCATATAGGTCCAGCACCACAGCCAGATAGCTCCATCGCTGGCCGCTCCAGATGTAGGTGATGTCACCACACCAGACTTGGTTAGGCCGTTCTACTGCAAACTCCCGGTCCAGATGGTTCGGGATATCTGGTCGTTCAACGGTAGCCTGCTTGTAGGCATGAGGGCCTGGCTGCTTACAGATCAGCCCCAACTCGCTCATCAGTCGTCGAACTTTAAAGCGACCAACGACAACGCCTTCCTCGCGGAGCAAGCCTTTGATTGTACGACTGCCGGCAGAGCTGCGGCTCTTGGTAAACAGGCGGTTTACCTGAGCCCTCAGGGCCAGGCGCTCCACATCTACACGGTTCCGCCGTTGGCGGTACTCGTAATAGCTGGAACGACTGATATCAAACGCTTCACAGACCAGTTCAATTGACTCCTGCTCCCCCAACCGGTCTATCAGCGCGTACGATTCATCTCGTCCGACATCAAGAGAGCTGTAGCCTTTTTTAATATTTCTTTCTCTCGCTCCAGGCGATTGCAGCGGGCTTCCAGCTCCTGAATACGTCGCTGCTCCGGGGTTAACGCCTTGCCTTTCGGAGTGACGCCCTTACGCTCGTCCGTCAGTTGTTGAACCCAACGCCGAACAGCGCTTTCACCAATTCCCAGAGACACGCTGGCCTGCGGAATCGTGTAACCTTGATCCAGCACCAGGCTGGCTGCTTCCTGTTTGAACTCAGGAGAAAAAGAACGTCGCTTTCTGGTCATCAGACACCTCGTTTATGGTGGCGATCTTACCACCTACGTTGGTGTCCGGAATCATTGAACCACTACAGGGGTCGGGTGGCGACTATTCCGGTGATGGTGTGAACATCGAAACACGGTGGGCTTATGTGGATTTCTTGGTGCCCAACACGCTAGACCAGCGCGTCTCGCTGGGCTTGCAGCCAGTGTCAGTGAACCGACATGTCTGGACTGAAACCGCCACAGCCGCTGTTTGGAAAGGCTCACTGGGCTCTGGATTTGACTATCAGTTGTTATGGGGGCGAGGTGACTCTTCCAATGAGAGCGGCGTCGACTCAGAACAGGACGAAGGCTGGGATGGCGCGGACAACTTCGCGATCAACCTGAACAAGCGTTACTCACCGAACCTGAGCGCGGGCCTATTCTATCTCTATCAGATGAATGATCAAATTGCTGAGGGAGTAGGTACGGTAAATAGCAGGGAGTATGAACTGAAGAGTATCGCTGATAACTCCAAATATTCCGTTTCCAGCTTTGGGGTGGAGATGGATTATGGTCAAGAGACGTCGCTAGGCCGCATGTTCGTGAAGGGTACGGTGATTGGCCAAAGCGGAACAATAGAAGGTGTAAATTTCGTCCCATTGAATGGTGCTACGAATCCCAATACGAACTATGACCTTTCGACCGTTCTGGGACGCGGCGAGCTCGGGCTGCAATTTGGACCAAACCAACTGACGTACACCGTGCTCTACGCATCGGGCGATGGCAATGAGCAAGACGGGGACTTCGACGCCTTCATCGCCACGGATGTCGACTTCAGCGACAGTATGATTTTTCAGGAAAACATGACGAGCGATGACTACTTCGCCGAAACGCCCTATATCCTCGACAAAGGGTATTTCATGAACAAGCTACAGCTCGATCATAAAGTAGCGGCCAATATTACGGTCAGCGGAATGATTGTCTACAACCGCTTGGCTGAGGACATTGCACTTGCCGATGGATCGTCCTCAAAAGATCTCGGACTGGAATTTGGCTCCAAGGTCTCGTACTTCCCATACCCTTCGCTTGAGCTGTCGGCAGAAGCTGCATACCTGGCATCAGGCGATGCCATGGATGCGCTGGAGGAAACTGCCTTACAGGACGGCAAAAGCGATCAGGACATTGTTCATGTTGCCGGTCGGGTAAGGTACAAGTTCTAACAAGAACGGGGTGGTGGGAGCGCCACCCCGCTTTTGTTATACGAAATGAATCCGCATTAAGTGACTTTTTCCTATGATGACTCGTTCTGCAGTATTTGTGTTCCTGATGCTACTACTAGCTGGTGCGGTACAGGCGGTTGAGCGTGAGCATCCAGCAAAGGCAAAGGTCATTCAGGTAGATCGTGATCAAAAAGTGCTTTCCCTCACAGTCGACGATGCCACTGTTGAGGTAGGTGATTTGTTTGTTGTGTTGCGGGAGCCTGATCATGCAGGCATCCCGGAGAAAAACCTTGCAGTCATCGGTATCGAGAGTATCGGAAAGGATCAAGCAGTAGGGAAAGTGCTGTTTGGAACGATGCCCTCCGTTGGCGCTGTATCGAAACGCTTCTACGGTATTCCGGCGGTGTTTACTGACAGAGTCGGCGATCCCACGCCGGTAACGCCGGCGTTGAAAGCCCGATTTCCTGATCTTTTGTGGCGGGACGAGCCAGAGGCGTCAAACGATGTGCCATTGGTGCGCTTTCAAGTTACCGGGAGAGGTCAAGCCGTTGCGACCTACAATAACACCTGGTTGGTCGGCATCGTACAGACCGATGCTGAAGCACATCGGGTAGGTTCAGTTGAGGGGGAGGCTTCATCGTCTCCATATGCGAAGCTGCCAATCAATGCAAAGTCGTTGTCCGCGTTTCGTTCTGGCAGCGATTACTATTTTGCGGCGGAGCATGGAAACAAACTCAGCTTTTTCCTTGTTGATTCCAGCGGGGCTGTTCAGAGCCTGGCGTCCATTGAGGTGCCCCGTCGGGAGAAAGTCATCCGAATGGACTGGTACGTTTCAGAGAACTCATATTACCTCATTTTGAATCAGTGGAATGGCCGTAGTGTTTCAAGTTCTTTGATCCAGTTGGCCGAGGGGAAGGCTGAAACCATCGGTTTCATTCCCTTAATCTTGGGATTGCAGGATTTGGACGCTGACGGTCGCCGGGAAACTATTCTCGGGCAGTCTTTCTACTCAGAGCAGGGGTTTGGTTCAGAGATCTATAAAATATCAATCTCACCGAACGGGCCTGATCTTGAGAAGGCCGTTCATGAAGAATTAAGCCAGTACACGCCAGTGTTCCGGGTAATCGGTGCCGTTGTTCAGAACGAACCGAGACCTTTGAATATGGTGACCGTCTCCCAAGGGAAGGTTTCATTTTTCCCTGCTGGCACCGAGGGCCCACATCTGGACTATGAGATTGGAAGCCGGGTGGCAGGCACGAGTATGACTTACGACGTGTCGCCTGAGTTGGTGTTTAGTCCGAGGCAAACACTATTTTTGCCGAACCTGCTCGTACGCTCCGGTGGGGACGCAGTTAATATCGGGATTCCACAGGAATCCAGTGCAGCCGAAGATATGATAGGTGTTTATGATACTCGAGTTGATTGGTTGACGCTGAGATCCGGGAAATCTCCCAAAACGCAGTCAACAAGTCTTCTAACGTCGGTTCCGGTGTCCCCCGTATCAGGCAATACAGAGTTATTCTTTATGTCGCCGGATGAAAACTCAGTTCAAAGTGACAGTTTTGACGTTGAGACGTTGGTGTATCGGGCTGCTATGCCTACTGGTCGCTGACTAAAGCTGGATAAGTTGCCCTTGTAGTCGTCAAATGCTTCTGGGAAGCTCGATTAGAACCCGAAGACCACCTTTGGGTGATAAAGAAAAATGCATGGCACCACCGTAGTCATTGATGATTTCCTCAACGATTGATAGGCCAAGGCCATAGCCAGGGGTTTTTTCGTCCAGTCTTTTCTGGCGCTTGGTAAGATCGGCGAGTTGGTGTGACGCTACTCCGGGGCCGTCATCTTCAACAAGAATGGTCAAAGTGTCATCGTGAAGTTTCAAGTGTAGATGAACTTCCTGAGAGCACCATTTGCTTGCGTTATCAAGCACATTACCCAAGATCTCATTAAAATCACGCTCATCAATTGGCCAGACAAGCTCTCTGGGTAATGTTTCTTGAAGATGGATCTGTTTGTAAGGATAGATTCGACTGACTACGTCCACCAGTGCCAGAGTTCTCTCAATGATCGGTGTCGCCTTTCCAATGTACTGACCGGACATTTCGGTTTTTCTCATTTGAGTGTCGATCAGCTCGTGCATTTCAGACAGTTGAGACTTAATTTGACTCGCGATTGTGGTGGGAATGGCTTCGTCATTGATCATGGAGTTTATGACGGCAAGGGGGGTTTTTAAGCTATGAGAAATATCTGCGGCTAGGTGGCGTGAACGGGTAAGTTTTTTGTCGTACGACTCTAATAGACGATTAAGATGTTTGACAAGTTCATTGAATTCTTCAGGTACGTTCTCATCCAGTCTATTACGCTGACCCTTTTTAAGCGACGTTAATTGGGCACTCATCATTTTTAAGGGTTTTAGTGCGATAGTTACCCCAATAAATATGATCAATGATATCGTAACGAGAATTGTAAAAGATATTATCCATATAAGAACGTGGATTTTGTCAAGCGTGTTTGGTGAGTAGGAGCTTTTTTCAATTATAGTAACGCTTAGTTTATCTTGTCTGTTATTAAATATTCTGTAGTAGCCAAGGATTGAGCGATCATCATCCGATATGTGAAAAATTCCAGGCTTTCTGAACGATTCTACCACCTGTAATTTCGGTTTAATGTTCTCGCTTGTAAAACTCCGACCTTGACTGTCTTCGATGTGAACTGAATATTGAGACAATGAAAAATTTCTGAGAGAGGATTTTGTAATTTCTTCTTTATCATTTGTTAGCATCTTTGAGAGTCGGTTAGCTGCAGCCTCTAGCTGCTGCCTGTGAAGCTCGTCATGGATATAGTCGATTAAAAGGGTGTGTGAGAAGAATATCAGCCCGGTACACGCGAAACCCGTTAGCGTCAGGAAAGTAAGCAGTTTCCGTTTTATTGAAGGGCGTTGTTGTTTTCTGGGCATGTTGTCTGCCAAGCAGGTGGTTAGAATTTGTTATCGACTAAATCTAGCCCGGATTTCTCATGACGGGATAAAAGAAAGCGGCTGAAAGTGCTATAGTTTCAGGACCTTACACCGTTCACCAAGCACCAAAAGCCGCTATCCAAAATGGTACCTGAAAAACTGACCTTCTCGCCACTGTCTCGCCGTCAAATTGAAGCCGATTTCTCCGGTGGTCACATCACCTCCGATGCCGGACTGCTTTTGCTTCGGGAAGTCGACAATCAACACCAGCTCACTCAGCGCCTGGCTACGGTGCTGGACGATGCCCGTAATCCCGTGCTGGTTCGTCACAAGCTTCAAACCATGGTCCGGCAGCGGGTCTTTGGCGTGGCTGCCGGGTACGAAGACCTCAACGATCACGAAACGTTACGCTGACCAGGCACTTCAGACCGCGACTGGCGAAGAGGCCATTCTGGCGGGCAAATCAACACTGTGCCGAATGGAGCAGCGCGTAGACCGGCAGGCCGTGGTCAAGGCCCACGAACTGCTGTGGCATCACTTCATTGAACAGCACGAGACTCCACCCAAGGAAATTGTGCTGGACTTCGATGGCACTGATATTCCAGTGCATGGCGACCAGCCCGGCAAGTTCTTTAACGCCTACTACGATCACCATTGTTTCTTCCCGCTGTACGTGTTCTGCGGCCGTCACCTGTTGGTGAGCTACCTGCGCACCAGCAATCGAAGCGACAGCCGCCACAGCTGGGCCATTCTGGCCCTGCTGGTGAAGTTCATCCGGCAGTACTGGCCGGATACCCGCATCGTGTTCCGGGGTGACAGCGGCTTCTATCGCCCCCGATTGCTGAGCTGGTGCGACCGGAATAACGTGGATTACCTTGTGGGCATCAGCAAAAACAGCCGGCTGCTCAAGGAGGTGGACGTACCCTCGATGCTGGTTCGCAGGGCTCACGGGGAGTTGGGAGAAAAAGTCTCTGCCACCTACCGGTTCCAGTACCAGGCCCGAACCTGGAAACACCCCCGCTGGGTGATCGCGCGTCTGGAGGAGGGCGAACTGGGTGCCAACCCCAGGTTCATTATCAGCTCCCGTTACGACGACGGCGTTAAACTCTACTACGAGCAATACTGTGCCCGGGGTGACATGGAAAACCGGATCAAGGATCAGCAGTTGTGTCTGTTCGCAAATCGCACCTCCAGCACGCGGTGGTGGACCAATCAGTGGCGGCTGCTTCTGTCGGGCTTTGCCTACACGTTGTTCGAGCGATTACGCGCTCACCTGAAGAAAACGCCCTTCGAGCGCATGAGCGCCAGTAACCTGCGGCTGAAGCTGATCAAGGTGGGCGCGGTCATCATTCGCAACACTCGGCGCATACGGGTGTTGATGAGTGATGCCTATCCTTACAAAGACGAACTCTCTGACCTGGTACGCCGTCTGGTTCCGGGATAGAAGCCCGGGCTCCCCCGGCCCGACGCAATGGGGGAAAGGGGGCCGTGTGTCCGGACAACGGGAATTGATCACTTATTGGGCAGGCATGGCCGAAACCGACCGGCCATAGCGGTAACCAGTTCAGTCTGCGAGACTTGCCGGGGACCTATGAGAAATCCGGGTTAGCCTCATTGAGAAGCGCTACAAAGAGTTTTTAGCGACTCATATCTGAACTGTTTTTCCGAATTCAAACTCATTTCAAGGTTTGCACTTATTATCTCGATCTTTTCCTGCCTCGTCATAGGCGCCTTACACCTATGATTTTTGGCTATTAATCGCTTCGGGAGAAAGTCGATGAAGGCAAGCAAGCACTCGCCTCGGGCGTTGCTGTGTTCAGTACTATTGTCCATTCCTCTGTTCGGTCAAGCTGAGACTGTTAATTGGGCGAATTGGCTCACTGGCCAGATAAGCAAGCACCCGGAGGTACTGGCAGCGACAGAGCAGGCGGCAGCGCGGAAAGAGGACGCTGAGGCAAGCGAACAACCGCTGTATAACCCGGAGTTGTCCGTAGGAGCAGACAGAACGGGCAGTGAGAATAACTTTGAGGCAGGGCTGTCACAAACGATCGATTGGTCTGATCAACAGGGCGCATTACAGGAGAAGGCAAAGCTGATCAGGCTGTCTGCGCAAGCTGGCTTGAGCGAAGCAGTTCTGACACAAACGTCTGAATCATTGTTTGCGCTTGTCGAGTGGCGCGCCACTACGCTGTTTGAGGAAATTGCTGAATCCCAACAGCAGCGCCTGGATGCTTTGCTGGACCAGGTTGAACAGCGCCAGCAGGCAGGTGATCTGGGGCGTGCCGATGCAGAGCTTCTGTTTCTAAATCTATCCCGTCAGTTGAGCGAAGTCGCCCAGGCAAAGGCCGCAGTTGATCGGGCAGAAACTCAGGTTCAAGAACGTCTGCCGGACTGGAGGCCTCAGGATGGGGGAATCCCCGAGTATATATGGCCAGCGCTGGAGTCCCAGATTGGTGAGGCTGATCTGCTGTCACACCCGTCAATTGCAGTCGCTCGAGCCGAGTGGCAGGTGCTGAAAAGTGAGGCAGAGGTTGCGAGACGCAAAGCCACAGCATCGCCGACAGTAGGGCTGAGCGGAGGGCGTGACGGCGGCGAGAACGTGGTTGGCCTGACATTCTCGATCCCTCTGAACGTCCGTAATAACTACAGCGCTGAAATCCGGGCCGCGAATCGACGGGCTCTGGAGGCCGAAGCGCGGTTTCAGGCGCTCTACCGGAAACAACAATATGACCTGGCAGGCGCTCGCGCTTCCTGGAAGCGATACGACAAGCAACTTCGTCGATGGAAAGAACTATCCCAGGGGCGTGTACAGCGAAGTGCCGATTTGCTTGAGAAGCAGTGGCAGGTCGGCGACCTCTCCACCTCTGAGTATCTCCAGGCGTTAGGCCAGCGCGCGGAGAGCCTGAAAACCGGTATTGAACTGGAAAAGCTGGCGCAGCTGGGCCTGATTGAACTCTTGAGCCAGTCTGGCGAACTGATCACCCCCTTCCAATAATATTCTGGAAACTGGATAGTCATCATGAAAAAAACTCTGATTTCAGTATTTGTATTGACGCTGTTTATAGCTCCCCCTTCATTGGTGCAGGCCGAGGAAGATGCGCATAACGAGGCGGGCCATGATCATGCCGCCGGTGGCGACGATCATCGAGAAGGTACCGGTGAAGAGGATGAGCATGAGGGCGGGCATGCTGAAGAACGTGAGCATGAAGAGGAAGAAGGTCATGGCCACGAAGAGGAGAGCGATGGTGGTCATGAAGAATCAACTACCGCAAGCATCAATGCCAAACAGAAAGAGCTCGCCGGCATTGAGGTAGCAACCCTCGAGAGCAAGCGCGTTGACTATGAAATCTACGCTCCCGGTGAGCTGCTGACCAACGGCTATACCAGCTATCACGTGTCCCCCCGGGTTGCCTCGGTGGTGTTGAGACGTCACGTGGAATTGGGTGAGCACGTAACCAAAGGTCAGCAACTGGTAACCCTGTTCAGTGAGACGGTGGCACAGGCGCAGGCTGATTACAGGAAGGCTTTTCCTGAATGGGAGCGAATCAGCGGGCTGGGTCGTTCCGTGGTTGGTGATCAGCGGTTCAATACGGCGAAAGCGAATATTGAAGCGGCGAGGGCGACTCTGCTTGCTTATGGGCTAAACGATGATGACATTGGTGCGTTGAAGGCCAGCGGCGTAGGTAGTCTCGGTGAATACACGCTCAGAGCTCGCGTGGATGGCGCAGTGCTGACCGATGAGTTTGAGCAAGGACAAAGAGTTGAGGCAGGCCAACCGCTGGTGACTCTGGCTAATGAAAGCGAACTTTGGGTAGAGGCTCACCTGCCAGCAAACTCCGACATTGTCCTTAAGCAAGGGGCCGAAGCGGAAGTAAGAGTTGCAGGCCGAGTAGCTGTGGCAACGGTATCCCAGGAAGCTCATACCATTGACGCTGTGACCCGCACGCGAATTGTTCGGTTGGAGCTGGACAATCCGGAAGATCGTTTTCATCCCGGAATGTTTGCAGATGTGTATTTCCTTTTTAAAACCACGGAGCCGGTGCTTGCGGTGCCGGAGAGTGCGTTGATGCGAGGCGCCGATGGCGACTGGACGGTCTATGTGGAAGAGGCTGAAGGGGAGTACGAGCCTGTGGAAGTGGAACTGGGTCGCGCAATTGGCGGACTCCGTGAAATTTCGGGCCTGACTGCAGGCCAACGGATCGTTTCGCGGGGCGCATTTTTTGTGGCCTCTGAAATTGCCAAAGGCGGCTTTGACCCACACAACCACTGATTCCGGGAGCCATTATGTTCAACCGAGTTGTCGACTGGGCGGTTCAGAACCGCCTGTTGGTTCTTATTGCGCTTGCAGTGCTTATCGCCACGGCCGCGTTTCAGATCCCAAAACTGAATCTTGATGCTTTCCCTGACGTTACAAACGTCCAGGTCGCTGTTAATACAGAGGCGCCCGGACTTGCGGCCGAGGAAGTCGAGCAACTGATCACCTATCCCATTGAAGCGGTGATGTATGCGTTGCCGGATGTTGAGGAGGTTCGGTCCATCTCCAAAACCGGGTTGTCTGGTGTCACCGTGGTCTTTAAAGAGGGCACGGATATCTATTTCGCGCGCCAACTGGTGTTCGAGCGGTTGCAGGCCGCGCGGGAGCTGATTCCGGACGGGGTCGGGGTGCCTGAAATGGGCCCGAATACGTCCGGTCTCGGCCAGGTCTACCAGTACTTGCTGATAGCGGACCCGGATTCGGGGTACGACGCAATGGAATTACGCAGCTTGCACGACTGGCTGGTCAAGCTGTTGCTGATACCTGCTGAAGGGGTAACAGAGATTCTGTCGTTTGGCGGAGAGGTCCGCCAGTACCAGGTCAATCTGAACCCGGCGCGAATGCTGTCCTATGACTTATCACAGAACGACGTCATGGACGCCCTGGAGAACACCAACTCCAATGTTGGGGGCTGGTATATGGGCCGTGGACAGGAGCAGTTGGTTATTCGCGGTATGGGCTGGCTGGGTAATGGCGAGCAGGGGCTGGAGCAGATCCGTCAAGTGCCCGTTAAAACCAGTGATGGCATTACAGTGACGGTGAGCGATGTCGCCCAGGTAGCGCTGGGCACTGAAATTCGCCAGGGTGCGGTGACCATGACCCGGAAGGATGAAGACGGTCAGGTTGAACAACTGGGTGAAGTGGTTTCTGGCATTGTACTCAAACGAATGGGGGCCAATACAAAAGCCACCATCGACGGCATCGAGGCCCGCATTGATCGCATAAATCAGGCGCTTCCGAGTGGGGTTCGTTTTGAGCCCTATTACAACCAGGCGGATCTGGTGACCAAGGCCGTAGAGACGGTGACCAATGCACTTCTGTTGGCTTTTGTGTTTATTGCGATCGTGCTTGCCCTGTTTCTGATGAATCTTCGGGCAACAACGCTCGTGCTGCTTTCTATACCGATTTCTATCGGTATTGCGCTGATGATCATGGCCTGGTTCGGTCTCTCGGCCAACTTGATGTCTCTGGGCGGCATTGCTGTGGCAATTGGCATGCTGGTGGACGGCTCTGTTGTTATGGTCGAGAACATGTTCAAACATCTGACGCATCCGGATGCTGAGCATGACGCCCGTCGGGATGAATTGGTGAAAAACGACCCTGACCCATTGGGCGCGTCACACGATGACCATGGCATTGCGCTTCGACTGCAGGAGGCAGGCCGGGAAGTGGCGCGACCAATTTTTTTCGCGACGGCGATTATCCTGGTCGTTTTCATGCCTTTATTCAGCTTTGAAGGTGTGGAAGCCAAGCTTTTTCAGCCAATGGCGATCAGCATAATGTTGGCCATCGTGTCCGCTGTGATCGTTGCTCTGGTGGTTGTGCCGGCCTTGGCATCGTTTATGTTTCGCAAGGGTATTCGGGAGCGGGAAAGTTTCATTTTAAAGCCCCTCGAAAAGCTTTATCGCAAGGGCCTTGACTGGTCGTTGAAACACACCCGCTCTGTTGTCGGTGCAGCAGCTGTCCTTGTTGTGCTGGCGGCCTTGGTCGTGCCGCGACTCGGTACTGAGTTTGTCCCCGAATTGGAAGAGGGGACCATTAACCTCCGGGTAACGCTAGCCCCCTCATCAAGCCTTGATACCGCGCTTGAAGTGGCGCCGAAACTGGAGGCCATGCTGATGGAATTTCCAGAGGTGACCTACGCCCTGTCCCGGGCTGGCCGAGCGGAAATAGGCGGCGATCCGGAACCAGTCAATAACATCGAGATATATATTGGTCTCAAACCAACAGCCGAGTGGACCAGCGCCAGTAATCGCTATGAATTGCAGGCTTTGATTGAGGAGAAGCTCGAACAACACCCGGGGCTACTGTTTAACTTTTCTCAGCCTATCGCGACTCGGGTTGATGAATTGCTGTCAGGTGTCCGCGCGCAACTGGCCATCAAACTCTTTGGCCCGGATCTCGACGTACTGGCGGAGAAAGGCCAGCAGATTGAAGCGGCGGTCCGAACAGTTCAGGGAACACGAGACGTGGCCATGGAGCAGATTGCTGGTGAAGCGCAGTTGGTGGTTCAGCCTGACCGTCAGGCACTCTCCCGGTACGGACTTGCCGTGTCTGATGTGATGAGTGTCGTCCGGGATGGACTGGGTGGTGCCGCCGCGGGCCAGATCATCAACGGAAATGAGCGGTACGATATCTATGTGCGTCTGGCCAAACGTTTCCGGGAAGACCGGGATGCCATTGCCGATTTCAGGTTACAGGCGCCGTCCGGAGCCTGGGTGAGACTCGGTGATGTGGCCGATGTGTCTATTGAGTCCGGCCCGCCTCAGGTGCGCCGCGATGACGTTCAGCGCCGTGTGGTCATTCAGTCTAATGTGCAGGGTCGTGACATGGGCAGTGTGGTTGCCGATATTCAGGATACCATCGCGACAGAAGTGAACCTTCCCCCCGGCTATTCGGTGGATATTGGTGGTCAGTTTGAAAACCAGCAACGAGCTCAGAAGCGATTGACCATTGTGGTACCTGTATCTCTGGGCCTGATCGCGCTGTTGCTGTACTTTGCTTTCAGTTCGGTTGGTCAAGCGCTGTTGATTCTGGTCAACGTGCCGCTTGCCGTTATTGGTGGCGTCTTTTCACTCTGGATCTCCGGCCAGTATCTTTCGGTGCCCAGTTCCGTTGGATTTATCACACTGTTTGGTGTGGCGGTGCTTAACGGGGTCGTAATGGTCGAAAGCATCAATCAGCGAATACAGGATGGGTTGAACGTGGATACTGCGGTGTTTGAAGGTGCCGTCTCCCGTTTGCGTCCTGTCTTGATGACAGCAATAACCTCGGCACTCGGTTTGATACCGATGCTATTGTCGACGGGCGTGGGTGCGGAAATCCAGAAGCCATTGGCCAGCGTGATTGTAGGTGGCCTCGTGACTGCGACTTTCCTAACGCTTTTTGTTTTGCCGGCTCTATTCACGCGCTTCTCAAGGTCTAAACTCGATGATATGCAACGGTAGAAGAGAGGTGGAAATACACAGTTTTGATCGCGAGCAGGGGAGGGTAATCCCTCCGTCATAGCGGGGCGGAGGAATTATGGTTGTGCTCTACTCTGGGAAAGGAAGCACAACTGTAATTCTGGCGCCCCCTGTTTCTGAGGGGCCAATGTTCATCCGTCCGAAATTGTCTTCTAGTATTTCGGACACGATGGACAGTCCCAATCCAAATCCAGAAACGGTTTCGTCAAGCCGGGAACCTCTATCCATCACTTTTGAGGCCGCTTCTGGAGTAATCCCAGGGCCGTCGTCTGCAACTTCTATCGTTAGCCCGGAATCGGTCTGGCTTATTGAAACGTCAATCTCAGCCTGACTCCATTTCCCGCCGTTTTCGAGCAGGTTACCGAATAACTCTGATAGGTCCTGACGCTCCATGGGCCAACTGAAGTTATTCGGCAAGGATGTATTAATACGGAAACTCTTATCGGGAAAGATTTTTTCCATGACAGAAATGACGTTGTTCGCTATTTCAATCGGCAAACATGTTTGCCCCATCTGCCTGCCGGAGATATCTGCCTTGCTCATGCGGTAGTTCAAGGACCGGCTTAGATCCTTTAGGTTGGAGGTCATGAACTCTATGTCGTCGCGGGACGGAGGTAATGAACCAGTGTCTGACAAGATTGCGAGATTGGCAGAGATCGAGGTCTTGACCATGTGAGAAAGATCGGAATTGAGGCGGCGGTGGCGGTCAAGGCGACGACTTGCTAGTTCAAGTAGGTTATTGAACTGTTTGATCAGCGGACTGAACTCCTCTGGTGCGTCAGGATTCAAACGAGGTTGTTTGCCAGATTGCAGTCTCCTCATGTCTTCCTTGATGTGTTCGATCGGTTTCAAAGCGAGGTAAGTAGTGGTGCCTACCAGAGCCAAGAGAACAACAAGTAATAATGCGGAGGCAGCCAGCAAGGTCAGGTGAGCCCCACTGGATCGCTCGGCGAGTCCACTTTCCATTTCCAGGATGGTGACTGACGAAAGCGGGCTGTCAATTCCGAAACCTCGTTTCAATCCAAGAAGGTCATCTGCACCTTGGGATATTTCTACAAAGCCCGCCGGCTTTCTTGAAACCATTCGCAACGTTGTTTGATCTATGTTGCTACTGGCAATGATGCTTCCGTCTTTCACTTCGACGACGAGGGCGTGCTCCAGTAGCAATTGGAATCGATCAATCATGCTGCCAATCTCGTCGGGCGTCGGAACTTCGTTTTCAATGATGGTTTGAAAACTCTCCACCTCCTTGTCAAGGCGATGTTTTCTGGACTCGTTCGAAAGCTGCTCTATTACATAAGTGTGCGAGAAAAAAATTAGTAAAAAATACAAGAGGCTGAAAGCGATGCCATATTGGAGGACAGTTTTTCCGATGCTTTTCTGCGCTGTCATGAAGGTGCTTTTGTCGATTGAGCGGAAGGCTTCAGTTGAAGGCACATAGAGGTGCTCTGATCGGAAAGCATAGTTGGAATCGAAGCGTGCCGCAACGGGTGCGAGCCGGAGCGAGGGACGCTCTGGTCTTCAGATCGGTCTGGCTTGGTCTTATCGTTCTTAGGCATTTGAATAACTTGATTTAGTGTCATCAAATCAAAGCCGACCTAAATGGCTTTTGAGCTTGTGGTAGCCGCTGAAAAAAACGTTTCATCAGCATATATTTTCAAGTGTGTTTAAAGTTTCGATGTTCTACTAAACACCCAAGGCCATTGAATGTTGCTGGTCTAATTGAAAAAAATGTCGGAGCCGTTTTATGAAGAAAGTATCCATGATTATAGTAGCTTCTTTCGTGGCAAGTGGTGCTTCTATAGCCCACGCAGGAGGGCAAGCGGACAGATACAACGAGGCAAGAAGCTATCCTAATAAGAGCATAGATGAACGTTCCTCCCAGTATCGTGTGGAAGAGAGCGAGACCATCAAAAAACTGAAGGAAGAACATAGATTGATTAAAGAGTTGATTGGGGATCTCTTGGAAAAGCAATAACATTTATCGTTGTTTACTTGGAGCCAGACGGGCAATTACGTGGCTCCAAGATTAATTTAATGGTAGATTTTTGTTAATTTTCCCAAAATTGCGAAAGTCGCGCTTTAGTATTGATGAATCTCGTAAGGAAGACAGAGCGCAAAATGTTGGAAAGCTGCATTCTTAACTAAGATATTTTGCAGTATTCATGGCTAATTCAGACCTCCCTCGATTTTTCATAAAACCATATCTAATCTAGAATTACCAAGTTAAAAATAGTTCTATTTTAGTCATCGTTTTTTCAATTCTTGTTCCTATTTGGTGCGCATTATTGATGAGCGCACTATCGACGAGCAATACAACACTTGAAGCAGAGTGCTTATTGCATTGAATTGTTAAATATTTAATCATTTTTATGAACTGCGGCCCTGATTTGACAATAATTGCTCATAGAATAAGTTTTTTAAAAGGTGGCACAAAACGTGTATGCATTATAGGTGCGTTATTCAATGCGCAAATAACTAAGCTGCCCAAATAGAAGGTAAAAACGATGAAAAGACGTATCTCGACTAAAGATTGTTTGCTAAGTGTTGGTTTGCTCGTAACTCTCCAAGCGGTCCCGTTAATTGCCAGCGCAGGTGTTAGTGCTAATTTGGGCATAACAAGCAACTACTTATTTCGCGGTGTGACACAAACAGATGGCTCAACGGCGACGCAAGGCGGGCTTGACTACGAACATGCGTCGGGGCTTTATGTTGGCGGCTGGGGCTCCAATGTGGATTTCGGCGATGGGACGAGCTACGAGCTTGATCTTTATGCTGGCTTCTCCGGTGTAATTGAGGATATCGGTTACGATGTTGGCTACATTTATTACTCTTACCCTGATGCTCCTGAATCTATTGATTTTGGCGAAATATACGGAGAGTTGAGTTACAGCATTGTATCTATAGGTGTTGCTTACACAGCAAACAGCGACGTAAGCGGCGAAGGGCTGTTCGTTCCAGGCGATATCTATTATTACGCATCAGTTGATGTGCCACTGGAAGACGATTTCAGCACAGGTGTTTTGATTGGCTATTATGATTTCACTGATGATGGCAAGGCGTCTATTGGCGAGGCGAGCTACGGACATGCAGCTGTTAACGTCACCAAAGATGCGGGAAGCTTTGGAGCTTTTAGTGTTAATCTGGAGTACGCTGATATCGATTCAAGTAACGCACTTGGTTCGGTCAGTTCGGACGACCCGAAGTTTTGGCTGGGCTGGACTAAGTCTTTTTAATCTATTTGGTATTTTTCACCGAAATGGTTAATCGTTGAGAAAGCTGGCCCGGTTTGTGGGCCAGCGCATTTATCTGGCGAGCCCTGGTCCTTGAGGAAAATGGTTAAATCACAGTAAAATCATTTAAGCTTCAACCCTTTTTTGAAGAGAATCTCTTGCAAAGTAATATCCTTGTCCTCTCAATGTTTTTATTCGTTTTTTTCCGAGTATCTTTCTGAGCCTGGCTATGTAGACTTGAACGACATTTCTGGTTGGGCACCTTTCGACATTATAGAGTGCTTCAACAAGTTCGTCCTGTGAGAAAACTCTGTCAGGAGAGCGAAGAAAGCATTGTAAAAGGCGGTACTCCGTTGCGGTTAGTCTGAACTCTTTATGATCGGGAGTTGTTAGGGTTCTATAGGTTGCATTAAGTAGAAAACCATCCACGATGATCTTATCAGTTGCTCGCCCGTCTTTTCTTCGTATTATGGCGCTAAGTCGAGCTTTTAGTTCATCGAATTCGAAGGGTTTTGGAAGATAATCGTCTGCCCCGGCATTCAAGCCCTCAACTCTCTCTGTCCAGTTGGAGCGGGCAGTTAGAATAAGAATAGCTTCATCTCTGCCACTGCTTCTCCATTTTTGCATCAAAGAAAGCCCGTTCTCGTCGGGCAGTCCTATATCCAGAATGATCGCCTGATAACTGCTTGTCTCTACGAAGAAATTTGCCTCTTTTCCGTTTTGGGCAACATCTACAGTAAAGTTTTCCTTCGCAAGCCAAACGGAGATTTTTTCTGCGAGTACCGCGTTGTCTTCGACAATTAGAACCTTCATCTATAAGCGCCGTCTCTGGATGTTGGAGAATTGTGGCTGTCGCCCTTCTCGAGAGCAAATCAAAATTAGCTAAGAGACCGGACTTCAAGCGACCCGCTATAACAACAGACGAAGCTGAATCTAGCTTGAAAAAGGCATTACGGTGAGGAAAGTTTTCTATACAAACACTATCCACATGTGATCGCTTAACCACATACCAGGTGGCCGGGTCAACGATTGATCACCGGGACCGCCCTGGGAAGGTCAACTATCACGGACAACCCACTTTTCGGAGCAGGTGAGAAGTTGAGGGTTCCACTGTAGCGTTCGACAATTTCTCGAACAATCGCCAGCCCAAGGCCATGGCCTGGGGTCTGCTCGTCCAGCCGCAACCCCCGTCGACCCAGATTGCCGATTTCAGCGTCCGCGACGCCGAGCCCATCGTCTGTTACGCCGATCTGCAGATTTCCGGAGTGTTGAACGAGTGACAGCTCCACGCATCGTTCCGACCATTTGCCTGCATTGTCCAGAAGGTTGCCCATGATTTCATTCAGGTCGTGCTCCTCGATCGGCCAGCGGGCGTCCTCCGGCAGGGAGCTCGACAGTTCAAAGGACTTTTCCGGGTATAGTCGCCCCAGCATCCAGACTAGATCCCGTGCCTGTTTCAGAGGGTAAGCGCTTTTCCCAACCTGTGGCCCTGCAAAGCGACTTCGGCGCATCTCGGCTTCAAGCTGTTTGTCGATGTCATTGAGTCTCGCGGTCATCTGAAGGCGGAGATCGTTGGAGAGCGGACGACTGGTGTCCTCAAGAATCTGCCGGACGGCCGCAATGGGGGTTTTGACGCTGTGAGACAGATTCGCCAGCGCATCCCTTGATCGTTCCAGGCGTTGATCCAGCGAGTCGAGCAATTGGTTGAGCTGCTGGGCCAGCGGTCGAAATTCCTCAGGTGCTTGGACATGAATCCGCGAGACCTTGCCATCCTGAAGTCGCTTCAGCGTGGCCTTCAGTTCGACGACAGGGCGCATGGACAGATTGATACCGAACCAGATCACAACGACCAACAGCAGAATCAGCAGAATAGAGACGATGGCCGTCCACCCGTGCAACTCTGCCTGGCTGCGTTTCAGTGCGCCAAGATCCTCGGACACGATCACTACAATCGGCGTATCGCCGATCCGGAACGACTTTCGGTACGCAAGAATGCTCTTTGGGCCTTCGACGGTGTCCGCATCCCGAACACGAACGGTCCCATCCTTTGCTGATTCTATTAACGACGTTAACACCGGTGCCCAGGAATCCGGGGAAATGATCGTTCTGGACGGAGAATGTATGGCGAAGGCGTGGTGAAAGACTTCCTGAAAATAGTCACCAGTCTGGAGACTGTCCAATTGACCGCCAGAATCACGAATCTGATGCTCCAGAAAGGCGACCTCATCCTTGAGACGTGTCTCGACGAATTCCCGGGACATCCGGTCTAGTAAGAGGCCGTGAACCAGCCATGCAAGCCCCATTAGCGCAATGCCCGCTGGCAGTAGCAATAAAAGCAAGGTGCCTTTGACGGATCTGGGCTTGCTAAACCGCGTCATTAAACAGATACCCCTGGCCGCGACGGGTTGCAATGGTGTCGTTGCCAACCAGTTTTCGCAGTCTGCGGATATAGGCTTCGATGACGTTCTCATTCGGGCTGTCGTTCAGGTTGTAAAGCTGTTCCATTAATTGTTCTTTCGAGAACACATGGCCGGGACGGCTCATCAGACAGCGCAGCAGGCGAAATTCCGTGCCGGTGAGGCTGTGCTCCGTGCCATCCTCGGATTTCAGGCTTTGACGATTCTCATCCAGTTCGAAGCGTCCGGCTTTGACCATTGAATGAATGCGACCTTCGCTTCGACGCACAATGGCGTTAAGCCGGGCGATGAGTTCTTCGGTCTGAAAGGGTTTTGCAAGGTAGTCATCCGCTCCAGCTTTAAGGCCTTCCACCTTGTCGTGCCAGTCGCCCCTGGCGGTCAGAATAAGCACCGGACAGACGACCTGATGTTTTCGCCACTTCCTTAATACGTCTAATCCATTGCCGTCAGGAAGGCCAAGATCCAGAACGACGGCCCGATAGTCCTCCTGCTCGCCCAGAATCGCGGCTTCTTTGGCGGTGTAGGTCGTATCAACGCTGAACCCTGCCTTTTCAAGCTGACCACGTAATCCTTCAGCCAGCAAACGGTCATCTTCAACGAGCAGTAATCCCATCGGCCATTTATGTGCTGGATCTTTCCGATAATAAGATTGTGTACATCAGCGATTTTCCCATTCAGGGGTTTCCTGAATTCGAGGAGTCGGTCAGGGAGCTTGAAGACAACGGCCTTATCCTGATTCGGAAAGCAACTGAAGAGCGTCTTGGAAAGGGGTTGCGGGAACATCTGAAATCGATGTTCGCAGAGAAGTAAGCACCTCGCCTCTTTCATTCCGTTACTATCTCAAACCCCGGCTATGTGCCGGGGGGTTGTGGTTTATGTACTCTCTCTGGAAGACCGGAGGCCGCCCTTCGAGATCCGGCCAAAGCTAGATCTACACGTTCGAGTTTCTGGCCAAAGCGTGCAGGTTGTCGAGATTTGCCCCCATTTCCGCAAGCCGGCCGTCCACCGGACGCCCCAGTCGAGCGCCGCTTAATATTGGCGTTAAATTAGAAGAGGTTCGGATGAGGTTAGTTAGTATCTTGTTAATTTTTGTTGGCACATTATCAGCTTTCGGCACTGCCATCGCTTGCGGCAGAGGGCTCCCTGTTCTGAACACCACAAAAAGCGACGGTACCAAAGTTGGACTTTTTATTACGACGGACCAGATAGAAGCTACTCAGAAGTGGAGTTTGGACGAGGGTGAGCCTCCTTTAAGCATTTCGGCTGCGTATCAGCTAGTTGATGAGTGGGCTGAGAATCGATACGTCCGATATGATAGTGTCGAGCAGCGAAGATTCTCGCTTATTCATTATAGTTGCAAGCATGTTTCTGACCGCTGGTATTATGTTGTCGACTTGGTGCCGTTGATTGACGGGGACGAAGTTTGGGGAAATGGAAATTGGGCAGCAGTTTTAATGGACGGTACTGTTATAGGTCCACGAGAGTATTGAGCTGATAAATTATTTAAATTCGGGAGCAAACAATGAGTAAAACCGAACAATCTCATCGCCGAGCCGCTCAATTAGCGTTACCGATAAAGTATGTGGGCATTACTTTTTTAGCAGCGATTGCAGTTAACGCTATTATTATACTTTTATTTCGCGGTTCGTCTTTGGTGTATGCAGTAATACCTTTCAATGTTGCTTACATATTATCGGTAGCATGGCTTGCGAAGGTAGCTTATAGCTGGTTTATGGCTGTAATCACAATATTACTTACTGTGTTTCCTGTAGGAATTTTAGTTATTATGCTTCTGGCTTATAGTCGAGCAGCCAAAGAAATTAAAGAATTAGGGTACAAAACTGGATTCTCGGGAAACTTGGAACAAATTTTATAAATGCAGACAAGGGATGCTGGTGACGCCGCGCCCGTGCTGCAGGCACTATATTTTAGGAGAAAAACATGAAAAATGGTCTAGTCGTTCTGGTATTGACTCTGTTGATGGTAGGGGGGTGTGCTTCGAAATCACCTGAAATCAGCGCTGTTGAAGATCAGAAACTTCCTGCTAATGAAAGAGTGTTAACCTGCCTATTTCAGTGGGATTTCATGTTATATAGCTTTCAGGCGCGGAAGCAGGGACTAGATAGGGAACGGTTCGAGAACTATCTTTTAGAAGAATACACAAAAAATATAAGCCCTAAAGATAATAGGATAATTGAAACAGCTGTGAAGAACGGAGTGAGTGAAATATATACTGCTGAAGCTATTGAAGAAAACTTTTTGCAGGCGTTTTCCGGAAGTATCCATGACGGCTTCAAATCTTGTCTGGACGGCCAAGGAGTTGCTTCATTTGAAAACCATTTGAAAGGCGATATTCGATTGGCACAAATAGTCACTCTCATAGCTGCAGCCAAAAATAGAGGCATGACTAAGGCTCAAATGATAGAGCAATATGGTGGAGTCTCTGAAGAAAGAGATATGGTTATCCAGCACGTGTACAGTAGGCCAGATTTTAATGCCGGCTCTTTTAGACTCACTCTTTGGGGTGACGCAGTAAAAGCTATCAAGTGAAACAGAAAAAATGCAGGCACGACGACGCCCTCTACATTTCGCCTTCGGCTCAATTCCTAGGGCGCGCGTGCTGCAAGTGGACTTCCCCCGATACACATCACACGCCTTAGACTCAAACGGAGGTCCATTTAGGGGCCTTGAACGGCCAACTTCAATGTCCGCTTTGCGACCATACCGTGTACCAAAAGCTTGTTCCTTGAGGGCACAAAACATGTTGTGCCGCTGGCCTGGGTTTGGGATCGCGGAGCCAGAGAATGGCTTGGCCAGAAGCGCCGGTCCATCGCCAATGATCCGGTTAATCTTTTGCCGGTCAAGGCGAGCCTGAGCAAGGGAGCCAAAGGCCCCGACGAATGGCTGCCCCCATTGGGCGAGTGCGGCTATGTAGCTCGCTTCGTTCGGGTGGTAAAGTCATACTATCTGTAGCCCACTGCCCCGGAGTTGGCCTGCTTGTGATTGCGGAGAGTGTGCCATGAAAACCAAACGCCCAACCGAAAAAGAACTCCTGGACGGCCTCGACGCCTACACGGCCCATGCGGATGAGCTGGCCGACCCGTTGCCTCAGGAACTTACTCCACTGGAACGCCTCAGGGATTCCGTCAAACGCTATGACCGGCCAACCGATCCGGTTTGGGACGAGTATTTCGATTCTGAAGGCGTCAGTGACGATTTTATGGAGGATCGAGAGCAGCCCAAGGGTGGGCGAACATAATGACCGTCGATGATGAAAAAGCCAAAGGGCATGTGGCTCTCAAAGGCTTCGTTGGTATCTGTCGCGAATGGGACTGCACCGAGGAAGAGATGATGCAGTTGCTCGGCGGTGTGTCCCGGAGCACGCTGGTCAAGTATGAGACGTTGCCACACGTCACGCTCTCGCAGGATACCCTGGAGCGCATCAGCTACATCCTGGGCATCTACGAATCCCTGAGGGTCATGTATCCAACGGCCGAACGCGCCAATCGTCGGGTTCGACTGGAAACCAGTGAGCCTCCCTTCCTTGGAGCGTCAGCCCTAGACTTTATGGCGCAAGGCTCCATGAAGCACCTCATGGAAACTCGACGCTACTTTGATGCAAAGCGGGCGGGGTAACCAGCCCCCGTCGACCAAGATTTTGGGCGGTCAGTTTGGTCACTTTTTTGTTTGAGTGGTAGGAAATACGGAGCCAGTTCGAGAGGCTTTCCATGCTAAGGATCACCCGGATCGACCTGAACCCCTTTTTCACCTTGCCGCACCGCACCAGCGGCTCTGCCGGTGTGCCTCTGCATAATCGCCTGCCGTTTTATCGAGCCTATGCCACCGGCCTTCCGAGTCATGTGAAGAGTCTTGTGCTGACCTCTGATCTCCAGGGGCGAGAAGCCGGCAGTCAGAATCGGCTGCTCGGCGTACCTGTGGCTGAGGCACTTTCGGCATTGTCTCGGGAAGGTGTCATTCCGGCTCCCGACGCGGTGTTTCTTTGCGGCGACCTGTACGACTATCCCGACTGCCACAAAAGGGGCGGTACTGGAACGGTAGATGAGGTGTTCCAGGCGTTTTCTGAGGTCACGCCCGAAGTTGTCGGCGTCCTGGGGAACCACGACCAGATGGATCATCCCGAAGCGCTTCCAGATAACACCACCCTTCTGGATGGCGGGGTGGTTAGGGTTTTGGGCAACCTGAACGTCGGTGGCGTCAGCGGTATCGTGGGCAATCCGAATCGCAATCAACGGCGAACCGAGGACGATTTTCTGGCCGCACTGGAGTCGGTGACCGATCAAGCCCCGGATATCCTGCTACTCCATCAAGGCCCAACCGACCCGGAACGGGCGGATCGTCGGGGTGATCCCGGTGTCGCATTGTCACTTGAAACCGGCTTTCAAGGGCTCACCGTGTTCGGCCATACTCGGTGGGGCTGGCCCTGGCTTATTTCACTCGGTGAGGGTCAGGCTTTGAATGTCGATGGGCGGGTCGTGGTGGTTCTGCCGGAGGTAGACGGTGAGTGAACGACTAGGCGCGGGAGTGACGATTCGATGAGCATCCGACTGACTCCACACCGCTTTCTTGCGGCCAATCCAGTCGGGGTGGATTGGGTTTGTGGTGACCTGCACGGGCAGTTCGACGCTCTGCAAGCCGCGTTATTGGATGCTGGCTTCAACAAAGCGGCTGATCGTCTGTTTCTACTGGGAGACACCATTGATCGTGGCCCAGAATCCCGGGCTCTCCTGGAGTGGGTTCTGGCCACCGACTGGGTATACAGCGTGATGGGCAACCATGAGCTCATGTTTGTCGCTGGCGCTGAGGATAACCGCAACCGATATAAGCACCGGGGAATGGGCGGTGACTGGGCCGCGAGCCTGGATGAAACCTCTTACAAAAATCTGGCAACCCAGTGTCGCTACCAGCTGCCGCTCACCATGACGCTGGAGTGCGAGAACGGACAGCTCGGGCTGGTGCATGCCCAAAGCCCGTTCGACGACTGGCGCACCGTTCAGCAGAGCTCTTTCTCAGAGCGTTTTGCCATCGAATGCACCTGGCCCTGGAACCGGGCCCAAGGAGAGGATCAAACCATTTCGGGCATCACGGCCGTGGTGTCGGGCCACATCGGAACCGCCGAGGTCATTCAGAGGGGAAATCAGGTTTGGATCGATATTCTGGCGAAAACGGGTCAGGTGCCATTGATGCCAGCTCATCGTGTGCTGGAAAGAGTGGCGCAAGTACAGCGAGATGGTTAATTTTTACGACAGTATCAGTATGCGAGGTTTGCGGCGCAGTTATCCGGCACGCCAAAGCACAATGCCGTCCCTGACAATGTTTTCGAGTAGTTCTGGGTTGGAGTAGCCCTGCGGGTTGGCCCATTCACGCTCCCAGACCGGCAAGGCCTGAATCAACACGCCGGTATCCAAAAGCACTTCAAACGCCAGGCCCGCCATCTCCAGCTTGGTGTCCACAAAATCCCCAGGCTGTCCGGCCAAAACAACGGCGACATCAGCATCGCTTTCGCCGTGATAATCACCACGGGCTCGGCTACCAAACAGGATCAGCTGAACCGCATCGAACCGGCCAGCCAGTTTTTCGCCAAAAACCAGTACCGCCTCCCGAATATCCACCTGATCACCCATAACGACCTGTTCCAGGCCAACCGGCGCAGCCTGCTCCCAGTCCTGCAGCGCCTCTGACATCGTCGCGTTGGGGTCACACTGTGCCACCAGGTCACTCAAGCTGTAAGATTTCTTATCCTTCATGGCCTTACTTACCTTCGATGGCCTCTGCGCCCCCGGATCACCGCGGCTTGCAGCACTCCGGTTTCTGGATTGGAGAATCTGGCTGGTGCCTGGTATTCGCCATCCCACTCCTGAGCATGCCGGTACCGGACAACCTGTTCGGGTGTGAGCTCGACAATATCATCAAAGCCGGTTTCGTAGCCCTCGACCAGCACTGGCGTCTCCGGCGGCAACTTTTGTAGTTGCGTTATCAGCTCTTCTGCTGTCATTTCGACTCCCCGGTCAAATTTGACCGCTTCAAACTTCTATCACAATCGGCGCGTTCCGCGGCTCATACCGAGCGGTGCAGGTGCTGGCATTGATCAACGTCGTTTGCCCCTGCTGGTACTCCCCATAGCCTTCATGGATATG